>Ga0209906_100016_pt1 | contig 466298 bp, 477 predicted proteins | sample FECB24metaG_FD_188303 | JGI IMG/M metagenome (GOLD analysis project Ga0209906, IMG submission 188303) | Cyanobacterial communities from the Joint Genome Institute, California, USA from Joint Genome Institute, California, USA - FECB-24 metaG... ...
TTCTACAATCCGTCACGCCGCCATTCGGCGCTGGGCTACCTCTCGCCGATCGACTACGAAAGGAAGCATCATGAGCTAACCTGACCCGCCAAAGCCGTGAACTGTCCACGGAACCGGGTCAACTCCAACTCCACCCAGTGATACAGGTGACAGATCGTTCATGGCTGCCACGTCACCAAGGCGACGGTGGATCTCATCGATATCATCTTCGGCTGACAGAAAAAGGCTCGTCCCTTGAGTGACGGACTTGCCTGCCCAATACCCCGCCGACACGGTGGCCACGGCCAATTGCAAGGCGAGCAAGCTTTTGCCCGTGCCGCCATCGCCATTGAGCAGGGTGATTGTGTCGGCGGGGATCATATCTTCGACATGCCAGCGCCGCACGGGTGCTGGACCGTCCAGATCGCAGGCATAGACGACGGGCAGAGGTTCCGGCTTTCGCGCCGGAGCTTGTTCCGCTTCATAAACTTCGAAGGGGACGGACTCGAAAGGGCTTTCGTCCACTGCTTCCTCGGTAAGGTTTGCGGCGATCTGAAGATCGGAGGGTGCCATCAGTAAGTCCTCCGCTTCTGCCGACGCCATTCCTGCGCAGCCTCGACGACGAACGCCGGAAACTGTTGTGGGATGATCGGCACCGGGCGACCTGCCCATGATGCCGCCAGTGCCGTCGTATCGGCTGCCAGTTCGCTCAGCGCATCACAATGATAGCCGCCGTCATCGAGCCGGTAGGTTGCCTCTCGTAGGAGGTAACCAGCGGAACGGACGCAGCGAACCGCCACCACAACTTCATTGTTCGGATGGGACGCCCTCATGTGGCGCCGCCAAGCCCTGCCAGATGGCAGACGAGACGCGCGATAGGCGGCGAAAGGCGGAACCGGGTCGCAACCATGCTTGCGGCATGGTCGCCATGCGAGTAGTATTCTCCTACGGTGCCTTCGGAAAATGCGCCTGGAATGAACGCGTCGCCCCTGCCTGGCAGTTGGGGCGACGCTCCACGTTCAAGAAGCGTTCGCATCGGCGCCTCCCACCAGGTCGACGAGCCGCGCTGGCGCCAATTCCTTTTGCAGAACCGTGGCCGCGTCGAGCGCCGCGAAGTAATTCCGGAAGCGGGTCGTGTTCAGGACGAAGCCGTCCGTCATGACGACATGGAAGTCGTCGACAGTCGGAACCGGGCGCCTGATCGTGATGACAAGGCGGCTCATGCCGGCACCCCGTCCCGCTCCGCGATCCTAGCCTTTTGCCAAGACGAGATATCCTGTTCGAGCCAGCCAACAGCGCGAGCCGACAGTTTGATGCTTTTAGGGAATTCGCCCTTGGCCATCTTTTCATAGATGGTTGAGCGAGGGAGTCCGGTTGCGCGTTCGACTTCGTCACGCCTGAGGATGTTCTGAACCATGGTTCACCTTTCCGTACCGTCCAGCCGGGATTAGCTGGACATGTTCGGAACGGTGCTAGAGCGGGGCGCCTAAGTCATTGACTGAATAATGAGACGGAATATTCCGTAACTAGTCCTGCTGATCTCGCTTGATCCTTCGCCCCTCTGAGACGCGAGCAAGGATCGAGTCGACGGTTGGGCGAAGGAGAGGCTCAATCGAAGGATGCTTGTTCGGGACCGTTTTCATCATTTCAATGACCTGACGATCAGTCAGGCCAGGATGTAGACGATGGACGAAATCGACGAGGTCGGCCTGATCTAGCAACTTGGGCTTTCGAACTGAGGGGCGACCGCGACCGCGCTTTCGTGAAGCACGGAACTCCGGCTCCTGCGCTGCAAGATGGTAGCCGATTAGCGCCCATTTCGGCATGTCTGCCAAGTCACGCGCGATGCCAAAGCGATCGCAGAGCTGGTCCGTCGCATCGTGGATATGCTCGAGCCGAGCCCAGAGAATAGGAAGAGCAACGTTGGTAGGGTCATCTTTCTCTAGGAGGTCTATGACGGTTGCCAACCCGATCTTTTGCCTGTTTATGTCCCATACGTCCGCATTCTCACCCATTGAGGCCGCTCCGAATGGGGATAACCTTCCCGCTGGCGGGAAGGTGGCAGAAATCGGCCCAGTCCTTCATGAGCCGGCGCCGCTTGTCGAGCATGTCACCGCGACGATACGCAGCCTCCACCTTGTCGCTCACGGTGTGCGCCAGCGCCATTTCGCACAGTTCGGTCGGATAGGCCGTCTGTTCTGCTGCCCAGTCACGGAAGGTCGAGCGGAAGCCGTGCGTCGTCAGATCGGCCCTGCCCATGCGGCGCAACGTCATCAACAGCGCCATGTTCGACAGATGCCCGCCCTTCTTGTCGCCGATGAAGACGGAATCGTTGCCAGCTTCGCGGGGCAGGCTTTCCAGGAGCGCCACGGCGCGCGCTGACAGCGGGATGCGGTGTTCCCTGCCCGCCTTCATGCGCGCGCCGGGAATGATCCACATAGCGTTGGCAATGTCGATCTCCGACCATCGGGCGCCGACAGTCTCTCCGGTGCGCGTCGCGGTTAAGATGGCGAACTCCAGCGCCTTGGGGCTCACGCCATCGAGGCCACGGACAGCAGCCATGAACGACGGCAGTTCGGCATATGGCAGTGCGGCGTGATGCTGGACCTTGGCGACCTTGCTACGGGCCGGGAGAAGGTTCTCCAGATGCCCCTTCCATCGAGCCGGGTTTTCGCCAGTGCGAAGGCCCCGCGCCGCTGCCCAGTCCAGAACGCTTTCGATGCGACCGCGCAGGCGCGATGCCGTTTCCGTCTTCGTTTGCCAGATCGGCTCGATCGCCTTCATGACTAGGCCGACATCGACGCGCCCGACACCGAGATTGCCGAAGACCGGATAGGCATACGTCGCGAGCGTGGCTTTCCACTGGTCCGCATGCTTGATGCTCTTCCAGCCGGCGCGCTGCGCCTTGATGTACTGTTCCGCCGCTTCCTCGAATGTCATTGCCGTGGCCGACAGCGCCAGCTTTTCCATGCGCGCCACCTTGCGCGCCTCGATCGGATCATCGGCGTCCAGAAGTTTCAGGCGGCATTCCTGCGCCTTCTCTCGTGCCAGTTTCAGGGAAACAGTATGGACCGGGCCGAGCCCCATCTTGCGCGGCCGACCCGCGAGCATGAACCGGAAGATCCATGTCTTCGAACCGCCCTTTGCGACCTGCAGGTAGAGGCCGAGGCCGTCAGCATACAGACCGGGCTTTGTTTTCGCGGCGACCGTGGCGACAGAGAGTTTGTTGATGGCTTGCATCCGTCGAACTCCAATGGCGAACAGTTTTGCGTACAACTTATTGCCGGACTTCGCAAGACGCCTTCGGACTATCTCGGAACGTTGCCCCTTACAAAAAAAGGGTTTCTGTGGATATCGCGGACGCCTTCGGACCTTGTTGAATTAGGCGGAAGCGGACATCCTCTCCGCCATCGCTGGCACCGACATGGTGCACCTCCTCTCCAGACGTTCCGCATGACCATAGCGCGCATGGCGCCCAATCTCCTCCGCGTGCCGGTCAGGCGCGGAGCTTGGCTGCCGTGCAAACCATGCTAGCTTCGTCGACAGGGAAACAGGTTCAGGAGCACGCTAGATGGAAATCTCGGGGGGCGACGTTCACGTCCACGCGGCACGGCGCTTGCGGGAGGTCTATGGGGCCGGTGCCGGCCATGTCAGCCTGCAGCTCGATCCCGCCATGCGCGAAGGCGAGTTCGCGATCGCGGCCGCCGAAGGGCACGTCACCGTGCGTGGGGGGCCGTTCTCGGGCGTGATCTACGGCGTCGAGGAGATTGTCTCGCGCTCGCCCGACCGGCTGCGGCCCGAGCTTTTCACCACCCCGGTCAGCGGCAGGCCCGGCATGGCCTACCGCACGTTCTGGACCTGGGATCACTCGACCAATTGGGAACTCTCGCAGATCGGCCAGCAGGAGATCGGCGTCTTCAATCCGTACCAGAAGCCGCCCGGCGGCTTCCTCGCCGACTATCAACGCATGGTCGACTTCTGCTCGGCGAACCGCATCGGCGGCATCGTCATCTACGGCTTCCTGCGCGACAGCCACGGCGGCATTGAAGCGGCGCAGGAACTCTGCCGCTATGGCAATGAGCGCGGCGTCCGCATCATCCCCGGGATCGCGATCGGCGCCTATGGCGGCGTCTACTGGGAGGGCAAGCACAAATACAATCTGCGCACGTGGCTGGCCGCCAACCCCCAGCATGCCGCCAGCATGAGCAAGGACATCGGCTTCCAGATCGCCGACCTCGCCTTCCCGCTCAACTTTCCGCATTCCGACTACACGGTGACGGCCTGCCCGAGCGCGCCCGAGACGATCGAGTGGATGGAAGAGGCGGTAAGCTGGCTCGCCGAGACCTTCGAGATCGGCGGCATCAACATAGAGAGCGGCGACTACGGCGTCTGCGACTGCGCGCGGTGCACGGCGCGCCGCAACAATGACGCCGAAGCCCGGCGCAGGGGCGACGTTTTCGGCGACTACTGGTCCCACACGGACATGGCCGAGAATTTTCCGCGTCTTTATCGCGCGGCCAAGGCGCGCCGGCCGGACGCCTGGATCTATTGCGAGATGCAGTGGGACAATCTGCTCGACCCGGTTGCCGTCGAGGCCCAGAAGCGCCTCCCCAAGGGCGCCATTTACCAGCACACGGCCAACCAGAGTTTCTGGAAGCGCCTGCGCACCGAGCTCAAGCCCGACTATGTCGCCAGCCTCCCGACCCAGCCGAACGTGCTGCGCTGCCAGTTCGCCTGCCAGTGGAACGGCGATGAACGCACGCAGCGCTACGCCTTCAATGCACGCAGCTTTGCCGACCTGGCCAGCCGCGGCGCGCAACTCGGGATGGAAGGCCTGACCGTCTGGGGCGAAGTGTCTGACTACGTGGCGACGGCCGAGCTGAGCTATCTCGCCTTCGCCCGCTTCACCTGGGATCCGAAGCTCGGCTGGGACGTGTTCGTGTCGCAGGAACTGGCACCGAGGCTCGGCGGACAGCGCAACGCCGAAGCCTTCATCGCGATCGCCGAGGAGATCGACGCCAACCAGAGCCTGCCCGTCGCGCGATTGACGGAGCTTCAGTCCGAGGCACTCGGCAGGATGGCGGGGCTCGACGGTCCGGCCGCCCGCCGCTGGCTGACACTCGGCGAGCAGATCGCCCGGCGCGCCTTCATGGGACGCTAGAGCGAGGCAGTGCCTCGAGGCGCCCGGCTTGCGCCGACGCGCCACGATCGTCGACCGCCTGGGGCATCCGTGAAGGCCGGCCGAGGCAAGAACAGGCGGTGGCCCGAACCGCCGCCTGCAAATCCCGGCCAGGCAAGGGTCAGTTGGCGGAATGGTCGCCATGCGCCGCTGCGCCGCCGGCCATCGCCTCGACGGTGAATTCGACCGCGACGGTGCCTGCCTTCTCGAAGGTGAGGGTTCCGGCGAATTTTTCGTCGACGCGCGGCAGGCGCTTCAGGTCCATCAGCATGATGTGATATCCGCCGGGCTTGAGGGCCAGTTCGGCGCCAGCCGGAATTTCCAGCCCGGCATCCAGCGGGCGCATTGTCATGACGCCTTCGGCATTGACGGCCATCTCGTGGATTTCCGTCATCCCGGCGATCTCGGCGGTCACCGAGACGAGCCGGTCGGGCGCCGTACCCGTGTTGACGACCACGAGATAACCGGCGGCGACCTTGGCGCCCTGCGGCGCGGCGCGAGACCACGGGTGCTTGATCTCGAGATCGCCGATCTTGAATTCATGTGCGAGAAGCGCCCGCGTCGGCATCATGAGCAGCAGCAGGGCGACGGCCAGAAGGCCAAGCCTCCCGTCGAGGGCAGGCAGGCGCGCAGTGCGCGAGCGAGCGGCGACAAGGGTCGAGCGCAAGATTGGACGGGTCATGGGAAACTCCGGTGGCGGACGTCCATGCCTGCTTCAGGGCAGGCGCATCGGACGATCATTGTTCAGGTGACGGGCGACATACGGCCGAACGCATGGGCGTCGGCACGGACCAGGTCAGGCCGCGAGCGGCGGAGCCCGCGGATTGCCCGGCCGATACTCCTGGTCCCATGCACCGATTCCGGTAACCAGTGGCGATGCGGCGTTGATCGACGAGGCGCCGCGATGCGGAAGAGCGAAACCGGCGGGCGGGACATCGAGCACGCCCGCGCCGCTCGCGCAGCCCAGCACGCAGCATTGGCCATTTCCGGCATGGTCACCATTGCCCTGGCCGGGAACGCCGTAGTCGCCGCTGGTGATGCAGATGGGATTGCCAAAGGCGTCGCGCTGCAGGGAGGCGGTCGAAGCGCCGCCGGCAAAGGCGCCGGCAACCGACTGAAGCACGAAAACGAGTGCAGCAACGAGCGCGATCCGCGGGTCCCAGTTCCGGTGCCTGTTTGTCACGCCGCGCGATCTCCGATCGGTCCGTGCTAGCACATGAATGTCGCGGGGAGAACCGAGGCAGCGGCAATGCGGCACTATGGCGCCGTCTGTCCCCGCCCCGGGCAATCGATCATCGACGAGAGGGAGCGGATCGCATCGGCAGCCTCCTCCTCGGTCAGCATGTCCACGTCGCAGAGCTTGAGACTGCGCAGGCCCTCCAGCGCCAGGAACAGGGTCAAGGCCTTGGCCGGGTCGCGCGCGTTTTCCGTGAGGCGATCCAGCATCTCGCGCTTGAAGCGCTTGATCGGCGCCAGCATTTCCGGGTTCTGCACCATGGCGGCAAGGACGCCAGATGGCGGGGCCTTGCGGCGCTTCTGTTCGGACACGAAGAGTTCGAGATAGGACTGCAGCAGGCTGTCCGGTGCCGCGCCATGCTCGCGCATCTTGCGCGCCAGCTCGTCCCGGAAGAGCTCGAGATGGCTTTCCACCAATGCCTGAAGCAGGTCGGTCTTGGCCGGAAAGTGGTAGAGGAGCCCGCCCTTGGAGACCCCTGCCCGCGCGGCGACCGCATCCAGCACGAGATGGGCCGGGCCGACCTCGCGGGCCAGTTCGTCGGCGGCCTCCAGGATCTTCTCGCGCGCTCCGGACCTCGGCTTCAACACCATGGACAACTCTCCGTGTCGAACCCTCGTCGACGATTGACATTACCGTCCAGACGGTACAGTAAACCGGGGATGGACATCAAGCGTATTGTCCGCGACAGAAACGACCACGCGGACGCGCGCTTCTCCTCAACTGCCTCCGAAAGCCGGACCCTTTCATGATCAAGCGCTTCATCATTGCGATCATCCTCCTGGTGATTGTCTGCGGCGGCATCGTCGGCTTCAACATCATGCGCGACGAGGGCATCAAGCAGTATTTCGCGACCATGAAACCGCCGGCCGCGACCGTGTCGACCACGATCGCCCAGCCGATCGAGTGGACGCCGGGCATCGAGGCGATCGGCACGGTCAGTGCCGTGCGCGGCGTCGACCTGACCGTCGAAACCTCCGGCATCGTCAAGGAGATCCTGTTCCAGGCCAATCAGAAGGTCGAGGCGGGCGCCGTTCTCGTCCAGCTCGACGACGCGGTCCAGCGCGCCGATCTCGATGCCGCCCGGACGCAGGCGGCGCTTGACCAGCAGGCGCTGGAGCGCGCTGAGGCGCTGTTGAAACGCGGCGTCGGCAATGCGGTGACGGTGGACACGGCCAACGCGGCTGCCTCCACCTCGATCTCGCAGGTGGCAAAGCTCCAGGCCGTACTCGACCAGAAGCAGCTGGTGGCGCCGTTTGGCGGAACGACCGGCATTCCCAGGATCGATCTCGGCCAGTATCTCGCGCCCGGCACCGCCGTGGTGACCTTGCAGGACCTGGAGACGATGCGCGTCGACTTCTCCGTGCCCGAGCAGCAGCTGCCGCTGCTCAAGATCGACCAGGCGATACAGCTGGGTGTCGGCGACGGGCCGATGCCCTATTCCGGCAAGATCCGCGGCATCGACCCCAAGATCGACCCGGCGAGCCGGCTTGTCTCCGTGCGGGCCGAGGTCGCCAACACGGAAGGCATGCTGAGCCCCGGCCAGTTCGTGCAGGTCAGGGTCGTGCTTCCCGCCGAACAGGGCGTCCTCGCGCTGCCGCAGACCGCGCTGACGTCCAGCCTCTATGGCGACTTCATCTTCGTGGTACGCAAGGCAGAGCAGGCAGCCGCACCGGCAGCGCCAGAAGCGCCAGCAGCGGAGGCCGCCGATGCGAAGCCCGCCGAGGCGGCAGACGCCAAGCCAGCGGAAGCGGCCGGAGCCGAGCAGCCGGCCGCCGAGCCCGCGGCGCCGGCGGCGGCTGGCCCGCAGCTGGTGCTGGCCCAGATATTCGTCAAGCCCGGCCGCCGCAGCGGCGGGCTTGTCGAGATCACCGAAGGCCTCTCGGCCGGAGACGAGGTCGTCAATGCCGGGCAGAACCGGCTGTACAACGGCATGTCGGTCGCCGTCGACAACACGATCGATCCGACAAAGCCCGACGGGCAGCAGGCAGCCACGCAATGAGCATCTCCGACATCTTCATCCGCCGGCCCGTTCTGGCGACCGTGCTCGCCTGCATGGTGCTGCTCCTGGGCTTCCAGGGCATCTTCAACCTGTCGATCCGGCAGTACCCGAAGGTGGACGAGACCGCGATCACCATTTCCACGGCCTATCCCGGCGCCAGCGCCGACCTGATCCAGGGCTTCATCACCGCGCCGATCGCCCGGGCCGCGGCCTCGACGGAAAACATCGACTACGTCACCTCGTCGAGCCGGCCCTCGTCGAGCACGGTGACCGTGCAGATGAAGCTCGGCTCCGATCCCGACGTGGCGCTGACCGAAGTCCTGTCAAAAGTCCAGGGCGTGCGCGGCCTGCTGCCGAGCGAGGCCAAGGACCCGGTGATCGTCAAGGGAACCGGCCAGCAGTTCGCGATGATGTATCTGTCGATGCAGAATCCGAACATGACCGCCGAACAGCTCACCGAATACATCGAGCGGGTGGTCCGGCCGCGCATGTCGACGGTCGAGGGCGTCGCCGACGTGCAGATCTTCGGCGCCGCCGAGTATTCGATGCGCGTGTGGATCGATCCGATACAGCTTGCCGCGCGCAAGGTGACGGCATCCGAAGTGCTGGTTGCAATCAACAATTCGAACTTCCTGTCCGCGCCCGGCGCCATCGAGAACACCAACACCACGGCTTCGATCACCGTCCAGTCGACGCTGCAGACGCCGGAGGCCTTTTCGGCCCTGCCGCTGCGCTCGGAAGGCGGCAACATCATCCGCCTGCGCGACGTTGCCCGCGTCGAGCTCGCTGCCAAGAGCACAGACACGCGCGTCAGCTTCAACGGCAAGCCCGGCACGTTCCTGGCCATTTTCCCGACGCCGGCGGCCAATCCGCTGACCACTGCCTCGGCCATCCACGACATCGTCCCGGAAATCCAGGCATCGCTACCGCAAGGCATGACGATCGAGATCGTCTATGATTCCACCGGGCAGATCAGCGCGTCGATCGAGGAAGTGTTCAAGACGATCGCCGAAGCGGTCGTCATCGTGGTCGTCGTCATCCTGCTCTTCCTGGGCTCGTTCCGCTCGGTGCTGATGCCGATCGTCACGATTCCGCTGTCGCTCATCGGCGTCTGCTTCATCCTGTTTGCCGTCGGCTACTCGATCAACCTCCTGTCGCTGCTGGCCATGGTTCTGGCCATCGGCCTCGTCGTCGACGACGCCATCGTGGTCGTGGAAAACATCCACCGCCACATGGAAGAGGACCACATGTCGCCCATGCAGGCGGCGTTCACCGGCATGCGCGAGATCTCGTCGGCCATTGTTGCGATGACAGTGACGCTTGCCGCCGTGTTCGCGCCGCTGGCCTTCACCGGCGGGCTGACCGGCGCGCTGTTTCGCGAATTCGCCATGACGCTGGCCGGCGCCGTGGTTCTGTCCGGTGTCGTCGCCCTCACCATCACGCCGATGATGTCGGCCCGCCTCCTGAAGGCCGGCTCGCACAGCCGGTTCCAGCGCATCGTCGACGGCACGTTCAGTCGCGTCGAGAACGTCTATGAGCGCCTGGTGCGCGGCTCGCTGAAATACCGTCCGGTGACGATGCTCGTCGTCATCGCGCTGGTGACGCTGACCGGCTTCATGTTCACCAAGACATCGAGCGAACTGGCGCCGGAAGAAGACCAGGGCTTCCTGCTTTCGATCGTCACCGCGCCGCGCTATGCGACGTCCGACTACACCGAGCGCTACGTCAACCAGATGCTCGGGCTAGTACAGGACCTGCCCGAATCGCGGGCGGTATTCTCGGCGGTGGCCTTCGGCGGCCAGACCAACGGCGCCTTCGTCGGCTTCGCGTTCAAGGACTGGGCCGAGCGGCAGCGCTCGCAGAAGGAACTGCAGGCCGACATCCAGGGCCGGATCGGCAAGGTCGCCGGCGTGCAGGCCTTCGTCTTCGCGCCACCGACACTGCCGGGCTCGGGCGGCGGCCTTCCGATCTCGCTTGTCATTCGCTCGACGGGCGAGGCCTCCCAGGTCTTCGAGATCGCCGAGGAGATCAAGAACAAGGCGCAGGCCTCCGGCCGCTTCATCGTGGTGCAGAACTCGATGGCCTATGATGCGCCGCAGGTCACCATCACCATCGACCGCGACCGCGCGGCTGCTCTCAACCTGCCGATCGCCGATATCGGCCGGACGCTCACCCTGCTCGTCGGCGGGGCCGAGGTCGCCCAGTTCGACCGGGACTCCAACAGCTACGACATCATCCCCCAGGTGCCGCAGGCCTTCCGCGACAATCCCGAGAAGCTCGGCGAGTTCTTCGTGCGCAGCGCGGCGGGCGACATGGTGCCGCTGTCGGCCGTGGTCAATATCTCGACCAACGCCGCGCCGGCCGCCATCGAGCAGTTCAACCAGCTCAATTCGGCTACCATTTCCGCGCTCCCCGTCCCGGGCGTGACGACCGGAACGGGCCTGCAGGCGATCGAGGACATTGCCCGCGAAGCGCTGCCGGACGGGTTCTTCATCGATTACTCGGGCCAGTCGCGCCAGGAAAAGGAACAGGGCAACACGATCCTGATCGCGTTCGCGGCAGCCATCGTCGTAATCTACCTCGTGCTTGCGGCCCAGTTCGAGAGCTTCCGCGATCCGCTGATCATCATGATGGCGGTGCCGCTGTCGATCTTCGGCGCCATCGTGCCGCTCAATCTGGGGCTCGGCACGCTCAACATCTACACGCAGGTCGGTCTGATCACGCTGATCGGACTCATAACGAAGCACGGAATCCTGCTGGTGGAGTTCGCCAACCAGCAGCGCGAACTGCATGGCATGAGCCGCCTCGACGCGATCATCGCCTCGGCGAAGGTCCGGCTGCGGCCGATCCTGATGACGACGGCGGCCATGGCGCTCGGCGTCGTGCCGCTGATCACCTCCAGCGGTGCCGGTGCCGCGGCGCGCTACTCGATGGGCCTGGTGATCTTCACCGGCATTCTCGTGGGCACGCTCTTCACGCTGTTCGTCGTGCCGATGTTCTACACCTACATCTCGCGCAAGGAACTGAAGCCGCACGCCGAAAAGCCGACGGCGCATACGGAGGCGGTCGCCGGGGCGCATTGACGCGCACCCGCCCGCCACCTGATCACGGTTTCGTTGGGGACCTTCCGCAACGGGAGACGGTGATCTAGACTTCGCCCGAGACTGCCGCCGATCCAGCCCAGCTGGCCGGATCGGCCGGCGACACCGGTGGAGGAGACCGTGGCGCTCAGCTCATACCCGTTTCGCGACAATGCGCGTCTGCAGGCGGCTGCGCTCAACAACCCGGTGATGAAGAAGGGGGAGAGCGGCGCGGCCGTCGCGCTCTTGCAGAAGACCCTCGTCGACCTCGGTTATTCGCTTGCCGTCTCGACAGCCGGGGGAAAGCCTGACGGCATTTTCGGAAAGGAAACCAAGGCGCGCGTCGCAGCCTTCCAGAAGGATGCCGGTCTCGACGACGATGGCATCGTCGGCGGGCAGACCCTCGCAGCGCTCGACGGCCGGATGGGCGTCGACGAGTTCGAAATCATGGACCATTTCGAGATCAAGGGCACCCCGGCACCGGACAACCTGCCAAAGGACGTGATCTGGAACCCGGCCGCATACAAGGCGGCGGTCAAGTTCCAGCTCGTTCAGCACCTTCAACAGTCTTCTGTCGCCCGTGCGGTGGTCAGGGCATGTCAGCGGCGCATCCGGGTACACCCGGCGCCGGATGCCAAGGAGGCGCGCGCCTTCTGGGATCCCAACGACCGCTTCCTCAACTATACGCCCGGCGTGTTCCATCCCGCCTCCAAGCTTTATGTGACGCCCGAACACTGGATCGGATTTTCACCGGATGCCGTTCTGCTGCATGAGATCGTGCATGCCATGCGCGATACGACCGGGCACTACTACGACGACCAGGAGACGCTAAGCGCCATCCGGCACCCGCCCTGGACAACGGGCATGTCGCCGAGCAAGCACCTCTTCTTCGGGAAGCGCGGTGAACTCAATGCGATCGTCATTGCGAACATCTATCTGTCCGAAAAGCAGCCCGGCCTCGCGATTTCCGGTTTCCATCGCGAGATGCTGTTCCTGGTCAGGGATCATCATCTGGGCTACTCCACGACGCCGCTGCCGGCGCCGCTGATGTTTCACAAGACCCCGGCCATCAAGCGCATGCTGAAGAAGCTGTGGAAGGAGCAGCCATCGATGTGCGCGATGATCGCCGCCGCCCGCGCACCGTTCAACCCGATCCGCGACGTCGACCGGTCTTAGGCCGCGACCCGGATGGCCCCCTCGGCGCGCAATCGACTTGCGAGCGCCGCTCTGATGCGGTCCCTGGCACAAATTTTACGGCGGCGCAGCCCGTAATTCTCTGCTATGCGGCGGCGAAACTGCCAGCCAGCCGAGACCTTGCCCATGCCCGTCCGCCCCCCGCTTGCGCCTGTCGTGGCCGCCCTGCCCGTCATCGTCCCCTTTGTCGGGCCTGAGGCGCAGCAGCGCGCCAGCGGACGCGTCTTCCGTGCCCGCATCGGCGCCAACGAAAGCAGTTTTGGACCGGCGCCGTCGGTGATTGCAAAAATGCGGGAGGTCGCGCCCGACCAGTGGATGTATTGCGACCCCGACAATCACGACCTGAAAGTCGCGCTTGCCGCCCATCTCGGCGTCGACATCGGCAATGTCGTGGTGGGCGAGGGCATCGACGGACTGCTCAACCTTGCGGTGCGCATGTTCGTGGCGCCCGGACAGGCGGTCATTACCTCGCTCGGCGCCTATCCCACCTTCAACTTCCATGTCGACGGCTTTGGCGGCCGGCTGGTGAAGGTGCCCTACGAGAACGACCACGAGGACCTCGAGGGGCTGCTTGCCGCCGTCAAGCGCGAGAATGCCGCCATGGTCTACCTGTCCAACCCGGACAATCCGATGGGGACGTGGTGGGAAGCGGAGGATGTGACGCGCTTTGCCGACGCGCTGCCGGAAACGACGATGCTGGTCCTTGACGAAGCCTATGGCGAGACGGGACCCGCATCCGCCTTGCCCCCGCTCGACACCGGCCGCCGCAACGTGCTGCGCATGCGCACCTTCTCCAAGGCCTATGGCCTGGCCGGGATACGCTGCGGCTATGCCGTCGGCGACCGCGAGACGATCGGCGACTTCGAGAAGATCCGCAACCACTACGGCAACAGCCGGATGGCGCAGGTCGCAGGCGTCGCGGCGCTGGACGATCAGGTCTATCTGCGCGATGTCGTGGCAAAAATCGTCGCTGGGCGGCGGCGCATCGCGGAAATCGCCACCGACAACGGTCTCGACCCCATTGATTCGGCGACCAACTTCGTGACCATCGACTGCCTGGCCGACGGCGCCTTCGCGCTGAAGGTCATGCAGAACCTGCTTGCGCGCGACGTGTTCATCCGCAAGCCGATGGTTCCCGTCCTCGACCGCTGCATCCGTATCTCGGTCGGCCGGCCCGAGGAACTCGACATCTTTGCCGAGGAACTGCCAAGAGCGCTGGCCGCGGCGCGCGGCTGAGGCGCCTTTGGCCCCGCAAAACGGCGCGGCAGGAGGCCTCTAATGGGCCTCGACCGGGCCGACGATGCCCCATGTGATGCCGTAGCGGTCGCGCAACTGGCCGTAGTAGTCGCCCCAGAACTCGACCTTCAACGGCACGACGATGTCGAGCCCGGCATCGACGGCGCGCTGCCACCAGACTTTTGGCGCGAATGACGCGATGTGCAGCACGACGCCCTGGACCGGCTGCAGGTCCATGCCGTGTTCGGGAAAGGCGTCGCTGAACATGAAGGCGCCGCCATTGATCTCGAGATGGCAGTGCATCAGCCGGCCATCGGGCGTCGGCTTGCGGTCGATCTCCTTCGCCGCGAATGCTGTCTTGTAATAGTCTGCCGCTTCGTTCGCGTTGCTCACCCGCATATAGGGGATGACGCCCGCAACCTTCATGTCCGGTTTCTCGCTCATGTCCGTTCTCCGTGTCGCCGCCGATGGTGCCGCGCCGCAAGGACGTTTCTCCGCCGGCGATGCCGACATGACGGGTCAGGAATTCTCAGCCCGCCCGCTTGCCGACGGGATGGGCCGTGGCATCGGCCTGCAGGCCGTCGAGATGCATGCGGATATGCGCGGCTTCGGCGGGCGTGTTGGCCAGCGCGATGGCGCGATTGAAGGCCGTTCGCGCCTCCTCGTTGCGGCCGAGCTGCATCAGCAAACCGCCGCGCAGCCCGTAGAAATGGAAATAGCCGGCAAGGCGCTCGCCGAGCGGCTCGATCAGGTCGAGCGCGGCCTGCGGCCCGGCGACCTTCGCCACGGCCACTGCCCGGTTCAGCGTGACGATCGGCGATGGCTGCAGCCCCTCCAGCGCGCCGTAGAGCAGGTCGATCTGCGCCCAGTCGGTCTCGTCCGGCGTGGCGGCGCGCGCGTGGAGCGCGGCAATCGCCGCCTGGACCTGATAGGGACCGGGCCTGCGATGGCGCATCGCCTTGTCGAGCAGAGCGAGGCCTTCGGAGATCAGCGGCCTGCTCCACCGGCTGCGGTCCTGATTCTCGAGCAGCACCACCTGGCCATCGGCGTCGAAGCGGGTCGCGGCGCGCGCATGCTGGAGGACGAGCAGCGCCGTCAGCCCCATGATCTCCGGCTCGGTCTGGAACAGGCGCAGCAAAAGCCGGGCGAGCCGGATCGCCTCGTCGCAGAGTGCTGCCCGGTCGGGTGCCTCGACGCCGGCGGTGGAATAGCCCTCGTTGAAGAGCAGATAGAGCATCGCCGCGACGGCGCCGAGGCGCTCGCTGCGCTCCACAGGGCCGGGCGTCTCGAAGGGCACGCTGGCAGCCGCGATGCGGGCCTTGGCGCGCGTGATGCGCTGTTCCATGGCGGCCTCGCTGACCAGAAAGGCGCGCGCGATCTGGCGCACGGACAGGCCCGAGACGACGCGCAGCGCCACCGCGATCTGCTGCGGCGCCGGCAGGTCGGGGTGGCAGCAGATGAACAGGAGCCGCAGGATGTCGTCGCGATAGTCGGCGCCGTCGAGACGTTCGGCAATGGCGCCTTCCGCGTCGCTCAGGTCGGACAGCTGGTCTTCCGGCGGCAGGACCGTCTGCTTGGCGCGGCGGCGCACGGCGTCGACGGCGGCGTTGCGCCCGACGAAGATCAGCCAGGCGGCGGGATCGCGCGGCGGTCCATTCTTCGGCCAGCTCTTCAGCGCCCTCAGGCAGGCCTCCTGGTAGGCCTCCTCGGCCGTGTCGAGATCGCGGAAATAGCGGAGCAGCGCGCTTACGGCCTGCGGCCTGGCTGCGGTCATGGTCGCGCTGATCCAGCCGGCATCGATCATTTGGCGGCAGCCGGGAAATAGGCGCCGACCGGGCGGACCTCGTAGGAGCCGACGCCGGGGTTCGCCGCGGCGAGGTCGCGCGCCACGTCGAGCGCGTCCTCCAGCGTGTCGCAGTCGACCATGTAGAAGCCGAGAAACTGCTCCTTGGTCTCCGCAAAGGGGCCGTCGATGACGAGCGGCGCCTCGCCCTTGGCCTTGCGCAGCGTGGTTGCGGCGGTCGTCGGCAGCAGGCGCGCCACGGGGCCGAGCCGGCCTTTCTCGGCCAGCGCCTGCGTGACTTTCGCCAGGCGCGCCATCACGGCGTCGTCCTCTTCCTTCGACCACGCCTCGGTGATGGTTTCGTCGTTGTAGCAAAGCAGCGCATAGAGCATCGCCTGACCTTTCTCTGTGCAAGGACGCCGGGCCGTCTGCCGGACCGACATGGGACGCACAGATTATATCAAAGGCCCGCACCCGTGACACCCAGGCGTCCATTTGCGCATTCAGATCGAGATGATCCTGCGGTACCGGGCGATGCGTGTTCGCCACGCCTTGCTGAAAGGGAAGATGATCGGCGAGTCGTGCGGTCGACGTCGTCGGCGGTCTGCCCGACATGACGACGGCCACAGGCACCGAGCTCGGTCGCCTGTGGCCGTGCCACGCTCCCGTGATCCGACGATGTGTCAGGATCGATGAGAGGTCATTGCAGGAGGGATGCGGGCGGCCCGATCAGCCACCGTTGAGGCGAATGGACTGCACCAGCACCTGAAACGTATTCTTCGCCGGCGATCCCACGGCATAGGCGAAGTAGGCCGTGTTGGGTGCAAGGCTCAGGTTCGTCTGAAACAGCGGGTGACGCCAGGAGCCGGCGGGATAGATCCCCACGAACCATGGCCCTGCGGGCACGACAGCGGCTTCCTGGTCGGGGTTCTCGAGATTGCTGATCAGCTCGGTCCTGGTGCCCTTGCGCAGGAAGACATTGACGTCACCAGCCGCTGCCGCATGGCGCGCGACAATGCGGCTCTGTCCGTGAGTGGGGCGGACATCATTGACGAATTTGGTGATCGTCGGCGTGCCCTGTTCGGTGAGATGCGCCAGCGCCGTGGCGTTTTCGGCGACACCGAGCGAAATGTCGTCGGCAACGGCCAGCGCCCCTGTGCATGTTCCGGGCGCAGCAAGCCGGATCTCGACCCGGTAGATGCCGGCCGGGACGCTGAGCGGCGTCTGCGTGATCGTCCTGAAAGGCACGGCCGAGAGCAGTTCCGTGCCGTTGTTGCACACATCGACAGGCAGGGCGGCCGCCAGACCGAGATCCGACCCGTTGATTCCGTGCCCGACAAATAGCTTCGCATTCAGGTCAGCGAAGGCCTGCGTAGAGAAAAGAACGGCCGCGGCCGCAATGCCAAAAAACTTCAACTTCATGACTTCTCCTCCGGGGAAACCTGGATCCCACGGCGATATACGGCCTCGCAGAACGCGTGGATCACGTTGCGTCAATCGGGCACGAACTATATGCGAAGGATCGGTTCTGATCGCAGGCAACGCCATGCGCCGAGCCGGGCTGCACCCCGTTGCAGAAGCGCTGGAAGCGGAGAGACATCTGCTCTCGTTGGGCCTTCCGTCCAAGCCCGATGCTACCGTGACGGGTAGCTACCGCCACCGAGACACGTTGGAGCAGCCTGCTGCCTGAGACAGTTCTGGCGGTGCCAGCTCAGGACATGCGGGTGCGGTCGCTAGCTCTGGGCCGCGCGTCGCATCGGCATGCTGTCGACGAGTTCGAACAGCACGACATCGCTGACGACAGACGAACTGCGCAGCTTCACGCCACCGTCCTTGCCGACCAGCACCGCCTCGAAGGCATCGCCGTCGATGTTCGCCTCCTTACGCAGTCGTTCGGGATCCAGGTCGGGCGCCGCACCGAAGACCGACACGACCTGGTCGCCGGTGACCTTGAGGATCACCATGTCCCGGTCGGCGAGCGCACCGACCTGGCCACTGAGGATGTCGATCTGCCTGGCGATCCTCGGATCGTTCGACGTGCCGAACACGAGCAGCACGCGGTTTTGCCATTCGAACCGCGAGAGACTTTCCATGGCAATCCCCTGGCTTGTTGCAAAAACTGTGGCGGATATGGCGAGAATTGCGTTTTTCATGGTGCTGTGGCCTTTTCCAGTTCACCGACCGCCGAAGGCTGACGACGATGCCGTGTGCCCATGCACCGATACGGGCTTTGTCCAGCTTCGGTTCCCGAAACTGTTGCGATTTCTGATCGGCGACCGTGAGACGCGCGCGAAACCATCTTCGCCAGTCTATCGGGCAGACCAGGACAGACCATCTTGAATGAATTGAACGTATGTTTTATTCTGTCCGCCAAGGGAGAGAATTTTGGCACGCACAGTCGGATCGGACGGCGAAAGGACGGCGGCGGCGATCCGCGAGGCGGCGGCTGCGCTGATTGCGCGCCATGGCTACGACGCCGTCACGATGCGACAGCTCGCCAGTAAGGTCGGGGTCCAGGCGGCCGCGCTCTACCGCTATTTTCCGACCAAGGAGGACCTGCTGTTCACGCTGATGCGCGAGCACATGGACGGACTCGCGCAAAGCTGGGCGCTGGCGCGGCCGAACTCCGCCGACCCCGGCCAGCGGCTCGCGGCCTTCGTCCACCACCACATCGCCTACAATGTCGCGCGGCGTCACCCGACGCATGTGTCGAACATGGAACTGCGCAGCCTGTCGCGCGAGCGGCTGAGCCAGATGCTGAAGCTGCGCGCCGCCTATGAGAAGGAGCTGCGCCAGATTTTGCGCGACGGCGCGGAGACCGGGATCTTCCGGCTCGACGATCTCGGGCTGACCACCATGGCCATCATCCAGATGATCACCGGCGTCATCGTCTGGTTCCGGCCCGGCGAGCGCCTGTCGGTCCGGCAGGTCGCCGACAGCTATCTTGCCATGACCATGCGCCTGCTTGGCGCGCCGGCGGTGTCCAGGGAGGGGTTGGATGTACACGAACACGCTTGATTTCGGGCAGGGTGAGGACATCGATGCGCTGCGCGACATGGTGCGCCGCTTCGCCAACGAGAAAATCGCGCCGCTTGCCGCCACAATCGACCGCGACAATGAGTTTCCGGCGCATCTCTGGAAGGAGATGGGCGCGCTCGGTCTGCTCGGCATCACAGCCGACCCCGATCATGGCGGCTCGGGGATGAGCTATCTGGCGCATGTCGTGGCCATGGAGGAAATATCGCGCGCATCCGCCTCGGTCGGCCTGTCCTATGGCGCGCATTCCAATCTCTGCGTCAACCAGATCAACCGCTGGGCAACGCCTTCGCAGAAGGAAAAATACCTGCCTCCGCTCTGTTCTGGCGACGCTGTCGGGGCGCTTGCCATGTCGGAGACCGGTGCCGGCTCGGATGTGGTGTCGCTGAAGCTCAGGGCCGAACGCCGCAACGACCGCTACGTGCTGAACGGCGCAAAGATGTGGATCACCAACGGGCCGGACGCCGACACGCTGGTGGTCTATGCCAAGACGGATCCGGAGCGCGGCTCGCGCGGCATCACGGCCTTCATCGTCGACAAGACGATGCCCGGCTTTTCCTGCGCACAAAAGCTCGACAAGCTCGGCATGCGTGGTTCCAACACCGGCGAGCTGGTGTTTTCGGATGTGGAGGTGCCGTTCGACAACGTGCTGCACGAGGAGGGCGCGGGCGTCGCGGTGCTGATGTCGGGCCTGGACTACGAGCGCGCCGTCCTTGCCGGCGGGCCGCTCGGGCTGATGGCCGCCTGCCTGGACGTGGTCGTGCCCTATGTGCGGGAGCGAAAACAGTTCGGCCAGGCGATCGGTGAATTCCAGCTGGTGCAGGGAAAGCTCGCCGACATGTATGCGGTCATGAGTGCGGCGCGCGCCTATGTCTATGCGGTGGCGGCCGCCTGCGACCGGGGCCAGCCCGTGCGCAAGGACGCCGCCGGCTGCGTACTGTTTGCGGCGGAAAAGGCCACCCAGGCGGCGCTCGATGCGATCCAGCTGCTCGGCGGCAACGGCTACACCAACGACTATCCCGCCGGCCGCCTGCTGCGGGATGCAAAGCTCTACGAGATCGGCGCGGGGACCAGCGAGATACGCAGGTGGCTGATTGGAAGGGAGATTGTGGGTGAGGCTTGAGGTGCGTCCGACCCATGCAGGCAAGAAGCCAGGGACTGGCGTCTGGCGATTACGGCCGTGGCCACCGGCCCGGCGACCAAATGATCATTCTGGCTGGAGGCCCTGCCGCCATGCCACAAGTGTGCGTTCATGCCAGCTTTCATATTCTTGGCATGATCGCGGCTTCGTGGCATAGTTCGGGACCTACAGGAGATGCGCAATGGCGACAGAGGGTTTTTCGGACGATACGGCGCCGTTCCAATCCGCCGAACGGCCGCCCGAACCGGCCGCGCGCACGCAGCTTCGTATCGGCGACGGCGGCCGCGTCGTCATCCCGGCGGATATGCGCGCTGCCCTTGGCGTGAAACCGGGCGACACGCTGGTTGCGCGCGTGGTGGATGGCGAGCTGTCGCTGATGTCGCAGAAGGCCGCAGTGCGCCGTGCCCAGAAACTGGTGCGTCGCTTCGTGCCCGAAGGCGTGTCGCTGGTCGACGAGCTGATCGCGGAACGGCGCGCCGAAGCCGCCCGCGAAGCTCAGGGATGATGCGCTACATACTCGACGCGTCCGCCGTGCTGGCGGTGCTCAACGGCGAGCCGGGCGCCGACTTCGTTAACGACCGGCTGTCCGAGTCCGGTCTCAGCGTGGTCAACGCGGTCGAAGTCGGGACAAGGCTGGTCGACGCCGGAATGACGCCCGCCGCCGCGCGCGAGGCAATCAGCCTGCTCGGACTGGAGACGATCCCGTTCGATACCGACCTTGCGCATCTCGCCGTCGGCCTGCGTCCGTTGACGGCTGCCGCCGGCCTGTCGCTGGCCGATCGGGCCTGCCTCGGCACCGCGATCCGGCACAAGGCCATCGCGCTTACCTCCGACAAGGCATGGTCGCGCGTCGATCCGGGCTGTGCCGTCGAGCAGATCAGGTAGTCGCCATGCCGCTCGCAGCCACCGAAGCCGCGCCTTCCTTCGCCTCCCTCGACCGACCCTTCTCCATGCCTTTCCCGTTCCTCGAAGACTGGCTGCATGGCATCACGGGCGTCATCGACATCCTTGCGGTCGCGGTCCTGCTGGTCGGCACCGGGCGCTTCGCCTTCTGGCTGGTGCGCTCCGAGTTCTTCTCTGCCACCGGGGAAATGCGGCTGGAGCGCCAGAACCTTGCCCGGCTGGAACTCGGCCGCTACATCCTCGCCGCGCTCGAGGTGCTGATTGTCGCCGACGTCATTCGCACCGCGCTAACCATGCAGTTGCAGGGCCTGATCTTCCTGGCCGGGCTGGTGGTCATTCGCACGGCCATAAGCTGGGCCCTCGATCGCGAGATCGAGTCGCTGGAAAAGAAGCGCCAGCACGAAGCACCCGAGTAAAGGTCATTTTCGCATGCCCACACTCTCCAACGCCATCTCCCCCTCGTCCGAGGAGTTCCACGCCAACGCCGCGCACATGCGCGCGCTGGTCGGCGATATCGCGGCGAAGGCGGCCGAGGTCGAGAAGGGCGGGACGGACGAGGCGCGCGAGCGGCATGTGGCGCGCGGAAAGCTGTTGCCGCGCCAGAGGCTGGCGGCGCTGCTCGACCCGGGCTCGCCCTTCCTCGAGATCGGCCAGTTCGCCGCTTACGGCCTTTATGACGACGCGATTTCGGGCGCGGGGCTGATCGCCGGCGTGGGGCGCGTCGAGGGGCGCGAGGTGATGGTGGTGGTCAGCGACGCCACCGTGAAGGGCGGCACCTACTATCCGATGACGGTCAAGAAGCATCTGCGCGCGCAGGAGATCGCGCTTCAGAACAAGCTGCCCTGCATCTATCTCGTCGATTCCGGCGGCGCCAACCTGCCCAACCAGGACGAGGTGTTTCCCGACAGGGAGCACTTCGGCCGCATCTTCTACAATCAGGCGACCATGTCGACGGCGGGCATTGCGCAGATCGCCTGCGTCATGGGGTCCTGCACGGCGGGCGGCGCCTATGTGCCGGCCATGTCGGACGAAAGCGTCATCGTGCGCAATCAGGGCACGATCTTTCTCGGCGGCCCGCCGCTGGTGAAGGCGGCAACCGGAGAGGAGGTCAGCGCCGAAGAGCTCGGCGGCGCGGATGTGCACACGCGGCTGTCGGGCGTCGCCGACCATCTGGCCGACGACGACACCCACGCGCTCGCCATCACACGGCGCATCGTCAGAAACCTCAATCGGAAGAAGACGATAGGGCTCGACCTTCGCGATCCGATTCCGCCCCTTCATCCAGCGGACGAGATGTACGGCATCGTGCCGCGCGACACGCGAAGACCCTATGACGTGCGCGAGATCATCGCCCGCATCGTCGACGGGTCGGAACTCGACGAGTTCAAGAAGAACTACGGCACGACGCTGGTCACCGGCTTTGCGCACATCCACGGCATGCCGGTCGGCATCATCGCCAACAATGGCGTGCTGTTTTCCGAAAGCGCGCTAAAGGGCGCGCATTTCATCGAACTCTGCTGCCAGCGAAAGATACCGCTGGTCTTCCTGCAGAACATCACCGGCTTCATGGTGGGCGCCAAATACGAGGCGGGCGGCATCGCCAAGGACGGCGCCAAGCTGGTGACGGCGGTGGCCACCGCTGCCGTGCCGAAAGTGACGATGATCATCGGCGGGTCGTTCGGCGCGGGCAATTACGGCATGTGCGGGCGGGCCTTTTCGCCGCGCTTCCTGTGGATGTGGCCCAACGCCCGGATTTCCGTGATGGGCGGCGAGCAGGCCGCCACCGTGCTCGCGCTGGTCAAGCGCGAAGGCATCGAGCGCAAGGGTGGCACCTGGAACGCCGACGAGGAAGCCGCGTTCCGCGCGCCGATCCTGGAAAAATACGAGCGCGAGGGCCACCCGCTCTATTCGTCGGCGCGGCTTTGGGACGACGGCATCATCGACCCCGCCCAGTCGCGCGCCGTGCTGGCGCTGAGCCTGAGTGCGGCACTCAACGCGGAAATCGGCGACACGAAGGTCGGCGTCTGGCGGATGTAGCGCCGCGCTCGCGCGTCAGGCGGCGCTCGCCTGCTCGGGACCGAGGCCGGCTTGCCGATCCATGCCGCCGTCCGCGAGCATCGCGATCCGGTCGGTGTGGCCGAAACCCTTCGTATAGTCGAGCACCGAGATCATGGTCGGCTGGACGCAAAACAGCTTCATGTCTCCGGGTTCCGTTACCGGTATCAGTCCGAGCTGCGGAAAGCGCGTTATCATCAGTTCCGCAATGTGGGTCTTTTCCTGCGCGTCGGTGACCTCACGCGCCGGTCCCGACAGCGACACGCCCTCGATGTGCTGCCAATCCGCATAGGGTGGGGTGACCGTGATCGCGACGCGTGGGTCGCGCGCGATGTTCAGCGCCTTCTGGGCATGGACGCCGCAGCCGAAATAGATCTGCATCCCGTCATGGACGAAAGAAACCACGGTCGCCTGCGGAGCACCGTCCGGCCGAACGGTAGCAATCGTCAGGTCGTGGCAGCGGTCCAGTATGCTCAAGACCTTGTCGCGCAATGCATGGTTCATGGCGGAACTCCTTGTCTGGCTTTACTGATCCAGCACCCTCCGCGACGCATTGCGTTGAATCAAAAATGGCGCAAACTTTACTGCGGAACTGAGAGTGAACGTGGAGCCTGCACAACAGACCTGCCGGGCGCACCCAACAACAGGGAGTAAGAACATGCCCTCACGCTTCTTCTGGTATGAGTTGACGACGGACGATCTGGCCGGCGCGGAAGCCTTCTACACGGCCGTGCTGGGATGGAGCACCGAACATTGGGGACCGCCGGGCGCGCCACCCTATGTCATCGTCAAGGCCGGCGAGACCGGCATTGCCGGGCTCATGACCACGCCCGATCACCTGAAGGCGATGGGTGTCCCGCCTTGCTGGACCGGCTACATCCACGCCGCCGATGTCGATGCCGCCGTCGAAACCCTGACCAAGGCCGGCGGTACGGTCCATCGCGCGCCATGGGACATCCCCGAGATCGGCCGGCTGGCCGTGGTCGCCGATCCGCAGGGCGCGACCTTCATCCTGATGGCGCCGATGGGCGAAGGCGGCGGCCCGGACGCCCCGCCCATGACGCCAGGCCATGTCGGCTGGCATGAACTCTATGCCGACGACTGGTCTGCGGCTCTCGACTTCTATTCCGGCGAGTTCGGCTGGACCAAGGCCGATGCGATCGACATGGGGCCGATGGGCACCTACCAGCTCTTTGCGACCGGCGGCGATCCGGCCGGCGGCATGATGAACCGGCCGCCTGAGGTGCCGATGCCGGTGTGGATCTACTATTTTTCCGTCGACGGGATCGATGCGGCGGCCGCCCGCGTGACCGACAATGGCGGCAAGCTGATGATGCCGCCCATGGAGGTGCCGGGTGGCGGCTGGGTGGCGCAATGCACCGACCCGCAGGGCGCCTGGTTCGCGCTGGTGTCCGCGACGCGGTAGCGGCACTCGACAGCGGGGTCGGCACGGTCAGGCGGTCTTTCGCAGGCTCATCCGCCCGTTGACCTGCATCAACGCATGCGTCTACCCCGGTCCTATCGTTGCCGGGTCGCCGCGTTGGTGCGGCGCGCCAACAAGAGAAAGGCCATCGACCGTGAAGATGAAGCGTTTCACCGCGACCCTGCTTGCAGCCGGGGTCGCAACCGCCGTCACCCTGACATCGCTGTCCAGCGCCATGGCCCAGAGCGGCTACAGCCGGATGAGCTGCGACCAGCTCTGGTACGCGCGCAACGCCATCTATGCCGCGAAGGGATATTGCTTCGAGACCAGGCAGGCCATCGCGGTGTTCGGTCCGGCCTGTTTTCCGCCCTTCGGGAAACTGACGTCCGGAGAAAAGCGCAGGGTCGCGGAAATCAAGAAATGGGAACGCCGCCGCGGCTGCTGATCGGCAAGCGGTTCTTTGCCCTCCGATCCGGCACAGTGATTCCATCCGGCCGCCAACTCCTCTAGTGTCGCCTTCAAACACGGAGGCGACACATGGCGCGCAGCGTCGATCGGTCAGGGAACGGCGGCAGTGGCGCAGGGTGCGGGTGCGCATCGGCAAACCAAGGCGCGTGGCTGACCGGTGCCCCTTCGCTCCGCGACCGCCGGTCGTCCTGACATGAAGCCGCCCTTCACCAAGATCCTGATCGCCAACCGCGGCGAGATCGCGTGCCGCGTCATCCGCACCGCCCGGCGCATGGGTGTGAAGACGGTTGCGGTCCATTCGGATGCCGACGCAGGCGCGCTGCATGTCGCCGAGGCCGACGAGGCGGTGCATATCGGCCCCTCGCCTGCCGCCGAAAGCTATCTGCGCGGGGAAAAAATCATCGCGGCGGCGAAGGCCACCGGCGCGCAGGCGATCCATCCCGGCTACGGTTTCCTGTCGGAGAATCCGGATTTCGTCGACCAGGTGGAAGCGGCCGGGCTGGTCTTCATCGGCCCGTCGGCCGCCTCGATCCGCGCCATGGGGTTGAAGGACGCCGCCAAGGCGCTGATGGAAAAGGCCGGCGTACCGGTCGTGCCGGGCTATCACGGCGACACGCAGGCGCTGGTGCTGCTCGCGACGCGGGCGCGCGAGATCGGCTATCCCGTGATGATCAAGGCACGGGCCGGCGGCGGCGGCAAGGGTATGCGCCGTATCGACGATCCCGACGCATTCGCCGATGCGCTGGCCGGCGCCAAGCGCGAGGCCAAGGCGTCCTTCGGCGACGACCATGTGCTGATCGAGAAATATGTCGCCCATCCCCGCCATATCGAGGTGCAGGTGTTCGGCGACAGCCTTGGCAATGTCGTGCATCTCTTCGAGCGCGACTGTTCTGCCCAGCGCCGCCACCAGAAGGTCATCGAGGAGGCGCCTGCGCCCGGCATGACGGCGGCGATGCGCGCGGCGATGACGGACGCGGCGGTCAAGGCGGCCAAGGCGATCGGCTATCGCGGCGCCGGGACGATCGAGTTCATCGTCGATGGCTCCGAAGGACTGAGGCCCGACCGCTTCTGGTTCATGGAGATGAACACGCGGCTGCAGGTCGAGCATCCGGTGACCGAGATGGTGACCGGCATCGACCTCGTCGAATGGCAGTTGCGGGTCGCGGCCGGCGAAGCCCTGCCCAAGACGCAGGCGGGCATCGCGCTCTGCGGCCATGCCTTCGAGGCCCGGCTCTACGCGGAGGATCCGACGCGCGATTTCCTGCCTGCCACCGGCACGCTGCATCATCTCGCTTTCCCGCAGGACGCAGGCGCTGGCGCGATGCTGCGCATCGAGACCGGGGTTCGCGCAGGCGACGTCATCTCGCCCTTCTACGATCCAATGATTGCAAAGATCGTCGTCCAGGCCGCCGATCGCGGCAAGGCGCTCGCCGCGCTGTCGAAGGCGCTCGAGACCACCGAGGTCGCGGGCTCCACCACCAATCTCGCCTTTCTCGGCGCGCTCTCGCGTGACGCCGACTTTGCCGCCGGCGATGTCGAGACAGGGCTGATCGCGCGCAAGCAGGCCGCGCTGACGCAGGCCACCCTGCCCGACGCGCAGACCGAAGACTGGGCGCTGGTCATTTCCGGTGGCTATGCGTCCCGCGCATCCACGCCCGATCCCTGGGATGCGCTTGCCGGCTACGCGCATTTCCACGCGGTGCAGCGGCCCGGAAAGGTGAGGCACGGCGAGCGCGATATCGCGGCCAGCCTGGCACTCATGCCTGGCGGCAGCGTGGCGGTGACGCGGCCGGATGGCACGACGGCCCGGCTTTGCCTCGCCGATACCCCGCGCTTTGCGCTCTGGCCGGGCCATGTCACCATCTTCCTCGGAGGTGACGCCTTCACCTTCGCCGCGCCCGACCCGCTGCTTGGGACCGGCGCCGGCGACGAAGGCGTCGCCTCGATGCGGGCGCCTATGCCCGGACTGGTGAAGCTCGTCATGGCGGCCAAAGGCGGCGCGGTGGTCAAGGGTCAGGCGCTGCTGATCCTCGAGGCAATGAAGATGGAGCACACGATCCTGGCGGCGCAGGACGGCGTGGTCGTGGAGATCGCCGCCGAGGGGAGCCAGGTGTCGGAAGGGACGATGCTGGTGCGCTTCGCCGATCCCGCTGGCTGACCGGCAGACGATGGCCGCCGGCATTGCCTCACATCAGCGCTTCGGCTAGCTATCGCAGTGCAACATGACAGTACCGCCCGCCATAGAAAAATCCGCCTCCCCGCATCGCCACCGGCGCTATGAAGACGTCCTGGCGCTGCTGCTCGGCACGCTGGTCGTTGCGCTCGGCCTGACCTTCTATGCCAAGGCGGGGCTTGCCACTGGCGGCACGGCCGGCATCGCGCTTCTCGTCCATTATGCCACCGGCTTCAGCATCGGCGGCGTGTTCTTCACGCTGAACCTGCCCTTCTACCTGCTGGCAATCGCCCGGATGGGCTGGCCCTTCACGTTGCGGACATTCGCGGCCGTCACGCTGCTGGCCGTGTTCACGCGGCTGTCGTCCGACTGGATCGCGCTTGCCTCGATCGATCCGCTCTATGCGGCGGTGGCAGGCGGCGGGCTGATCGGGCTCGGCATGCTGATCCTGTTTCGCCACAGGGCCGGGCTCGGCGGCTTCAACATCGTCGCCGTCTATCTGCAGGACAGATACGGCCTGCGCGCCGGCTATTTCCAGCTCGGGGTCGACATGCTGATCCTTGGCGCCGCACTGCTCATCCTGCCGATGGCGCAGGTGGCGCTGTCGCTGGTGGGTGCGGCGGTGCTCAATCTGGTGATCGCCATCAACCACAGGCCCGGCCGCTATGTCGGCGTGAGCTGAGCGCCGACGCGTCGGCGGACCGTCTTCGACCCGTCAAAGCAAAGGGCCGCCCGGCGCAAACCGGACGGCCCTCGATTCGTTGTGCGCGGCGAAGGGCCGGGCGCGCTGCCCTACTACTGGGCGGCGACGATCCGGACGTCGTCCTCGTCGTTTTCCTCGTTGCTCGGCTGGTCGTTGACCGCCGAAAGCGGCGTCGTGCCGAGGTCGAGATCGTCCTCTTCCACGACGGCGCCGGCCATCTGCGGGTCGCCTGCCTTCTCGCCGAGAAGGCTGATCTTGCCCATCAGCCCCGCGATCTGCGCCTGCGACGCCTTGTAGAGCGACTCGAACTTGGCCATGCGGCGGTTCTCGCCGACCAGCGCCTCGAGCTGCTGCTGCAACTCGCGGTTCTGGTCGCGCTCCTGGTCGAGCGAGACGAGGTCGGCCATGTATTTCAGGTTGAGGTCCGAGAGCTTGACCGACATGCCGGAGAATTCGCGACGGTTGCCGTCGAGCTCCTTCTGCAGGGCGGCGATCTCGTATTCGCTGGTCTGGCGCCAGGCTTCCGATTCCCGCAGCTGCTTCTGGACTTCCTTGAAGCGGATTTCGGCCTCGGAGTAGGCCCGCTCGGCGGTGCGCAGGTCGGACTGCGCCATTTCGAGCTCGGTGCGGTAGGTGTAGGCCTCGGATGCCGTCTGGCTCTGCAGCGCCTGGATCTCGCTTTCGAGCTGGATGACGCGGTCCTGCGTCGCCATCAGGCGGTTCTGCAGTTCGCCGCGGTCGCGGTTGACGGCGCGCAGCTCGTTCTGGCGGTTCTCCTGCTCGGCCACCATCGCGGGGATCTGCGACAGCAGCTTCTCGTTCTGCAGGCTGGTCTCGATCGCCTTGTTGCGGGCCTGCGCTTCCATCTGCTGCAGGCGCGAGTACTTGCCGGCCAGCTCGATGCGGGCCTGCTCGGCGTTTTCCTTGGCGGCAACCTCGCGCTCGAGCTCGGCCGTGAGGCGGGCGATCTCGTTGCGGAAGTGGGCGACGTCCGAATTGGCCTTGGCCACTTCGTTGCGCAGGCGGTTGATCTTGGCATTGGCATCGAGCGACGTCTGGCGACGCTGCTCGACTTCCGCGCGCAGTTCAGAATTGCGCGTGTTGGACGCGGCCAGCTCACCGACGCGCAGCGCCAGATCACGCCCTGCCCGCTCGAGCTGGCGCTTGGCATTGGCCAGTTCCTGGGTCAGCTCGTCGCGGTCCGTCTCGACCTGGTCGGAGCGGCGCATGTCGACTTCGAACTTGTCGACGAAGGGACGCAGCGACGCCCAGGTGCGGCGCGCCACGGCAATCTGCTCGGAAAAGCCCTGAAGTTGGCGATCGAGATCGCTGTTCACTTCGCTGAACGCCGTGAAATCGGCCATGCGCGGCGAGAGCTGGACGAATTCCTGCCCGTCGGCCGTCAGATCGGCGGTCGACCGGTCGTCATCGGCAGCGCCGAGCGCCTCATATTCGTAGGCGTCGATGTCGACATCGTCCTGATCATCCGTTGAACTGGTCATTTCGCGGATCCTTTCATCGAATTGAATCCCGGTATTGTCTTCGGTGCCAAGCCTGTCAACAAGCTTCGATACGTGACTGCGATCGATCGTGGAGCGTGGTTCATTTTCCTTGCGCTCCGTGTCGTTTCGTCCGCGGTTCTTCGTTTCGAAAAACTTCATTCCGTCCTCCAGCCGCGACTTCCACGCACGCGGCCGGAATGTAAACCAGGTTCCGCGACGCCGCAACGACAAGGTCGTCTTTTGCACCGCGGTCTGTCACTGCAATTTTCATTGCAGGTTGAGAAAACACCGCTGCGCCGCGCTTTTGCGAGCATCCGATTTCTGCATCGGATCCCGTTCGAGCAGGCGTCTCGCGGTACGCCGCGCGGATTTGCTTTGAAAAGCAAGGCCGCGTGATTCGTCGAAACGGTTTCTTCACCTTCCGCCCGTCGGCATCCGATCAGCGCGGGCAAGCAAGAAGCCGGTCGAGGGCAAATTGCCGCGCCGGCGTTGTCCCCGCCGGTCGCGGCCTGCGGCATGGACCATCGGCAGGCCCCCGCCCGGCTGGTCTCACGCTGCATTCTGCCTTCATGCGCGGCTGGCACGCCTCCTGGCCGCCGCGTTCTGCCGTGTTGGGGTCCATGCCGTCTGCGCGGCTTCGGTCCCGTTCGTCCTGTCCGCCCGGCGTCAGCCCTGGCAGTCGTTCCCCTCGAGGTCCGCGCCTTAGAGCGCCGTGCGTCCAATCGGACGCACAAAGGACGCTCTAACACTTTGAGTGTGCTGCATCGTGCTTACCGAAAACCGCTTCCGGTTTTCGGGCCGATGCAGTGACGCAGCCCGTAAAATCAGTGCATGGTCATCCATTCGCGCGCATCGCGCAGCGCCTGGGCGATTTCCTGCTTGGTCATCGTTGCCGACAGTTCCGAGCGCAGTTCGGCGGCGCGCGCCGAGCCCTTGATGGCGGCGATGTTGAACCACTTGTGCGCGGCAACCGGGTCGGCTGCGCAGTCACGGCCTGTCGCATACATCAGGCCCATCTCGAAAAGAACATCGGCCTGAGCCGTCGATCCCATCGTGCCGAAATCGGCTTCAAACATTTCAAATCGTGCCATTGTCCTGATCCCTGTCCCTTGTCCCGAGAGCGCCGGCTGCGTTGTTCCGATCCGCTCTTTCTATGCTTCGAAGGATGCCGGGGAGGCTTGAATCCGCCGTTAAATGGCGTGCTTAATTTGAAACAAACGAAATGAAAACAAGAGGTAAACCTTGGATTTCATTAAGGATGCAATGCCTTGGAGCGTATGGGAAACGCGTCCGATTTGCTGAAAATGCGCATGTCCGGACGCAACGCTTCCTTCACCACGTATCGGGTTGGGCGCATTGCGCGACGACCCTGGCGGCGCGCAACCTCGCAGTGAGGGCGCCGAAAAAATTGCCGCGCGTGCCGTTGCGGCACCGCTTTCGCTCCCGGTCCGTTTCCATTATCTTACGTGCGCGTAAGATGCCGGAATGCAGCGACGAGGCCGGCACTACCCTTGGGAGGACTGAACATGATTCGCAAAACAGGCATGGCGCTTGCCATTCTTCTTCTCGGCGCGGGCCTGGCCCATGCCGACGACATCGAGGGCAACTGGAAGACACAGGCCGGCTCGACGGCGGCCATCACCGGTGGCGGCAGCACGTTCTCGATCACGCTGAAAACCGGAAAGTTCGCCGGCAAGCGCATCGGCACCATGAACAAGAATGGCAACAACACCTACGCCGGCAAGATCACCGACCCCGAGACCGACAAGACCTACAGCGGAAAAGCGTCGATCTCCGGCCGCTCCATGAAGATGAGCGGTTGCGTCCTGGGCGGGTTGATCTGCAAGACCCAGACCTGGTCGAAGCTCTGAGTTGAGGGAGTAGCGCAGTAAGGGAATAAGGCAGTAAGGGACGGCGCGGGGCTCGGACGGCAGAGCCTACTGCCCTACTGCCCTACTGCCCTACTGCCCTACTGCCCTACCTCGCCTTCTGGCCGAACAGCACCTTCTGCGCTTCCTTGTCGTCGGCGAGGTTGCTGCGGTGCTCCTGACCGACGGCCATGGCCTTCTCGACGGCCGGCCGCGCCATGAGCGTCTCGAACCAGCGCTTGAGATTGGGGAAGTCGTCGAGATCCTGCCCCATGTTCTTGTAGGGCCGCACCCAGCCGACTGCGGCCATGTCGGCGATCGAATACTCTCCGGCCAGGAAGTCGCGATCCTCGAGCCGACGGTTCATCACGCCGAACAGGCGGTTGACCTCGTTGGTGTAGCGGTCGATTCCGTACGGAATCTTCTCCGGCGCATAGATGCGGAAATGATTGGCCTGGCCGCCCATCGGCCCGAGCCCCCCCATCTGCCAGAACAGCCACTCGTCGACCTGCACGCGCGCCCGCTCGTCCGTGGGGTAGAAGCGTCCGAACTTGCGTCCGAGATACTGCAGGATGGCGCCGGATTCGAAGACCGAGATGGGTTCGCCGCCGGGCCCCTGCGGGTCGACGATGGCCGGCATGCGGTTGTTGGGCGCGATCTTCAGGAATGACGGCTCGAACTGCTCGCCCTTGCCGATGTTGACGTACTTCACCGCGTAGGGGACGCCGAGTTCCTCGAGCATGATGGTGATCTTCCAGCCGTTGGGCGTGGGCCAGTAGTAGAGATCGATCGGCTGGTCCTGCGTGGTCATGGTCGCGCTCCGTTGAACTGTCGCCAGAGACTTAGGTCCCTGGAGTCCAAAGGCCAAGGATTCCGGGCTGCGGACGCGATCAATAAACTTGAACGCAGCATGAACGGCGCCATCAGGACCGGTTCAGTGCCGATGCGGCATTCTCCCCGGCATGGATGGAGAGACACATGCTTGCCCGCCGGTTCACGATCATCGCCCTCATGATGACGCTGTTTGCCATGCTGTTTTCGCTGCTGGTGGCCGAGGCCGGCCGCTCGCCCCGCTCCTGGCACCACGGCGTCGTCGTGTCCTGCCCCTCCGAGCAGGGGCTGCGCTGCATCCTGTCCGACACGCTTTGACCCGCCTGACGATCCAGACCGACCGAAAGATCCAGACCATGACCCGCCTCGCCTCCACCACGATCAAGACCTTGCGGCTCCTGCCGCGCGCAGTGCTGATCGTTGCCGCGCTTGCGGCGCCGGTGCTGGCGATGCCCCTGTCGGGCGGCGAGCAGACCAGCAGCATCGAGGCTCCGGGCCTCAAGAAGACCGGTGCGGGCTTTGTCCTGCTGATGAGCCTGCAGCGCGGCTAGCAGCAGCGCCAGAGGGCCGGGTGGGTCGCGCCAAAAAGGCGGCGCCTCCCCCTCCCGCAGCAGGATGCAACTCTCTATGATGGGCCATGGAAAAGCGAATCTATCCCGGCCCCGTCAACAAGATCACCTCTCCAGAGCCCTATGTCCGCCAGTCCTTCACCGATGCCGCGGAGGCCGTAAAGGCGCTGCGCGGGCTTTATGCCCGCAACACGGAATTCCTGCGCGCCGCATTTTCCGGTCTCAAGGACGGCGCCGACCAGCCCGAGCGCTTTCGCGCCTACTATCCCGAGGTCGGCGTCACGATCTCGTCCTACAGCCAGGTGGATTCGCGCCAGGCCTATGGTCACATGCCCTCGCCCGGGCATTTCTCGACGACCATCACGCGACCCGGCCTGTTCGACGCCTATCTGACCGAGCAGTTGCAGATCATCATGCGCAACCACGGGGTGCCGGTCGTCGTCTCCGAATCGGACACGCCGATCCCTCTGCATTTCGCGTTTCTGGAAGGAACCCATGTCGAGAGTTCGGTCGCCGACCGCTTGAAGCGGCCGATCCGCGACATCTTTGACGTGCCCGACCTCGACGGTACCGACGATCTGATCGCCAACGGCACGTTCGAGGCCATCCCCGGCGACCCGCGCCCGCTGGCGCCCTTCACGGCGCAACGCATCGACTATTCGCTGCACCGCCTGCCGCATTACACCGCGACCACGCCGGACCATTTCCAGAATTTCGTGCTGTTCACCAACTACCAGTTCTATATCGACGAATTCGCCGTCTACGCCCGCGACCTGATGGCCAATGGCGGCGGCGGCTACACCGAATTCGTCGAGCCGGGCAACATCGTCACGCTGGCCGGCGAGACCAGGCCGGCGGGCGGCGCGACGCCGCCGCGCATGCCGCAGATGCCGGCCTATCATCTGAAGAAGCCGGACCATGGCGGCATCACCATGATCAACATCGGTGTCGGCCCGTCCAACGCCAAGACGATCACAGACCACGTCGCGGTGCTCAGGCCGCATGCCTGGCTGATGCTCGGCCACTGCGCGGGCTTGCGCAACACGCAGGCGCTCGGCGACTATGTTCTGGCGCATGCCTATGTGCGCGAGGACCATGTGCTCGACGCCGACCTGCCGGTCTGGGTGCCGATCCCGCCGCTGGCGGAGGTGCAGGTGGCGCTGCAGGAGGCCGTCGCGGAGGTGACCGGGCTGTCCGGCTACGACCTCAAGCGCATCATGCGCACGGGCACGGTGGCAACCATCGACAACCGCAACTGGGAACTGCGCGAGCAGCGCGGCCCGGTGCAGCGCCTGTCGCAGTCGCGCGCCATCGCGCTCGACATGGAATCGGCCACCATCGCGGCCAATGGCTTCCGCTTCCGCGTGCCCTACGGCACGCTGCTCTGCGTCTCCGACAAGCCACTGCATGGCGAACTCAAGCTGCCCGGCATGGCGACGGACTTCTACAAGCGCCAGGTCGCCCAGCATCTGACGATCGGCATCCGCGCGGTGGAGAAGCTGGCGGCGATGCCGATGGACCGCCTGCATTCGCGCAAGCTGAGAAGTTTCGCGGAGACGGCGTTCCAGTAGAGTTTCCACCCCGTCCCGAACCGGTTGCGACTTTAGCGGCATGGCTTTGACCGACACGATACGCAGGGCCGACAGGGCGACAGTGCTGAAGCTCGCGGCGCTTTGCCTGGTCGCGCTGCCGCTAGCGGCCGGGTTTTTCGGCCACGTCCACCCCGCTCTGGACTCGTTCTCCCATTTCCGGGTGCATCTGGCCGTGCTGCTGGTCATCGTCGCCGTGCCGCTGTTTGCGACGCGGTTTCTCAAGGTCGGCGCGCTTGGCGCCTTCTTCGGAATCATGGCAGTCGCCAGCACCTCCGGGACCGTGCCCGTGCCAGGCGTCGGCATGGCCTATGCTCCGCTCTACCCACCTGTGCCGGAGCAGCCGGTCTACTCGCTGCTGCAACTCAACCTTCGGTTTGACAACGAGGACCCATCGCGCACGCTGTCGCTGATCGGACGGGTCCAGCCCGACGTCATCACGCTCAACGAAGCATCGGAGCCCTGGCACGAAAGGCTGGCGCTCATCGCGAACGCCTACCCGTACAGCATCCTGTGCCCCTTTCCGAACCGGGTCTGGGGCGTGGCGATCCTGTCGCGGCGGCCGTTTGCCAAGGGGACTACGCCGCGCTGCGATCCGCGCGGCGCCTTCGCGGTCGCGTCCATCGATTTCGGCGGGCAGACAGTCGACATCGCCAGCCTGCATCTCGGCTGGCCGTGGCCCTACGAGCAGGCGTGGCAGATCGGCGGCCTGACGGATGACCTCGGCCGGCTCGGCCCGACCGCCATCCTCGCCGGAGACCTGAACGCCACGCCATGGAGCCAGACCACGGCGCATGTCGCCGCGGCAGGCAGCGTCACGCTGATGCCCTCGCCCGGGGCGACGTGGCTGCCGTTCGGACTGCCCGAGGCCCTGCGCTTTGCCGGCCTGCCGATCGACCAGGTGTTTGCGACACCGACCATCACGATGCACGGCATCAGCCGCCTCGAGTCTGTCGGCTCCGACCATCTGCCGGTCATCGTCCAGTTCTCGCTGCGGCCGGGGGCCGGGCCAAAGGGCACGGGCGAGACCGCGACCGCATCGACGGGTCAAGTGGAAAGGCCGGGCGGCTGACCAGCGCGGTCCTGGCCGCCCGACGAGGCGGCGGCTAGCGGCCCCGGATCAGCGAGCCGAGCAGACGGTCGACCTTGCCGCCGTCGCGATGCTCGACCTCGTCGAAGCGCAACTGCCGCTTCTCGTAGACGGCATACGTCGCCTTCACCCGGCGCTCCACTTCGGCCTTCGCCCTGCGGCACGAGGGATCATCGGCGAATCCGACCTTGGCCGCCGACTTGTGGGCCGCTGCCACCATCTCGCCGGCGATGCGGCCATGCATCTCCTCGTGACCGCGCACCCCGGCCATGAATGCCGTCCACCGCCGCTTGAGCGCGGGCGACACGGTGCGCGCCAGAGCGGGATAGCGGTAGGCGATCGACAGCCGGGCGGTGGCGTCGACGAGCCGGCAGGCCCTGCCGGCGCGGCCCCAGCGCAACTCCCAGTCCACCGTGTAGCGTGTCTGCGCAATGGCGCGGGCGAGAAAGCCCTGTTTCGGGCCATTGCGGTTCATGGCATCGACCAGCGCCGCGCCGCTGTCGCCGGATATTTTGTAGGTCTGCACCGAGACGGTGGCTTTGGTCCCGGCGACGGCTGGAAACAGGGCAAACTGGGCGAGAATGAACCCTGCAATCGTCAAATGGCGCACAGTCACTCTCCATCGGATATCGCGCACCATACTCAATAGCATTCGACGCTTTTGCAACAGTGACCGATGCAACATGGACGTTCGTCAGACCCCGCTCCAGGATCTATGTTTATGGTGACGTCTCCCTTTACAGTAGGCGTGCGCCGACGGCGCGGCGCGCCAAATTCACGGTGAATTTCGCATCGGTCCCTATAGTACATCCACAACGATTGTGTATTTTCCGAATAACACACCTGTTGGAGTCGATGATGCCTACTCGAAGAGCCGCATCGCGCCCACAACGTAGCATCGTGGCTTTACCACGTGATGCTCAATACGTCCCGTCAATCGATTTACTGGAAAGCGAGGCGCTTAAGAGACTAATTGACCAACAGATTGCCAAATCGAGAGAGCCGATCTGGAGACAGGTACTGAGTCTCAAATTCGTCGGTGGAGCCAGCGCGGTCGTTTTGATTGTGAGCGGTCTGCTCGGCTGGGGCGCGATGCGAAAGCCAGTGGTTGAAGCCGGGAGAAATTTCCTTGAACTCAACGACTGGGTATCGTCACAGATCGGCACCCGTATCGAGAGCATCGACCGGACCGCTTACAACGGCCGCGTTGTTTTCGGAGCCGACGGTGACATTCGATTTGTGGGATCAGATTGCGACGTCGATGCAGTCGGCAAGCTGTTTTCAAGCGACAAGAACTTTAAATTGGATGGATGCCCCGTCTTTGTAAACAAGCGAGAAACAGCAAACATCCCGTTTGTTGCATTCCCAAACCAGTATATTCACATTGATTTCATCTTGGCACAGCGTCAGATTTCTTTTGACTTTAAAGACAAGTGCAATCCTGATAATATTCCCCGTATATCTGAGTGTTTTGTAAACGACGTCGTTGAATTTCCCGACATAGATCGATTGCTCGTCACTATAGATGATGAGAGAATCAAGATGGTGCCGGGGTTAGAAAGCCTGCCAAAAAAGAGACTCGACGACGGCAAGCTGAGATTCTCCACGTTTCACGCCACGTACAAGATGCCAGCTGAGAACCTAACCTTGCCGACGCGTCGGATGGTGTTCCTGGATATCGAAACCGATACCTCCAAGGAGGTCCTCACAAATTCGACAATTTACATCGTCATTCATGTCACCTACCAACCATCACTGGAGAGCTACGTGCTGAAAATCCAATGACGCTATACAGGGCTGCGACGATGCGGTGGGCCGGTTCCGTATTCATTTCCATGTTCTACGGCGTCGTCCCTGCCCTTGCATCAGAGTATGCTGTTTCGCTGCCCAGGACTGTCGAGATATCCGGCACCCAGGTCGTCTTTGACGGCAAGGTGAACTATTCTGTGCCGGATGACGCTTGTGCGCCGATCTCCCTCAAGGTTGTCGTTCCCCTTGATGATCTGAACGCCAAGCTAACGCAGATTGTCCGTTCGACAGGCATCGAGAAGAACGAGAGCTGTGGCGACAAGCTTGAGATCCATGGCGCGCACGTCATGAACGCAGGGGGCAATCTCGCCGCCAAGGTAGAGGGTGAGGTCGGGCGGCAGGAGTGCATCAAGACGGACGTTCCAGTTTTCCATGACCTTAAAATCACCATGGAGACGAAGGTCGTCGCCTCGACGACCATCGATTCCAACGCCAGCCTTACGGCCGTATTCGATCCAGTGGTCAGTGACAATGCACTCACCGTGCAACTGGTCAGCGGCCCCGAACTCGCCATCTCGAACGACATTCTGAGGGGGGTCGCCGATCTTTTCAAACTTGACAACAAGGTTCAGGACAAGGTTCGCGATGCCATCCAGGGCGCGGTTGCGTCCTCTGCGGCCGCGCTGCAGTTGCCCGCGACGCTTGCCGGGTTTGAGTTCAGCTTCGACGACGCACATGTCGAGACGATCGACGGTCGCTTGGCGCTGGTCGTGAGCGGCACCGCGCCGCGCAAGCAGAATCTGATCGGGACCTTCTTCACCTATCTCGGTGGAATCAGCGGAACACCGGTCACGGCCCCACCATGCCCCTGAAGACCCTGCGCACGGTCTGGCTGGCCATCGCGCTGATCTGCGTCATTGTGTGCGTCGATTTCGTTGCCATCGTCCAGGGATGGCCAATCAGCATTGGCACCAAGCTTGTCTTGGAGGTCAGTGTCGCTGACTTCAAAGTCGAGCATCGACCGCAAGCAGCCCTGCACGGCCTACTCGCTGCATTGCCCTTTCTGGTGCTGTCGATGTGGCTGGCCTCTCTTCACGCAAGGCGCGCGGACGGCGGTTTTGCCAAACGCATACCATTCCGCTTGCTCGACATCGACCCCGAAACGCATGACGGCAAGATAGTCCAGGCTATCGCTTTCGTCGTCACCTTTCTGTTGCCGCTCTACGCAGTCGGTCACTTCTGGAAGACTATTTACAATCAGAAATTGTGCTTTGAGCACATTCCGGCACCGGGCCAGATGCCGATCATTCATCGGGACTTGTCGATCTTCACACTTGACTGGGCGCAACAGACCACACGGTCCATCTGGAGCATATTGGATAACGAGTTCCGCTTTGCATCTACCGACCTTAAGGGATGCGATGGACCTACGTTTCAACCTTTCCTTGAGCCCATGGTGCTAGCGGTGATCACCCTGCTCGCTCTGTGGTTCTTCGGCCGCTTCCTGTGGTTCGCCACGATGAACCGCCGACAGGCACGAGTTCGGTCCAGCCGTCGGCCATAGGCGGCCGCCCAGTCGGCCCCACCCATCCTCACATGTTCGGGTACACCGGCCCCTCGCCACCCTGCGGCGGCACCCAGTTGATGTTCTGGTTGGGATCCTTGATGTCGCAGGTCTTGCAGTGCACGCAGTTCTGCGCGTTGATGACGAAGCGCGCATCCTTCGACGTCGTGTCGTTGGCCGGATTGCCGTCGGCATCGACCCACTCGTAGACCGCGGCCGGGCAGTAGCGGCTCGACGGGCCGGCGAAGACGTCGTGCTCCGACCGCTTCTGCATATCCATGTCCCTGACCTGGAGATGGACCGGCTGGTCCTCCTCGTGGTTGGTGTTGGACAGGAAAACCGACGACAGGCGGTCGAAGGTCAGCACGCCGTCGGGCTTCGGATAAACGATCTTCTTGTACTTCGCCGCCGGCTCCAGCGCCGCGTAGTCGGCCTTGCCATGCTTCAGCGTGCCGAAGGGCGAGACGCCGAACAGGCTGTTCAGCCACATGTCGAGCCCGCCCAGCCCGACGCCGATGACCGTGCCGAAGCGCGACCACAGCGGCTTGACGTTGCGCACGCGCTTCAGATCCTTGCCGATGTCGGTAGCGCGCCAGGCATCCTCGTAGGCGGACAGTTCGTCGTTGGATCGGCCCTCGGCGATGGCAGCCGCCGCATGCTCGGCCGCCAGCATGCCGGACATGACGGCATTGTGCGAGCCCTTGATGCGCGGGACGTTGACCAGGCCTGCGGCACAGCCGAGCAGCGCGCCGCCCGGGAAGGACAGCCTTGGCACGGACTGCCAGCCGCCCTCGGTGATGGCGCGTGCGCCGTAGGAGATGCGCTTGGCGCCTTCGAAGGTGGTCCTGATCGACGGATGCGTCTTGAAGCGCTGGAATTCTTCGAAAGGCGAGATCCACGGGTTCTTGTAGTTCAGGTGCACGACGAAGCCGACCGCGACCTGGTTGTCCTCGAGATGATAGAGGAACGACCCGCCGCCGGTCTTCATGTCGAGCGGCCAGCCGAAGGAATGCTGCACCAGGCCGGGCCTGTGCTGCTCGGGCGCGACCTGCCACAGCTCCTTGATGCCGAGACCATATTTGCCGGGCTCGCGGCCGTCGGAGAGGCCGAATTTCGCGATGAGCTGCTTGGCCAGCGACCCGCGCGCACCCTCGCCGATCAGCACATACTTGCCCATCAGCGCCATGCCCGGCGCAAAGGCCGGCCCATGCGAGCCGTCGCGCTCGACGCCCATGTCGCCGGTGATGACGCCGGTGACCGCGTCGGCCTCGTTGGTGGTCAGGCTGACGGCGGCGAAGCCCGGATAGATTTCCACGCCGAGCGCCTCGGCATGGCCGGCCAGCCAGCGGCAGACATTGCCGAGCGACACGATGTAGTTGCCGTGATTGCTCATCAGGGGCGGCATCAGGAAGTTTGGCAGGCGCACCGAGCCGGCGGGGCCGAGCAGCAGGAAATGGTCGTCGGTGACGGGCGTCTTGAAGGGGTGGTCGGCTTCCGCGCGCCAGTCCGGCAGCAGGCGGTCGATGCCGACGGGATCGACCACCGCGCCGGAAAGAATGTGCGCGCCGACCTCGCCGCCCTTTTCCAGGACGACGACCGAAAGGTCCGGATTGATCTGCTTCAGCCGGATCGCCGCCGACAGGCCGGCCGGGCCGGCGCCGACGATGACGACATCAAACTCCATGCTTTCGCGCTCGACATCGCTCATCATGATCTCCGAACTGGCTGCACCTGGTGGCGCGTGGCTTGTCAGCCGGCTGCATAGCGCATCCGGGCTTGAGGCGAAACCGCATGTTGCGACAGATGGTTTGCGCAAAACACCGCAGGCAGGACACGGTTCCGGCATCATCGCAGAAATGGCGTGTGCGCAGCCGCCATCTCGGTCATACTCGCCCCATGCGGCGCGATGCGGTGTCTCCCGACCGGTTGCAGTGGCGCGGCAACGGCGCGCCAGGACTGCTTGCGCGGGCGCTGCTTGCGGCGAGCCTGGCCCTCTGCCTTCCGGTGACGGCCCAGGAAGCTCCGCCCCACCGCGTCTTCGTCGCAGGGCCGTACTCCTTCTCCGACGAGCTTGGCGGCTTCACCATCTTGTCGGCGAGCGGCATCGGCACGCGCGCCGATCCGGTCGTCATCACGCAGGAACTCTATTCGTCGACGCCGGTCACCATGACGATCCGCACCGTGCGGCCGATCCGGGCGTTCGACACGAGCGGCAAATACGCCAACGGCATGATCGCGATGCGCATCGTTTCGCACAATGCGAGCGGCCAGGGCTGGGTGGAATTCGAGTTCGAGCTGCAGGAGATAAGGCATGTGCCGAGCACGTTCGGCGACGGCCTGTCCTTCGACCAGCGCTCGGAGAACAAGGAAATGATCTCGTCCGACAGCTTTGCCTTCTTCAGCCGCGACTTCGAACCCTACGACAAGCTCCTGTTCACGCGGGGCACGGTCGATCCCGGCCAGACGGCCGGCTTCTCCTTCGTGATCACCGACTTCACGCCGCGCTGGGAATTCTTCCTGGTGCAGGACCCGCGTATCCCCTCGTCTTGACTTGCATGGCCGGGAGCGGCGAAGGATGGTCCGACATGAGCGCCGTCAGTCCCACCCTGCCCGATCTGCGCGACCTGCTCGCCTTCTACGCCGAGGCGGGCGTGGACGAGCCGCTCATGGAAGACGCGGTCGACCGCTTTGCCGAAAGCGCCAGGCCGCCCGCGCAAGCCGTCCGTGCCCCGCCCAGCACTCCGGCGCCACGGACTGCGCTCATCGCTGCCGCATCTCAGCCCGCCGCTCCGAGGACCGAGCCAGGCCATCCCTCCTCGCCTGCCTTTGGCGAGGCGCCGGACGCGCGGCCCCGACACGCCACCGTGCCGGACGGTTCGCAGGCGGCCGAGGCGCGCGTGCTGGCGCGAGGCGCGGCGACGCTGGACGAATTGCGCGCCGTGATGGCCGCCTTCGACGGCTGCAATCTGAAAGCGACGGCCAAGAGCATGGTGTTTGCCGACGGAAATCCGGAGGCTGCCGTAATGCTGGTCGGCGAGGCGCCCGGCCGTGACGAGGACATAGAAGGCCTGCCCTTCGTCGGCCGGTCCGGCCAGTTGCTCGACCGCATGCTCGCCGCGATCGGCCTCGACCGCACGTCGGTCTACATCGCCAATGTCATTCCGTGGCGGCCGCCCGGCAACCGCACGCCGACGCCGCACGAGACGGAAATCTGCCGCCCCTTCATCGAGCGGCAGATCGAACTGGCCAACCCCAAGCTCCTCGTGGCGCTCGGCGGGCCGTCGGCGAAGCTCCTCACCAACTCGTCGGAGGGCGTGCTGAGGCTGCGCGGCACATGGCGCGCGCATAACACCTCGGCCGGCACGGTGATCCCCGCGATGCCGACCCTGCATCCCGCCTATCTCCTGCGCAACCCGGCGCACAAGAAGCTCGCCTGGCGCGATCTGCTCGAGGTCAAGGCGAGACTGCGCGACGTCAGCTGAGTGTCCGGTCAGGTCGCCGGCAACAGCGCGCTGCGCAGGGCAGCGAACTGCAAAACCGCAAAGCCGCCCACGAGCACGGCCTGCGCGAGCACGAAAGCTGCGCCGACCCAGTTCGGAGAGATGACGCCGAACACCAGGATCGCACCGCTGGCCACCGCCCAGGCCGCGTTGATGAGAGCGATGTCGAGCAGCATGATGCGCGGAACATCGCGCCGGAGCGCAAAGGTCGCCAGGAAGGCGGCGCAGCCGAGCAGCCCGGCGCCCGCCCAGAAAAGCAGATCGGCGGGAAGTCCGAGATAGGGCGCGACATGCGGGCCGACAGCCAGCATGGCAAGGCCTGCACCGAGGCCGGCAGCGCCGTCCAGAACAAGCACGCGGCGCAAGAAGGGGGTGTTTTCGATAGACATCTTGGCTCTCCGTTGTTGCGGTGCCGACATGACGTTGATGCCGACGAGCCCAGACTGACCGATCGGAGGAGGCGAAGCGATTACCTCACGGGTAATGGGAAGTTCGCACAGGCGCGGCTATGGTGGCGGAAGGAATGGAGGGCCGCATGGACGACCGCAGTCGGATCACCCCGGGCGGGCTGCTGCGCGAATGGCGCGCGATGCGGCGCATGAGCCAGCTCGACCTGGCGCTCGAGGCGGGAGTATCGCAGCGCCACCTGAGCTTCGTCGAGAGCGGGCGTTCCGTGCCATCACGCGACATGCTGATGCGGCTTGCCGAGAGTCTCGACATGCCTCTGCGCATCCGCAACCGCGCGCTGCTCGCCGCCGGCCATGCTCCCGGCTTCGCCGAGCGTGCGGCACACGACAGTGAGCTTGCGCCTGCGATGGACGCCGTTGCGCTGGTGCTAAAGGGGCACGAGCCCAATCCAGCCATCGCGGTCGATCGGGGATGGAACCTTGTGATGGGAAATGGGGCAATCGGTCCATTCCTGGAAGGCATCGAGGATCCGACGCTACTGGAAACGCCGATCAACGTCCTGCGATTGAGCCTGCATCCCGGCGGGCTCGCGCCGCGCATCGTAAATCTGGCCGAATGGCGCGCGCACATTCTGGAGCGGCTTCGTCGCCTGGCGCGGGCGACCGGCGACCCAGACATCGCGGACCTCGAAGCGGATCTGCGCGCGCTGCCGGCTCCCGCGTCCCCTGGTCGCCCCCCACCCTATGGCGAGGTCGCCGTACCGCTGCGCGTGCGGCACGAAGGGAGTATCCTGTCCTTCATCTCGACGATCACCGTGTTCGGCACGCCGCTCGACGTGACGGTGTCGGAGCTCGCGATCGAGTCGTTCTTTCCAGCGGATGCGGCGACGGCGCAAGTGCTGCGGGCGCTTGCCGAAGCGCGCGCGGCGAAGCGCTGACCGCGACCTTATTGCGGCGGCGTCACCTTCGGCGCCTTGGCGCGGGCCAGGCCGAGACGCTGTTCGCGCAGGATGATCATCAGGCCCGACCCGATGACGATCGCGCCGCCGACGACCGAGTGGATCGTCGGGACATCGGCAAACAGCAGATAGCCGACGGCAAAGCCGAACAGGATCGAGGTGTATTCGAACGGGGCCACCGTCGCCACGCTGGCGTGCCTGTAGGCTTCGGTCATCACGATCTGGGCGATGCCGCCGCAAAAGCCTGCCATCACCAGGCAGAACACCTGCCAGCCCGACATCGGCGCCCAGCCGAACGGCAAGGTCAGGAACGATGCGACGGTCGCCGTCAGCGAGAACCACAGCACGATCGTTGCGGACTTGTCGGTTGCAACGAGGCTGCGCACCTGTAAGAGCGCGACCGCCGAGATGGCAGCCGCGACAAGCGCCGCAATGACGCCGAGCGCCTCGGCGCTGCCCGCGCCCTCGCTTGATCCGAACAGGGTCAGCTTGGGCCAGGAGATGATCAGAACGCCGACGAAGCCGACCGCGACGGCGGTCCAGCGGAAAACCCTGACCGTCTCGCCGAGCACCAGCGCGCTGATGACGACCACCAGCAGGGGCTGCGCATAGTTCAGCATGATGGCCTCCGGCAAGGGCAGCCGGGTCAGCGCGTAGAAGCCCAGCACCATCGACGACACGCCGACGACACCGCGCACCACATGCCGGCCAGGCCGGGACGTGTGGAAGGCTGTGCGCAACTCGTTCTGCCACGCGAGCAGCAGCAGGATCGGCAGCATCGCGAAGAAGGACCGGAAGAACACGATCTGGCCGGCAGGCAATTGCCCAGCCAGCTTTATGAAGGACTGCATGCCGACGAAGACCGCAATCGACGCCACCTTCAACGCGATCGCGACCAGCGGCCGCGACGCGAGGTGTTCAGGCGCGGTCACTTCGCCGTGGCATCCCGGATCGCCGACCAGATGCGCAAAGGCGTCGTCGGCATCTCGATATGCGTGATGCCGTAGGCGCGGTGGAGCGCATCGGTGACCGCCGAGAGGACCGCCGGCGTCGAGCCGATCGTGCCCGCCTCGCCGGCGCCCTTCATGCCCATGGCATTCGTCGTGGAGGGCACGTTGCGCGTCTCGAAGTGGATGAAGGGTGAATCATCGGCGCGCGGCACGGCATAGTCCATGAAGCTCGCCGTCATCAGCTGGCCGTCCTCGCCATAGACCGTGTCCTCCGTCAGCGCCTGGCCGAGGCCCTGGATCACGCCGCCATGCACCTGGCCGGCGAGCAGGATCGGGTTCACGGTGGCGCCGAAATCGTCGACGATGACGTAGTTGAGGACCGTGGTGCCACCCGTCTCGGGATCGATCTCGACCTCGCAGATGTGGGTGCCGTTCGGATAGGTGTTCTCGTTCTGCTTGTACTCGCCAAAACCCTTCAGATCTTCGGGTTTCTTGGCGGCCCTGGCGATCGCACCAAAGTCCATCGAACGGTCGGTGCCGACGATGCGCGCGACGCCGTCGACGAGTTCGATGTCGTCGGCCGACGCTTCCAGCTCGTCGGCGGCAATGCGGCGGATCTTGATCGCGAGATCCTCGCCGGCCAGCGCGGACGATATGCCGCCGAGCGGGATGGAGCGCGATCCGCCCGTTCCGCCGCCGTCGGAGAGCTCGTCCGTGTCGCCCTGGCGCATATGCACCTTGTCGATCTCGACGCCGAGCTTTTCGGCGACGAGCTGCGCATAGGCCGTGGCATGGCCCTGGCCGTTCGACTGCGTGCCGATCTTCAGCGTGATGCTGCCGTCGCCGTTCAGCTCGACGAAGGCCGGTTCGGAGCCCGCAAAGGCGCAGGCCTCGATATAGGTGGCGATGCCGATGCCGCGCAGCTTGCCCTCGGCCATGGACGCCGCAAGGCGGGCGTCGAAGCCGGTCCAGTCGGCACGCTCCAGCGCAACCGTCATGTGGCCGTCGAACTCGCCGACATCGTACATGCGCCCGGTCGGCGTATGGAAGGGGAACTGCTCGGGACGGATGAAGTTGCGCCGGCGGATCTCCTCGCGGGCCAACCCCAGCTCCCTGGCGCAGGCGTCCGTCATCTTCTCGACGAGGAACGCCGCTTCCGGGCGGCCGGCGCCGCGATAGGCGTCGACCGGGCAGGTGTTGGTATAGACGCCCGAAATCGTCACGTCGATGGCCGGGATGTCGTAGACGCCGGTCGTCATCGTGGCGCCCATATGCGGAATGAATGGCCCGTATTGCGAGCAGTAGGCGCCCATGTTGGCGGTCATGTCGACCTTCAGCGCGAGGTAGCGGCCGTCCTTGTCCATCGCCATCTCGGCAACGATGACGTTGTCGCGCCCTTGAGCGTCCGTCAAAAAGTGCTCGGAGCGGTCGCCCGCCCACTTCACCGGCTTGCCGAGGCGCTTCGCTGCCTCCAGCACCAGCGCGTGCTCGCGATAGGTGAAGGATTTGGGGCCAAAGCCACCGCCGACATCGGGTGTCAGCACGCGCAGCTTCTTCGTGTCGAAGCCGAAGACCTGCTTTGCAAGGATCTTCTGCATGGAATGCACGCCCTGCGAGCCGGTGGTCAGCACCAGCCGGTCGTTCTCGACGTCGACTTCGGCGATGGCAGAGCGCGGCTCCATGTAGTTGGAGACCAGGCGGTTGTTGGTGAATTCGATGCGCGTGACATGCGCGGCCTTAGCGAAAGCCGCGTCGGACGCCGCCTTGTCGCCCAGATGATAGAGGAAGGCGCGGTTGGTGCCGAGCTCCGGCCAGACCAGCGGCGTCTCCGGATCGAGCGCGGTTGCCGTCTTTCCGGCGGCGTCCTCGCTGTCATAGTCGATCTCGATCAGTTCGGCGGCATCCTGCGCAAGCGCACGCGTGTCGGCCACGACGAAAGCCACTGCGTCACCGACATACTGGACGCGATCGGCGCAGAGGATCGGAATGTCGCGCGTCGGCGCCTTGGTGCCGTCGGGCTGCTCTTCCATGACGGTGGACTTCAGCGCTCCGAGATGCGCGACATCGGCGCCTGTCAGCACGAGATGCACGCCGGGGGCTGCCTTTGCCGCCTCGGTGGATACGATGCGGAACGTCGCCTTGGCCGCGGACGAGCGCAGAACGAAGCCATGCAGCATGCCGGGGATGGCAATGTCGTCGGTGTAGCGGCCCTTGCCGGTGATGAAGGCGCGGTCTTCAAGGCGGGTCAAGGATGCGCCCATCCCGAATTTCGGTGTGAAGACGGTCATGGATGCTCCGGGATTGCTTTAGGAAAAACGCTTCTGCTGAAATAAGCGCTGACACAGTTTTGTCGAGGGATGCTTTCGTGTAAAGAGCACGGCCTCACATTTGTTGGGCCAGACGGCAGCGTGCCGCGGCCCGTTTTCGCCCGGATCGGCGGGGAAGCAGTCAGGCATGCGGACAGATAGCGGCCAGGTTTTTCGGATCGAGGACTACCGGCCAAGCGACTACGCGATACCGACGACCAGCCTGACCTTCGTGCTTTCGCCCGACAAGACCCTGGTGACGGCAGAGCTTCTCGTGTCGCGCCAGGCGCCGGATGGCAGGGAAGTTCCGCTCGTTCTCGAGGGCGACGGGCTCCTGCTGCGCGGCGTGTCGATCGACGGGCGGCCGCTCGGCGAGAGCGAATACGCCGCGACGCCCGACCTGCTGACGATCCACAATCCGCCGTCCGGGCAGTCCTTCAGCCTTTCGATCGCGACGGAAATCGCGCCTGCCGCCAACACGGCGCTGATGGGCCTTTACCGGTCGAACGGCGTCTACTGCACGCAATGCGAAGCCGAAGGCTTCCGGCGCATCACCTATTTCCTCGACCGCCCGGACATCCTGTCCGTCTACACGGTGCGCATCGAGGCGGATCGCGGCGAGGCGCCGCTGCTCTTGTCCAACGGCAACCCGGTCGAATCCGGCGACCTCGGCGGAGGGCGGCATTTCGCCGTCTGGTTCGACCCCTTCCCCAAGCCGTCCTACCTGTTTGCGCTCGTCGCCGGCGATCTCGGCGTCCTCACCGACCGATTCCGCACCCTGTCCGGCCGCGACGTGGCGCTCGGCATCTATGTCGAGCACTGCAAGGAGCGCCTCGCCCACTACGCCATGGATGCGCTCAAGCGGTCGATGCGCTGGGACGAGGAGGTGTTCGGGCGTGAATACGACCTCGACGTCTTCAACATCGTCGCCGTCTCCGACTTCAACATGGGCGCCATGGAAAACAAGGGGCTGAACGTCTTCAACGACAAATACGTCCTTGCCGACGAGGAGACCGCGACCGACGCCGATTTCGCCAACATCGAGGCGATCATCGCGCATGAGTATTTCCACAATTGGACCGGAAACAGAATCACGTGCCGCGACTGGTTCCAGCTCTGCCTCAAGGAAGGGCTGACCGTCTTTCGCGACCATGAGTTCTCGGCCGACATGCGTTCGCGCGCCGTCAAGCGCATCGCCGAGGTGCGCACGCTGAGGGCGCACCAATTCCCCGAGGACCAGGGACCGCTCGCGCATCCGGTCCGGCCGCGCCGCTACCGCGAGATCAACAACTTCTACACGGCGACCGTCTACGAGAAGGGCTCCGAGGTGGTGCGCATGATCCGCACCATCATCGGCCCAAAAGCCTTCCGGGCGGGGATGGACCTCTATTTCGAGCGCCACGACGGCGAGGCCGCCACCATCGAGGATTTCCTCACGGTGTTCGAGGAGGTTTCCGGCCGCGACCTGTCGCAGTTCTCGCTCTGGTACCACCAGGCCGGCACGCCCAACGTCACCGTCACCTCTTCGCATGATGCCGCGACCGGCCAGTTCGTGCTCGAGCTCGAGCAGTCGGTGCCGCCGACGCCGATGGAAAGCCGCAAGCGGCTGATGCACATCCCGCTCGCCTTCGGCCTTGTTGGCGCGGATGGCAAGGACATCGCTTATAGCGGCGTCGAGGGCGCAACGGTCGAGAACGGCGTCATCCACCTGCGCAAGCGGCGCCACGTCGTGCGCTTCAGCGGCGTCCCCGAGCGTCCGGCCGTCTCGCTCAACCGGGGCTTTTCGGCGCCGCTGACGCTGTCGGTCGAGCAGAAGACGCAGGACCAGTATTTCCTCGCCAGGCATGATGGCGACCTGTTCTCGCGCTGGCAGGCCTTCAACACGCTGCTGACCGAGACACTGATCGCGGCCTGCCGCAAGCTCACCGGCGAACGCAGGGCGGCCTATCCCGCCGAACTCGTGGCGCTTTCAGGCACGGTCGCGGCCGACGGCACGCTCGAGCATGCCTATCGCGCGCTGGCGCTGAGCCAGCCCGGCGAGGCCGACATTGCGCGCGAGATCGGCGGCAACATCAATCCGGATGCCATCTTCGCGGCGCGCGAAGGGCTGGTGCAGGCGATCGCCGAGGGCAACCGGGCGCAATTCGCCGCGCTTTACGAAAGCCTGCGCGACGAGGGACCGTTCAAGCCGGACGCGGCAAGTGCGGGGCGACGCGCCCTGCGCAACGTGCTTCTCGACTATCTGTCGGTTCTCGACGGCGGCACCGCGCTCGCGGCAGCGCATTTCAAGACCGCCACCAACATGACCGACAGGGCAGCCGCTCTCGCCGTGCTTGCCCAGCGCCATCAGCAATCCGGCGAGGCAAGGGAGGCGATTGCAGAATTCGAGGCAGCCTATGCCGACGATGCGCTGGTGATGGACAAGTGGTTCTCGATCCAGGCCTCGGCGCCCGGCGACGACACGCTCGCCACCGTCAGGCGGCTGATGCGGCACACGGCCTTCTCGATGGCCAACCCCAACCGGGTCCGCTCGCTGCTGGGCACCTTCTTCAGCGCCAACCAGACCGGCTTCCACCGCGCCGACGGGGCGGGCTATGCGCTGTTTGCCGACACCGTGCTGGAGGTCGGCCGGGGCAACCCGCAAGTCGCGGCGCGGCTCGCCACCGGACTGCGCTCATGGCGGTCGCTCGAACCCGGCAGGCAGGACAAAGCGCGCGAGGCGCTGGTCACGATCGCGGCGGCACCGAACCTTTCGGCCGACGTGCGCGACATCGTCGAGCGCACGCTGGCGTGATGCGAGGCGAAACTGTCGGTCAGATCGGCGGCAGCGCAGGCTCCACCGGCGCGACCGACATGCGCAGCCCCATGGCATTCATCACCTTGAGGATGGTTGCAAACTCCGGATTGCCCTCGTTGCTCAGTGCCCGATAGAGGCTCTCGCGGGATACTCCGGCCTTGCGGGCTATCTCGGTCATGCCTCTGGCTCGCGCAACGTCACCGAGCGCAGCGGCAAAGAGTGCCGGATCGCCATCTTCCATTGCAGCGTTCATGTAGGCGAAGATGACATCTTCGCCGTCGAGATGTTCCGACGCGTCCCACACTTTCAGTCTATCGGGCATCGAATTTTTCCTTCAACTCTGCCGCAAGCACGATAGCCCCTGCGATATCGGCTCGTTGCGTGCTCTTGTCGCCGCCGCCGAGCAGGACAATGACCCTAGCACCACGCCGCATGATGTAGACGCGGTAGCCAGGTCCGGAATGGATGCGCAATTCACTGACACCACCTCCGACCGGTGCCACGTCGCCGAGATTGCCAAGAACAATGCGCCTGAGGCGAAGAATGATCCTTGCGCGTCCCTGAACGTCCTTCAGGCCCTTGAACCATTCTGAATATGTCGCTGTCTCCTGGACTTCGAACATTCGACAGATGTATCCTACGGGCTACATTTCTTCAAGTCCAGAGCCATGCGTGCGGCCGCTCACCGCAACCCGCTCCAACCTGCTTGACGCGAAATGCGCCGAGGCACTGGACAAGCCGAATCACCTCTGATTCCTTAGGGACGATTCGGAGTGTGGCGTAGCCGAATCGCATCAGGAACATGGCGGATCAAGGAGCCTTCGAATGGCTAACACGGACGCGTGGGGCGCGCCCGGGGGCACTGCCTTTGTGCGGCGCAAGGGTACTCCCCTGACGGGAAACGTGCGTGCCCTGGGCACGCCGGCCTACAGGCGTCTCCTGGCCGCAGAGCCGTTGCTGCGCCGCTCGATCCCTGCCCTGATCATCGTCTTCCTCATCGTCGTGGCCTCCGTGCGCACCCTGTCGCTGCTTGCGCAGCACGACGAGGTCGAGCGCAACGCCCGCGCCATCCTGGCGCTTGCCGCAGGCGAGATCGGCACCGCGCTGTCGGCTGCCGACAGTTCCGACGCCGATGGCGCGTCGCCGCTGCGCGAACTGCTCGAACGCACGGGCCAGCGCGCGGCGATGGGCACGCGCCACGTCCTCGTGGCCCTCGACGAGAGTTTTGGCGTCGTCGCGGCAACCGAGGGCGGCGCCCAATGGCAGGGCAAGCATCTCGATGCCATCGTCGGCAGCGGCCAGCCGCTGTTCATGTTCGGTGAGCGCGCCGGCGTCATGGCGGTCAAGGTCGACGGCCAGGACTGGTACGCCGCCGTCCGCCTGACGCCAGACCGCAAGCGCGCCGCTGCGGCACTCGTGCCGCAGGACGCCGTCTTCGCCGACTGGCGCAAGGCCGTTTCGCTCAACGTCACGCTGTTCATCCTGACGGCCGGCGTGCTGCTGATCATCCTCTACGCCTACTTCAGCCAGGCGACGCGCGCCCAGACGGCCGACCGCAGCTACAGCGACGCCAGCCAGCGCATCGATCTCGCGCTGATCCGCGGCCGCTGCGGCCTGTGGGACTGGGACATGGTGCGCGGCAAGATGTACTGGTCGCGCTCCATGTACGACATGCTCGGCTACCGGGCCTGCGACAGCATGCTGTCCTTCGGCGATGTCGACGACATCATCCACGAGGCCGACGGCGACCTCTTCCAGCTCGCCAACCGGATCGTCTCGCGCGAGATCGACCATATCGACCAGGTCTTCCGTATGCGCCATGCCGACGGCCACTGGGTCTGGGTGCGCGCGCGCGCCCAGGTCATCGATCCGGATGCGCCCGAAATCCAGCTCATCGGCATCGCCGTCGACGTGACCGAGCAGCGCCACCTGGCTCTGCGCTCGGAGGCGGCCGACCAGCGTCTGCGCACGGCCATCGAGAACATCAACGAATCCTTCGTGCTGTGGGACGCCGCCGGCCGTCTCGTGATGTGCAACACCAAGTACCAGCAGGATTACGGCCTGTCGGAGAAGGATACCGTGCACGGCGCGCTGCGCCAGCACCTGGAAGAACGCATGACGGCGTTCGCCCATGAGCGGCGGCTGGCCAATGCCAACGGCGCGCGCGGCGGCGCCACCTTCGAGCGCCAGCTCGCCGATGGACGCTGGCTGCAAGTCAACGAGCTGAAAACGCGCGACGGCGGCACCGTGTCGGTGGGCTCCGACATCACGCTGATCAAGCAGCACCAGGACAAGCTGGTCGACAGCGAGCGGCGCCTGATGGCGACCATCCACGACCTCAGCCTGGCGCGCCGGGCGGAGGGAGACCGCGCCAGCGAGCTGGCGGACCTCAACCGCAAATACATCAAGGAAAAGGAACGCGCCGAGGCCGCCAACCGCGCCAAGTCCGAATTCCTGGCCAACATGTCGCACGAGCTGCGCACGCCGCTCAACGCCGTCATCGGCTTCTCGGAACTGATGGCGTCGAACCTGTTCGGGCCGCTTGGCTCGCCGCGCTATGAGGAATACGCGACCGACATCAATTCGAGCGGAAAGTACCTGCTGGGCGTCATCAACGACATACTCGACATGTCCAAGATCGAGGCTGGCCAGTTCTCGATGGAGCGCGAGCAGATCGACCTGCACCCGCTGATCACCGAGACGGTCAGGGTGATCTCGCTGCAGGCTGCGGAGAAGTCGATTTCCGTCGAGACCAAGATCGCGCCGTCGATGACGCTCTATGCCGACCGCCGCGCGGTCAAGCAGATCGTCATCAACCTCCTATCCAACGCGGTGAAGTTCACCGGCCAGGGCGGACGCATCCAGGTGCGTGCGCGCAATGTGGCGGGCGCCATGATGGTGTCGATCGAGGACAATGGCTGCGGCATCCCCAAGGACGCGCTGAGCAAGCTCGGCCGGCCGTTCGAGCAGGTGCAGAACCAGTTCTCCAAGAACCACACCGGATCGGGCCTCGGCCTCGCCATCTCGCGCTCGCTTGCCGAACTGCATGGCGGCGCGCTGAAGATCCGCTCCACCGAAGGCGTCGGCACGATCGTGTCGGTACGCATTCCGGTGCGCAACCAGCCGCCGGTCGCGAAAGCGGCCTGACCGGCAGGCAGGAACCCTTGCGACCGGTTGCCCGGCCGCAAGAATAAGGCACAGCCTACTGCTTACTGCTTCTTGCCCCAGCCGCCGCGGCGGGGCATCTCGCTCTTCTCGATCTTGCCGTCCTCGTTGCGGTCGAGATAGGCGAAGATCTTCTTCTGACGTCCCTCGACCTCCTCAGTGGTCAGGACGCCATCACCGTTGGTGTCGAAGCGCGTCATCATGCGCTTGGCCATGCGCTCGGCGCGCGTCTTCTCGATCGCCGAGGCGATCTCGGCCATGGTGACCTTGCCGTCGCCATCGCTGTCTGCGGTCTCGAAGCGCCCCTTCATGGCGGCGGAAAACTCCTCGAAGCTTATGTCGCCGCTCGAATCCGCATCGGCACGCTCGAAGCGCATCTGCCCCTTGCCGCCGCCGTTTCGGTCGGACGCCATGGCTCCGGTTGCCGCGGTCACGGCCACCGCCGCGAAGGCCATTGCCAGTTTGGTCGATCTCTTCATGTCACTCTCCATTGCATCGTTTGACCCCCGATGCGGTTGGGAGGTCCTGCCGCATTCCCATCGCGGTCATGACCGTCCCTCACGGAGCAGACGGTCAAAATGCTTTCTGACCGTCCGCGCCGTTTCCTTGACGTGCGCCTCGAGCACGCCGATGTCAGGCAGATCCATCGCCGTCAGCAGGAGATCCGCGAGGCCCGGCGGCACGTCGTCCGGATCGAACGGTCCCGTCAGGCACAGCCTGATCATCTGCGTCAGCGACGCGTAAAGCGAAAAAGCCTCGACGAGATCACTCCGCGTCTGGCTGTCGGCGAAACCGTCGGAGAGATGCGCCAGCGTTTGCATCGTGCCCGTTCCACGGGGGCCGTCAACCCGACCCATCAGCACCGCGCATTGCGCGATGAACTCGAGGTCGATCAGCCCACCTGGGATCAACTTGATGTCCCATTGGTCGCGCGGCGGCTTTTCCTTGGCGATCAGGCGGCGCATATCCACCGCTTCGGCGGCGAGCTTTGCCGGGTCGCGCTGCAACGCCAGGACCGTCTGCACTTCGGCCGCGATTTCCTCGCCGAGCGTCGCATCGCCCGCCACGAACCGCGCCCGCGTCAGCGCCATGTGCTCCCAGGTCCAGGCGTCGTTGCGCTGGTATTTTCTGAAGGCCTCGATATGGGTGGCGACCGGTCCCTTGTTGCCGGAGGGCCGAAGTCTCAAGTCGAGCTCGTAGAGCACGCCCTCCGCGGTCGGCGCAGAGACTGCGGCGATCATGCGCTGCGTCATGCGGATGAAGTAGTGGGAGGGGTCCAGAGGCTTTTCGCCGTCGGAGGCGCCCGCGTCGGCGTCATGATCGTAGAGCAGGATAAGGTCGACATCCGAGCCCGCCGTCAGTTCCTGGCTGCCGAGCTTGCCCATGCCGAGTATCGCGACCCTGGCGCCCGCGACGGTACCGTGGCGCCGGGCAAACTCCACCATGACCGCGTCGAGCGCGGCGGCAATCGTGAGATCGGCAAGATCGGAAAACGCCCTGCCTGCCAACGGCGCATCGATGGCGCCCGCAAGCAGGCGCACCCCGATCAGGAACTTCTTCTCGGCCGCAAAGATGCGCAGCCGGTCGAGCACCTCTTCGTGCGCGGTCGTCCCCTCCAGGAAGGCGGCAAGGCGCGCCGACAGATAGGCGCGGTCGGGAAGCTCGGAGAGAAGAGTCGGGTCAAGCAGCCCGTCGAAAACATGCGGCCGGCGCGTGATGATCTGCGCGAGCCGCGGCGCCGCGCCCATGATCGTGGCCATGAGCTTGAGCAGGGCCGGGTTCGATTGCAGCAGCGAGAAAAGCTGGATGCCTGCGGGCAGGCCGGCAAGGAAGGTGTCGAAGCGCAAGAGCGCGTCGTCGGCGCGCTGCGTGCCGCCGAGCGCTTTGAGCAGTGCCGGCGTCAGCTCCGTCAGCCGCTCGCGCGCCTCGGCGGACTGCGTCGCCTTGTAGCGCCCGAAATGCCAGGTGCGGATGACGCGGGCGATGTCGCCGGGGCGCTTGAAGCCGAGCCCCTCCAGCGTGCGCAGCGTGTCGGGATCGTCGACATCGCCCGTGAAGACCAGGTTGCCCATTCCCGACGACAGGTCGGGCGCCGTCTCGAACAGGGCGGCATAGTGGCGCTCGACCTCCTGGAGGCTCGCCCGGAACACGGCGGCAAACGGTTCGGCGCCCTCGAAGCCGAGCAGGCGAGCGATCCTCTCCAGCCCCTCGTCGCTTTCGGGCAGCGTATGCGTCTGTTCGTCGGCCACCATCTGCAGGGCGTGCTCGACGCGGCGCAGGAACCAGTACTGCCGTGCCAGCGTGTCGCGTGCCTCGGCGGTGATCCAGCGCCGCTCGGCAAGCCGGGCGAGCATGGCCACAGTCTCGCGGCCGCGCAGTTCGGGAAAGCGGCCGCCGGCGATCAGCTGCTGGGTCTGGACGAAGAACTCGATCTCGCGGATGCCGCCGCGACCGAGCTTGACGTTGTGGCCCTTCACCGCGATCTCGCCAAAGCCCTTGTGCGCATGGATCTGGCGCTTGATCGAATGGACGTCGGCGATGGCGGCGTAGTCCATGTATTTGCGCCACACATAGGGCTTCAGCTCGGCGAGGAAGGCATCGCCGGCCTTGATGTCGCCGGCGACCGGGCGCGCCTTGATCATGGCGGCGCGTTCCCAGTTCTGCCCCCGGCTCTCATAGTAGTGCAGCGCTGCCTCGACCGGTATGGCAAGCGGCGTCGAGCCGGGATCGGGCCGCAGCCTCAGGTCCGTGCGAAACACGTAGCCGGCCTCGGTGCGGTCCTGCAGGATGCGCATCAGCCGGCGGGTCAGGCGCGAAAACAGGTCGGTCGCGTCGAGCGGATCGGGCACCGGCGGCGCGTCGGGATCGAAGAACGAGATCAGGTCGATGTCGGATGAGAAATTGAGCTCGTGGGCGCCGAGCTTGCCCATGCCGAGCAGGATCCAGCCCGAACCCTGCGCCGGCTGCTGCGGGTCGGCAAGCTTCAGCTTGCCCTGCGCATGCGCGTCGCGCAGCAGGTAATCGGCCGCGGCGCGCGTGCAGCTATCCGCCAAGGTGCTCAGGCGGCGGACGGTCGCCTCCGTGTCGCCGGCTCCCGACAGGTCGCCCAGCGCGATCAGCACATGCGCCTCGAGCTTGCGCCGCCGCAGGCCGGTCATGATGCTTTTTTCGGACGCATCGTCGGCATAGGCGAGCGCCGCGACCTCGCCCTCCAGCGCGGCCAGGCGCGCCTCGATCGACGCGTCGAGCAGGCCTTCGAGAATCTCTGGACGGCGGCGAATGCTGTCGCGCAGGAAGTCCGAGAGCGAAAGAACGGCAGCGAGAAAGTCCTGCACCGCCCCTCGGCGCGCCAGGATCGACGCGAGCCGGGTCAGGCCCTGTTCCTTGGCAGAGGCGGCGACATCGGCAAGGTGGCTCCTGGCAAGCTCCGGGTCGAGCGGCAGCAGGCGAGCCACCGGCCCGGCGAACCAGCCAGCGGGCGCTGCTGTCGATTTCCCGGACCCACCCATCAGGCACCGTCCTTGCGCGGAAACGTCATGGTCACGGCGAGGCCGGGATCGGCGTGCTCCAGTTCGAGCGAACCCTTGTGGAACTTCATGACCGCCTTGGCGAGGCTGAGGCCGAGACCAGAACCCGGGCGGGAGCGGCTCTGCTCCAGCCGCACGAAGCGTTCGGTCGCGCGCTGGCGATCCTGCGGGTCGGGGATGCCCGGTCCATCGTCGGCGATGCGCAGGCGGATGACGCCGCCGCTGTCATCCAGGCTGACCCGCACCGTCGGGCTCGCGCCGGACCCTTGCGAATACTTTATGGCATTGTCGACGATGTTGGACACCGCCTGGGCGACGAGTTCGCGGTTGCCGTCGATCTGGAACCCGTCCGGCACGGCGACCTCGAGGCTCACACTGCCTTCTTCCGCCACCGGTTCGTAGAGCTCCACCACGTCGCGCACGACCTCCGACAGGTCGACGCGTTCCGTCGCCTCGGCCGAATAGCCCGCTTCCAGCCGCGAGATCATGAGGATGGCGTTGAAGGTGCGGATGAGCTGGTCGGATTCGGCAATGGTGGCTTCCAGCGCGCCCCTGTATTCGGCCGGTCGCGCCTTGCCGGACAGCGCCGCCTCTGCCCGGTTGCGCAGCCGCGTCAGCGGCGTCTTCAGGTCGTGCGCGATGTTGTCGGAGACCTGCTTCAGCCCCTCGTTGAGGTTGGCGATGCGGCTCAGCATGGCGTTGAGGTTTTCCGACAGGCGGTCGAACTCGTCGCCGGCGCCGGTCACGGGCAAACGTCCCGCCAGGTCTCCGCCCATGATGCGGCGACTGGCCTCCGAAACACTGTCGATGCGCTTCAGCGCGTGGCGGCCGACGAAGAACCAGATCAATAGGCCGCCGAACGCCATCATGCCCAGCGCCACCACAAGGGCGCGGCGCACAACGACACGGAAGCGCTCCGGCTCGCCGAGATCGCGGCCCACCAGCACGATCATCTGGTTGGGCAGCCTCAGCACCAGCGCGATCGCCGCGTGCCGCGTTTCGGTCTGGCCCGTCGTGGTTTCCGCCGTGGTGCGCAGGCGGCGCTCGGTGCTGCCTTCGCCGAAGCGCTGATAGGAAAACGGCCGCTCCGTCCAACCCTCGATGTCGAGCACGCCGGCCTCGAGGCTTTCGACATTGCCGGACAGGATCTGGCCATTGGGATTGGCGATGAGGTAGAGGTTGGCGCCGGGCTGGCGCGAACGCCGCTCGATCATGCGCACGAGGAGCGGCAGGCCGCCGCGCTGGTAGGCCTGGCCGAGGCCGGTCACCTCCTCGTTGATGGTCTCCTGCGTCTGCGACGTCAGCATGCGCACCGACAGCGCCGTCATGTAGAAGACGAGCAGCACCGCGCAGGTCGCGAAAAGCAGGAGATAGAGCGCCGAAAGCCGCGCCGCCGTGGTCTTCAGGCTGGGCGGCAGCGCCATCGATCAGGCGGCTTTCAGCATGTAGCCGGCGCCGCGCACGGTGTGCAGGATCGGGCTGTCAAACCCCTTCTCGATCTTGGAGCGCAGCCGCGACACGTGAACGTCGATGACGTTGGTCTGTGGGTCGAAGTGATAGTCCCAGACGTTTTCCAGAAGCATGGTGCGCGTCACCACCTGGCCGGCATGACGCATCAGATATTCGAGCAGCTTGAACTCGCGCGGCTGCAGCGGGATCTCGCGCGATGCGCGGCGGACCGTGTGGGAAAGCCGATCGAGTTCGAGGTCGCCGGCCCGGTAGACGGTCTCGGCTTCCTTGACGCTGGCGCGCCGGCGCAGCACTTCGAGGCGCGCGAGCAGTTCGGAAAAGGCATAGGGTTTCGTCAGGTAGTCGTCTCCGCCGGCCCTGAGGCCGGTGACGCGGTCATCCACCTCGCCCAGCGCCGAGAGAATGAGGACAGGCGTCGTGTTGCCGCGCGAGCGCAGCCCGGCGATGACCGACAGTCCGTCGCGGCGCGGCAGCATGCGGTCGACGACCATCACGTCATAGTCGCCATCGTCGGCGAGCGCGAAGCCGGTGTCGCCGTCGCCCGCGACATGGACGATGTGGCTGGCCTCTGTCAGCGCCTTCTTGAGATAGTCGGCGGCTTCACGGTCGTCTTCGATGACAAGAATCTTCATGGCATCATCATACGCGAAATCGGAAGGATCTGCTGCCTTGGCGTTGGGGATCATCGGAGTGCTTTCCCTTGGAGCGCGGTGCGTCCGCATGGATGGACGAAGACGCTCCAAATTGAACGCGCTGCGCATCGTGCTTTCAAAAACGGCGGATCAGATGCTCCGGCCGCTGCGCTGAAGAGCGCGGCAGCGGCGATGGGTGCCGCTGCCGCTGAAGCCGAAACTGGAGGACTGACAATCAGCTCCGGCCCCGTCATTCCGTCATCCTGCTCGGGGGTGATGAGGCAGGATTCCGGAAAGCGTGTTCAGCCCCTGGCGACGGGCAGCGCGACGAAGCGGTTGGTATCCTCGCGCGTCACCTGTACCAGGACAGCCTTGCGGCCGGCCTTGGCGGCCTCGTCCATGGCGGTCGTGACGTCGCTTGCGCCCTTGACCTCCTTGGAGTTGACGGCGGTGATCACGTCGCCGGCCTGGATGCCGCGCTCGGCCGCATCGCTCTCGGGGTCGACGTCGGTGACGACGAGGCCCTTGCCGTCCTCGGCAACCGTGACGGTCAGGCCGAGATCGGCAAGCGAGTTGGGCTCAGTCTCGGCCGGCGCCGACGGATCCGCCGAGGCCCGCTGGTCGACGCCCGGCAGTTCGCCAAGCGCGAGCTTGACCACTTCGGACGTGCCGTTGCGCCAGATGGTCACGTCGACGCTCTTGCCGGGCTCGATGCCGCCGATCAGGCGGGCGAGCTCGCGCGGCGATGCGACATCCTTGCCGTCGACCGCGGTGATCACGTCGCCGGCCACGATGCCGGCCGCCTTGGCCGGACCGTCGGCCTGCGCCTCGGAGACCAGCGCGCCCTTGGCCGCCGTGAGGCCAAGCGATTCGGCGATATCGGCGTTGACCGGCTGGATCTGCACACCGAGCCAGCCGCGCGAGACGGTGCCGCTCGTCATAAGGTCCTGCACGATCTCCTTGGCGGTCGAGGCGGGGATCGCAAACGCGATGCCGACATTGCCGCCCGAGGGCGAGAAGATCGCGGTGTTGATGCCGACGACCTCGCCGTTCAGGTTGAAGGCCGGGCCGCCGGAATTGCCGCGATTGACCGCTGCGTCGATCTGCAGGAAGTCGTCGTAGGGACCGGCGCCGATGTCACGGCCGCGTGCCGAAACGATGCCGGCCGTCACGGTGCCGCCGAGGCCGAAGGGGTTGCCCACCGCCACGACCCAGTCGCCGACGCGGACCTTCGAGTCGTCGGCAAAGTCGACATAGGTGAACTTGCGATCGCCATCGACCTTCAGCACGGCCAGATCGGTGCGCGGATCGCTGCCGATCAGCTTGGCGTCGAGCTCGGCGCCATCATCCATCACCACCGTGAAGGCGGTGCCGTCGGAGACGACGTGGTTGTTGGTGACGAGGAAGCCGTCCTCGGAGATGAAGAAGCCGGAGCCCTGCGATACGGGGCGCGGCTCGGCGTTGCGGCCATGGCGACGGAACTGGCGGCCTTCGCGCTGGCCGTCGCGATCGCCGCGGAATTCGCGGAAGAAGCGCTTCATCGGATGGCCGTCGGGCAGGTTGTCAAAGCCCTGGCCGCCGCGCATCTGGGCGCCGTCATCGGAAGCAGGCTCGATCTTGGCCTTGACCTGGACGCTGACGACGGCCGGCGAGACCTTGGCGACGACGTCGCCGAAGCCCGGCGACTGGGTCGTCTCGACGCGCACGGCCTCGGCCTGCACGGGCGCGGTGACGGAGGTCAGCGAACCGACGCCGATCGCGCCGGCAATGACGACGGAGGCGGCAGCCGCGAGAAGGCGCGTGCGCAGCTTGGAAACGGGCTTGGGGGAAGTGGTATTCATCGGTAATCCTCTCAGCATGATGTGCCGGACTGGGCGCATCGATGAGAGGAGAAATAGGTGGCGTCACATTACCGCGCCATTTCCGGCGCGTGAAATTTTGGTAATGTGGGACGCGACTATGCCCGGTCCTTCAGGATGTCGGCGAGCGCCGTATCCTCTTCCTTCGACAGGGCGGTGGCGGCCTTGACCCGGCGGCCGCGCGTCGCTGCGACCATGACCGCCCCGCCGACCAGCAGCAGCACGACCGGCGTGCCCCACAGCATGGCGTTGCGCAGGCTGAAGCGCGGCTTCAGCAGGACGAACTCGCCATAGCGCGACACGACATAGTCGAGCACCTGCTCGTCCGTGTCGCCGGCCGTAAGCCGGTCGCGCACCACCACGCGCAGATCATGCGCCAGTTCGGCGTCGGAAATGTCGATCGACTGGTTCTGGCACACCATGCAGCGCAGTTCGGCCGAGATTGTTCGCGCGCGTGCCTCGAGCGCCGGATCGGCCAGCACCTCGCCCGGCAGCACCGCCCAGGCGGGCGCGGAGAAAAGCAGCCCGATCGCCAGCGCCGATGCCGCCGCCAGCCGCCTCATGCGCGGACCCCCTCGCCTGCCCCTTGGACAACTTTCTTCGCGTTACGCGTGGGCGCGCCGACGCGCAGCCTGCGGTCGAGCAGCGACACGCAACCGGCCACCATCATGACCAGGCCGCCGATCCAGATCAGCGTCACCATCGGCTTCCACCAGATCCGCACGACAGCGCCGCCGTCGGCGGTCTCGTCGCCCAGCGAGATGTAGAGCTGGCTGAGCCCCATCGTCCTGATGCCGGCCTCCGTCGTCGGCATCTGGCGGGCCGTGTAGACCCGTTTTGACGAAACGATCGTCGCGGTCGAGGCGCCGTCTTCGCCCAGCATGTGGAACAGACCCTGCCGTTCCGTGAAGTTCGGCCCCTGCGCCGGCTTCAGCCCCTCGAAGCGCAGCGTGTAGCCGGCGATGCCGACCGTCTCGCCCGGCTGCATGGTGAGGATGCGCTCCTGTTCGAAGGAGACGACCCCGACGATGCCGAGCACCGACAGGCCGACGCCGAAATGGGCGAGCGCGGTTCCGAAGGCCGAGCGCGGCAGGCCGACCAGGCGGCGCAGCGCGACGGACGGCGTGACCTTGCCGATGCCGGACTTCAGCGCGATGTCGGTCATCGCGCCGAGCATCAGCCACAGCGCGAGGCCGATGCCGAGCGCGGCGAAGACCGAGGCCCCGTCGACGAAGAGCAGCGTGGCGAGCACCGCCATGAGCGCGCCCGCAAAGGCCGTCATCAGGCGCTGCGCGGCGCCCGGCACGTCGCCGCGCTTCCAGGCCAGCAGCGGACCGAAAGGCACGACGGCGAGCAGCGGCACCATCAGCGGGCCGAAGGTCAGGTTGAAGAAGGGCGCGCCAACCGAGATCTTGTCGCCGGTGATCGCCTCGACGACCAGCGGATAGAGCGTGCCGACCAGGACGGTGGCTGCCGCGGTAGTCAGGAACAGGTTGTTGAGGACCAGCGATCCCTCGCGCGAGATCGGGTGGAACAGGCCGCCGGCGCTCAGCGAACCGGCGCGCAGCGCAAACAGCGCAAACGAGCCGCCGATGAAGACGCCGAGGATGCATAGGATGAAGACGCCGCGCGACGGGTCGGTCGCAAAGGCATGCACCGAGGTCAGCACGCCGGACCGGACCAGGAACGTCCCGAGCAGCGAGGTGGAAAAGGTGAGGATGGCCAGGAGGACGGTCCAGATCTTCAGCGCCGAGCGCTTCTCCATGACAATCGCCGAATGCAGCAGCGCCGTTCCGGTAAGCCAGGGGATGAAGGAGGCGTTCTCGACCGGGTCCCAAAACCAGAAGCCGCCCCAGCCGAGTTCGTAGTACGCCCAATAGGACCCCATCGCGATGCCGCCGGTAAGGAACAGCCAGGCGGCCAGCGTCCAGGGCCGCACCCAGCGCGCCCAGGACGCGTCGATGCGCCCGTCGATCAGGGCGGCGACGGCAAAGGAGAAGCAGACGGAAAAGCCGACATAGCCGAGATAGAGCAGCGGCGGATGGATCGCGAGGCCGAGATCCTGCAGCACCGGGTTCAGTTCGCTGCCCTCGAAGGGCGCGGGCACCAGCCGGCGGAACGGGTTGGAGGTGAGCAGGATGAACAGCATGAAGGCCGCGCCGATCCATCCCTGGACCGCCAGCACGTTGGCGCGCAGCGTGGCGGGCAGATTGGCGCCGAACAGCACGACCAGCGCGCCAAAGAAGGTGAGGATCAGCACCCAGAGGAGCATCGACCCCTCGTGGTTTCCCCAGGCGCCGCTGATCTTGTAGATCGTCGGCTGCAGCGAGTGGGAATTCTCCCAGACATTGGCCACGGAAAAATCCGACTGCAGATAGGCCACGACCAGCGCGGCAAACGACAGCAAGGTGAGCAGGAAACCGGCCACGGTCACGGGGCCGCCCACCGCCATCATGCGTTCGTTGCCGATGCGGGCACCGATCAGCGGCACCAGTGACTGCACCAGGGCCAGCGCGAAAGCCAGGACGAGCGCGAAGTGACCGGTTTCAACCATTTTTCTGTGTCCGCCCCAGCCTTGTCGCGCGCAGTGTCTTTTTCAGCTGCGCATGCGCCGAAAGCAACGCATACCGAGATCCGGCGCAAAGCGCAGAGACAGGCATGCGAGCATCGGCAGCGCAGAAAATCGTCATAGTCGGGCAGGCCTCATCCGAATTGCCTCACCGTCATCAGTCCCCGGTCCATACGCCCTTTTCCTTCAGGCTGTCGGCGACTTCCTTCGGCATGTAGTTCTCGTCGTGCTTGGCCAGCACGCTGTCGGCGGTAAACACCCCGTCGGCGCCGAACGACCCCTCGGTGATCACGCCCTGCTCTTCACGGAACAGGTCCGGCAGGATGCCGACATAGGTCACCGGCACGGACTTTTCGGTATCGGTGACGGAAAAGCGCACCTGCGTACCCTGGTCGCGCACGATGCTGCCCTTTTCGACCAGGCCGCCGAGGCGGATGCGCTGGCCGGGTTCCAGCGTCGCCGCCTGGAGCTCCGCGGGCATGAAGAAATAGGACGCCTTCTGGCCGAGGGCATAAAATGTCAGGGCACTGGCGGCCCCCAGAAAGGCAAGCCCGCCCGCGATGACCGACAGTCTCTTCTGCTTGCGTGTCATGCCGGATCCAATCTCACTGCGTTGCCGATACGCCGACTGTCGCCGCGAAGGCGGCGAGCGCCTTGCCGTCTTCGCTCGTCCCGTCCAGCGCCTTCAGCCCGCGATCGAGCGCGTCGCGCGCCTTGGCAGCATCTCCAAGCACCATGTAGGAGCGAACGAGCCGCTTCCAACCGTCCGTGTCCTTGGGATTGTCGCGCAGCCTCTCGTCGAGCCGTGTCACCATCGACTGGATCATCGCCGTCCGATCTTCGGGCGACATCTCAGCGGCCGCATCGACATCGGACTGCGCCGGCCCGGGCGCGGGCGCAGCGCCCGACCCTGGCGCCACCGCGGCCGTCCGGCGCGCCACCTCGTCGAGTGCACCCTGAACCGCGCCGCGCCATGGCGTCTCGGCCGGCAGGTCTGTCAGCATGGCCTGCCACGCCGCCGAGGCGGCCTGCATGTCGCCCTGCTGCGCCATTGACGTCGCCAGATAGAAGCGGGCGCGGATGTCCTTCGGATCTGCGGCGACCGCCGTGTCGAAAGCCGTCTTCGCCGCCTCGGTGACGAGGCCGCCGGCCGCATTAAACAGAGCCTCGCCCAGATTGGCCTGCCGCTCGGCGCTCGACCCGTCGATCTCGATGATCCGCCTGTAGGCTGCCACGGCGTCGTCGAAGCGGCCGAGGCGCATGTAGACCGGCGCGATGACGGCCCAGCCGCGCGCATCGGCGGGATTTGCGGCCAGATGGCTCTCGGCGCGGGCAAGAAGAACGTCGATCGATTCGGTGGCAGGATCTGCCGCGAGCCTCGCGCTCAGCGGCTGGCCGGGCTGGTCGGGCGAGCCGAGCCCGGCATACATGCCCCAGCTCACCAGCGGCACGGCGAGCACGGCGGCTGCGCTCACCGCGCGCGCCAGCGTGCCGAACCTGGGCTGCGTCTTTTCGTCGGCGCCCGTGCCTGCCGCGCGGAGGATGCGGCGGCCGATCTCGGCGCGCGCCTCCGCCACTTCCGCAGGCTGGATCAGGCCGCGCGCGGCATCGCGGTCCAGTTCGGAAAGCTGGTCGCGGTAGACCTCGATTTCGTGCTCGCGGGCCGACGCATAGCCGCGCGTGCGGCGCGCGAGCGGCAACAGGACCACAAGGCTCGAGCCGAGGGTAAGCAGGGCGGCGGCGATCCAGAACAGCATGGCACTCTCAATACTTGCCGATTATGGCCGTTTCAACGCACCACCGCTGCGGCTGATTGACTGCCTCCGCCGTCGCTGGGAAGGCGGGCGGTGTCAGGTCAGCGTCGTCCAGCTGCCGTCCGGGTTGCGGCAGGCGGTGCCGCGGGCCGTCTGGCTCGCACCGTCGATAGTCACGGTGTGCGTATACTGGCGGCAGTCCTGCGATCCGACCCGATAGGGCTGCGCCGGCACGACGCTTCCGGTGCGGGCATCGCCGCTGCCCTTCCAGTCGGTCGCCTGGCCGCTCTGGCCATATTCGAGCGCACGATATTCGGCAGCCAGGGCCCTGCGCCGTTCACCGTCGCTGAGATCCTTGCCGACCGTGCCGCCGATCAGCCCGCCGCCCATCGCCGCGGCCCTGTCGGTCGCGGTCCGGTTGCTGTCGCCGCGCGCCATCCCGTCGCCTGCAAGCCTGCCGCCACCCAGGCCGGTCGAGTTGCATCCCGACAGAACCAGCAGCGCGGCAATCAGGGTTGCCCAGAGCTTCATTCAGACCATCCATCACGACCGCAATCGGAACATCAACAGGTGCCGCTGCGATAGGTTTCATCTTTGGCAGAAGTTTGGCCCGCCACCATAGGCCGATGTTCGAATTCACTGGATGCTGCGAAGCACGACAGTGGCCTTCAATCCCCCCTGTGCCCCGCGTTCGAGCGCAATCTTGCCGCCATACTCGTTCACGAGGTCGGAGACAATGGACAGTCCGAGACCGGTGCCCGGCTTCGTTTCGTCGAGACGCCGCCCCCGTTTCAGCACCTCGCGTGCCTTGTCGTCTGGGATGCCCGGCCCGTCATCCTCGATGACGATGGCAAACTGCCTTTCCTCGTCCGCGCCGGTCACCTGCCGCAGCGACACGGAGACCGAACTGCGCGCCCATTTCATGGCGTTCTCGAGCAGATTGCCGACGATTTCCTCGAGATCCTCGCGCTCGCCGGCAAAGACCACCTCCGCCGCGGGCGTGGAAAAGGCAATCTTCGTGCCGTCGTTCAGCTTCTCCATCACCCGCACCATGCGCTGCAGCAGCGGCGCCACCGGCGTGCGGTAGACGACGCTGTCGCGCTGGGCGGCGATGCGGGCGCGCTGCAGATAGTGCTCGAGCTGGCTCTGCATGGCGGCCGCCTGGTCGGTGATCAGCCTGCCGCGCTCTCCGCCGAGCGCGCGCGCCTCGTTGAGCAGAACGGCAAGCGGCGTCTTCAGCGAATGCGCGAGATTGCCGACCTGGGTGCGCGAGCGCTCGACGATGCGGCGGTTGTTCTCGATGAGCGCGTTTGTCTCATTGGCGAGCGGCTCGATCTCGGCTGGGAAACGCCCCGCCAGGCGTTGCGCCGTGCCCTCGCGCACCAGCGCCAGGGCGCGGCTGACCTGGCCGAGCGGCCTGAGGCCAAGCAGGATGGCAATCGCGTTGATCGCAATCATGCCGATGCCGAAGACGGAAAGGTAGGTCAACAGCCGGCGATCGAAGATGCCGATGTCGTCTTCCAGCTCCGAGCGATTGCCCATGACGCGAAACCGCGCCACCCGATTCTGCGAGTCGAGCACGAACTCGCTCTCGAACACCTCGAGCTCCTCGCCCCGGATCCCCTCCGTTATGTAGTTGCGCTGGAAGCCGGCGCTGAACGGCACGTCGGCGGCATCGGGCGACGGGATGGCTGCCGTCATCGACAAGGAGGAAAGCGCCCCGGTCAAGCCTTCCGAAACGGGCTGGACGGCCCAGTACCAGCCCGATTCGCGCTCCGAAAACCGGAGGTCGCCGAGATCCGGGCCGCCGGTCAGGACACCGGAGGGCGATACGCCGACCGACCCGATCAGGTTGAAGAGATGGGCCGAGAGCAGGCTGTCGAAGCCGCGCTCACTGGTCTCGCGGTAGAGCGTGGCGATGACCGTGTAGATGACGACCAGCGCAAGGATCGCCCAGACCGTCGAAAAGGCGATGACGCGCACCGCGAGCGACCGCGGCGCCAGCGCCATCCGTCGCGCCAGCAGGGATGCCCCCGGGCCCGGAGCGTCCTGCGTCACGCCTCCGGCTCACGCATGCGATAGCCCATGCCGCGCACCGTTTCGATCATGTCGATGCCCATCTTCTTGCGCAGACGGCCGACAAACACCTCTATCGTGTTGGAATCCCGGTCGAAATCCTGGTCGTAGAGATGCTCGACCAGTTCCGTGCGCGACACGACCTCGCCCATGTGGTGCATGAGATAGGCGAGCAGCCGGAACTCGTGCGACGTCAGCTTGAGCGTCTGGCCGTTGACGTCGGCCTTCGATGCCTTGGTGTCGAGGCGCAGCGGCCCGCAGGTCAGTTCGGAGGAGGCGTGCCCCGCCGCGCGGCGGATCAGCGCGCGCAGCCGCGCCAGCACCTCTTCGATATGAAACGGCTTCGTCACATAGTCGTCGGCGCCGGCATCGATGCCGGACACCTTGTCGCTCCAGCGGTCGCGCGCCGTCAGGATCAGCACGGGCATTTTTCGCCCGGCGCGCCGCCAGCGTTCCACCACGCTGATACCGTCCATCTGCGGCAGGCCGATATCGAGCACCACCGCGTCATAGGGTTCCGTGTCGCCGAGGAAATGGCCCTCCTCGCCGTCGAACGCCTTGTCGACGACATAGCCCGCGTCGGTCAGCGCCTCGGAAAGCTGCCGGTTGAGATCCTTGTCATCCTCGACGACGAGTATTCGCATGGAATCATCCGCCCATTGTTTCAGCAGGACTTATATGACGGATCGATGCCGCGGCGAAATTGCCCGGGACGTGGATCAGCCCTGCGGCACGACCACTTCGGTGCGCCGCGGCCGCTCGCCGTCCTTGCCGGGCACAAGCACGACGATCACGCAGACCGGCTGGCCGTTCTGGGTGGACTGGGTGGCCCTGGCAAGCGTGCCCCCCTTCTGGGCTGCGACCTCTTCGCCCACTGCGTAACAGTCCGACGCGACCAGCATAACAGACGCCGTCGGATCGAAGACATCGAAGCGCGCGGCCTGTCCGGGCTGCACGGCGGCGCCGGCCACGACAAGACCGCCAAGCGCTGCTGCGATGAAGGAGCGAAACGTTTTCATGCCGCCCTTTTAGCGCAGTCCGTCTGAATACGGAATGAACGGCGTAGGAGGTGATGCCTGGCGGCCTGTCGAACGCTGAGCGCCATCCGTGGCGCAGCACGCGTCGGCGATCAGAGCTTCTTCGCCGAGCCCGCGTCCTTGAGAATTCCATTCGCGGTATGGCGGCTCTTTAGATTGCGCGGAACGATGAGCACCATCCCGGTGTCATTCTTCCATTTCTCGTGAGATCCTTTTGCAGGTTTCCAATACTCGAAACCGCAAATGCGAAGCTCGTCCACGACTTCGTCATAGAACCCGCTCGCCACCCCAGCCTCCTACGCAACCAGACTTTCTCCGGGGCGTTGCCAGACAATGGTGGATACAAGGTCCTTGGACGGCTTTTCCGAAAGATCGGCAGCGGTCATGTGGTTGGCGACGATGAGCTCAGGTCCCAACTCCATCAACAGCGCTTCGAATTCGTCGAGCGTGGCAGCCTCGATATGGAGTCCGATTATGTCGCCGTCCGCGACGTATACTCCAGCCTCGGCGTCCCAAAATGCTTTGACGCGATATGTGCGCTTTCCCATCTTGCTCTCCACTCCGCGGCACGAGCGGGTTTCGCATACCACCTACCATATATCCGTCAAAAGCGGCCACACAACCAGTTCAAGGGTAGTGTCCCAGTTTGAAATCTAACGCAAGTGAACGTATGGCCTGTCAATTGAGTGGAAAGACCATATTCGTGCTGGCGCAGGACGTGGTGGGCGTCAGCTCGACAATCTAAGACAATGGGAGCAATGCCTTAATTTTCCCGATCACGTGAGGAGCGATATCGGGACGATGACGCAACGGCGTCCATCGTGCCGCACAGGTCATCCATCGACCACAGAGTCTGCGACACGCCAGCCGCCATCGCAGGCGCCATTTTCAGCGTCCTATGGACACGGATAAAATTATACCAAACGGTATAGAGCGAGACCCTGTGAACGCGCGACAACGGCCTTCGCCACGTCAGATTTCAGACTGAGACACTACCCGCTCAAGCCGTCTTAGGGCAGGCCCCCTCACCCGATCCTGTCCCTCGCATCCAGCCGGCCCACGAGCGCGACGACGCCGGCGATGGCAGTGACGGCCTGCAGCGCCGCCTCGACAAGCGCGTTCTGGTCGAGATCATCGATCGGCAGGCCGACAAGGCCCAGGCCGCCGGCCGCGATGGTGACGAGGGCCGCCCAGATGGTGCGCGAGAGGTACCAGGGCTTTGTCTGCTCGGTCATGGCACAAAAATCCTTTCTCGGTGAATCGGATAGGCATTTTGGTTGAGGCGCCGATTCAGGCGTCTGCCTCAGAAGGTGAAGCGCCGCGTGGCGGGGATGCCCCAGCCGGCGGCGAGCGAAAACTGGCGCACCGTCACGTCGAGCGCCGCCGGCAGCACGCCGCCCTTCAGACCGCCGACGAACAGTCCGGCGAGCACACCAACGTCCACAACAAGGTGGGCTTCAACCAGGTCGACGCGCCGTTTCTGACGTCGATCGCCAAAGCGCTCCCGCGCTACGACAATCATATGACGCCCAGGCAGCTCGCCGCCGCCCGCAAGATGCTGGTGAAATACTGGCGGCAGCTCGTCGGCATCGCCAACGCAGCGAAGATCGAGGTGGTCGAGCGGGCGCAGGTCGAGCAGCACGGTCGGCCGCAGATCACATACGGCATGTTCTAATTTCGTCCATTCGCGATTTCGCGCATAATGGGCGTCAACAAGGAGGTCCACTATGTCGCGCAATCCGATCGCCAAAGCGCTGCGCTCTGCATCGCTTCAACCCAAGAAGGTCCGACCCCGCAAGGGCAAGGGCTCCTACAAACGCAAGGAGAAGACCAAATGACCATCAAGACAATCGGCCGGACGGAACACCGCATCATCTCTGCTGCCATGCTCGCAGCGCTGACCAAGGTGGCCGACGACTTCGGCGTGACGTTCAGCGACGCCGGCGGTGTGCTGGGTGACCGCGAGGGCATCGTGAAATTGAAGGTCGCGGTGAAGATCGCGCCAGGTGGCAAGTCGGTGCGCCAGACCGAGTTCGAGAAGTATGCCGCCTATTTCGGCCTCAAGGCTGAGGACTTCGGCAAGGTGTTTCGCGCGCAGGGCAATCTCTATCGGATCTCCGGCGTGAAGATCGACGCGCCCAAGTTTCCGCTGCTCGCCGATCGCTGCAGCGATGGGAAGACTTTCAAGTGGCCAAGTGCTACGGTGATCAATGCGCTCGCTGCAACCAAGATCGCAGCGTAGACGCCGAATCCCGCAGGCTTGAAAACGAGGTATGTTTTGATCATTTCCATGCTGGTGGCAGTCCAGATCCTTTCGACCGGCACTCTCGAAGCGAAGATCATCCCGCAGGGGATGTATACGAGCGCGGACTGCACCAAGAACGCCGAGCGAATGAATGCCGACCCGCTTCTTAACCGGCCCCGATACAACGAGGCCGGACAGAAGGTGTATTCGTCGACCTACAGCTGCATCCTTTTGTCGGAGTTCGACATCGAGGAAGCCCAGGCTCTGCAGACCGCGGAGTAGCCGGGAGCCGTCCCGCTCCTAACCACCCGCCCGAGATATTCAGCCTACGAAAATCCCGGCCCCATACATAAGCATGTCGCAAGCCACTTGCGGCATGTTTTCGCTTGTGTGTTCCTCAAATTCGGCGCGATCATATTTGATGCCCAGCCCTTCGAAGTGACGCTGGACGGCTGAGTTGATCGCACTATTTAGGTCGACCCGATGGGTCTCGAATGCACTGCTAACCATGACTCTCTTTCTGGGCGCGGATGCCTGTCGGTGCTAGGATTAATTTCCTAGCACCGATGTAGGCTAGGACTCAAGGCGGCGCAACATCGTCTACGGTTACGTCAGCGGTGAGTCCGTGCATTCTGCTTATCGATTGTGCAAGGAAGTTTCAACAACCCGCGTTCAGTTTGCTATAATGAAAAGACGAATAGACAAAAAGACGGTAGCAAAAACAAGGAGTTGGCGTGATAAATAAACTTGAGACAAGCTTGTTCACGGAAATGTCATCAGAGGCTAACCTGAGTGACCTTGCGGTAGGCTCGTGTGTCGGCGTGATCCTCAACCCGGATGGCGGATTTCAGATGTTCTCCAAGAATATCGATGTCAGCGATGCGCAACATTCGGCGATTGCCGAAAAGATTAGCGCCGTAGCGGTCGCGCTCGCCAGTCAGCAGATCATGGCGGTTCTGCTCGATCTTGCCGCCAACACTCCAATCCTCGATCTCATGAGGTCAAGCGGTGTCGCCGAAGCCAAGTAGACTTCTGTCGGTCATGATCGAATGCGTCGGTGAGGAAAAAGCAGCCACGCTGGCGCACGCGATCTGTCATCACCTGGCGGCGCATCCAGAGGATATCGGGGACATCTGCCCCGGCATGAAGCTGGTCACGCTGCCGATGAACTCGACCACCCGCGGAAAGCTGATGCTCGATGCCGCCATCAAGGTGCGCCGGGCCGACGCCAAGGAGCGTCGCGCCAAAGTTGTGCCGTTCCTCAAGGAGATTCTGACGCGAGAGCCAGAGATCAGCATCCGGCAGTTGGCCACGCTTCTCGACCAGAAGGGCATCAAGCCGATGTCCTCGACCAAGTGGTCGCCGGCGTCCGTGCAGATGATCCTGCGCCAGGAGAAGATCCGTGAGTAGGCTGCGCCTCGAATACGCCACCGAAATCGGCGGCGATCGCCGCTGCGGTGTACGTGTAGGCCGGCGTTGCCACGGTCGCGCTGCGCACCGAAGCACCGCCCGCCGGCGCGATCTGCACCTCATATTCCTCGCGCTCCTCGGCAAGCGGGATGTCGCTTGGCGCCCAGTCGTCGGCATCGAGCCGGCCGCGCCGGATCCAGGACAGCGCGAGGTCGCCCGCCACCCGGCGGCAGCGGAGGTGAACCGGCGACAGCGGCAGCCGCGCGCGCAATCCGCCCGTCGCGGAGATCTCGGCAAAGTTCTGCGCCGAGAATTCGGTGCCAGAGGGTCCGACGCGCCAGTTGAGCGGCAGGCCGATCTCGCTCGCCAGAAGTCCGGCGGGCGTGACGCGGTCGTTCAGCATGACGATGTCGGCGCCGGCGTCCGCGCCCGCCGCCATCGCGTCGTCGGTGCCGAGCTGGCCGCGCAGCAGGCCGGACAGCCGCCACAGGCCGGGCGCGAACTCGTCGGCCGCCTCGAACTGGACGATTTCCCAGACGCCGCTGACCGACCGAACCGCCGCCGCATTGGCGCCGTTCAAGAGCTGCAGCCGGCTGACATCAGCCGCCTCGGCGTCGAACAGCGCGACTTCGATGATGCCGGCGCGATGGACGCGGCCGCAGACAGAGCCCGGCGCCAGCGGCGTCACCAGCGTGCCGAGATCGGCGGGCAGAGGCACGGTCGCGCGTGCGGCAAAGCCGGTCGTCTCCGGCGAGGCCAGCACGGCCTGGCTGCGCCAGGGGATCTGCCATGCCGCGATGCGCAGCTGGTCCTGCGGCGCGCCGGTCGCGGTGCGGGCGGGTAGGTCGAGGAACAGCACATGCGGCTGTCCCGCGCGGATCTGCGGCGACTGGGCATTCGGCATCGCGCCGGCCAGCCAGGGCGCCGGCGGCGTCCGATCGAGGCGCCGCGCCTTGATGCGCCGCACGAGGCCATCCTCGACCTCCGTCACGATGAATGCCTCGTCGGCTGCGTCGGGCAGGTGGATCAGCGCGCCCGGCTCCAGTCCGGCGCGGTAGCTCGCCACGGAAAGCGAGACCGTTTCGCGCGCCGACCAGACCCGCTGCAGCCAGTCGGCCATCAGCGCCTGGCCCTGCCCGAACTCCATCACGCCGGAAAAGCCGAAACCCTCCTGCCGTCGTCCCTGCGCGCCGAGGCGCAGCACGCGCGCGGTGGCGCTCTGGTAGTCGCTGAACGGGTCGCGGAAGGCGAGCAGCGCCTCGGCCGGCAGTTCATGGTCGGGAAAGCGCACGGTCTCGACCACCGCGCCGGCCTCGTCCACCACCATCGCGCCGGCATCGACCGGCGCTTCAGCCTGATAGCCGGAACTGCGCAGCACGAGCCCGTCCGGTTCCTCCGTGACGGCAAGATCGAACAGCTCGATCAGCGGCTCGAGCGCCTGGCGCGCCGAATGCGGCTCCTCGATGACAAAGGCGTCCACGGTGCCGTCGGCGTGCCGAGCATCGGCCGGGTCCAGCCCATGGTCGGCCAGGATCGCGTTGGCCAGTTCCGACAGGTCCGCGCCTTCCAGCCGCCCGTTCAGCCAGTGGCCGCGATGCCAGTTGCCGCCGTCGGCCCAGACGTCGCCCTGTTGCGGAAAGGCCGGAAACGGCCGCGCGTCCCAGGCCCAGGCATAGATGTTTTGCGCATCCACCATGCGCCCGCCATAGACCGTCGAGACCGGATTGCCGGCCGGCTCGAAGTCTTCCGCATCCGGGTCCCAGTGCGCCGCATGCGCCTCGAGGAACCGCAGCATGGCGACGTCGCTGCGCCCCTCATTGGAAAAGTAGGGCGAGGCGTTTTCTGCCGATTTCGGATCGGGAAACACGTTGGGCTGGTTCAGGCCCTTGTCGGCGGCCGGGCAGCCGATTTCGGTTAGCCAGATCGGCTTGCCCTCAGCCACCCAGGCGGTCGGCGACGCAAGCTCGACGCCTCCGATGCGATTGAAGTGCGCATGCGACCACCAGCCGAAAAAATCCTTGGGCCGAAACACCCAGTGCTTGTCGTAGGCGCCGTCGGCGATCGCCGTGCGGACGCGGTCGCGGCGCGCCGCCGCCGAGGCATAGTACCAGTCATACCCCTCCCCGCCCGTGATCGCAGCCCTGAGCGCGTCGGGATCGTAGGGGCCCACCGCCCCATCCGGCGACCCGGCATGGCGGTCCTCGTCGCGCCAGTCCGACAGCGGCATGTAGTTGTCGATGCCGACGGCCGTCACCGAAGCGCGCGCCCAGAGCGGGTCGAGGTGAAAAATCACGTCGCCGCTGCCGTCCGCCGGCTGGTGCCCAAAATATTCGCTCCAGTCGGCGCCATAGGTGATCGCCGGTGCCGGTCCGAGCAGGCCGCGCACCGCGTCGGCGAGATCGCACAGCGTCTCGACGAAGGGAAAGGCGCCTGCCCCGTCGCGCAGCGTGGTCAGCCCGCGCAGTTCCGAGCCGAGCAAAAACCCGTCGACGCCGCCCGCCGCATTGGCGAGATGCGCATAGTGCAGCACGAAGCGCCGGTAGCCCCAATCGCCGGGCGTGCCCGTGAAGGAAACCGCGCCGCCGGTCGTCGAGAACTGCGCGGCAAGCGCGGTGCCCTCGAACGCTTCGACCTGCGTCCGCGCCGCCGCCGTCTTGTCGGCCGTGCCCGGCCTATCCGGCGCGGGATGGCAGGTGATGCGCCCGCGCCAGGGATAGGCCGCCTGCGCCGTGCCGCCATAGGGGTCGGGCAGCGCGTTGCCGGCCGGGATGTCCATCATGACGAAGGGATACAGCACCACCTTCAGCCCGCGCCGCCTGATTTCCGTGATGGCCGCGATCACAGTGGCATCCGACGGGGTGCCGCCAAACGCCGAGCCGCCGCCGCTGGTCGAGACGACCATGGCGGTCGCGCGGTCCAGGCCCGACACGATCCAGGGCTGCGACAGGCCCGGCCGGTCGGCCGTGGTCACCGCCGGCCGGATCCGGCACGAACCGGCGCGCAGATCGTCGCCGAACCATGTCACCACCAGCGCCGCGCTCTCCACCGCCGGGCACAGCATCTGCAGCTCGTCCAGCGAGGCCATCAGGTCGGTTGCCGCATGCAGCACATGCCGGTTCTCGGCCACGGTCTCGCCACGGCGCTTCTCGCGCGTCACCAGCTGCGGCGACAGGCCGTATTCCGTCGCGCCGGGGATCAGCGCCACGGCGCGCAGCTGATGGCGCAGCCGCCCGATGGGGCGCATCACCTCGAACTGGAACTGCGGGACCCGACTGCCATAGTCGCCGAGTGCAAATCGCTCCAGCACGACATAGGCGAGGCCGCGATAGGCCGGCGCATTGCCGGCGCCCTGCTTGGCCTCGATCAGCGGGTCGGGCTCCTGCTCCTCGGTGCCCGTGTAGACGCGCATCTCGAACGTCGTCCTGTCCACCTCGCGCCCGTCGGCCCAGACTCGCCTGATCCCGGCGATCTCGCCCTCGCAGAGCGCGAAGGCGAGATTGCCGTAATAGGCATAGTCCGTGACCTTCGGGCCGCCCTTGAAGCCCTGGCGCCTGGTGTTGGCGCTTTCCTCGAAGCGCGTCGCCCAGATCAGCGTGCCGCCGAGCCGCGCGGTGCCGTAGAGGCGCGGGATCGGCACGCCCTCCTCGGCCGAAAAGGCGCGCACGGAATTCAGCCGCGGCCCCTCGATGCGCTGCGTGCCGGTGATCAGAGCGCGGTCGATCGCATAGCCGGCGAGCGCGCCCGCTGCCCGGCCGATCGCCGCGCCAATCGGGCCGAGGAACCCGCCGAGGATCGTGCCCGCCGCCTGCAGGAGGATGGTTGCCATGGTCTGGATGGTCCCGGTGGTTCAGGAAGAGGCTGGGCGGTCCGGGAAGGCGAACACGCCCGCGATGCGCTGCCGCCATTGCGGCACCAGCACGGATTCGACGACCGCGCTGCCCTGGTAGGCATGCACGAATCGGTTGTTTTCGACCGCGATGCCGGCATGTTTTGCCGGCAGGTGGTCGCGCCAGCGAAACAGGACGAGGTCGCCGGGCGCCAGTTCCGCGACCGGCTTCTCCCGGCAATGGCGGGACGCCGCCGCCAGAAAGAGATCCTTGCCCCCGGCTTCGGCCCAGTCAGGAGCGTAGGGCCCCGGGCGCTCCGGCTCGCTGCCGTAGACTGCGCGCCATATGCCGATGACGAGGCCGAGGCAGTCGCAGCCGATCTGCTTGCGCGCCCCCTGGTGCCGATACGGCGTGCCGATCCAGGCCCTCGCCTCCGCCACCACGGCATCGGCAATGCTGTCCCGCGCGCTCATGGCACCAGCGGCTTGCCGTCGAAGACGATTCCGTCAGCGACATAGCCATAGGCCGCGTCATTGCCGGGCAGGTGCGGAAAGCCGCGAAAGTTCACGCCATTGGCGAATTTCTCCCGGCAGGTCGCAAAGCGCTTGTCGCAGCCGGCGCGGATGGCAAAGGCATCGCCGATCTCGGCGGCCGGCCCGCCTGTCCGCTGCAGCACCAGCACGACGCCTTCGGCGGTGCGCCGATGCGCCACGACGCGGCTTGAGCGCCCGGCCAATGCGCCGCTCGCCCACTCCAGCACGCCATGGGTGAACCAGCCCGACGCGAACCCGTCCAGGCCGCCAGCCGTCACGACATCGCCCGCGACCGACGCCACCGTTCCGGCGCCGGAAAATCCCGGCTGGTCGATGAGGAAGCGGCAGCGCGTGTCGCCCAGCTCCGCGTCGCAGCTTCGCGTCACCGTGCGTCCCTGGATCTGGTCGAGCCTATGCGCAAAGCTCTTCAGCTCCGCGACAAAGGCGTTGTCGCGGCGCGTGATCCGACCGATGGTCGCGCTGCGCAGGCGTGCGAAATCGGCCGGGCTTTGCCAGTTCACCAGCAGCGTCTCGACGGTGGCGTCGTCGTAGAGCCCGGCAGCGATGTCGGCCTCGCTGATGCCCGAGGACGACACCGCGCCCTCGACATCGACCGTGTCGATCGCCAGGCCCAGCGTGTCGCGCGCCTCCGAGGCGCTGAAGCCGCTGTCCGGCTCGAAAGCGGTGCCGTCGACGGTCAGGCGGCGATCATGATCGGTGAAGCCGCTCACCGTGCCGTCGCGGCGTGTCAGCCGCCAGCAGTGGCACACGGTCGTCGCCTCGCCCTCGAGACGGGCTGCGAGCGCCTCGGGATAGATGGTCACAGCAGCACCTCCACCAGCGGGATGGTCGGGATGCGCCCGGCCTTGAAGGCGGAGATGCCGACCTCGATGCGCTCGGCGTCGAAGCGCACCGGCACGTCGAACTCAAAACCCGCCGTCACCGCCTGCCCCGCGCCCGGAATCGAGCCCGGCGCAAGGACGATCTCGCCGGTCGCATCGTCGAAGGCAAACTCCCCGGGCGTCGCCTTCTCGACCCCCGCCACCGCGACCTTGAGCGTCCCCGCCACCGGCTTGCGGATCGGCCGCGCATAGGCGTCGCCATCGTCGCCGTAGCGCTTGACCAGCGCAAAGCGCGCCGTCGCGCCGTCGCCTGTCCCAAGCGCCTGGTCGGTCGCCGCAGGCGTCCCGCCCGCCGCGCAGGACTTCATGTCGAACGGATCGCGAAAGCGAAAACCGTGCAGCGGCCCGCGCCGCGCCTCCCAGAAGGCGATCACCTCCTGCAGATCGGCGAGCGAGCGCACGCCCGTCCCGGCATCGTAGCGGTGCCGCGAGTGTGCAAACCGCGCGTTGCGCTTCTCGCGGCCCGAGGTCAGGGCCACGATCTCCGTGCGCCGCTCGGGACCTCCGGTGGCGCCGAAGGCGATGGCTGTGGGAAACCGCACCTCGTGGAAGCTCAAGAATTCGGTCATGTCATTTCTCTCAGAGACTGTTTTCCAAACTCGTCAGGGCGAGTCTCAAAATGTCCGGCCGCCGCGAGATACCGCCCGCGCCAGCATGCCGGTCACCTGCGCCTCGGACTTCCTGAAGCTCGCCGCATCCGGCGTGGTGACGTTAAAGACGACGCTCACCGCGCCGCCGCCCGACGCCGCCCCGGCAGGCCCATTGCCCGGTATGGCGCCCGGCAACCCAGCAGCGCCTTCCGCCAGTCCCGGCCCAGCCGCCGTCGGAAAGTAGCTCGGCGCGGCGATCCCGCCGTCGGCCGCGAATGGCGCGATGCCGCCAGCCGCAGCCGGCACCAGCGCGCCGATCAGATTGGAAAACAGCGAGCCCGCCAGCGACTGCAGCGGCTGCAAACCCCTGCTCAGCGCCATGCCGGCCAGGTTCAACGCGATCCTGCGCAATATGTCGTCGAGGTCCTTGCCGCCCACCACGGCGCTCCTCAGCGCGGATGTCAGTTGCGCGCCGAACTGGTGCGACAGGCTGGTCAGGTCGCGCAGCGCATCCTCGATCGGCCTGGTGTCGGCGTCGATCTCGATGTCGAGCCGGTCCGGCACATCCACCATGGTCATCTCCCGTCTGGAAATTCAGTCATAAGTGCCGCGAGCTCGGCCCGCATGGGCGCCGCGCCCGCCACTGGGCGGAACACGCTCATGGCGCGCTCCATCTCGCGCGGGGTCATCGACCAGAAATTTTTGGGCGAAAGCCGCAGCAGGCCAAAACCGGTCGCCATCACGCTGTCCCACGGAAAGGCGGCGGCGCTGCCCGCTGCGGCCCTCAAGGGTCCAGCTGTGCGGCCTTCTCAGCCTTGCCGCCGAAGGTCGCGGTAAGGAGATCGGCGACGATGGCGGCAAAGCCCGCCGCCCCGCCGCTCGCCGTCATGGCGCCCACCTCCGCGTCCTCGATCGCGTGACCCGCGCCGCGCAGGCCCGCGCCGATGACGCGGATCATGTCCGTCGCCGACAGTTTTCCCGTCGAGAACCGCCCGACCAGGGCCGTCAGGTCCTCGGCCGCATAGGCGGCCTCGAGCTCCGCCAGCGCGCCGAGCGTCAGGCAGAGCCGGAACCCCTTGCCGTCGAGCTCGGCAAAGATCTCGCCGCGCCTCCGGTTCGCGCTCATGCCGCCACCGCGAAGCTGAGGGCGCCGGCCGATTCCAGCGCGATCTCGAAGGTCACTTCGCCATCGTGATTGCCGGAATATTCGAGCGCCGTGATCTGGAACGGCCCTTCCACCACGCCGAAATCCGGAATGGCGAACTGCCAGTCGACGATCGCGGCATCGAAGAATGTCGTGCGGATCGCGGCGTCCGAGGCCGCGTCCTTGAAGATGCCGGAGCCCGCCAGCGACGCGCGCTGCACGCCGCTGCCGGCCAGCAGTTCACGCCAGCGCCCAGCCGAATCCGCGTCGGTCACGTCCACCGTCTCGCTGTTGAACGCCAGCCGCTTGGCGCGCAGCCCGGCCACCGTGACGAAGGCGCCGAGCCCTGTCGAATCGATCTTGAGCAGGAGGTCCTTGCCCTTCTGTGCAGCCATGTCGGTCTCCGGTTTTTTGTCTTTTGAGAATTTGGGTTTCGGTTCTTGCGCTCAGATGACTTCGATCAGCGCGCGAAAGCGCATCAGCCCGTGATGCACCGCGAGGTCGTCGTCGAAGCGCGCCTCCGCGGCGCGCAGGCGGATCGACACCAGGTGGTGACCCGCAAGGCTAAGCGCCGCGTCGTCGATCAGGCCGCGCACGGCATCCATGATGTCGAGCACCTGCTTCTTGCCCTTGCCCTTCGACCAGACATGCAGCGTCACGATCTGCTCGCTGCCTTGCTCCGTCGCGGTGCTCCAGTCGGCGAGCGTCGCATTGCCGAAGGTGATGGTGGGAAACGCCACATGGGCGGGCGCGTGGTCGTGAATCTTCGCGCCGCCCAGCAGCGCGGTCAGCGCCGCGCTCGCGGAAAGCGTCTCGAAGACGGCGCGTTGCAGCTCAGCGGTCGGCGAAGTCATCGTCGATTCCCTTCACGCGTCGCTGCGACAGCAGGCGCAACGCATCGGTGCTCAGTTCCGCCCTCGGCACGAACACATCCCTGCTGTCGCGCTCCCTCGCCAGGAGCGGCATCTGTGCCGCCGTCCGCAGCGCTTGCTCTATTCCAGCCCGCGTCAGTGCCATCGTCTCTTTCATGCGCCCTCCTCCCTCACCCGGCAGACCAGATAGCGGCCGGTTTCGTCCGGGTCGTGCACCGTCAGGATGTCGAAGCTGCGCGCCTGCCGTACCAGCCGCATGCCGCTTTCGACGCCCGGGCGATGCCGGATCGTGATGCGGTGCGTCAGCGTCTCCAGCGTCTGGCCGGCGCCAAAACCACTTGCCTGCGCGCGCGGCTCGATCTGGCCGAACACGGTCGCAATTTCGGTCCAGCCTTCGACCAGCCCGCCCATGCCGTCGGCGCCGTTGTCTTGCGCCTGTAGCGAAAGCTCGGTGCGCAAGGCGCCGGGGTCGACGAAAAGCGTCGGCATCACAGCCTCCGGTCGCGATAGGAGGCGATCATCCGCTCGTAATTTTGCGGGTAGGACACCGGCTGGTCGCCCGGGCCGAAACTGGCGCGAAACTCGTACCAATGCGCCACCAGAAGCAGGATTGCCCGGCGCAGCAGGTCGGGCACGTCGGGTCCCGCCTCGCCGAAGCCGGCGCGGAAATCGATCTCCAGCCCGTTCATCGCGCGCGCCATTGCGGGCCGTGTGACAAACAGCAGCCGCGCCGGCCGCGACATGAGATCCGCCTGGTAGTCGGCGGGATCGACCAGCGACGCCTCGCCCTCGCTGCCGAAGACGGTCACCGACAGTATCTCGCGCACGGGATGGCGGAGCAGCGTCGCCATGTCGCTTTGCGGCAGCCGGTCGATCGCCAGCCGCCAGGTCTGGTCGATCAGCGCGAGCCCCGTCGCGCGCTCGACATCCTGCCGTGCCGCGGTGATCAGGCCGGACAGCAGCTCGTCGTCCGCCGTGCCCGGCAGCCGGAGAAAATTCCTGGCATCCGTCAGCGTCACGGGCTCCGCCTCCGGAGCCCCGGTCAGAATCAAGGTCATGGCTCAAGCCTCTGAAATGATGAAATAAGTCGCGGCCCCGGAGGAGAGGGTCCGAGGCCGCGCGGCGCGCGGAACGAAGGGGCGCCGCCCCGCCGCCGATGGGAAGTTGGAAACGCGGGCGTCATCCCGGAATTCGCAGGCGAGCGCAGCGAACCGCGAATATCCGGGACCCATTCCTCAACTCGGCCAATGCAACGGAATGGGTCCCGGAGATCGTCCTCTCGCTTCGCTCAAGGCCGATTCCGGAATGACGCCGCAGCGCTTACGAAACGCCGTACTTCAGCAGCTTGATCGCATCAAAGTCCTGCACCCCGCCGCCGACGCGCTTGGTCGTGTAGAACAGCACGTAGGGCTTTGCGGAATACGGATCGCGCAGCACCTTGACGCCGGTGCGGTCGACGACGAGATAGCCGCGCGAAAAATCGCCGAAGGCGATCGGCGTGGCATTCGTCGCCGCATCCGGCATGTCCTCGGCCTCGACCAGGGGAAAGCCCATCAGCATGGCGCGCTGGCCGGGTCCGGCCGGCGGCTGCCAGAGATAGTTGCCGTCGGCGTCCTTCAGCTTGCGGATCGAGGCCTGGGTCTTGCGGTTCATCACGAAGGAGGCGTTCTGGCGATAGCCCGCCTTCAGCGCATAGACCGTATCGATCAGTATGTCGGACGGGTCGCTCGCCGGCAGCGCGCCGGCCACGCCGGTCGCGATGTAGCCGATATTGCCCCAGCTCCAGCTCGCCTCCGCGACATTGGTGTAACCCAGGAAACCCTTCGGCTTGTTGGTGCCGTCGCCGGTCACGAAGGCGGTGCCCTCCTGCTCGGCGAAGGCCGTCTCGACTTCTGCGGAAATCCACTGGTCGAGATCGACCACCGCGTCCTCCAGCAGGGTCGGCGTCGCCGCCGGCATGGCGTAGAGCTCCATGGTCGGAAACTGCAGCTCTGCCAGCGTGCTCGACGCCGTCTGCGGCCGCGACGCGGTTTCGGCGACCCAGCCAACGGCCGGACCGGAGATCGAGAACGGCTTCTTCAGCACGGCCGACGACACCTGCCGCACCGAGGCGATGGAGCGGATCGGCGACAGCACCGACAGGCGCCGGCCGATTTCCGTCTCGACCTCCGGCGGCACGAGGTAGCCGCCATCCGGCCCGGAGCCGTAGGACATCGCCTTGGTGTCGAGCACACGCAGCGCGCGGTCCTCGCCGCTGCGGAGATAGGCGTCGAAGGCGCTCTTGTGCTCCGACGTCTCGCGGCCCGCCAGTCCCTGGCCGAGCGCCGGGCGGGCCCGCTTCCGCGACAGCTGGTCGAGCGCCCGCTTCTGCTCGTCGAGCCCGCGCGAGATGCGGTCGACCTTCTCTGCCGTCACGACGTCGGCACCGGCGCGCCGTTCGAGTGCTGCCAGCTTCTCGTCATTGGCCTCGCGAAACGCCTCGAATGTGTGCATGAAATCGCCAAAGGCGTCGGCAAGCTCTGCGCCGTCGCCAGCCGCCTTGGTCTCGAGCCCGGTCTGTCCGTCCAGTACAGTCATGGTGTGGTCCTCTTCTGCTTGATGATGCGTGTCGCCTGGCGGATTTTTGCCGCCAGCCTGGCGGTCGGGTCGCCGCCCATCTTCCATCGCGTGAGCATGGGGTCGCCGCCGGCGGCGACGCCTCGCGCCTCGTCGCCCGTCAGGCCCGTGCCCTTGACCAGAGCGCGTTCGATGGCCACCATGGTCGGCAGCGCGGGCTGCCGCCTGCCCTTCACCGTCTCGACGCGGGCGCCAGGCAGCATCGGGAAGGTCACGACGGAAATCTCCCAAAGATCCGCCTCCAGGATGTGGCGCACGCCTGTCGGAGCGTCGCTGCGCGCCTTGACCGTGCGAAAGCCGATCGACAGCCCGTCGAGCGCGCCCTGGCGCATCAGCGACAGCACTTCCCGGCCGCGCGCCACGTCCCTGGCCAGCCGGCCGCGGACGAAAAGGCCGCGCGTGTCCTCGCGGATTTCGGTCCAGGTGCCGATCGGCTGCGCCGGATCGTGCTGGTAGAGCATGCGGATCCCGCCCGTGCCGCGCTCCTTCAGCGAGCGGGCGAAAGCGCCGCGCTCGACCAGATCCTTGCCGAGATCGACACGGCCAAACAGGCTGGCATAGCCGGCAAAACTGCCGTCCGGCTCGACCTCGCCCAGCACCATGTCGACGAATTTGCGCTCGCAGCCCATGCGTTTTTCCGCGCTCATCGGCGCCTCCTTGCAGAATGGATACGTGAATGGATCGGTCGGCTTCAAAGGCCCGGGACTGTCCGTCAGTCGCCGTCCTTCTTGGGCGTCGACGTCCTGGCGGGATCGCCCACCCGGCCGCGCTGCAGTGCGCGCAGCAGGAAGCCCAGCGCCCACCAGGCGCACAGGCTTGCCGCCGCCGATCCCATCAGCGCCATCTCGACCGGGCCGATCGTGCCGTCGATGCCGAGTTCGGTTGCTATCTTCAGCCCCGCCGTGCCGCCGAAGACGAGGCCGCAGACGACGCCGACGGCAAAGCGCGCCGCGGCCTCGCGCCGGCCGGACGGCAGGATGTAGACCAGCGACACCGCCGACCCCGCCACCGCGCCAGCAGCCTTGGCCGCCCACAGCCAGGCGGGCGCGGACATGTCCGTCATGGGAAGGCTCCTGATGGTGTGATGGTTACGGTGCGGACACGGCTGTCCGGATGGCCGGGGAGTCAGGCGGCGGCAAGCTCAAAGGAGCGACAGCTGCAAGCCATGCCCGCGCCCTTCGCCGATCGTCGTTCGCCGTCTTGCTGAATTCTATTGATATTGCGGCCCGGGATGATCTGAATGGTCTTTCAACTTCGTGTCATAGCCGGCCAGATATTCGAACATGTCTCCCGCTTCATTGCCATGTATTCTGGAGGGCAGTCCTTTCTTTTGCCGCCCCCAATGGACACATTCGTGCAGGAGGGTTCTTGTAATGTCCGTTTCATCCAGGTTCCCGGTCTCGAAACCCCTTGCAAACCCGGTCTTGAAGTAAATGTAGTTCGGTGTTCCGTCGCAGAACGCAGCGGGCGCGGTGTGTTTCGCCAGGCCTGAAATGCCGCAGTGCTCCGGAAACTCATCGACGATCTTCAGCATCGGATAGGTGCCCGCCGCCAGGGCCTTTCGCGCAAGCTTGCGATCCCCTTGCAGGGCGACGACGAACGCCTTGAAGATGAACGCGTGGCTATGCTCGAAAACGCGCATCTTGGTTCTGAGAAACTCGCCGACGTTCGGGAAGCTGCCATCCTGAAGGAAGATCATGCGAGCCTCACTTTCAGACCGGGGACAAAAGCGATGCCGTGAAGTGTGCTTCCCAGGCCGCGCAGTGTCAAACACACATCTGCGTGAGCGGCGTTCGACCTGACGGCACCTGCACCGTGCCGCCGCAGATCTTTCAGCTACGCCGCCGCGACATCCCCCTCGCCCCAGCCGATGACGATGTCGTCGGGGTCGAGCGCCCTGTTGGTCCAGATGCGGATGCGTGTTTCGACTGTCGGCACAGTGTCCAAACGAATGCCGTCGTCCTCGACGGTCGCAACCATCAGATTTTTGGTCGGCAGTTTGATGATCCCATCGAAGACCGGAGTCTGCGGCAGCCCGACGTCCGCTACCCTTCCAAGCGTCACCGTTGTGTCGCCGTCCATATCGGGAAGGCAATGGACCAGGATGCCGGTGTCCGTAGACATGATCGGCGTGTCAGCCGTGAACTCGGGAGCTTCGCCGCCTGACCGATCCGATATGAACAGCAAGGCGTGCGAAGGCGCGAGGGTGACCGAGCTGCTCATCCTAGTCCTCCAGTCTGTCTCTCAGAAGCTGCCCGCACCGAGGCATCGCTTATCCCCAACCGACGGCCACTGTCTCCGGCCAGCGGGGATGGCTGCGCCAGATGCGGACACGGGTCAGCACGTCCGGTACCTTTGCTTTCAGAAACGGCTCGCCCGTCACGGCGGAAAGTATCAGCTCCCGACTGGGGGTCTCGAGATTTCCATCAAAGGCGAGATCGTAGGCCGGCGCGACCTCGTCCGCAGGTCCGAGCAGGAATTCGGCCTCGCCGTCCATTTCGTGAAGGCAAGCAACCGAGATGCAGGATGCGGTGAATTGCACCACATCGTCGGTCACCGGATCGGGCGGTTCGCCACCTTTCACATCCTCGACGAACAGAAGACCATTTTCCATCGGTCGTTTAATTGTCTGAATCATGGTACCCTCTATAGATCAGCGCTCTGATTTTTCCCCCTTGCCGCCGGCTGCATGTCGCGCATTGAGGAAATATGCGCTGCGCTTGACCCTCCGAGTTCAGAGCGTTGGGGCGCTGATGATCGAGTATGAAATTTCCGTTGCCTAGTCCGGGATCCCGAGTTCCGCACGTATGGCAGCCAAACGTCTTGCCGATCCGATTATTCTCCCGAATTTCCTCGGTCGTCCAGCGGCGGCCCGATCCGCGCGCGGGCTGTGACTCCCCGGCGAATGGACCGGGCCCCAGCCCTTCCCGTTGCAGAACGAAAAGCCGATTCAGCGCTTCCCGCGTTGCTGCTTCGTTCGCGGCGATCTGACCTTCAACCGTCTCATATGCACTGGGGGTCGGTTTCCATCGCGGCTGCAATTCTCTCACTCGCGTGACCGCAGCCTGCATCTGCGCCTGGCTCAGCTCCAATCGGGTAGCCTGCGCAGGTGAAATGTCGACCGAGCGTCCCGCGATGCGTCGTGGCGGACCGGTTCCGGTACGGCGGGGGCCGGACTGGACGCGAATGACCGGCGCGCTCCCGTCCGCCATCCATTGGCCGCCGTTCTCGCTTCCGCGCGGCATGCGCGGCTGATCCGGCCGATAGCCAGCCTTGGCGTCGAAGCCCTCCCTCACCCCATACCCCACCGCCGCGCGCTTCTCGTCATCGCTGAGAAAGCTCGCCGCGCCGACGCGGGCCCACACCGCCTCGCGCTCGGTCGCCAGCCCGTCGACCTGGTCGACGTCGTACCACAGTTTTAGCCCCGGCCTGTAGAGCGGCGCCAGCCAGGCCGAAAACTCCTTGGCGGTGCGCGCCACCAGCGGCAGCACGGTCATGCGGTAGAAGGCGCGGTTGGCCTCCTGGTAGTTGGCAAAAGTGTTGTCGCCCGGAATGCCGAGCAGCATCGGTGGCACGCCGAAAGCGAGCGCGATGTCGCGGCTCGCCGCATTCTTGGCCTCGATGAAGTCCATGTCCTTGGGCGTCAGGCCCATCGCCTTCCAGTCGAGCCCGCCTTCCAGCAGAAGCGGCCGTCCGGCGCGCGCGGCGCCCGTATAGCCGTTCTCCAGCTCCTCCTTCAGCCGGGCGAACTGCTCGTCGGAGAGATTGCCGCCCTCCTTGGGCGCATAGACCAGCGCGCCCGAGGGCCTCGCCGAATTGTCGAGCAGCGCCTTGTTCCAGCGGCCCGCCGCATTGTGCGTGTCGAGCGCCATCGACGCTGCTTCCAGCGGCGGAAAGCCATAATGGTCGTCGAGCGGGTGATAGAGCTTGAGGTGCAGCGCGGTGCCCGCCGCCGGCCGCGCGCCCGATGTCGGCAGCATGCGCCGCTCAGACCCGCTGCGGTATTCCAGCGCCACCGGCCAGCCCCGCGCATCGCTCGCCACCGTCACCCGGTCGGGGCGCAGGAGATGCAGTTCGCGCAAGCTCGGCCCGGCCTCGACCAGCTCGACATAGGCATTGCCGGAAATCAGCAGATTGCCATAGGCGGCCTCGAGAAAAGCCCCGCCCGCCTGGCCGGCATTGGGCCGCTCCAAGAGGTCCAGCAGTGGATGCTCGGTGATCTCTTCTGCCCCGTCGAAGACCAGCCACGGAATGGCCGCCGCCGTCTCGGAAATCAGCCGCACCGTGCGGTGCACGATGGGGTTGCGCATGAACCCCTCGCGCGAAAGCGTCGCAAAATCGCGCCGCGTCCACGCTGCGTCGCTCTGGAGGTGGAAAGCGACGAAACCGCCCGCCAGCCCCTTGTGCTCGGGCCGTAAACGCTCGTTCCCGGCGCCCGCGCGCCAGGGCCATGTCCATGCCATTGTGGGTACCTCTTGTTGTGGACGGTCGGGTTTGGCGAATAGTGAGTAGTGAGTAGTGAGTAGTGAGTAGTGAGTAGTGAGTAGTGAGTAGTGAGTAGTGAGTAGTGAGTAGTGAGTAGTGAGTAGTGAGTAGTGAGTAGTGAGTAGTGAGTAGTGGTTTCACCATGCAGCTTTATCATCACAAATTAAATCTAAAATGCCGAAATATATTTATTTTAGTCAGACTTTGCACTATTCACTATTCACTACTCACTATTCACTATTCACTACTCACTACTCACTACTCACTACTCACTACTCCCTCACATCCCCCGCACCCTCGGCCCCGCGCCTGCCCCGCGCATCAGCTCGGTCACGGCCCAGACCAGCGCATCGACGCGGTCGGGCGAGCGGCCATTGGCGAGACCGTCGGCGCCGAAATCGCACATTTCATCTGGCGACCTCTAACCTCCTGATTTTGCTCTATTTATGCTTTACGGTTTTGCCGTGTTTTACAGTTTCGTTCTTCGCCCGTTCCTTCAACGTGAACAGCGCGGCCATGCCGCTGGCCTTGCGATCGGCGAACCGGCAGTAGCGTTCGATCATCGGAAGGGACATGCCGACGATATCGCCGATCTGCGCCGTCGAGAGGCCGGCGCGGCGCAGGCGGATGACGGCCGTGCAGCGCAGCCCGTGCAGCGTGACGCCGGCCAGCTCGGGCACCTTGTCCCGCGCCTCGGCGAAGTGCTCAGAGAATTTCTTGCGAGAGTAGCGCCGGCCGTCTGCCCTTCCGCCGTCGTGATAGAGGAACGGTCCCGGCCGCTTTTCCCAGGTGGCCATTTCGGCCGCAAGTTCCGGGACGATCGGGCACCAGACATCGCGGCCCGTCTTTTGCGATCGGTAGGAGAACCCGCCTTCGTCGATATCGGTCCAGCCGAGCCGGACGGCATCGCTGCCCCGCATCCCGGTCCACAGGTAGAGCGCCACGCCACGACGAAGCACGCCAGTCAGCTTTGACAGCGCCGCCTCGATCTGTTCCGGCGTCCAAGGCTTGTGCCCCGTGTCCTTCGCATAGGGCTTCACGCCCTCGGTCAAGCTGTGCTCGATATGGTCGCGGACGCGCGCCCACGTCGACAGTGCCCGCATGGCGCTCAGGAAGTTGTTCGCCTTGCCCGTGGTGCCGGCCAGGCCGTCCATGACGGCTTGCACATGCACAGGGCGCAGACCCTTCGCCGGCAGATTGCCCCAAGCCTTCCGGCCGATGCGCAGCGCCCGGTCGTATTGGTCAATCGTGCCGGCCGTGAGCGCGCCGGACGATTTGATGAACTCCAGATAGCCGTCGAGCACCGCGCCGAACGTGTCGACCGGCACCGCGCCGACAAGGCCCTGCGCCTGCCGGATCGCATTCCAGAACTCAGGCGCGTGAGGATCGTTCGGCAATGGGATGCGTGGCCCGGCGTGCGGCGTGCCCCGGCCGGGCTGAAAATAGAAATATTCGCGACCGCGTGAGACGACACGGTGCACGCCCTTGGGTAGATTGACGGCGGCTCTATTGCGTTGACGTGGCATTGCGTGCCCCCGCAAGGAACGGGTCGGCCGCAGCGGCGGCATTCGCGTATTCGGCGGACAGCGAGCCGAGCGCACGTTGCACGTCGGCCCAGCACCACCGGACGCATCCGGATGACAGCTTGACCGGCCTCGGCAGCACACCACGACGGACCATCTCGTGAATAGTCGTCTCCGACATATCCAGCTCGTGCGCCAGCGAGGCGCACGACAGATAGGAACGCGGGCCGTGGTCGCGCATCATCCCAGCACCTTGATTTCGATGCGCACGATCTCGCCGCCGTCATAGATCGCCGAGACTTGCCCGATCGCCTTTTGCGTGCCCCGGATCACAAGCGCGTCTCCCGTGTTCGGCAGGTTCGGGTCGGCAGGCGGCACGGTGCCGCTGGGGATCGCTTCCGGCACCGCGCCGGGAAAGCCCTTGTTGCGGAGATCGGTCGGCGACAGGATCACCAGATAATTCGTCTGTGTGATCGACCCGATGAGCTGTTCCGCCGCGAAGGTCTTCACGATGCCGCGCGTGTTGAGCACATGACGCCGCACGCCGGCCAACTGGCGCGTGAGCAAGACCGGCTCGCCATGGAGCCGAATTTGCCTGTCCAGACGGGCGACGTGCGGGTTTCTCATTTCGCGTCGAGCCTCAGCCGGACTTGCGTGTTGGCGTAGGTGCCGGTCGACACCACGACGGCGCGCATGACGGCACCAAGGATGCCGTCGACCACGGTGTTGTCGGTGAGGCTCGCCTGTGCCGGCGTGACGGCCGTCGTGACCGGCGTCTGCGCCGAGAGGTTCACCACCTTGACGGCGCTCGCCGTGGTGAAGGCGAAGCACGCCACGTCCACCCAGGACAGGCCGTTGTCGAGCGACACCTGCGCATAGACCTTGCAGCTCGTGCCGCCGCTGCCATAGGCGAACTCGCACTGCAGGGTCGCGGCGAGGATGCCGGCGAGCTTGTCGACGGCGGTCTGCGCCTCGCCGGCAACGGCGGTCGTGAGCTGGCGCGACAACAGGGTGTAGGAACCGGGATTGAGCACGGCGTCACCTCACTTGAGCTTGCGGAATTGTTTCAGGAGCGCCGACACATCGGGCGGCAGGTGCCCGCCGGTCCCGAAGTAGGACGCGGCCGACACGTCATCGAGGCTTTCCGACCGCACCATCGGGTCGCGGTCGGCCGCCATGTAGTAGGACTTCACGAGCTGAATGCAGGCCTGTTGCAGTGCTTCCGGCGCGGCGTTCGGGAGATCGTATCCGGCGCTGTAGGTGACGACGATCTTGTGCGCCGGCCACCAGCACGGCTTGTCCTGGTGGAGCCGCGACAGGATGCCCTTGGCCTTGTCGGCCTCATAGTCGGCCGGCGCGACCGTCAAGCCCGCCTCGACGATCGACGCGACCGCGACGACGGGATAGCGCGACAGGATCAGCTCTTCGCGCCAGCGGTCGAGCCGGAACTGTTCCTCGACGGTTTCCAGCGCGAAGGTCCGCTTGCATTGGCGGGCGATCACGTCGGACGCGCGATTGAGATGGCCGGTCAGCGCCGCGTCATCGCTGTTGTCGACGATGCCGAGCGCGGCGCGCACGACGCCAAGGTCGACGATGTTGAAGGCGGTCGCGGCCGTGGTGACGGAGAGAAGGCTATTCGGCATTGTCGCCTCCATTCCGATCGGCGACAGGCCGGGCCGTCTGTTCCTGCTGCATGTTGGCGGGCGCGAAATATTCGTCGCCGGCCGGGTCGGTGCGACGGTTCTGCTTTTCGAAGCGGCGCAGTTCGTTGGCGTTGTAGACGCCGATCTCGCGGGCGATGCGGTAGGCTTGGAACCGGGTCAGCATGTCGCCGCGTAGGAGGAGATCGCAGTCAAATTCGACCTCCAGCGAGCGCCGCGTCATGGACGAAAACAGACTGTGTTCGATCAGCCGTTCCCAACGCGCCAGCCAGGGCATGATGGTGTGCGAGTGGAACCAGCGGCCGACTTCTGAGATCGACGAATAGTTGCCGCCCTCGAAATCGCCGATCACGGGCGGCGGCACGCGGAAGATGCGCGCCAGCGCCATCGTCGAGAACTTGCGGCTTTCCAGCATCTGCGCGTCGTCGGGCGACACGCTCACCTGTTGCCACTTCAAGCCTTCCTCGAGCACGGCGACGGCGCCGGCACGGTCGGCGCCGGAATAGGTCTGCTTGAAGTCGCGTTGCAGCCGGTCGGCCGCTTCTTCGCCGATCGCTTCCGGGTGCGACAGAATGCCGGACATGGATGCGCCGTTCTTGAAGGTCGACGCCGCATAGCGTTCGGTCGCGATGGCGCTGCCGAACGTCTCGCGCGCACGCGCCAGGCGCGACTTGCCGACCACGCCGTCGTCGGAACGGTCGCGAAGGTGCAACATCTCTTCCGGCAGCAAGCGCCTGGTGCCGCCTTCCGGCCGGCTCACGTCATAGGCGTAGCGATCGGTGCGGGTGAGCCGCACGACGCTCACATGGTCGGGATGGTAGGGGATGAGCTGGACGGGCGCACCGCGGCCGTCGCGCACGATCTCGGCATAGGCGTTGCCGCGCAACAGGCAATGCGCGGTCATCATTTCGATGAACTCGCTTGCCGTCTGCCGGTCGTTGGCATCGCCGCCGAAGATCTGTGCGACCGGGTGCGCAGGATCCTGCGAACGGTCGCCGTCGCCGATCTTGCGATAGACCAGCAACGGCAACATGCCGACCGTCTCGGCGATCACCTGGACGCACGAGAAGACTACGGACAGGTTCTCGGCGAGATAGGGGGACACGGGAACGCCGGCATCGGTGCCATAGTCGGCCCCGGTGCGCAGCAAGTCCCATGTCGTCGGCGTCGACCGCTTTTCGGTCGAGATCGTGGCGGCTTCCATCACACCGTCTCCAGAAAGCGGCGAAGCGCCCGGAGGCGCGGCGCGTTGCGGATTTGCAGCTCGTAGGAGCGGCGGGCGACGGACGTGTCGAGATAGGCCGGCTGCGCCGTGATCGTGACTTCGTGCAGGTCGACGTCGGCCAGCTCGCGCACCACCTGGTCGCCGCGAACCTGCCAGCGGTCCCCGCCTTTGGGCACCGAGAACGCGAAGCTCGCGCCGCGCACGTCGCCGCGCTCGACGCTCACGAGAAGGTCGCGGGCGGCGCTGGTGTCCGGCACGTCGATCTCGAATGCCAGGCCGCGCCCGTCCTCTTGCAGGCGCAGCGTGCCCGCCGAGCGCCGGCCAAGCACGAGCGCCGGCAAATGCTGCACGAGCGCCAGCGGGTCGCGGTCGGACGCCAGCGTGCGCTTGAACGCACCCGGCAGCACGATCTCGGTGAAGCCGCCCAAATCTTGCGACGGTGAGTTGAAGACGGCCGCATGGCCGATGAGCCGGGGGGACTTCTTGTCTCCCCCGGCCCTCAGCTCAACAGCGACCCGGCGTTCGAGGGTCAAGGCAATGTCCCCCTATGCATCGGTGCCGGTGACGATGGTATCGGTGAACGCGAACGCCTTCGGCTGGCGCACCTGCACGTCCACGTCCTTCATCGCCCGCACGAGAATGCGGCCCTTGGCATAGGCCGTCGTCTCATAAGGATTGGCGAGAATATCGATGCCGGTCCACGAGCCGACCATGAGCTGCGACCAGTCGCCAAAGATCAGGGCCGACGCCACTTCCGGCGTAGCAGCCGGCGCAACGCCGGGCAGCGCCATCGTGTTGACCAGTGGATAGCCGGCCAGCTCGTTTGCCGCGTCCATGATGAAGCCCGCGCCCGCGTCGGACGTGACCTTCACGGCCGCGCGCATGAGTGCCACGACGTGCGGATTGCCGGCCCAGCCAAGAGACCCTTCCAGCGCGTTGCTGGCGTCGATCGCCGCGATGAACTGGAGCACCTGCGCCCAGGTCGGCGCAGCCGTCAACGCGATCTCCGTCACGCCGGCCGTGTTGGTGATGCCGACCGGGGTATTGCTCGCGCCCGTGCCAACAAGCGCCTTTTCGTCGATCGCGGAAGCGATTACGGCGGCAAGATCGGCGCGCACGATGTTCTCGATCGCGGGCGATGCGTTGATGATCGTGCGCCGGCTGTAGCTGGTCATCGCGCCGACCGTTTTCGGCGCGAACGTCACGTCGTCGAACGTTGCGTCGGTTTCGGTGAGCGAGCCGTCTTCGGCCACCCACTGGGCCGTCGAGCTGCCCGTCTGGCGCGGAATGTCGACCGTGCCGACAAGACCGTCGAGATAGGTTGCGCCGAGCCGACCGACCACGAGACGGTTGCGCAGCCGGTTGATGAACAGGTCGGTGCGGTGCACGTTGGGAATGAGATCGGCGGCGCTGGAGCCGGCCAGCAGCGTGCGGCGCTCGGTCAGGAAGATTTCATCCGGAACGGCGAAGCCTTCATAGGCCCGGCCGGTGCGCCGCGCGACTTCCGTGCCGATCTCGCGCTCGAAGCCGATGTCCACCGCGCCGCCCATGTTGGCCGGCAGCGTCGAGCGGATGCACTTGACGATGGAAAAGTCGCGGGCGCGTTCCTCGAATGCGCCGTCGCCGAGACGGCCGTGCACGATGGCAGGCGAACTGCGCTCGGCATCGGCGAGCGTCTGCGCCCGGCTGATCTTCTTGTCGAGATCGGCGATGGTCGACTTGAACGTGCCGAACTTGGTTTCTTCGTCGGCCGTCAGGTCGCGCTTTTCGGTGTCGGCCAGGTCGGCCAAGGCCCGCATGTTGACGACGGCCGTCGTGCGGGCTTCCTGCAATTCGTGAATTTTCATGTCAGTCTCCTTCGTTGGGAAGTGCCGCCTCACGGCGGGGTTAAGGGTCCATCGGGCCGGGCGTCTCACGACGTTCGGTGCTGGGAAGTGCCGTCTCACGACGGGAAAACTCGATACGCATGATGCGCGCACCTCGCAGGGTGAGGATAAAATTCCTGTGGAAATCATCCCCCTTTTTCGAACGTGACCTGCACGAGCGGTTCGTTCGCCGCCTCGACAAGCCAGTTTGCCGCGAGATTGAGGGGCAGCACGATCACCGCGCCACGCTTCGCGACGGCGCGGTCGGCCGGCATGAACATCGAATGGAAATTGTCCATCGGCATCGCCTCGCCATCGGGCCAGATGCCGTAGAACTCGCTGCACGGGTTCGGATCGTCTTTGTCGTACATGATGTGATCGGCGAGCCACCGCGCCTTCCGGCCCCAGGCCGGCGTGTCGAAGGTCTGCCCGCCCAGGTCGAAGGTCTTGTTGTGCTTCGAAGCCGGCGCGGTCAGGTGATCGCCCTCGTAGGAGCCGATTAGCCGCAGGCAGTGCCACGCCATATGCAACGCGGCCGAGCGCGAAAACACCTTTGCCCGCTTCGGACCAAGGCCAACGTCCGCGCACGACTTGAGAACCCACAATTCGCACAGGTCGAAAAGATCGTAGCGGGCCATTCCCTCGGAAGTCGGCAGATGGCCCTCGCGCCGCCAGTCGCGTTGCGTGGTCCGGCTCACGCCGCTGATTTCTTCCGCCCGCGTGGGGCCGAAACGGTTCATGGAGAATGAAAAACGCGCGCTCATGTCGTGAGGCATCCCACGAAAAGAAGCGCGCGTCAATTGACGTGTGGGCTGCCCCACATTTCCGCCTGTGGATAATCAGCGTGCGGCCCGCGTCATTTCGCGTTTGGTGACCTTCCGCGTCGTCGTGCCGGCCGGCACCGGACCCTCGCATTTGTGCATGCCGAGCAGCTTTTCGGTCGGAATGAAGAACTGGCGGCGCGGATTGAGCATCTCGACGATGACCATCGTCTGCACGTCGCCGCGCGTCGGCTTCCCCCATTGCGTCCAAGGCGCGGGACCGACCACGAGGCGTTTGACGACAACCTGATGCTCGCCGGCCTTCACATGCTCCGGTGACCAGAACAGCGCCACCATGTCGCCCGGCACGGCCGGCGTGTCGCGGTTGAAGATCAGCTTCGTTCCGTGGTCGATCTCCGGCAGCATGCAGTCGCCGTCGCAGATCATGGCGTAGCGTTCCGGCAGCTCGGCAGGCCGCAGGATCGTGGTCAGGTTCTTCGCAGCGGGCATAGCTTCGCCGGCTGCGCGAACAGCGGTGTTCGGCATGGTCAACCTCATTGCTACATTGCAGCGATTTTGCTACAGTGTAGCGTTAACTCAACCTTAATCGCCACGTCAAGGCGATTTCGCTACGGTGATGCGAATTGACACCAGCACAATGCAGGATGGCCCGCGCGGCTCTTGAACTCGGCGTTAGAGAACTCGCCGAGCAAGCCAAGGTCTCGACGAACACGATCACGCGCTTTGAGCGCGGCGAGGAATTGCGTGAGCGGACGGTGGACGCTATCCGCGCTGCGCTGGAGACGGCCGGCGTGATCTTCATTGCCGAGAACGGCGGCGGTGCCGGCGTGCGACTTGCACGCCGGTCCCCCGCGAATGATGACGATGTTGTCGGCATTCTGAAACGCTTCGACAGCGATCCGCCGAGCTAAGCCGATTTCCTCACCAGCGAGATCAGCCCGCGCCCTTGATAGACGCTCGGCTTTTTCGGCGCGACTTTCACGGCCGCGCCGATCGCCATCGTCGCCGCCACGAGGCCGTCGATGCGGCCCGTGTTCCGTTCCTTTACCAGCTTGCGCGCGCCGGTCGGGTCGGAAACCGTCACGGCGTTCGACACGCACATGTCGAGCACCGGGTGCCCAGGGTGGCGCAGCTCGCGGCGCAGCACGGCCGTCTCGATCGCGTCGATCGCCGGCCCCATGTCCCGCCAGCCCTGCCCGAACTCCTGCATCTCGATCTTGACGCCTTGCTCGGCCATGATCCGGCGCACTTCGTCGAGCCGCCAGCGGTCGGCGGCGCAGAACTGGACGTTGAACTCCTTCGTCAGCTCGGCCATGCGGTGCACGACGAACGCCTTGTCGATCGCGCGGCCCGGCGTGGCTTCGATATGCCCCTGCCGCTGCCAGAGGCGATAGGGAACATGGTCGCGGCGCTCGGCTTCCTCCAGATTGTCGGCCGGCATCCAGAACCACGCCATAAGGTCGCGCGTCTCGGGGAACCATGCGGCGAGCGCCGTCAAGTCCGTGGTCGACGACAGGTCAAGGCCAAGGATGCAGCGCTGTTTCGAAAGGGTCATCTGCCCGAACAGCCCGCCGTCGCTCGACGCCTTGCACGCGGTCCAGTCGCGGGCATTGAGGAACCGCGCCGTCGCGTCGACAGGCTGGTTCAGGTAGAGCAGACGGAACGACGGTTCGCGCGCCGGCAGCGACTTCGCCTGTTCGGCGGCCGATCGCATTTCGTCGAGCGAGCGGAAGTCGCCGAGTGCCGGGTTGCAGGCGAACCAGGTCGCCTCCGACCACGGGTCGGCATCGTCGGGCGCGGCGAAGATCACCGGCAGGAACGTCTCGTCCACGATCGCGCCGTCGAGTACACGCTGCCCATATTGGACCAACTCCGACATGACGGAATTTTTGTCGTGGCTTTGCGTCGAGATCGTCACGAACAGCGGCTCGGCGCGGGCCGCCCCGCCCGTGGTGAGCGCGTCGTATAGGTCGCGCTTCGGCCATTGCGCCAGCTCGTCGAGCACGGCGAACGACACGTTGAGGCCGTGCGCCTTCTTCGCGTCCGACGACAGCGCCTCATAGGTCGAGCCGGTGACGACATCCTCCAGGGTCTTGCTGTGCTCGCGGATGATGATCCGGTCGGCCAGCTCGGCGTCGGCGCGGACGAACGCGACCAGCTCGCGCAGGATGAGCGCGGCCTGCTTCCGGTCGGCGGCGGCGGAATAGACTTGCCCGCGCTGTTCGGCTTCCGGGCCGACCAGGTGCGCCAGCGCCAGGGCGGCGGCGAGCTGGGTCTTGCCGTTTTTTCGGGGGATCGTGAGGAGCACCTGCCGCTTGATCCGCTTGCCGGCCGCGTCCGTCTCGTAGATCGCCTCGATGATGGTCCGCTGCCACGGGCGCAGGATGAACGGCTTGCCGGCGTGCATGCCCGACGTGATTTTCAGCGTCTCTATGAACGCGATGACGCGGCCGGCGCGAGACAGGCCGCGCTTTTCCCACGGCTTGCTCTTGCGCCGCTTTTTCGCGATCTCGGCAACCGCCTTGACCGGCTTCGCCCCTATGCCTCGCTTTCCCATCTCATTGAAATCCTTTGTGAAAGTAAGTGTGTCCGACTGCCCCCAACGGTCCCGCCCCCAGCCGAACTATGATGATCGAACCCCCCTCGGCCCGCCTGTAAACCACGGGTGCGCCGGGTCGCGCGGGCTTCCGTCCGCATAGCAGCCCTTCACCACCAGCTTGCCGCCGTTCCTTCGCTTCCCGTTCGGCAGCTCTTTCACCGCGCGGTCGTGCTCGTCACACAGCGACCGCGTGTTGGCGATCGTGTCGCGCCCGCCGTCACGCCTCCGTTTGATGTGGTCGACCGTGGTCGCGCGCTTCCCGCAACCGGGCACGACGCATGTGTTCCGGTCGAGCTGGAGCCTTGCGGCCCGCAGCTCGCGCCAATGGCGGCTCTTGTAGTACGGGTCGCCGGGCATCAGGTGCGCCCTCGCTGCCCAGGTGGCCGCAGCGGTCCCGCTCGCTCCCTCTCATAAGCCCCTTGCGACCTCTCAACGGGCGCGAGCTGTGCAGAAGGAATAGACTGGTTTCCCGTGGTAGGACACGAATGTCCCCCTGTGCGGCGAGGCCTCGGACCCATCTTGATCCACGTCGCCCATTCGCTCGACACGATGCGCACGACGTTGGGCAGGTGCTTGCGGCCCGTCACGGGCCGTTCCTCGACGGCGACCCATTGCAGCTCGGCGAGGCGGTCCTGTGCCCGCTTGGCCGTCTTGCGACACATGCCACCGCGCGCCGCGATCTCGTCGAGCGTCAGTTCGCACCGGCCGGTCCTGTGCACCTCGTCGGACACGATGCGGGCATAGGCGACTTGGCTCGTGGTGAGCATGCCGGCCATGACGGGCGGCATCGGCCACGTCGCGGCGAGCGTCCGCCTGCGATGGATAGACCTCTCGCGATCGGGAGAGCGTTGCGGGCGCGGCCGGGTGAAGCGCCCGCCGAACGGGCGTGACGGCTTGGGCAGGCGCAGGGAAGGCCCGCGCGTGGCGATCGCGCCCGACATGTAGCCGGCCATGATCTCGGCGTCGGGCGCGGGCTTGCGCGCCAGGCTGCGCAGCAATGCGTCCGAGACGGTGAACGAGGCGGCGGTCATCGGCCACCCCCGTTCGCTTCGCGGATCGCTTGGCACACCTGAAGCGCCGTGAGGCCGAACATGCGGCGCAGCGTCGGCACGATCGGACGCGGGCAAGTCTCACGATTTTCCCGGTACCAACGGGCCGCGCGCGTTGCAGGCAGCTCGCCGCTGTGGTAGCAGTTTCCCTCGAAAGCGCTGCTGTGCTTTTCTGACGTATTGCCGCCGCTTCCGATGCCAGTCGGGGCGGCGGTTTCGTTTCCAGCCGGGCCGTCATCGGGCGGGATTTCCGCTTTACAATCGGCTGCCGTGTTCTGGCCCCGTTCATGCTTTTTCGCGGCTTCCGTGTAAACCTTATGTGATTGTTTTCCTTCAACAATCCTTGGTTCTGCTAAATTCGCACATCTCGTCCTCGAGTGCCGCAAAGCGGCCGGCATGACGCACCCTGCCCTGCTGGTAGAGCATCGCCACCGGCTCGGCGCGGATCCATTTGCCGCGCCGCGCCCGCACGGGCTTCACCGGCACCGAAGCGTCGGCGGCGCGGATCACTGCACTCACCATGTCGCCGCCCTGGTTCACCTCGGCCACGAGACAGTCGGCCTCCAGCCGGTGGTAGAGCGCGACCGCCGCGCCCGCCCAGTCCTGCGGCCGCGCGGCGTTCAGCGTCGCGTCGGCCAGCACCACCACGATGCCGTCCCCATCCAGCCCGGCAGCAACGATGCCGCAGGCGTCCGACGATTTCTTCGCGCTCGCCGGCGGGTCGACCGCCACCACGATGCGGCCAAGCTCCGGGCAATCGTCGAGCGCCGCCGCTTCCAGCATGGCGCGCGACCACAGCGCGTCCTCGCGCTCCTCGATCAGCTCGCCGCCCAGTTCCTGCCGTCCCAGCCGCGTTCCCTCGTAGCGCCGCTTCAGCGCGGCGACGAAACCGCCGGCGAGATTCCTTTCATTCGCCTGCGTCCGCAGCCGGGTCACCGCAAACACGCCGTCGGTCAGGAGCCGCTTCACCAGCTTCGTCGGTCGCGGCGTGGTGGTGATCAGCTGCATCGGCCTTGGCCCGACGCGCATGCAGAACTGCAGCATGTCGAAGCAGGCCTGCGCGTTCTTCCATTTCGCCAGCTCGTCGCACCAGGCGGCGTCGAACTGCGGCCCGCGCAGGCTTTCGGGATCTTCGGCCGAAAACATCTGCGCCACCGCGCCCGACGGCCACACCAGCCTGCGCCGCGTCGCCTCGAATTCCGGCCGCCCCTGCCGCGCCACGGCGACAATGCCCGACACGCCGTCGATCATCACCTCGCGCACGTCGGCCAGCGTCTCGCCGATCAGCGCGATGCGGCCATAGCGCTGCCCGTCCAGCGCAAAGGGCGGCAGGCCGCGCACCAGCGCGTTCACCCACTCGGCGCCGAGCCGCGTCTTGCCCGCGCCGCGCCCGCCCGTCACCAGCCAGTTCTGCGGCGCATGCGGCAGCGGATACTGGTCGCCATGCGCCTGGCCGAACCATTCGGCGAGCGCGCGGTCGGCCTCATCCGGCGTCAGATTGTTGTGCGACCAGCCGCTCTGCGTGGTGTTCAGCCAGTTCGACGATCCGCTCGTCGATGCGTTCGAGGACTTCGGCGAGTTCGTCATCGCTTCTCTTTTTTTGGTCCTGGGCGCCGTCTTTTGCCAGCACCTCCGCCCGTTCGACGAGGCGCATCAGCGCGGCCAGCGCATCGATGCGCCCCTTCTCGACGCGCCCCTTGCGGGCATTTCCCACCAGCTCCCTGACCTGCGCATGCAGCATGGCGCCCAGCTCGGCGGGTCCGTCCGACCTGCCCAGAAACTCCTCCAGCGCGACGGCCTCCATTGCCTCGGCGCCGGCCTCGGCGTGCCCCTCATCGTCCGCCTCGGGCAGGTCCAGCCCGGCGTCCGGCACGGCGGTGCGTACCGTCGGGCAGCGCCAGCCCTCGCGTTGCGCCTTGCTGCGGATCGTGTCCGCCTTTACGCCGCTGGCGTCCGAAATCAGCGCGTAGATGACGCCATACTCTTCGCGCAGCCGGCGCATCGCCGTCCATAGTGCCGGGCTCGCGACGGACCGGTTTGGCATGAAAGTCTCCGTCGGTGGACGTGCCTGCGAGCATCGCCCGCCGGCGACGTGATTGATCTCCCCCCTTGAGGGGGGCGAGCAGCCGGATCGCGGAGCGAATGCGTCGTGCCATCGGCACGACGAAAGGCCAGCGAGCGCCGGGACGCTGGGCAGCAGCGGGGACCCGGCCCTCTCGGCAGGCCAGAGGGGGTGATGAGCGGTCCGCGCAGCGGACGGAAAGCCAACGATTTGGCTTTCCGAGCGAAGAACGCCCGGAGCCCAAGTGGAGCGCGCTGTCCCGCGACCACTGCGTCATCCCGGAAGCCGGCGCGAAGCGTCGGTTATCCGGGACCCATTCCGAGACCCTGCCCTCACGGACTGGATCCCGGAGATTCGCGTCTCGCTTCGCTCGCACTCGAATTCCGGGATGACGCCCGCGACGCCTTCGCTTCCCACCCTTCGGACGCGAAACGCGCGACCTTACCCTCCCCCTTGTGGGGAGGGTCGGTGAGCGATCGGAACGACGTGGAGATCGCGAAACGGGGAAGGGGTACGCCGGGCTGCGCACCTGCGCCTGCCCCTTCCACCGACACACTTTTGACGATGACCAAAACCTACACGATCACCGTTACGGTGTCAAGGTATATTTTCCTAGTGTTGCGCTTCGCGGACCCAAATGCGCGGGGGTGTGATATGACCCGCGTAGCGACAGGAAGAATCGTGTGCGTCCATGCAGCCGATTCCAAGTTCGGGCCGGAGATTGCGCCTTGAAGTTTACGCTGACTTACGAAGGAACGCTGCAGACGGGCGGCGCCAAGCTTGAACGCAAACACGCGAGGCGCAGGATATTTCATGATCAACTAAGACGGCTATGGGGGGTCAACTCATTGCTCGCAAACTGGCGCCTCCCCATACCATCGGGGCCATTCGCGCCAGACCTTCAGTTGTCTGCGCCCGCCCTCCAAGTACTTGCGAAGCAATTTCCAATAATTGGGGATTTTGTGTTCGTTCCACTAATTACCAAAAATCTATCTCTAGAGGCGGCTCTTCATTTTCATATTTTGAGACCTTCCACGTTTAAAGGGCAGATAGCGGACCCCGACAATGTGGTAAAGATTCTGATCGACTCTCTTAAAATTCCGCAAGAGAAAGGTGAGCTCCCGATCAGCGCTTCTCCAGGTCAGGGCGAAGAACCCTTTTTTGTTCTAATGCAGGACGATGGTCTGCTTTCAAAAATAACTTCAAGCACAGATGAATTATTGCAGCCAATCAACGGAAAAGACAATATAGACCGAAGCGATGTTAGAATAATGCTGGATGTATACATCCGCCCGAATTATCCAACCAATATGAATATCATCTTTTTTTCAGATGACTTTGAGGTCTGGAACCATCAATGGGCGTCCGCAATGGACGGCAGTCGCGGGTGGTCGAATTCTGAATTGCGGGCTCGGACGACGCAATGCGTTCTTCGGATGCGCATTACAGCAAGTAATTTTCGCTTTCGGTCAAACTCGATCCTAGATGATGAAGAATGGCACATAAAATACGTAGCGCAGAGCGATGAAGAGCAGATTATTTGGAATAGCCGCCTCCGACCAATCGCGCTTGCCTTGAAAGAAGAACTAGAAAGAAGGTTATATGGGGAGCCGCCATATCCTTCCGGCAGTCATCGGATGAGCGCAATTGAATACGGGACACTTACTGGCCCCGATCCTATTCTAGATGCAGCAGCCGGGCTTGAAAGCCTTATTCGTCAACTTCCTTAAGATCATGAACTCGGCGGCTTGGGTCGAACAATAAGTTGAAAGGTGGTGACCTCGGCCGTGAACGGCATCGAGGTGCGCGCCAACGAGGTTTCGATCGACATGGGCGGCTTCACGCTCGTCGGCAGCGGTGTCGGCAGGAACGGCATCGCGAGTTCAACCGCTCGTTGCGGGTCGCGGGCGGCAATGTGCGGGGCTTCACCAATGACGGAATACGGACCATAGCGCAGCACCTATCTGTCAGCGACATGCTCGTCACGCGCAATGGTCGACACGGCATCTTCGCCGATCCCCAGGGACCGTTCTTCGACACCGTTGCCTTCGCGAGCATAGCCGGCAGCAAGGTCACGGCAAACACTTTCAACGGGATCATATGCGGCGATAACTGCCGGGTCGAGAACAGCCTGATCTCGGGGAACGGCGCTTCGGGAGTGACCTTTTATGGCCTCGGCGGGTTGGCCCTCGGCAATACGGTGACGCAAAACCCCGGCGGGTTCGGTCTCTCCTTCACGGCCCCCGGCGGCGCGGGAAACAACACCGTCATGTACAACGGCGACCCGCAGATCAGCGGCTCCTACGTTCCGATGCAGCCCAATGCCTGCGTACCGGCATGCCCTCCGCCTCCCTGATGGCAACGGCGTTCTCACCGCTTGATGTAACGGCACCTCCCGGCGCCAAGTGGCCTCCGAGGCAGTAACCTCTGGGAGCACGTTATGAACCGCATCGCATTCGCATCTCTCGCAGCCGTCGCGCTTCTGGCGGCATCGCCCGCCCTTGCGCTCACCAACGACCACGGCGTCGTCGTCTTCACCCAGGCCGATGCGCTGGCAGGCGGCGTGACTGCGGGCGACACGCCCGGCTTTCCGGTCACGATCAGCGTCGGCGGCAGCTACAGGCTCGCCTCGAACCTCGTCGTCACGTCGCTGGTGAACGGCATCGAGGTGCGCGCCAATGAGGTCTCGATCGACATGGCCGGCTTCACGCTCGCCGGCAGCGGCTCGGGTCGAAACGGGATCGCGAGCTTCAACCGGTCCTTGCGGGTGGCGAATGGCAACATCCGCGGTTTCACCCTCGACGGTATCCGCACGATCGCCCCGTTCCTCACTGTCAGCCAGATGATCGTCACGGCGAATGGTCGTACCGGCATCATCGCCGACGACACGGGATCGCAGCCCGACGTCATGGCGTTCGCCCGCATCTCCGACAGCAGCATCACCCGCAACGGCGCCAGCGGCGTCGTCTGCACCGAGCACTGCCTTGTCGAAAGCAACATCGTGTCGCTCAATGCTGCTTTCGGCATCTACTTCAGAGGCAAGGGCGGCACGGCTTTGGGAAACGTCTCCACATCGAACGGATTCTACGGCATGTACTTTGCCGCGCCGGGTGGCGCCGGCAACAATACGGTGCTCCAGAATGTAAACGCCGTGCAGATCCAGGGCCCTTACATCGCCATGCAACCCAACGCCTGCGTTCCGGACTGCCCTCCGCCGCCATAACGGAACACTCTCTTGACGTAACGGCACCCCGCGTTGCCATATGCCGGTGAAGGATCTCGGCCGCTGGAGCTTGCCATGAACCGTCTTCCTCGTGCCTCGCTTGCAATCGTCGCGCTTCTGGCGGCCTCCCCCGCGATTGCGCTCACCAACGATCACGGCGTCGTCGTCTTCACCCAGGCCGATGCGTTGGCCGGCGGCGTGACTGCGGGCGACACGCCCGGCTTCCCGGTGACGCTCGGCGCCGGCGGCAGCTATCGGCTGGGCTCGAACCTCGTCGTCACGACAGCCGTCAACGGCATCGAGGTGCGCGCCAACGAGGTCACCATCGACATGGGCGGCTTCACGCTCGCCGGCAGCGGCGTGGGCAGAAACGGCGTCACCGGCTTCAACCGCAGCCTGACGGTGCGCGGCGGAACCGTCAGGGGCTTCACCCTGGACGGCATCAGGTCCGTCGGCGACCTGTTCGAGGTGGACCGGATACGGTCGGTGTCCAACGGCCGGAACGGCGTTTCCACCTACGACAATACTCTCGACACCCCCGGCAGGAGGCACGTCACGATAACGAACAGCGCTGTTTCGGAGAATCTCGGCGATGGCATCGTGTGCAAGGGTAACTGTCGCGTTCAAGACAGCGATGTGTCCTTCAATGGCGGATCGGGCATTCTCACCGATTCCTACACGCTGGTGATCGACAATTTCATCACGTCCAACGCTCAGTACGGCATCCTCGGCGGCGGCGCTTTCCGCGGCAATTTCATCGTCTCCAACGGAGCTACGCCGACGTCTGGCACGATCTTGCCGCTGGACCCCAACCGATGCGTGCCGGCCTGCTGACTATTCCCCCGGCGCGGCCTGCAGCAGCGTCGCCAGTTCGTCATAGGCGTCGCCGGCTGCCTCCTCCGTCAGCGCGTCGAACAGCGCAAGCGTGTCCTGTTCCATGATGATGCGCTCGACCGCCGCCGTCGTCAGCTCCGTGCTGAACCGGCAGTGGATCGTCTCGGGATTTCGGCCGACGACATAGCAGCCCACCAGCTCCGACTTCTCGTCGCCGAACTGGAGGTAGAAGAAGTCGGGAATGCCCCTCAGCCCGGCGGCATGCAGCGCCGCGCCGCCTTCCGCGAGATCGCGCAGCCGCAGCCGTGCCTCGCTGACGTCACGGATGCCGCGCGTCGGAAACAGGACCCGGACCGAAAAATCCACGAGCCGGCGACGCCACTGCCGTTCAGTCTTTATGCTTGAACCCATTTCGTGACACCTGCCAGTCAACCGGCCAGCCGGGAATTGCCGACCGCCATCGCTGGCTGCCGGCCGGGGGCGAGCGCACTGACGTCCTGCGCCTTGCCGAAGAGGTAGCCCTGCCCCGCGTCGCAGCCGATGGCGCGCAGGAAGTCATACTGCCCCTCGGTTTCGATCCCTTCGGCCACGACAGACAGGCCGAGCGCATGGGCGAGATCCACGAGCGCCTGCACGATCGCGGGGCTCTGGGCGCCGGTACCGATACCGCACACGAACGACTTGTCGATCTTGATCTGGTGCAGCGGGAAGTCGCGCAGATGGGTCAGCGACGAGTAGCCGGTCCCGAAATCGTCGAGCGCAATGCGCATGCCGGCGTCGCTGAGCGTCTGCAGGGCCGCCCGCACGGCCTTCGCATCCGTGCTCAGCAGAAGCGTCTCCGTCACTTCGAGGGTCATGTCCTGCGGGCGGATGCCGCATTCCTCGAGCCTGGCCAGCAGCCGCTCGGGATATCCCAGCGAATTCAGGTCGGCCTGCGATGCGTTCAGGCTGAGAATGCCGGGGCCGCTGCCCAGCGCATTCAGCTGCGCAACGTCGGCGGTCACGAGCTGAAGCATCCGTTCGGCGATGCGCCGGCAGGACCTCGGGTCGCCGAACGCCTCGGCAAAGTCCGCCGCCGCGCTGATCGTCCCGTCCAGATTGGCGATCCGTGCCAGCGCCTCGTGGCCATAGACCACGCGGTCGCTCAACCGCACGATCGGCTGGTAGTGGGGAAGCAGGCGGTTGCCGAGTATGGCGCGTTCGACCTTGTCGATCGCCAGCCGACGCTTGTCGAACAGGTTGGAGAGGCTGGCGACGAACCGGCCGACGGAACCACGCTCGTGGCGCTTGCCGTTGTAGAGCGCAATGTCGGCGCGGCGCAGCAGCTCCTCGGCGCTCCTGGCATCGGCGGGGAACGTCGCGAGGCCAGCCGTCGCTGTCACCAGAAGCTGTTCTCCGGTGGCTTCGATGGGCGGCATGATGGTCTGCAGCATGTCGGCCGCGATCGTGTGGATAGGCTCTGCCTGGTGGTGGGGAAGGATGACGGCAAACTCGTCGCCGCCCAGGCGCGCCACGACGCTCCGCGGCGGGGCGCAGGCCACCAGCCGCTCGGCCACGGCCTTCAGTATGTCGTCGCCGGCCTGGTGTCCGAGCGTGTCGTTGATCTCCTTGAAACCGTCGAGGTCGAGCAGCAGCAGCGAGGTCGCTTCCGCCTGTTGCCCGGAGCTTTGCAGGTGCTCGGCGAGAATGGCATGAAAGCGCGCCCGGTTGGCCACGCCGGTCAGGAAGTCGACATTGGCGGCGTTCCACAGCAGCTGCCGCGTTTCATGGGCGGCGGTCACGTCCTGCAGCACCCCCATTATCCCGACCGCCACACCGTCGACCACTTCGACCTCCGCACTGCTCTGCACCTGCTTGGTGCGACCGGTCGCGGTCGTGATGCAGGTTTCGAGGCTGAACGGCGCGCCGTCGACGGGCGCCGTGCTCATGAATTCCGTAATCCGGCGCCAGGCGTCGTCGGGGAAGAAGGCCTGGAGGATGTCGAGTTCCGGCAAGGGTCCCTTGGGCAGGTCGTAGATCGCGAAAAGATTGTCCGACCAGGTGATGCGCTGCGTCTGGAGATCCAGTTCCCAGGCGCCGATGTCCGCCAGGCGCTCCGCCTGGGCAAGCAGCCGCAGATTGGCGTTGAGGTCGCGCGTCTTGCGCTCGCTCGCCAATGCGGTCTCGCGCAGCGACCGCGACATGGCGTGCGCGCACAGGAGTGCCTCGACGATCCGGCCGAAATGGGCCAGGGCCGTCCTGTCGGCTTCCGAAAACGAGCGCGGCACCGTGTCAATGACGCTGAAGGAGCCGAGACGGTGTACGCCGTCGGGCGCCAGGGGATAGCCGGCATAGAAGCGTATGCCGGGATGGTCCGTCACCAGGCTGTTCTGAGCGAACCTGTCGTCCAGCGTTGCGTCCGGCACGACAAAGACATCGGGGGAGAGGATCGTGTGGTTGCAGAACGCCAGGTCGCGCGCAGTCTCAGCGATGTCCAGTCCGCTGCATGCCTTGAACCACTGGCGGTTCTCGTCGAGCAACGTGACCAGAGCGACGGGACAACTGAAGTATTTCCCCGCCAGGGCGACCACGGCGTCGAATACAGGTTCCGGCAGTGTATCGATGATTTCCAGCGCGTGCAGAGCGGAAAGGCGATTTTCTTCGTTGGCCGATACCGGATATGCCTTCACGATTTCACCTCATAGCCGACGGTGCGCAATTTCCCCCTCAGGTGTCCGCGTCGCTGGAGACACTGACGTGCAAAAACTGAAGAAATGCTTATCCGGGACGGTTCCGCCACGGCATGCGCGCGCCCAGCTTCGCCTCCCTGATAGACAACGGACATAATCCAGCCAGACCCGCGCTATGGCATCGCCTGACCGCGCATCCCCTTGACGCTACGTCAGCATCCGTTGCCAAATCGCCGGCAGGGTCCACCCACGACGGAGCTGTCAGATGAATCGCGTCCTGCTTGCGTGTGTCACATGTCTATCGCTGTCCATTGCCGGACCGGCATCCGCCCTGACCAACGACAACGGCATCGTCGTGTTCACCCAGGCCGATGCACTGGCGGGCAACGTCACGCCCGGCGACACGCCGGGCTTTCCGGTGACGATCGCCAAGGGCGGCAGCTACAGGATGGGATCGAACCTGATCGTCACGACGCAGGCAAACGGCATCGAAGTGCGCGCCAACGAGGTGTCGATCGACATGGCAGGCTTCACGCTCGCCGGCAGCGGCGTCGGGCGCAACGGCATAACGAGTTTCAACCGGAACATGAAGGTCCAGCATGGCACGGTGCGGGGCTTCACGCTCGATGGAATTCGGTCTGTCGCTCAGTTCCTCGCCGTCGAAGACATGGTCATCACGGCCAATGGCCGTCACGGCGTCAACGCTGAACCAGGCGCGGCATATGCGAGTGTGAACGGCAGCAAGGTCATTGAAAATATGGCCAATGGCATCACCTGCGCCTCCTACTGCCGTGTCGAAAACAACAACGTGTCGTTCAACCAGTCGGTGGGGATCGACCTCAAGGGATCCTTCTCAATGGCCCTAGGAAATCTGGTCGCTGGGAATTTTCCATACGGGATCGTGTTCGGCGGCACCGGCGGCGCGGGCAACAACACGGTCGTCGGGAGCATCTCCGGAATCGTTGGTTCCTACATCCCGATGCAGCCCAATGCCTGCTCGCCATGCGCGGACCCTCCGTGATCGCTCAGTTCGCCACAAGGATCGCGGTGAAGGCAAACTAACCCCGCCTATGCCAGCGACGGCTGCGCTTATTGAAGGCGAAGCGGGCTGGCACGCTCGCCTAGCATGAGGCAGGGTAGGGCTTGCAACCTGTCGCCGGGCATCGGGAGCCGCCGCGATCTGCCGGGCTGTAGCGCACGCTATGCGCTGCACATTCGCTAGGGCAGGGAGCCGGTCTGGATGCGGGCGACCTCCGTCTCGGCATCAGAAGATCAGGATCGCACAGTTAAGCGAATCTATCATATCGAACCGATGCGGTAGTCTAGCATTCTTTCATTTTTGCTGGCACTGTTGCATCCTAATCTTAGGGGAAGCACATGCGCCTTTCACATGTCGTCGCAGGTATCGTCTTAGGTTTTTTCGGAGTGACGTCTGCCGCCGCTCAGACCCAAGCTGTGGTTGGAAAGTACTATGAAAGTGTCGGCTTTCAGGGTGATTGTGACCAGACAAGTATTTGTACGGTAAGGTTTTTGCCAAATCCTGTACAGTCGGTTATTTTGATCACCAGGGTGCATTGTCAAGTCAGCTCGACAGGTCCGGTATTCCGGGCCACGCTACAGGCGCATATATCAGATCAGACAAGCGTCCCTCTAAAAGTTGTAGCTTTGGGTGCAGTAGATAGTATTCAGACAGGACAAAACAGCTACGCAGTGAACATCAACGCGGAGACGGCAATGTTGTTAGGAACAGGTCGATTCCCCAAAATTCGCGTCGTTACGGTGGGAGTGACAATAAATCTAAGCTGTAGTATTTCTGGCATTGTTGTTCCCTGACGGCTCAGTGGAGGGCCTGACTGCTGCGTCTCTCCATTTGTACCGAGGAGCCATTATTGTTGCAGTCCTACCATCGCCATTTGGACACAAGATGCGAGGGCATTAAGCTAGGTGCTGTCCGAGGCCTGCATCGACAAATCTGCATCATGCCGGGTCAGGTGCCGCCGGGAGCTTGCCAGCATTCACGAGTGGCTCGCGAGTGCATAAAGCTGGCGAAATGCACGAATCGCGAGACAGTTTATCGAACTGTCGCCGTAGTTATCGACCGGCGGCATGCCAACGTGACGTCTTATGAACGACAGGTGCACGATGCCTTTGACTCCCTCCGACCAATTCCCTTAGGTTAGGTTGGGATTGGGTGGCATCCCATGAAGTCTGCAGTCATCGGCGCGATTGCCGTGATGGTGCTGTCGACACCCGCAATGGCCGTCGCCATCGACAACGGCGTGATTAGCACAGCGGGCAAGATTGCCAGCGAAGTACAATGACCACCTCAAGTCTTACGGGCGTTGCACGCCTGTTTGCCGCCCTTGTGATTTACCCTGTCCGCACCACCTACAAGGAGATCGTTGATGCGCATTGTTAACGTTTTTTCCGCCGTTATGGTTGCCCTGATTGCGTCTGCCACCGTCTCCATGGCGCAGTCTGCGGGAGTGGTCGGCAAGAAATATGAAAGCTACACGCCCAGCACTTGTGTGGGTGTCAGCAACACCTTTTGTTATGCAACGTTTCCAGCAAATCCGTCAACATCCGTCATCGAGATAAACCTTGTTTCGTGTTCGGCTTTATCAGACGGTCTCCCTTTTAGATTTTCTGTTCAGATAGTTAATTCTCTGGGAACTGTTTTTAAGACTAGATACTTAGGCATCACAAATTCGGTCGCATATGCTGGAGGCAATAGTTTCTTCACCACCGTCAATGAACCGACCTCTTTGCTATTGGGGATCAACCGGATACCGCGGATTTTAGTGGAAGCGAATGGGGTGGTTTATTCCCTGAACTGCTCGATTAGCGGTACTACCGTCCCCTAACGAGCCGGAACCAAAGGGACTTGACCCAACGGCAATATCCGTTGCCAACTACTCCCCGAGGGACAACCAAGGGGAGCATGTCATGAACCGCATCGCAGTCGCCTCGCTTGTGTCGGCATCGCTTTTTGCAGCGCCGCCAGCGCTTGCTCTCACCAACGACCACGGCGTCGTCGTCTTCACCCAGGCCGATGCGCTGGCCGGCAACGTCACGCCCGGCGACACGCCAGGCTTTCCCATAACGATCAGCGTCGGCGGCAGCTACCGGCTTGGATCGAACCTCGTCGTCACGACGGCCGTCAACGGCATCGAGGCGCGCGCCAACGAGATCTCCATCGATATGGGCGGCTTCACGCTTGCTGGCAGCGGCGTCGGGCGCAACGGCATCACCTCGTTCAACCGCAGCCTGACCGCAGAGATGGCACGGTGCGCGGTTTCACTCTTTCCGGCATACGCAGCATCGCGCAGTTCCTGACCGTGCTCCGCATGCGGCTGGTTGCCAACGGGACGAACGGGGTCACGGAAGCAACCGGCAACCCCCCTCCCAACGCCGGCATCGGCTATGCCACGGTCTCCTTCAGCACGATTTCGGGCAACGGCCTCCATGGCATCGCGTGCACCGACGGCTGCCGCATCGAGAACAATACAGTGTCTGGAAATGGTGGCAACGGCGCAGTTGTTCTCGAGGACGGTGCCATAGTCCTCGGCAACAACATCACTGGCAACGGTCAGCTTGGCATCTACGCGGACTTTTATCCTTCGGAAGGTTCAGGTGGACAGTTGAGGCGCTACAAGGTCGGCGTTGGCAACAACGCGGTCATCGGGAATGGCATAGGGCCATGGCAAGGCAACATCTTTCCGATGCAGCCCAACGCGTGCTCGCCCCAGGCCTGCTAACGGATTCTACTGCGGCAACAAAACCGGGAGCGCTCGCATGTGCCGTACCGCACTTGTCTGCCTGGGGTGGCTGCTTACGGTCTCACCAGCATCGGCCCTTACCACCGACCATGGCGTCGTCGTCTTCACCCAGGCCGACGCGCTCGCCGGCAACATCACGCCCGGCGACGCGCCGGGATTCCCGGTGACGATCAGCCGGCCCGGTAGCTATCGACTTGCGTCCGCCCTGACAGTCACTACGCAGGCAAACGGCATCGAAGTGCGCGCTAACGAAGTCACGATCGACATGGGCGGCTTCACGCTGGCCGGCAGCGGCGTTGGCAGGAACGGCATAACAAGCTTCAACCGGAATATGAAGGTCCAGCACGGGACGGTGCGGGGCTTCACACTCGATGGAATTCGGTCTGTTGCTCAGTTCCTGGCTGTTGAAGACATGGTCGTAACGGCCAACGGCCGCAACGGAGTGAACGCCGAAGGGACCGAAGCCGATGTCGCGCATGTGATTGTTGGCTTCAGTCGAGTTTCGTCGAATGGTTCCAATGGAATTGTCTGCGGGAGCTATTGTATCGTTCAGAACAATATTATCTCAACAAATACCGGATGGGGAATACTATTTACTGGAATAGGATGTCTCGCGATGGGAAACTCTGTATCCGGCAACGGCACTGGTATATTTTTTAATTTTACCGGCGGCGCAGGCAACAATACAGTTGTATACAACGGATTAGGGAATGGAACATCAATAGGTGGTGCTTATAGTCCTTTGCAGCCCAACGCCTGCAGCCCGGCATGCACCCCGCCATGATCGGCCGGCAGCGGCGGGCGGCCCGGCGACGCGCCGCACCCTGCACTCACGCAGCTGCTTGATCTGCGTCAAGACCGCCCTCGCCCCGCGCGGATAGCATTTGGCAGTTCTGTCCGGAGCCCGACCATGCACGCCATCCCCCAGCGCTATTTCCAGCGCGCCGTGCCGCGCTATACGAGTTATCCGACAGCGCCGCATTTCAAGGGCGACTTTCCCCAGGACACGGTGCGCGACTGGCTGGCCGAGCTTCCGGCCGACGAACCCGTCTCGCTCTACCTGCATGTCCCCTTCTGCAAGCAGATGTGCTGGTACTGCGGCTGCAACATGAAGCTTGCCGCGCGCTACGATCCGCTGAAGGCCTATGCCGCCACGCTCGGCGACGAGATCGACCTGATGGCCGCGGCCCTGCCGTCGCGCATGAAGGTCTCGCATCTCCACTGGGGCGGCGGCACGCCCACCGCGCTTGCGCCCGACGACCTCGTCGCGCTGATGGAGCGGTTGCGCCAGTCGTTCGATTTCGGCGCGGGCGCGGAACTCGCCATCGAGAGCGACCCGCGCACGCTGACGGCGCCGATGGCGCGCACCATCGGCAAGCTCGGCTTCACGCGCGCCAGTTTCGGCGTCCAGGAGTTCGACCCCAAGGTCCAGGCCGCCATCAACCGCATCCAGCCGCCGGAGATGGTCGCAAGCGCGGTCGACTGGCTGCGCCAGGGCGGCGTGTCCGGCATCAATTTCGACCTGATCTACGGCCTGCCGCATCAGACCGTCGAGATGAGCGTCGCGACGGTTCGGCTTGCGGCGACGATGCGGCCCGACCGCATCGCGCTGTTCGGTTATGCGCATGTGCCGTGGATGGCCAAGAACCAGCGGATGATCCCGGAAGCCTCGCTGCCCGACGCCGCGGCGCGCGCCGCGCAGGCGCAGGCGGCGGCCGAGGCCTTGCAGGACGAGGGCTATGTGGCGATCGGGCTCGACCACTTTGCCCTGCCCCACGATTCCATGGCCATTGCCGCGCGCGAGGGAAAACTGCGCCGCAATTTCCAGGGCTACACCACGGACCGGGCCGACACGCTGCTGCCCTTCGGTGCCAGTTCCATCGGCCACACGCGGCACGGCTTCTGGCAGAACACGCCCGACACCGCGCCATGGGCGCGCGCCGTCGCCGCCGGCCGCCTGCCGGTCGCCAAGGGCATCGCGCTCTCGATGGACGACCGCCTGCGCGGCCATGTCATCGAGCGCCTGATGTGCGACGGCACGGTCGATCTCCTGGACGCCGCGCGGCGCTTCGGCGCCGCCGCGCACTGGGCCGACGGCGCGCTCGACCTGCTGCGCCCGATGCAGGCGGACGGCCTCGTCTCGATTTCGGGCGCGACGCTGTCGCTCTTCCCGCACGCCCGCTCGGTCATGCGCGTCGCCGCATCGGCCTTCGACGCCTATCTCCCGCGCGACGAAACCCGCTATTCGAAGGCGGTATAGGCGCGATTCGTGCCGCCTGCGGCTATTGGCGCCGCTGGTCGCCTTGATCCGGCGGCACGTCAGGAGCGCGCTCGATGATCTCGAGCGCTTTGCCGGCATCACCCCGAGCGGCGCGCCGTTCCAGGTTAAGGATGGCACGCCGGTGACCGATACCGTCGGCAATGAACGCGGAGAGCAGCTGGTTCAATGAAACATTGTCTTCCGCCGCCGCCTGCTTCGCTTCTTCCATGACATGGTCGGCAAGCCTGAGTGGATAGGTGGTCATCGCAATCACTCCCTTCTGTCACGTCCGGCAAGATAGTCGCCTGCCTTGATCGACCGGAGGCCAAAGTGGCTCAAGGCAGGATGTTTGAAATGGCGGTCATTGCTGATGATCATTTGAGCACCGGCTGCCAAGGCGCATTCGACGTACATATCGTCCTTCGCATCGTCGAGGAACGGGCGGAAACGAAACCATGGGGCGATCAAGGTCGCACCGGCAAATATCGCGTCCAGAACGACATCGATCTCGTCAGTCGATATCCATGACACGGGTCCAAGCAGACCGGGGCGCTTGAGTACGTCTTCGTATTCCAGAGCGATGGCTGGCGAGAGTGCAAATTCAATTCCACCAGTGACCATCTCTTGCAACACTGCGTTCGACGCGCCGTTGCGGGATCGAAGACCCGACAGGACCACATTGGCATCGACGACGATCATAACGCATATGATATCATATGCGATGTCCTTTCAAGAGTTGGGATGCGTGGTCGATGCGTTCGGCAAATTGCCGTGCCCTTTACCCTGTCCCCCGAAATCTGCCCGCTGTTGCCCGATTGCCCTTGTCCGAGAGGTCGAAATCGGGGAGAAGGCTGGGGTCCAGGCGGGCTGCATGCGCTGCCTTCAAAATGTCCGCATGCGCTCCCATTCACTGGGCTTGGGTAGAGAGACGGCCGGACGCATTTGCGCATGGACAATCCCTTCGAACCGCGCAAGTCGCGAGCGCCCAGGGCAGGCAAGCTGCTCGCGCTCGACGCGTGGATCGATTCCTCGCTCTACGAGGCCCGCTTCAAGGCGAGCGAGGCCTGGGAGACGGCCACCATCTTCTTTCGCCGATTCCGCGTGTCGGGATGGCGGCGCGGCATCGTCGAACTGTTCTCCGAAGGCTTCACCATGGCCGCCGGCGGCTCGGTGGTCATGCTGGCGCTGGCCATACCGGCCTTCGAGGAAACCGTCGGCAACTGGCGCCAGGCCGGCGATTTTGCCGTCACCTTCACCGACCGGCACGGCAACGAGATCGGCCAGCGCGGCATCATCCAGCGCGATTCAGTGCCGATCGACGAGATGCCCGACGTCGTCATCAAGTCGGTGCTGGCCACCGAGGACCGCCGCTTCTTCGACCATTACGGCATCGATTTCCTCGGACTGTTCCGCGCCATGGGCGAAAATCTGCGCGCCAATTCGGTCGTCCAGGGCGGTTCGTCGATCACCCAGCAGCTGGCCAAGAACCTGTTCCTGACCAACGAGCGCACCATCGAGCGCAAGATCAAGGAAGCCTTCCTGTCGATCTGGCTGGAAGCGAACCTGTCGAAGAAGGAAATCCTCCAGCTCTATCTCGACCGCGCCTATATGGGCGGCGGCACGTTCGGCATCGCGGCGGCGGCCGACTTCTATTTCGACAAGCAGGTCAAGGACCTCAACCTCGCCGAATCCGCCATGCTGGCCGGCCTGTTCAAGGCGCCCGCCAAATATGCCCCGCATGTCAATCTGCCCGCCGCGCGCGCGCGCGCCAACGTGGTGCTGACCAATCTCGTGCATGGCGGCTTCATGACCGAGGGCCAGGTTCTGCAGGCGCGGCTCAATCCCGCCGACGTCGTCGACCGCGGCGACCAGAAGAGCCCTGACTATTTCCTCGACTTCGCCTTCGAGGAGGTCAAGAAGGTCGCGGCCAAGTCCGGCATCCACTCAATGGTGGCGCGCACCACCATCGACATGAATATCCAGCAAGCCGCCGAAGAATCCCTCGAATTCAATCTGCGCCAGCACGGCAAGGAATATGGCGTCACCGAGGGCGCCATCGTCGTGCTCGACACCAATGGCTCGGTGCGCGCCGTCGTCGGCGGACGTGACTACGGCGCCAGCCAGTTCAACCGCGCCACGCGCGCGCTGCGCCAGACAGGCTCGTCCTTCAAGCCCTATGTCTACGCCACCGCCATGGAAAACGGCTTCACGCCGGACTCGATCGTGTCCGACGGGCCGATCTCCTGGGGCGGCTGGTCGCCCAAGAATTACGGCCGCAGCTTTTCCGGCCGCATGACGCTCGCCACCGCGCTCATCAAGTCGGTCAACACCGTGCCGGTCCGGCTGGCCAAGGACCATCTGTCGATGGATCCGATCGTCGAGATGACGAAAGCCATGGGCGTCGAGTCCACCATTGAGCCCTTCAAGACATCGGTGCTCGGCACCTCTGGCATGACGGTCATGGACCAGGCGACCGGCTACAACGTCTTTGCCGATGACGGCTATGGCGGCACGCGCCACGCGATCACCCAGCTCGTCAGCCATCAGGGCCAGGTCATCTACGACTACGAGAAGGACGGCCCCAAGCGGCACCGCGTTTTGTCGGAGCAGGCGGTCGCGTCGATGAACTCGATCCTGGTGCAGATCCCCGAGATCGGCACGGCGCGCCGCGCGGCCTTGCCGTCGATCCGTTCGGCCGGCAAGACCGGCACGACGCAGGCCTATCGCGATGCCTGGTATGTCGGCTTCACCGGAAATTTCACCGCCGCCGTCTGGCTCGGCAACGACGATTTCTCGACCACCCGCAACATGACCGGCGGCTCGCTGCCCGCGATGGTCTGGCAGCGGCTCATGGCCTACGCCCACCAGAACATCGATATCAAGCCAATCCCGGGCATCGAGAACCCGTTCGTCGATCCGCAGATTGCCGCAAAGGCAGCCGAAGCGGCCAGAAAGCAGCTTGCCGATGCCGCGGCACAGGAACCGCAACGCCCGTCGGTCCTGTCCACCACGACCACGAGGGTGCTGCGCGAGATGACCCAGGTGTTCCGCGCTGCTTCCCCGATCGAGGGGCCGGCGGAGCCGGAAACCCTCTCTGCCCTGTAATCCCGCCGGCATGGTGCGATTGCTGAGCGGCGTTTCGTTCATACCGCCGTGCCGCCTGCTTGCGCCGGACCCGTTTGCCGGACTATGCCGGAACGACACCCTCTCGACCGGCTCAGCATGCTCAAGACGTCCCTCCTGATCGCCTTCACGCTTGCCGTCGCCATTGGCGGCGGCGCGGCCAGCGTCTGGTTCGCGCTGCAGGCGCGCGAGGGCGTCGGTGCCGTCACGGTCGGAAACTGGACCGCCTATCCCGACAGCGGGACGCCTGACTCCGATCCCTATTCGCGCGCCCGCATCGCACGCGAGGGCATCCTGGCGCTCGGGCGGGCCGAGGGCCTCGCCTTCGTCGCGCAGCGGGATTCCAACGGAGACGCACTGCGCCGCGATTGCCGCTACACGATCGAGGGCACGGTGCCTCCCGCGCGCTTCTGGACACTCTACGCGGCCGACGAGGTCAATGCGGCGATCGCCACCGGCACGCGCCGCGCCAACGCACTCAACTCGTTCCAGGTCCTGCATCAGCCCGACAGTTCGCTCGCGATCTCGGTCAGCGGCCGCCCCTCGCCCGGAAACTGGCTGCGCGTGACCGGCACCGGCCCGATGACGTTCGTGCTGACGCTCTATGACACGCCGATTGCCAGCAGCACCGGCGTCTCCGATGTCGAACTGCCACAGGTTCTCAAGGCGGGTTGCGATGCTTAGGGTTCTGTATGCCCTGCTGATCGGCCTGTTCGGCGCGGGCATCATCCACATCGCGATCCTGTTCCTGGTCCCCGATTTTTCGGAGCGGGATGCATGGTCGCGGCTGGCCATGGCATCGGACTTCTACAAGATCACCCGTCTCGACACCGAAGTCGATGGCGGCCCCATCGTGCGCGCCGGCGATCCGCTGTTTCGGGCAGTGGCCTGCCGCTTCGATCTCGAGGATGGCCCGGTTCAGGTCACCGCGCCGGGGCTGGTGCCGTTCTGGTCGATGTCGGTCTACAATCGCAGCGGCCAGAACATCTATTCGTTCAACGATCGCGCCGCCCAGTCGGGAGTGCTTGATGTCGTCGTGCTGACGCCCGAGCAGATGATCGACCTGCGCAAGGACGTGCCGGCAGAACTGCAGCGATCGGTCTTCGTGGAAACCCAGATCGGCGAAGGCATCGTCGTGGTGCGGGGCTTTGCACCCGACGAGAGCTGGACGAAGGCGATCGGCGAATTCCTTGGCGGCGCGGCCTGCACGCTGCGCTGAGCATGACTGGACCGCCCGTCGGGTCGTCGATCAGGAATGCGGGATCGGTTTGGGCTGGTAGGGCGCCATCCATCCGGCGGACGTCCATTTCGTCGCCATCTCGGCTGCCGCCGCTCGCTCGTAGCGTACGCCGGTGAACATGATGATGTCTGCCGGAGCCGACTGTTCGGGGTCTCTTGCTCTTGGCACCGCTTCCCGCGGCCTGAAGACTAGAACTTTGCCCATGATATGCGCCCTCTCGGTGTCCAAGGAGCAACTACGCAACGCCTCCGAATCAAATAAGGCCATCAGAGAGTTAACAGTGCGCTAACAAATCTGCGCTAATTTTAGCGCATGGCCGCGATAGGCGATCCGGATCTCCGGAAGTGCCGTCCGGCGGGTAACAGAGTGTCAGGCGTTCGTTCCGTGTCATCAGCAGACTTCCGGGAAATCGCGGTTAGCGGCGATGTCGGCAAGGCCGAGAGGCTCTTTCGCGCCGCCGTCTCGGCCTTCTGCTCGCTCACGCGCCCCTCGCGCCGCGATGCGACCCAGCTCGACGATCTCACGCTGCCGCTGTTCGACATGGTGTCCGTCGAGTCGCGCCGCTACGTCGCCGCCGCCCTGTCGGAATGCGAGATCGCGCCGATGGAGCTCGTCCGGCGCCTGTGCGACGAGCACGTCTCCGTCTGCGCGCCGCTGCTCGTGCGGTCACGCGCGCTCGGCGATGTCGACCTCATCGCGCTGATCGGCAAGCATGGCGTGTCGCACGCAAGGGCGATCGCCCGCCGTCCGATCCTCAACCTCGCCATCAGCCATCTTGCCAAGGCGCTCGAGGGCGCCGTCTCGGCGCAGCCGGTACCGGTCGCGGCAAGCGAGCCTGCCTCCGGACCCGAAGCATCGGCCGATGCCGCCCTCGCCGGCACTGGCCGCCGCGGGCAGGCTTCAGAGGAGATCCGCCATCGCCTGCGCATGATGATGCGGCCGGAGTTCGATGGTTACGAGGGCGCCACGATCCGGTCGGTCGCCGAGCCGTCCTGCTTTGCCAAGCTGCGCGACACGGCGATGACCGGCAACCTGACCTTCTTCCAGACCGCGCTCGCCGATGCGCTGAAGCTGAACTTCCGCACTGCCCGGACGATCACGGAGACGTCGAGCCATTCACCCCTGATGGTGGCGCTGCGCGCGCTGGACCTCAGCGAGGAACAGGCCTTCCTGGTCGCCTCCGCCGTCTCCCCGCGGCAGTTCCCGCACCCCGAAGCGATCCGGCTGTTTCTCGACCGTTACCGTGCCCTCGGCCACGACATGGCGCTGGAGCGGGTGCGCGGCTGGAAGGTCGAGATGGTCGCGACCTGGATCAACGAGAACGTGCACGCGCCGCGCGCCGGAAATTCGGACCGCCCCGCCACCGACACGGCAGACGGGCGCCTCAGGGCCTGACGAAACAGAGCCTTTCTGGCACAAGCCGAATCATTCTCGGCAAGCCGGCACGCTCAGGGCCTGACGATCGTCACCAGATCGTCGATCGGCACGCCATGGTCGATCTCGACCACCCATAGATCGGGGTCGAAGCGCTTTTCCTTCTCCAGCCGCTCCGCCACCTCTTCGTCGCCTGCCGTCATCAGCGGCACGAACGACCGCTCCTCGGGCTTGGCGGCATCGTAGCTGGCCTGGGGTGCCGGTCCGAAAAGCGCGACGTCGCCGAGCCTGCCCCGCGACATCAGGAAGACGGCGCCGGCCTCCGTTGCCCCGCGCTTGACGACGGCCGCAAAGCCGCCCGCCGAAAACACCCGCCGCATGATCGCGGAAACAAAAAGATCTGCCGTCACGCGCATCGCTGTCGCCCGAGATTCGAATGCCGCAACCTGTAGCGCATCGCACGCCGCCAGCCACGCGTTTCGTGACGACGGGCTGGATGGCGGGTGGGGGACGGAACGGTCTTAGACGCGGAGGTTCCGCACCCCGCCGCCGGGAGACTGCGGCGGCCGCTTCCGACCCCCATCCAGTCGTTCAGTCCGGCTTGACCGTTTTCCGATACCTGCCATTCTAGACATATGCAGATTTTCGATTGAATGGGGCCGATTCCGGACTATCGGATCTTAGCTGTAAAAGTGCGGATGCTGCCATAGAGGTTTAGCCGTTCTACAAAAGGGGCGACCTAACCTCATTTAAGCTGAACGGCGAAAGTCTGGCCAAGGACTAATCCAGGATTTTTATTAGGTGTGTTACGACGCTGGGGCGAGTGTGGAGGAACGTGTAGTCGTTCTCGATTTGAAGAGCGTCGAAACGCGCAGCCTCGCGGTAGAAGATTAGCATCAGAAGGCAACGGATGTTGCCGTTGCGGCAGTAGAAATCAGATAACCCTGCCAGGTCCTTCAGCACCTCGCGCTTCTTGGCCTCCGATTCAACGTGCTTGAATTCGACAATGATTCGTCCGTCCGCGAGAGCGAAATCAGCCTTCTTGTCCTGGTTTTGATAGTGAATGACGAAGGGTTCTTTCTCAAGCCCGGGCAACCATGGCTTCGCAACCGTCCAGAACAGGTTCTGGCAGTCGTACTCGTCTTTGATGTTAACGGTCCAGCCGGCTCTCGCCTGACCATTGCCGCCGAGGTCAGACTTTCGCATGACCATGCGCTTCGCGACTTCGGTGATCTGGGCGACAACCTTGTCGACCGTCTCGCCCATAAACGGCCGGACCGGTAGATGCTCGTCCTCGGTGCGCTTCAGGACCGTCTGCCAGCTATCCTCGAAATACGCCGAGTCCGGCAGGCTGCTGGCGGGGAACTTGCCATAGCGGGTGGTCTCAAAAACCCACTTGGCTTCGATGCTGAACTCAAAATCCGTAAACTCAGCTGCTTTTGACCACAGAAGGATCGCATCGAGCTTCTTGACTAGGTCGTCGAACGTGGGGGCACCAACCGAGCTGTCATTGGAGCAACTGATCGCACGTCCTCCGACGGCTAGAAAAAAATCGATGGGAGGGCACTCCTCCATTGAATAGTCCCTCAGCGCCGAGCCTTGAACCCTGCCGGTATCGGATACGCGAACGAGAAGATCGCAATCTGACCGGAGGCTACCGGTCTTGTAGGCGCGAGAGCCGAACAGGTAGATCTCGGTGATGTCGGGAAATCGTTTCACAACTTCCGTTAGGTGAGCCTTCAGGTTGTGTTTCTGTGGGCTTCGGACGTTCATTCGTCGCGTTTCCTCATGCGCTCCAGCTTACTATTCGGTGGCTCGGGTTGTTGCCAGCCTCCCACCGGTCGCTGCTGACGTCGCGTTCATTCTTGGGGTTAGAGTTGCTATCATCAAGTGGGGTTGACATTCCACCCTTCGCCAGTTCCGCGAACGGGTCGAAGTGCGGCGACCACCTCGATGGCCGCTTTGCCAAATCGCCGCCCACAAGCGGTCGGGCAGGAATCCACCCCATCCCCGACACCAACGACCCCGGCAACCATCCGCGCGCAGAAGCCCGCGCCGGCGATCGAACGACCGGGCGGCCGCCCCCGCGCCGCGACCTTCTCAGTTCGTCAGCCCGATTTCCTTCATCTTGGCATAGAGCGCTTCGTCGGGCTCGCCGGTCGGCGGCAGGCCGAACAGGGTCTGGAATTCGCGGATCGCGGCCCTGGTGCGCGTCCCGATCACGCCGTCGATGCCCATGCCCTCGTTGCCGAAGGCTTTCAGCCCGGCCTGGATCTTCATGTTCAGCGCCTTCTGGTCGTCGACCCCGGCTTCTGCCAGCGGCTCCGCCTGGACGGCCGGACGGGGCGCAGGCGTCGGCGGCGTGATGCCCGCCGTGGTCGGCTGCGCGCCGAGCTGCTCGAGCAGTTCGTCGTCGATCCGGCCGGAGACGGCGAGCCCCATTCTCTGCTGGTAGGTCTGGATCGCCTTGACCGTCGCCGGCCCGGCAAGGCCGTCCACCGTCCCGGAATAGAAGTTGAGATCCTGCAGGATGCGCTGCACCTGCGCCGTGACCGGATCGGTAGGGATCTTCCTGGGTGCCGGGTCCGGCCGCTCGATCAGGAACGTCGTTTCCGGTTCGGCCTCGGCCGCCGAAGGGTCCAGGGCGCGCACGAAATCGCGGGTTGCGAAGAAGGCGCCGAGATGGGCGTGCGGCTGATACCAGAGCGCGTTGGCCGAGACGTAGAACAGCGCCACGAGGAAGGCCGTCGAGCCGCCGACGACCGCCGGGTTGCGCATGATCAGCCCGCCAAGTGCCGCAGCGCCGCCGTGAAGCGGCCGCTGCTGCTCGACGACGGGCCGTTTAGCCTGCCTTGCGGAGCGTGCCATCGACGTTCTCTTTTGTCCTTGCGCTTCTCATCGTCAACAGTTCGGCGCCGTCATGGGTCCGGGTCAGGTCCGGACCGTCGATCGGCAGCGTGATCGTCACCGTCGTGCCGTCGCCAAGCGCACTATCGATCGACATCGTGCCTTCATGCAAGGCCACCAGGCCCTTGACCAGCGACAGGCCGAGGCCCGTGCCTTCATACTGGCGGTTGTATTCGTTCTGGACCTGCGTGAACGGGCGACCGAGATGCTCCAGGTCGCTCTCGGCGATGCCGATGCCGGTGTCGCTGACCCAGAGATGCACGCGCCCGCCGAGCCGCTTGACGCCGATCGTCACCGTGCCGCCCTGGGGCGTGAACTTCAGCGCATTGGAGACGAGATTGATCAGCATCTGCTGCACGGCGCGGCGATCGGCACAGACCTCGCCGACTTCCGGCGCGATCTGCGTGATCAGGCGGATGTGCTTCGCCTGCGCCTGCACGCTCATCATGGCGCTGCACATGTCGACCGCCTCGCGGAAGCGGAACGGCTCCGGATTGGTCGCGTAGGAGCCGGCCTCCATCTTGGACACGTCGAGGATAGCATTCACGACATCGAGCAGGTGATGGCCCGAGTCGCGCACCAGTGCGACATATTCCTTCTGGCGCGGATCGCGGAAGCCGCCGAACATCTCGTGCAGCAGCATGTCGGAAAAGCCGATGATCGAATTGAGCGGCGTGCGCAGCTCGTGGCTGACCGCGGCAAGGAAGCGGCCCTTGGCAATGTCGAGGCAGTCATTGGCCTCTCCCGCCTTTGCGAGCTTCCTGCGCAGGGTGGCCATCTCGCTGTTGTCCCTGAGCAGCCCCGTCACGATGTCGGAACCTTCATCAAGCCTTGCCATGTCCATGGCGAAGTCGCCGTAGCGGTCGGCATGGGCGCCCTCGCCGTGCTGCGGCAGGCGGATGCGCAGTTCGACGCTGCGGCGCCGCGCGCCATCGCGCAGATCGGCCATGGCGCAGAGATAACCGACGCGATCGGAAATGTGCAGCCGGTCGAACAGCCCGGAGCCACCCAGCAGGTCCGGCTCGAGCCCGAAATGCTCACGCGCCGCATCGTTGGCCTCGATCACGTCGCCATTGGCGGCGAAGAGGATGATGACGCCATCGGCGATCGATTCGAGCGCGGGCGTGGCGCTGTCCTTGTCGCTCGCCACGGGCAGCGCCAGCAGGCCGTCCAGCCGGGGAATGACGGTCGCCGCATAGGCGAGCGGCAGCGCCCAGTGCCAGGCCGCGATGCCGGCGCCGGAAAACACCGTCCCGGGCAGCAGCGTCTGAGCCCCAAGCGCGCCGAGTGCCGCGATTGCGCCCCACAGGGCGGCACGGCGCGTGCGCAGGATCAGCCAGGCCTCGACCGGCAGCGCCAGCGCCAGCGCACTTGTCGGCGATCCGGCGCCTCCAGCCGCGGCGACCAGCACGGCGACCATCACCGCGGCGGCAAGCAGCGCCGCCGGCACGACACCCGTCGTCCTGCCGGTCGATGCGACGATCAGCACGCCGGTCCAGGCCAGGCCAAACGCGCCGCACACGATCGCCAGGGTCAGCGCCAGTCCGGCGCCCGCCGGCAGGACCACAAAGAGCGCCGCGGCCGCCAGGAACGGACCCGCGAGCAGCGCGCCGACGAGGCGGATCTGGCGCGCGCGCTCGGCCTCGTCCGTGACCTGCGGATGGATCAGGCGATCGCACGCCGAAGCGCTGACGCTTCGCATGTCCCCGAATCTGGCAGTCAATGAACTCAACGCTGCACACCTGCACTGATGTCCGCTTGGCGGATCGATCTTGATTGAATTGGACCGTCGCATTGAGCGTTTAAGGAATGGATAAGGCTGTCGCGCCGGGCGGGCGCCAACAGGGCAATTCGGGGTGCCGCGCGTCGGAATGCCCCGCCAGTTGCTCCCATGGTAAACGAGGGGTTTCACCCCCGCTTGCCCCGGCTGCGGCCCGACCGCCGTCCGAAGCCGGAGCACACGATCACATACCTCATGTTTTTCAACGGCTTACATGGTTACCAGAAGGTTAACCGTATCGCTCGCATTCGATTCAAATGCCGTTCAAAATCAATCGTTTAAAGTTCGTTGCGAATTTGCCGAAAATGCGCGCATTCGTTGCAATCGGTCTTTGGCGTGGGTGTGCCATTGTGCCTGGAGAAGCAGACGGGAAGACGCGAGATCGTCGCGCCGAACGGCTGCAACAAGGGGCGATCACATGGGATTCCTGATCCGTACCGCATTCTGGTTCTCGCTTGTGTTGCTGGCTCTGCCGCTCAACACCGGGTCGGACGGCGCCCCGAGCGTCGGCGCGGTGCAGGCCTTCATGGCGGCGCGCGAGGCGATCGGCGACATCTCCGCCATCTGCGAGCGCAAGCCCGATGTCTGCGAGACCGGCAAGTCGGCGATGCACACGGTCGGCATCCGTGCCCGCGAGGCCGCCCGGATCGCCTATGAGGTTCTCGACGAGAATCTTGGCGACACGGCGCCCGGCACCACCGAGCCCGCCTTCGCCCAGGACGCGGCACCCGACACCGGAACGATCACCGGCGGCATCGAAGCCATCATCGAAGAGGCCGAGCCCAAGGGCTGAGCGGCGACCGGGTCCAGAGTGACCCGACCGCTGCGGCACGGTGCTTTCATCTTGACTTGAACCGCCCTATATCCTGCCGCGATGGTGGCCACACTCCAGACGATCCGCGACGACTTCGCCCTCCTCGATGACTGGGAGGACCGCTACCGCTATGTGATCGAACTTGGCGAGGCGCTGCCACCCTTTCCGGATACGTCGCGCGATCCCGCGCACAAGGTACCGGGCTGCGTCAGCCAGGTCTGGCTGGTCACGGACCGCGGCCCCGGTCCTGACCCGGTCATCGGTTTTTCCGGCGATTCCGACGCGCATATCGTGCGCGGTCTGGTCGCGATCATGCTCGCGCTGTTTTCCGGCCGCCGCGCCAGCGAGATCATGGCGACCGACGCGGAAGCCCTGATGCGCTCGCTCGGCCTCAACGAACATCTGTCGCCGCAGCGGGCCAACGGCCTGCGCTCGATGGTCAAGCGCATCAAGCAGGACGCCGAGGCTGCCCTGCGCGAAAATGCCTGACGCCGCAGCCGAGGCTCACCGCAACTCCGGCCGGTAGTCGTCGGCGCCCCAGTGCAGCAGCGCGGCGCCCGCCTGGCGGCCCGACGGGGGTCGGTAGTGCCGGCTCAGCGCCCCTAGCGCCGTTTTCAGGACCACCTTGGCGGACCGCACCGGCCATCCGCGTTCGCGCTCGACGAGTTCGAGCCCTTTCAGGAAGCAACACACGTCGATCAGCACGCCGGCCAGTTCAGGCCCAACCGCCGTCAGCGCCCTGTCGACGCGCTGGCGCGCGGCGAGCGCCACATCGGTCAGGTCCGCCAGCCCGCCTCCCGCCCCGCGCTTGCCCGGTGCGACCGCTGCCTCCCAGTTTGCGCCGAGGCGCGGCATCAGCCTGCCGCGCGTATAGTCGGCGCGCAGCTTTTCTCCTGCGTCGACCTCGGCCGGCGTGACGAACGGCGTGCCGTCGCGCAGCCGGTAGCGTGCAATCGGGCCGAGCGGGGATTCGGCCAGGTTGATGGTCACCGCCGCCTGTCCGTCGCCCGTATCCATGCGGATTTCCTCGATCTCGCCATGCTGGCGCCGGAAGGCCTCGGTCCTCTCCAGGTTCGCGTCCGCCCGGGCCGCCGTCAGCGTCACGCGCTCATCCTTCGCCACGATGCGACCGCTCCGCGCAAGGCTGCGCAGCACGGCGGCTTCGACAGCGATGGCGCCGCTTTCGTTGCGCAACAGGACTTTTCCGGGCGCGCCTGACACCTCGATGTCGGCGGGGGCGCGTGCAACGAAGCGCACAATGCGCGCGGCCGTCTTGTCGGGAGCATCGGCAGCGGTCATGTCAGACGTCGATCCTGTGCCTGAAAGCCGCACGCGCAACGCGTTCCATCATCACCACGGCGCGGTCGAAATCCTCGTCGTCACGCATGTCTTCCACCAGATGACAGGCATGGCGCACGGTCGTACGCTCGCGAAAGAAGCCGCGCCCGACTTCGTGCATCGTCAGCCCCAAAGCGACATGGGTGACATACATTGCTATCTGCCTGACACGCGCGACGCCGTTTGCCGTCCGCCCTGTCTGGCGCAGCTCCTTGCTCGACACGTTGAACATGGCCGCGCAGATATCGATCATGGATTCACAGATCTCCATGTCGCGCTCTCCTCTCAGCCCGGACGCCCGCGGCTGCCGGACGGATCTCGACGCGTCGGGCGTGGGTCGCTCGATCGGATGCGGCATTTCGGCAGTCGCTGTTTTCATTCGCACTGACCCACCCCCTTGACTAGGAATATCTTCTTATATCGCCATCTCCCCCAACTGTGAACAAAAACGGAACTTCTTTTTTTGCGCCGACGATGATCATCGTTGATTTTGCTGCCGTTTTCTCATCTCGCGAGCGAAACCGCCCGCGTCGTTTTTCCCCCCTTTGTGCGGCGTCGCTAGACTTCGAGGCGGCAGGACACACAGGGCAAGGCGATGAGCGATCTCCACCAACAGGCACGCGACTTCGTCGCCGCCAGGCATGCCGCGGAAGTGCACGCGACGCAGATGGTCGCGCTACGCCTGTGCTGCGGAATGGACTTGCCGGTGGTGATGGCGGCAGAGGCACCGGTACGCCGGGCGGCACTTCAGCGTCTCGAGCGCCTGGTTGAACGCGAGCGGCTGAGGGGACAAGCCCGACACTGGAGCTATGATCTCAATCGGCACATCGCGCTCAAGCAGGCCGCGGATCTGCTCCTCGGATCGATCTGCGGCGAGGAGCCTTGCGGGAGAGAAGCGTGCCGGGCGTGTAATGCCGATCAAAAGAAAAACGGCGCCTGGAGGCGCCGCGGTCGAAACGACAAATGTAATCTCGAAAATGCCGCATCGGCCCGAAAACCGGAACCGGTTTTCGGTAAGCCCGACGCGTAGCCTTAACCGTCTGAGGCGTCCCTGTGCGTCCGGGAGGACGCGGGGCGCTTCATGCCTTGCGCTTGCGCCCGAGGCCCATCTTCTTGGCCAGTTGCGAACGCGCGGTGGCATAGTTCGGCGCGACCATGGGATAGGTCGGATCGAGAGCCCACTTCTCGCGATACTGGTCGGGAGTCAGCCCGTAATGCGTCATCAGGTGACGCTTCAGGGATTTGAACTTTTTCCCGTCTTCAAGGCAGATGATGTAGTCTTCATGCACCGACCGCTTCGGGTTGACCGCCGGCTTCTGCTTGTCGACGGGAGGCTGTTCGGCCGCGCCACCAACCCGGCCCAGTGCCGCGTGCACGTCTGCGATCAGGTTCGGCAGTTCGCCGACCGGAACCGGATTGTTGCTGACATAGGCTGCCACGACATCCGCGGTCAGTTCGATCAGCACTTCTTGATTTCTTGATTGTGTCTCTACAGCGTCCATGTTTTTCAGGCCCCAACGAATGTGATGATGTTCGCCCCCTTTTTCGTAACCTGGGGCTTGTCGCGCGATGGCGCAGGCTCGAAAGCGCACGACTCGCGTCTAAATCATTCAATGAGACCCGACGGAAGTTAAGTCAACACGAATTTTTTCTATATTTGCAGTTTAGTCAGTTCTGCTGAATGTTGAGACGTGCCATTTTGCGACAATTCGACATAGCCATGTTGTTGGCTCAAGTCTATTTAGGACTGACGCAGCGTCAGTTTTGATTTCGCCCGAGTGTTTGCTTTGCCGGGGTTTCCGGCGCAGCGCCATCCCCGGTCGGACCGTGGAGGGCGAGATCGTCGCGAACCGACTTGTCGGCCAGCGGGTAGCCAGCCGTATGCGCAGCCTTGGCCAGCAGGTGCGACGAAATCGGAACAGTCAGCAAAAAGAACGCGATACCAGCAATCGCGCGGGTCGAGATCGACCAGTCCGATGCATCGATGGCGAGCGCAAGCAGCATGACGCAGGACCCGACGGTCCCGGACTTCGACGCCGCATGCATGCGTGTGTAGAGATCGGGAAGACGCAGCAGGCCGATCGACGCGACCAGCGTGAACAGCGATCCGATCACGATCAGTATGCCGACGAGATAGATTACCGCCTCGTTCATCTGCGCTCTCCGGTCGCACCCTTCGAGTGGCCGTTCTCGTCATGCTGGACCGCGTCGGGACCCCGGGTCAGCACGAAACGCGCGAAAGCCACGGTCGCCAGGAAGCCGACGAGGCCGAGCGCGATCGCGATGTCGACGTGATAGCCGAAGCTGCTCTCCAGTCCGAGCATCGCGATGAAGCCGATCGCGATGGTGACAAGCATGTCGAGCGCCAGCACGCGGTCCGGCAGGGTCGGTCCCTTGATGACGCGCAGTGTGGTCAAGAGCAGCGACAGGCACAGCACGGCAAGCCCGAACAGGACGCACGCGTGGAGGAAGCTGGCTGCGGACATCAGTGGAAGGCCCTCAGGATGCGGCGCTCGAATATGCGCTCGATGTCGGCGATGGCGGCATCCGCGTCGGAGCAGTCCATCGCGTGGACGAAAAGCAGCTTGCGGTCGGACGAAACATCGACCGAGAGCGTTCCGGGCGTCAAGGTGATCATGTTGGCAAGCAAGGCGATCTCGAAGTCGGTCTGGACGCTGAGCGGATAGGCGAAGATTCCGGGCTTCAAGTCCATGCGCGGCGAAATGACAAGCCTTGCCACGCGCCACGCCGACAGCGCGACCTCGCGCAGGAAGACGACGGCGAGGACCACCAGCCGTATGAAGCGTCCCGGCTTGACCGCCGCCCCGGGATGCTCGCGTACGAGATGGAGGCACAGAGCGCCGAGCGCCAGGCCGAAGACGAGGTTGGGCACCGAGGCGGAACCCGTGACCGCAACCCAGAACAGCCCCAGTACGATCACTCTCGGATAGGGGATCATGGCGTCCCTCCCACCGGAAACACCGCATTGATATAGGGCGACGGGTCGATCAGTCCCGCGGCCGCGCTCATCGAAATCGACGCGACGGTCTCGGGCCACAGCCCCAGCCACGCGATCGGCAGCGCAAGCAGGATCAGGGCGACATAGCCGGTCGAAGCAAGCAATGGCTGCTGGCGGACGGCAGCCGGCGGTTCGTCCGGGCGCGGCCGCCAGAACGCCAGCGCAAAGGTCCTGAACAGGGCGATCGTCACCATCAGGCTGCTGACCAGGATGGCGGCCGCCAGCCACCAGGCGCCGGCGTCGAGGCTGGCCTTGACCAGCATCACCTTGGGCCAGAGACCCGATCCGGGCGGCAGGCCCGCCACCGCCAGGAACAGGAGGATGGCCAGCGCCGACAGCCAGGGTGCGTCGCGATAGAGCCCGCCCAGGTCGTACAGCGAGAAGCTCGCTCCCTGTTCGCGCATCATGGCGCTGAGCAGGTAGAGCCCGGTCATGGCAAGCATGGAGTGGGCGGCATAGAAGATCGCGCCGGAGAGCCCGGCCGCATCGCCGATGGCGATTCCGGCCAGCATCACGCCGACGCCGCTGATGACCAGGAAACCGGCCATGCGGCGTACGTCCGACTGCGCCAGCGCGCCCATCGCGCCGAGGATCATGGTCGCGCCGGCGGCCCAGCCGATGATGCCGGACAGGGTAACGGTTTCGCCCGGCATGAGCATGACCAGGACGCGCAGCAGGGCATAGACGCCAACCTTGGTCAGCAGCCCGCCGAACAGGGCGGCCACCACGATGCGCGGCGTGTGGTAGGAGGCAGGCAGCCAGAAGTTCAGCGGAAAGGCGGCAGCCTTCATGCCGAAGGCCAGCAGGAACAGCGCGCCGAGGCCGAGCAGCGGCACGCCCCCTCCACCCTGTCCGATGCGGATGGCGAGGTCGGCCATGTTCAGCGTGCCGAACGCGCCGTAGAGCAGGCCGACTGCGATGAGGAAGAGCGTCGTCGCCACCAGGTTGAGGATCGCGTATTTCGTCGCGCCGTCGAGCTGCGCTCGCTCCGATCCCAGGATCAGAAGGCCGAAGGACGAAATCACGAAGACCTCGAACCAGACGTAGAGATTGAAGACGTCGCCGGTCAGGAACGCGCCGCTGACGCCGGCCATCATGAGCATCAGGAAGGGATAGAAGCCGTAGCGGCGACCTGAGGTGCCGATGTCGCGCGCCGAGAAGATGCAGCAGACAAAGCAGACGAAGGCTGCAACGCAGGAGAAGCCGGCGCCGAGCAGGTCCGCCGTGAAGGCGATGCCGAAGGGCGGCAGCCAACTGCCCATCACCATCGCGCGCGGGCCGTCGGCGATCACCGCCATAAGCAGCGCGAGATTGGCGGCAAGGCCAGCGCCGAGGCCGATCAGCGCAGCGACCGCATGCCAGCGCATCTCGTGGCGAAGCACCAGGAGCAACGCGCCCACGGTGAGCGGGATCGCAACCGGCAGGACGACCAGCCAGTCGGCGGCCGGCACGCCGCCGGCGATCATCGCGGCCGCCCGGTCGGCCAGTGTCGTGCTGTCAGCGGCCATCGTCAGTAGCCCATCGGCGGCAGTTTATCGCCGCGCGGTTCGGCAACCCGCATGCCGTCGGTGTCGTCGGTGTCGAGTTCCTGGTAGGCGCGGAAGGCGAGAACCAGCAGGAAGGCGAAGAAGGAGAAGGAGATCACGATCGCGGTCAGGATCAGGGCCTGCGGCAGGGCATTGGCGGCCGTGCTCTCCAGCCGGTCCATGCCGGCCGGAATGATGGCCGGAATGCCGCGCGTCAGCCGGCCGGTGGTGAAGATCAGCAGATTGACCGCGTTGCCGAGAATGGCGATGCCAAGGAGGATGCGGATGATGTGCGTCGACAGCATCAGATAGACGGAGACGCCGAAGAAGATCGCGACCAGGGCTGAAAAGGCGGTTTCCATCGCGCTAGCCCTCCTCGAGCGCAAGCGCGATCGCGGTGATCGAGCCGACCACCACCAGATAGACGCCGATGTCGAAAAACAACACCGTGGAAATGTCGACGGTGATGCCGAACAGGGAGGGCGAGGTCCAGAATCCGGTGAGGAAGGGCGCGCCCATCGCCAGCGAGAACAGACCCGACGCGGCTGCCATGAACAGGCCGAAACCGGATATCGCCATCGGGTTGAACTGCATCGCGCGGCGGACTTCCGGCACCCCGAACGCGATGCCCTGGATGGCGAAGGCCGACACGGCGATCAGGCCGCCGATGAAGCCGCCGCCCGGTTCGTTGTGCCCACGAAGCAGCACAAAGACCGAAAACAGCAGCATCACGCTGACGAGGAGGGGGGTAACCGTGCGCAGGATCAGTGTGCGCATGTCAGGTCACCTCGCCCGGCCTGGCATCGTTCGGCCGCGCCGGCGTCCGGATGCGGATGAGGGCCAGTATGGCCAGGCCCGTGATCATGACGACCGCGATTTCGCCTAGCGTATCGAGCGCCCGGAAGTCGACGATGATGACGTTCACCACGTTGCGGCCATGCGCGACGGTGCGCGAATAGGCGTTGAAATATTCCGACAGCCGGTCGTCGAACGGCACCTGGGTGACGGAGAGCAGGAGGAGCCCGAGGCCGACGCCACAGGCGCAGGCGATCGAGCCGTCGACGAGCGTCTGGCCAAGCGGCCGCCGGTCGGAGGGCGAAAGCCTCAGCCGCGTCATCACCAGGGCCAGGATGACGACCGAGAGCGTCTCGATCATGAACTGGGTGAAGGACAGGTCGGGCGCGCCGAAGAGCAGGAACAGGAGCGCCACCGCGAAACCCTGGATGCCGAGCGACACGATGGCGGTCAGCCTGTCCTTGGCCATCAGCACGGTCGCCAGGCCGATGACGGCAATGGCCATGACCACCCATTCATGCGGCAGCATCACTGGGAATGCAGGCAGCGCAGGCATCGCGCCCGCAACCGTGAGGGGGATGAGCAGCGTGGCCGCTACCGCGACGAACACTACCGTCATGTAGATGTCGAGGCGGCCGTTCTGGACGATGGCGGTGACCGAGAAGGACGCACGCAGCAGCCCGCGCATCGCCTGGTCGAAACCGCGGTCAGGTCCCCAGCCAAGGGCCGCGAGGAACCCGCCAACCGCCCCGCGCAGACGGCCCGCACCCAGATAGGCCAGCACGCCGAGCGCGACGGTGATCGCCGACAGGGTGAGCGCGAGGCCGAGATGGGGAACCGTGGAGATGGTGACGCTGACAGGCACCCCCGCCACCGCCGTGGCCAGAGGTGACGAGACGAGGCCGTGCATGCCACTGGAAAAGACCCCGGCGACAAGCCCGCAGGCGGCGAGGACGGCCGGCCCGAGCCATAGGAGGACGGGGCCCTCATGCGCATGCTTCGGCGTCTCGACGACCGAACCGATGAAGGGTTTCAGGGCAACCTGGAAGGCGATCGCAAACATCAGCGCATTGCCGATGACGGCGGCGGCCGTCAGCGCCGCCGTCCACGCGTCCGCAAAGCCCAGCGCGGCATAGACTTCTTCCTTGGCGAGGAAGCCGAGGAAGAGCGGCAGGCCGCCCATCGAAAGCGCCGCCGCGAGCCCGGCGGCAAAGGTGATCGGCATGGCGCGCCGCAGCCCCGACAGGATGCGGATGTCGCGCGTGCCAGCCTCGTGGTCGATCAGGCCCGCGACCATGAACAGCGCGCCCTTGAACAGCGAATGCGCGACCAGATAGAGCACGGCCGCCTGGACAGCCGTTTCCGAGCCGAAACCGGTCATCATCACCAGGAGCCCGAGCGACGCGACGGTCGTATAGGCGAGCATCAGCTTGAGATCCGTCTGGCGGATGGCCAGCACCGACCCGACGATCAGCGTCGTCGCCCCGAAAAGCGGCAGGATGGTCTCCCACAGCACAGTCCCGCCCATGGACGGATTAAGCCGCATCACGAGGTAGACGCCGGCCTTCACCATCGTTGCCGAATGGAGATAGGCGGAAACGGGCGTCGGCGCCTCCATGGCGTTGGGCAGCCAGAAGTGGAACGGAAACTGCGCCGATTTCGTGAAGGCGCCGCCGAGCACCAGCACCAGCGCCGCGGCATAGAGCGGGCTTGCGCGCAGCAGTTCGCCCGTCGGTCCGAGCGCCGAAAGGTCGCTCACCCCGGTGATGGCCCAGACGACCAGGAGGCCGGCCAGCAGCGACAGCCCGCCGAGGCCGGTGACCACAAGTGCCTGCAACGCGGCGCGGCGCGAGGCCTCGCGCGCATGGTCGAAGCCGATCAGCAGGAACGAGGTGATCGACGTCAGCTCCCAGAAGACGAACAGCATCAGGAACGAGTCCGACAGGACCAGTCCCTGCATCGCCCCCATGAACAGCAGGATGAACGCCATGAAGCGGCCCTGCTGCGGATGCCCCTTCAGGTAGCCGCCGGAATAGAGCACGATCAGCGTGCCGATGCCGGTGATCAAAAGGGCGAAAGTCAGTGAAAGCCCATCCAGGAACCACGACAGGCGCAGGCCGAGGCTCGGCGCCCAGTCGACCCCGCCGACGATCGGGCCGGTGTTCGGCAGGCCGACGAGCAGGGCAAGGAAATGCCCGAACAAGGCCGCGGGCGCCGCCGCCAGCACCCAGGCAGCGTTGTGCTTGAGGACGCGCGTCAGCGTCGGGGCTGCCAGGGCAGCCGCAAAGGGCAGCAGAAGCGCGAACAACGTCAACAACGGGGCGGGCGATCCTTGCGGGAAGACCAATCAGTCCTCTGGAATAGACGGGGGCGTCGGCAGCGACAACCCTTGATCGCCGCGACCGTTCCGCCCATCGACCCGCAACCACAGAAAATCGGCGTTTGGCGCGTGTCTCCTGCCCCGCGGCCGGGGGGCAAGAGGTATCGGCAAGCCGAGAACGGCCTCGCATCAATGCGGTGTGATGTACTTGCCGTAGACCCAGCCGGTGACGAAATTGCCGTTCTGCGCCGGGTCGTGCCAGACCTGGCACCATTTGGTGCGGACCGCCTTTTCCTGCTTCCAGTCGGGCTGGTTGGCGATGTCGAGCAGGTTGACGCCGCCGGTGCACTTGCCGGTCATCTGCAGCACGGTGCCGTTCGGATAGGCCGACTGCTTCTGCGAGCCGTTGGACGGGTACTTGCGCACGTTGAGCGTGTCGCCGAATGACACGTTGGCCACCTCCCATGCGGCAAACACATTTGCCTCCGCACTACCCGCAAACAGCGTCATGATCGACGCGACCGCCATCGCGGTGGTTGTCGTTGCCTGTCTATTCGTCATATCAGTCCTCCCTGGCTTGACCTTGGTGATGGCATGCACGCTATCTCTGGGCGCTTGAACTTCCGATGACGGCCGCATTCATGCAGCATTCAAGAATTTTCCAAAGTGAGACGCAATGAGCAAGACGACCTTCGCAGACCTGGCTGCCCCGGCCACCGAGCCGCGCCCGACCACGGATACTCGCCACGGCGTGACGCGCGGCGATGAGTTCGCCTGGCTGCGGGCCGACAACTGGCAGGAGGTGTTTCGCGATCCGGCCACGCTCGATCCGGACATCCGTACGCATCTGGAGGCCGAGAATGCCTATCAGGCCGCCCTGATGGCGGACACGGCCGAACTCCAGACGCTGCTGTTTTCGGAAATGAAGGGCCGCATCAAGGAGGATGATTCGTCGGTGCCGATGAAAGACGGCCCCTTCGCCTATGGCTCGTCCTACAAGATCGGCGGGCAGCAGCCGCGCTTCTTCCGCACCCCGCGCGACGGCGGCCCGGAAGAGATCATCCTCGACGGTGATCTCGAGGCGGAGGGAAAACCCTATTTCCGCATCGGCGGCGTCGATCATTCCGGCGATCATCGCAAGCTGCTCTGGTCCTATGACGACAAGGGTTCGGAGTTCTTCACGCTGAAGGTGCGCGATCTCGCGGCCGCGACCGACATGGCCGACCAGGTCGCCGACACTGGCGGATCGGGCGCATGGGACGCCAGCGACGCCGGCTTCTTCTATACGAGGCTCGATCAGAACCACCGACCCTCGAAGATCCTCTACCACGCGATCGGGACGGATCCCGCGACCGACCGTCTCGTCTACGAGGAGAGCGATCCCGGCTTCTTCATGAGCGTCGGCGGCACCCGCGCCAATGACTGGATCCTGATCGGCATCAACGATCACGAGACGACCGAATATCGCCTGATCGACGCGCGCCACCCCGAGGGCGAGCCGAAGGTCGTGGCGCCGCGCGAGCCGGGCGTCCATTACGATCTGGAGGAAGGCGGCGACGTCTTCTTCGTCCTCACCAACGCCGACGGGGCAATAGACTTCAAGGTCATGACGGCGCCCGTCACCGATCCGCGCCGCGAGAACTGGCACGAGCTCGTCGCGCATGAGCCGGGCAGGCTCATTCTCTCGCTGCTGTCCTTCAAGGACTTCCTGGTCCGGCTGGAACGCAAGGATGGCCTGCCGCGCATCGTCGTGCGCGACCGCGCCACCGGCGAGGAGCACATGATCTCCTTTGCCGAGGAGGCGTTTTCGCTCGGCCTTGCGGGAGCCTACGAATACGACACCGAGATGATGCGCTTCTCCTATTCGTCGATGACGACGCCGGGGCAGCTCTTCGACTACAACATGCGGACCCGCGAAAGGACGCTTCTCAAGACGCAGGAAGTCCCCTCCGGCCATGATCCGGAGCACTACGTGACGCGTCGCCTGATGGCGCCCGCGCTGGATGGCGAACTGGTCCCCATCTCGCTCATCCACCACCGCGACACGCCGCTCGACGGTTCCGCACCCTGCCTGCTCTACGGCTACGGGTCCTACGGCATCGCCATTCCCGCTTCGTTCAACACCAACTGCCTGTCGCTGGCCGACCGCGGCTTCGTCTATGCCATCGCCCATATCCGCGGCGGAAAGGACAAGGGCTATGCCTGGTATGACGAAGGCAAGCGGCTGAAGAAGCAGAACACTTTCCACGACTTCATCGCCGCGGCCCGCCACCTGGTCGCGGAAGGCTACACGGCGCATGACCGGATCGTCGCGCAGGGCGGCTCGGCGGGCGGCATGCTGATGGGCGCGATCGCCAACATGGCCCCCGAGGCGTTTGGTGCGATTATCGCCGAGGTGCCCTTCGTCGACGTCCTGAACACGATGCTCGACGACACATTGCCGCTGACGCCGCCGGAATGGCCGGAATGGGGCAACCCGATTCTGTCCCCGGAAGACTATGCGATGATTGCCTCCTACTCGCCCTACGACAATGTCGGCGCGCTCGCCTATCCGCCGATCCTGGCCGTCGCCGGCCTGACCGACCCGCGCGTCACCTACTGGGAGCCGGCCAAATGGGTCGCGCGCCTGCGCGCGCTGAAGACGGGCGACAATCCCGTCCTGTTCAAGATCAACATGGATTCCGGCCACGGCGGCGCCTCCGGCCGCTTCTCGCGGCTGGAGGAAATCGCCCTCAACTACGCCTTTGCGCTGAAGGTGACGGGAAAGGCCGGGGAGACCGCGTAGCGACGACGCCTCTCTGCGGTGGCGGCGTGCAGACCTACGGCGCCGCCGCGGGCTGCCTCGCCGGGTAGCCATTCGCATGCGGCGGGATCGCTTTCAGATAAGCCGCGATCGCCGCGATGTCGTCCTTGGGCAGCCGTGCGATGTTCTTCTGCACCTCGACCATGGCCCCGCCGACCGAATCGAAATCGGGCGTGAAACCCGATTCGAGATAATAGGCGATCTCCGATTCCGACCACGCGCCGATGCCGCCCTCGCCCGAGGTGATGTTCGGCACGATGCCGTCGCCTTCGGCTGCGGCCGCGCCGGCCAGCCACTGGTCTTTCTCCACCCCGCCGGAAATGGCGCGCGGCGTATGGCATTCTCCGCAATGGCCGGGTCCCTCGACGAGATACTGGCCGCGCAGCACGTTTTCCGGCGTTCCCGCCGCCATCGCGACCACCGGTTCGTCGGAGAGGTAGAGCAGCTTCCACAGCCCGATGCCGCGTCGCAGCGTGAAGGGGAAGCTCAGCTGATTGTCGGGCGCCCTGCCCGCCACGGCCGGCAGCGTCATCATGAACGCATGCAGGTCGGCGATGTCGGCCGGCGTCATGCGCGCATAGGATGTGTAGGGAAACGCCGGGTAATGGTGGTCACCGTCAGGCGACACGCCTTTCAGCATGGCGTTGGCGAAGTCGCCCGGCGACCAGCCGCCGATACCATCGGCCGCGTCCTGCGAGATGTTGGGGGCGACGAATGTCCCGAACTCGGTCGTGAGTTCCACCCCGCCCGCCAGTTCGAGCCGCGCATCACCCTCGGATTTCGGCCTGGCATGGCACGACGTGCAGCCGCCAGCCCAGAAGATCCGCTCGCCGCGCGCGGCGTCGCCCTGCGGCAACTGTGCAAGCGTCGCCGCGTCGAGCCTTTGCGGCGCCGACAACAGCCAGAAGCCCGCGGCGGCCGCCCCGCCAAGGACGAGGGCGGCAACCGCGAGCTTCGAGGCCATGCGCATCGTGCCGGACCTGGCCTAGCCCTTCTTGATGCGGAAGGTTTCGTGGCAGGCGCCGCAATTGCCGGCAACCGTGCCGAAGGTGGCCTGGAAGGCGGCGAGATCGGCCGGCGGCGTGGCGGCAGCAGCCGCCGCATCGGCCTTGAACTTGTCGGCTGCCTTCTGGAAGCCGGCCATGTCTTCCCAGATCTTCGGCGATGCCGTCGTCTCGGCATTGGTGCTGCCTTCGGGGAAGAGGGCGGCAACGTCCATCTGCTGGGCGTGCTCGTTGAGCGTCACGAAGCCCGCCTGGACTTCCGCTGCATCGAAGGGCTTCTCGCCCTTGGCGATGGGCGCGAGCGCGCCTACCGCCTTGCCGAACGACTTCATCAGGGCTTCGCGGTCCGCGATCGGGTCCGCATGGACCACCGACAAGGACATGACGAGAGCGGAGGCGGCAAGGAGAATTCGTTTCATGAAGGTCCCTCTGGGTTGCTAAGCGGCTGCCTGAGACGCGAGGCAGAAGCTGCCCGAATTCTTGCTCTCGCGCCCGTCACGCTTTCGTGAACGCCGACGCGGGTCCACGTTACGAAAAAAGCCCCGGACGAACCGGGGCTTTGATGCATCGGGCGGGCAGCGCGTCTGCGTCAGCCCTTCTCGTAGAGCTCCAGGACGTAGTCCCAGTTGATCAGGCTGTCGACGAAGGCCTCGAGATACTTCGGCCGCGCGTTGCGGTAGTCGATGTAGTAGGAATGCTCCCACACGTCGACGCCCAGGATCGGCGTCGCGCCATGCACGAGCGGATTCTCGCCGTTCGGCGTCTTGGAGATGGCAAGCTTGCCGTCCTTGACGGAAACCCAGGCCCAGCCCGAGCCGAACTGCGTCGTGCCGGCGGCGACGAAGTCGGCCTTGAACTTGTCGTAGCCGCCCAGATCGCTGTCGAACGCCTTCTGCAGCGCGCCCGGCAGGCTCTTGCCGCCGCCGCCCTTCTTCATCCACTTCCAGAAATGGACGTGGTTGTAGTGCTGCGCGGCATTGTTGAAGAGGCCGGCATTCTTGCCGAAGGACTGCTTGACCACCTCTTCCAGCGACAGGCCATCCATGCCCGCCTCGGCGGCCAGTTTGTTGCCGTTGTCGACATAGGCCTTGTGGTGCTTGTCGTGGTGATATTCGAGCGTCTCCTTCGACATGTACGGGGCAAGCGCCTCGTAGTCGTAAGGCAGTGCGGGCAATTCAAAAGCCATGGTGATACTCCCTCGCTGGCAATGGCCCGGCTGCTGCCGGGCAAGGTGGATCGGACTGTCTAGAACGATCGGTGCGCCTGGCACAACTCCGCCCGGCACGTGTCAGTTCCGGATTTAGCGCGTCAGGTCGCGGAAGTCGAATGCGCCCACTCCCAGTAGAGCGCGCGCGCCTTCTTGGCGACGGGTCCCGGCTGGAGATCGCGCTCCTGGAACCGCGTCACCGGCACGATTTTTGAATGGTTGCCGGTGGAGAAGATCTCGTCGGCCTCCATGAAGTCGCGGATCGACAGCACGCGCTCGGTGGTCTTGAAACCGTGGTCGCCGAGCAGCTTGATGGTGCGCGCGCGCGTGATGCCGGAGAGGAACGTGCCGTTGGGCGCCGGCGTCATGACGTGGCCGTCCTTGACCATGAAGATGTTGGACGTGCCCGTCTCCGCCACATTGCCCAGCATGTCGAGCAGAAGCGCATTGTCGTAGCCGCGCATGCGCGCCTCGAGAATGGCGCGCGCATTGTTGGGGTAGAGGCAGCCCGCCTTGGCGTCCGTCGGCATGGTCTCGATCGTCGGCCTGCGGAAGGGCGACAGGGTCAGCGAAAACCCGCTCGGCGCGATCATCGGCGCCTCATAGAGGCAGAGGCAGAAGCGCGTCGACGCGGGGTCGCCCGGCACGCCCATGTAGCCGCCATGCTCCGGCCAGTACATCGGCCTGATATAGACGGCGGTCTTGCCGTCGAATTTCTTCAGGCCCTCATGCGTCAGGGCGATGATTTCTGCGGGCGTGTGCGTCGGGCGCATCCCCATAGAGATCGCGGACGCATTGACGCGCGCCGCGTGCAAGTCGAGGTCCGGCGTCACGCCCTCGAACCAGCGGGCGCCGTCGAACACGCTGGAGCCCAGCCAGAAGGCATGGGTGCGCGGGCCGACGATGGCCACGTTGCCCTCGTGCCAGTCGTCGTCGACAAATGTCCAGGTCAGTGTCTGGGCTGCGGTCGTCAGTGTCATGGTCGTGCGGGGTCCTTCGATGCCGGCGCGCATTGGACGATGCTTTGGCGACCCGCGTCAACCGCGCGCGGCACGGAAATGGTAGGACCAGCAGGCGAATGCGGCGAGGCCCTTGCGTTTCGGCCCGGCTTGGCGGACGAAAGATCATGCGACACGCGGCCTATGTCTTCGACGCCTATGGGACCCTCTTCGACGTCCATGCGGCCGTGCGCCGCCATGCAAAACGGGTCGGCGCCGACGCGCAGCTGCTGTCGGAGATCTGGCGCGCCAAGCAGCTCGAATATTCCTGGGTACGCTCGCTCATGGGTCGCTATGTCGACTTCTGGTCGCTGACCGAGCAGGCGCTCGACTTCGCGTTCGAGAAGGTGGGCGGTGTCGACCCCGCGCTGAAGGCCGACCTGCTCGAAGCCTACTGGACACTCGACTGCTATCCGGAAGTCCCCTCGGTTCTGAAGGCGCTCAAGGAGGACGGGGCGCGCATCGCCATCCTGTCGAACGGCTCGCCGGCGATGCTCGCGGCCGCGGTCTCCTCGGCCGCTCTCGACAGTGTGATCGACGAAATCTTCTCGGTCGACACGATCCGCCGCTTCAAGACAGACCCGGCGGTCTACGACATGGTGACGACGCAGTGGCGGCTCTATCCCGACGCGGTCTCGTTCCAGTCGTCGAACCGCTGGGACATAGCGGGCGCCTCTGCCTTCGGCTTCCGCACCGTCTGGATCAACCGCAGCGCCCAGCCGGACGAGTATCGCGACCACCCCCCGCGCCTGATCCTGCCGTCGCTCAAGGGCCTGATCACCGTCTGAAATCAATCTGTTGCCGAAATGCGACAGTGGCCCGGCCGCCACATCAGGGCCTTTGTTTGCCCATCGTGGCGCCGGAATCGGAACCCCCTATCGCGTCCAGACTTATCGGGAGGAAGGCCTGCGCCACCTGGCGCATTCACCGATTGTTGCGATCTCGACCCTATCCCTGTCGGCATCGCGAGACTGAAGGACAACATGACCATTTTTCGAGACACTTCCCGCCCCCTGTCGCGCCGCTCCCTCTTGGGCGCAGCTGCCGTCGGTGCGGCCTCCGTCGCCTTGTCGGCCTGCTCCACCGTGTCGAATTTCCCGCGCTATGGCGAGCGCATGGAGCCGGTGGCGCCCGTCGAACCGACTGACAGCTACGCGCCGATGTACGGACCCGTGATCGACGAGGGCTACCAGGTGCCCGGCGTGCCCTATGAGCGCATCCCGCGCCAGTTCCTGCGCCAGGTCGTGTCGGACCCGACCGGCGAGCGTCCCGGCACGATCGTCGTCGATCTCTCCTCGCATTTCCTCTACCTCGTGCGCGAGAACGGCCAGGCCATGCGCTATGGCGTCGGACTCGGGCGCGCCGGCTTCGAATGGTCCGGCCGCGCGGTCGTGCAGTGGAAGCAGAAGTGGCCGAAATGGACGCCGCCGGACGAGATGGTCGCCCGCGAGCCGCATCTGGAGCCCTACAGCATCGCCAATGGCGGCATGCCTGGTGGGTTGACCAACCCGCTCGGCGCGCGCGCGCTCTATCTGTTCCAGGGCAACGAGGATACGCTCTACCGCCTGCACGGCTCGCCGGAGTGGAATTCGATCGGCAAGTCCGTGTCGTCGGGCTGCGTGCGGCTGATGAACCAGGACATCATCGACCTCTACGACCGTGTGCCCAACAAGACGCCGGTTCTGGTCGTCAACGGCCTGGGCATGGCGTAGGGTTTTTTCTACGGTTCAGCGCAATTCGCACCCATATGCTTTTTTTCAACAGTTGGGCTTGATTCACCACCCCAACTGTTGGAACTCCGGTTTCAGAACGCCGCCGGCATTTTTCAACAGTTGAGTTGATTTTCGATCCCAACTGTTGAAAAATCCGCTGGAGCCCTTAGCTTTCCGGGACAACGGCGCGGCCTCCATGCATTTCGCCCAACTCAACAACGACCAGTCGCGCGAAATGATCAATGCGCGCCAACGCTACCAGGCGTGGCGCGAGGCTGCCGCACGCGAACGCGGCTATCGCGGCTCGATGGTATGGGCCGAAGTCAATGGAGCCGACTATCTTGTCCGCTCCTATTACGACGAACACAACAAGCGAAGACAGAAGTCCCTGGGCCGGCGCGACTCGAGAAACGAAGGCATCAAGGCAGCCTTTGATCTGGAGCGCCAGAATTCCGAGACCAGCCGCAAGCGGCTCGATGAAGCCCTTGACCGCCAGGCCTCGATCAATCGCGCGCTCGGCCTCAATCGTGTTCCCTGGATAGCGGCGGCGGCGCTGCGTCTCCTCGACAAGCGGGGCCTTCTTGGCGCCGGAATTCGCGTCGCTGGCACCAACGCGCTCTTCGCGTATGAGGTGGCTTGTGGCGTCCAGTTCGATGCCGAGATAACGGCGACCTCGGACATCGACCTGCTGTTCGATGCGCGTCGACGCCTGTTCCTTATCGGTGATGCCGACCTCGAGACAGGAAACCTCATCGATCTGCTCAAGCTTGCGGATCGAAGTTTCCATCGTGCGCAGCGCACCTACGCCGCCGTGAATGATGACGGCTACATCGTTGAACTCATCAAACCCCGGCGGACCCCGCCATGGGTGAACGAGCGGCCCGCAATTGGCGATGCCGACGACCTGCAGGCAGCGGAGATCGAGAGCCTCGTCTGGTTGGAAAACGCGCCCGCGTTTGAACAAGCGGCGATCGACCAGCGCGGATATCCGGTCCGGATCGTCGCGCCCGATCCGCGCGTCTTCGCGATCCACAAGCACTGGCTGTCGCAGAGGGCCAACCGGGACGCGACGAAGCGAGAGCGGGATTTTCAACAGGCCATCGCCGTGGCCGCCCTGGTGAAAACCCAACTCCAGCATCTTCCATTCGATGCCGGAGAACTGCGAATGCTGCCCAAGGCCGTCGTCGACGACGCGCTTGACGCGTTTGCCGCAGCCGAGACGGCAGGCTGACGCGCTCTCGTGGGCCAACGGCCTATGCAGGAGGGGAATCCCGTCGCTAAGCTACCTTGACGAAAATTTGGTCGGATCGACTGGTGGGCTAGGGTAAATCTGTTCAAGCTTGGCGATCAAAGCACGAACCGCAGCGGTGTTTTCTTCAACCGCTTTCGTGTTCGCTTCGCCAATTGCGAACGGGTCTGGTCGATTAAGCGGACCGACTATGTCAGGTCCATCGCCGCGTTTACGCAAAGCCAATATTGCGATCCCGATCAATAGGATCGCTACAATCACCATAGTCGGCTTGTCCACGGCTCGCCCTCCCCGTTTGGCAATGAGAGCTTAGCAGGCGGCGAGTCTCAGGCAACCGAGACGAAGCGGGCACTTGGCCGTCTAAAACCCCTTCTTCAGACTCCCCAGTATCCCACGCACCAATGCACGTCCGACCGACGAGCCCATGGACCGGACCACCGACTTGATCGCCGCCTCGGCGACGGTCTGGCGGTTGGACGGCCTGGGCTGGGCGGGAGCGCGCGTGGTCCTGCGCGACGGCTGGGGTGCATCCTGCCGGTCGTCGCCGAAGCCCGGGATCGTCCATTGCGTGCGGCCGCTGCCTTGCGGCTCCTGCTCCTGCGCGGCCGCCTCCGCCTTCTGCGCTTCCTTGGCCCGCTTCTGCAGCATCTCGAAGGCCGATTCGCGGTCGATCGTCTCGTCGTACTGGCCGGCCACTGGGCTGTTGGCCATCACCGTGCGGCGCTCCTCCGGCGTGATCGGGCCGAGGCGCGAGGCCGGCGGCCGGATCAGCGTGCGCTGGACCATGGACGGGATGCCCTTTGCCTCCAGCGTCGAGACCAGCGCCTCGCCGGTGCCGAGCTTGGTGATCGCGGTCGCGCAATCGAAATCGGGATTGGGCCGGAACGTGTCGGCCGCCGTCTTCACCGCCTTGGCCTCGCGCGGCGTGTAGGCGCGCAACGCATGCTGCAGCCGGTTGCCGAGCTGGGCCAAAATCGTTTCCGGCACGTCGAGCGGGTTCTGCGTCACGAAATAGACGCCGACGCCCTTCGAGCGGATCAGCCGCACCACCTGCTCGACGCGGTCGACGAGAATCTTCGGCGCCCCGTCGAACAGCAGATGCGCCTCGTCGAAAAAGAAGACGATCTTGGGCTTTTCCGGATCACCGACCTCGGGAAGCTGCTCGAAAAGCTCCGACATCAGCCACAAGAGGAAGGTCGCGTAGAGCCGCGGGTTCATCATGAGCTTGTCGGCGGCCAGCACGTTGATGGCGCCGCGCCCGTCGCGCGTCGTGCGCATGATGTCGGCGATCCTCAGCGCCGGCTCGGCGAAGAAGTGTGCCGCGCCCTGCTGTTCCAGGATGAGCAGCGAGCGCTGGATGGCGCCCACCGACGGTTTTGTCACATTGCCGTAGCGCGAACTCAGCTCCTCGGCCCGTTCGGCGATGTTGGCCAGAAGCGCCTGGAGATCCTTCAGGTCGAGAAGCAGCAGGCCTTCCTCGTCGGCGATGCGGAAGGCGATGTTGATGATGCCCTCCTGCGCCTCGGTGAGGTTCATTAGGCGCGACAGCAAGAGCGGCCCCATCTCCGAGATGGTGGCGCGGATCGGATGGCCCTGCTCGCCGAACAGATCCCAGAAGATGACCGGAAACTGCTGGAACTCATAGGGATCGAGCTTCACCGCCTCGGCGCGGGCGACGAGAAAGTCCTTCGTGTCGCCCATCATCGCGACGCCCGACAGGTCGCCCTTGACGTCGGCGCAGAACACCGGAACGCCTGCGTTGGAGAATCCTTCGGTCAGGATCTGCAGCGTCACCGTCTTGCCGGTACCGGTCGCGCCGGTCACCAGGCCGTGTCGGTTTCCGTATTTCAACAGCAGTTCTTCCGGCCGCTGATAGCTGTCGTCCGGCTTGCGGCTGGCCCCGAGGAAAATGCTGTTCGTGTCAGCCATGGCCGAAGTCTCCCCCTCTGCGCCAGCATATGGCGGCGCCAAGTTTCATCGCGAGTTGTATAGTGTCGTGCAAGATGGGCGACAATGGCATAGACCAAATTCCAATATCGGATGCGCCTTGCGGGGCGCTACTGCATGTGCCCGACGATGGGGAGGACAGGATGACAGCCGAAAGCCCGATCGACGCGAGCCTTTTCCAGCCGGCCGACCGCCAGCGCTGGCTGGCGCTCGTCGCAAAGGCGATTCCCGGGGCATCGTTCGAAGACGCCATGGTGTCGCGCACCGACGACGGCATCGCCATCGACCCGCTCGCCGAGCGGCAGCCCGGCGCGCCCGTGCTTGCGCGGCGCAACCCGTCGGCGTCGTGGACATCAATCCAGCGCTGCGACGATCCCGATCCCGCCCGCGCCAACGCCCAAGCGCATGACGACATCACCAATGGCGCAACCGGGCTTGCGCTGGTGTTCGAAGGCGCGCCCAACGCCTTCGGCTATGGTCTGCCGGACTCCGAGCGGGCGCTCGAGCAGGTGTTGGAGGGCATTCCGCTCGACCGCATCCACCTGCGCGCCGATGCCCATCCGTCGAGCCGCGCCATGGCCGACCGTCTCGTCGCCTACCTCACGCGGCGCCGCGCCGACCCCGAGCGCCTCAGCCTGTCCTTCGGCATCGATTCCGCCGCGATCTTTGCCGGAACGGGTCGCCTGCGCATGTCGATCGAGGCCCTGCAGGCATCCATGCCGCAGTCGCTTGCGCACTTCTTCGCGCTCGGCGTGCCCGGCATCCTGCTCGAGGCGGACGGGCGGGTCTATCACAATGCGGGCGCCACCGAGGCCCAGGAACTCGGCGCGATTCTCGCCACCGCGGTCGGCCACCTGCGCCTGTTCGAGCAGGCGCGCCAGGCGCTGGTCTATGCCGCGCCGCATATCGGCTTCTGCCTCAGCGTCGACCAGGACCTCTTTTTGTCGATGGCCAAGATAAGGGCGCTGCGGCTCCTGTGGGAGCGGGCACAGCAGGTCTGCGGCATAGAGCCCTCGCCCGCCACGATCCATGCCGAGACATCCTATCGCATGGTCACCCGGCTCGACCCCGAGACCAACATATTGCGCGCCACGCTCGCGGCGTTTGCGGCCGGCGCCGGCGGCGCCGATTCGCTGTCCGTCCTGCCGCATTCGATCGCCCATGGCCTGCCCGACGCTTCCGCGCGGCGCATCGCGCGCAACACCCAGCTGGTTCTGAGCGCCGAAAGCCATCTCGACTTCGTCGCCGATCCGGCTTCCGGCGCTGGCTCCGTCGAAGCCCTGACGCGGTCGCTCTGCGAGGCCGCCTGGGTCGAGTTCCAGGCGATCGAAGCCGAAGGCGGCATGCTGCGCAGCCTCGGCGCCGGCCGTTTGCAGGAGCGGATCGAGGCCGCGCGCGGCGCCCGCACCTCGGACTACCAGTCGGGCAGGCGCGGCATTGTCGGCACGACGCTTTACGCCGCAAAAGCCGAGCGCGCCGTCGACACACTTGCCGCCGAGAAGCGACCCATGCCGACCGACGGCACCGTCTTCTGCCACCGCCTCGATGCCGCGCGCATCGACGAATTTTTGGGGACCAGCCCATGATCCCGGATTTCTCCGAAATCGCCTGGAAGGCGCCCGCGCCAGCCCCGGCGACGGACGATCGCGCGACCTGGCCGACGCCGGAAGGCATCGCCATCAGGCGCGTCTACGGCGAGCGCGACCTTACCGGACTGCCCTTCCTCGACACGTTTCCGGGCATCGCGCCCTTCATCCGCGGCCCCTACCCCACGATGTATGTCCGCCAGCCCTGGACGATCCGGCAATATGCCGGCTTCTCGACGGCCGAGGAATCCAACGCCTTCTACCGCCGCAACCTCGCCGCCGGCCAGAAGGGCCTGTCTGTCGCCTTCGATCTCGCCACGCATCGCGGCTATGACAGCGACCATCCGCGCGTCGCCGGCGATGTCGGCATGGCCGGCGTCGCCATCGATTCCATCCTCGACATGCGCCAGCTTTTCGACGGCATCCCGCTCGACGAGATGACCGTGTCGATGACCATGAACGGCGCCGTCCTGCCGATCATGGCGCTCTACATCGTCGCGGCCGAAGAACAGGGCGTCGCGCAAGAGGATCTCGCCGGCACGATCCAGAACGACATCCTCAAGGAGTTCATGGTTCGCAACACCTACATCTATCCGCCAAAGCCCTCGATGCGGATCGTGTCCGACATCTTTGCCTACACGTCGGCCCACATGCCGAAATTCAACTCGATCTCGATTTCCGGCTACCACATGCAGGAGGCCGGCGCGACGGCCGACCTCGAACTCGCCTACACCATCGCCGACGGCATCGAATATGCGCGTGCGGGCGTCGCGGCCGGCCTGCCCATCGACCAGTTCGCCCCGCGCCTGTCCTTCTTCTGGGCGGTCGGCATGAACTTCTTCATGGAGGTCGCAAAGATGCGGGCCGCGCGCCTCATCTGGGCGTCGCTGATCAGGAAGAACTTTGCGCCAAAGGAAGAGCGCTCGCTGTCGCTGCGCACTCACTGCCAGACGTCGGGCTGGTCGCTCACCGCGCAGGACCCCTACAACAACATCATGCGCACCATGGTCGAGGCGATGGCGGCAACGCAGGGCGGAACCCAGTCGCTGCACACCAACTCGTTTGACGAAGCGCTTGCGCTGCCCACCGACCATTCCGCGCGCATCGCCCGCAACACGCAGCTCATCCTGCAGAAGGAATCCGGCACCACGCGCTTCATCGACCCGTGGGGCGGATCGGCCTTCGTCGAGCGACTGACCCACGACCTGGCGGCCAAGGCGCTCGCCCATATCGCGGAGGTCGAAAGCCTCGGCGGCATGGCGGCGGCCGTCGAGCTCGGCATTCCCAAACTGCGCATCGAGGAGGCGTCGGCCCGCACCCAGGCGCGCATCGATTCTGGCGAACAGATTGTCATCGGCATCAATGCCTTCCGTCCGAAGACTGACGTCGAGGTCAATGTGCTCAAGATCGACAATGCGGAAGTGCGCGCGCGCCAGCTGTCGAAACTGCAGCAGCTCAAGGGCACGCGCGACGTGGCAGCCGTCGAGACGGCACTCGACGCGCTGACCAAGGCCGCAGAGGGCAGCGAGAACCTGCTCGACTTCGCCGTCCGCGCCGCCCGCGCCAAGGCGACGGTCGGCGAAATCTCGCTTGCGCTGGAAAAGGTGTTCGGGCGCCATGTCGCCGAAGTCCGCACGATTTCGGGCGTCTACCGCAAGGCCATCGGCGAGAGCCCGGCCGTCGAACGCGTGCAGGCCAAGGTCGACGCCTTCGAGAAGGCGCATGGCACGAAACCGCGCATCCTCGTCGCCAAGATGGGACAGGACGGCCACGACCGCGGCCAGAAGGTGATCGCCACGGCCTTTGCCGATCTCGGCTTCGACGTCACCGTCGGCGCCATGTTCCAGACGCCCGACGAGATCGCGAAACTCGCCGCCGACCACGACGTCCACATCGTCGGCGCCTCCTCGCTCGCCGCCGGCCACCTGACGCTCATCCCCGAACTGCGCGACGCGCTCAAAAAACTCAACCGCGACAACATCATCATCGTCGCCGGCGGCGTCATCCCGCCGGGCGACTACCAGGCCGTGCTTGACGCGGGTGCTGCCGAAATCTTCCCGCCGGGCACCGTGATCCCGGACGCGGCGGAGCGGTTGCTGGTGCGGTTGCTGGCGCGGTGAGCGCCGAAGGCAACAGCACTCATCGCTGCCAGAGGAGCGTCGACGACGACGCTGCCTGGCACGGTGTACCGGCCCTCATGCAGCGGTGGTTTCCGCAAGGGCCGACGCCGGGACCATGGCTGACACCTGTGCTCGCGCCCGGCAGAGCGCCGCCACGCAAGCCGGATCGAACTCGCTCCCGCACTTTGCATTGAGGTAGTCGAATGCCTGGGAGCTCGACCAGGCTGCCTTGTAGGGGCGCTCGGTCGTGAGAGCGTCGAACACGTCGGCGACGGCAGCGATCCTGCCGACCAGCGGGATCGCTTCGCCCGCAAGCCCGCGCGGATATCCGCTCCCGTCCCAGCGTTCGTGGTGCGCCTCCGCGATTTCGGAGGCCAGCCGCATCAGGCGGCTCTTCGAGTTGCCAAGGATCGAACCGCCGATCGCCGTATGCTCGTTAATGTGGGCGCGCTCGTGCGCGTCGAGCTTTCCTGGCTTGAGCAGAACCGCATCCCGGATGCCCACCTTGCCGATGTCGTGCATCGGGGCCGCGAGTTCGATGTCCCGGCAAAGCTCCTCGTCGAAACCGAGACCCTCGGCGATGTAGCGGCAGTAGCGGGCCATGCGGACGGTGTGGTCCGCCGTCTCCTTGTCCTTGTAGCCGGCGGCGAGAGCCAGTCGATGAATGATCTCCTCCTCGCGTTCGCGCAGTTCGGCGGTTGCCTTCTCCACTTCTGATCGCAGCCACTCGGCGCGGTCGGCCAATTGACGCTGAACCACGCTCAGCCGCACGATGTTGGCCAGCCGCGCCCTGAACTCGACCGGGTCGATCGGCTTGTTCAGGAACTCGACCGCGCCTGCCTGGATGGCATCCAGCCGGATCGACTTCTCCTGATCGGCCGTGATCATCACGAGAGGCTGGTCCGCGTAGGAGGCAGTACCGCGCATCGCCTTGATGAGGGCGATGCCATCCATTCCCGGCATCTGATAATCGACGAGGGCAATGTCGTAGCCGAGGCTATCGATCTGGGCGCTCACGGCGAGCGGATCGGCAAACGGCAGGGCGATGCAGCCGTTCACCTGGCAAACCAGGCGCTCCAGCATCATCAGGTTGGTCCGATTGTCTTCAATGATCAGGACTCTTGTCTGCATGCTCGTCAGGCGGCTTGCGCCTTCTCCCCCGCTGGTCTCAGCGCGTCGAAGCGCTTCTTGATCCCTGCCTCGACATCGGCGGCGTCCGTGCTGCTTCGCGAATGCTCGGCAAATGCGGCCAGCTCGACGAAGCCGAGATTAGCGGCTGCGCCCTTGATCGAATGAAGCGCCCGATCCGCACACGACAGGTCGTCCGTCGCGAGCGCCGAATGCAGATCCCGCAGGATACCTGCCATGTCCTCGAAGAAGCTGTCGTCGAGTTCCCGCACGCCCTCGTCGCCAAAAGCGTCGACGAGTTCTGCCCGCCTTGCCAGGTCGACGATCGACGACGTCTCGTCGGGGAGCCCGCATGCCGGGGGCGACAGGTCCACCGACTGGCCGACCACTTCGGACAGAAGCGCCAGGGTGACAGGCTTGGCGACAAACCCATCCATGCCGGCGTTGAGACAAAGCGTTCGATCCGTGTCGGAAGCGTTGGCGGTCATGGCGACAATGCGCGCTCTGCGGCCGCTCACGGCTTCTGCTTTGCGGATTGCTCGTGTCGCCGCTATTCCGTCCATCACGGGCATCTGCATGTCCATGAGAATCAGATCGAAGGCGCCGCTCTCCGCGAGGGCGACGCCCTCGGCGCCGTCGGCGGCCATGGTGACCCGCTGGCCAAGCTTGTCCAGAAAGCGCCGCGCGACCTCCCGATTGACGCTGTTGTCTTCGACCACGAGCACCTTGCCGATGGGCAAAGCGTCGCCTGTCTGAAAGCCTGGCGCATGATCCGCGGTCGGGGTCTCGACCGTCTCGACGGGCAACTCGAACCAGAAGCGGCTTCCGGCGCCGAGCGTGCTCTCCACGCCAATCTCGCCCCCCATGGCCTCCACGGTTTTCTTGCAGATTGCGAGCCCCAGTCCGGTCCCTCCGAAGCGCCGGCTGATCGAGCTGTCCTCCTGGGTGAAGGGGTTGAAGAGGCGCGGCAGCGCGTCCGCGGCAATGCCGATCCCGGTATCCCTGATATCGAAGCGCAAAAACTCGATCGACGGCCGCGAAACGCGCAGTTCGACACGCCCACCCTTCGTGAACTTCACGGCATTCGAGAGGAGGTTCAGGAGCACGCGACGGATGCGCGTGGGGTCCGAAAGAAGCGTCGCCTCCGCAACGTCGTCTTCCAGCGAGATCTTCAGGTCGGTCTCCTGCTCGGAAGCGCGGCCCGCAACGACCTTCATGGCCTCGTGTGCGACGGCGACAGCATTGAACGGCACCGTTTCGAGCACGAGATCGCCATGCTCGATCTTGGCGAAGTCCAGGATTTCGTTGATGATCTCCAGCAATGCCTGACCGGAGCTGCGGATGACGCTCACGCCGTGGCGGTCCTCTTCGGGCAGGTCAGCCTCGGCAAGGAGTTCCGCCATGCCGAGAATGGCATTCAGGGGCGTGCGGATCTCATGGCCCATGACGGCCATGAATTCCGACTTGGCCCGGTTTCCGGCTTCGGCAGCACGGAAGGCATCCGAGATTTCGATGGCTGCAGCTTCCAGGTGGTCGGTCGTGCGGCGCGTCAGTCGCAGTTGCCGCGAAAGGTTCAGAATGAGGAGGCCGATCGCCACGGCGATGAACAGGACGAGCCCGGCTGTCGCCTGCTGGATCGACATCACTTCGGTGCGTGCGTCCGCTCTGACCGCGGAGACCGTCGTGTTGGTGTCGGTCAGCATTCCTTCCGTCGTCGGAACGAGCAGGCGCAGTTCCTCGAGTACCGCCGCGAGATCCGATCGTCCCACGGTTTCGCCGGCCGCCAACCGGTTGAAGGTTGGCTCAAGCGCCAGAATTGCGTCTCGAACCGATGTCCGGCCTGTCAGGAAGCCGGTGCTCGTTATGAGCGCAGTCTCGTACTTGGCGTTGTCGAGTTCCGAGAGGCGCGAATAAAGGATGTCGTATCGGAGACCGAGCTCCTCGATTTCCTGTTTGTCGATCGGCCAACCGGACACTGCCTGACCAACGCCATGCGCGAGGGTCCGTGCTTCGCGGTCCAGTTGGTATACGGCCCAGAGCGCGTCCTCGCGGATGCTGTCCTGCAAGGTCTTCTGGCGCACGCTGAGATACGCGAATGTCGCGACGAGCATCGCCATCAAGGCGGCCGACAGGACGACGAGAACCGTCGTCGCCCTGCCCGCGCGCTTGACTGCCTGGCGGCTCTCGCGAAGCGCAGGTGTCACTCGATGACCTCGATCGACTTGATCTGCCAGACCGACCGCGAGAAGTATTTCTCGTTGTAGAGTTCCGGGTTCGTGTCGAACGGGTAGATCATGAAGATCGGACCCTTGTCGCGTACCGACATCGGCTCACCGTTCATCGCGAGAGCCAGCATCGTGTCGAACTGCGTCGCATCCTCCATCGGCACTTCGGCCGAATAGTCATTCAATGCGGTGATGCGCAGAGACTTGCCGCGAGCACCGACCGCTTCGAGGAGCGAACGCAGGAGCGGTCCGTCGAAGCGGGTCTGGCCCTTGGTCCAGGGCGTTTCCATCGCGCCGGATCGACCCGGCAGGGCCTTGAGCATCGGCAGGTCGAACTCCGCCTTGCCGGCGGCATTTGTATCGTCGATCGCCCCGGATACCGTAAGGACAACGCGCTCTTTCGGAGCGTCGAGCGCGTTTGCTGGAATTGAGAACAGAAAGGCGGCTGCGGCCGCGGTGGCGAGGACTGTTGCTCGCATGATGTCACACCTCGAAAGCCCGCAAAGCGAGTGGCTGGCGGGTGATGGATGGCTTCTTCGGGACATGTCGCTGTCGCGACTGGCTTCGAGCGGCATCATGCCTTCGGCGCAGGGCGCCAATCGATCCATCCGAACGCTATCACGCAAGCGTGGAGGATGAGCAAAAGAAGACACTAAAATGCCGTGAAATCAATCGCAATCGTCGACGCTGGGCCAGACTCAATGGAAAACCCCGAACACGTCCGGTTTTTCTGCCGACTTGACGACCGCACTGCGCCTTCACCCCCAACGAAGCGTGCACAGACGCCACGCCCGCCCCCAACACAATCAACGCTTTGTGCGATTTCTGCCCGCTATCCATCCCCGCCCCCGCGACGTGCCTGAAAATAGCGCGTGGTCAAAGGGAGGCGCGGGCATGAACACAGCAGGACGGGATGATCGATCGCTGATCCGCATCGCCGCCATGCTCGTCGCACTCGCCGCCCTGGCAGAGCGCGCCGGCAGCCGGTCGTTTCCCGTGCGCTGGCTGGTGCTCTGCATCCTGCGGCCGGCCGAGGCCGCGGCGCATGGGTTTGTCGTCGCGGCAATGCCGGTAGACTGGCCGGGCCTTGAAGACGTTTTGGCGACCGACAACCGCCCCGTCGACGCCGCGTTTCTGGCCTGGCGTTTCCGGCTGCTTGCAGCACTGCTTGACGCGCTGTTGCGTCTGCGTGCCGATGGCCGGCATGCCGGCATGGCATGCGCACCGCAAAGCCTGGCGCCAGCCCGCGTTCTCATGATCTTCTTCGGCGGCTGGCCGCTCCGGGCCTACGACACGTCGTGACGTCGACGAACCAGGCGAAAAATCCGAATGCTGGAGTCAATCGACCGCGCGACGCATCCGCCTCGCGGCGCGCAGGCCGTTGCCTGTGCTCAGCCGAGCGCTGCCACTTCCCAGTCGCGTCCGCCCACCGTCACCACGTCGCCAATGCCCTTGCCGAACAGCGCGGCTGCCATGGGCGAGGCGTGGCTGATGGTCCCCCTGGCGGCATCGGCCTCGTCCTCGCCGACGATCGTCCAGGTCTTCTCGCGGCCGTCGTCATCGCCCTTGAGCGTCACGGTCATGCCGAAGCGCACCACGTCGTTGTCGGGATCCGGCACCGACACTTCCGCGGTCTCGCGGCGCGCCGCCCAGTAGCGCAGGTCGCGCGACACGGTGGCGATGCGCGAGCGGTCAGCGTCGGCTTCCGCCCTGGCGAGCGCTTCGCGCAATTCCTCGAGCATGGCATCGATGCTGGCGAGGCCTGCCGGCGTTACCAGGTTGCGGTATTCGCTGACCGGACGCTCGCCGATATCGTTCAGAGACCCGTCAGTGTCGTCTTCGCTCGTGAATGCTCTGCTCATGGCGAGACTCTACGCCTATGCCCGGCTGAAGCAAGGCGCAGCGACCGGATTCCCGGCTGGCATGCTTCCTGCAGCGCCTGCTGCGCCATGCAAAAGCCTGTCCCGATCCTGAACAGACGCCGATTTCTCGCCGCCACCGCGGGCTTTGCCGTGATCGGTCTGGCGGCCGCGAGAGCCTCGGCGGCAAACCTGTCCGGTATCGAGACAGCCGCGATTCGCGGCTCGATCTCCGCCACCGATCTCGGCCTCTTGCCCGGCGCGCTGGACGACCAGAGCAAGGCCTTCGCAAAACTGCTGGAAAAGTCAGGCGAAAACGAGATGCCGGTGTTTTTGCCGCCCGGCGACTATGTCGTCTCCAACCTGACCTTGCCGCGCCGCATCCGGCTGACGGGCGTGCCCGGCGCCACCCGCATCCTCTATGGCGGCGACGGCCATCTCCTGATGACTGACGATGCCGACCACATCGAACTGACCGGGCTCGTCTTCGACGGAGCCAACCGCTGGCTGGACGCCCATGCGCAGGCGATCCTCGACCTCAAGCGCGTGCGCCACCTCGTCATCGACAATTGCCAGATCATCGGCAGCGGCGGCAACGGCCTGGCGCTCGAGCATGTCGCGGGCCGTGTCGAACGGACCATGATTTCCGGCGCGGCACAGGCCGGCCTCTATTCCGTGGAGGCGCAAGGGCTGCAGATCACGGGCAACACGGTCACCGACTGCGCCAATGGCGGCATCCTCGTCCACCGCTGGCAGCCGGGCGACGACGGCACCATGGTGACCGGCAACCGCGTCGAGCGGATTTCCGCACGCAATGGCGGCACGGGCCAGTTCGGCAACGGCATCAATGCCTTTCGCGCCGGAAAGGTGCAGATTTCAGGCAATTCCGTTTCCGACTGCGCCTTTTCCGCCATCCGCGCCAACAGCGCGAGCGACCTGCAGATTCTTGGCAACACCTGTTCGCGCAGCGGCGAGACGGCGATCTATTCGGAATTCGCCTTCGAGGGCGCCGTCATTTCAAACAACATCGTCGACGGCGCGGCCAACGGGATTTCCGTGGTCAACTTCAACGAGGGCGGCCGCATGGCGGTGTGCAGCGGCAACCTCGTGCGCAACATGGCGCTGACCGGTCCCTACCCCGCCGACGCGCCCGGCTTCGGCGTCGGCATCACGGTCGAGGCCGACACGGCGGTCACCGGCAACGTGGTCGAGAACGCGCCGCGCTACGGCATGCATATCGGCTGGGGCGCCTTCATGCGCAACGTCACCGCGACCGGCAACGTCATCCGCCAGTGCCCGACAGGCATCGCCGTCACCGTCGTCGAGGGCGCCGGCTCGGCCGTCATCGTCGACAACGTCATCGACGGCGCCACGAAGGGCGGCGTCGTCGGCCATCGCTGGAGCGCTCCGGCGACAGGGGATCTCGCAAAGGAGGGCGCCTCCGGCTACGCCAACCTGACGGTCGAGCGCAACCATGTCAGCTGACAGGGCTGCCTCGCGCTACGCGGTCAAGGCCTCGGTCGGGCGCAGGCCGCCCACGCCCAGTCCGCGCCGATTTTTCAGCACCGGGTTCGCCTCTGTCGACAAGCTCGCCGAAAGCTCTTCATCCGCCGACAGCAGGCGCGCCAGAAGCGCGGCAATCATCACCTCCGCGCCGCGAATGGTGCCGTCGTCGCATTTCAGGGCAATGCCGAGGCCCAGTTCCTTCAGCGCCGCGCAATACACGCCCTCGGCGCCCACCTTGACGAAGATGCGCCCCGGCGCGAGCCGCATCAGCCGCGTGTCTGTGCTCTCCGTGCCAGCCACGAGAAACGGTTCGGCCATGCAGGCGACAAGCAACCTCTCCGCCGCGCGCGCCCGCTGCGGGGAAAGCCCGACGCCCGTCGCCATCTTGGCAAAGCCGTGTGCGAGGCTTTTCAGCGGCACGGCATAGGTCGGGATGGAGCAGCCGTCGATGCCGCGATTGTCGGCCTCATGCCCCGCACCGGTGACAGAGACCATCGCCTCGCGCACAATCTCCTGCTCGGCGTGGCCGGCATTGACATAGCCGCGATGGTCGATGCCAAGGTGGACGCAGGTGCAGATGAACCCGGAGTGTTTTCCGGAGCAATTGTTGTGCAGGGCATTCGGCGCACCGCCCGCGCGCGCAAGGGCCAGCGTCGCCTTGTGGTCCGACGGCCAGTGCGTGCCGCATTCCAGCGCGGCTTCGTCCAGCCCTGCTCTGGCAAGCATGGAGGACGCCAGGTCGGCATGCTCGGGCTCGCCGTCATGCGAGGCGCAGGCGAGTGCGAGTTCGCGATTGCCGAAGCCAAAGGCGTCGGCTGCGCCGCTCTCGATCAGCGGCAGCGCCTGGATGGCCTTGACCGCCGATCGTGGAAAGACCGGGCGCGCGATGTCGCCGATCTCCAGCACGACGGCGCCGTCCGCGTCGACCACCACCGCCGCGCCGCGATGGCGGCTCTCGACGATGTGACCGCGCAAGACCTCGACAAGCACCGGATTAGCCATGCAAAAACCATCAAGCTCGGGTTCAGGGATCGCAACCGACTAGTCTCTCGTCCCCTGCAAAGCAAAGGCTTTCTCATGCTGGCCGTCCTCGCCCGCGTCGCGCTGTTCTTCGGCGTCCTGTTCATCCTGCCGGCGCTGCTGACATTGGCCTGGTGGGCACTGCAGGAGCGGCCGGCCTCGTGGCGCGCGGCCGACTGGAGTGCCAGCGGCGTGCTGCCCGCTGCGCAAGCCGATCGCGATGCGGCCGTCTACCTGATGGCGGCCCGCACAGGCGGCATGAAGGGCGCATTCGCCGTCCACAGCTGGATCGTCTTCAAAGCAGCCGGCGCGAGCGGCTATGAACGCTACGACAAGGTCGGCTGGGGCCAGCCCGTCCGGCGCAATTCCTACCCGGCGGACGGGCGCTGGTATTCCAACCCGCCGGAGATCGTCCACGCCGTCCATGGCGACGAAGCCGCGAGGCTCATCCCGAAGTTCGAGAAGGCAATCGCCAGCTACCCTTATGCGGCGCGCGGCAACTACCGCCTCTGGCCCGGTCCGAACTCCAACAGCTTTGTCGCGCATCTCCTGCGCGAAGTGCCGGAATTCGGCGCCGTCATGCCGCCCAATGCCACGGGCCGCGATTTCGCGCCGGGCTTTGCCGCGCTCGACTGGTCGGCCGACGGGCGCGACCTGCATTTCACGCTGGGCGGCGTGTTCGGCATTTCGGCAGGCGCGGCCAGCGGCTTCGAGATGCATTTTGCCGGGCTGGTGGCGGGCGTCGATTTTGCCCGGCTGGCCATCAAGATCCCGGCCTTCGGCACCGTGCCGCTCTGGCCGAAAACCTCGTGATGGGAGACAGGCTGTCGCGAAAAGTGAGGGTCGCCTCGTCCGCCCGCTACAGCTTTCCCGCGGCGATGTCCGCCAGGATCTCGCGCAGGCCGGATTTGTAATCGTTCGTCTGGTAGAGAACGTCGTCGATCAGGGGCCGGCCGTTCTCCGCCTTGACGACGATCCGGTCGGCGTAGTCCGCGTCGGGATAGGCCTTGAACGTGTAGCTTATGTCGATCATGGGCACGCCATCGACCACCGCGGACTTGGTCGGTCCACAGCCGTCCGCCACATCCGGAAACGACTGGAACGGGATGCCGTCGCCAAGCGGCGGCTTGTCGCCGGGATTGGCCTTTTGATACGCGTCGCTCGTGGCATAGGCCGCATCGATGGCGTCAAGCAGCGCCTTGGTCAGCAGGTAGCGGACGGGCTGTTCGCCGCCATTGGCGCGCAGCTGGCAAAACAGGGAACCGAGCACCAGATGCTCGTCGGTCTCCTGGGCTGGCGCCGCGACGACGCCCGCGGCCAGCGCGGCTCCAACCAGAACTCGGCTCCATACGCGCATCGATAATCTCCCCCGAGAACCCGCTGCCACTATATCAGATCGGGCCTGCAGGACAGACATCGCCCGCGTGCAGTGCTTGCCCGGAAGCTAGCGGATCCGGTCGAGAATCGAAACATAGTTGGCGACCGCGGCGCCACCCATGTTGAAGATGCCGCCGAGCTTTGCGCCGGGAACCTGGATGCCGCCCGCCTCGCCGCAGAGCTGCATCGATGTCAGCACATGCATGGAGACCCCTGTCGCGCCGATCGGATGGCCCTTGGCCTTCAGCCCGCCCGACGGATTGACCGGGAGCCTTCCGTCCATCGCCGTCTGGCCTTCCAGCGCCACCCTGGCGCCCTCGCCCGGCCGGGCGAGCCCCATGGCCTCGTATTCGATCAGTTCGGCGATGGTGAAGCAGTCATGCGTCTCGACGAAGGAGAGGTCGTCGAGCGTGACCCTGGCGGCGGCCAGCGCGCGCGTCCAGGCTTCGCTGCAGCCCTCGAACAGCAGGATGTCGCGCTTGGAGAGCGGCAGGAAGTCCTGCACATGCTCGTTGGCGCGGAACGCGACGGCGCGGCGCATCGACAAGGCGGTGGTCGAGTCGCTCAAGACGAGCGCGGCGGCGCCGTCGGAGACCAGCGAGCAATCCGTGCGCTTCAGCGGACCGGCGACATAGGGGTTCTTGTCACTGACGGCACGGCAGAAATCGTAGCCGAAATCCTTGCGCATCTGGGCATAGGGATTGTCCACGCCGTTCCTGTGGTTCTTGGCGGCGATCGTCGCCAGCGCGTCCGACTGGTCGCCATGGCGCTGGAAATAGGCCTGCGCGATATTTCCGAACACGCCGGCAAAACCCGCCGGCGTCTCGCCTTCCTCGGGCAGGTATGACGCGCGCAACAGGTTCCTGCCGATCTCCGGGCCGGGCGTGGTGGTCATCTGCTCGGCGCCGACCACCAGCACGATGCGGGCCGCGCCGGCATCGATGGCGCGGATGCCCTGGCGCACCGCAGCCGAGCCGGTCGCACAGGCGTTCTCGACCCTTGTCGCCGGTGTGAAGCGCAAGCGGCCATCGGCCTGCAGCACGAGGCTCGCGGTAAAATCCTGCGCCGAGAAGCCCGCGTTGAAATGGCCGAGCACGATCTCGTCGACGTCGTCCGGCCCGATGCCGGCGTGCTCCATGGCCTCGATGGCCACTTTCGTGATCAGGCTCTCGAGTGTCTCGCCTTCGAGCTTGCCGAAGCGCGAATGCGCCCAGCCAACGATGCATGCCGTCATCTGCGCCTCCTCCTGAGGGCCGATTGTGCGCCATCGCCCGCGCGATGCCAATGCGTGAACCCGTTCACGCCTGAACTTTCCTGGTCCACCACATGAGCCAGAAGCTGACCCAAACCGCCCACGCATTTATTGTTGATTGGTCGGTCAATAAAAAATATTCTGCAGGCGGGAGGACGAAGCCATGCCCAAGATCGGAATGGAACCGCTGCGCCGCAAGGCGCTGATCGACGCCGCCATCGCGGCGATCGGCAACCGCGGCTCGCTTGACGTCACGATGTCGGACATCGCCAGCCGCGCCGGCGTTTCGTCGGCGCTGGCGCATCACTATTTCGGCGCCAAGGACGATTTGCTCAACGCCACGATGCGCCACATCCTGGCCGAGCTCGGCGAGGATTCGGTCAAGGCGCTGCGCAAGGCCGAAACCCCGCGCAAGCGCATCTCGGCCATCATCGCCGTCAATTTTTCCGCCGTCCAGTTCCGCCAGGACACGGTCTATGCCTGGCTCGCTTTCTATGTCGAGGCGCAGCATTCCGCGCCGCTCCGGCGCCTGCTGCGGATCTATGCGCGGCGCCTGCATTCCAACCTGATGAGCGGACTACTGCCCCTGATGCCCCAGGCGGAAGCCGCGCGCATGGCCGAGGCGATCGCAGCGCTCATCGACGGGCTCTATATCCGCCGCGCGCTGCGCGATGGGCTGCCCAACCCGTCGAGCGCGGCAGCTCTCGTCGAGGACTATGTCGACGCCAAGCTCGCACGGGTCCAAGCATAGCATGACACAACGGCCCAACATCCTGGTCGTCATGGTCGACCAGCTGAATGGAACGCTGTTTCCCGACGGCCCGGCGGACTTCCTGCACGCGCCAAACCTGAAGGCGCTTGCGGCCCGTTCGGCGCGCTTCCGCAATAACTACACCGCCTCGCCGCTATGCGCACCGGCGCGCGCGTCCTTCATGAGCGGCCAGCTGCCGTCGCGCACCAAGGTCTATGATAATGCGGCCGAGTTTGCCTCGGCGATTCCCACCTATGCGCATCATCTGCGCGCGGCGGGCTACTACACCTGCCTGTCGGGAAAAATGCATTTCGTCGGTCCCGACCAGTTGCACGGCTTCGAGGATCGGCTGACGACCGACATCTACCCCGCCGATTTCGGCTGGACGCCGGACTACCGAAAGCCCGGCGAGCGCATCGACTGGTGGTATCACAATCTGGGTTCAGTCACGGGCGCCGGCGTCGCCGAGACGACCAACCAGCTCGAATATGACGACGACGTGGCCCACCAGGCCTGCCAGAAGCTGTTTCAGCTGTCGCGCGAGCAGGACGACGCCGCGCGCCGCCCGTGGTGCCTGACCGTGTCCTTCAGCCATCCCCATGATCCGTTCGTGGCCCGCAAGCAGCACTGGGACCTCTACGAGAACTGCCAGGCGCTCGATCCGGAAATCGGCTTCATCGACCGCGAGGGCCAGGACCCGCACTCGCAGCGCCTCTACGACGCCAGCGACTATGCCAGCTTCTCGATCACCCGCAAGCAGATCCGCCGCTCGCGGCGCGGCTATTTCGCCAACATCTCCTACATCGACGACCGCGTCGGCGACCTTCTTTCGGTGTTGGAGCGCACGCGCATGCGCGACGACACGATGATCCTGTTCTGCTCCGATCACGGCGACATGCTGGGCGAGCGCGGCCTGTGGTTCAAGATGTGCTTCTTCGAGGGTTCGGCCCGCGTGCCGCTGATGATCGCCGGCCCCGGCATCGCGCCTGCCCGCCACGACGCGCCGGTCTCCAACCTCGACATCTGCCCGACGCTCTGCGACTTAGCCTCCATCGACATGTCGGCGATCGCGCCCTGGACCGACGGCCAGTCGCTGCTCCCGGTCGTCAACGGCACTGAGCGCACCGCACCCGTCCTCATCGAATATGCCGCCGAAGGCTCCGTGGCGCCGCTCGTCGCCATCCGCGAGGGCCGCTACAAGTTCATCCATTGCGAGGTCGATCCGCCGCAACTCTATGATCTTGAATCGGATTCGCTGGAGCGCATCAACCTGGCGACCGACCCGGCCTTTGCCGGGCGGGTCGAAGACTTCATGGCAAAGGTGCGCGCGCGCTGGGACATGAAGCGGTTCGACGACGAGGTTCGCGAGAGCCAGGCGCGCCGCTGGGTGGTCTACCCCGCCCTGCGCAACGGCGCCTATTATCCGTGGGACTTCCAGCCGCTGCAGAAGGCGTCGGAGCGCTATATGCGCAACCATATGGACCTCAACGTGCTCGAAGAGAGCAAGCGCTATCCGAGAGGTGAATGACATGATCACGGTGCATGGCCGCGCCACGTCGGGAAACGTCCAGATGGTGATGTGGGCGCTCGCGGAACTGGGGCTCGCCTGTCGGCGGCTCGACGTCGGCGGCAGTTTCGGTGGCACCAACACGCCCGAATTCAGGGCGATGAACCCCAACGGGCTGGTACCGGTCGTGGAGATCGACGGCCTTGTTCTGTGGGAAAGTGCCGCCATCGTTCGCTATCTCGGCGCGCAATATGGCGACGCCCAGTTCTGGCCGCGTGAACCCGCCAAGCGCGCGCCGCTCGACATGTGGGCCGAATGGATCAAGACCTCGTTCGGCCCGACGTTGCTCACCGGCGTGTTCTGGCCGCTGATCGGTGTCCCGGAAGCCAGCCGCGACGCGACGGCCGTCGCCGCCGGCGTCGCTAAGCTCAAGCCGCTCGCGCTCATGCTCGACGCACGCCTCGCAGACGGCCGCTATCTCGGCGGCGACGATATCTGCTTTGCCGACATCATCGTCGGTACCCTGCTCTACCGCTACTTCACGCTCGATATCTTGCGGGCGCAAACACCGGCGCTGCGCGCTTACTATGACCGGCTAACGCAGCTACCCGCCTATGCCGAGCATGTCATGGTCTCCTATGACAGCCTGAGGGCCAAATGATCCCGTCGCTCGACCATCTCCGGCGTGCCTATGCGGTCACGTCGCAGGCAACGCAGATCACGCCGCTGCTCGACTCCAAGCCACTCGCCCGCCAGACCGGGGCCGCACGCGTCTTCGTGAAGCCGGAGTCCCTGCAGTGGGCCGGCTCCTTCAAGATCCGCGGCGCCTACTGGCGGCTGAAGCAACTCTCCGCCGAGGAGGCCCGCAAGGGCGTCGTCGCCTACTCCTCCGGCAATTTCGCGCAAGGCCTCGCCGCTGCCGGCGAAGCGCTGGGCATACCCGTCACCATCGTCATGCCGATCGACGCGCCGGCCGCCAAGCGGGACGCCACAGCGGGCTACGGCGCGACCGTGGTGCTCACCGATCACGGCGACCGCGCACGCGAGGAGGTCGCTTCGGAACGGGCGCGACAGATCGCGGCCGATGAGGGGCTGGCCCTGCTGCACCCCTTCGACGATCCGGAGATCGTCGCGGGCCAGGCGGGTGCCGGGCTCGAGGCGCTCGAGCAGCTCGCTGCCAAGGGCGCATCGACCGACCTGCTGTTCTGCCCGGTCGGCGGTGGCGGCCTGATCGGCGGCGTCTCGCTTGCCTTCCACTATCTGTCGCCGGACACCGTCACCTACGCCGTGGAACCCGAAGGCTTCAACGGCATGGGCTCGTCGCTGGCAGCTGGCGCCATCGAGACCATGCCGCTCGGACCAGGCTCGATCTGTGACGGGCTGATGGCCCGCAGGCCAGGTGTCGCACCCTTCGCCGCTGTTCAGGCGGCGGGCGTGCGCGGCATCACCATCGGCGACGCGTCCGTGCGCAAGGCCATGAGGATGGCCTTCGAGCGCATGAAGCTGGTGCTGGAACCGTCCGGCGCTGCGTCACTGGCCGCCCTCGCCGATGGCGGCGTCGACGTGGCCGGCAAGACGGTGCTGGTCATCGCTACCGGCGGCAACGTCTCGCTCCAGGATTTCCAGAGGCACATCGCGCATGCTTGAGGCCGATTTCGTCATCGTCGGGTCGGGCTCGGCAGGCTCCGCCATGGCCTACCGCCTGTCGGAAGATGGCCGGAATTCCGTCATCGTCATCGAGTATGGCGGTAGCGACGCTGGTCCGCTCATCCAGATGCCGTCGGCGCTCTCGATCCCGATGAACATGAGCCACTACGACTGGGGTTTTTCGAGCGAGCCCGAGCCGCATCTCGGCGGGCGCGTGCTGGTGACACCACGCGGCAAGGTTCTGGGTGGTTCCTCCTCGATCAACGGCATGGTCTATGTGCGCGGCCATGCCGGCGACTTCGATCACTGGGCCGAACAGGGCGCCACCGGGTGGGCCTATGCCGACGTGTTGCCCTACTTCAAGCGCATGGAGAATGCCCATGGCGGCGAGGCCGGCTGGCGCGGCGAAGACGGCCCTCTGCACGTCCAGCGCGGCTCGCGGCGCAACCCGCTCTACAACGCCTTCATCGACGCCGGCGCACAGGCCGGGTTCGAGCTGACGGACGACTACAATGGCGCCAAGCAGGAAGGTTTTGGTGCCATGGAGCAGACGATCCACGGCGGCCGCCGCTGGTCGGCTGCCAACGCCTATTTGCGGCCCGCGCTGAAGCGCAAGAATATCAGCATCGTCAAGGGCTTCGCCCGACGGGTCATCATCGAGAATCAGCGCGCGACCGGGGTAGAGATCGAAGCTCGCAATCAGATTCAGGTCGTTAAGGCGCGACGCGAGGTGATCCTCACCGCATCGTCGATCAATTCGCCGAAACTGCTCATGCTGTCGGGAATCGGACCAGGCGCCGAACTCCAGAAGCACGGCATCGATGTCGTGGCCGAGCGGCGCGGCGTCGGTCAGAACCTGCAGGACCACATGGAGCTCTACATCCAGCAGGAATCCATCCAGCCGATCACTCTCTATTCAGTGCTGAACCCGGTTTCGAAGGCGCTGATCGGCGCCCGATGGCTGTTCTTCAAGACGGGTCTCGGCGCCACCAACCATTTCGAGGCGGCCGCCTTTTTGCGCTCGCGCGCCGGCGTCGACTATCCCGACATCCAGTACCACTTCATTCCCGCAGCGGTGCGCTACGACGGCAAGGCCGCGGCCAAGACGCACGGCTTCCAGGCCCATGTCGGGCCGATGCGGTCCAAGTCGCGCGGCTCCGTCACCTTGCGCTCTCCCGACCCATGGGCGAAGCCCGAAATCCGCTTCAACTACATGTCGCATCCCGACGACTGGGTCGATTTTCGCCATTGCATCCGGCTCACGCGCCAGATCTTTGCGCAGGCGGCGTTCGACCCCTTTCGCGGCCCCGAGATTTCACCGGGAGCGCATGTCCAGAGCGACGACGAACTCGACGACTTCATCCGCCATCACGTCGAGAGCGCCTACCATCCCTGCGGCACATGCCGGATGGGCAAGCGCGACGACGCCGGCAGCGTGGTCGATCCGGAATGCCGCGTGATCGGGGTCGAGGGCCTGCGCGTGGCGGATTCGTCGATCTTTCCGCGCGTCACCAACGGCAATCTGAACGCGCCATCGATCATGACTGGTGAGAAAGCCGCCGACCACATTCTCGGACGCACCCCGCTCGCGCCGTCGAACCAGGAACCGTGGATCAATCCGCGCTGGCGCGAAAGCGACCGGTAGCGCGCTTCTTCGCTATGCAGCGGCGGCGCGCATCGCTACGAGAAGCGGAAAGATTGGAGAGACACCATGCAACAGAATCGGCTCTATTTTCTCCTCGGCATTCTGGTCGTGGCCGTCATTGCCCTGGGCGTCTATGTCTGGCGCGAGGAGGCCAAGCCGGACGGCGTCGAGATCAAGATCGATGGCGGCGGCATCTCCGTCCAGGAAAACTGAGTTCTGCCCAGCCGACACGAGGTAGTCCATGAAAGCCCAGCCAAAGGCCTCACACTACATCAATGGCGGCTATGTCGAGGATGAAAGCGGCAGCGCCCTGCCCGTCATCTACCCGGCGACGGGCGAGGTGATCGCCACTCTGTATTCTGCCACGCCCAACATCGTGGAGCTCGCCGTCGAGGCGGCGCGCGCCGCCCAGCCTGCATGGGCACGCCTCAAGCCGGTCGAGCGCGGGCGCATCCTGCACCGTGCGTCCGACCTCCTGCGCGCGCGCAATGCGGAACTGTCCCGCCTGGAGACGCTCGACACGGGCAAGGCAATCCAGGAAACGCTCGTCGCCGATGCGGCATCCGCCGCCGACGCGCTCGAGTTTTTCGCCGGCGCGGTGGCGAGCTTCAACGGTGATTTCGTCGATCTCGGCGGAGCGTTCGCCTACACCCGGCACGAGCCGCTCGGCGTCTGCGTCGGCATCGGCGCGTGGAACTACCCCATCCAGGTCGCAGGCTGGAAATCGGCGCCGGCGCTGGCCATGGGCAATGCCATGGTCTTCAAGCCGTCCGAAAACACGCCGCTCTCGGCACTGGCGTTGGCGGAGATCTACACGCAAGCCGGCCTGCCGGACGGGCTCTTCAACGTCGTGCAGGGTTTTGGCGATGTCGGCCACGCGCTGATCACGCATGACAGCGTGGTGAAGGTATCGCTGACCGGCTCCGTGCCGACCGGCCGCAAGGTGCTGTCGCTGGCAGGCTCGCTGATGAAGAACGCGACGATGGAGCTCGGCGGCAAGTCGCCGCTCATCATCTTTGACGATGCCGACCTTGAGAACGCCGTCAGCGGTGCGATGCTGGCCAACTTCTACTCGACCGGCCAGGTCTGCTCGAACGGCACCCGCGTCTTCGTCCAGAAAGGTCTCCACGACCGTTTCATCGACCGACTGACGACCCGCACCAAGGCGATCCGGCTCGGCGATCCGCTCGACCCCAAGACGCAGATGGGGCCGCTGATCAACAAGGCGCAGCACGACAAGGTCACCGGCTACATCGCGATCGGCAAGGCGGAGGGCGCCACACTGCATCACGGCGGCGGCGTACCCTCTCTGCAGGGTTTCGAAGGCGGCTTTTTCGTCGAGCCGACGATCTTCACCGGCGTCACGGACACGATGCGCATCGCGCGCGAGGAGATCTTCGGTCCCGTCATGAGCGTGCTGTCCTTCGATGCCGAGGACGAGGTCGTGTCGCGCGCCAACGACACGGAGTTCGGTCTTGCCGCGGGCGTCTTCACGCGCGACCTGCCGCGCGCCCACCGGGTCATCGGCGACCTCCAGGCCGGCACCTGCTGGATCAACACCTACAATCTGACCCCCGTCGAACTGCCCTTCGGTGGCGTCAAGCAGTCCGGAATGGGACGCGAAAACGCGCTCGCCGCCCTGCGGCACTATAGCCAGATCAAGTCGGTCTATGTCGAGACAGGCGACGTCGCGAGCCCCTACTGACGCTGCCCCCACCGGGGTCGGTTTGATTTCGCAGCCCCGGTCGTGAATTAGCGTCGAGGGCCGGCTTTGGCGCTTGCGGGAACAGGTATCGGCGGCTATAAGCCCGCGTCTGGTCACGGAGTGTAGCGCAGTCTGGTAGCGCACGTCGTTCGGGACGACGGGGTCGCAGGTTCAAATCCTGCCACTCCGACCAGAAAATTCAAGACCTTGGCGATACGCGCCAGCCTTCTCGCGACCGTAGCCACGCAAGCGATGCTGCGATGGCCGGATCGGCTGCGACGGCGCGACGGACATCGCCGCAACGCCGCCCTGGGTGACCGTGACTGCGCCGGTCGCGCTTCGTGCTCAAGCGCGCTTTCCAACAATACGAGAATGTGGTTCTCTTCCTTTGCGTCATGCGGCGGGAGGGGATGGATGAACCGTACTGCAATGGCTGCCTTGGCTTGCATGGCTTTTGCCGCGCCGGTGCACGCTGCGACGGTCGTCAACGGGGTCGTATTGATCACGCAGGCCGATGCCGTCAGCGGCGGCGTGACGGCGGGTGATGCGCCAGGGTTCCCGGTGACGATTTCAGCGAGCGGGAGCTACCGTCTGGCCTCCAGCCTGCTTGTCAACACAAGCGTCAACGGCATTGATGTGACCGCGCCCGAGGTGACGATCGACATGGCCGGGTTCAGGCTGGCCGGCAGCGGCGTCGGGAACACCGGCATATCGGGCAGTCATCGGGGACTGGGCGTGGCGCATGGAACAGTCCGTGGCTTCACGCAAGCCGGTGTGCACGTCCGCGGTCAGTTCCTGACCGTCGACGACATGGTGATCGCCGATAATGGCGGGGCCGGGGTGAACGACGACATTACCGGGAGTTCCTCCGGGTTTGCGCGCGTATCGAACAGCACGATTGTTCGAAACGGCGCAGGTGTCGTCTGTTCCTTCTCCTGCCATGTGGAAGGCAACAACATCGCTAGCAATGCGGGCAACGGCATTTTGTTCGTGCGAGACGGAGGACTGGCGCTCGGGAACAACATCATCGGAAACGGGCAATTCGGCATTGCCGTGTTGTTCCAGCTCAACATAGCGAGCGCCGCCGGCTACGGCAATAACTCGGTCCTTCGCAACACTTCCGGGCCAACCAGCGGCGCGGTCATCGAATTGCAGCCAAACGCCTGCGCCCCGCAGGCTTGCTGAACCGTCCCTGCCATGCTGGCCGGCATTCGGGCCGCCCGGCTGCTCGGCGAGCACGGCCTGCGCCCGTCGAGGACGGGGCGTGACAACACGCGCATCCAAACGCGGGCGCAATGCTGTATGGTAACGCCAGCGCGCCGACCTCGACGGCATTCCCGTCAGGCAAGACCGGTGCGGCTCCGAGGCTAGGCGCATGTTCGGCGACATCTCCGCAATCGATCTGGCACGGTTCCAGTTCGCCTTCACCATCTCCGCGCACATCATCTTCCCCGCTTTCTCGATCGGCCTCGCAAGTTACCTCGCGGTGCTGAACGGGCTCTGGCTCTGGTACAGGGACGAGGCCTATCTCAGGCTCTTCGACTACTGGAAGACGATCTTCGCGGTCGTCTTCGGCATGGGCGTCGTGTCGGGCATCGTGATGTCCTACCAGTTCGGCACCAACTGGTCGGTGTTTTCCGACAAGACGGGGCCCATACTCGGGCCACTCATGGGCTACGAGGTGCTTTCGGCCTTCTTTCTGGAGGCCGGATTTCTCGGGATCATGCTGTTTGGCCGAGAACGCGTGGGCGAGCGCCTGCACATGGCGGCAACGACGATCGTGGCCGTCGGCACGCTGATGTCGGCGTTCTGGATCCTCAGCGTCAACAGCTGGATGCACACGCCGCAAGGCTACAGCATCAACGAGGTCGGCCAGTTCGTCCCCGAAGACTGGTGGGCAATCATCTTCAACCCATCCTTCCCCTATCGCCTCGTGCACATGGTGCTGGCGGCCTATCTGACCACCGCCTTCGTGGTCGGCGGTGTCGGCGCCTGGCACCTGCTGCGCACGCCGGGAAGCCGAGCCGCGGCGATCATGTTCTCCATGTCGATGTGGATGGCGCTGGTGGTAACGCCGCTGCAGATATTTGCCGGCGACCTGCACGGCATCAACACGCTGGAGCACCAGCCCGCCAAGATCGCGGCGATGGAAGGTCACTACGAGAGCTTTCCGCAAGGACGTGCGCCGCTGATCCTGTTTGGCCTGCCCGACGATGTCGCAGGCGAGACGCGCTACAAGGTGGAAATCCCGCTCCTCGGATCGCTCATCCTGACACACAGCCTCGACACGCCGCTGCTCGGACTGGATGCCTTTCCGGAGAACGAGCGCCCGAAATCGGCGATGATCTTCTGGACCTTCCGCATCATGGTCGCGGTCGGCTTCGCCATGCTCGCGATCGGGCTATGGTCGGCCTGGGCGCGCTGGAAGGGTGATCTGTACGACGCTCCCTGGCTGCACCGCGCGGCTGTGGTCATGGGACCTTCGGGCTTTCTCGCCGTCCTCTGCGGCTGGGTCACCACCGAGGTGGGCAGGCAGCCCTACACCGTCTACGGCCTGCTTCGCACCGACCAGAGTGCGGCTCCGCTGCAGGCTGATGCGGTCGGCGCGTCGTTGCTGGCCTTCATCGTCGTCTACTTCTTCGTCTTCGGCTCCGGCACGTTTTACGTGATGCGCCTGATGAGCAAGCGGCCGCAGGACGGCATCGACATCGACGAGATCGGGCCAACCCGGACGGCGGGCATCACGCCGGTCGCCGCCAACCCGACCGCGCCGCACCACACGGCGGGAGAATAGGCCATGGAGATCGATCTTCCCTTCATCTGGGCCGGCCTCATCGCCTTTGCCGTCCTGGCCTATGTGCTGCTCGACGGCTTCGACCTCGGCATCGGTATCCTGTTTCCGTTCCTCAAGGACCGCGACGAGCGCCACCTGGCGATGAACACGATCGCGCCCGTCTGGGACGGCAACGAAACATGGCTCGTGCTGGGCGGCGGCGGGCTGTTTGCGGTCTTTCCGCTGGCCTATGCCATCGTCATGCCCGCCCTCTACCCGTTGATCATCGCCATGCTGCTCGGCCTGATCTTCCGGGGCGTCGCCTTCGAGTTCGTGCACCGGACGAAGCGGATGCAGGGCTTCTGGGAGTTCGGCTTCTGGGGCGGCTCGCTCATCGCTGCCATTGCACAGGGCATGGCGCTCGGCGCACTGGTCCAGGGCATCGCGGTCGACGGGCGCGCCTATGGCGGCGGCAACTGGGACTGGCTGACGCCATTCTCGGCGCTGACGGCGCTGGCGCTGGTGGTCGGATACGCGACGCTTGGCGCAACCTGGCTGATCCTCAAGACGGAGGGCGCGACACTGGCACGCGCCCAGCGCTTCGCCCTTCCACTTGGCGCGGCACTGGTCGTTCTCATCGGCATCGTCAGCCTCGCAACGCCATTCCTGCGGCCCGAATATCTCGACCGCTGGTTCGGCTGGCCTTCCGGCGCCTGGAGCGCTGTCGTGCCGATCCTGCTTGCCCTTGCCGTCTGGCAATTGTGGAGCGGCCTGCGCAATCACGACCATCTGCGGCCGTTTCTGGCGACGGTGGCAATCTTTGTCCTGTCCTATGCCGGGCTCGGCGTCAGCTTCTACCCCAACCTCGTGCCACCCTCGCTGACCATCGCGGAAGCCGCGGCGCCCGACAGCTCGCTGCTCTTCATGCTGGTCGGCGCGGTCGTGCTGATCCCGATGATTCTCGCCTACACCGCCTATTCCTACTGGGTGTTCCGCGGCAAGGTGCATCCCGGCGACGGATACCATTGATGCGCAGGCTGCTGTGGTTCGCCGGCCTCTATTTGGCGGGGATCGCGGTGATCGGCACCATCGCCTTCATCTTACGCTCCGCGCTCCTGCAGTAGCCTCCGCAGAGGGGGGTCTCCGGAAACGCAACCATGCAATCTCGCCCGTGTTCTGAGGGAGCTCTTGCCCGATAACGGCTTCGTCATCGCCTATGCCAACGGAAACCCGGCGCGGACCGTCTTTACCGGCAAGGGTTTTGCAGCGCCAGAGTTCCAGCCAGGCTTCGAGGGTGACTATCCCGTGCCCGGCAACGGCTTCGTGGATCTGAACACCGGCATGCCATGAACCGGCTTCTGTCACGCCTCGCTGCAAGTGCGCCTGCGCTTAACAAAAAACGGCCACGCCCTATGCAAGGGCGTGACCGTTTCGTTCAGATTGCCGTCGGCCCATGGCCGCGGCTTGCCGGCTGCTATCAGCAGTTGGCAATATAGCGCCGGCCGTTGCGGCCGCGATAATAGCACTTGCCCGGCTCGTTGGCGTTGCCGATCAGGGCACCGACCGTCGCGCCGGCCAGGCCGCCGACAATCGCGCCGCCAGCGTCACCCGAAATCGCCGCACCAACTGCGGCGCCGCCGAGGCCGCCAATCGCCGCACCCTGTTCCGTCTGGCTGCAGCCAGCGACGGCTGCAAGCGCAACCACGACAATCAAGATCTTCTTCATGTCTAGAAACCCTCTCTCGGTTAACTCCATGCGAGAAACGTAGGCGCGTGCCAAATGTTCCCGTCACGGCGCATATCTACACCTAACGCTACGTATGCCGCAATGTCGCGGTCTCCGGCCTCGGCGTTTGGTTACGAATTCACCTACCGCTGCCGGTTGCATCTGGGCTCGCCGCCGATGCAGAGGCCGGGGAACGATCCCCACCGTCGGCGCATTATGCCCCGTCGTGTGCTTGATGGACTGGGGAATCAATGCCCAAATCGATCTACGATCGCGGCTTGCTGAAGCCCGGTGAGGTGGCCAAGCTGCAGCGCGTGTTCGACGCTCTGTGTGCTACCCGGGGCGCGCTGCCGGATTCGACCGAGGCACGCGACATCGCCCTGGACATCCTTGCCCTTCACCATGCCGGCATGGAGGACGAGACGGCGCTGCTCGATGCGCTGAGCTTCCGGCGCGAGCGGCCGAAGGCCGGTTGAGGTCAAGCCGGAGCGCTGGTCGCGAACTTCGTGATATCGCCGGCCGCTTCCATTAGGGTGCGCGTATAGTCTTCCTGCGGATGATCGAAGATGTCGTCCGTCATCCCTTGCTCGACGATCTTCCCCTGCTTCATCACGATGATGTAGTCCGCCATGGCCCGCACCACGGCAAGGTCATGGCTGATGAACAGGTATGAGAGCTGGTGGGCCTCCTGAAGATCGCGCAGCAGGTCGACGATCTGCTTCTGGACCGAGCGGTCGAGCGCCGAGGTGGGTTCGTCGAGGACGACGATGCTGGGTTTCAGGATCATCGCGCGGGCAATCGCGATGCGCTGACGCTGCCCGCCGGAGAACTCGTGGGCATAGCGGTTGCGCATGTTGGGATCGAGCCCGACCTCGCCGAGCGCCTCGACCGCGCGGCGGTCGCGCTCGGCATGGGACAGGGCCGGTTCGTGCACCAGCAGCCCCTCGGTGATGACCTGGCCGATGGTCATGCGCGGCGACAGCGAGCCGAAAGGGTCCTGGAAGACGAGCTGCAACTGCCGGCGCAGGGGCTGCATCCTTTCGCGGTCGGCCTTCGAGATCTCCAGCTGGCCGAAACGGATGGTACCCTCGCTCGGAAGAAGGCGCAGAAGCGCCCGGCCGAGCGTCGACTTGCCCGAGCCCGATTCGCCGACGATGCCGATCGTCTGCTGCGCGCGCAGTGCGATCGAAATCCTGTCGACGGCACGCAGCAGCATCGGCGGGCCGGCCAGGAATCCGCCGCCGATCCTGAACGTCACCTCGACGTCGCGTCCTTCCAGAAGAATTGGCGCGCCGTCTGCGGGCGGCGCCTTCCTGCCCGTCGGTTCGGCGGCCAGCAGCATCCGGGTGTAGTCATGCTGCGGCGCGGAGAAGAGCGCATCCGTCGCGCCCTCCTCGACGACCTCGCCCGAGCGCATGACATAGACCCGGTCGGCAAGCCGTCGCACGATGCCGAGATCGTGGGTGATGAAGACGATGGCCATGCGGAGCTCGCGCTGCAGATCGGCCAGCAGGGTCAGGATCTGCGCCTGTACGGTGACATCGAGTGCCGTGGTGGGCTCGTCGGCGATCAGGATGTCGGGCTTGTTGGCCAGCGCCATGGCGATCATCACGCGCTGCCGCTGGCCGCCCGACATCTCGTAGGGATAGGCCTTGAAGCGCCGCTCGGGATCAGGAATCTGGACCAGATGCAGGAGCCTGATCGCCTCCTGCCGCGCTGCCTTTCCGCTCAGCCCGCGATGCCGTCGGATGGGCTCCACCAACTGGCTGCCGATGGAATAAAGCGGGTCGAGCGAGGTCATCGGCTCCTGGAAGATCATGCTGATCCTGCTGCCGCGAATGCCGTTCAGCGCGCGCTTGCTCAGCGCCAGCAGGTTCTTTCCACGATAGTCGACGACGCCGGTCGCCGTGCCGTTCGAGGCCAGCAGCTTCATGGCCGCCATCATGGTCTGGCTCTTGCCCGATCCCGATTCGCCGACGATCGCCACGGTCTCCCCCGCGTCGATATGCAGGCTGACGCCCTTCACGGCCTCCACCGTGCCGTCCAGCGTGTCGAAGCGGACCCGCAGGTTCTCGACGGACAGGATGGTGTCGGCGCCCTTCATCCTCAGCGGTCCTTCGGGTCGAGCGCGTCGCGCAGGCCGTCACCGACGAAATTCAGTGCAAACAGCGTCGACACCAGGAAGAAGGCCGGGAACAGCAGCAGCCAGTTGGCCGATCCGATGTTCTTGGCTCCCGTCGAGATCAGCACCCCCCAGCTCGTCATCGGTTCCTGCACGCCGAGGCCGAGAAAGGACAGGAAGCTCTCCAGGATGATCACCTGCGGCACCAGGAGCGTCATGTAGATCACCACGACGCCGAGCAGGTTGGGCACGATGTGGCGCTTGAGGATGCCGATGCGCGACACGCCCATCGCCTCGGCGGCCTGGACATACTCCTGTCGTCGGATCGACAGCGCCTGTCCGCGCACGATGCGCGCCATGTCGAGCCACAGCACGGCACCGACCGCCAGGAACATCAGCACGAAATTGCGCCCGAAGAACACGACCAGCATGATGACGAAGAAGATGAAGGGCAGCGAGTAGAGCACGTCGACGATGCGCATCATCACCTCGTCCGTCTTGCCGCCAAGAAACCCGGCCGTCGCGCCATAAAGCACGCCGATCACGACCGCCACCACGCCCGCGAGCAGCCCGATCGCCAGCGAGATGCGGCCGGCCATCAGGGTTCGCGACAGGAGGTCGCGGCCCGTATTGTCGGTGCCGAACAGGAAATACTGCCGCTTCACGGACGCGCTCAAGACCATGCTCAGCCCGTCGGCCGACGTTTCCTCGACCTTGGCGTCGTCGAACGTGTCGGAACGATCGAGGTAGCGGACGTTGCGCTCGTCGACCTTCTTTGACGACGTCACCGTGACAAAAACGCGGTCGCCGTCCTTGCGCCATTCCCTGATGTCGACGCGCATGCGCTTGACGGCGTCGGCAAGCGCGGTCTCGATCATGTCTGCCTTGGGGTAGGAGGACAGGCTGGGCGGCGTGCGCACATAGTCGCCATAGATCGTCGTGTACTGGTGCGGCACGAAGAAGGGGCCGAACACGCAGACCAGCGCCATGGCCACCAGATAGTACAGGCTGAACATCGCGGCCCTGTTGGCCTTCAGCCGCGCCCATGCGTCGCCCCAGAAGGAGCGGCCGGCGACGGGCGTGGCGACGACCGTTGCGTCAGTCATAGCGCACCCGCGGATCGACCACGGCGTAGAGGATGTCGACGATCAGGTTGAAGACGATGGTGAAGATGGCGATGACGACGACCGTGCCCATGACCAGCGTGTAGTCCCGGTTCAGCGCCGCGTCGACGAAGTAGCGGCCGACGCCGGGGATGGCAAAGATGGTCTCCACGATGATGGATCCGGTCAGAAGCGCGGCGGCGGCGGGTCCCGCATAGGACACGATCGGCAGCACGGCGCCCCGCAGCGCATGTTTGACGACCACCGACCACTCGGACAGGCCGAGCGACCGCGCCGTCCTGATGTGGTGGGAGCGCAGCGACTCGATCATCGAGCCGCGCATGAGCCGCGCGACGATGGCGATCTGCGGCAGGGCCAGCGTGATGACCGGACCGATCCTGTTGAGCAAGGCGCCGTCGTTCCAGCCGCCGACCGGCAAGAGGTTCCATGACAGGCCGAAGACGAGCTGGATGACCGGCGCGATCACGAAGGTCGGGATGGTGCTTCCGGCGGTGGCGACCGCAATGACCGTGTAGTCGCCCGTCCTGTTCTGGTTGAGCGCTGCAACGATGCCGAGGCACGAGCCGACCAGCAGCGCAAGCACGAGCGCGGTGGCGCCGAGCTGGACGGAGATCGGCAGCCCTGCGGCAAACAACTCGGCCACCGTGAAGTCGGGGAGATTGTAGCTCGGGCCGAAATTGCCGTGCATGAGATTGCGCAGATAGTTCCAGTACTGCAGCCAGAGCGGGTCGCCGAGCCCGAACTGTGCCTCCAGGTTGCGCTTGATCTCGGGGCTGAGCCCACGCTCCTGGTTGAAGGGACCGCCCGGCGCGACGCGGATCAGGAAGAACGCGAGCGTGACGATCACGATCAGCGTGGGTATCGCGGTCAGAAGGCGACGGAGGACATAGGTCAGCATCGAGACATCTTCCGATCACGGCAACCGCCGTATCCCGTCGGGAATACGGCGGTTGCGATCGAGGCAGGGATCAGATCAGTCCTTGCTGATGAACCGTGTCGGATGGACGTCCATGACGTTCTCGTCGTAGCCCTTGATCTTGGGCGAAACGAGATTCTTGTAGCTGTAGTAGAGGAGCGGGATGTTGCCGACCTCGTCGACCAGCAGCCGCTCGGCATCGGCCAGGTGCTTCATGCGCTCCTCGGGCTTGCCGCCCGCGGCAGCCGCGGTTTCCATCGCCGCCTCGAAGCCGGCGCTGTCATAGTTCGAATAGTTGTTGCCCGATGCCTTGCGCGAAATGCCGAGGAAGCTTTCCGGGTCCTTGTAGTCGGCGATCCAGCCGGCGCGCGCGACGTCGTAGTCACCCTTCTGCTCCAGCAGGCCGTAATGCGTCTTGGTGTCGGTATTGACCAGGCTCACCTCCACGCCGAGCGGCTTCAGCTGTTCTTGGATGGCAACGGCGGTGTTCTTGTGGTTCTCGGAGGTGTTGTAGCGGATTTCCATTTTCAGCGGCTTGTCGGCGCTGTAGCCGAGCTTTTCGAACACCTTCTTGGCTTCGTCCTCGCGGTCGATCTGCGACATGTCGGCGAACTTGGCGAGCGCCGGCGTGTAGCCCGAGATGCCGGGGGGCACCATCGAATAGCCCGGCAGCATCGAGTTCTGCCAGACCTTTTCCGCCAGGAAATCGCGGTCGATCGCCATGGAGATGGCGTTGCGCAGCTCGACATTGTCCCACGGCGCCTTGTCCGTCTTGATGGCGAAGTAGTAGGTGCCGAGATACGGCCCGATGCGCAGCTGATCGCCGAACTTGGTCTTCAGATCGGCGAGCTGTTCGGTCGGAATGTCGTCGTTGCTGTCGAGTTCGCCTGCCTCGAAGCGCTTGATGGCCGTCGAGCGATCTTCCGTCGGGTAGTAGTTCACGACATCGATCTTGACGTTCGCCGCATCGTGGAACTTCGGGTTCTTGGTCAGCTTGATGTGGTCGTTCGGGGTGAACTCGGTCAGCGTGTATGCACCGTTCGAGACCAAATTGCCTGCCTTGATCCAGTCGTCGCCGAGCTTGTCGATGGCGGCCTTGTTGACCGGGTAGGTCGACTGGTGGGTCAGCATCTCGAGGAAGTACGGCGTCGGCGACTTAAGCGTCACCTCGAAGGTCAGCGGGTCGATCGCCTTCACGGCGAGTTCCTCTGGCTTCATCTTGCCCGTATTCACCTCCTCGCCATTCTTCACCACGTAGAGCATCGAGGCATATTCGGCGCCGGTGGCCGGGTCTTCGAGCCTGCGGAAGGCGTAGACGAAGTCCTCGGCGGTGACCGGGCTGCCGTCCGACCAGACGCCGTTGGCGCGCAGCTTGAAGGTGTAGACGGTGCCGTCGTCGGAGACGTTCCAGCTTTCCGCCGCGCCGGGGATGAGTTCGGCGTTCTTGTCCTGCATGACCAGGCCCTCGTAGAGGTCGCGCAGTATATGCGCCTCGTAGACGGTGGAAGTCTTGTGCGGGTCGAGCGATTCAGGGTCGGCCGAGTTGCCGCGATTGTAGACGACTTCCGACATGGCCGGCGCGATCACAGCGCCATTGATCGTCAGAAGCCCGACGCTGAACACAGTCGCCTTCAAGAGGTTTTTGAACATCTTCCGTTCTCCCGGTTGGTCGCGGCCGCTCGGCAACGACTTGGATGCGCGCATAAGTCGAAGTCGTCTTCCCGGCGGCTTCGTCACGTCGTTCGACGGACATGTCTCTCCGTCGCTCTGGGCTAAGACTATCCAGCCACATCCCGCATATCAACACCGCCTATACTGACGCAAAGGTACCGGCGAACCGGCTTCGCATCGGCGCCGGCAGCCCCCGGAACCGCCATTCAGCCGACCCGGCCGACGAAGCACCCCAGCGGCGGAAGCGAGATTGCACCCTTCGCGATGAGCCCATCGGATCCCGGAAATCCGATCGCCTCGATCAGGCCGATTTCGGCGGTATCGACGTCTGCAGCCTCGCCGTCCGAGAAGTTGAAGGCGCAGATCAGCGTCTCGTTTCCGGCCTCGCGCAGGAACGCCAGCACGTTGATGCCGGTCTCCAGCAGCCTGATCGTGCCGGAGAGCAGCGGCGGCTGCTGTGCGCGGAAGGTGAGGACCTGCCGATAGTGTTCGAGGACCGAGGACGGCACACCGATCTGCCGGTCGACTGCACGCTGGCCATGGTCTTCCGGGACAGGCAGCCATGGCCTGCCCGTGGTGAAGCCGGCTGCCGGTTTCTCGGCCTCCCATGGCATCGGCGTGCGACACCCGTCGCGCCCCTTGAAGCCCGGCCAGAACCGTATGCCGTAGGGATCGCGCAGGTCCTCGAAGGCCAGTTCCGCCTCGCCCAACCCCAGTTCCTCGCCCTGGTAGATACAGATCGTGCCGCGCAGGCAGGCCAGCAGGCCGATGGCGAAATGGGCAACCGGGTCCGTCGCGTTGCCCGGGGCGGTCCAGCGGGTGGCGTGGCGCATCACGTCGTGGTTGGAAAACGCCCAACAGATCCAGCCGTCGACCACCGCCGCCTCGAAATCGGCAATCGACTTTCTCACATGCGCCGCCGAGAAGTCGGGGCTGAGCAGATCGAAGGTGTAGCACATGTGCAGGAGGTCGCCGCCCGCCGTATAGGCCGCGACGGTTTTCAGCGAACGGTTGCCATCGCCCACCTCGCCGACGGATGCGCGGTCGTCATATTCATCCAGCAGCGACCGGAAGCGGCGCAGGAAAGTGATGTTCTCGGGCTGCGTCTTGTCGAAGATATGGTCCTGGTAGCCATAGGGATTGGTGTCGGGAATGTCGCTGGCGACGCCGCTCGGCATCGGCGGATTGTCGCGCAGCCTGGCGTCGTGGACGTAGAAGTTGACCGTATCCAGGCGGAAACCATCGACGCCGCGGTCGAGCCAGAACCGCACCGTCTCCAGGAGCGCATCCTGCACGGCCGGCGAATGGAAGTTCAGATCCGGCTGCGACGCGAGGAAATTGTGGAGGTAGTACTGCTTGCGGACCGTGTCCCACTCCCAGGCAGGCCCCCCGAAGATCGACAGCCAGTTGTTGGGTGCCGTTCCGTCGGGCTTGGCATCGGCCCAGACATACCAGTCGGCCTTGCGGTTGGCGCGGCTGGAGCGGCTTTCGGAAAACCAGGCGTGCTGGTCCGACGTGTGCGACAGGACCTGGTCGATGATTATCTTGAGGCCGAGCCTGTGTGCCTCGGCGACGAGGTCGTCGAAATCCTCCATCGAGCCGAACATCGGATCCACGGCGCAGTAGTCCGAGACGTCGTAGCCCATGTCGGCCATGGGGGACTTGAAGAAGGGAGAGAGCCAGACGGCATCCGCGCCCAGCGACGCGATATGCGGCAGGCGCCGCGTGATGCCCCTGAGGTCGCCGCTGCCGTCGCCGGTGCTGTCCTGATAGGACCGCGGATAGACCTGGTAGATCACCCCGCCCCGCCACCACGCCGTCGTCGCCGTCATGTCGTCGTCTCCAGATAGACTGAAATGGTGCGGCCGGGCACGAGGCGCGGGCGCTTCGGATCGGTGACACCCGGCAGCGCCGTTGTCCAGACAAAGCCGGCGCGCTCGGGCAAGGTGAAGACCGAGGCCCGGCGGTCGCCGTTCACCGCGACTGCCACCCTGCGGTCGCCGGTTGTTGCCAAGAGCATCACCAGGCGATGGCGGTCCGGCTCGCTCCAGTCGTCCTCGCCCATCGGCGTGCCGGCCTCGGTCAGCCAGGCGACATCGGGAAAGATGGCGCCAGGCGCTGCTGCGCCGGTCAGGCCTGAAATCTCGGCCAGCGCGGGCTTTTCGGCCCGCAGCGCGGCGAGTGCCGCGACGAAATCCTCGAGTTCCGTGTCCCGGCCGCTCCAGTCGAGCCAGAAGGCGGGATTGTCCTGCGCATAGGCATTGTTGTTGCCATGCTGCGTGCGGCCGAATTCGTCGCCCGCGGTCAGCATCAGGCTGCCGCGCGAGAGAAACAGCGTCGTCAGCATGGCGCGCAGGTCGCGGCTGCGCTGGGCCAAGACCGCGGGATCGTCCGTCTCGCCCTCGACGCCGTTGTTCCAGGACAGGTTCTCGTTGTGGCCGTCGCGATTCTGCTCGCCATTGGCCTCGTTGTGCTTGCGCTCGTAGGCCACGAGGTCGTGCAGGGTAAAGCCGTCATGGGCGGCGAGGAAATTGACCGTGCGTGTCGCCGCGCCGTCGAACACGTCGAACGAGCCGGCAAGCCGCGTGGCCAGCGCGCCCACCATGGAGCGGTCGCCGCGCCAGAAGCGCCTTATGTCGTCACGGTAGCGGTCGTTCCATTCCAGGAACGGCGGCGCAAAGCGCCCGAGCTGATAGCCGCCCGGCCCTATGTCCCAGGGTTCGGCGATCAGCACGCGGTCGGCCAGCACCGGATCGGCGCGCATGGCGCTCAGCAGCTGGGCGTGCGGATCAAAGCCATCGCGCGTGCGGCCGAGCACTGGCGCGAGGTCGAAGCGGAACCCGTCGACGCCTGCGTTGCGCACGAAATGGCGCAGGCTGTCCAGCACGAGTTCGCGCACGACCGGCTGGTCGCAGGCAATTGTGTTGCCGGTGCCGGTGTCGTTGACCAGCCTGCCGGGTGCATCGGCCGCGTGGCTGAAATAGGTGCGTCCGTCGAGCCCGCGCAGCGACAGGGTCGGGCCGAGTTCGTCGCTCTCGCCGGTGTGGTTGAAGACGAGGTCCAGGATGACGCCGATGCCCGCCTTGCGCAGCGCCGCAACCGTGTCACGCAGTTCGGCAAGACCGCCCGGCGCCAGGCGCGGGTCGAGCGCCATGAAGGACACGGGGTTGTAGCCCCAGAAATTGGTGAGGCCGAGCGGCCCGAGATGGCGCTCGTCGATCCACGCCGTCACCGGCATCAGTTCGACGGCCGACACGCCGATCTTCAGAAGATGCTGGATGATCGCCGGATGGGCGAGCGCCGCGATCGTGCCGCGCAATTCATCGGGGATATCGGGATGCAGCATGGTGAAGGCGCGGACCTGCACCTCGTAGATCAGCCCGCCCGGCTTGAAGAGCGGCCGTGTCGCGCGCACCGGTGGCGGCAGCACGGCGACGATGCCCTTTGGCATCAGCGGCGCCGTATCGGCGCCCTCGCCCCTGCGCGCCGACAGGCGCCCGTCGAAAACGTAGGCGCGGTCGATCGCGATGGCATAGGGATCGGTCAGGAGCTTGTCGGGATCGAACCACAAGCCGTCTTCGGGTGCATAGGGACCGTCGGCGCGAAAGCCGTAGCGGGTTCCCGCGCCGATATCTGGCACGGTCAGCGACCAGACGTCGCCGGAGCGGGCGAGAGGCAGGCGACCAACTTCAAGGCCGCCATGCTCCTCGAAAAGCGATACCCACATCGCAGACGCGGCCGACGACCATGCAGCGAACGAGACTCCGCCCTTTGGCTCCACATGGGCACCCAGCCGGTACGCGCTTCCCCCGTCACTCATTCCAAAGGCATCCGTTGCACCCCGCTGGGCAAGAGGGGTTGCAAGAGCCCACCTTGTCAAGACGCTCCGACGTGGGAGGGTCGCTGAGGCTGTCTCATTCCGGTGAGATGAGATCGCCAAGCCTGTTCCTGCAAGCGCCGAATTGAGTTCGCTTGCATTTCATAACGAGCTCACTACGTTTCTGCCCCGGGGCTAGGGAGAGCAATATCAATGAGTGAATCTGAAAAGGTCGCACCGTTCTTTATACATCAAGAAGTGGAGGTTATCGCTGAAGTAAAGATACTCGATAAAATCGTTACCGTAGACTCGAATTCCTATATTTCAAGGCCAGAAAACATTGAGGCCCTGCTCACGGTCGGCACCGTTGGCGAGATTATAGATATCGACCGCGATACAATCCTAATATACTTTTTTCCAGGAACTCACGGGATTCGTATCCGTGTCATGAAATGGCATTTCCTGAGCCGCTTTGTTGCCACTCAGAATATAGTGAAAAGATAATCGTCCCTGATCAACAGACGAATCTCTTTCTTGCTTTGGATCCTCTCAAGTCCGACGGGTGCGTGATCCCCGTTCTCGCCACCATCCTTTGAATTTTGCTATCTTTCACCATCGTCAGAAGGCGCCGAGGAAGCTGGTCTATGTAATCACGCTCGGCTCTGCCCGGCCGGTATGGCTGCGGATCCCGGCCACGTCGTCGGCCGCTGCGATCAGATCGGCAAGCGCCTCCTGCGTGTCGAGATCGAGCCGCTTGGGGTCCGCCTCGTAGCGCTCGACATAGAGCCTGAGCGTCGCGCCGGCCGTCCCGGTCCCCGACAGGCGCAGCACGACGCGCGAGCCGCCCGCAAACAGGATGCGGATGCCCTGGTGCTCGCTCACCGAGCCGTCGACCGGATCGTGATAGGCGAAATCGTCGGCGGCCTCCACCCTCATGCCGCGCAGCGTGGTGCCAGGCAGGGTCGGGAGCTTGGCGCGCAGTTGCGTCACCAGCGTGTTGGCCGCGTCCGACTCGACCTCCTCGTAATCGTGGCGCGAATAATAGTTGCGGCCATAGCTCGCCCAGTGCTGCGTGGCGATCTCGATGGCGCTCTCCTTGCGCACCGCCAGGATGTTGAGCCACAAGAGCACGGCCCAGAGCCCGTCCTTCTCGCGCACGTGGTCGGAACCGGTGCCCGCGCTCTCCTCGCCGCAGATCGTCGCCATGCCGGCGTCGAGCAGGTTGCCAAAAAACTTCCAGCCGGTCGGCGTCTCGTACATGCCGACGCCCAGCCGCTCGGCGACGCGGTCGGCAGCCCCGCTGGTCGGCATCGAGCGCGCGATGCCCTTCAGCCCTGCCTTGTAGCCGGGCGCCAGATGCGCGTTGGCGGCAAGCATCGCCAGCGAATCCGACGGCGTGATGAAGATGCCCTTGCCGATGATCAGGTTGCGGTCGCCGTCGCCGTCGGACGCGGCGCCGAAATCCGGCGCGCCATCGCCCATCATCTCGTCATAGAGGTCCTTGGCGTGGACGAGATTCGGGTCGGGATGATGCCCGCCGAAATCGGTCAGCGGCACGAAGTTGCGGGCCGTCCCATCCGGCGCTCCCAGCCGCCGCTCCAGAATTTCCTTGGCATAGGGGCCGGTCACGGCGTGCATGGCGTCGAAGCGCATGCGGAAGCCGCCGGCAAACATCGCCTTGATGGCTGGAAAGTCGAACAGGCTCTCCATCAGTTCCGCATAGTCGGCAACGGGATCGATCACCTCGACCGTCATGCCTTCGACCGACGCCGTGCCCACCCGATCGATATCGACGTCGCCGAAATCCGCGATCCTGTACTGCGTGATCGTCTTCGACCGCGCGAAGATCGCATCCGTGATCTTCTCGGGCGCGGGTCCGCCATTGCCGATGTTGTACTTGATGCCGAAATCTTCCTTCGGCCCACCGGCATTGTGGCTGGCCGACAGAATCAGGCCGCCGAACGCCTTGTATTTCCGGATCACGTGCGAGGCAGCTGGGGTCGACAGGATGCCACCCTGCCCGACGATGACGCGGCCGAAACCGTTGGCTGCGGCCATCTTCATGGCGATCTGGATCACCTCGCGGTTGAAGTAGCGCCCGTCGCCGCCGATCACCAGCGTCGTGCCGGCAAAGCCTTCCAGAGAGTCGAACACCGACTGGATGAAGTTCTCGGCATAGTTTGTCTGCTGGAAGACCGGCACCTTCTTGCGCAGGCCGGACGTGCCCGGCTTCTGGTCGCGATAGGGCGTGGTTTCGACGATCCTGATCATGCCTCAGACAACCTTTTTTGCCAGCAGGGACTGATAGAGCCGCGCATATTTCTGCGCGCTCCTGCCCCACGAAACGTCCGACTTCATCCCCTGCTTCTGCAGCGATGTCCAGACGCCGCGGTCGGCGTGGACGGCGACAGCGCGGCGGACAGCCTGCAGCAGGACGGGCCCGCTTTCCGGTTCGAACAGGAAGCCGGTGGCAACGCCGGCGGCGACCGCCGCCTCATTGGCGTCGATCACCGTGTCGGCGAGACCGCCGGTGCGCGCCACGATCGGCACGCAGCCATAACGCAGGCCGTAAAGCTGGGTCAGGCCGCAGGGCTCGAAGCGGGACGGAATCGCGATGGTGTCGCAGCCGCCCTGCATGATGTGCGACAGCGCCTCGTCATAACCGACGACGACGCCGACGCGGCCCCTGTGGCGCGCCGCGGCCGCAAGCAGAGCGCCCTCCAGCCCCGCATCGCCGGAGCCCAGCACCACAAGACGCGCACCGGCAGCAACGATGTCGTCCACGACGCCCGCCAGCAGGTCCATGCCCTTCTGCCAGGTCAGCCGGCTGATCACGCAGACGATTAGGCTGTTGTCCTGGGCCAGGTTGAACCGCTCCTCCACGGCCCGCCTGTTGACCGCCCTGCCCTTCAGGGCGCTGCGCGAAAAATTCGCCGCCAGATACGGGTCGGTCTCGGGATTCCAGATGTCGGTGTCGATGCCGTTGACGATGCCGTGCAGGTCGACTGCGCGCATGGTGATCAGTCCGTCGAGGCCCATGCCGAACTGCGGCGTGGTGATCTCCTGCGCATAGGTCGGGCTGACCGTCGTCACCGCCCATGCCGCCTGCAGGCCTGCCTTCAGATAGCCGACCCCGCCATAGTACTCGACCCCGTCGAGCGCCATGGCCTCGGGCGGCAGTCCGAGCTGCGGAAATACTCCGGCGCCGAACTGCCCCTGGAAGGCGAGGTTGTGCACCGTCATGACCGAGGGCACGCCGACCGCCTTGCCGAAGCGCATATAGGCCAGCGTCAGCGCCGCCTGCCAGTCATGCACATGCACCAGATCCGGCACGTAGCCGGGCACGCTGCCCGCGGCGATGTCGGCGCCGGCCTGGCTCAGCGCGGCAAAACGCTTCCAGTTGTCGGGCCAGTCCTTGCCGGACGCATCGCCATAGGGACCGCCCGCGCGATCGAAGAGATGCGGCGCGTCGAGCACGAAAAGATCGAGCTCGCCGATGCGCGCGGCAAGGATCGATGCCTCGCCGCCCTGCAGATCCGCGTAGAGATGCAGCGCCTTCTTCTTCTTGAAGCCGGCCATGACGATCGGATAGCCCGGGATCAGCGTCCGGGTCGCCACGCCTTCGCGCGCCAGCGCAATCGGCAGCGCGCCGGTCACGTCCGCCAGCCCGCCGGTCTTGACCAGCGGGAATATCTCCGGCGTGACGGCCAGCACGTTCATCGGCAAAGCCCCTCGTTGCCGGATCGAGCCTGCGGGGCGGAGGCCGGGCAAGGTGGAGAAACGAGAGACATGTCGGTCACAGCGCCAGCTGTTCGATCATCGGCTGTGTCACCAGGCAGATGCCCTTTTCAGAAACGCGGAAGCGCTTGCCGTCGAGCACCGGGTCCTCGCCGATGACCAGGCCTTCCGGGATGACCACACCATGGTCGAGCACGCAGCGGCTGAGCCGCACATTGCGGCCGATCACGCAGTCGGGCAGCATCACCACCTCGTCCAGCGACGAGTAGGAGTTGATCCGAGCCCCGGTGAAGATCAGGCTGCGCCGCAGCGAGGCGCCGGAGATGATGCAGTCGCCCGACACCAGCGAGGATACCGCCATGCCGCGCCGGCCGTCCTCGTCATGCACGAATTTTGCCGGCGGCTTCAGTTCGGCATAGGTCCAGATCGGCCAGTCGCGGTCGTAGAGGTCGAGTTCCGGCGTCACGTCGGTCAGGTCGATATTGGCTTCCCAATAGGCATCGATGGTTCCGACGTCGCGCCAGTAGGCCTCGTTCTCGGAGGTTGCCCGCACGCAGGATTTAGCGAAACGGTGGGCGATCGCCTTCCCGTGCTCGACGATATGGGGAATGATGTCCTTGCCGAAGTCTCGGCTCGACGACGGATCGGCCGCGTCGCGGCGCAACTGCTCCATCAGGAATTTCGTGCGGAAGACGTAGATGCCCATCGAGGCGAGCGCGAAGTCCGGTTTGTCGGGAATGCCCGGCGGATCGGCCGGCTTCTCGATGAAGGAGATGATGTTGTCCTTGCTGTCGACATGCATGACGCCGAAGCCCGTCGCTTCCATGCGCGGCACTTCCAGGCAGCCCACGGTCACGTCGGCACCGGCATCGACATGCTGGCGCAGCATCAGTTCGTAGTCCATCTTGTAGATGTGATCGCCCGCCAGGATGACCATGAACTCCGGGTCATAGCTCTCGATGATGTCGATGTTCTGGTAGACGGCGTCTGCCGTGCCTTCGTACCACTGCGTCTCGGAGACGCGCTGGCTCGCCGGCAGAATGTCGAAACTCTCGTTGCGCTCCGGCCGCAGGAAGTTCCAGCCGCGCTGCAGGTGGCGGATCAGCGAATGCGCCTTGTACTGGGTGGCGACCGCAAGGCGGCGAATGCCCGAGTTCAGCGCATTCGACAGCGCGAAGTCGATGATGCGCGTCTTGCCGCCGAAATAGACCGCAGGCTTTGCGCGCCGGTCGGTCAGTTCCTTCAGCCGGCTTCCGCGACCGCCCGCCAGCACATAGGCCATCGCGTCACGCGCCAGCGGCTGGTCTCTCTTGATGACGTCCATGGCTCCCTCCCGAGGTTATTCTATTCGTCAACCAGCTCGAGCATGATCGTTGCCAATGGCGGCAGGAGCATCGTGATCGCGGATCCTCCCCCGCCATCCGGCGTCGACTGCACCGCGCCGCCGTTTCCCTTGCCCGAACCGCCATACTCCGACGCGTCCGAATTGATGATCTCGCGCCAGCGCCCCGCTTTCGGAACCGGAATGCGGTAGTCGTCGCGCGGCACGGGCGTGAAGTTGGCGACGACGACGACCGGATTGGCGCCTGGCGCCTTGCGCAGCCAGGCGAAGACCGAGTTGGCGCTGTCGTCGACGATCAGCCATTCGAAGCCCTCCGGCTCGCAATCGCGCGCATGAAGTGCTGGCCGTGAGCGATAGAGGCGGTTCAGGTCGCGCACGAGTGAGCGAACCCCGCGATGCTCGGGCTGGTCGAGGAGATACCAGTCGAGGGCGCGCTCTTCGCTCCATTCGCCGCGCTGGGCAAACTCCTGCCCCATGAAAAGCAGCTTCTTGCCGGGATAGCCCCACATGAAGGCGTAGTAGGCCCGCAGCGTCGCGAATTTCTGCCAGTCGTCGCCCGCCATCTTGGTGAGCAACGTGCCTTTTCCATGCACGACTTCGTCGTGCGACAATGGCAGCACGAAGTTCTCGCTGAAGGCATAGACGAGGCCGAAGGTGATCTGGCTGTGGTGGTGCTTCCTGTGCACCGGCTCCTTGGCAAAATACTCCAGCGTGTCGTGCATGAAGCCCATGTTCCACTTGAAGCCGAAGCCGAGGCCGCCCTCGTGCACGGGCTGCGACACCTTTGGCCAGGACGTGGACTCCTCGGCGATCGTCACCACGCCCGGATGGTGGCCGTAGACCGCCTTGTTCATCTGCTGCAGGAAATCGACCGCCTCGAGGTTCTCGCGGCCGCCCTTCTCGTTCGGGATCCACTCTCCCGCCTTGCGCGAGTAGTCGAGATAGAGCATCGAGGCCACCGCATCGACGCGCAGCCCGTCGAGATGGTATTTTTCCGCCCAGTAGAGCGCGTTGTTGACGAGGAAGGACAGCACCTCGCGTCTGCCGAAATTGTAGATTGCGGTGTTCCAGTCGGGGTGAAACCCCTTGCGCGGGTCGGCGTGCTCGTAGAGCGCCGTGCCGTCGAACCAGACGAGACCGTGCTCGTCGACCGGAAAATGCGCGGGCACCCAGTCGAGAATGACGCCGATCCCTGCCCTGTGCGCCCCGTCGACGAAGCGGGCAAAGCCGTCCGGATCGCCGAACCGCGCGGTCGGCGCGTAGAGCCCCGTCGTCTGGTAGCCCCATGACGGATCATAGGGATGCTCGGTGATCGGCATGAACTCGATATGGGTGAAGCCCGTGTCGACCATATAGGGAATCAGCCGCTCGCCCATCTCGTCCCAGGACAGGAAGGTGCCGTCGTCGCGCCTCTGCCAGGAACCGGCATGGACTTCGTAGATCGACATCGGCTCGCGGCGTGCATTGGCGTTGCGCCAGAAGCTGCGGTGCGCCTCGTCGCCCCATTCATGGGCGAGCGGCGCGGCGGTGATCGAGGCGGTGGCCGGCCGCAGTTCCGAACGAAAGGCAAACGGGTCGGCCTTCAGCGGCAGCTTCTGGCCCTTTGGCCCGAGGATCTCGAATTTGTAGGAGCGTCCCGCGCCGATATCGGGCACGAAGATCTCCCAGATGCCGATGTCCTGGCGCTTGCGCATGGGATGCCTGCGGCCGTCCCATTCGTTAAAGTCGCCCACCACCGAGACGCGGCGCGCATTGGGCGCCCACACCGCGAAATGGATGCCCGATGCGCCTTCATGGTCGATCAGATGGGCGCCGAACTTGTCGAACAGCCTCAGATGCGAGCCTTCAGCGATGTAGTAATCGTCCATCGGACCGAGCACGGGCCCGAAGGAATAGGCGTCCGTCACCCACCACTCGCCGCCGGCGTTCCGCGCCAGATACTTCAGCGGCGCGCGCGTGGCGGTCGCAATCGCGCCTTCGAAGAAGCCGGCGTCGTTGCGGCGGGTCAGTTCGCCCAGCGCCGTCCCGTCAAGCGTGTAGGCAAGGACGGTTTCGGCGTGCGGTATGAAGCAGCGCGCGACGAGCGCCCCTTCCGATCCCTGGATACCGAGAACCGAGAATGCGTTGCCGTGTGTGCCGGCGACGATCGCCTTGACGTCGCTTTCGGCTGCCTTGACGAAGGGCTGCTTCGTCGCGGCCGGCGTGCGCGGCTTCTTCATTCTCGGTCTGCTCTCCTCCACGTCGCCGTGCTGCTCTTCCGGCAGCCTTCCTGCAATTCAGATCACACGGGAATGTTCCAGATATCCTTCGCATACTGGCGGATGGTGCGGTCGGACGAGAACCACCCCATGCGCGCCACGTTGTGGATCGCTTTTTCGTACCAGACCGGGCTGTTGCGCCAGGTGGCGTCGACCTCGCGCTGCGCTGCTGCGTAGGCGTCGAAATCGCCGGCCACGAGGAACCAGTCGTGCTCGTAGAGACCGTCGATCAGGCTGCGGTAGCGGTCGGGGTCGTCGGGCGAGAACACGCCCGACGAAATCGCCGCGAGCGCCTGGGACAGGTTCCGCGAGCCCTCGATGACCCCGCGCGGCTGGTAGCCATTGGCCCGACGCGCGGCAACTTCGTCGGCGGTCAGGCCGAAGATGAAGATGTTGTCGTCGCCGACGCATTCCTTGATCTCGACATTGGCGCCGTCGAGCGTTCCGATGGTCAGCGCGCCGTTGAGCGCGAACTTCATGTTGCCCGTGCCAGACGCTTCCATTCCGGCCGTCGAGATCTGCTCGGACAGGTCGGCGGCCGGCACCATGATTTCTGCCATCGAGACGTTGTAGTTGGGCACGAAGACGATCTTGAGCAGGCCGCGCACGGCCGGGTCGCGGTTGATCACCTTCGCCACGTCATTGGCGAGCTTGATGATCAGCTTGGCATTGTGGTAGCTCGGCGCCGCCTTGCCGCCGAAGAATTTCACGCGCGGCATCCACTCGCGCTCGGGATGCGACCGCATCTCGTCGTAAATCGCGACCGCCTCGATGATGTTCAGAAGCTGGCGCTTATACTCGTGGATGCGCTTGATCTGGATATCGAACAGCGCCGACGGGTCGATCCGGATCCCCTGCCGCTCGGCGACGATCGACGCCAGCCGTTCCTTGTTCCTGCGCTTGACGGCCGCGAACTTCTCGCGAAAGCCCGCATCGCCGGCGAAACTGTCGAGATCCTTCAGCTTCTCGATATCATCCATGAAGCCGTCGCCGATCGCTTCGCGGATCAGCGCGGTCAGGCCCTGGTTGCTCTGGAACAGCCAGCGGCGCTGCGTGATGCCGTTGGTCTTGTTGTTGATGCGGTCGGGGTAGAGCTTGTGCAGGTCGGCAAACACCGTGACCTTCATCAGGTCGGTGTGCAGCGCCGAAACGCCGTTGATCGAATGCGAGCCGACGAAGGCGAGGTTGCCCATGCGCACGCGCCGGTCGCCATCCTCGTGGATCAGCGAGATGCGGCTGATCGCGTCTGCGTCGAAGCGGCCGGTGGCGCGCGCTTCCAGCAGGATTTCGGCGTTGATCGCATAGATGATCTGCATGTGGCGCGGCAGGAGCCGCTCGAACAGCGGCACCGGCCAGCTTTCCAGCGCTTCCGGCAGCAGCGTGTGGTTGGTGTAGGCAAACGTCCCCTTGGTGAGCGCCCAGGCGAAGTCGAAATCGATCGCATGCACGTCCATCAGCAGCCGCATCAGTTCGGCGACCGCGATGGCCGGATGCGTGTCGTTGAGATGGATCGCCGCCTTCTCGGGCAGCGAGGCCAGCGTGCCGAATTCGCTGAGATGGCGCTGCAATATGTCCTGCAGCGAGGCCGTGGTGAAGAAATACTCCTGGCGCAGGCGCAGTTCCTGCCCGGCCTGGCTCGAATCGGCGGGATAGAGCACACGCGACAGCGCGTCCGCCTTGTTGCTTTCGCGCAAGGCGCCGATGTGATCGCCGGCGTTGAAGGCGGCGAGCAGGATCGGGTCGACCGACAGGCCCGACCAGAGCCGCAGCGTGTTGACCCGGTTGCCGCGCCAGCCGACCACCGGCGTGTCATAGGCCACCGCGAGGATCCGGTCCTGCGGTTTCCAGACATGGCGCTCGAGGCGCCCTGCCTTGTCGGTGATCGATTCGACCGTCCCGCCGAAGCCGACCTCGAAGGACCGCTCGCGGCGCTCGAACTCCCAGGGATTGCCATGCTCGAGCCAGGTCTCCGGCAGTTCGACCTGCCAGCCGTCATGGATCTCCTGGCGGAACATGCCGTTGACGTAGCGGATGCCGTAGCCATGCGCAGGAATCTCGACGGTTGCCATGCTTTCCATGAAGCAGGCCGCGAGCCTGCCCAGGCCGCCATTGCCCAGCGCCGCGTCGGGTTCGAGTTCCGCGATGAGATCGATGTCGACGTTGAGCGTCGACAGCGCCTCGCGCATGCCCTCCATCAGTCCCAGGTTGGAGAAGGCATCGCGCATCAGCCGCCCGATTAGGAACTCGAGCGACAGGTAGTAGACGCGCTTGGCGCGCTCCTCATAGGCCTGCTTGGTCGAGCCGATCCACTTGTCGATGATGCGGTCGCGCACGACCATGATCGACGCGGCCAGCCAGTCGTGCTGTGTTGCGACCGACGGGTCCTTGCCGATGCGATAGCGCAGCGCATTCAGTATGTCCGACGCCAGCGAGGTCGGATCGGATGCGAGGTTGGGTTGCGGGAGGTCAGTTGTCATAGCGCGCGTCATGATGCCCCTTCACGGCTTCCCTCGATTACCGTCCCGGCGATCGCGAGATCGCCGTCCTCCCCCGGCCATGCTATCCGATCCGCCGGGATGTTCAATCGATTAAGCGAGGAAAGCCGGCGCGCCCCTCAAGCCGCGACGGCCACGTCCGGCGCCGGCTTTGCGCCCGTCATGAAGGCCACCGCGTCCGACATCGAGTAGTCCTTCGGATCGATGACGCAGAGCCTGCGACCGAGGCGGTGGATGTGGACCCGGTCCGCCACCTCGAAGACATGCGGCATGTTGTGCGAGATCAGGATGATCGGAATGCCGCGTGCGCGCACGTCGACGATGAGCTCCAGAACCTTGCGGCTTTCCTTGACGCCGAGCGCCGCCGTCGGCTCGTCGAGGATGATGACCTTCGAGCCGAAGGCGGCGGCGCGCGCCACCGCGACGCCCTGCCGCTGGCCGCCCGAAAGCGTCTCCACCGCCTGGTTGATGTTCTGGATGGTCATCAGGCCCAGTTCGCTCAGCTTGTTTCTGGCGAATTTCTCCATGGCCGAGCGGTCGAGCTGGCGGAACACCTTGCCCATGATGCCCGGCTTGCGCAGTTCGCGGCCCATGAACATGTTGTCTGCAATCGACAGCGCCGGCGACATGGCGAGCGTCTGGTAGACGGTCTCGATGCCGGCCGAGCGCGCCTCGATCGGCGTCTTGTAGCTGACCACCTTGCCGTCCAGCCGGATCTCGCCCTCGTCCGGCACGATGGCGCCGGAGATCGCCTTGATCATCGACGACTTGCCCGCGCCATTGTCGCCGATGACGGCGAGGATCTCGCCCGGGTAGAGGTCGAAGTCGGCACGGTCGAGCGCCGTGACGCGGCCGTAGCGCTTGACCAGGCCGCGTGCGGTCAGAAGAGGTTCCCGTACCATCAGCCTGCCACCTTTCTGATCCACTGGTCGATCGCTACGGCGGCGATGATGAGAACGCCGATCATCATGTATGTGTATTGTGGGTCGGTGCCGAGCATGCGCAGGCCAAGCGAGAAGAGCCCGACGATCAGCGCGCCGAAGATCATGCCGAGGATCGACCCGCGCCCGCCGAACAGCGAGATGCCGCCGATCACCACGGCCGTCACCGATTCGATGTTGGCGAAGCCGCCCGATGTCGGCGAGATGGCGCCGACGCGGCCGATCAGCACCCAGCCGCCGAAGGCGCAGATGATGCCGGCCAGCGTATAGACCTGCAACAGGACCTTGCTGGTGCTGACGCCCGCGAGGTCGGATGCCTCCGGGTCGTCGCCCACCGCGTAGACGTGTCGTCCCCAGGCCGTGTAGTTCAGCACGTACCACAACAGCAGAACCAGGATCACCATGGCCATGACGCCGAAGGTCAGCACCGCGCCACCGAACCGGATGTCGTTGGCGAAGAACTTCAGGATGGGCGCCTGCGCGTCAATATCCTGCGAACGGATGGTTTCGTTGGCCGAATAGATGAAGTTGATGGCGAGAAAGATCTGCCACGTCCCAAGCGTCACGATGAAGGGCGGCAGTTTCATGCGCGAGATCAGCCAGCCGTTGATGAACCCGCATAGGGCGCCGACCGCAATGCCGCAGACGATCGCAAGCGCGGGCGGCATGCCATAGCGGAAGGTGAACTGCCCCATGATGACGGAGGTCAGCACCAGGATGGCGCCGACCGACAGGTCGATGCCCGCCGTCAGGATCACCAGCGTCTGCGCGGCGCCGACGATACCGACGATGGCGACCTGCTGGAGGATGAGTGTCAGCGTGAAGGCCGAAAACAGCTTGCCGCCGAGCAGGATGCCGAAGGCGGTCAGCGACAGGATGAGCACGATCAGCGGCACGGCGGCCGGATTGGTGTGCAGATAGTTCTGAATGCCGCGCAGGATGCCGCGGTCGTCGTGATCGTCGAATGACGCCACCCCGCCGTCGGCGGCGGCCTTGCCTGGTTCTGCTGCGCTCGCGCTCATGGCAATTCCTCCCGCCAAGCTGACTTCATTCGGCACGAGGGCGGCGCGGTGGCCGCCAGTCGCTTGTGGCTCAAGCTCTCATGCGGTTCGGTCCGGCGGAAAGACCGGGCCATTGTTGGCCCGGTCTTTCCGTAGAGTTTCGTGAACGCATCCGCCGGTCATGCCTGGTGCAGGAGCGGCATGCGCCCCTGCCCCGGCACCAGCGGACGGTCCGCTAGGCGATCAGCCCCAGCACTTCTCCAGGCCTTCCTTCGTGTTGATCGACGGAACGCCTTCCACTGGCTTATCGGTGATCAGCGTCACGCCGGTGTCGAAGAAGTCCTTGCCGTCGGTTGCCTTCGGCTTCTCGCCGGTGTCGGCGAACTTCTTGATCGCCTCGATGCCCATGGAGGCCATCAGGAGCGGGTACTGCTGCGAGGTCGCGCCAATGACGCCGTCAGCAACGTTCTGAACGCCCGGGCAGCCGCCGTCGACGGAGACGATCAGCACGTCCTTTTCCTTTCCGACGGCCTTCAGCGCCTGGTAGGCGCCGGCAGCAGCCGGTTCGTTGATCGTGTGGATCACGTTGATGCTCGGGTTGACCTGGAGAAGGTTTTCCATGGCCTTCAGGCCGCCCTCTTCCGAGCCGTCCGAGTAGTCGTGGCCGGCGATGCGCGAATCATCCTCGTCGCCGATCTTGTTGGGGTCCTTCACGTCGATGCCGAAGCCTTCCATCATGCCCTGGTTGCGCAGCACGTCGACCGTAACCTGCTTGGGGTTGATGTTGAGGAAGCCGATGACGGCGTCCTTGGCCTTATCGCCGAGCGTCGCGGCGGCCCATTTGCCGATCAGGATGCCTGCCTGCTTGTTGTCGGTGGCGAAGGTCATGTCGGCTTCGCTGATGGGCTCGAGCGGGGTGTCGAGCGCGATGACGAGGATGCCGGCGGCACGTGCCTTCTGCACGGCAGGCACGATCGCCTTGGTGTCGGAGGGGGTGAGCAGGATGCCCTTGGCGCCATCGGCGATGCAGGTCTCGATCGCCGCGACCTGGCCTTCATTGTCGCCGTCCATCTTGCCGGCGTAGGTCTTCAGGTCGACGCCGAGTTCCTTGGCCTTGGCGGTCGCGCCTTCCTTCATCTTGACGAAGAAGGGGTTGCTGTCGGTCTTGGTGACGAGGCAGGCGCCGATGCCGGCTGCCGAGGCGCTCGAGGCGAATGCCACGAGACCGACCGTCGCCGCAGCGAACACGGTAGACTTCAACAGGTTGATTTTGGTCACAGTTTTCCTCCCAGTGAAAACACGGTTTCGGCCGGACGTCCGGCCATTCAGATTTTTCGGCGAATTTTCCTCCCGAAAATCCGAGCCAAGGAAACAGCATCGGCCCTGCCGTGTCAATAATTAAATAACTCTGATTTATTATTGACAGCCGCTCCACCTGAACCCATTCTGGCGCAAAAGAAAAGACTATGGGAGGACACGGTGGAGACCGGCAGCTTCAAGCACGGCTCTCCCGAGCTGGCCGAGAGCCGGTTTCAGCTTGGCACGAACCAGAGCGGCATGCGCGCGCACAATGAGCGCCTGGTCCTGTCCCTGGTGCGCCAGCATGGCAGCCTCGCGAAGTCCGACATTTCGCGCATGACCAAGCTCTCGGCTCAGACCATCTCGGTCATCATGCGCGCGCTCGAGGAGGACGGGCTGCTGCTGCGCCAGGAGCCGGTGCGCGGACGGATCGGCCAGCCGTCGGTGCCGATGGCGCTCAATCCGGAGGGAGCGTTCTTCCTCGGCCTCAAGATCGGACGGCGCAGCGCCGAACTGGTGCTCATCGACTTTCTCGGCACCGTGCGCGCCATGCTGCAGCATTCCTACGTCTATCCGGCCCCGGCGGAAACCATCGACTTCGTGCGCAATGGCGTGCGCTCCATGCGCACCGGGCTGACGCCCGAGCAGGACCGGCGCATCGCCGGCCTCGGCATCGCCATGCCGTTCGAGCTGTGGAACTGGGCCGATGCGGCCGGCGCGCCGCGCGCCATCATGGACCAGTGGCGCAACATCGACATCCGTGCCGAAGTGCAGGCGCAACTGGACTTCCCGGTCTATCTGCAGAACGACGCCACCTCGGCCTGCGGCGCGGAATTGGTCTTCGGCCAGAGCGGCCATCTCAGGGATTTCATCTATTTCTACATCGGCGCCTTCGCCGGCGGCGGCGTGGTCCTGAACGGCAAGCTGTATGCCGGTATGTCGGGAAACGCCGGCGCGCTCGGCTCGATGCCTGTGCCCGGTCCCGCCGGACGACCGACCCAGCTCATCGACGTCGCCTCGATCGCGACGCTGGAGCAGGCGATGAACCGCCGGGGCATCGATGCCGCGCATCTGTGGACCTCGCCGCAGGACTGGGGCGACATCGGCGCCGACCTTGACGACTGGATCACCGATGCCGCGGCGGCACTTGCCTATGCGATCGTCTCGGCCTGCGCGGTGATCGATTTCGAGGCGGCGGTCATCGATGGCTGGATGCCTGCCGCGGTTCGCGCGCGTCTCGTGGAGGCGGTTCGCACCGCGCTCGCCGGCATCGACCTCGAGGGACTGACCGTCCCGGTGGTCCGGGAGGGCACGGTCGGCATCCATGCGCGCGCGCTCGGCGGTGCGAGCCTGCCGCTTTCGGAACGCTTCCTCATCGGCGCCTCGACATCTGCAAGGGACAACTGATCATGCTCATCGGCATACCCCCACTGCTCGGTCCGGAATTCCTGGCCACGCTGCGCGCCATGGGACATGGCGACGAGATCGCGCTGGTCGATGCCAACTATCCCGCGCAGGAACACGCCAGGCGGCTGGTGCGCGCAGACGGCCACGGCCTGCCGGCTGTGCTGGACGCGGTGCTCCAGGTCATGCCCGTCGACGAGTTCGTGCCGCAGGCGATCTTCCGGGCCATGGTGAACGGCAATTCCGAAAAACCCGACCCGGTTCACGACGACATCATCGCCATCTGCGCTCGACGTGCGCCGGGCTTTGCGGTCGTGCCGATGCTCGCTGAAACCTTCTACAACCGCGTCAAGGCGGCCCACACCATCGTTGCCACCAGCGAGCCCCGGCTCCATGGCAACGTCATCATCCGCAAGGGTGTCATCCATCCGTCGGGAGCGGACCAATCATGATTCTGTGCTGCGGCGAGGCGCTCATCGACATGCTGCCGCGCACGACAGGCGCGGGGGAAGCCTCCTTTGCGCCCTATGTCGGCGGCGCCGTCTTCAACACGGCGGTCGCGCTCGGGCGGCTCGGTGTCCCGGTCGGCTTCTTCTCGGGCATCTCAAGCGACTTTTTCGGGCAGATGCTGCGTGATTCACTGGCCGCGAGCGGCGTCGAACTCGGCTACGTCAAGACCTCCGACCTGCCGACGACGCTGGCCTTCGTGCGCCTCGTCGACGGCCACGCGACCTACCTCTTCTACGACGAGAACACGGCGGGCCGCATGCTCGTCGAGACCGACCTGCCTGGCATCGGCGACGAGATCGCTGCCATGCATTTCAGCTGCATCAGCCTGATCCCGGAGCCGTGCGGATCGACCTACGAAGCGCTGATGCGGCGCGAACAGGGCCGGCGCGTCATGATGTTCGATCCCAACATCCGCAAGAACTTCATCACCGACAAGCCGGCCCATCTGGCACGCATGAAGCGCATGCTGGCGATGGCCGACATCGTCAAGCTGTCGGACGAGGATCTCGACTGGTTCGGCGAGACCGGTTCGCATGACGAGATCGCCGCGCGCTGGCTGACGCTCGGCCCGAAACTGGTCGTGGTGACCCGCGGATCGAAGGGCGTGGCTGCCTATTCCAGCCGGCACAGCGTCATCGTGCCCGCCGACACAGTCACCGTCGCCGATACGGTCGGCGCCGGCGACACGGTCAATGCCGGCATCCTCGCCTCGCTGCACGACCAGGGCCTGCTGACGAAGCCTGCCATCGCGACGCTGTCTGAAGATGCCATCCGCGCGGCGATGACGCTGAGCACGCGGGCAGCCGCGATCACCGTGTCGCGGCCCGGCGCCAACCCGCCCTGGCGCCACGAACTGGGCTGACGCGGTAAAACCGGCGCCTTCGCGCGATCACATTTTGTTTCGGAGGCACAGCGCGTCTCCGCGCGGCGCCGCTCAGTCCCGCTCGACCTGTTCCTTTTCCGGCACCTCGGCGGCAAAGCTTCGCCGGCTCGGTAACGCGGTGCTGATTTCGCCGCCCTGCCCCGCGGCTTTCTCGCATGACCCAACTCTGGTATCAGCCTGAAGAAATCAGCCCGATTTCCCGAGTTTCCGGAGTTGGAATGCAGTTCATCGATCTTGCCGCGCAGCGCGAACGCATCCGTGACCGGCTGAAGGCCGCCATCGACCGCGTCGTCGACGACGGGCGCTACATCCTCGGGCCCGAGGTGGCCGCTTTCGAACAGCAGCTCGCGACCTATGTCGGCGTCAAGCATGTCATTGCCTGCGCCAATGGCACTGACGCGCTGCTGCTGCCGCTGATGGCGGCGGGTATCGGACCGGGCGACGCGGTGTTCGTGCCGAGTTTCACCTTTGCCGCCACCGCCGAGGTCGTCGCGCTGGCCAAGGCCGAACCGGTCTTCGTCGACATCGATCCCGTCAGCTACAACATGGATGCGGCGAGCCTCGAAGCCGCCATCGCCATGGTCCGTTCGGAAGGCCGCCTGACGCCGAAGGCGATCATCCCCGTCGACCTGTTCGGCCTCGCCGCAGACTACGCGGCGATCGGCGCGATCGCGCGCCGCGAAAAGCTGCTGGTGATCGAGGACGCCGCCCAGGCGATCGGCGGTTCTGCCGGCGGGCGCATGTGCGGCGCCTTCGGCGACGTTGCCTCGACAAGCTTCTACCCCGCCAAGCCGCTCGGCTGCTATGGCGACGGCGGCGCCATGTTCACCAATGACGACGCCATGGCTGCAAAGCTGCGGTCGCTCGCCTTCCACGGCAAGGGCGAGACGCAATACGACAACATCCATGTCGGGCTGAACTCGCGGCTCGACACGATCCAGGCGGCGATCCTGATCGAAAAGCTCGCCATCCTGGAAGACGAGATGCTCGTCCGCCAGGAAGTCGCGCGGCGCTATCGCGACGGGCTTGGCGATGTCGTCAAGACGGCCTTCATACCGGAAGGGAGCCGCTCGGCCTTCGCGCAATACGCCATCGAGACGCCGCAGCGCGATGCGCTGAAGGCACATCTGCACGAAAAGGGCATTCCGTCGGTCATCTACTACGTGAAGCCGCTGCACCTGCAGGTCGCCTATGAGCGGTTTCCCCGCACGCCGACCGGGCTCGCCGTGTCGGAAACGCTGCCCGCGTCGATCCTGTGCCTGCCGATGCACCCCTATCTGTCGACGGCCGATCAGGACCGCATCATCGCCACGATCGGCGACTTCGTGACCCGCAACGGGCTGCGCATCGCGGCGGAGTAGTTTTCGTCAGAGCCCCACAAGCGCGGCGGGGCTGCCGCTCGCGATGAAATACGGATTGGCGAAATCGGAATCGTCCGCCTGGCCGCGCTTGCCATAGCGCAGCGGCGCGCCGTCGGTGGTGACCACCGTGCCGCCGGCCGCGCGCAGGACGGCATCGCCCGCCGCCGTATCCCACTCCATGGTCCGGCCAAAACGCGGATAGACGTCCGCCTCGCCGCTCGCCACCAGGCAGAACTTCAGCGACGACCCGACCGACACGATATCGCCGGCGTCGATCCTGGCGATGAAGGCGTCGGTCTCGGGCGTGCGGTGGGAGCGGCTTGCGACGATGGTCAGCGGTCCTTCGCCCTGCCGCACGGCAATGGCGCGCCGCGCGGTGATCTCGTGGCCGGTCGAGGTCTCGGCGATCTCGGCCTTGCCGGGTCGGCCTGAATAGAGGCGCCGCGTGCAGGGCGCATAGACCACGCCGACAGAAGGCACGCCGCCACGCACCAGCGCGATGTTGACGGTGAAGTCGGTCTTGCGGTTGATGAATTCTTTTGTGCCGTCGAGCGGGTCGATCAGGAAGAAGGTTCCGTCGAGCGCCTTGGGGACCAGCCCCTCGGCGATCTCCTCCTCGGCCACGCAGGCAATGTCGGGATAGTGCTCGCGCAGCCCCTTCAGGATCAGCGCCTCGCTGAGACTGTCGGCTTCCGTCACGGGCGACTTGTCGGCCTTGTCGCGCACCGCGATCGCGCCGTCATAGACACCCATGACGAGGCGGCCCGCGGCGAGCGCGAGCCGTTCGAAGATGTCGAGCATCGCCCGGTCGTCAGATGCCGTCGCCATAGTCATTGGTGTCGTGTCCAAGGTCGCGCTCGTTCAGCCAGGTTTCGAGCGCGAGTACCATGTCTTCCGGGGACCTGCCTAGCGTCTGCAGGTGGATTTCCGGCTTTTCCGGCGGCTCGTAGGGCGAATCGATGCCGGTGAAGTTCTTGATCTCGCCGCGCAGCGCGCGGGCATAGAGGCCCTTGGGATCGCGCTTGGCGCATTCCTCGAAGGGCGTGTCGACGAAGACCTCGATGAACTCGCCCGGCTCCATGCGCTCGCGCGCCATCTGCCGCTCGGCGCGGAAGGGAGAGATGAATGAGACGATGACGATCAGCCCGGCATCGGCCATCAGCCGTGCCACCTCGACGACGCGCCTGATGTTTTCCACCCGATCCTGGTCGGTGAAGCCGAGATCGCGGTTGAGGCCGTGGCGCACATTGTCGCCGTCCAGGATGTAGGTGTGACGGCCGTCGGCGTGCAGCTTCTTCTCGAGCAGGTTCGCGATGGTCGACTTGCCGGAGCCCGAAAGGCCGGTGAACCACAGCACGGCCGGCTTCTGGTGCTTGGCCTCGGCGCGCACCTTCTTGTCGATGTCGAGCGACTGCCAGTGGATGTTCTCTGCGCGGCGCAGCGGATGCAGGATCATGCCCGCCCCGGCCGTCGCGTTGCTGATGCGATCGATCAGGATGAAGGCGCCCGTCGCGCGGTTGTCGCCAAAACTGTCGAAGGCGATCGGCGACTGGGTCGAGATGTTGACCGTGCCGACCTCGTTCATGCTCAGCGTCTTGGTCGCCTCCTCGCCGAGATCGTTGACGTTGAGACGGAACTTGAGATCGGTGACGGTGGCGTTCGCCTGGTCCGTGGAGGTGCGCAGGATGTAGGAGCGCCCCGGCAGGAGCGGGCTCTCGTCGAACCAGACGACGGTCGCGGCAAACTGGTCGGCGACATGCGGCCGCGCCGCTGGCGCCACCAGCATGTTGCCCCGCGACACCTCGATCTCGTCGTCCAGCACCAGCGTGACCGCCTGGCCCTGGACCGCCTGCTTCAGGTCGCCGCCGGCCGCCACGATGCGCCGCACTCTTGAGGACGCGCCGGATTTCGCCACCACGACCTCGTCGCCCTCGGCCACCGCGCCGGATGCGATCGTTCCGGCAAAGCCGCGGAAGTCGAGATTGGGACGGTTGACATATTGCACCGGGAAGCGGAACGGCATGGCGGTCGGCAACGGGTCGACGTCGACCGTCTCGATATGCTCGAGCAGGGTCGGACCGCCATACCAGCCCATCTGTTCGCCGCGGCCCGTCACGTTGTCGCCATAGCGCGCCGACATCGGGATCGGCACGATGGCGGTGAAGCCGAGCCGTGCCGCAAACGCCATGTAATCGGCCACGATGCGGTCGAAGACAGTCTGGTCGAAGCCGACGAGGTCGATCTTGTTGACCGCCAGCACGATGTTCCTGATGCCGAGCAGCGAGGCGATGATCGAATGGCGCCGCGTCTGGCGCAGCACGCCCTGGCGCGCGTCGATGAGCACGATGGCGAGGTCGGCCGTCGAGGCACCCGTCGCCATGTTGCGCGTGTACTGCTCGTGTCCGGGCGTATCGGCGACGATGAACTTGCGCTTCGGCGTCGAAAAGAAGCGGTAGGCGACATCGATCGTGATGCCCTGCTCGCGCTCCGCCTCCAGCCCGTCGACGAGCAGCGCGAAATCGACATCGTCGCCCGTCGTGCCGTGGCGGCGCGAATCGCGCTCCAGCGTTGCCATCTGGTCTTCGAAGATCTGGCGCGTGTCGGACAGGAGACGGCCGATCAGCGTGGACTTGCCATCGTCGACCGACCCGCAGGTCAGGAAGCGTAAGAGCGACTTCTGCTCTTGGCCCGCAACGAACTGCGCGACGCTTTCGCCGATGGCGGTATCAACCGGAAGTGCGCGCATCAGAAATATCCCTCGCGCTTCTTCTTTTCCATTGAGCCTGCCTCGTCCTTGTCGATCATGCGCCCCTGGCGCTCGGAGGTCGTGGCCACGAGCATCTCTGCCACGATGCTCTCGAGATCCGCCGCGTCGGACTCGATGGCACCGGTCAGCGGGTAGCATCCCAGCGTGCGGAACCGCACCATCCGGTTCTCGACCGTCTCGCCAGGCCGCAGTTCCATGCGGTCGTCGTCCTTCATGATCAGCATGCCGTCGCGCTCGACGACCGGGCGCTCCTTGGCGAAATAGAGCGGCACGATCGGAATGCTCTCCTGCAGGATGTACTGCCAGATGTCGGTTTCCGTCCAGTTGGACAGCGGGAAGACGCGGATCGATTCGCCCGGCGCCACCCTGGTGTTGTAGATGTTCCACATTTCCGGCCGCTGGTTCTTGGGATCCCAGACGTGCTGGGCGTTGCGGAAGGAGAATATGCGCTCCTTGGCGCGCGACTTCTCCTCGTCGCGGCGCGCCCCGCCGAAGGCCGCGTCAAAACCGTATTTGTCCAGCGCCTGGCGCAGCGCGACGGTCTTCATGATGTGGGTGTGGGTGTTGGAACCATGGGAGAAGGGTCCGACGCCGTCGCGTACCCCCTCCTCGTTGATGTGCACCAGGAGGTCGAAGCCATGCCTGCGCGCCATCTCGTTGCGGAACTCGATCATCTCGCGAAACTTCCACGTCGTGTCGACATGCAGGAAAGGAAATGGCGGCTTGGCCGGATAGAAGGCCTTGATGGCCAGGTGCATCAGCACCGAGGAATCCTTGCCCACCGAATAGAGCATGACCGGTTTGGCGAAGGTCGCGGCAACCTCGCGGAAAATGTGTATCGACTCGGCTTCAAGCCGATCGAGATGGGACAATGTCGCGAGCATGGGATTGCCTTGTCATGACTACTGATCCCGCATGAACCGGATGCGAGACCAAATCGAGGGGGCGCAGTGTCGCACAAAAGCACGCCTGCTCAAGGTGGCGCCTGCCAAATCAGGCGCCATTCAGGGTCCAGTCATCCGCGCGCAAGCGAAAAACCGGAACGCTATTCCAATATCTCTCCGAAACCCGTGCGCCGGAGAGCATTTTCGATCATCGACAACAGCCTGCCGAGACAGTCTCAGCGGCGCGAGGGCAAGAGCGACCAGATGGCCGGAGCGAGTGCCGACGCCAGTGCAACCTTGATCAGGTCGGGCACGATGAAGGGCATGACGCCGAACTGCCAGGCCTTTTCCGAGCCGATCAGCGTGGACAGCCAGGCGTAGCCCATCGCCAGCATCACGATCTCGGCTGCCAGGATGGCCGCGAACAGCTTGACCGGGTTGCGGTCGTAGCCGCGGTCGGCAGCCAGGCCGACGATTGCGGCCATCACGACGAAGCCGGCGAGATAGCCGCCGGTCGGACCGAACATATAGGCGAGGCCGAGGCCCTTTTCCGGCGTGCCCTGGAAGACCGGCAGGCCGAGCGCGCCTTCCGCCATATAGAGGAGCAGCGTCGCGACCGCGAGCCTGCTGCCGAAACTCGTCGCGATGACGAAGATGGCGAGCGTCTGCAGCGACATGTCGACCGGGCCGATGACCACCTTGGTCTTGGCCGAGAGGACCAGCAGCAGCGTGCCGGCAAGCGCCATGATGATCTGTGTCGCCAGGCGCGCCGAGCCGCTGGCCGGCAGCGCCAGGAACACGAGCGGGCGCGCGGTGATTGCAGTTGCCATGGTTGGTTTCCCCGTTCCGTTTGAGGCCGTGGCGGGCCTCTGTCTCGCTTTCCGTATATTGGCTTCCATGGTAAGCGGCAAACGTTTTTCCAGCCCCCTTCCCGCTTGATTCATGGTGTGTGACCGCGATGACGCTTGAATTCGACACCGTCTTCGAGCCGCGCCATGGCGAGCCGGTCCAGGTCGCCGACGGCGTGCATCGCATCACGGTCAACAATCCGGGTCCGTTCACCTTCCACGGCACCAACAGCTACATCGTCGGCGATCGCACGCTCGCCGTCATCGACCCGGGACCTGAGGACGATTCGCATTTCGACGCGCTCCTGCGCGCGATCGCAGGGCGCCCGGTCAGCCACATCCTTGTCAGCCACACGCACCGCGACCACTCGCCGCTCGCCGCCCGGCTTGCCGTACGCACCGGCGCGACGATCGCGGCCGAAGGCGCGCACCGGTCGGCCCGGCCGCTGCATATCGGCGAGATCAATCCGCTCGACGCCAGCGCCGACATGGAATTTTGCCCTGACCGGCTGCTTGGCGACGGCGACCTCGTCGAGGGAGACGGCTGGGCGATCCGCACCGTGCTGACGCCCGGCCACGCCGCCAACCATGCCGCCTTCGCGCTGGAAGGCACCGGCATCCTGTTTTCGGCCGACCACGTCATGGCCTGGGCGACCTCGATCGTCGCCCCGCCGGATGGCGCGATGGCCGACTACATGGCGTCGCTCGACAAGCTCCTGCGCCGCGACGACAGGCTCTTCCTGCCCGGCCATGGCGGCCCCGTCCGCAACCCTGCCGCCTTCATGCGCGGCCTCAGGGCGCATCGCAAGATGCGCGAGCGGGCAATCCTCGAGCGCATCGCCAAGGGCGACCGGAGCATTCCGGATCTCGTCAAGGCGATCTACCGCGACACCGACCCGCGCCTGTTCGGCGCCGCGGCACTGTCGGTTCTCGCCCATCTCGAAGACCTGGTCGGTCAGGGAACGGTCGAAACGGACGGCGCACCGGCGCTCGACGGCATTTTCGCGCCAGCCTGACGCGCGGAGCGCTACTGCGCGGGCGCCGGCTGCGGTATCGGTACCGTCGGCGCGGTTCCGGCCTGGCCGGCAATTTCCGTGTCCAGTTCGCCCAGGAAGGCGACGATGCGCGCGGCATTGTCGCCGAAATCATACTGCCCGTAGCGCGAGGTCGAGCGCATGTCGACATAGGTCGTCTCGCCCTCGTCCGTCACCCGCACGGCAACGTCGATCGGGAAGGCAAAGACCGTCGTGTACGCCAGCGCCTCGATCGTCGTCTCGCTCACGGCGAATTCTTCCGGGACGCCCGGATGGACGATCCAGCCCTGCCGCTTCACCACGGCACTGACCGCGTCGAGCGTGCGGTCGAAGTCGAGGTCGTAGCGCCGGCCGGTCACCGTCGGGTAGGCCTGCGCCTGCAGCCTGGCGCGCGCTGCGGTCATGGGCTGGATCCTGTTCATGTCAGGCGTGCGCAGCGCCGCTGCCCGTTCCAGCGCAGGCGGATCCTCGAGATCGGTCGAAATGTCATTCAGCATCGGGCTGGTGTAGCCCTGATAGGCCGTGATCAGGAACGGGACCAGCACGACCAGACCCATGATGACCCCGAAACTGAGATCCCTGCCGCCGAGATCGCCATGGTTCCACAGCCGCGCAAAGGCGTAGGTGCCCATCATCAGCGCGAAGATCGCGCACACGAAAACGATGCCCAGCACCCAGATCAGCGCCGGCGTTTCCAGAAGCCCGTAGCGATGCGACAGGGTCGCGACGATCAGCAGGGCCGCGGAGAATGCCCCGAAGCGCCGCGACCAGCCCGCGGCGCGCGTGGTCCGCTGTTCCAGAATTGCCGCCATCCGTCCCGCTGTCCCCGCCCGTCGTCCGCCGCAGGCTCCTTAAAGCGAAACGGCCCGGCATTGAAGCAGAAAGGCGCGCGGCCTGCCCGTCACGCCTCCGTCGGCAGCCTGTAATCCTTGAACTGTTCGCGCAGCGCGGTCTTCTGGATCTTGCCGGTGGCGGTGTGCGGAATGTCGGCGACAAAGCAGACGTCGTCGGGCATCCACCATTTTGCGACCTTGCCGTCCAGGAAGCCCAGTATGTCTTGCTTGGCCGGCTCGCGTCCCGGCTTGCGCACGACGACCAGCAGCGGGCGCTCGTCCCACTTCGAATGCCTCACGCCGATCACCGCGGCCTCGGCCACGTCGGGATGGCCGACGGCCAGGTTTTCGAGGTCGATGGTCGAGATCCACTCCCCGCCCGACTTGATGACGTCCTTGGCGCGGTCGGTGATCTGCATGTAGCCGTGCTTGTCGATATGGGCGACGTCGCCGGTATCGAACCAGCCGTCCGCATCATACTGGTCCTTGCCCGCCCCGCCGTAATAGGCGGCAGCAACCGCCGGCCCGCGCACCTTCAGCCGGCCAAAGGTCCTGCCGTCCCAGGGCAGTTCGCGATTCTCGTCGTCGGTCACCTTCATCTCGACGCCGAACGGCGCATGGCCCTGCTTCTGGCTGATGGCGAGCCGGTCGTCGCCCTGCAGGTCGTCATAGTCCGGCTTGATCGAGCCCAGTGTGCCCAGCGGCGACATTTCCGTCATGCCCCAGGCGTGGATGACCTCGACGTCGTAATTGTCCTTGAATTTGCGCATGATCGCCGGCGGGCAGGCCGAACCGCCGATGACGACGCGCCTGAGATGCGGAAGCGTCTTGCCTGTCTCCTCGAGGTGCTGCAACAGCATCAGCCAGACCGTCGGCACGGCCGCGCTGAAGGTCACCTTCTCCGTGTCGAGCATCTCGTAGATCGAGGCGCCGTCCATCTTGCCGCCGGGCATCACCAGCTTGGCGCCGATCATCGGCGCGCTCTGCGCCAGCCCCCAGGCATTGGCATGAAACATCGGCACGACGGGCAGGATGACGTCGCGCGAACTGATGCCCATCGAATCCGGCATGCAGGCGATCATGGCGTGCAGCACGTTGGAGCGATGGCTGTAGACGACCCCCTTCGGATCCCCTGTCGTGCCCGACGTGTAGCACATGCCGGCCGCCGTCCCTTCGTCGAACGTCTTCCAGGCGAAGTCGCCGTCGGCCTCGGCCAGCCATGTCTCGTAGGCCACCGCGTTGAGCAGCGCGGTTGCCGGCATATGCGCTACGTCGGTGAGCACGATGACCTGCTTCAGCTCCGGCAGATGCGGCGCGAGCTTTTCCACCAGCGGCAGGAAGGTCAGGTCGACGAATATCGCCTTGTCGCCGGCATGGTTGATGATCCAGGCGATCTGCTCGGGAAACAGGCGCGGGTTCAGCGTGTGGTAGACTGCGCCGATCCCCATCGCGCCGTACCAGACCTCGACATGCCTGGCCGTGTTCCAGGCAAGCGTCGCGATGCGGTCGCCAAGGCCGTAGCCGTCGCGTTCCAGGCGCTGCGCCACCTGCAGCGCGCGGCCGCGCAGCGCCCCATAGGTGGTGCGCACGATCGGACCCTCGACCGAGCGCGAGACCACCTCCCGGTCGGCGTGCTGGCGGCCGGCATGATCGAGTATCTTGTGGCAGAGCAGCGGCCACTGCTGCATCAATCCGAACATCGCATAGCTCCCCGGCAGTCTTTTGTTTTGCAGACATTGTGGAGCGATCCGCCGCTTTGTCCAGTGGCATGCGCGTCGCCTGTGGACAGGCCGCGCTTGCGCCAGCCGGCGCCACAATGCCGCCAAGGTCCCCGCGAAAGGTTCCACGCGGGGGCCGGCACCGTGAGGTATCACATGGACGCGCAGCTTATAGCCGACACGACCGAGACGACCGAGCTTCCGCTGGCCATCGAGACGGCGGTTGTGGCGAGCGACGGCGACGTCGTCACCGAGACGGAGTTCGAGGCCGTCTGCCGCGAAGCGCTCGACGCGGTCGGCGGCACGGTCCTCTTCAAGCTCCGGGTCGGCAACGGCGTCGAGTGCCAGCATGTCGCGGCAGGCGCCATCGGCACCGGCCCGGCGCGCCAGCTGCTCGTCCTGTCGCTGCCGGTGGCCGGCGGAAAGCTCTCCGTCGAGACGGCCGCACGCAGCAAGAACCCCGTCGCGACAATCGCCGCCGCCTATGCCGGCCTCGCCGACGTGTTTGCAAAGGCGGCGTGACATCCACCCCATGAACGCCAGCCAGAACCCCTCGCCCGGCTTTGCCAGGAATCCGGCCAAGCAGATCACGATCGCGCCGCACAATGGTGTGGTGACCGTCAGCGCCGGCGGCGTGACCATCGCCCGGTCGAGCGCGGCCAAGCTGCTCACCGAAGCGCCCTATCCCGGCGCCTATTACATCCCGTTTGCCGACATCGACTTTTCCGTGCTGGAAAAGACCGGCCACACGACGCACTGCCCCTACAAGGGCGATGCCAGCTACTGGAGCATCGGTGCGGCCGGCGAAAGGGGCGTCAACGCCATGTGGGCCTACGAGACGCCCTTCGACGAGATGGCCTCGATCGCCAACCACGGCGCCTTCTATCCCGACCGTGTGGCGATCGGCGGCGGCTGACCCGGCGCCTCGACGCCGTCAGGGCAGGCCGCGCCTGCTCCACCCAGCCTCGCCCCGGCGCAGTCTCCAAAGCCGCGCTTCCCTGCGCGCGGCGGCGTCTCATCAGCCCGGTCGCCGCCATGCTCTCCGCACATGCCGCTCGCGCCCCCTCCCGCGAGCAGGTTTCGGGTGCTATGCTGCGCACCGCTGCAAGGATCCGCGCATGTCGAAGCCCGTCATATTTTCGATATCAGCCGCGTGGGACGCCGAAGCCGCGGTATGGACCGGCCATTGCGACGACATTCCAGCCGCTGCCGATGCGCCAACGCTTGACGGATTGCTGACCAGGATGTCCGCCATGGCGCTGGATCTCCTGCCCGACAATCATCCGGACATCGATCCGGCTGCCTTGTTTCTCCAGATTACCGCGCTTCGCGAAGCCGAACTCGCGGCTGCATGAATGGCGCCGCAATTCGACCGCCCGTTGCGGGAACTGTTGCGCGCCGCAGGCTGCACCTTGGTCAGACAGGCAAAGGCAGCCATGAAATATGGCACAGCGCCGCTACCGGCCGAAACTTCGCAGTTCCGGTTGGCATTCCCAGCCGCCACACCGCGAATGCGATCTTGCGCCAGGCAGGCCTGCCAAAGGCTTTCTGTCCCAGACCGGATTCATCGAAAAGTGCGCCACCCGATATCCCCCAAATGGGGGATATCGTAACGTCACCTACCCCTTCCCCACCGCCGCCTGCGCAGCCGCAAGCCGGGCGATCGGCACGCGGTAGGGCGAGCAGGAAACGTAGTCGAGCCCGACGCTCTCGCAGAAGTGGATCGAGGCCGGGTCGCCGCCATGCTCGCCGCAGATGCCGAGTTTTATGTCCGGACGCGTCGCCCTGCCCTTTTCCGCCGCCATCCTGACCAGTTCGCCGACGCCGTCGACATCGATCGAGACGAAGGGATCGCGGTCGACGATGCCCTTCTGGCGGTAGGTTTCGAGGAAGGACGCAGCGTCGTCTCGTGAAATGCCAAACGTCGTCTGGGTCAGGTCGTTGGTGCCGAAGGAGAAGAACTCCGCCGTCTCGGCAATGACATGGGCGCGGAGCGCAGCGCGCGGCAATTCGATCATCGTGCCGGTGAGATAGTCGATCGTCATGCCGCTCTCAGTCATGACCTCTTTGGCCACCGCGTCGATGCGCGTTTTCACGAAGTCGAGCTCCTTCTTCAGCCCGACCAGCGGCACCATCACCTCGGGCACCACCGGCCTGCCGGTGGTGCGCCCGGCCTCGATCGCCGCCTCAAAAATGGCGCGCGCCTGCATTTCGGCGATTTCGGGATAGGAGACCGCCAGCCGGCAGCCGCGATGGCCGAGCATCGGGTTGAACTCGTGCAGCGCCTCGGTGCGCTGGCGCAGCTTTTCGGCCGGCACGCCCATGGCGGCCGCCACTTCCTCAAGTTCCGCTTCCGTCTTGGGCAGAAATTCGTGCAGCGGCGGGTCGAGCAGGCGGATGGTGACCGGCAGGCCCGCCATGATCTCGAAGAGTTCGACGAAGTCGGAGCGCTGCATGGGCAAGAGCTTTGCGAGCGCTGCCCGCCTGCCCGCTTCGGTGTCGGCCAAAATCATCTCGCGCATGGCGATGATGCGCGCGCCCTCGAAGAACATGTGTTCGGTGCGGCAGAGCCCGATGCCCTCGGCGCCAAACGAGCGCGCCATGCGCGCGTCGGCAGGCGTCTCGGCGTTGGCCCGCACCTTCATGCGCCGCGCGCCGTCGGCCCATTTCATGATGGCGGCGAAATGGCCGGAGAGTTCCGGCTGCAGCATCGCCACCGTGCCCTTCAGCACCTGGCCGTTGCCGCCGTCGATGGTGATGACGTCGCCCTTGCGAAAGGTCTGGCCCATCGAGACCATGGTGCCGGCGCGGTAGTCGACGCGCAGCGTGCCGGCGCCCGAGACGCAGGGTTTTCCCATGCCGCGCGCCACCACCGCGGCGTGGCTGGTCATGCCGCCGCGCGTCGTCAGGATGCCTTCGGCGGCGTGCATGCCGTGAATGTCTTCGGGGCTCGTCTCGACGCGCACCAGGATCGCCTTCCTGCCGGCTGCCTTGGCGTCCTCGGCGTCGGCCGAGGAAAACACGATCTCGCCTGTGGCGGCACCCGGCGACGCCGGTAGGCCGATGCCGATCACGTTGCGCTCCGCGGCCGGGTCGATCGTCGGGTGCAGCAGCTGGTCGAGCGAGGACGGGTCGATGCGCGCCACCGCCTCCTGGCTGGTGATCAGGCCCTCATTGGCCATGTCGACGGCGATCTTCAGCGCGGCCTTGGCGGTGCGCTTGCCCGAGCGCGTCTGCAGCATCCAGAGCTTGCCGCGCTCGATGGTGAATTCGAGGTCCTGCATGTCGCGGTAGTGGCGCTCCAGCGTGCCGCATATGTCGACGAAGGCCGAAAACGCGTCGGGCATCAGCTTCTGCAGCGAGGGCTTGTCGGAGCCGGCGGCGATGCGCGCCTTTTCGGTGATGTTCTGCGGCGTGCGGATGCCGGCCACGACATCCTCGCCCTGCGCATTGACCAGGAACTCGCCGTAGAGGGTCTTTTCGCCGGTCGACGGATTGCGCGTGAAGGCGACGCCGGTTGCCGACGTCTCGCCCATGTTGCCGAACACCATGGCCTGGACGTTGACCGCCGTTCCCCATTTCTCGGGGATGTCGTGCAGGCGGCGGTAGGTGATGGCGCGCTGGTTCATCCAGCTGGAAAACACCGCGCCGATGGCGCCCCAGAGCTGCTCCTGCGCATCCTGCGGAAACGGCCGGCCGAGCTCCTCCTCGACCTTGGCCTTATAGAGCGCAATCACCTTGCGCCATTGCCCGGCCGTGAATTCGGTGTCGAGCTCGTAGCCGGCATTGGCCTTCTCGTCCTCCAGGATCTCTTCGAAGACCTCGTGGTCGACGCCGAGCACGACGTCGGAATACATCTGGATGAAGCGCCGGTAGCTGTCATAGGCAAAGCGCGGATCACCGGAATCGGCCGCCAACGCCTCCACCGTGCCGTCGTTCAGCCCGAGATTGAGCACGGTGTCCATCATGCCGGGCATGGAGGCCCTCGCCCCGGAGCGGACCGAGACGAGCTGCAGGCTGCCCGGATCGCCGAAACGCCGCCCGGTGATGTCAGCGATATGGTCGAGCGCCGCCTCGACCTGCTGCTTCAGTTCGGCCGGATAGGATTTTCCGTTGTCGTAGAAGCGGTTGCAGGCTTCCGTCGTGATGGTGAAACCGGGCGGAACGGGCAAGCTCAGACTGCACATCTCGGCCAGGTTGGCGCCCTTGCCGCCGAGCAGGTTCCTGTCGCCCGCACGGCCTTCAGCCGCGCCGTCGCCGAATGTATAGACCCACTTGGCCATGCCTGCTCCTCGACGTTTAGGGCAGCGGCCGCCCCCAAGCCGCCTGCCAGCCAGCCAGCGTTAGGATGCTGCACTGCGAAAGGCAAGCCGTTCGGCGCCCGGCAAACCGCTACAATCGATTAAGGAAACCGCGCCGCCGAGGCGATCGGCCGACACTTGAACGCAGCGCCGCAACGCTATAGAACAAACCAGGAACAATGGAGATCGCCATGAAACAGACCGGTAAGCTCGACTACCTCGAACTGGCGGCCACCCACGGCACGCTGGACACGGTGAAGGCCTTCTACAGCGCCGCCTTCAGCTGGACCTTCATCGATTATGGCCCGACCTATTCGGCCTTCGACGAGGGGCTGGAAGGCGGCTTCGACGCGATGCCATTCGAGGAACAGGCCAAGCCGCTGCCCGTGCTCTATTCGGACGCTCTGGAAGAGACCCTCGACGCGGTCGTGGCCGCCGGCGGAACGATCGTGCGGCCGATCTTCGCCTTTCCGGGCGGCAGGCGGTTTCACTTTGCCGATCCGGCAGGCAACGAGCTTGCCGTGTGGGGCGAATAGCGGATTGCGGGACGTCCTTTGGACCGGCGGAACAATTCCGCCGGTCTCCGGTTGCTGACGAGGCGACGCCATCGCGGCGCGCGCCCGCAGTTTTTGCAACAGGAGGCCGACATGGCGGAATTCGAGAAGCATGCGAGCGTGAGCGTCGAGTCAGACGGCGACAGCTGGACCGTGCGCGTGGACGACGACGGCTCGGTGACCGAGCAGGAATTCGGCACGGAAGACGAAGCTGAAGAGTTCGCGCATTCGCAGCGCATGCTGCTCGGCATCGTGCCGCAGCAGGACCTCGCCTGACGGCGCACCGGCAGATCAAGAACCGCTCCGCTTCGGTCCCGAAACGCGCGGCGTTTCAGCACGCGCGCGATTGTGCTTTGCCTCGTCGCTGACTATAAGACGCCGATTCCGGCCCGGGCCGGTCATTGGGGCGTAGCCAAGTGGTAAGGCAGCGGTTTTTGGTACCGCCATTCGGAGGTTCGAACCCTCCCGCCCCAGCCATGACGTGCGTAGGTGCTTTTTGGCCAGCCGTCTTCCAGGGCCTTACTTGGAAGCCTTCGCCACCAGCTCGTCTCCGGCACGGCGGCCGAACACGCCGGCCAGCCGCTCGGCGGCATGAAAGAGGCGCGCCTTGCGCCTCTCCAGCCAGCCCGGCTTGCTGGCCATGTCCGCGTGACCTTCGGATCTGATCTTCTCGCTCAGCATGGCGCTGCGATCCGACCCGCAGGCCGACGTCGTAACCTCGACCGCGGAGAAGCCCGCGTCGCGCACGATCCGCGCCATCGATTCCGGCGTGAAGATGTGGAGGTGGCGAGGTGGATCGAGCGCCATCCAGTCGCGGCCGTAGCGGCGATGGCCCAGCCCATCCGCGTTCGGCGTCAGCATCACCAGCCGGCCGCCCGGCTTCAGCAGCCGGTGAATCTCGCGCAGTGTCGCGAGCGGTGTCGGAAGATGTTCGATGACGTGGCTGAGCACGACGGCGTCGAAGCTGTCGCCTGCAAATCCTTGCGCACTCACATCGCCGTCGAAGATGGTGAGACCCTTCGATCGTCCGACTTCCGCGGCCTGGGGGTCGAATTCCACGCCCACCGCATCCCATCCGAGGCTCGAGAGCAGTTCCATCGCGTGCCCGCTCCCGCAGCCGATGTCGAGCAAACGCTCCGGTCCTCTGCCCTTGCGCAGGTGAAACACCTGGTCATCCAGTTCCATGCGCCGGCGCGTGCGCATGGCAAACAGCGCGGCCAGCACACCGTCTCTCAGACGGCTGCCAGTGGCCGTGGCGTCAGGCGCGCCAAAACGGGTGGCAAGGTAGGCCCGCTTGGCCAGAGAGGGTCTTCGATCGGCCGGTGCACTGTGCGTAAAATACTCCCGGTAGGCCTCGCCCAGGTCTTCGGCGAGCGGCATGGGATCGAGCCAGAGCGTGCGGCACGACTCGTTCGAACAGCGCGCGAGCGTCCAGGTGCCGGGGGCGTTGAACAGGCGGTCCTGCAGGTGTGTGTAGAGGCTCTTGCCTGCGGCGCCGCAGACGGCACAGGCAGGCCGGGGATCGCTGCGCATTCTGCTACCTGTCTCCATTCGATGGCGCGGCGGCTGAACCCGACTTGCGCCAGTACACAGCCATGCCATCGACATCGATCATCGGGTCGGTGATGCCATTCCTCGTCCGGTAGTCCTCCACCGCCCTGCGGCATGGCTCGAGGCCGAAGTCGTCGACGATCACGAAGCCACCGGCCGACACCTTCGGGTACATCGGCTCCAGGACCTGGATCGTGGACTCGTAGAGATCGCCATCCAGTCGCAGCACCGCGAGGCGCTCGATGGGCGCGGTCGGCATCGTGTCCTTGAACCAGCCTTCCAGAAAATGGACGCGCTCGTCGAGCAGGCCGTAGGCCCGGAAGTTTGCTTCGACGACGCCGCGCGAAATCGCCAGTTCCTCGTATTTGTCGAGGTTCCAGCCACGGTCGGCGGGAAATTGTGCCGCGTTAGCCGGCGGCAATCCCCGAAAAGAGTCCGCAAGCCAGACATGCCGACTTTCGTCGCCATGCGCGGTCAGTACCCCCTTGGTGAAGATCGAGGCGCCGCCGCGCCACACGCCCGTCTCGAGGAAATCGCCAGGCACGTTGTCTTTCAGCACCGTCTCGATGCAGTGCTGGAGGTTGTCCAGCCGCTTCATCCCGACCATCGTGTGCGCGCGCGCCGGCCAGTCCATCCCGATCGTGCGCCGCTCGCGGATCGCGTCGGGTGAAAGCCCTTCATAGTCGCGGTTCAAGCGCACGGCATTCAGCCCGAACAGCCGTAGCGCCGCCCGCAATGGCGCATGCAGCAGGCCGGTCACGCGCTCGCGGCTCGATCGCGGCCGCCACGGGACCATAGACGACATCGGATCGGCGATATGGATCATGTCGGTCAGCGTGAGCTTCAGGAGTTCGATGTAGAGGGCCGCCGGGTCCCTGGTCGCAGTTGCGCGTGACGCCGTCATGTGCCGCCCTCTTGTCGTTGCGGCGCCATGTCGGGCTCGCCAAGGTTCCGGGTTCGAGCCGCCACCGGCTCCGTCGGCAGATGCGCCGCGAGTTTCGCCATCAGCACGCGCCGCTTGGGTTCCCGATATTCGTCCTTGGTACCCCAGCCCACCTCGTGGATCCATTCGCCGCGCAGTTCGAACTTGGCGTCGTCGAGCGGAACGCCCGCAAGCGCCTCGATCGCCACGATCGGCCTTGGCGGCAGGGTCGCCGGATCGGTGTGCCTGTAAAGCACGTCCCAGTTGGCACCGCCCGTATCGAGGCCGACGAACCAGTCCAGCCCGAAGTCGAGCGGCTCGTCGCGCATGGCCTCGAAGTCGAAGACGCAATAGCCCGCCCAGAGAAACCAGCGTTCGCCGGCCCAGCGGAAATCGCCATAGAATGGATGTTGGGCCAGCAAGGCAAAGGGGGCGACAGGCTTGATCGGGAACAGGTCGTGATCGACAAATCCGAAGGCGCGTGGCCGCGCCGGCTTCAGGATGTTGTGCCAGCCCCAGTTCATCGCGATCCCGTGCGACCGGCTTGAATTCTTGCCGGTCCACGGATTCTCGGGCAGCCGGACATAAAGCGCGCCGGCGTCCTGCGTCGTCTGCCTGATCTCGCCAGCCACCGTGTCCATGCGCGAATTGTCGAGGACCAGGTGAATGTCGAAATCCACGTAGCGGTGGATCAGCGCGCACTGGACCGCCAGCGCCTCGCGGTCGTCGAAGGCGACCGTGATGATGACATTTTTTCCGGCAATGGCGTTGCGGATGGCAGTCAGGTCCTGCTGCGGCGCGGGAAGCTTGAAATAGGCCTCGTCGACCCGCTTGTAGCGACGCGTCTTCATCCCCTGCGTCAGCGGGCGGAGATGAAGGAAGTCGTTCAGGCTGTATTCCGAAAGCGTCTTGGGCATGGCCCCGCTCGATACGGACCATTGCCGTCGCTCGTCAAGCGCCGAGCCGGCGCGCGTGGCGCCATTCGCAGCCGATCGCGCCACGATCGCCCGGATGCTCGGTTCCCCATGGGACGAAACTGCGTTACCACAGGCACGGAAGGACACGCCAATGCCGCCCGACGCTCGTGCACCGCGCCTTGCCGTTCTCATCGACGCCGACAACGCCTCGGCCAAGATCGCCGATGGCCTGTTCGAGGAGATCGCCAAGTTCGGCGAGGCCAGCGTGCGGCGCATCTATGGCGATTTCTCCAATGCGCGCTCCAAGGCATGGGCCGACATCCTGTCCAAGCATGCCATCATTCCCCAACAGCAGTTTGCCTATACGACGGGAAAGAACGCGTCGGACATCACGCTCGTGATCGATGCGATGGATCTACTGCTGTCGGGGCGGTTTGACGGCTTCTGCCTCGTCTCGTCCGACAGCGACTTTACCCGTCTCGCCGCCCGCATCCGCGAGCAGGGTATCAGCGTCTACGGCTTTGGTGAAAAGAAGACGCCGGAAAGCTTCCGGCAGGCCTGTCACCGTTTTGTCTACACGGAAAATCTCGTCCCGGGTTCACCGCCCAGCGAGCAGAATCCCGCTCCGCCAACGACGGCGCTGGAACCTCCCAGCAAGGCAACGCCGATCATCAAGCGCGTGATCGCCCAGATGGAAAGCGATGACGGCTGGGTGGCGCTGGGCACGGTCGGCAACCATCTCGCAAAGCTGTATCCGGACTTCGACTCGCGGACCTATGGCAGCCGCAATCTCAGCGGGCTGGTCAACAAGTCGGGGGAATTCGACGTCGAGCAGCCGAAAGGCGGCACCATGCGCGTCCGCGTGAAAGCCGCGCCAGCCAAACCGAAAGCCCGCAAGCCAGCCTGACGCCTTCAGCGCTTTGGGAACCGCCGTCTCACCCTGCCTCGCGCATGCGCTCGGCGACGTCGAGATCGACCGACACCAGCTGGCTCACCCCCTGCTCGGCCATGGTGACGCCGAACAGCCGGTTCATGCGCGCCATGGTGATCGGGTTGTGCGTGATGATGACGAAGCGCGTTTCGGTCGTGCGCGCCATCTCGTCCATCAAATTGCAGAAGCGCTCGACATTGTGGTCGTCGAGCGGCGCGTCGACCTCGTCCAGCACGCAGATCGGCGCCGGGTTGGTGAGGAACACGGCAAAGATCAGCGCCATCGCCGTCAGCGCCTGCTCGCCGCCCGAAAGCAGCGTCATAGTCTGCGGCTTCTTGCCCGGCGGACGGGCCAGGATTTCCAGGCCTGCCTCCAGCGGGTCGTCTGATTCCACCAGCTGGAGTTCGGCCGTGCCGCCGCCAAAGAGATGCGAAAAGAGCCGCTTGAACTGCTCGTTGACGACCTCGAACGCCGCCAGCAGCCGCTCGCGACCCTCCCGGTTGAGGCTCTGGATCGCCTGGCGCAGCTTGCGGATCGCCTCGACGATGTCCTCGCGCTCGGCGACGATCGCCTCCAGCCGGTCGGACAGTTCCTTCTGCTCCTCCTCGGCGCGCAGGTTGACGGCGCCGAGCCGCTCGCGCTCCCCCTTCAGCCGGTCGAGCGCGCGCTCGATGTCGGCCACCTCGGGCAGCGGCGCGTCCGGCTCCAGCCCGGTCAGGCGCATCAGCAGATGCGGCGGCGTGTTCAGCGCTTCCTGGATGCGCGCCTCGATCTCGCGGCGGCGGTCGTCGGCGGCCGTCAGCCGCTCCTCGGTGCGCCCGCGCTCCTCGCGCGCGCCGGCGAGCGCCTGGATCGCAGCCGTCGCCAGGCGGTCGAGCACAGCCTGCTGGGTCTCCGCCTCCTGCAGCCGGTCGGAAACATCCTTGCGCGCCGTGTCGGCGGTCGCCAGTTCCGACAGCAGTGCACGGCGGCGCGCGGCGATCTCGTCCGGCGCCTCGGCAAGTGCGTCGCGCTCCGTCACCGCCTCGGCGCGGCGCTCGACGAGGGCGGCGATGTGACCCTCGGCATTCCCAGCCCGCGCGACCCAGGTCTGGCGCTCGCCGGCAATCGCCTCGAGGCGCCGCTGCCGCGCGGCGGCCTCGCGCTTCAGCCCCTCATGCATGGCGCGGGCGTCGGCCAGCGCCGAGCGGTCGCGCGTCACCGCCTGCGCCGCCTGGTAGAGTGCCGCCTGCAGCGCCGAAAGGTCAGGCGCTTCGCCGCGCCGCGTCCGGGCTTCCACGAGCGCCGCCTCGGCCTCGGCCAGATCGGCCACGATGCGTGATTTGCCCTCGTCGAGCGCCGCCTGCCTGGCGGTCAGCTCGCCGGCGGCCTTTTCTGCCCGTGACAGCGCATCGCGGGCTTCGTCCACCATGCGCTGCGCCGTACGCCAGTTTTGCCGAGCGGCCTGCTCGGCCGCGGTCTTTTCGCGCACCGAAGCCTCGGCCGACGCCAGCAGCGCCTCGGCCGCCTTCACGGCGGCCTCCGACTGCTTTCCGGCCGCCTCGAGCTCGGCGAGCCGGTTCTTCTGCGCCAGGCGCTGCGCGGCGGCAGTGGGCGCGTCCACGCTGGCGACAAAACCGTCCCAGCGCCACAGCGCGCCCGTCCGGCTGACCAGTCGCTGTCCGGGTTTCAGCAAGGCCTGCAGCCGCGGCCCGTCGCCCGCTTCGACGATGCCGATCTGGGCAAGCCGGCGCGCAAGCTGCGGCGGCGCGCGCACCACGCTCGCGAGATTCGCCACACCGTCCGGCAGGCGCGGATCGTCCAGCGCCGGCGCGCTGTCGCCCCAATGGGCCGGCGCGGAGATATCCAGCGGCGCGTCGAGGTCTTCGCCAAGTGCGGCGCCGAGCGCGGTCTCGTAGCCGCGATCGACCGCGATCTTTTCCAGCACGGCGGGAAACAGCCCGCCGCCGCCGGCATTCAGGATCTTGGCCAGCGTGCGAGCCTCGGTGTCGATGCGCGCGGCCGCTGCGCGAGCTTCCTGCACCGGCGGCCGGGCGGCGGCCTCGGCACTGCGCGCGGCCGCGATCGCCGCCTCCGCCGTGCTCGCCGCCTTCTCCGCCTCGCCTGCCGCCGCAATCGCGGCCTCGACCAGCACGCGCTTTTCGGCCGGATTGGCAAGCCTGCCGACGCGATCGGCGATGTCGGCGGTCTCGCGTTCGATCTCTGCGAGCTTGGCCGAGAGCCGGTCGCGCCGTTCGGCGGTGTCGCGCAGCGTGCGCTCGAGCTGGTTGATGCCGGCAGCCGCCTCGGCGCGCTCGGCGGTCAGCTTGGCCAGCGCGCCTTCGCTCAGCGCCAGTACCGCGGTGGCGCGCTCGAAGGCGGCCAGCGTCGTCTTCTCCTGGTCGGCTGCGCCTGCCTCCTCGGCCTTCAGTGCCTGCTCTTCCGCGTTCAGCCGCGCCAGCGCATCGGCATTGTCGCGGATCATCTGCTCTTCGCGGGCGATGTCGGCGTCGAGCTGCGCGAGACGACGGTCGAGCTCGACCTGGCGCGCGGAAATCCGCGCCGCCTCGTCGTCGAGTTGCTGGCGCGCAATCGACAGGCGCTGGAAGACGGCGGCCGCCGCTGCCGAGGCGTCGCGCAGGCCAGGCAGCTTCTGGGCAGCGATCGCCTGATCCTTGGCGGCGGTCATCTGGGCGGCGGCACGCTCGCCCACCAGCGACGTAGCAACCGCCAGTGCCGACTGCGCCTCGCCCGTCTGCGCCTTGGCCAGTGTCCAGCGCAGATGCAGCAGCGCCGCCTCCGCCTTGCGGATGTCGGCCGACAGGTTCTTGAAGCGGGTGGCCTGGCGCGCCTGGCGCTTCAGGCTCTCGATCTGGCCCTCCAGTTCGCCGACGACGTCCTCCAGGCGCTCGAGATTCTGCTCGGCGGCGCGCAGCCGCAGTTCCGCCTCGTGGCGGCGCGTGTGCAGGCCGGAAATGCCCGCCGCCTCCTCGAGCAGCGCGCGGCGCGCCTGCGGCTTGGCCTGGATGAGTTCGCCGATGCGCCCCTGCCCCACCATAGAGGGCGAGCGCGCGCCGGTCGACTGGTCGGCAAACAGCAGCTGGACGTCCTTGGCGCGGGCTTCCTTGCCGTTGATGCGGTAGACCGAGCCCGCCTCGCGCTCGATGCGGCGCGACACTTGCAGTTCGTCGGCATCGTTGAAGGGCGCCGGCGCGTTGCGGTCGGTGTTGTCGAGGAACAGCGTCACCTCGGCGGTGTTGCGGGCGGGCCGCGTGCCGGAGCCGGAGAAGATCACGTCGTCCATGCCGGACGCACGCATGTTCTTGTAGGAGCTCTCGCCCATCACCCAGCGCAGCGCCTCGACAAGGTTGGACTTGCCGCAGCCATTGGGCCCGACCACGCCGGTCAGGCCGCGCTCGATGACGAATTCGCCGGGTTCGACGAAGGACTTGAAGCCGAGAAGGCGCAGGCGCGAGAATTTCATGGCGAGCCCGGCACGGCCGGTCGGCCGCTCCCGGGCGTCACGCCAGGAACGTGATCAGAGCAGCGGGTCGATGATTGCCGATGCTTCCTCAACCGACAACGCCCCCTTGTACTGGCTTCCGTTGATGAAGAAGGTCGGGGTGGAATCCACCTTGAATTCATCGGCGCCGCGGGTCCGGACCATCCTGATGTCCTCCAGCAGCTTCTGGTTCGTCAAGCAGCCTTCGAACTTCTCCTGTGTAAAACCGGCCAGCCGTGCGATCGACAGCAGCGCATCCCTGGCATTCTCCACGCCAGCCCAGCTGTTCTGCTGCTGGTAGAGCACGTCGATCATCGGGAAGTAATTGTCCTCGGCGCAGCGCGCGAGCATGAAGCCCGCCTCGGCGCGCGGGTCGAAGGGAAACTCGCGCAGGATGAGCCGCACCTGGCCCGTGTCGATGTATTTCGTCTTCAGCGCGGGCAAGGTGTTCGTGTGGAACTGTGCGCAATGCGGGCAGGTCATCGAGGCATATTCGACGATCGTCACCTTGGCGTCGTCCTTGCCGAGCTGCTTGTCGGGCAGCGCGCCGGGACCGAGGAGTTTCGCCATGTCCACCGTGCCGGCCGGCGTCGGTGCCGCCACCGTGGGTGCGGCCGCGGGAGCCTGTGTCGCGGGTGCTGCCGGTTCGGCGGGTGCGGCGGCCGGCGCCTGCGCCACGGCGTCGGACCCGTTGTCGCTGCAGGCGCCGAGCGCCAGGGCGGCCGGCATTGCGGCCAGCGAGGTCAGTACGGTTCGGCGCGAAAGGGACCGGATCATGGAATCACCTGAAATATTGCTCGGAGGTATGGCACGGACTGACCAGACTGTCAGACTTCGCGCGAATTAAGGCATTGTGGCCGCCAATCCAAGCCGCTTCGGACAAGCGGCCATCACGATCGCGCGAATTCGCCGGCCTCACGGCTTCTTCGACCCGATGACCGAGGCGCCGAGGCGTTCGAGCGAAGCGCGCAGCCCGTCGTCCTCGATGGCGTGGACGCGCCCCGAAAGCCCGTCCTTCTCGCCCTGTGTCAGCGCGCGCAGCCGTGGTTTTGGCGCGCGCTGTTCCGGCGCCACCGGCTTCTGCACGATGCGGATGCGGCCGACCGCCGTGAAGCCCAGGAAGGCATTGACGCGCGCGACCACTTCGCCCGCCTCGTGCTGCAGCTGCAGCGCCGCCGCGCCTTCGCAGGCGATCACCAGCGTCGCCGGCTGGAACGGATCGTCCTCGCTCATGCGCCGGGGCCAGTTGAGCTTTTCGGGCCGCGTCCGGCTCGCCAGCCGCGCCCCGACGATCTCCTCCCAGGACTGGATCAGCCCGATGGAAATGCCCGCCCGCTTGCGCAGCACCGGGTCGAGGATCTGCGCGGCGAGATCGCTCACCGCGACGGGATTGCCGAAATTCTGTCTGGCCATCGGGATGCTCCGGATGCGCAACACTAGCACGTCGATAGATCGAGCAGGTGCCAAAATGCGCCCCGTTGATGCTGGCAGCGCCATATGATAATTTTATCATATTGCGCGACGCGCGATTTTGCTGATTGGCATCAAGACCTATCTGAGGCATGGCTTCATCCTTCAGATGACAGTCTGGCGTCTACCGGGTGCGACTTCGGAACGCACGCACGGCCTGAAGTATCCATTGTTCTTTGGGCGCCCGGGCGAACGCATCATCGGATATGACAACGAAGCCGGAAAGGGTGACCATCGGCATTATCGCGACCATGAGGAGCCGTATCGGTTTCGGTCGCTCGGTCAGATCCTGATCGATTTCCAGGCCGATGTGAGAAAGGAGACAGGTGATGAATGAGATCAAGCTCACCATCGGAGGCATGGACCAGTTTTTCGAGCGCGCGCAGGACATGGCCAAACGCCTCGATGCCGGTGATCGCAGTCCGCAGCCGGCGCAAATCATGTTCGAACATCCGGGCGCGCTGTTCAGTCTGCTGACACCTAACCGCTGGAGCCTTCTGGCTTGCCTGCGCAAACTGGGTCCGTCCTCCATCCGAGCTCTGTCCAAGACGCTGCAGCGAGACTATCGCGGCGTGCATTCGGATGTGACGGCACTGCTTGAGGCGGGACTGATCGAAAAGGACGATACCGCGAGGGTGCTCGTCCCCTGGTCAAAGATCACGGCCGAGATGAATTTCGAGGCGGCAGCCTGAAAACATACAAAGCCTTGAATACCGAAACCATCCCGGCGCGCCTGCTCGCATGGTACGACGCGCATCACCGCGACCTGCCGTGGCGCACGGCCCCGCGCGACGTGGCCAAGGGCGTGCGCTCGGACCCCTACCGCGTCTGGCTGTCGGAAATCATGCTGCAGCAGACGACGGTCGAGGCGGTCAAGCCCTACTTCCGCGCCTTCGTGGAGAAATGGCCCGACGTCCAGGCGCTCGCGGCCGCCGAGACCGAGGACGTCATGCGCGCCTGGGCGGGCCTCGGCTATTATTCGCGGGCGCGCAACCTGAAGGCCTGCGCAAATCTCGTCGCCTCCCTGCCCGGCGGCTTTCCCGACACCGAGGATGGGTTGCGCGCGCTGCCCGGCATCGGCGCCTATACGGCCGCGGCCATCGCCGCGATCGCCTTCGACCGCCCGGCCGTGGTGGTGGACGGCAATGTCGAGCGGGTGACGGCACGGCTGTTCGACATCCGCATCCCGCTGCCCCTGGCCAAGCCGCCGATCCGCCAGGCTGTCGAGCGCCTCGTGCCACCGGACCGGCCCGGCGATTTCGCGCAAGCCATGATGGATCTCGGCGCGACGATCTGCACGCCGCGCCGGCCGCAATGCATGCTCTGCCCGTTGCGGGAGGACTGCCAGGCGCTGCTCACGGGCGACCCGGCGCTCCTGCCGCTGCGTGGTGCGAAGCCTGAAAAGCCGCTGCGGCGCGGCGCTGCTTTTGTCGCGGTCCGGCCGGATGGCGCGATCCTGCTCCGCACGCGGCCCGACAAGGGTCTGCTCGGCGGCATGACGGAAGTGCCGACGACGGACTGGACCGCCGGGCGGGACGGCGCGACGACGCTTGACGCCGCCCCCTTCCCCGCCGACTGGCGCAAGGCGGGGCGCATCGCGCATGCCTTCACGCATTTTTCGCTCGAACTCGACGTGTTCGTCGCCGAGAAGGCCGCAGCCGTCACGCCCGCCGGGCATCGCTGGGTGGCCGCGGATGCCGTTCCCGGCGAGGCCCTGCCGACGGTGATGAAAAAGGTCATCGAATCGGCGATACAGGGCGCCACCAAGGCGCGGCGTCCCACAGCAGGCTGAGAGCATCATGACCCCCATCCGCCACATCGTCTTCGACATCGGCAAGGTGCTGATCCACTACGATCCCGATCTCCCCTTCAGCCGCCTGATCCCGGATGCGCAGGAGCGGAAATGGTTTTTTGACACGCTCTGCACGCATGAATGGAATCTCGAGCAGGATCGCGGCCGCAGCTGGGAAAAGGCCGAGGAGATGCTGATCGTCGACTATCCCCTGCATGCGGAAAACATCCGTGCCTTCCGGCGCCACTGGCACGAGATGGTGCCGCACGCCTACGAGGACACCGTCGCGATCATGGAGGGGCTGATCGATGCTGGCCACGACGTGACCATGCTCACCAATTTCGCCGCCGACACGCTGGCCGAGGCGCGCCAGCGCTTTGCCTTTCTCAACCGTCCGCGCGGCGTGACAGTCTCCGGCGAGATCGGCCACATCAAGCCCGACCGGGAAATCTACGACCACCACGTCAGGGCCTTCGGGCTCGATCCGGCCGCCACGCTGTTCATCGACGACAGCCAGAAGAATGTCGACGGCGCGATTGCGGCGGGCTGGCAGTCGGTGCTGTTTACAAATGCCAAAGCGCTCGAGCAGGAACTCGAGCGCTTCGGAATCGGCCGGTGACTGGAATCCCGGCCTATCGGTGGTTTCTGGGTCGCGGATCCCTCAATCCGTTCGCCCTCCCGCCGGTTTCCCGCTGCCTCCAGCGCAAATCCGGCGTTCGCCAGTCTTTCATCGTGCCTGAGGCACGCTGAATTCTCCTGTCGGGCTCTTCAGCCCGCCCGCTCCATGCCGAGCCTTGCGATGCGGCGCAGTTCGTCGATCGGCGTCAGGCCGCCATTGCGCTCGTAGTGCCAGAAGGTCCAGCCGTTGCAGGCGTCCATGCCCTGCACCTCGGCGCCCATCTTGTGGATCGAGCCTACCCGCTCGCCGGCCGCCAGCGTGCCGTCGGCGCGCACCTTGGCGGCGTGCCGCTTCTTGGAATCGTAGAGGATCGTGCCGGGCTTGACGATGCCGGCGTCGATCAGGCTGACGAAGGCGACGCGCGGCTCGGCGCGCTTGCCCAGCATCAGCGACAGGTCGGCGAGATCCATCGGCACGACCGAGGCGATGCGTTCGTTGGCCGCGTCGATGTAGTCCTGCTCGCGCTCGACGCCGACGAAATGGCGTCCGAGCCGCTTGGCGACCGCGCCCGTGGTCCCCGAGCCGAAGAAGGGATCGAGGATCACGTCGCCGGGCTTGGTGGATGACAGCATGATGCGGGCAAGCAGCGCCTCCGGCTTCTGCGTCGGATGCAGCTTGTCGCCCTTCTCGTTCTTGAGCCGCTCGCCGCCCGTGCAGATCGGAAACAGCCAGTCCGAGCGCATCTGGACATCGTCATTGGCGGCCTTCATGGACTCGTAGTTGAAGGTATAGCCCTTTGCGTTCTGGTCGCGCGAGGCCCAGATCAGCGTCTCATGCGCATTCTGGAAGCGGCGGCCGCGAAAGTTCGGCATCGGGTTGGTCTTGCGCCAGACGACGTCGTTGAGGATCCAGAAGCCGAGGTCCTGCATCGTGGCGCCGACGCGGAAGATGTTGTGGTAGGAGCCGATGACCCAGATCGTGCCGTTGGGCTTCAGCACCCGCTTGGCGGCGAGCAGCCAGGCGCGGGTGAAGGCGTCGTAGGCGGCAAAGTTCTCGAACTGGTCCCAGTGATCGTCGACGGCATCGACCTTCGACTGGTCGGGGCGGTGCAGGTCGCCGTTGAGTTGGAGGTTGTAGGGCGGGTCGGCAAAGATCGCGTCGATCGACTTTTCCGGCAGCCGCTCGAGCGCGGCCACGCAGTCGCCCTTGATGATCGTGTCGCGCCAGGAGTTTGCACTGGGCACAGGGCTACTGTCGGCGACAAACTGCAGGACTGGCATGGGACACCCGGATACGCGTTACGTTTACACGCTGTTATGGTTACCAATTCGCGTAAACATTTAATGAAGCCGCCGACAGAATCGGGCCTGCGACGCCGGTATTTGTTCCCAATCCGCTCTGCTTGGTCTATCAGGCCACCTTCGCGTCAACCCCGAGTCCGTATCCGCATGTCCCAGCCCGATCTCGTCATCTTCGACTTCGACGGCGTTCTCGTCGATTCCGAAATCATCGCGGCCCGCGTCGAGGCCGAACTCCTGACGGCTTCGGGCTATCCGATCTCGACCGAGGACATGATCGAGCTCTATGCCGGGCTCACCTTCAAGGACATCCTGCTCAAGGCCGAGCAGAATGCCGACGTGCCGCTCAAGGCGTCGCTGATCGATGAGGCCGAGACGCTGGTCGACAAGGCGCTGCGCCGCGAGTTGCGGGCGATCGAGGGCGCCGGGCGCGCCGTGGCATCGCTCGCCGGGCCAAAATGCATCTGTTCCAATTCGCGCGGCGAGCGCATCGCCTTCATGATCCAGAAGACCGGCCTCGAAGGGCTTTTCGACGGCAACGTCTTTTCCGCGCTGGAGACACCGACCGCAAAGCCCAAGCCGGCGCCGGATGTCTTCCTCCATGCGGCAACCATCATGAAGGCCGACCCCGCCAACTGCTTCGTCATCGAGGATTCGGTGCATGGCATCGCGGGCGCCAAGGCCGCGGGCATGCGCGTCATCGGCTTCACCGGCGGCCTGCACAGCTTTCCCGGCCATGCCGACCAGCTGATGGAGGCCGGCGCCGAAACGGTGATCCGGCGATGGGCGGATTTTTCCGGCGTGCTTGCCGCGCTGTCGGAATGGTCCGAGCTCTGACACCGCCGTCTGTCAACTTGTGTTGACATTGATCTATGTCAACCTGACGCTACAGTCGCTTCGATACCGTCCGTCCTGTGCCAAGCGGAGGAGGACCGGATGCGCATCGCCCTCATTCACCCCAACTACCATTCCGGCGGTGCCGAGATCGCCGGCAACTGGCCGCCCGCATGGGTGGCCTACATAGGCGGGGCGCTCAAGGCGGCCGGGTTCGACGACATCGTCTTCATCGACGCGATGACAAGGCATCTCTCCGATGACGATCTGCGCGCCGAGCTTGCCGCCGTCAGGCCGGATGTGGTTGGCACGACGGCCATCACCCCGTCCATCTACAAGGCCGAACGCGTCCTCGAAATCGCGCGCGACGTCGCTCCCGACGCACTTCGCATCCTTGGCGGCGTGCACGCCACCTTCATGTACAAGCAGGTGCTCTCCGAAGCGCCCCATGTCGACGTGATCGTGCGCGGCGAAGGCGAAGAGATCGTCGTCTCCGTGATGAAGGCTTTTGCCGGCGGGCAATGGCTCTCCGACCGGAACGCCATCAAGGGCCTCGCCTTCCGCAACGGCGACGAGATCGTCGCCACTCCAGCGGCAGCCACGGTCAAGGATCTTGACCAGATCACGCCGGACTGGTCGCTCCTCGACTGGAAGTCCTACATCTACGTGCCGCTTGGCGTGCGGGTCGCCATTCCGAACCTGGCGCGGGGATGCCCCTTTACCTGCTCCTTCTGCTCGCAGTGGAAGTTCTGGCGCGACTATCGCATCCGCGACCCGAAGAAGGTGGTCGACGAGATCGAGGCACTGGTGCGCGACCATCAGGTCGGCTTCTTCATCCTCGCCGACGAGGAACCCACCATCAACCGCAAGAAGTTCGCGGAATTCTGCCGCGAGCTGATCCGCCGGGGACTTCCCGACAAGGTCAAATGGGGCATCAACACGCGCGTCACGGACATCATCCGCGACAAGGATTCGCTTGCGCTGTGGCGGGAGGCGGGGCTCGTCCATGTCAGCCTCGGCACCGAGGCCGCCGCCCAGCTGAAGCTCGACCTGTTCAACAAGGAGACGACGGTGGCGCAGAACAAGCAGGCAATCCGCCTGCTGCGCGAAGCCGACATCTTCACCGAAGCCCAGTTCATCGTCGGTCTCGAGAACGAGACCGCCGAGACGCTCGAAGAGACCTACAGGATGGCATGGGACTGGCAGCCCGACCTCGCCAACTGGTCGATGTACACGCCATGGCCCTTCACGCCGCTCTACCAGGAGCTCGGCGACAAGGTCGAGGTCTTCGACTTCGAGAAGTACAACTTCGTCACGCCGATCATGAAGCCGGAGGCGATGGAGCGCGGCGAACTGCTCGACCGGGTGATGAACAATTATAGGCGCTTCTACATGCGCAAGGCGTTGTTCCACTATCCGTGGCGCGGCACGGGCTTCCGCAGGCGCTATCTCCTCGGTTGCCTGAAGGCGTTCCTGCGCGCCGGCGTAAAGCGCTCCTTCTACGATCTCGGCCGCGTCGGCTACTGGGGCCCGCAGTCGAAGGAGAAGCTCGACTTCCAGTTCGACGAAGGCCGCACGATCGCGCCGGCGCAGATGGCGGACTGGGACGCAGCGGCAGATCGCGCGCGCCGGGCAAGGGAGCGCCAGGCGGCCCTGCGCGAACAGGGCCGGGAGAGAGCGTCGACCCGAGCCGCCTCGTCGGCCTGCTCGACGCAGGACCTGGCCGTCGAAGCCGCCGTCGCTCCCCCTCCGCCGGAGAGCCTTGTCCATGCCTGCGGGGCGCAGTCCCACGCCCTGCATTGACAGGAGATCGACATGCGGCCCGCACCATCGCATGCGCAGGCGTCCGTGGTCGGACCCAACGCGGTGATCCAGATGGCGCAAGCCCTGCGCGCCCATGGTGGCGAGGAGGCCGCGCGAAGAGTCTTTCGCGCCGTCGGCCTCCTCCCGCTGCTTGCCGATCCCCCCTCGGACATGATCGACGAGAGAATACCGGCGGTGCTGCACCAGTCGGTCGCCAGGCTGTTTCGCCCGGCCGAGGCGCACGCGATCGCCTTCGACGCCGGGACGCGCACGGCCGACTATCTTCTGGCGAACCGCATTCCGCGGCTGGCCCAGAGCCTGCTGCGGCAGCTTCCGCGGTCGGTCGCCGCCCGCCTGCTGCTGCGGGCCATTGCGAAGAATGCCTGGACGTTCACGGGCTCCGGCACGTTCTCGGCGCAAGCCGGAGATCCCCTCGTCATCGAGATCGGGCGAAATCCCCTCTCGACCCCAGGCAATCCCTGGCATGCGGCGACGTTCCAGCGACTGTTCCGCGCCATCGTGGCACCGGCGGCGAGGGTTCAGGTCACCGCCTGTTGCGCGCAGGGCGCGCCGGCCTGCCGCTTCGTCATCACGCTGGCCGCTCGCCCCGAGGCGTGACGGAGCACCCGGCTGTGTGTCGCGGCGGGTTTCGAGCCGGCCGCGAGGCGCATGCGGGAACTACTGCGTCGCGTCGGGCTTGGCCTTGGCCGGACCCTCGTCGAATCCGACATAGATGATGATGTCGGCCTGCTGCGGGTCGGGCATCGAGACGTTGGGATCGTTGACGACGAACTGCACCGCGGCCGAAGCGTCGCCCAGCGCCACCATGTGCTGGGAGAGGTTGGAATAGAGCACGGTGGTGCCAGCCTGCGACGCGACGATGCGGATCGGCAGCGTCACCTCGCCCGGTCCCGCTGCCGGGCCGGGAACCACCTTGCCGGCCGCCGCCACGGTGATGGAAAGCGTGCCGCCCGAGCGCGCGCAGCTGCGCGTCACGTCGCTGATCGAGGCCTGGTAGGCGAGCTTGGCCGGATCGCCCTCGCCGCCCTTTACGTATCTGTTGAGGAAGGCCGTCCCCTCGCGCAGCGTGACCTTGGGACAGTAGGCGAGCAGCTCGCTCTGCAGGACTTTCGGCTCTTCAGGCTTGTCATTCTTGCCGCCAAGACCCAGAACGCTGCCGGCGTCGCCGGATTGGCAGCCTGCGGCGCCCAGGAGAAAGCAGCAGCCCGCAAGGCCGGCCATCAGTCGGCCACTTCGTACTCGAAACCGCATAGGCGCACTATCCTCTTGCCAAGCCGCTGTTCTATATCAACGCCCCGCGCAAAATGCGACGGGAACGCCGCAGATTTTCACAGCCCGCTCCCAAGGCGACCGGGCATGAGCATGACGGACCGACGGCCATGAACTATGTCAGCACGCGGGGACAGGCTCCCGCCCTTGGATTTTCCGATGCGGTGATGTCGGGCCTGGCGCGCGATGGCGGGCTCTATATCCCGAGCCAGTGGCCGCAGGTCTCGCCAGCCGAGATCCGGGCCATGCGCGGGCTGCCCTATGCCGATCTCGCCATCCGGCTCCTGACGCCGTTCCTCGGCGATGAGATCAAGCCCGCCACCTTCGAGGCAATCGTGCGCGAGGCCTATTCGACCTTCCGCCACGAGGCGATCTGCCCGATCGTGCAGACCGGCGCCGACACCTTCGTGCTGGAACTCTTCCACGGCCCGACGCTCGCCTTCAAGGACGTGGCGATGCAGCTTCTTGCGCGGCTGATGGACCATATCCTGGCCGAGCGCGGGCAGCGCGCCACCATCACCGCCGCCACTTCTGGCGACACGGGCGGCGCGGCCGTCCACGCTTTCGCCGGACGCGACCGCACCGACATGTTCGTCCTGTTCCCGCATGGCAAGGTGTCCCCGGTGCAGCAGCGCCAGATGACCACATCGCTGGCGTCCAACGTGCACGCGCTCGCCATCGAAGGCAATTTCGACGACTGCCAGAGCCTCGTGAAGGACATGTTCAACGACCATGGCTTTCGTGACCGGGTCTCGCTGTCGGGCGTCAACTCGATCAACTGGGCGCGCATCATGGCGCAGATCGTCTACTACTTCTCGTCCGCGATCTCGCTCGGCGCGCCGGACCGGCCGGTCTCGTTCACCGTGCCGACCGGCAATTTCGGCGACATCTTCGCAGGCTACGCAGCCAAGCGCATGGGCCTGCCGATCGATCGGCTGGTGATCGCCACCAACGACAACGACATTCTGGCGCGCACCCTGGCGAGCGGCGAATACCGCATGGACGGCGTGATCGCCACCACCTCGCCGTCAATGGACATCCAGGTCTCGTCCAACTTCGAGCGCTTGCTCTTCGAGGCCTCGGGGCGCGACGCGGCCGCGGTGGCGCGCTATATGGCGGGGCTGAGACAGTCCGGCGCCTTCACCATCGAGGCGCCGACGCTGGCCGCGATCCGCGCCGACTTTTCGGCCGGCCGCTCGTCGATGGACGAGACCGCCGAGACCATCCGCACGATGCTGGCCGGGAGCGACTATCTCCTCGATCCGCATACGGCGACCGCCGTGCGCGTCGCCGCGGCGCATCCCGCGCAGAGCCCGATGGTGGTGCTGGGCACCGCGCATCCCGCCAAGTTTCCGGCTGCCGTCGAGCAGGCCTGCGGTGTCGTTCCCGCCCTTCCCACCTGGCTTGACGGGCTGATGGACGCCCCCGAAAAATACACGGTACTTCCATCCGATCTGAAAATGGTGGAAGATCACCTTAGCCGGCATGCGCGCGCCGCGCGTCAGGGAGAGTAATCTACATGGGTGTTGAGGTAAGCCGTCTGTCGAACGGCCTGACGGTCGCAACCGAAACCATTCCCAGCATCGAGACCGTGGCATTGGGCGTATGGGTCCGGTCCGGCGCCCGCAACGAGCGCGACGAGGAGCATGGCATGGCCCATCTCCTCGAGCACATGGCCTTCAAGGGCACGTCGGGCCGCAGCGCCTTCCAGATCGCATCCGAAATCGAGGATGTCGGCGGCGAGATCAATGCCGCGACCAGCGTCGAGACGACCTCCTTCTACGCCCGCGTGCTGTCCGACGACATTCCGCTTGCCGTCGACCTCCTTGCCGACATCCTGCAAGACTCGACCTTCGACCCCGACGAGCTCGAGCGCGAGCAGCATGTCATCCTGCAGGAGATCGGCGCGGCCCACGACACGCCCGACGATGTCGTGTTCGACCGCTTCACCGAGGCCGCCTTCCGCAACCAGACGATCGGCCGCACCATTCTCGGCACGCCCGAGACCGTCAAGTCCTTCACCTCCAAACAGCTGCACGCCTTCATGGAACGCCAGTATGGCGCCGAGGACATGGTCGTCGTGGCGGCCGGCGACGTGAAACACGACGCCTTCGTGCGCCAGGTCGAGGCCAAGCTCGGCGCATTCCGGCCCAAGGCGCATGGCGTGACGCCGCAGAAGGCGCATTACATCGGCGGCGACTTCCGCGAGGAGCGCGACCTGATGGACGCCCAGATCGTGCTCGGCTTCGAGGGCCGCGCCTACCACGTGCGCGATTTCTACGCCTCGCAGGTCCTGTCGATGATCCTTGGCGGCGGCATGTCGTCGAGGCTGTTCCAGGAGGTGCGCGAGAAGCGCGGCCTCTGCTACTCCGTCTATGCGTTCCACTGGGGCTTTTCCGACACCGGCATCTTTGGCGTACACGCAGCCACCGGCCAGAGCGACATCGCAGAACTCGTTCCCGTCATCGTCTCGGAACTGCAGAAGTCGGGCGAGCACATCGACCAGTCCGAACTCGACCGGGCGCGCGCGCAGTATCGCGCCGGGCTCATCATGTCGGCCGAAAGCTGCGCCAGCCGCGCCTCGCAGATCGCGCGGCAATTGCTGCTGTTCGGCCGCCCGATCGCCAAGGACGAACTCATGGGGAGGCTCAACGCGCTGACCGTCGACCGCCTCACCGACCTCTCCTCGCGCATGTTCGCCTCGATCCCGACGGTGACCGGGGTTGGCCCCGTCGGCACACTGGCACCCTACGAATCGATCCGCGACTCGCTCGTCGGAAGCGCGCCCGTGCGCCACAAGCTCGCCGTCTGAGCCCCCGCTTCTTGCCGCCGCGGGATGATCGCCCTCCCCTTCTTTCGCCGCGAGTTCCCGGCGCTGAAAGGTCAGCGCGTCTCGCTGCGCATGCCGGTCTCCGGCGACTATCGCGAGTGGGCCGCGCTGCGCGCCGAGAGCCGGCGGTTCCTCGAGCCTTGGGAGCCGCGCTGGTCGCCCGACGAGCTTGACTGGGCGGCCTGGCGCCAGCGCCTCAATCGGTATCGCGAAGACTCCACCCATGGGTCGGCCGCCGCCTTCTTCATCTACGAGAACGCGACGGGCCGGCTTGTCGGCGGGATAACCATCGGAAACATCCGCTACGGCGTCGCGCAGACCGGGCAGATCGGCTATTGGATAGGCGAGCGCTACGCCGGCAAGGGATTCATGCTCGAAGCCCTCAGGCTGGTCGCGCGCCATGCATTCGAGACGCTCAGGTTGCACCGTATCGAGGCGGCCTGTATTCCCGACAATGAACGATCGATCCGCGTGCTTGAAAAAGCCGGATTCCGCCGCGAAGGACTGCTTCGATCCTATCTGCGAATCAACGGCATCTGGCACGACCACTACCTCTACGCCCTGATCGCGGACGATCCGGGCACCGGCCCGGCGAAGGACTGATTCTTGGCGCTTAACCTGCGAAACGGTTCCCTCATCGCGCTGGTCGCCACGGTCATGCTGTGGCTGCTGTCGACGGTGCCGGGACTTGCGATAGAGCCGATCCGGATCGCGCCCGACGACGTGGCGCTCGACCTTTCGGGCGCCGTCGAGATCTACCGCAATCAGGGCGAAAACTTCCAGGTTTCCACGGCGCCCGGACCGGACGGCATTGTGCGGCGCATCGAGGTGGAGGCCAACGATGCCCGCTCGACCGGCGACTGGGGCGTCTTCGCGCTCGCCAACACGACAGACCAGCAGATCGACCGCCTGATCGTCGCCCCGCATTTCCGGCTGGTCGGCTCCGGCATGTTCTGGCCCGACCTTGGCGCAACCCGCATCGCGGCGATCACGCCCAGCGAGGGTTTTGCGCTCGACAGGCAGACAAGCGCCGACGCCGACGTCTTCCGCATCACGCTCGACCCCGGCGCGGTGGTCACCTTCATCGCGGAGCTGTCGTCGCCCAAACTGCCGCAGGTCTATCTGTGGGAGCCGGAATCCTACAAGGATTCCGTCAATTCCTACACGCTGTTCCGCGGCATCGTCATCGGCATTGCGGGCCTTCTGGCGCTGTTCCTGACCATCCTCTTCGTGGTCAAGGGCACCTCGATGTTTCCCGCCACCGCAGCACTGTCCTGGGCGGTGCTCGCCTATATCTGCGTCGACTTCGGCTTCCTCAACAAGGTCATCGAAATCTCGCCCGGCAACGAACAGATATGGCGCGCGGGAACCGAGGTCGGGCTTGCCGCAACCTTCGTCGTCTTCCTCTTCGCCTATCTCAATCTCAACCGCTGGCACGGCCATTTCAGCTATGGCGCCGTGGTCTGGATCTTTGGCCTCGTGCTGATCGCCGGCATCGCGATCGTCGATCCGGCGGTGGCCGCGGGCATCGCCCGCCTCTCCTTTGCCGCCACCGCCATTCTGGGACTCGGCCTGATCGTCTTCCTGGGCTTTCGCGGCTATGACCGCGCGATCATGCTGGTGCCCAGTTGGGTCATGGTGCTGACCTGGCTTGCCGCCTCCTGGATGGCGATCACGGGCATGCTCGACAATGACGTGGTGCAGCCGGCGCTTGGCGGCGGGCTCATCCTGATCATCCTGCTAATCGGCTTTACCGTGATGCAGCACGCCTTCGCCGGCGGCGCGCTGCACCAGGGACTGTTCAGCGATCTCGAGCGCCAGGCGCTCGCCGTCGTCGGATCGGGCGACATCGTCTGGGACTGGGACGTGCTGCGCGACCGCGTCGTGACGCGGCCCGACGTCAGCGTCCAGCTCGGCCTTGCGCCCAACAGCCTCGGCGGTCCCGCGCGCAACTGGCTGCCGGTCCTGCATTCGGACGACCGCGACACGTTCCGCACCACGCTCGACGTCGTGCTCGAGCACCGCCGCGGTCGCGTGTCGCAAAGCTTTCGCCTGCGCGGTGCCGATGGCCATTATCACTGGTTCTCGCTGCGCGCGCGGCCCGTCATCGGTTCCGACGGCGAGGTGATCCGCTGCGTCGGCACGCTGGTCGACGTCACCGAGCAGAAGAAGTCAGAGGAGCGGCTGCTGCACGACGCGGTGCACGACAATCTGACCGGCCTGCCCAACCGCGAACTCTTCATGAACCGGCTGGAGGCGATCATTTCCATCGCCAAGACCGAGGAGAAGGTGCGGCCCTCCGTGCTGGTCATCGACATCGACCGCTTCAAGCAGGTCAATGACGGGCTGGGCATTTCGGCCGGCGACACGATCCTCCTTACCGTTGCGCGGCGCCTGCACCGGCTTCTCAAGCCCAAGGATTCGCTGTCGCGCTTTTCGGGCGACCAGTTCGCCTTCATGCTTCTGTCCGAGCAGGACCCGGCCCGCATCGCGACCGTCGCCGATGCGGTCAAGCAGGCAGTGCGCGCACCGATCAATTTTGCCAAGCGCGAGATCGTGCTGACCGCCTCGATCGGCCTGATCACGTGGACGTCCGCGCAAGCGACGGCCCCGGACATGGTCAAGGATGCCGAACTTGCCATGCAGCAGGCCAAGCGTTTTGGCGGCGACCGCATCGAGCCGTTCCGCCCTGCCTTCCGCTCGGTCGGAACCGACCGGCTGCAGCTCGAATCCGACCTCCATCGCGCCGTCGAGCGCAAGGAGTTCAACCTCGTCTATCAGCCGATCGTGCGGCTCGAGGACCGCAGCGTGGCGGGCTTCGAGGCGCTGCTGCGCTGGGACCATCCGCGCCGCGGTGCAATTCCGCCCTCCGACTTCATCCCGGTCGCCGAGAGCTGCGGGCTGATCGTGCAACTCGGCCTGTTTGCCATGCAGAAGGCCGCCGAAGACCTTTCGGCCTGGCAGAAGCAGATCGGCGACACGCCGCTATCGGTCTCGGTCAACCTGTCCAGCCGCCAGCTCATCCGCCGCGACCTCGTCAGCGACGTGCGCTCGGTCATAGCGCGCGCCGGGCTCAAGCCGCGCTGCTTCCGGCTCGAACTCACGGAGTCGCTGGTCATGGACAATCCGGAGCAGAGCGCGCACGTCCTTTCCAAGCTGAAGAAGCTCGGCATCGGCCTGTCCATCGACGATTTCGGCACCGGCTACTCGTCGCTCGCCTATCTCACGCGCTTTCCCTTCGACACGATCAAGATCGACAAGGCCTTCCTCGACGATCCCTCGCCGAAACGCGCCGTGCTCCTCAAGTCCATGGTCTCGATGGCGCATGAACTCGGCATGTCGGTCGTGGCCGAGGGTCTGTCGGACGAGCACGACGCGCTCGAACTGCGCCAGATGGGCTGCGAATACGTCCAGAGCTACATGTTCGGCCCGCCCATGGCGGGCGACATGGCTCTGAAGATGCTCAAGGAGCAGTATCCGCTCGCCTCCGCCTGATGCTGCATCTTCCTTCTTCATCGTGGGAGAGGACGGCAAGCCTCAGGCGTGGCCGGCGGTGGGGCTGAGGCGCACGAGGTCGATGCCGAGCACCGCGAGGATGCGGTCGTATTTGCGGTCCATGTCGGCGTCGAACAGCAGTTCCGGGCGTGCCGGACAGGTCAGCCAGCCATTGTCGGCGATCTCGCGCTCGAGCTGGCCCGCGGCCCAGCCGGAATAGCCGAGCGCCATCAGCGCGCGGCGCGGCCCGCGTCCCGACGAGATCGCCCGAAGAATGTCGACCGTCGCCGTCAGGCAGATGTCGGTCGAGACGGGCAGCGAGGATTCCACCTGGTAGTCGCCCGAATGCAGGACGAAGCCGCGGCTGCGGTCGACCGGCCCGCCGTTCCTGACGACGAAATCGCGCGCTTCGGCAGGCAGGCGGATGACCTCGCGCTCGTCCATGATGCCGAGCTGGACCAGCAGGTCGGGAAACTGCATCTGCTGCGCCTGATTGATGATGAGGCCCATGGCCCCCTCGTCGCTGTGGGCGCAGATATAGACGACGGCGCGCGCGAACCTGTCGTCCTTCATGCCGGGCATGGCGATGAGGAACTGTCCATCCAGGAAGCCCCGCTTCGACGCGGTCTTCTTCTGTCGCAAGAGGTCCATTCCCTTAGGCTACCGGTTTTTTGCACCGCTTGAAAGACGGGTTTTTCGCATCCGCGAAAGGCGCGGTCGCGGTGCCGGCGCTCACGACAAAATGACCCGGGCAACACGGACATGCCGTTGCCAAATCCCGTGGTTCGGATCAAACCGCTGGCATGACACGCATATCGATCCTCGGCGCCGTGGCCTGCGCCGCATGCCTTTCATCCGGCCTGCCCGCAGGGGCATCGTCGACCGACTGGTTCGAGACGGAGGGCGGCCGCGTCCGCCTGGTCACCACCGGCCTGCCCGACGCGCAGGGCCGGCTGACCGGCGTGCTCGACATCGCGCTTCTTCCCGGCTGGAAGACCTACTGGCGCGACCCCGGCGACGCGGGCGTGCCGCCGACGCTCGACATCACGCGCAGCGCGGACCTCTCGGCGGTGGAGATCCTGTACCCAGCGCCGGGGCGCCATGACGAGGGCGACTTCACCTGGGCAGGCTACGACCGGCCGGTCGCACTGCCCGTCACCTTCCAGGCCGCGCAGGTCGGGAGCCCCGTGCAGATCGACGCCGACGCCTTCCTCGGCATCTGCGAGACCATCTGCATCCCGGTGAAGGCAGAATTCGTCCTCGATCCGGCGAGCGATCCCGACAACGAGGACGACCGGGCCGTCGTCGAGGCCGCGCTTTCCGCCCTGCCCGCGCCGGCCAGCGCCGATTTCGGCGCGCGCGTGGTCAGTCATGCCGACGGCAGGCTGGTCGTGGAGGCGCATGTTCCGGGCGACCCGGAGGCAGCCGACATCTTCATCGCCGGCAATGACGACTACACATTCGCCACGCCGCGACGGTCGATCGAGGACGGCAAGCTCCTCTTCTCCGTCGAGATGGACGGCCCCGCCGCCGTCCCGCCCGAAACCGCGCTGCACTACACGCTGGTGGCCGCGTCCGGCGCCGTCAACGGCGTGCTCGCGCCAAAATGACGGCAGAGGCGGGTCAGCCTGCGGGGGTGCTTCGCGCACCCGGGTGAAAAACGCGGCGGGCCGTCCATCGCCTCTGGACAAATCCAGGTCGGGGTCTAAGTGTTTCCTCGACCTCCATGCCGTTGGTCCTCGATGCACTTCACGAAAAGGACGAACGATGACCATTTCCGTCGGCGACAAGCTCCCCGCAGCCACGTTCAAGACCTTGACCGCCGATGGCGCGACGAACCTGGCGACTGCCGACGTGTTCGCGGGCAAGAAGGTGGTGCTCTTCGGCGTGCCCGGCGCCTTCACGCCGACCTGCACCAACAACCATCTGCCGGGCTATCTCGAAAACAACGACGCCATCCTGGCGCGCGGCGTGGATACGATCGCGGTCGTGTCGGTCAATGACCATCATGTCATGAAGGCCTGGGCGCGCTTCACCGGCGGCGAGGGCAAGCTGCTCTTCCTGGCCGACGGCAATGGCGACTTCATCAAGGCAACCGGCCTCGGCATGGACATGAGCGGCGGCGGCATGGGCGTGCGGTCAAAGCGCTTCTCGATGATCGTGGACGACGGCACGGTATCGGCCCTGAATGTCGAGGGTTCCCCCGGCGATGCGGTGGAATCCGGTGCCGCCAAGATACTGGAACAGTTGTAGGAAACTGCCGGACCAGCGCGAGGTCGGCGCAGTTCCGGCTTGCGCGCGGTTGCGCGATCGTGCGTGGTGACTGCGGCGCCACCGCAGTCCCCGCATCGGGAGCATTAACCGTGTCTGACATCATCTGGAGCGGCGCCGTCATCGGCATCGGCGCGACCATCCTCATGGATCTTTGGGCGCTTTTCCTCAATCGCGCCTTTGGCGTAGGCCTGCCCAACTGGGGCATGGTCGGCCGCTGGGTCTGGGCGTTGCGGACCGGAAAACTGTTCCACGACGATATTGGCCAGGCGCCGCGCTACGCCAACGAGCTGGCGCTCGGCTGGGCGTTCCACTATCTCGTCGGCATCGTCTACGGCATCGCGCTGGTCCTGATCGTCGGCGCGCCCTGGCTTGCGGCGCCGACCTTCCCGCCGGCCTTCATCTGGGGCATCGTGACCGTCGCGGGGGGCTGGTTCCTGCTGGCGCCCGGCATGGGCGCCGGCTGGGCGGCATCACGGCGCCCCAATCCCATGCGCGTGCGGGCGATGAACCTGCTTGCCCATACCGTGTTCGCCATCGGCCTGTTCGGCACGGCGCTGCTGATCGGCTGAGAAGCGCGCCTGCGGAGGTTTCATCCGCGCCAAGTCTTGCCCGCCCGAACGCCTGCGACGGTCGGCCCGGGCGCAACCTCAGTAGCTCTGCGTCGAGCGGCGCGGCTTCCTCTTGAACACCGGCGTCTTTTGCCCGCCATCGCCCGGCTTGTCGGCCGGCGCCGGCTTTGCCCGCAACGGGTCTGGGGCCCGCGACGGCTTGAACGGCGCCATGCCCATGCGGGCCAGTTCGTCGGCCCGCTCGTTCTCGACATGCCCGGCATGACCCTTCACCCAGGTCCAGGTGACCGTGTGGCGCCGGTTCGCCTCGTCGAGCTGCTGCCAGAGCTCGGCATTCTTGACCGGCTGCTTTGAGGCCGTCTTCCAGCCATTGCGCTTCCAGCCGTTGATCCAGCCGTTGATGCCGTCCATGACATACTTGCTGTCGGTGTGCAGAAGCACCTCGCACGGCTCCTTCAGCGCATTCAGCCCGGAGATCGCGGCCAGCAGTTCCATGCGGTTGTTGGTGGTCTCCGGCTCGCCGCCAAAAAGCTCGCGCGTCGTATCGCCGAAGCGCAGTATGGCGCCCCAGCCGCCCGGGCCGGGATTTCCCGAGCAGGCGCCGTCGGTGAAAAGCTCGACCTTCTTCTTCACGTCAGGCCATACTCCGTCGCGGATCTGACCTGGCGGTGGAAGCGCAGGCGGCGGACATATTCGAGCGGGTCGCGCTTCTGCACCAGCGCCCCGTCGGGAATGGTCAACCAGTCATACAGCCGCGTCAGCATGAAGCGCAGCGCCGAGCCGCGTGCCAGCACCGGCAGCGCGGCGATCTCGTCGGAACGAAGCGGGCGCACCGACTGGTAGCCCGCTAGAAGCGCCGCACCCTTCGTTGCATTGAACTCCCGGTCCTTCTCGAAACACCAGGCGTTGAGGCAGGTCGCCACGTCATAGGCGTAGAAATCGTTGCAGGCGAAGTAGAAGTCGATCAGCCCGGACAGGCGGTTGCCGAGGAAGAAGACATTGTCGGGAAAGAGGTCCGCATGGATGACGCCAGCCGGCAGATTCTTGGGCCAGGCGCGCTCAAGGTCACGGAAATCGGCATCCACTTCCGCGACGAGGCCCGGCTCGACCTCCTCGGCGCGGTCGCGCGAACCGTCCCACAGCTTCTTCCAGCCCTCGATCTGCAGCGCGTTGCGCCGGGTCAGCGGGAAGTCGGCGCCGGCCAGATGCAGCCCGGCCAGCGCCTTGCCGACCTCGCGGCAATGGTCGGCGCTCGGCCGTCGCAGCCACATGCCTTCGAGAAAGGTAATCAGCGCCGCCTTGCGGCCCGCCAGCGTCCCGATGACGCCGCCATCGCGGCGATTCACCGGCAGCGGGCAGGAAATGCCCTTGCGGGCGAGATGCTCCATCAGGCCGAGGAAGAACGGCAGGTCGGCCTCCTCGACGCGCTTTTCGTAGAGCGTCAGGATGAAGGCGCCATCCGTCGTGTGCAGCAGGAAGTTCGAGTTCTCCGAGCCCTCGGCGATCCCCTTGTAGGACAGGAGGTCGCCCACCGCGTAGTCGGTGAGGAAGGCTGAAAGTTCGCTTTCGGACACATCCGTATAGACGGCCATCAGGCGGACCGGCTTTCGTCGGTTCCATTGACGAAGGCCATGTCGGCCGGGGTCAGGACGACATCGCGAAGCGCTGACATGACCGGGAAGTTCTCCGTTTCGGTTGCCGTTACCGCCAGTTCGACGGTGACGTCGAAGCGGGCGCGGAACGCGTCGATGATCTCGTCGACGATGATTTCCGGCGCCGAAGCGCCCGCCGACAGCCCCAGTGTCGCGATCCCGCCGATTTCGGGCCACGGGATGTCGGCCGCGCGCTGCACGAGCAGCGACATCTTCGATCCCGACCGCTCGGCGACCTCGACGAGGCGCTTGGAATTGGAGGAATTCGGCGCGCCGACGACCAGGAACAGATCGGCGCCTTCAGCCGTTTCCTTGACCGCATCCTGGCGGTTGGTGGTGGCGTAGCAGATCGATTCGGCGGCCGGCGCGGTGATCGCCGGAAATTTCTGCTGCAGCGCGCGGATCAGGCCGGCGGTGTCTTCCACCGAAAGCGTCGTCTGCGTCACGAAGCCCAGCGCTTTCGGATCGGCGGGTGTCAGTGCGGCGATGTCGGCCTCGGTCTCGATCAGCGTCACCGCGCCCTCGGGCAGCTGTCCCATCGTGCCGATGACTTCCGGATGGCCGGCGTGCCCGATCAGCAGGACATGACGGCCAAGCCGCTGGTGGCGCATCGCCTGCTTGTGCACCTTGGACACCAGGGGACACGTCGCGTCGAGATAGAAGAGGTTGCGCGCCTGCGCGTCGGCGGGCACCGACTTCGGCACGCCATGCGCCGAGAACACAACCGGACAGGCGCGGTGCTCGGCGGGAATCTCGTCGAGTTCCTCGATAAACACGGCGCCGAGATTCTGCAGCCCCTCGACGACATAGCGGTTGTGCACGATCTCGTGGCGGACGTAGACCGGCGCGCCGTATTTCTTGAGCGCGAGCACCACGATCTGGATGGCACGGTCGACGCCTGCGCAGAAGCCGCGTGGCTGGCAAAGCCGGATCGTCAGCGGTGGCTTCATGGCGATTGTCATCATCTCCGGCTGACATGGAATCCGGGATGGGGCGAGTCAAGTGCCCGCCCCGGCACATCAGCCATTTCTGACGAACCGAAGCGTTCCGGAAATGCCCGACGCGCCGTCGGGACGGTCCGACGGATGCGTGACGCCATCATTGACGTCAACGCGTTCGAAGTCGAACGGGCTGACCCCTTCCAGGCAGGCCGCGTTGACGCCGAACTCGTTCGGGTTGGAGCGCCGCTGGTGGTGGGTGTAGATGCCGCACACCGAGCAGAAGTAATGCTTCGCGATGCCGGTGTTGAAGCGGTAGAGGGTCAGCCTGTCGTCGCCGGCGAGGATTTCCAGGCCACCCACAAGCGCGGTGACAGCGACGGCGCCGCGCATGCGGCAGAAGGAACAGTCGCAGCGCCGCGCGGAGCCAAGGCCTTCCGGAAGCCGCACGCGAAAGCGTACCGCGCCGCAGTGGCAGGCGCCGTCCATCGTGACAGGGCGATCGCCGATCTCCGCGGGCCCGTCTCCCATCACAGCCCCCGGCGACGGCGGTTCAGGGCAAGTGCCGTCACCGCCACCAGCGCCGCGGCCAGTCCGTACCAGGTCAGCATATATTGCAGGTGGTTGTTGGTCTGCTCCGTCATGGTGACGCCACCAACCGGCAGCCCGCCGGGGTTCGGCCGGTTGTCGGCATCGATGAAGAAGGGCAGCACCGTCCCGCCCGCCGGCAGGCCCGCCGTCGAGGCCATGACGCCGAGATCCTTCCAGTAGAAGACATTCTTCACCGGATCGTTTTCCGGAACCAGGACGGACGGCTTGCCGGCAAGCGGGTTGCGCGCGAGCCCCGTCACGGTGAGCGGGCCCTGCGGCCAGGACTCGGGACGCGACTGCGGCTCCTTGCGGTCATAGGGCACGAAGCCGCGATTGACGAAGACATGACGCCCGTCGTCGAGCCGCAATGGCGTATAGATGTAGAACCCGGACGCGCCGTCGAATGTCGCGAAGAAGTGCCGTTCGGCCTCGTTGACGAAACTGCCGCTGGCCGAGACCGGCTGGTAGTCGACGTCCTGGGTCGCGCCATAGAGCGTCTCGATCTCGGCGATCGGCGCGGGCGGCGAGGCGATGCGCTGCTCGATGGTGGCGATCAGCCCCTCCTTCCAGGCGAGGCGCTGCAACTGCCAGGTGCCGAGAGAGACCAGCACGGCGAAGGCAAGCCCGGCAAGGATGAGCGTCGCCCATGGGAAGCGCCGCGGTTCGCCGGGGTCCCGTGTCGCCGGAGCGCTCATTGCGGCCCCTCCAGCCGCCCCTCCGCGGCCTTGTTGGCATATTGCAGCGTGATCAGCACGCCCTTGATCAGCCGCAGGGCGACGAGGCCGAGAACGATGATGAGCGGGATCCACAGGACGAGATGCACCCAAAGCGGCGGGTTGAGTGTCACTTCCATCCATAGCGCCAGCCCGACCACGATGAAGCCGATGATCAGGATGACGAACGCCGCCGGCCCGTCGCCCGAATCGGCAAAGCCATTGTCGAGGCCGCAGACGCCACAGCGCGGCCGCACCGTCAGGAGGCCGAAAAACAGCTTTCCCTCGCCGCAGCGCGGACAACGGCCGCGCAGCCCAGCATTGATCGGTTCCACCGCGGGCCAAATCGCCTTGTCTTCGGACATCAACTACTCTTCGCCTCGGACACCGATCTCAGGACGGCATCGTTCACCCGTGCATGCGCGGCCAACCGCAAATCCAACGCGGACCTTATCACCTGCCTGCCCGCGGCGCGCAGCACTTCTTTCACGGCGTCCCGGTCACTGTTGTCGTAGACGACCGCGGCATCCGCGAGCCCCAGACCGACCCCGAGATTGGTGAAGGTCAGTTCGTAGCGTCGCCGAATGACTGACTCTGCAATGCTGTGGCCGCCCGCCAGGGTACGATCTTCAACACGTTTCACGCAGAGATCTGCGGTCTGAAGGAACACGAAGACGAGATTGATCTCATAGCCTGCCGCCTTGGCTTTTGCATGACAGCAAGAGAATGGCGGCTGCTGAGGGTCGTCTCGTAGGCAAAGACCTGCCCACGCGAGATCAGATCAGACAATCGCTTCACGACAATTCGACCTGCCGCAAACGATGCGCGCTCGGGCTGTTGGTCGTCGATCAGCGTCGCTACGTCGTCTGCGTTGACCAATTCGCCAGCCGGCCTGACAACCCTCGCGATCGTGGACTTGCCTGAGCCGTTGGGGCCGGCGAATATCGTTGCGTGGGGGCGGGACGGCCGCTCACGCACGGGGAAATCTACCTTCCCATACGGCGCAGCGACGAATCTTCTGTCGCTGCCAGGGGCCTGGGGGCCGCTTTTGCGGTCCGCCCTTCCAACCGCCCAACGTCTATCGACGAATCCAGGCTGTACCTCCGCCCATCGGGCAGTTCCTCGATGATGCCGGTTCCCACAGACGCATCCAGATAATGCGCAGCGACGCCCTTCGCCTTCAATCGGGAAATTGCCCGAGCGCCTGCGGCTCTTATCGCATCGCCATTCTTGTCGGCCAGCTCAAACAGTTTCATGCGTGACTTCCTACGTCGTCAACTGCAATCCCGTTGTTGAGTTCAACCAGACTGGGTTGGACCGGTCGGCGGTGGCGGCCCCCTACGGCCGCCAGGTTCAGCCCTAGTGCGCGATCACCGCGCCGGTCGATGCCCAGACATAGATCGAGGCAAACAGGAACAGCCAGACCACGTCGACGAAGTGCCAGTACCAGGCCGCCGCCTCGAAGCCGAAATGCTGCTTTGGCGTGAAGTCGCCCTTCATCGCGCGGATCAGGCAGACCAGCAGGAAGATGGTGCCGATCAGGACGTGGAAGCCGTGGAAGCCGGTCGCCATGAAGAAGGTCGCGCCGTAGATCGAATCGGCGAAGGTGAAGGGCGCGTGCATGTACTCATAGACCTGCACCATCGAAAACAGCACGCCCAGCCCGACCGTCAGGACCAGGCCGTTGACCAGGCCCTTGCGGTCGTTGTGCAGCAGGGCGTGATGCGCCCATGTCACCGTCGTGCCCGACAGGAGCAGGATGATGGTGTTGTAGAGCGGCAGATGGAAGGGATCGAGGACCTCGATACCCTGCGGCGGCCAGATGCCGCCCGTATAGGCCTCGCGGGCATACTGCGCCGCCTCGTCGGGAAACAGGCTGGCGTCGAAGAAGGCCCAGAACCAGGCGACGAAGAACATCACCTCCGAGGCGATGAACATGATCATGCCGTAGCGCAGATGCAGCGACACGACGCGCGTGTGATGGCCCTCATGTGCTTCCTTGATAGTGTCGGACCACCAGGCGTACATGGTGTAGAGCACGATCACGAAGCCGATCAGGAAAATCCAGGGATTGGCGAGGTCGAGGCCGAACAGGTGCAGCGCGCCGCCCTTCAGCTGCTGCATCCAGGCCACGCCGCCGATCGCCATGATGAAGGCGCCGACCGAGCCCAGGAACGGCCACGGGCTCGGGTCGATGATGTGGTAGTCGTGATCCGGTTTCGCGTGTGCGTGTGCGTCAGCCATGTCAGCCCCCGATATTTCCGTCGGCATTGTCGTTCTTCTCCGTGGCCGCGGCCACGGGCTTGTCTTCCTTGATGGGGAAGTAGGTATAGGACAGCGTGATCGTCGTCACCCCGTCGAGTTCGGCCATCTCGGCGATCGCCGGGTCGATGTAGAAGACGACCGGCATAGTCCTGGTCTCGCCCGGCTTCAGTCGCGTGTCGTCGAAGCAGAAGCAGTGGACCTTGTTGAAATAGACGCCGGCCGACTGCGGCGTCACGTTGAAATGCGCGATGCCGGCGGTCGGCGCGTCGAAGAGGTTGGTGACGATGAAGTCGGCCTGCGTCGTCTCACCGATCTTGGACGTCACCTCGCGCACGACCGGCTTGAAATCCCAGGGCAGCCCGCCCGCGACGTTGCTGTCGAAGCGCACCGTCATCTTGCGGTCCAGCACGCGCGCGGCGAACTGGTCCGCGCGTTGCGTCGTGCCGCCATAGCCGGTGACCTGGCAGAAGATCTCGTAGAGCGGGACCGACGCGTAGGCCATGCCGATCATGCCGGCAAAAAACGCCGCGCAGACCATGGCGACGAGCCGGTTGGAGCTTTCCGTCTTGCTGTCGAGGATGGCCTTGCGTTCGCTCATGTCAGCCTCACGACCCGCCGCCGAGCAGGCCGGGAATCGACTTGGCGAGCGTGGCGACGTAGAAGATCACGACAAGCGCGGCCAGCCCGAAGCCGATCGCGATCGACCGGCTGCGCTGCGCCTTCTTCTGCTTCTGGGTCAACGTGACCGTCTCGAGGTCTTCCATGGTCAGGCTCCCATCGTCAGGACGAGGCGCTGGACCATGATGTCGGCGAGATAGGCGCCGAAGATCGCGAAGAGATACAGCAGCGAATAGGCAAACAGCGCCTTGGCCGGCTTCATCACCGTGTCGCTGTCGGACATGGCGAGCACCTTCCACGCATACCACACGAAGCCGAGGCCAAGGCCCGCGGCCACGAGCCCGTAGCCGAGCGTGGCATAGCCCAGGACGGTGGGCAGGACGCCGACCGGCACGATCAGAAGCGTGTAGGCAAAGATCTGGCGGCGCGTCGAGGCGAGGCCCGCGACATTGGGCATCATCGGCACGCCCGCCCGGCCGTATTCCTCGGCCTTGAACAGCGCCAGCGCCCAGAAATGCGGCGGGGTCCACAGGAAGATGATCAGGAACAGGATGACGCTCTCGAGGCTGACCGAACCCGTCGCCGCCGCCCAGCCGATGACCGGCGGAATGGCGCCGGCTGCGCCGCCGATGACGATGTTCTGCGGCGTCCAGCGCTTCAGCCACATCGTGTAGACGACGGCATAGAAGAAGATGGTGAAGGCCAGCAGCGACGCGGCGAGCCAGTCGACCAGTATGCCCAGCGTCATCACCGACAGGGCCGACAGCACGAGGCCGAAGGCGAGCGCCTCGCCCGGCCTGACGCGGCCCGACGGGATCGGCCGCTTGGCGGTGCGGCCCATCATCGCGTCGATGTCGGCGTCGTACCACATGTTGAGCGCGCCCGACGCACCGGCACCGATGGCGATGCACAGGATCGCGATGACGGCGATGAAGGGGTTGGTCTGCACCGGCGCGGCGACGAGGCCGACAAAGGCAGTGAAGACCACGAGCGACATCACCCGCGGCTTGAGCAGCGCCAGGAAGTCGCCGGCGGTGGCTTCCGAGAGCCGGGAGCCTGCGTCCTCAAATGTGTCGTTGTCGACCAGCGCCATACGATGAAGTCCAGTTCCGTTTTAACCAGAACCGCCGGCGTCGGCCGGCGGTTCCGGAATGCGTAGCTTGGGTGCTGCCTACTTGATCTTCGGCAGCTGCTCCCACTGGTGGAAGGGCGGCGGCGACGGCAGCTGCCATTCCAGGGTCGTAGCGCCCTCGCCCCACGGGTTGGCACCCGCGACGCGCTTCTTGGAGAAGGCTTCGAAGACGCCGTAGAGGAACACCACCACGCCGAAGGCCGACAGGTACGAACCGTAGGACGACACCAGGTTCCAGCCCGCGAACGCATCGGGATAGTCGATGTAGCGGCGCGGCATGCCGGCGAGCCCGAGGAAGTGCTGCGGGAAGAACAACAGGTTCACGCCCACGAAAGTGATCCAGAAGTGGCTGCGCGCGATGAAGGGCGAATACATGTAGCCGGTCATCTTGGGGAACCAGTAGTACCAGCCGGCGAAGATCGCAAAGACCGCGCCGAGCGACAGCACGTAGTGGAAATGCGCCACGACATAGTAGGTGTCGTGCAGCGAGCGGTCGAGGCCGGCATTGGCCAGCTGCACGCCGGTGACGCCGCCGACGGTGAACAGGAAGATGAAGCCGATCGCCCACAGCATGGGCGTGCGCATCGAGATCGACCCGCCCCACATCGTGGCGATCCACGAGAAGATCTTCACGCCCGTCGGCACCGCGATGACCATCGTGGCGAACACGAAGTAGCGCTGCGTGTCGAGCGACAGGCCGGTCGTGTACATGTGGTGGGCCCACACGATGAAGCCCACCGCGCCGATGGCGACCATGGCGTAGGCCATGCCGAGATAGCCGAAGATCGGCTTGCGCGAGAAGGTCGAGATGATGTGGCTGACGATGCCGAAGCCCGGCAGGATCAGGATGTAGACTTCCGGGTGGCCGAAGAACCAGAACAGATGCTGGAACAGGATCGGGTCGCCGCCGCCTTCGGGCGCAAAGAAGGTCGTGCCGAAGTTGCGGTCGGTGAGCAGCATGGTGATGGCACCGGCCAGGACCGGCAGCGAAAGCAGCAGCAGGAAGGCCGTGATCAGCACCGACCAGGCAAACAGCGGCATCTTGTGCAGCGTCATGCCGGGCGCGCGCATGTTGAAGATGGTGGTGATGAAGTTGATGGCGCCGAGAATCGACGACGCGCCGGCGAGATGCAGCGACAGGATCGCCAGATCCATGGCCGGGCCCGGCTGTCCGGAGGTCGACAGCGGCGGATAGATCGTCCAGCCGCCGCCGACGCCATAGGCGCCGGGCGCGCTCGGCACGAAGGCCGAGAGGATGAGCAGCAGGAAGGCCGGCGGCAGCAGCCAGAAGGAGATGTTGTTCATGCGCGGGAAGGCCATGTCCGGCGCGCCGATCATGATCGGCACCATCCAGTTGGCGAAACCGCCGATCAGCGCCGGCATGACCATGAAGAAGATCATGATCAGCGCATGCGCCGTGGTGAAGGCGTTGTACATCGACTTGCCGCCGTCGACGGCGGCGTCGCCGTCGACGCCGTAGACCATGGAGGCGAGGCCGGTGAAGATCTGGATGCCCGGCTCGGCCAGTTCCATGCGCATGACCACCGACAGGAGGCCGCCGATGATGCCCGCGATGATGGCGAAGATCAGGTAGAGCGTGCCGATGTCCTTGTGGTTGGTCGAATAGACCCAGCGCACCCAGCCGCGATACGGCTTGTGGTCGTGGTCGTCGTGAGCTGCCGCGCCTGATGCCATGATCCGCTCCTGTCCCTTGCTATCTCGGCCTTGTGTCTCAGTTGCCGGCGGCCGCGAGCTTGGCAGCCCCGTCCACTTCGGCCATGAGGGCCCTGTTTGCGCCACCGAGATCGGCCTTGGCCGCAGTGAGCCATGCCGCATATTGCTGTTCTGAAACCACCCGCACCGCGATCGGCATGAAGGCGTGGTCCTTGCCGCACAGTTCCGAGCACTGGCCGTAATAGAGGCCTTCCTTCTCGACCTTGAACCAGACCTCGTTGATGCGGCCGGGCACGGCGTCGGTCTTCACGCCAAAGGCCGGCATGGCGTAGGCATGGATCACGTCGGCGGCGGTGACCAGCACGCGCACCATGGTGTTGACCGGCACGACCATCTCGTTGTCGACGGCAAGCAGGCGCGGGTAGATCGCGCGATCTTCCTTGCCGGCCGCCGCGCGGTCGGCGTCGGTCAGCATCGCCGAGTTGAAGGAAAGCGCGTCCTCCGTCTGGTATTCATAGTCCCAGTTCCACTGGTTGCCGGTCGCCTTGACCGTCAGCTTGGCGTCTTCCGGCGGCGTGTACTGCGCCGTCAGGAGCTGGAACGAGGGAACCGCCAGCGCCAGCAGCACGACGACCGGGCCGATGGTCCAGATGACTTCGATCAGCGTGTTGTGGCTGGTCCTGGACGGCGTCGGATTGGCGCTCGCCCGGAATTTCACGATGCAGTAGGCCAGCAGCGCCAGCACCAGCAGCGTGATCGGGATGATGAACCAAAGCGTGTAGATCTCGAACCACTCGATCTGCGCCATGATCGGGGTGGCCGCTTCCTGGAAACGGTACTGCCAGGGCGTCGGCTGGGCCGCGACCGCCGCGGCGGCGGAGGCCAGAATGGTTGCCGAGGCGCCCGCGCCCACCAGGATTTTTCTCATCGCCCTGACAACTCCCAATTCCATGTTTTCGTGCGCGTCCAGAATGCCCAAATCCGCCGGGATGGAATCCCCGGCGCAGTGGCTGGTTCAAACCATACTCTGTTTCCATCCGCAAGAAAGGAGCCGCACCACCCATGCGGCATTTTTGCGCGCGACGGCGGGAACTCCCGGCCCCCATGGCGGACCCCCGCCACGATGGGGCTTCCCAAATCCGCGCGTTTCAGGTGAAACTCCCTCCGCGCGCCGAACAAACCGCCCGGTTCGGGTGGCCGAGCAGGGGTGTTGTCCTATAGTTGCCACTCTTGCGGTACAAAAGCCCGTGATTCGCTATGGAGATTCCATGACCCTTCGCCGTCTCGCAGCCCTGGCGAAATCCGCAATCCTCGCCGTTGCCCTCACCGGCATCTCGGTCGCCTCCGCGCAGCAGAACGGCACGGTCAAGTCGACACATGGCGCCTGGTCGATCATCTGCGACACGCCGGCTGGCGCGACCGCCGAGCAATGCGTGATGATGCAGAACGTGATCGCCGAGGACCGCCCCGAGATGGGCCTTTCCGTCGTCGTCCTGCGCACCGCCGACAACAAGGCCGAAATCCTGCGTGTGCTGGCGCCGCTCGGCGTGCTCCTGCCCAACGGCCTTGGCCTCAACGTCGACGGCAAGGACATCGGCCGCGCCTATTTCGTGCGCTGCTTCGGCGACGGCTGCTACGCCGAGGTGATCCTGGAAAAGCCGCTTCTCGACACGCTGAAGACCGGCACCGCCGCCACCTTCATCGTCTTCCAGACGCCCGAGGAAGGCATCGGCATCCCCGTCGACCTCAACGGCTTCGACCAGGGTTTCGCCGCCCTGCCCTGAGGCAGGGTTGGTCGGGTGACGCCCCGCGCTGGAGAAAGCATGGCGGCGCTTCCGAGGACCGAAACGAGAATACCCTCGCTGAGGTTCTCAATCTGGCGTCGGTTCGTTTGACCCGCATCTACGGTCGAATAGGAAACTGCAACCCTCCTTACGGGGTTCACTTTCCGGTCGATCTACGGCCAGACGGTGAATGGATGCTCGATCTGATTGTGGCTCGTGTCTGATTGCCTTGGAAGCCGCGCGTGACAGTCGGCAGCAGATCGGCAAAGGGTCATAACCTGATGCCCTTTGCTCGAAGCAGTTCGTTAAAGTCCATATGCCGCACCGCTTCCGAAGCGCATATGTCAGGGATTCGGCGTTTCGACGTGCTCGGCTGGTACACGTTGGCCTTTTCCATGCTGATCAACGGTAGCTTAACCGTTTTAGCAAGAGCGATAATGGATATGTCGTTAAGACCAACCGTGCCCTTGCGGTTCCCGTTGTACTCCGAGATTACAACCTCGTATTCGACTCGCATCCGGTTGACGTGGTTTAGGTACTCCTGCCAGTCCCACTCACCGTTACCGATTTCCCTAACCAGGCAGTGGCCGTTAGCTTTGATGCAGGCTCCGAGATTGCCGGTTATGGACAGCATCTCATTGTAAATCTCGGGGGTGCAACAGAACACCGAGCCCCTGATTAACTCTTGCACCTTGACCCATAGACCTTCGTAGATGTCTTCTGGCATGCCCTCCCAGGGATTGCTGAGGCCAGATGTATCTAGGCAAAACTCAGCCACGCGATATCCAGTTCTCCTGGATATCGTTCAGATGATCTAGATTTCGAATCCCCATAAACTCGGCGGCATTGTGATTCGTAATGCGGCCAGAACTCCACGCTTCAAGAACTAGCCCTGTATACAGGTCACCTTTCGAGCTGCGGTAGCGCGAGCCGTAGTATTTTGGCCTGCCGAAGCCCTGATATTTCGCTTCTAGAGCGACAAACTCGGGCCGCTTCACACGCCAGTAATATGAGGGCTCCACGTATCCAAGATTGACCAGCCGTATCAGGGCGGCATGGCTGCTGACAGCGTATCGGTTAGCAACCGCCGCCAGTCGTTCATCATCGACGGACTCCGAACCTTTCGGAAAACCCGCCATGAAGCCGGAGATCGAATCCGCAGGCATGAGAAAGGACGCGGAGAAGCGGTTGCACCAGCCTTCAATCCGCTTTAGCGCCGAGCCGTTCCCAAAGCGCGGATAGCTGCTGAGCGCACTTTGCCGAAGCAGGATGTGTGCAAACTCATGCGCCAGCGTGAACGCCGTCCCCCCCGGGGACTCGCTGCTGAAAACGATAACGGGGAATGTTTCGCTGTAGAGACATATACCTCTAGTTCTAAGGTGGTTCAGGCCGCTCTGCTTTAGGACAAGTACTCCGAGTTCTTCCAGCTTGTTTCGGAACGTGGCCGGGAAGCCGTCGCGTTGCTGTTGGGACCGAAGACCTGTCTGTACTTCGATAGGGAAGTTTATTAGCCCCCGAACGCGGGCGGCGGCGGCGTCAACGTCCTCATCAATGCTGCAATACAGTTCGGATGAAAACACCGGGGCGCGCTCCCCGATGAGGTCAAAGAGATCGAGTGCGTTGAGCCGGATTTCCTCGGCATAGGTCTGTACTTCGGCCAGGGCAGCGCATTCCGAAGGAGACGGAGGCACTCTATGAAAACGAAAATCTGGGGCGATCCTTGGGGGTTTGACGGCAGGGATGTCCCTCGAAAAAAATTCGAGGAAGGGTCGCCCGTACAGATCAGCAAGCGCTCGCCCCTGTCTTATTGTCGGCGTCTCTGCCCTGTCGTCTTGCTCCCAAGCGACAACTCTCTCCGGAGAAACATGAATGCGGCGAGCCGCGTCCTCAACGCCAATACTAACCCGCTCCCGCGCCCATCGCATGACGCGCGGATTGTATGGGATCGCTTGTTTTACTGGCGTAGCCATAGAGCGATTCTAGGAACCCTTAACCACGAAATCCACCGGTTTCGTGACATGTTAGATGGAATTCGTTAACGCAACAGAAGACGCGGCCGCTGTTCCCGGGGATAAATCCCGCCACCCCGGCAGCATAACCCCTTCTGCCCATTCATCATTCGCCATTCACCATTCACCACTCATCCCCCCGTTCCGGCCATGCCCTAGACTGCCCGGTCGAAGCGGAGGAACGGGCAGGCGATGGCGGGGACGAGGCAGGGGGCGATGATGGCGGACGTGCTCGATCGCATCGTCGCGCTGCTCTTGGCCATCGCCGATCTCGCCGAGCGCGCCGCCGGCGTCTCCGAGGCGCGGCGCCGCATGGTTCTCGCCATCATCAGGAGCGGCCAGGCGGCCGCGCATGGCGCCTTCTGCGTCTCGGCCCTTGCCCCGCCGGACAGGCGCGTCACGCCCGGCGTCGTCACGGATTGCCCTGGCGGCTCGGCCGAGGACGCCATGGCGCTTGCCGCGGCGCTGCGGGTGCTCGCGCTGATCGTCCAGATCATGGCCGCGGCGCGGCGCCGGCTGGCGCTGCTGCCGCGTTTCGGGGCTCGCGACGGAAACGGCCGCGGATCCGACCGTCACCGCCTGCCATTCCTTCGCCCGTGCGCCCCCGCGGCGTTCCCGCGCGCAAAGCGGCTCGACACGTCCTAGGCCGCCCTCCCCTGGCGAAATCCAATCTCGGCTTCCTTCCGCTGGCGCCAGGCGTCGACCGGCGCGGTGCTGCTTTGGAAAAATGGTCCCGCTAACGGAGCCCGGATCGAGAACCATCCCGCGCTCGCTGTGGTGGGCGCTTCCGTTCGCGACCAGCTTTGCATTGCCGAAGCGCCGTCGCGCGCTTACATGCGCATCGGATCCTGTGATTGGCAAAGGCGTGACGCATGAAAAGCTTGCTCGGACAGTTCGACGTCTCCGAAGACCGCATCCGGCAGATCGTTGCCGAGACGATATCAGGCGCGGACGATGGCGAGCTCTTTCTCGAATACAGCGAGAGCGAGGCGCTGATGTTCGACAATGGCCGGCTGAAAACCGGCAATTTCAACACCGAGCAGGGTTTTGGCCTGCGGGCGGTGGCTGGCGAGGCGACCGGCTTTGCGCATGCCAGCGAACTGTCGCATGCCGCCCTGATGCGCGCATCGGACGCCGTGTCGGCCGTCAAGGGCGGCTATTCGGGCACGCTTGCGGCCGCACCCGCGCGCACCAATCGTCACCTCTACGGCGAGGAGAACCCGACCGGGCAGCCGAGCTTCGAGGCCAAGGCAACGCTCCTGCAGGACATGGATGCATGGCTGCGGGCAAAAGACCCGCGCGTGCGCCAGGTGACGGCGTCGCTGGTCTCCTCGTGGCAGCAGGTCGAGATCGTGCGCGCCGACGGTCACACGGTGCGCGACGTGCGCCCGCTGGTGCGCATGAGCGTGTCGGTGGTGGTGGGCGACGGCGACCGCCAGGAATCGGGATCGCACGGGCTTGGCGGACGGGTCGGCTTCGGCGCGTTTCTCGCCGAGGAAAGCTGGAAGCACGCGGCGAGCGAGGCGCTGCGCCAGGCGCTGGTCAATCTCGAGGCCATTCCGGCGCCGGCCGGCACCTTCGACATCGTGCTGTCTTCCGGCTGGCCGGGCGTGATGCTGCATGAGGCGGTCGGCCACGGTCTGGAAGGCGACTTCAACCGCAAGAAGACGTCGGCCTTCGCCGGCCTGATGGGCCAACAGGTCGCCGCCAAGGGCGTGACGGTCGTCGACGACGGCACGATCAGCGAAAGGCGCGGGTCGCTCACCGTCGACGACGAGGGCACGCCGACCAACCGCAACGTGCTGATCGAGGACGGCAAGCTCGTCGGCTACATGCAGGACCGCCAGAACGCCCGGCTGATGGGTGTTGCCGCCACCGGCAACGGCAGGCGCGAATCCTACGCGCACCAGCCCATGCCGCGCATGACCAACACCTTTATGACGGCGGGCGACATGGAGCCCGACGAAATCATCGCCTCCGTCAAGAACGGCATCTATGCCGTCTCCTTCGGCGGCGGCCAGGTCGACATCACCAGCGGAAAGTTCGTGTTCGGCTGCACGGAGGCCTACATGATCGAGGACGGCAAGGTGACCCGGCCGATCAAGGGCGCCATGCTGATCGGCAACGGGCCGGACGCCATGCACCGCGTCACCATGGTCGGCAACGACATGAAGCTCGACACCGGCATCGGCATGTGCGGCAAGGGCGGCCAGGGCGTCCCCGTCGGCGTCGGCCAGCCGCATCTGAGGATGAACCAGATGACGGTGGGCGGCACGCGGGTGTGATTTCGAGTGCAGTGTGAGGGCGCTACCGCCTCGCCTTGGGCTTCTCCAGCAGCGCGACGACCTCGACATGCGGCGACCAGATGAACTGGTCGACCGGCGTCACCGATTTCAGCCGGTAGCCGCCGTCGATGAGGATCCGCAGGTCGCGCGCCAGCGTCGCCGGATTGCACGAGACGGCCGCGACAAAGGGCACGTCGGACTTGGCGAGCTGGATCGACTGGTCCTCGGCGCCCGAGCGGGGCGGATCGAAGACGACGCCGCCAAAGGCGTTGAGTTCCTTGAAGGTCAGCGGCCGGCGAAAAAGGTCGCGCTTCTCGACGGTGACGCGGCGCAGTCCCTTGGAGAAGCGGAAGCCGCGGTCAAGCGCTACGAGGGCCTCGGCATCGGCCTCGACCGCGTGAACCTCGGCCGTCAGCGCCAGCCGCAGCGCGAAGGCGCCGGAGCCCGCAAACAGGTCCGCGACCTTCTTGGCCCGGCACAAATGATCGGCCGCGATCTCGGCCATGACGCCTTCCGCCTTGGCGACGGCCTGCAGGAACCCGCCGGGCGGCGGCGCAACGACCGCCGTGCCGAACTGCAGCAGCGGCTTTCTCGCCTCCACAACGATCTCCCCGTCGACCGACAACCGCGCGAAACGCTCGCGCAGCACGAAGTCCGTCACGGCGCGCCTGGCACCCTCACCCAATTCGCCCGAACCCTCGCTGGCGATATCCAGTCCGGACGGGGTATGCGTCACCGTCAGGCGAAACGGTTCTCCCGTGTTGCACAGCAGCGCCGCGAGCGCCCAGAGATTACCGATCGCGGCTTCGATTTCCGGCACCACGACCGGGCATTCCGAGATGTCGACGATGTGGTGCGACAGGGCCTGGTTGTAGCCCAGCACGATGCCGCCTTCGGCGCGGCGTGCCGAAAACACGGTACGGCGTCGCGACCGGCCGTGGCCGGGGATCAGTTCCGCGACGGGGATTGCAATGCCCCGCGTCGCCAACGCCTGGATGACGGTCTGGCGCTTCCATTCGCGATAGGGACCTGGCGCCAGATGCTGGATGGCGCAGCCGCCGCAGATACCGAAATGCCGGCAGACGGGCTCGATCCGGTCCGGCGATGGCTGGACGACCGCCATCAGCGTGGCGCGATCCTTGACGCGTGCTGCGGTCACGATTTCTCCCGGCAGCGCGAAGGGAATGAAGACCGGACCCTCCGGCGTATCCGCCACGCCGTCGCCTTGCGCGCCGAGGCGCGCGATCGTGAAACGGTTGCTCATCAGCCCTTTACCCCGCCGAGCAGATACTCGCGGTTGCCGTCGCCGCCCTCGATCGGCGACGGACACAGCCCGAGCGTGCGCCAGCCCGAAACGCCGGCCAGCCAGCCGGCGATATCCCCGGCGATCTTCGGGCCCGACTGCGGATCCTTGAGGATGCCGCCCTTGCCGATTGCCTCGCGGCCGGCCTCGAACTGCGGCTTGACGAGAAAGACGCCGCGTGCGCCCGGCGCCGCGAGCGCGAGCGCGGCAGGCAAGGCCAGGCGCAGCGAGATGAAGCTGACGTCGCAGACGACGAGGTCCGGCGCGCGATGTCCGAGATGGGCATCGGTGAGGTCGCGCGCATTCAGCCCCTCGAGGAGTTCGACCCGCGGATCGCTGGCCAGCGCCGGCGCCAATTGCCCGTGCCCGACATCGATGGCGATGACGTGCCGCGCGCCGCGTTCGAGCAGGACCTGGGTGAAGCCGCCGGTGGAAGCGCCGATGTCAAGCGCAAGAAGCCCGGTCGAATCGATGTCGAAGGCGTCCAGGCCGGCGATGAGCTTCAGCGCCGCGCGCGAGACATATGCCTGCGCGGGGTCGGCGACCTCGATCGCGGCACTGGCAGTAACGGCCAGACCCGGCTTTCTCGCAACCGTCCCGCCGACGCGGATGGTGCCGCGCTCGATGGCGTCGCGGGCGCGCGAGCGGCTTGCGAACGAACCCCGCCGCAGGAGAAGTTCGTCCAGCCGCAGCCGGCCTTCCGGAGCAGGTGTGTCGTTCATTCCCCTTCAATGTCGAAAGCCGCCGGTGATGGCAAGCGCGATCAGAATTTCAGGACCCGCGGGACCTTCTGCCCATTGCGGGACGCAGGCGCATCCTCGCCCGGCGCGGGCGACAGGGTATCGCTGGCGTAGGTCTGGATCGATCCCACGGTCCGGCTCGATGTCGCCTCGGGTGTCGTCACCACGATCCAGCGCTCGCCGCCGGGCAGTGCCGGCGCAACGGCCGGCTCGGCCTGAAGCACGGGCTCCGCGACATGCCTGAAGTTAAGGCCGGCCCGTATGTCACCGATCCTGCCGGCGACCAGTTCCATGACGGCACGCTCGATTTTGACGTCGTAGAGCGGCTCCGTCGCCGCGGCACCCGAAAGCCCGCACAGCACCACCGCACTGACCAAAATCGCCCGCATCGTCACGCCTCCTGACACTTCCGTTGGGATAGCAGGGGGGCGCTAAGAATCGGCCAAGAGAGACGGTAAGCAAACCGCAAAGATGGCCGTTAAGATTGACGAGGCCGTTCGGGATGGCTGTGGATGGGGCTTGTGGCTCAGGCGCGCGCGGAATGTGCCGAACGGCCCAGCGCCTGGAACACCGTGCGCACGATGCCCGCGCTGTCGAGGCTGGCGTCGGCATACATCTTTTCGGGCTTGGCGTGATCGGTGAAGCTGTCGGGCAGCACAAGGGGACGTATCTTCAATCCGATGTCCAGGAGCCCTTCGCGGGCAAGGAAGTGCAGCACCTGGCTGGCAAAGCCGCCGATCGATCCTTCCTCTACCGTCACCAGAACCTCGTGCTCGCTGGCCAGCCGGCGGACCAGCGCCTCGTCCAGCGGCTTGGCGAAGCGGGCGTCGGCGACCGTCGTCGACAGGCCGGCCGCATTGAGTTCCTCTGCGGCGAGCAGGCATTCCTGAAGCCTGGTGCCAAAGGAAAGAAGTGCGACCTTCGAGCCTTCGCGCAGCACCCTGCCCCTGCCGATCTCGAGGATCTCGCCGCGCACCGGCATCTCGACGCCGACGCCGTTGCCCCTGGGATAGCGGAAGGAGATCGGACCCTCGTCATAGGCAGCGGCCGTCCGCACCATATGGCGCAGCTCCGCCTCGTCGGCCGCCGCCATGACCACGAAGCCCGGCAGCGAAGCGAGATAGGTCGTGTCGAAGGCACCGGCATGGGTCGGTCCGTCGGCGCCGACGAAGCCGGCCCGGTCGATGGGAAAGCGCACCGGCAGCTTCTGGATCGCCACGTCGTGGACCACCTGGTCATAGGCGCGCTGCAGGAAGGTCGAATAAATGGCGACGAACGGCTTCAGGCCTTCGGTCGCAAGGCCGGCCGCGAAGGTCACGGCATGCTGCTCGGCGATGCCGACATCGAAGGTACGCTTGGGAAACACCTCGCCGAACAGGTCGAGGCCGGTGCCGGTGGGCATCGCCGCGGTGATGGCGACGATGCGCTCGTCCTCATGCGCTTCCTGGATCAGGCTTTCGGCAAAGACCTGCGTATATGCCGGCGAGTTGGCCGGCGCCTTGGCCTGCGCGCCGGTGATCACGTCGAACTTGTTGACGCCGTGATACTTGTCGCTGGCGGCTTCGGCGGGCGGGTAGCCCTTGCCCTTCTGCGTCACGACATGGATCAGAACCGGCCCGTCGCCATTGTCGCGCACATTGCGCAGGACAGGGATGAGATGCTCCAGATTGTGCCCGTCGATCGGGCCGATATGGTAGAAGCCGAGTTCCTCGAACATGGTGCCACCGGTCACGTAGCCGCGCGCATGCTCGACGGCGCGCGTCACGGCGCGGTCGACGCGCTTGCCGAGGTAGGAGGTGAGCTTCTTGCCGAAATCGCGGAAGCCCATATAGGTGCGCCCGGACGCCAGACGCGCCAGATAGGCGCTCATGGCGCCCGATGGCGGAGCGATCGACATGTCGTTGTCGTTGAGGATGACGATCAGCCTGGCGTCGAGCGCGCCGGCATTGTTCATCGCCTCATAGGCCATGCCGGCCGACATGGCGCCGTCGCCGATGACCGATATGACGCTGTTCTTGCGGCCCTTCAGGTCGCGCGCGACAGCCATGCCGAGGCCCGCTGAAATCGATGTCGAGGAGTGGGCCGCGCCGAACGGATCGTACTCGCTCTCCGCGCGCTTGGTGAAGCCGGACAGGCCGCCTTCGGCCCGCAGCGTACGGATGCGATCGCGCCGGCCCGTCAGGATCTTGTGGGGATAGGCCTGGTGGCCCACGTCCCAGATCAGGCGGTCGTCGGGCGTGTTGAAGACGTAGTGCAGCGCCACCGTCAGGTCGACCACGCCCAGCCCGGCGCCGAGATGCCCACCCGTCTGCGACACGGCGTCGATCAGTTCAGTGCGCAATTCGGCGGCAAGCTGCGGCAGGTCGGATTCCGGGAGTTGGCGAAGATCCGAGGGGATGCGGACCTTGTCCAGGAGCGGCGTGTTTGGTGATGGGGTCACGATAGTCCGGAACCTGGGCAAGCGGCGGTCATCTGATCGGGATAGTCTCTGGACCGGCTAAAGTAAATGCACGGCGATGACGCGGCTGGCGAGCGCCAGGCAATGCGGTGTCCCGGTGCTCACCCCGCAGGCAGCGGGATGAACTCTTCTTCGTCGCCCGGCACGATGTCGAAACGGCCGGTCTTCCATTCCTGCTTCGCCTGTTCGATCCGCTCCTTCGACGAGGACACGAAGTTCCACCAGATATGACGGGGACCGCCGAGCGACGCTCCGCCGAAGAGCATGAAGTGCGCTCCACGCTCCGATGTCACGACGATCTCGTCGCCCGGCCGGAACACCAGCAGCCTGTCGGCGGGAAACACATCTCCCGCTATGTCGACCTCGCCCGACAGGACGTAGATGGCGCGTTCCTCGGCATCCGGCGGTATCGCCACCTTGGCGTCGGGGGCCAGCGCGATGTCGGCATAGAGCGTGTCTGATGCTGTCCTGACCGGCGAGCGCAGCCCGGAGAATGCGCCGATGACCACGCGTCCGGAAACCCCCTCCGCATCGATTTCCGGCAGGCTCGCGCGACCGGTGTTCTCAAACATCGGCGCGATCTCCTCACGGTCCTCCGGCAAGGCCAGCCATGTCTGAAGGCCCGACATGGACATCGGCGCACCGCGCAGTTCTTCCGGCGTACGCTCGGAATGGACGATCCCCCGCCCCGCCGTCATCAGATTCACGTCGCCCGGCGCGATGACCATCTCGGTGCCGAGCGAGTCGCGATGGCGGATCTTTCCGTCGAACAGATAGGTGACGGTGGCCAGCCCGATATGCGGATGCGGCCGCACGTCGAGCGCGTGGCCGGCACGCAGGATGGCCGGTCCCATACGGTCGAAGAAGATGAATGGACCGACCAGCCGGCGCTTGGCGGTCGGAAGGGCACGGCGCACCTCGAAGCCACCGATGTCCTTGGCGTTGGGGATCACCATCAGTTCGATCGCATCGCAGGCGAAGGCGTCTCCGGGAAGCGGGTCATTGCCGGGGGAGAAGCTCATGGATTTGTATCTGGCATCAGTTCACCACCATAGAACAGTTTTGCGATCTCCTCACTGTCAGCATCGAACTGCTCGAGTGTCATCGGCGGGTACATGCCATTCAGCCAGCCCAGCCGTAGACGCTCGACTCCCGAGCGCTGAACATAGCCGAAGCGGATTGCATTTCGCTCAAATAGTTGATGCGCCCAAGGCCGGACGAGGTCGAATGGGGGCAGGATGATCCACCCGTCCATATCGCCCACTGCGGTGTAGTCATTTGCAGCCACACAAAGTGCCGTCAGGGCGCAGACAACTGCCGCGCGATCATCGTGGTTGGTCAGAGCGCCAATCTCGAAGCCGAGCGTGCGTCCCGGCAGAAGGCGTTTCAGAAACTGCTCAAGCGTACGATTTTCTTCCAAGTAAGAGAAAAAGACATCTGACGTCGATTTGGAACGCGACTTGAGCCCTTCTGGCGTCTCAACCAGCACTCCAAGGAACGAGGTGGGAAAAGCCTCCACGACAGCCAAGTGATGGATCGCCTGCTTGTGTGCAGATGTTGAGACCAACCTGCTTCCTATCAGGAGAAGCGCGCAAATATTGGCATGGCAATTCAGGAGCCTGCCATTGCGTGAGCTCGATTGGCCGGGCTTTCCGATAAGAGGCTGAAAGCCTGCGGTCAGCATTTGCTCGGCGAGTCGGTAATGTTCAAGCGCCACGAGACCGGTGGTCAACGGCCCATCAAAAGCGGCAACCGAAACTGGCTCATGGAAAACCCGTCGCAGGGCTGCTTCTCGCTCGGCATCAACCGCCCGAAATCGCTCGATAATCAGATGGATATTGCTGTCATCCCAACTCAACCGAGCTGCGGCACTAGACCGCCTGACAGTTGACCAGCCTATATCCACCCCTCCAACGGCACCCGATGGAGCTACCGAGACCGGTTCGGAGCGATGCAACACAAAGGTTTCTCCGCCTCAGATTTGGAGCCAACTATCGATCGAAACGACCCTGTCTCTACCCAAACCGCAGCGCCGACCTCGCACGTGACTTGGCCGCCTCTTCCTCGCGGTTTTTCGGCGGCTGCTCGGTATACATGGAATTCAATAGTTCCGTCGCCGCGTTGGCGACGGCAAGCACGGCAGCGTCGAACGCGGCCTCGTTGCGCCTGGCAGGTTTCGTGCTGCCGCTGATCTTGCGCACGAACTGCAGAGCCGCATCATGGATCTCGGCGTCCGTTGCCGGCGGCTCGAAGTTGAACAATGGCTTGATGTTGCGGCACATAGGCAACCCTCCTGCCAGTCATTCGGGATCGCGGACGATCCACGCAATCAGTTCGTCGCCGATACTTGCCCGGCGTTTTCCCGATGGGCACGCAAGAAAGCGACGATCTCCTCGACTTGCTGGACCTCTTCCGGATCGTAGGCATTCACCGCCCGCCGAACGATTTCGCTAACGGAAAGCCCAGCCCTATCTGCCTTCTCCTGAAGATCGGATTTGCCACGTGGCGACATCAAGGTGACGACGCGCACCGACCTCTTCTCGCCGCCCGGTTTCATCGCAGCCCCCCAAAGCATGTGGCACCATAGTGTGCATGGCGCGCAAACTTTTCAAGATAGCGCCGCTCACTCCGCGTCGAGCGGCTCGGTCCCCGTCGGCTTGCCGTCCCGCGACAGGCGGATCTTCTCGACCTTGTCTTCGGCCGCCTTCAGCAGCCGGTCGCAGTGCGACTTGAGTGCCTCGCCACGCTCGTAGATGCGGATCGACTGGTCGAGCGCGACGTCGCCCTTTTCCAGGTCGTCGACAATGCGCTCCAGCGCCTCCAGCGCCTGTTCGAAGCTCATTGCCTTGATGTCGGCGTTCGGTTCCTCGGCCATACTATCCTCTCAGCAAGCGTCCTACATGGGCCGCGACCGAGAAGGACAGGCCCTCCAGATCGTAGCCGCCCTCCAGCAGGCTGACCAGCCGGTTGCCCGCGCTCCTGGCCGCGCAGTCCATCATCTGTCCGGTCGCCCAGTCGAAGTCTGCTTCGGTCAGGTTGATCTGCGCCAGCGGGTCGCGGTGGTGCGCGTCGAAGCCGGCCGAAATGATGACCAGATCCGGCGCGAAGTCGCGCAGCGCCGGCAGCACGCGCGAGCGGAACGCCTCGCGGAAGAGGTCGCTGCCCGAGGTTGGCGAAAGCGGCGCGTTGACGATATTCCCGGCGCCGGTCTCGCTGCGCGCGCCGGTGCCGGGATAAAGCGGCATCTGGTGAGTCGAGCAGTAGAGGACGGAGGGATCGTCCCAGAAGATGTCCTGCGTGCCGTTGCCGTGATGAACGTCCCAGTCGACGATGGCGACTCGCTCGGCGCCGTGCCTTCTCTGCGCATAGCGTGCCGCGATGGCAGCCGTGTTGAACAGGCAGAAACCCATAGCCGTCGCCTTCTCGGCGTGGTGGCCGGGCGGGCGGGATGCGACGAAGACGTTGTCGATCCTGCCGGAGAACACGTCGTCTACCGCCGCGTTGGCTGCGCCCACGGCACGGATCGCCGCTTCGTAGCTCTTGGGGCTCACCCAGGTGTCGGCATCGAGGCCGACGATTCCTTCTTCGGGGATCGCCTTGCGAATGGCTTCGACATGACGCTCGGGGTGAGCGTAGAGCAGCGTGGCTTCGTCACCCTCCGGCGCCTCCATCCGCTCCAGCGCAGAAAACGGCTCGTCGTCGAGGATGCGCGCCACCGCACGCAGGCGATCGGGCCGTTCCGGATGGCCGGGCGGCGTCAGGTGCTCGAGGAAGATCGGGTGGGAGTAGAGCCGGGTGACCATGCCCCGATATAGGGGCGTGGCACGGGATTTGCCATGGCATGCGCGTATGCGCGGCCCTTGGTCAACAGCTTAGCACGCGCTATGCCGCGCCCTTCGCCTTTCCCCAGGCCGAGCCGCCGACCGCGCCGGCGGCCCTGTCCTTGAGCTCGCGGAACTGTTTCGAGGTTTCGGACAGGCGGCGGTCCCATTCCGGATTGGGAACCTGCCCCTCGATCTTGCGGAAATAGACGTCCATCAGGGCAGCGATGCAGAACGGTTCCACGAAGGCCGCGCTGAAGGCCCAGGTGAAGACGATGGCGAGCACGAAGCTCCAGCCGGCGAGCTGGCCCGGCATGGCGTAGAGCACGGCGGCGGCGGGCGCCAGCGTCGTCAGGAACACGATGAGCGCCAGCACCCACATGAAGATCGACAGCCACAGCGCGTTCTTCAGCATGGTCTTGCCGTTCTGCGCATAGAGAATCACGGCCTGCCTTGCCGTCTCGAAGGGCGCATTGCTGCCGGCGCGGATATTGTAGCCGAGGATAATCTCGTCGACATAGGTGAGCGACATGCGGATGACCGAATTGAAGAAGGCGACGAGGTTCTGCAGACCGGGAATGGGCAGGAAGGCCGCGATGCCGCCGATCATGCCGGTGATGGTGCCGATGACACCCTTGATGAGCTGATCGAGCACGAAGAGGATGTTGGCCTCGGCAAAGCGCGCGGTGACGACCTCGCGGGCATAGGCGATCTGCCCCTGGCCGCCGGGCACGTCGCGGCCCTCGATCAAATGGACCATCACTGCGATGTGGCCGGCCTTGACGACATAAAGGATGTATTCGCGGATCCAGTAGACGACGATGGAGGCGAGCACGAAGCCGGCGATCCCGCCATAGAAGGCAAACCCTTCCGGCGTGCCGTCGGCCGCGCTGATGTGACCGATGCCGTAGCCGACGCCGGCGCCTGTTCCCGTCGCCAGGATATAGGCGAGCGTGATGCCGAAATAGACGACCATGCGGAAGACGACGAAGGGCCAGGTGCGCAGAACGATGCCCAGCGTCCTGCCGATCTTGAAGTCCCACATGCCCGAATCCCCCTCGCGCGTGACGACGCGCATGACTTTGGGGAAGGCCACGTCAAATGGCAAGCTACGCTGTCATGCCGTGGCGGTGCTCGGTCCGGGCAGAGCGCTGCTTAGAGAATCTCCGTCCTGTTGATACGGATCCCGAAACCCTCGAGGCCGACATAGTGGCGTTCGCGCGAGGCGATGAGGTCGATCGACGTAATGCCCAGATCCTTCAGGATCTGCGCCCCAAGGCCGATCTCGCGCCATTCGTTCTCGCGGCGGCGCGCCTCCTCGTGGCCCTCGCGATCCGCGAGTGCGGTGCGGTTGCGCGTGCTGTGGCCGACGCCGACCGATCCCTCGCGCAGATAGACGATGACACCACGCCGGCCGGCGCCCATCGACGTCATGATCTTGTCTAGCGACTTCCCGGTGCCGAAGACGTCCTCGACGACATCCTCCGAATGAAAGCGAACCGGCACGTTCTCGCCGTCACGAATGTCGCCAAAGACCACGGCCAGGTGGTGCATCGGGTCCCAGGGAAGCGTGTAGGTGAAGGCCTTGGCCTTGCCGCCCGGGGTTTCGATATCCGAACAGCCGACGCGTTGCACCAGCGTTTCCTGGCGCTGGCGATAGGCGATCAGATCGGCGACCGAGACCTGCTTCAGCGTGTGCTGCTGCGCGAAGGCCGCAACCTGGGGGCCGCGCATCACCGTGCCGTCGTCGTTGACCAGTTCCGAGATGACGCCGACCAGCGGCAGTCCGGCGAGCTTGCAGAGATCGACCGCGGCCTCGGTGTGGCCCGACCGCATGAGCACCCCGCCTTCGCGCGCAATCAGCGGAAAGATGTGCCCGGGGCGCAGGAAATCGGACCCGCCGACATTGCCGTTGGCCAGGTTTCGCACGGTCAGCGTACGGTCATCGGCCGAGATGCCCGTGGTTGTGCCGTGCCTGAAGTCGACGCTGACGGTGAAGGCCGTCGTGTGCGCCGAATCATTGTCGGCGACCATGGGCGCCAGGTTCAGCCGGCGCGCATCCTCCTTGGTCATCGGCGTGCAGACGATGCCGGATGTGTGGCGCACGATGAAGGCCATCTTCTCCGGCGTGCAATGCACCGCCGCGACGATCAGGTCGCCCTCGTTCTCCCGGTCGTCGTCGTCTGTGACCACGACGATCTCGCCGCGCTCAAAAGCGCGAATGGCTTCGACAACTGATTTTTGATCGTAGGGCATGGATCAGGCTCCGACCGGCAGTCGGCAGTCGGCAGTCGGCAGTCGGTTGAATCGCATTCTCAAATTCCTCAAGATCATCGTGATGGTGATGGGGCGCCAGTCTATTCCGACTGCCGACTGCCGACCGCCGACTGCCCCGTTTGGCCCCTGTGCCGCAAATAGTGATCGGCGATCGCGCAGGCAACCATGGCCTCGCCGATCGGCACGGCGCGGATGCCGACGCAGGGGTCGTGGCGGCCCTTGGTCATGATGTCCACGTCGTTGCCCTCCACGTCGATCGACCTTCGCGGTGTCAGGATCGACGATGTCGGCTTCACCGCAAAGCGGGCGACGATCGGCTGGCCGGTCGAAATGCCGCCCAGTATGCCGCCGGCGTGGTTCGACAGGAAGATGGGCGTGCCGTCATTGCCCATGCGCATCTCGTCGGCATTTTCCTCGCCGGTGATGCGGGCCGCCTCGAAACCCTCGCCGATCTCGACGCCCTTGACCGCGTTGATCGACATCAGGCCGGACGCGATGTCCTGGTCGAGTTTGGCGTAAATCGGAGCGCCGAGGCCCGACGGAACGCCGTCGGCGACGATTTCTATGACTGCGCCGACGGACGATCCCGCCTTGCGGATGGCGTCGAGATAGTCGGCAAAGACGGGCACCGATTCCGGATCGGGCGTGAAGAACGGGTTTGCGGCGTCCTGGACGAAATTCCAGTTCCAGCGGCTGCGGTCGATCGTCTTTGTGCCCATGGCAACGAGTGCGCCGCGCACCACCATGCCCGGCACGACCTTTCGCGCCAGCGCGCCGGCCGCAACACGCGCCGCCGTCTCGCGGGCCGACGAGCGGCCGCCACCGCGATGGTCCCGCACGCCGTACTTCACGTCATAGGTGTAGTCGGCATGACCCGGACGATACTGCCTGGCAATCGCGCCATAGTCCTTCGAACGTTGGTCGACATTCTCGATCATCATGGATACGGGCGTGCCGGTCGTGATCATCGTGTCCCCGTCCTCGTCGAGCACGACGCCGGAGAGGATGCGGACCTGGTCCGGCTCCTGGCGCTGGGTGACGAAGCGCGACTGGCCTGGCCGGCGGCGGTCGAGATCGGCCTGGATGTCGGCCTGCGTGAAGCGGATGCCGGGCGGACACCCATCGACGACGCAGCCGATCGCGGCGCCGTGACTTTCGCCCCAGGTGGTGACGCGGAACAGATGGCCGAATGTGTTGTGCGACATGACAGATGAGCCCCGCGGCGATGGCCTCGCCGCCGCCTGCCTTCTATTGGCGTTTTTTTGTGGGGTCAAACCAGCAGGGCTGCGGTTTTACTTTTGACACATTCAAGATGTTTCTGCTCTCATAAATCCCGTGGAAACCGCTGCCGACTGGACCTGCGGAAAGCCCAAAGAGGAAACACACATGCGTATTGCGTTCGCCGTCCTTGCCGCCGCCCTGCTGATGTCCGGTTCCGCGCTCGCCGCCCAGGTGGAGGGCCTCATCAAGGCGATCAACAAGGATGAGTCGACGATCACGCTCGATGACGGCAAGTCCTACAAGCTTCCCGGCGAGTTCGACGTGGACACGCTGAAGGAAGGCATGGACGTCGTGCTGGCCTATGACGAAATCGGCGGCGTCGCCCAGATCACCGACATGGACCTGTCCGAATAGGCCGGGCCCGCCCTTCTACAGCCACTCGAGCCGACCGTCCTCCAGCCTCAGGATCCTGTCCTGGAGTATGTCGACGGTAGCGGCCTCGCGCTGCGGCAGATCGCCGAAAATCCGGAACGCGACCCTCAAGATGCCGCCATGGGCGACGCAGACGGTCGGTCCCGACAGTCCATCCAGGAACGGGCGCACCCGCTCGAGCAGCATCTGGTAGCTTTCGGCGCCATCGCCCGGCGGCACGAAGTTCCACTTGTCGCGCGAACGTGGCTTCGTGATGCCCGGCGTTTCCGCCTCGAGCTCGACAAAGGTCCTGCCCTGCCAGTCGCCGAAACTCACCTCGACCAGGCGCGGATCGGTGCGGTAGGCTTTTGGATCGAGCCCCATCGCGGCGCGGATTCGCTCCATGGTCTCGCGGGTGCGCCGCATGGGACTTGCGACGAAATCGAAATCCTCGGGCCGGTCGAGCAATTCCTTCAGCCGGCGACCGTTGCGGTCGGCCTGCGAACGCCCCTTCTCGGTGATGTCCGTCTCGGCCTGGCCCTGCAGCCGGCCTTCCGCATTCCATGCGGTCTGGCCATGGCGGACCAGATAGACGAGCGGCGACGGGGCGCTCAATCCTTGACCGTCGAGATGTCTGGCGCGTCGACGGACTTCATGCCGACGACATGATAGCCGGAATCGACGTGGTGCACCTCGCCGGTAACGCCGCGCGACAGGTGCGACAGGAAGTAGAGACCCGAATCGCCGACTTCCTCGGGCGTGACGGTGCGCTTGAGCGGCGAATTGTACTCGTTCCACTTCAGGATGTAGCGGAAGTCGCCAATGCCGGAGGCTGCGAGCGTCTTGATCGGCCCGGCCGAAATCGCGTTGACGCGGATGTTCTTGCCGCCGAGATCGACCGCCAGATAGCGGACGCTGGCTTCCAGCGCAGCCTTGGCGACGCCCATGACGTTGTAGTGCGGCATGACCTTCTCCGCACCGTAATATGTCAGCGTCAGCAGCGAGCCGCCGTCGGTCATCAGGGGCTCTGCGCGCTTGGCGACATCGGTGAAGGAGTAGACTGAAATGTCCATGGTGCGCAGGAAGTTGGCGCGCGTCGTCTCGACATAGCGGCCGTCAAGTTCCTCCTTGTCGGAGAAGGCGATGGCATGAACCACGAAGTCGAGCTTGCCCCACAGCTTGCGAACTTCCTCGAACACCGCGTCGAGCGACGCCGGGTCGGTCACGTCGCAATGGCCGACGACATGGGCGCGGAGGTCCTTGGCGAGCGGCTCGACGCGCTTCTTGAAGGCGTCGCCCTGATAGGTCAGCGCCAGTTCCGCGCCCTGGTCGGCAACAGCCTTGGCAATGCCCCACGCGATCGAACGGTTGTTGGCGACGCCCAGGATCAGGCCGCGCTTCCCGGCCATGAGCCCCTGTCCAACTGCCATGATGCGCCTCCGCTGTTTGTACGCGCTCGCCCTATCGCACAGGCATTTGGCGCCATCAAGCCGTGATCAGGGCCGCCCGGGGCCGTAACAGCCGCGCGTCAAGCCTAGACCACCCGGCTTTTCATCAGCGCCTCGAGTTCGCTGTCGCGGTTTTCCGGCAGCATGACCCGCAGATGGGCATAGAGGTCCGCGGTACCGCCGGTCTTTTCGGACAGGCCGCGGCCCTTGATGCGCAGCACCTTGTCCGAGCTCGACCAGGCCGGCACGTTCAACGCGATGCGGCCCGTCGGCGTGTCGACGGCGATCTTGGCGCCGAGCACTGCGTCGGCCAGCGGCACCGGCACGTCGACGTGCAGATCGCGTCCCTCGATGCGGTAGCGCGGATGCTTCTGGACCTGGATCCTGACCAGCGCGTCGCCGGGCCTTCCCCTGCCCTGCTCGCCCTGGCCCTTGAGGCGGATCGTCTGCCCGTCCTCGACATAAGCCGGCAGCTTGACCGCCAGCTTACGCCCGTCGGGGAATTCGGCATTGACCTTGGCGGCGGTCGCGACCTCCTCGACGGATACCGTGAGGATCACGTTGAGATCGCCGCCCTGCGGCTCCTGGCGCACCCCGCCAGCGAAGCCGCCGGGGCCACCGGCACCAGGGCGGCCGGAGGAGAAGGCCTGCCCAAAGATCTCGCTGAAGATGTCGGAGGCGTCGCCACCGCGGAACTCTGTTCGCGTCTGGCCGCCAGCCTGCTGACGGTGGAAGCCGGCAAAGGGGTCGCCGCCGCCCGCACCGGGGTGGAAGCCCGGATGCAGCGGCTTGCCGTCGCCGTCGATCTCGCCGCGATCGAAGGCGGCGCGCTTCTTGTCGTCGCCGACGATCTCATAGGCTTGGTTGGCCGCGGCAAACCGGTCCTTCGCCTTCGGATCATCCGGATGCTGGTCGGGATGATACTTCTTGGCGAGCTTCCGGTAGGCCTGCTTTATGTCCTTGGCCGTTGCGGTTTTCGCAACGCCCAGCACTTCGTAGGGATCGCGCATGTGTCCTGCCTGACGCAACGATGTGTGTGATCAGCCCCTATATGCGCCCTGCTAGGAAGAAATTCCAGAGGCACCGTCGCGTCGGATGATCAAAGTCCGTCGAGGGCCTGCACCTGCCAGGCGCCCGGTGCCACCATGCACACCTTGCCCTTGTAGAGCGAGACGCCGTCGAAGCGCTCGCGCGAGGTGGTGAAGCGGCGGCACAGCGTTCCGCCGTCCTTTTCCTCAACCAGCGCGCTGATCGCGCCGCGCGATCCGGTGTCGGCGTTCGCCCACGGCAGGGGCGCGCCCCTCAGTTCCTCGACATCGGCCGAGGAAACCGCGTTGCGGATCGTGTTGCGGTCGGAGGCGTCATCGAGCGCCTCGGGCCCGGTCGCCCCGCTAACGGTGGCGCCGGTCAGGATTGTCGGATCAACCTCGGCCTTGGACAGGCTGAAGCCGCCGGACGCGCAGGCGCAAAGCGTGACTGATGCCGCGATCACGACGGCAAGCCGCGTGCCACGGCGCCCTGCGACGATCAACCCTTCGGCAATCGCTTGCGCTATGCGCGACAATCAGCAATCTCCCAAACACGGAATGCACCAGGAAAAACTATGAGCCAGACCGGGTTAACAAGCGATGACTTCACGGCGCGCGAAGAGCCTTTCCGGCTGTTTGCCGAATGGCTGGCGGACGCCACAAAAAGCGAGATCAACGATCCCACCGGCATGGCGCTCGCCACCGTCGACGAGGATGGCATGCCGGACGTACGCATGGTTCTTCTCAAGGATTTCGACGAACAAGGCTTTGTCTTCTATACGAATTTCGAGAGCGCGAAAGGTCGCGAGATCCTGTCGTCGCGGAAGGCGGCGCTGTGCTTTCACTGGAAATCCCTGCGTCGCCAGGTGCGGGTGCGCGGCAATGTCGCGGTCGTTTCCGATGCCGAAGCGGACGAATATTACGCGACGCGGCCCCGCGGCAGCCGAATCGGTGCCTGGGCCTCAAAACAGTCGCGGCCGCTGGAAAGCAGATTCGCGCTGGAGAAAGCGGTGGCGGAGTACACCGCCAAATACCCGATCGGTGACATTCCGCGGCCAAGCCACTGGTCCGGCTTCCGTATCATTCCGACGCAGATCGAATTCTGGCACGACCGCCCCTTCCGTCTGCACGACCGGGCACTCTTTACGCGCAATGCCGACGGCGGCTGGGACAAGACGCGGCTGTACCCGTGAGCTGCATTGCACGCCGCCGTGCGGGTAGAGCAACGGCTATTTCTTGCGGCTCATGAACGCCACGAAGGCGGCCTTGGCTTCATCCGATCTGAGCCTTTGCTTGAAATGCTCACCCTCCTCGCGGATGCGCTCGACTGTCTCGTCGGTCGAACCCCGCATCAGATCGCGAGAAATCTTCAGTGCCTGCGGCGGCTTAGAGGCGATCAGCTCCGCCGCTGCCATCACCTCGGCCTCGAGGCTGTCCTCGCCGACAACGGCATAAATCAGCCCGGCCGCCTGCGCGCGCTCCGCCGAAAAGCCTTCGCCCAGCCCAAGCAGCGCAAAGGCCTGCTGACGGCCGAGGATGCGCGGCGCAAGCAGGCTCGAGCCCGCCTCCGGCACGAGGCCGAGATCGACGAAGGGCGTGCGGAAGACGGTACGCGGCGTGGCGAAGGTCAGGTCGCAGTGCAGGTTGAGCGTGGTGCCGATGCCGACCGCGATGCCGTCGACGCCGGACACGATCGGCTTGGCTGACGTCGCGACCGCGAGCAGGAAGTCCCAGACTTCCGTGCCCCCCTCGCCGCCCATCGCGACCGCCATGAAATCGGCCAGGTCGTTGCCGGACGAGAAGGCGCCGGGCACGCCCAGAAAAACATGGCAGCGCACGGCCGGATCGGCGTCGCCCGCCGTCAGCGCCGCCGACATCGCAGCATACATGGCGCGGGTGATGGCGTTCTTCTTCTCGGGGCGGTTCATGCGGATCGACTGGACCGCGCCACGCCGCTCGATGACAATGTGCTCGCTCACGACGGACTACCCTCTTCTTCAGGCCGAGATCAGGAATTCGGCGGCGGCCGCAAGGCTTTCGGCGCCGCCGGTGACGCGCTGCCGCAGCGCGGGACTTTCAGTCGCAATGTTCTCGGCGAAGAAGCGGCAGACTGCGATCCGCTCCGCTGATCCCGCGGCCACCGCGCCGCGGGCATGCAAAGCGCCACCCGCTGCGAGGGCAAACAGCCGAAGGTAGGGCGTCGCGCCGGCAAGAGCCGCCTGCTGGTTTCCGTCGCGGGCAGCCTCCGCCAGGAAGGCCGTCGCCGCTTCGAGATCGGCGACCGCCCGGTCGAGATGGGCAGCCGTGTCGCCGAAGCCAGGCAGGTTGGACTTCCTGACGGCGTCGACGTCTTCGCGCAGTTCGGCGATGTAGGCGGCGACGCAGGCGCCGCCGGAGAGCGGCAGCTTGCGCATCACCAGATCGATCGCCTGGATGCCGTTGGTGCCCTCGTAGATCGGCGCGATGCGCGCGTCGCGGTAGAAGGCGGCGGCTCCCGTCTCCTCGATGAAGCCCATGCCGCCATGAACCTGCACGCCGATCGAGGCGACGTCGACGCCGACATCGGTGGCGAAGGCCTTGGCGACGGGTGTCAGGAGATTGGCGCGTTCCTGCCAGAAAGCAGACTTGTCCGTACCCGCGCGCGCCATGTCTGTGGCGTGCGCGCAGCAGTAGCCGATCGCACGTGCCGCCTGGGTCAGCGCCTTCATGGTGAGCAGGTTGCGCTGTACGTCGGGGTGATGGACGATCGGCGCCATGCCCTTGCCGACAAAGCTGGCTGCCTTGCCCTGGCGGCGCTCATTGGCATAGGCAAGCGCCTTCTGGAGCGCGGCTTCCGCAACCGCCACGCCCTGCATGCCGACCGCGAGCCTTGCGTTGTTCATCATGGTGAACATGCAGGCGAGGCCCTTGTTCTCCTCGCCGATCAGCCAGCCGAGGGCGCCTGGCGCCATGCCGTCCGCGAAGCCGTCGCCATAGATCATCGTGCAGGTCGGCGAGCCGTGGATGCCGAGCTTGTGCTCCAGCCCGCTGCAGAACACGTCGTTGCGCCGGTCGGGCGCGCCATCGTCGTCGAGCAGGAATTTCGGAACCAGAAAGAGCGAAATGCCGCGCGTGCCTTCCGGCGCGTCGGGCAGGCGGGCCAGCACCAGATGGACGATGTTGTCGGTAAAATCGTGCTCGCCATAGGTGATGTAGATCTTCTGGCCGAAGATGCGGTAGGTGCCGTCGCCCACCGGTTCGGCGCGGCTGCGCATTGCCGCGAGGTCGGAGCCGGCCTGTGGCTCCGTCAGGTTCATCGTGCCCATCCACTGGCCCGAGACGAGCTTTTCCAGGTACAGGCGCTTCACTTCATCGCTTGCGTGTTTCTCGAGCGCGTCGACCGATCCCATGGTCAGCATCGGCCCGAGGCCAAAGCCCATCGAGGCAGCGTTCCACATTTCGGTCGCCGCCATGGCCAGCATGTTGGGCAGGCCCTGCCCGCCGAACTCGACCGGTCCCGACAGCGCGTTCCAGCCGCCCTCGGCCCAGCGGCTATAGAGTTCCTTCCAGCCGGGGGGCGTCGTCACCACGGCATTGTCGAGGCAAGCGCCCTGGGTGTCGCCGGCCTTGGCCAGCGGCGCGATCTCCTCGCTGGCAAAACGCCCGCCCTCGGCCAGGATTGCGTCCACCAGGTCTTCGCTCAGATCGCCAAACAGGCCGGCATCCAGCCCGGCCTTGAGCCCCGCGACATGTTTTAGCGTGAAGGCGATCTCGTCGACGGGTGCGCGATACATCGTGTAACTCTCCTCCTGGAGGCTCTCCGCGAAGCCTTCCGTCCGTCGACAATCCGCCCAGGATCGCCGTTTCGGGATAGTTGCTCTTGACGTTAACGTCAATCAATTGCCTTGCCGCGATGGTTGGCAATTCCGATCGTCGACGTTAGGTGAGAGGGAAATGTAAGGACCATCCATGCTCGCCAGACCCGAAACACGCCGATGCATCGAATGTGGCCTGCCCTTCGGCATGCCGGGGTTCTCCTACTATCACGGCAACATGGAAGACGGGCCAGCCTACTGGACCGACCGGGGCGTCCTGTGCTCGTCAGCCTGCTCGCTCAAGCACTTCCACCGACGCCAGAGTGAGGGCAGCCTGCCCGTCAGGCCGGCGCCTGACCCGTTCGAAACCGGACGCTAGGCCGCGACTCGGCGGCCCAGCAGCATTTCGTTAACCATAACCGCCCACACTGCGCCCGACCTGCCGAGGGAAGGTGCCTTGATCCAAAGACGCAAAAGCCCGTGGCGTGCGGCAATGCTTGCCATGGCCCTTCTGCTTCCGGCAGGTGGCGGTCCTGCCTCCGCGCAGGACGCTGACTTTTCCGAACCCTGGAAGAACAAGGACCGCGCGCTCGTCGTCGATGCCTACGAATACAACGAGATCGACTGGAACAAGCTCGCCTCGGACAAGCGTATCGTCGGCTTCATCAACAAGGCGTCCGATGGGGTCTCCCCACCCTATATCTGCTCTGGCAGTGAAATCGAGCAGAGACTCTGCAAGACGTTGTGGAAGCGGCATGCGGTGGCGCGCGAACTCTATCGGACGCGCCGCACCGTGGCCAAGGCGCTGGGCCTGAAATGGGGCGCATACCATCTCGGCCGGCCCGGCAATCCGATCGAGCAGGCCAACCATTTCATCGATTTCGCCGATCCGCAGCCGGACGACCTGCTGGCCATAGACATCGAGGACAACGATCCCGGGCAGTGGATGTCGCTGTCGGATGCGGAGGAATTCGCCCGCCACGTAAAGCGACGCATCGGCCGCTATCCGGTGCTCTACACCAACGGGTCCACGGCGCAGCATGTCGCCGACAACAGGCTTCTCTACCCCCTCCTGTCGCGGCTGCCGCTCTGGTATGCGCGCTACAAAGCCGAGATCGGGATGCACTTTCCCAAGGGAAACTGGGAGAGTTATGCGCTTTGGCAGTTTTCGTCCCAGGCCAACTGCCGCAGACTTCGCTGCCCCTACCGCGTGCCGGGGACCGGCAACGACATCGACGTGAATGTCGCGGCCATGGATGCGGCCGCCCTGCGCACGGCGTGGCCGTTCGGCGGCTTGGTCGACACGAAGATCGACCTCATCGCGAGCGTGCCGGTCCCTCTGTCGCGTGAGGACGGGATGAAGGGCGACGGCACGCTGTCCTATGCCCCGGTGCAGCGTGTCGTGGGGATGGACCTTTTGCGTGACGCCTTCATCTTGGCCGGTGAACGCTACCCGCCCAGGCCCCAGCCGGAGACGAAGCCGCAGCCGCAGCCGGTGATGGAAGCCGCCGCGGTCATCGATGTCGACTTCACACGCTCCGTGACCGGAGTCGCGAGCTCAGCACAGGCTGCCCTGAAATCCTGGCTGGCGGCATCTGCTTCCTTGACTACCATACCGGCGCCGCCGCAGGTTTCCCGGGAGCCCATCCGAACCGGCGTGCCCACGAGCCCGTGAGGCGTCAGTTGATTCCAGCTTCCCGTTCCACCGCGCGATACCCGATGTCGCGGCGACAGAAGCCCTCCGGCCAGACGATCGCGTCCACACCGGCATAGGCGCGGTCCCGCGCTTCGGTCACCGTGGCACCCGAAGCGGTGACGTTGAGGACGCGCCCGCCCTTTGCTGTCAGCGCATCGCCCTGCATCGCCGTACCGGCATGGAAGACCTCGACTCCCGCGGGTACATGACCGAGGCCCGCAATGACGCTTCCCTTCTCGGGCGCATCCGGATAGCCGCGCGCCGCCATCACCACGGTCAGCGCCGCGTCGTCGCGCCAGCGTGCCGACATATGCGCCAGTTGCCCGTCGACGGCGGCGTTCAGCAGCACGAGGAGGTCGTCCTTCAGGCGCAGCATCAGCACCTGGCATTCCGGATCGCCGAAGCGGACATTGTATTCGATAAGCTTCGGTCCATCGGCCGTGATCATCAGGCCGGCAAACAGCACGCCCGAGAACGGCGCCCCCATCTGCAGCATGCCGAGCATGGTCGGCAGGATGATCTCCTCCATGGTGCGGTCGATCATCGCTCGCGACATCACCGGGGCCGGTGAATAGGCGCCCATGCCGCCGGTGTTGGCGCCGGTATCGCCTTCACCGACCCGCTTGTGATCCTGCGCGGTCCCGAATGGCATGGCGCTGGTGCCGTCGCACAGGCAGAAGAAGCTCGCTTCCTCGCCAGTCAAAAACTCCTCGACTACGACTTCCGCGCCCGCCCCGCCGAAGGCACCGTCGAAGCAGGCATCGACGGCGGCGATCGCCTCGGCCTCGGTCATCGCGACCGTAACGCCCTTGCCAGCGGCAAGCCCGTCGGCCTTGACCACGATCGGCGCGCCCTGCGCTTCGATGTAGGCGCGTGCAGAGGCCGCGTCGGAAAAACGACCATAGGCGGCCGTGGGTATGCCGAAACGCGCGCACAGATCCTTGGTGAAGGCTTTCGAGCCTTCCAGGCGGGCAGCGGATGCCGAGGGGCCGAACACCCGGATCCCCTTCGACCGAAGCGCGTCGGCAAGACCGGCGACGAGCGGCGCCTCGGGCCCGACCACGACGAGGCCGATCGACTTATCCTGGCAGAAGGCAGCGACGGCGGCGTGGTCCGACACGTCGAGGTCGACCAATTCCGCCTCCCGGGCGATCCCGGGATTGCCGGGGGCCGCATAGAGCTTGGTCAGCATCGGCGACGCCGCGAGCTTCCAGGCCAGCGCATGCTCGCGGCCGCCGGAGCCGATGAGTAGTACGTTCATGTGCAAGTCATCCTGACTTCTGATTGTTCACTTCGCGCCGCTCCGCCTGGCGGTGGCGCTTCCAGAAATGTCGCTTCAACCACGCACGCAGGTGCTTTCGCCACTCTGGCGATGCAGCGAGATATCCCTTCTTGACGTGTGTCATGCTCCACCTCGCCTGCCGCATTAGCAGACTAGCGATGCCATCGCGATACCCCCGGAAGACAGGCAAGGCTTCTTGACGCCTGCGCGGCGGCCTGCCACTTCAGATCCATGGACGTCATCCAGTCAAAGGCCGGACAGGGCCGTGTCGCCGACGCGCCGAGCGGGCATTGGGTCTACCGCATCCTGCCGCGCGGCGTGTGGCCCTACGCGCAGCTGGCGCGTTGGGATCGGCCGATCGGGATCTGGCTCCTGCTCTGGCCGTGCCTTTGGTCGGCGGCGCTTGCGGCCGTCGCCTATGCGCGGCCCAGCGATCCGCTGATGTCGCTCCTGCCCTCGCCCTATCTCGTCCTCCTGTTCCTTGTCGGCGCGGCGGCGATGCGCGGCGCCGGCTGCACCTACAACGACATCGTCGACGCGCGGATCGACGCCGCCGTGGAGCGCACGCGGTCGCGGCCGCTGCCGTCCGGCCAGGTGACGAAGCGCCAGGCCTGGATCTTTCTCGTCGCGCAGGCGCTGGTCGGGCTCGTCGTCCTGCTGCAGTTCAACAGCTTTGCCATCCTCGTCGGCCTCTGTTCTCTCGGCGTCGTGGCGATCTACCCTTTCATGAAGCGTTTCACCAACTGGCCGCAGCTCGTTCTCGGGCTTGCCTTCTCCTGGGGCGCGCTGATGGGATGGGCGGCCGAGTTCGCCGATCTCGACGGTCCGGCGATCATGCTCTATCTCGGCTCGGTGCTGTGGGTGATCGGCTACGACACGATCTATGCCCATCAGGATCGCGAGGACGACGCGCTGGTCGGCGTGCGCTCGACGGCGCGCCTGTTCGGCGAGAACACGAAAGCCTGGCTGGTCGGGCTCTATGGTTTTGCGCTGATGTTCTTTGCCATCGCCTTTGCCGGCGCCGAAGTGCCGATGCCCGCCCTTGCCGGGCTTGCGGCGGCGGCGGCGCATATGGCGCGCCAGATCGCCCAGCTCGACATCGACGATCCCGAGCAATGCCTGCGGCTGTTCCGGTCCAACAATGCAATCGGCTGGATGATCTTTCTCGGCCTTCTCGGCGGAGCGGTCTGGGTGGTCGTCAAGCCTCTGGTCTGACGCCAGCGTCCTGCGTCAGCAGGGCGCGATGATTTCCTCGCCCTGGATCACAAGACGCATGCCGAGATCGCCGGCACGGCGCCTGACCAGGAAGCGCGGGCGGCGCTGGCGCGTCGCGCTGCCCTGGCGGCGTTCGCGAACGGGAGCGGTCTTGATCGCAGCGCCAAGCGATTCCTCGAGCGTTCGCGCAATACCGTCCGCCTCGATCAGCAGCATCGGCAGACGGTAGGCGTCGGCCCAGGCGCGCCAGTCGGCGGCGACATCGTCGAGGTCGTCTGCGACGAGCAGCGGGACCGACAGCATCGGATCGTTGTGGAGCAGTTCGAGCGTGACCGTGACGTTGCCATGGTCGTCTTCCATGGCCCGCGCCGCAACGCCCCTGAACGACTTGGCGGGCAGCGCCACCGTCACCGGCAGGCCGCTCAGTTCGAGCACCCGGCGCAGCACGGCGCCGCGATGGTCGATCGTGAAGGTCACGTCGCCATATTCGTCGCGCGTGGCGTAGCTGACGATCTGGGGCAGGCGGAACGGGTCGAGACGCATGTTGCGTCCCGCCCAGACTGGCTTCAGTCCGGTGCTCATCAGTATTGGCCTCTTCCTGTTACTCCCGAGAGCCGGTTTTCCGGTCTTCTCGCCCCGGTGTTTTCCCCGGGCTTTATGGGAGTGACTGTAGCGCGGGGACCTTACTGGCGGCCTTAGGAAGTCGGTTAAATTTGTTCTGATGGTCCGGATGGTTATCGGAATGCGACCGCGCGTAAGGTGTTGGAAACACAGCTTAACCATAGGTCAACGGTGAGGCTTCCGCGTCGTCCGATACATGCCCCTGCGCTTCAGATCACTTTCCCGGGATTCATGATCCCCGCGGGATCGAAGGCGGCCTTGACGCGGCGCATCAGGTCGAGCGCCACCGGCGGCGCCGTGGCGGCAAGCTCGTCCCGCTTGAGCCGGCCGATGCCATGCTCCGCCGAAATCGAGCCGTCGAGGTCGCGCACGATGTCGTGCACGGCCTTGTTCATCGTGCGGTAGAAGGCAAGGAACGCCTTGGGGTCTCCGCCGGCAGGCTGCGAGACGTTGTAGTGCAGATTGCCGTCGCCCATGTGGCCGAAGCAGACGACGCGGGCATCCGGGCAGACGGCAGCGACCGCCTTTTCGGCGCGCGCGATGAAGTCGGGAATGCGGGCGACAGGCACGGAGATGTCATGCTTGATCGAGGCGCCTTCGGGGCGCTGCGCCTCCGACAGGCTTTCGCGCAGTCGCCAGAACGCGTCGGCCTGCGCCAGGCTACCCGCCATCACCGCATCTCCGATCAGGCCGTCGGTCAGCGCCGCGCCAAGAACGTCCTCGGCCTGCTGGCGCGCATCCTCTGCGGAACGCCCCGACGAGATTTCGAGGAGCACATACCAGGGCGAACTCCCGGCCAGCGGACGCACCGTCTGCGGAATGTGCGCGAGCGCGAACTCCAGCGGCCGGCTGGCGATCAGCTCGAATGCCGTCAGGCCGGAACCGGCATGGTCGAGCGCCCGGTTGAACAGGTCCAGCGCCGCCTGGGCCGACTGCAGTGCGGCAACCGCGACCTCGCGACCCTTCGGCTTGGGAAAGAGCTTCAGCACTGCCGCGGTGATGACGCCGAGCGTGCCTTCGGCCCCGACGAACAGGTTCTTCAGATCGTAGCCGGTGTTGTCCTTCTTGAGCTTCCTCAGATCGTCCAGCACCTCGCCCGTTGGCAGCACGACCTCGACGCCAAGGCATAGCTCGCGCGCATTGCCGTAGGCGAGCACGCCGGTACCGCCGGCATTGGAGGACAGGTTGCCGCCGATCTGGCATGAGCCCTGCGACGCCAGCGACAGCGGAAACAGGCGGCCGACGCCGTCAGCCGCGCGATGCAGCGCGTCGAGCACGACGCCCGCCTCCGCCGTGATCGTGTTGGACACCGGGTCGATCTCGCGGATGCGGTTCAGGCGCGACAGCGACAGCACGATCTCGCGCCCGGACCGGTCTGGCACGCCGCCGCCGACGAGCCCGGTATTGCCGCCCTGCGGGACGATGGCGGTGCGCGTGCTCGTCGCCAGCCGCATGATCCTGCTGACCTCCTCGACGCTGCCCGGCCGCAGCACCAGCGGCGACAGGCCTGGATAAAGGCCGCGCTGTTCGGCGACATAGGGCACGATGTCTGAGCTTTCGCGCAGCGCATGCGGCGCGCCGACGATCGCCGCGAAGCGGTCGAGCAGGTCATCGGGAAGCGTCGGCTCGGTCTCGCTCATCGGCCACCTGTCACGGCGCGGGTTCACGCGGCGCCGCGGCGCGCGCCAGCCGGTCGTTGATCGCCTCGCCAAGACCCGACTGCGGCACGGGTTCCACGGCAATCGTCCTGGCGCCGCTGCGGTCCAGCGCATGAAGATGCGAAAAAAGGTTGCTGGCGGCCTCGCGCAGGTCCCCGGTCTCGGAGAGATTGCGGTAGGCCACCGCCTGTCCGACATTGGCGGCCCGCCACGGTCCGAATGCCAGCAGCGCCTCGCCGGCCCGCAGGTCGGTCGCGTTGAGGCGCAGTGCGGCGTTCGGCGCATAATGCGATGCCATCATGCCGGGCGCCTCGATGGCGCCTCCGGCGGAGCGGATGACCGGCACGCCGGCTATCGCCTCCAGCTCCTCGACGGCGATGCCGCCTGGCCGCAGGAGGTGCAGCCCCTCCCCGTCGACCTTGACGATGGTCGATTCGACGCCGATGGCCGTCGGGCCGCCGTCGACGACCAAGCCGATGCGGTCGCCGAGCTCGTCGGCCGCCGCCTGCGCGGTGGTGGTGCTGATGCGGCCCGAGCGGTTGGCGCTGGGCGCGGCGAGCGGCCGGCCGAAGCGGGCGATCAGGGCGGCGCCGAAGCCGCGCGGCATGCGCAGCGCCACGCTGTCGAGGCCGGCGGTCACCAGCGGGTGGAGCGCGCTGCCTTGATGGCGCGGCAGCACCAGGGTCAGCGGGCCGGGCCAGAACGCCTGGGCCAGCCGGAGCGAAACCGGATCGAAGCGGGCAAGGCTCTCGGCCATCGCCATCGAATCCACATGCGCGATGAGCGGGTTGAAGCGCGGACGGCCCTTTGTCTCGAAGATCCGCGCAACGGCCTGGCCATTGGTGGCGTCGCCCGCAAGGCCGTAGACGGTTTCGGTGGGGATCGCGACCACCTCGCCGGCCCGCAGTCTGGCCAGCGCCTCGTCCATCGCCTCGCTGACAGGCCTGATTTCCGCCACCAAATCTTTACCTTCTTTTGCATTTTCGCGGCTGCGAGCACGCCGGCAGACGGCCCAGCGCCAACAAGTTGACCAATTTGTCAATGTTAAACGTGGAGTGATCGGCGCACTGGAAGGCATGGAACCCGGCCGACGGCAAGTCAACCGGGTGTGATGTTCGAAGCCGGAGGGAATTTTGCGGGGACTGGGCGCGCTTCTGCTTGCGAGCTCCATGATGGCGGGTGGCGCGCAGGCGTCGTCCTTCGTCGTGGTCGCGCCGCCGAAGGAGAAGGTCAGTTCCTCTTTCGTCGTGATTGGCGCACCGCCACCCCCGGTGGTGGCATCGGCGGCGCCCGAGCCCGACGCGCCGGCAGAATCCGATGATCCGCTTGTCGTGCCGCTTGCCTTCGCGCTTCCCCGGAATGGAACGACGATTGCGTTCGAGCCGGGCGCCGCCCCGATCATGACGCAGATCAGCGCGTCCATCATCGCCTTCGATAGCCCCATTCCCAACGTCGCCTACGAACAGGTCGCCGCGATCACGCCGGACAAGGCGGAAGTGCCGCGAAGCCGCCCCGCGCGATTCGCCAGACCGATGGTCATGCGCGGCGGCATCATCGGCGACGCTTTTGCACGGGCTCCTGAGGAGGCTGCGCCCGCGGCTGCCCGGGCCTCGCGCGAAGACGCCGCCAAACCGACGAGGCGCGCGCCCGTCGGCCGCAAGCCCGGCGAGCCGGCGCCGGAAGAGCCGGTCAAGATCATCATCGCCCCGCCGCCGCCGACCATGCCAAAGCTTGAGGGCGTACGGTAGGCCAAGGCGCTTGACGCCATCCCTCCGAGCGGCCACCATTGCCGTGGGTTCAGGGGCGTTCATGTTTGTTTTTGCGATATTCCTTCATTTTCTGGGGCTGATGCTCGGCGCCGGCGCCGGATTCGGCTCGATGGTCGTCTCGCGCCAGATCCGCAAGCAGGTCGGCGCGCCGACGCCGCAGCTCGCGGCCTTGCGGCCGATCTTCGCAAGGATGGCGCTGATCGGCATCGCCCTGTTGTGGCTGTCGGGTCTGTGGCTCTATGTCGGCAAATATGGCGGCGTCCCGCTCGGAGCCGCGTTCCACGCCAAGCTGACCGTGGCGGCGCTGCTGCTGGCCGTCATCCTCGCGCTCAACATCATCGGCATGCGCGCCAGGAGCCGGGGCCTGCCGCCCCCGCCCTGGCTGCCCGCGCTCGGCATGACCACCCCGGTTTTGACGCTGCTGGCGGTTGCGCTCGCCGCGATTGTCTTTAACTAGACCGCCAACACCGAGACAAAGCGGGCAGCCGCCCGAATTCGGCCACCACCGTGCATCAGCCTGCGCTGCACGGGCAAAGGGAAACAAACTCACATGACATTCTATCGGATCATCGCGGCCGCCGCGGTGCTGACGGCATTCTTGACTAGCGCCCAGACGGCAAGCGCCGAAGAGCTGCTGGGCTCCTATCTCGCGCGCATCTCGGATGCCGACAAGGAGGCCAATGACGGTTTTGCGCTGGAGAGCGCGGCGCAGATCGTGCGTCAGGACCGCGCCAACTGGCACAAATACGGCTCCAACGACGATGACGACCAGGCCGACGACTATCTCTCCAGCGCCGATGCGCGCGCCCGCTTCGAGCGCATGCTGAAGAAGCCTGGCGCCATGGATTCGGCCACGCGCAGCGCCATCGTCAATGGCTACCCGCTGATCCAGGTCTCGCTCTACGACAACAGCGTCTATGTCGAGCTGATGGACTGACGAACGGTTTCTTCATGCCACCCGCCGACTGCGGAGCGTCGGGTGGCTCCATGCAACAGGGGGACATGCCATGACCATTTACAGACTGACCGTGTCAGCTTCCGTGCTGGCACTTGCATTGACCGCCGCAAGCGGTGCGCTGGCCGACCAGTTCCTCGGCTCCTACGAAGCGCGCATTTCCGACAACGACCATCAGGCGAGCGACGGCTATGCGCTCGATACTGCTGCGCAGATGGTCCGACAGGACCGCGCCAACTGGCACAAGTTCGGCACGGGCGACGCCGAGGACGAGGACGATCCGTGGTTCGGCTCGACGGCCGCACGCGCCCGCCTCGAAAGGATGCTCAACAAGGGCGGTGCGATGAGCTCCTCGACGCGGCGGCGCATCGTCAACGGCGAACCGGTCGTGCAGGTCGACGTCTACCGCAACAGCGTCAAGGTCACCATCATCGGGAATTGAGGGCTGCCCGACAGTTCGGCATCATCCCGGGCGAGCAAGCGCGCCGACAACGCGCGTCATCCGGGCGCGCAGGCGCGACGGCAGCGCGCGTCATCCGGGCGAGCAGGCGCGACGGCAACGCGCGTCATCCCGGGCGAGCAGGCGCGTCAGCGCTTGCGCGACCCGGGACCCATTCCGCTACCCGGCAATCTGAGTGTTCGCGATCGATACATCGCGGCTGAGGAATGGGTCCCGGACATGCCCTTCTCGCTGCGCTCGAACGGCATTCCGGGATGACGCCAGTGCGTGTGCGTCAGACTCCAACCGTCGAAGGTTGGCGGCTGCATCGACCTCCATCACCCTGAGGTGCCGCGCCTACATCAACATCCCTCATCCTGAGGTGCGAGCAGAGCGAGCCTCGAAGGACTGAGGTGCGAGCGGAGCGAGCCTCGAAGGATGCGCTACCCCGCGATCTTCGAAAAGTCCGCGACCTGTCCGGTGGCGGTGCGGATGCGGGAAAGCAGCGCCAGCCGGTTGGCGCGAACGCTAAGATCCTCATCATTCACGTGAACCGCCTCGAAGAATGAATCAACGGGTTCACGCAATCCGCTCAGCGCCAGCATGGCTGCGGAAAAGTCTTCATTTTGAATCGCTTGCGCCGCATCCCTCTCGGCCTGATTCACCGCCAGGAACAGTGCCTGCTCCTCATGCGCATGGAGCAGCGCGGCATCGACGCCATCCGCGATGCGCGTACCCTTCTTCTCCTCGGCGGCGAGAATGTTGGCGGCGCGCTTGGTGCCGGCCAGCAGATTTTTGCCGTTCTCGGTCTCCAAAAATGTTCCCAGCGCCTCGACCTTGCGCACGATGGCAAGCAGGTCGTCGTTGGCCGCGACATCTCCGCCCCCCTCCCCCTTGCGGGGAGGGGTAGGGGGTGGGGGTCGCGAAACCGGGCTCGACGACGGAGCGGAACCACCCCCCTCTGCTGAGCCCGTCGAAGCACCGCCGGGCATCTCCCCCGCAAGGGGGGAAATCACGCCCGACCCCGCCAGCACCGCGTCGATCAGATCATGCCGCGCACCCTTGTCGCGGAGATAGACCTTGAGGCGGTCATGGAAGAAGGAGAGGAGATCGGCCGCTCGCTTCTCCGTCTGCGAGAATATTGGGGAACTGGGATTTACAATGTACGATCCGGACGCTCTTCGACGTGTTCCGTCGGCAATGGTCTTTACGAATTTCTCAATTGCTTCGGCAGATTTGATCACATTGCTCTTGTCATCGCCAAGTAGCTCCTTTGAGAAAAAGTCCAGTACGGATTGAGAGGCGTCTCGCAATTCTGAGATTAAGTACTGCGAGCGCATACCGAATATCTCGGACAAAAGAGTCCGGCTCACGGACAGCCCAATCCCATTCTCAACCAGTATCCGGATCACCCCCAGCGCCGCCCTCCTGAGCGCAAACGGATCCTTCGAGCCTGTCGGCTTCTCGTCGATCGCCCAAAATCCCACCAGCGTGTCGAGCTTGTCGGCGAGCGCGACCGCGATCGACACCGGGTCGGTCGGCACCGTGTCGGACGGTCCCTGCGGCTTGTAGTGTTCCTCGATGGCGGCTGCGACCGACGGATGCTCGCCCTGCAGCAGCGCATATTTGCGGCCCATCGCGCCCTGCAGTTCCGGGAACTCGCCGACGATTTCCGTGGTGAGGTCGGCCTTGGCGAGGATCGCGGCGCGGCGGGCGAGTTGGGTAAATTCCCCCCCTGAGGGGGGGAATGCCTTCATGACCACCGGCGCCAGTTCCTCGGCCAGCCGCGCGATGCGCTCCACCCGCTCGCCCTGCGAGCCAAGCTTGGCGTGGAAGGTAACGTTCAGATGATCGAGCCGCGCCATGCGCTGGTCGAGCGGCTTGGCAAGATCGAGCCCGAATTTTTGCGCCGAGGCCTGGAGCCGGTCGAGGTCCGGCAGGTCGGCCTGGTCGGTGTTCCAGAAATACAGCGCGTCCGACAGGCGCGCGCGCACCACCTTGCCATTGCCATGCGCGATCTCCGCCCCGCCATCCTTCGCCTCGATGTTGGCGGTGAGGATGAAGCGGTTGGAGAGTGCGTCCTTCGAGGCTCGCTCCGCTCGCACCTCAGGATGAGGATCGTTTGCGCCGCTGCTCTCGCCGTGAGACCCGGACGGGGTGGAAACCGGCGCGCCTGCAACAGAAGCAGCGAAGCCGGCGCCACGGCCCTCATCCTGAGGTGCCGGCAAAGCCGGCCTCGAAGGACGCACGACAAAACACTTCTGGTTGGCGCGGATCGTCAGCCGGATCACTTCCGGCGGAATGGCCAGGAAGTCGGCCTCGAATTCGCCCATCAGCACGACTGGCCATTCGACCAGCCCCGACACTTCCTCGAGCAGGCCGTCATCCTCCACGAGTTCCAGCCCGTTGGCGAAGGCCAGGTTCTTGGCGTCGGCAAGGATGATTTCCTTGCGGCGCTCCGCGTCGAGCACGACCCGGGCTGCCTCGAGCTTGGCGACATAGTCGTCGAAGCGGCGCACGGTGATCGCATCCGGCGCATGGAAGCGATGGCCGTAGGTGACGTTGCCGGAGCGTATGCCGGCGACCTCGAAGTCGACGACCACCGGCTCCTCGGTCTCGGGGCCGAACGTGCAGATGATCGACTGCAGCGGGCGCACCCAGCGCAGCGTGTCGCCGCCGAGCCCGTCTTGGCCGCCATAGCGCTGGCCCTTCGGGCCGGACGCCGCGCCCCAGCGCATCGATTTCGGCCAGGGGAAAGACCGTATGACAGACGGCACCAGTGCAGCGATGACCTCTTCGGCCGCCCTGCCCGGCCGCACGATGTGGGCGACATAGAACTCGCCCTTCTTCGGATCGGAATGGACATGCGCGTCGGCGATCGAGGCCAGCCCGGCGGAGCGCAGAAAACCCTGGATCGCCTGCTCGGGCGCCTTGGTGCTCGGCCCCTTGCGCTCCTCGCGCACATCCTTGGACCGCGCGGTCACGCCGCGAATGTCGAGCGCCAGCCGGCGCGGCGTCCAGTATTCGCGCGCGGCCCCATAGGTCAGCCCGGCCTCGACCAGGCCGTCGGTGATCATCTTCTTCAGGTCCGCTGCAGCCTTGCGCTGCATGCGGGCCGGAATCTCTTCCGAGCGGAGTTCGAGCAGGAGATCGGGCATGGCGTGCTTTCTTCACCCTCCCCTTGAGGGGGAGGGTCGGCGCGTCAGCGCCGGGGTGGGGTGTTCCTCATCGGTCAGGCGCAGCGCGAATTTTTGATTTTTCACGGCAAGGCTAATCACCTTCAACACATTAATCATGTCGGTCGTCACTTGATGGTTGGAAAACCTGATGACGCGATATCCTTCCTTCTCCAACCAGGCGGTCCTTTCCGCGTCTCGCACCATCCGGACACCTTCGTCATGGATCGGACCATCCACTTCGATTAGCAGCTTCAAGCGAAGCGAACCAAAGTCAGAACGATATGGACCAATCTCGACCTGCCGTCGGAAATGCGATCCCTCAAGCGGTATTCGATAGAGGTTGTCCCACAGACAGCGCTCGGCGTTTGTCTCCTCTCGCCGAAACGGAAGCGGCCGGGGTCGTTTGAAGCGATCGAGGTTCGTCATGACAGGCTCGCGACAACACCCCCACCCGCGCCTGCGGCGCGACCTCCCCCCTCAAGGGGGAGGTAAGCCGCGCCGCCCGCTTCCGTCTGCAGGAACGCCTCGCCGCAGGCTCTTGCCAGGTCGCGCACGCTCTGGATGTAGCGGGCGCGCTCGTTGACCGAAATCACGCCGCGCGCGTCGAGCAGGTTGAAGACATGGCTGGCCTTGATGGCCTGGTCGTAGGCCGGCAGCACCATCTTGTGTGTCGCCGCAGTGTCGGCGGAACCGGGCGTGCCTGATGCCAGCAGCGCCTGGCACTCCTTCTCCGCGTCCTCGAAATGGCGCAACAGCATGGCGGTGTCGGCAAACTCGAAATTGTGCCTGGAATATTCCTGCTCGGCCTGCAGGAAGACATCGCCATAGGTGACCTTCTCGTCGCCCTCGCGGCCGTTGAAATTAAGGTCGTAGACATTGTCGACCCCTTGCACATACATGGCCAGCCGCTCCAGCCCATAGGTCAGTTCGCCCGCCACAGGCGCGCATTCGATGCCGCAGACCTGCTGGAAATAGGTGAACTGCGACACTTCCATCCCGTCGCACCAGCATTCCCAGCCGAGCCCCCATGCGCCGAGCGTCGGGCTCTCCCAATCGTCCTCGACGAAACGGATGTCGTGCAGCAGCGGATCGACGCCGATGGCGGCGAGCGAGCCGAGATAGAGCTCCTGCAGGTTCGGCGGGTTCGGCTTCAGGATGACCTGGTACTGGTAGTAGTGCTGCAGCCGGTTCGGGTTTTCGCCGTAGCGGCCGTCCTTGGGCCGGCGCGACGGCTGGACATAGGCCGCGTTCCAGCGTTTTGGCCCCAGCGCACGCAGCGTCGTTGCGGGGTGGAAGGTGCCGGCGCCGACCTCCATGTCGTAGGGCTGCAGCACAAGGCAGCCATAGTCGGCCCAATAGGCGTGCAGCGTCAGGATCAGCCCCTGGAACGAGCGGCTGGGATGCATGTGGGCTTGCGTGCTGGCGGTCAAGGGAGTGCGCCTCGGAGGGTCTGAGCCGGAAGACGGCCCGTCCTAGAGCGCCCCGCCCGGAGCGTCAAGTTTGGCGGGCACCAGGCAGCGTGACGTTATCAGCTGAGGACAAAGGAAGTCCCTTGGCGGGTACGCCAGGCCGGGACCCGCTGCCTGCGGCAGCTTCCCCTGCGTTCAAGCCCTCTGAAAGGTCCACCGGACCTTTCAATTCGCTGCGCGAACCGGACTCTCACCCCTTCTTGTCTGGGTCCGGCTTGACCACAGGCGCTGCCGGCTTCTCGGGCGTGCCCAGCGCGGTCTTGCCCTCCAGCGGCGGCAGGCCTTCCTTCAGCTTCTTCTGGACGCTGAGCAGCACGTCCGGATCGGGCTTCATGTCGCGGGCATGGGCCCACTGGAAGGTGGCCTCCAGCCTGCGGCCGACGCGCCAGTAGGCGTCGCCGAGGTGGTCGTTGAGAACGGGGTCGTCGGGCTTCAGCGACACGGCGCGCTCCAGCTCGACCGTCGCCTCCTCGAAGCGACCGAGGCGATAATAGGCCCAGCCCAGCGAATCGACGATGTAGCCGTCGCTCGGCCTGAGATCGACCGCCTTGCGGATCAGGTCGAGGCCCTCCTCCAGGTTGATGTTCATGTCGACCCAGGAATAGCCGAGATAGTTCATCACCTGCGGCTGGTTCGGAAAGAGCTGCAGCGCCTTGCGGAAATTGGGCTCGGCCTTCGGCCAGAGCTTCAGCCGCTCATAGGCGATGCCGCGCTGGTAGAAGACGTTCCAGTCGGTCGGCTTCGGCGTCTTCAGCCGCTCCACGGCCCGGTCGTAGACGTCGGCCGCCGAGCGGTAGTCTTCCTTGGACGCATAGACGCCGCCCAGCGCCAGATAGGCGCGCATGTCGTCCTCATCGGACACCAGAAGCGCCTTGAGATGCGAGATCGCCTCGTCGTGGCGCTTGAGATCGGCCAGGTTCAAGCCGAGTTGCAGTTCGGCCGCCCGCTTGAGCGGCGATGTCTCGGGGATGCGGGCGTAGAGCGAAATCGCCTGCTCGCTGTCGTTCTGCTGCTCGGCAACCGAGGCCAGCTGCAGCAGCACTGCGTCGCTGTCCTTGCGCAGTGCCAGCGCAAACTGAAGATAGAGCCGGACGAAGGGTTCGCCGCCGCCGCGGTTGAGCGCGCCGCCGAGGTCGAGGAAGACCTCGCTGGCGCCATCGGTCGGCGTCGCGACGACGCGCTGGATGGGCTCGCCCTTGTCGATCCGGGCGCGCAGCGCCTGCATCGGCAGGCGGCCTGGCGCGAATTCGTCAGCCCTGTCGATGATCTCGAGCGCATCCTCCTTCTTGCCCTTGCGGGCGAAGAAGCCCGCGAAGGATTCGGCGGCCCGCAACCAGGTCTCGGGCGCAGCACTTCCCGCGGCAACATTGTCGATCGTCGCGCGGTAGGCGGTCTCGGCATCTTCGTCCAGGCCGCTGGCGTCGGCGATCAGCGCCCTGTGATACGTCTTGAACAGGTCATACCATTCCGGTCCGTCGAGCTGGTCGAGATCCGACAGCGCGTCGGCGCCCTTGCTTTCGCCGCTCTTGGCCCAGGCTGCCAGAAGGTTCGAGATCAGCTTGTCGAGGTCCGACTCGAGCGACAGCTTCAGTAGCGTGTCGGCTTCCTTGTAGTCCTTCTTGCGAATGGCATCGACCGCCAGCGCCACGCGCGAGAAGCGCTCGATGTCGGGCACGGCCTTCAGCTTTTCGGCATAGGGCAGCGCCTCGTCGAAGCGGCCCGCGGAGATCATCGCCAGCATCAGGCTCTGCTGCAGCTGCTGGTCGTTGGGATCGAAATCCAGCGTGCGCTGGTAATAGGCGATGGCGCTGTCGAGATCATTGTCCGTCTCGGCAACCCGCGCGGCGAGGTAGGCGCCGGTAAACGAGCCGATCTCCACCGATTGCGAGCGCTTGGCCAGGGCCGGCGGACCGACGAGGATGACCGCCGTCAGGGCGGTGACACTGGCGAGCCAGGCGAGACGATTCCGCATTGCAGTCCTTTCAGGCACACCCGTAACGGGGTGAATCAGGTGCCGAACAAGCGCAGAAGCATGGCCTTTTTGCGGTCGCGGTTCAATCCGCCCGGCAAAGGCCCAGCATCCACGCCCATCCAGATAGAGGAACGAATGGTTGATGCATCGTAAACAACCGCTCAGACCACCCGGCTGATGCAGAAATCGATCACGTCGAGCAGGGCGGCCTTCTGCGGCGTCGCGTCGAGTGGGGCGAGCGCGTCGCGGGCAATGTCGCCGAAATGGCGCGCGCGCGCGATCGTGTCGGCAATCGCGCCATGGCGCGCCATCAGCGCGATGGCCTTGTCCAGCGCCGCCTCGTCGGTTTCGTTGTCCTCGATGGCGCGCTTCCAGAACTCGCGCTGTGCGGCCGTGCCGCGCCGGTAGCTCAGGATGACGGGCAGCGTCACCTTGCCCTCGCGGAAATCGTCGCCGACATTCTTGCCGAGCTTCTTGGAATCGCCGCCATAGTCCAGCGCATCGTCGATCAGCTGGAAGGCAAGGCCGAGATTCATCCCGTAGGAGCGCAAAGCGGCGCGATCCGTGCGCGAGGCGCCGGCGACGACCGGGCCGACTTCGGCGGCCGCCGAAAACAGTGCGGCGGTCTTTGCCTTGATCACGGCAAAGTGCTCGTCCTCTGTGGTCTCGAGGTTCTTGGCGGCGGCAAGCTGCATCACCTCGCCCTCGGCGATGATGGAAGCCGCCGTCGACAGGATGTCGAGCGCATCGAGCGATCCGACATCGACCATCATGCGGAACGCCTGCCCGAGCAGGTAGTCGCCGACGAGCACACTCGCCTGGTTGCCCCAGATCATGCGCGCCGTCTTCTTGCCGCGCCTCAGATCGCTTTCATCGACGACGTCGTCGTGCAGCAGCGTGGCCGTATGCATGAATTCGACGCTTGTTGCGAGCTTCACATGCCCGTCGCCCGCATAGCCGAACATCTCGGCCGCAGCCAGCGTCACCATCGGCCGCAAGCGCTTGCCGCCCGAATTGATGAGGTGGTTGGCGACCTCGGGGATCATCGCGACTTCGGATCCCGCCTTGGACAGGATCAGCTTGTTGACCTCGGCCATGCCGGGCGCCGTGAGATCGATGAGATCCTGGATGGAGGCGGCCGCGCGCTTTCCGTTTCCGAGATTGAGAACGACACCCAAGACATGCACTCCCGTCACCAATGGCCCCAACGCGGCCAGATCCCCTCTCCGATTTAGGGCTGCGACCATACTGTCGGCAAGAGGCGATTTGGCGCGGGGCTTGACCGACGGGTCGCGACAGAGCGTTTACATCCGTCAGACAACCTGCGAATCTCGCGCCATGATCGAGATCATCCGCACCAACGACGCCGTCGTCATTTCATTTGCGCAGTCGCTGCTGCGCGACGCCGGCATCGAAAGCCTCGTCGCCGACCAGAACATGAGCGTGCTGGACGGATCGATCGGCATCCTGCCGCGCCGCGTCCTGGTTACCAATGACGACGAGGCGGCTGCGCGCCAGATCCTGTCGGATGCCGGCATGGCCAGCGAGATGCGCGAGGGCTGAGCCTTGCCTGTCTGGCCGCCGTCTCCGCCGGGCGAGACCGCCGCGCCGGACATCTCCGTCGACGCTTTCCACAAGGGCCGGTTCCATCTCGTGCAGCCGGCGCGCGGGGGTCACCGCGCCGGCATGGATGCGCTGGTGCTCGCGGCAGCCGTGCCCTCGAGCTTCGCCGGACAGGCGGCAGACTTCGGAGCGGGCGCCGGCGCGGTTGGCCTGGCGGTTGCGGCGCGCTGCCCGATGGCAAGCTTGCTCCTCGTCGAAAAGTCGCCCGAGATGGCGGCCTACGCCCGCCGGTCGCTCGGCCTCGAGGCAAACCGGCACCTTGCCGACCGCATTTCCCTCCTGACCGCCGATGTCACGGCGCCCGCTTCGGCGCGCGACGCAGCCGGGCTCTCGGTTGCCAGCGCCGATTTCGTCGTCATGAACCCGCCCTTCAACGACGCCATCGACCGCGCCACGCCAGACGACCTGAAGCGCACCGCTCATGTCATGGACGCCGACCTGTTCGAAGCCTGGCTGCGCACGGCAGCCTCGGTGGCGCGGCCGCGCGCCGGGCTTGCGATCATCGCGCGGCCGGTCTCGCTGGCGCCTATCCTGGCGGCGATGGGGCGGCGCTTCGGCGGCGCCGAGATCATCGCAGTGCACGCCCGGGCCGCGCGACCGGCCATTCGCATCGTGGTCCGTGCACGACGCGGAGCGCGCGGCGGCCTTTCGCTCCTGCCGCCGCTCGTCCTGCAGCAGGACGACGGCCGGACCTTCACGCAGCGCGCCGAGGCGATCAACTGCGGGCAGGCGTCGCTGTTTGGCGACTGACCACGCGCCTCGGCATTGCGTGGTGCCGCCAAAACCCTACATGCACAGGATCGAATCCTGACCGGAGTTTCCTGCCCGTGAGAAAACTGTTGCGCCGGCTGCTGCCCAAATCCATGCGGTCGGACGCCATCACCATACCCGTCTTGCGGCTGCACGGCACGATCATGTCGGGCGGCGGCCAGTTGCGGCCGAGCCTTTCGCTCGCATCGACCGCCGGGCTCCTCGAAAAGGCCTTCGCGTTCAAGGATGCCCCGGCGGTCGCCATCTCGATCAATTCGCCAGGCGGCTCGCCGGTGCAGTCGCGGCTGATCTACAGGCGGATCCGCGACCTGGCGGCGGAAAAGAACAAGCAGGTGCTGGTCTTCGTCGAGGATGTCGCGGCATCCGGCGGCTACATGATCGCGGTCGCCGGCGACGAGATCATCGCCGACCCGTCCTCGATCGTCGGATCGATCGGCGTCGTCTCGGCCTCCTTCGGCTTTCCCGAACTCATGAAGAAGATCGGCGTCGAGCGCCGCGTCCACACTGCCGGCCAGAACAAGGCCGTGCTCGACCCGTTCAAGCCGGAAAAGAAGGAAGACATCGAGAAGCTCAAGGCATTGCAGCTCGAAGTGCATGAAACTTTCATCGATATCGTGAAGGAGCGGCGCGGCGCGAAGCTCAGCGACGATCCCGACCTCTTCACCGGCCTGTTCTGGACCGGCAAGAGAGGGGTTACGCTCGGTCTGGTCGACTCGCTCGGAGACATGCGCAGCGTCCTCAAGGACCGCTTTGGGGACAAGACGGAAATGAAGCTCGTCACCGCGCCGCGCGGCTTCTTTGGCCGCAGGCTCGGCGTGTTCGGATCGCAGGTGAGCCACGCTGCGGCTTCGGGCCTCATCGATGCGGCGGAAGACCGCGCAATCTGGGCCCGCTTCGGCCTTTGACGGATGAAGAAATAGGTCTATCATCCTCGGTGACCGACCTGAGCGGCCCCGATCTGGTGGTCGCGATGCATGGGAAGGAATGAGAATGCCGCAGCTGGTCTTCTTCGCAGTCGTAGGCGTCGCCGCCTATTTCGGATATCGGTCGTTCCTGCGCGAGGCCGAGCGCGTCACCGCAAAGATCAAGCGGCATGAGCGTCAGTCGGCCACGGGTGCCAACGGCACGCTGGTACGAGACCCCGATACCGGGGAATACAGGCTCGCCAAGGACTGACATCCGCCTCGTGACCGCCGACCGTTTCGCGCAGGCCGAACACGCGCCCGCGAAGATCAACCTCGCGCTGCATGTGACCGGGCAGAGGCCCGACCGCTACCATCTCATCGAAAGCCTGTCGGTGTTCACCCTCTTCGGCGACAGGCTGTCCGTCGCCGCGAGCGACACGAACAGCTTTGTGGTCACCGGACCGTTTGCGGGTCACGTGCCCGACGGCGCCGAAAATCTCGTGATCCGCGCGCGCGACGCGTTTTTCGGCAGGTTTGCGCAGGCAGCCCCGACGGTCGCCATTGCACTCGAAAAAAACATCCCGGCCGTCTCCGGCGTCGGCGGCGGGTCGAGCGATGCGGCAGCCACGCTGCGCGCGCTGGCAAGGCTTTTTCGCACGAGCGGCAACGACCCTGCCCTGGCCAGTCTTGCGCAAGCGCTCGGCGCCGACGTGCCGATGTGCCTGGCGGCGGCACCGCTGATTGCGCGCGGCATAGGCGAGCAGCTCGATCCGGTGGCGGATTTTCCCGTCCTGCACCTCGTGCTGGTCAATCCCGGCGTCGCCGTCGAGACGCCGAGGGTGTTTTCTGCACTCGCCTCGAAGCACAACGCGCCCCTGCCCCCGCTGCCGGGTAAACTGGATCGCTTGTCGCTGCTGGATTGGCTCGTCTCCACCCGCAACGATCTTTTCGCGCCCGCGCTCGCCCTTGCGCCCGCCATCGGCGACGCCCGCTCTGCCCTGACTGTCGAGGGCGCGGCATTCGCGCGCATGTCGGGCTCCGGCGCGACCTGCTTTGGCATCTTTCCCGACGCCGAAGCCGCCGCCGGCGCGGCCCGTGCTATCGGCAGCGCACGGCCGAGCTGGTTCGTGGCGGCGACGCGTACAATGGTATGAGGAGACCGTCCATGGCAGGTGCCGAGAGAGACTTCATTCCGGTCGGCATCGCGGTGCTGACCGTGTCCGACACGCGCCGGCTTGCCGACGACAAGTCCGGCCAGACGCTGGCCAACCGGGTGACAGAGGCGGGGCATGTGCTTGCCGCCCGCGCGATCGTCACCGACGACATCGAAAAGATCCGCTCGCAGGTGACGGACTGGTCGCGCGATCCGGCCATCGACGCGATCATCACCACCGGCGGCACCGGGTTCACGGGGCGCGACGTGACGCCCGAGGCGCTGGAGCCGATCTTCGAGAAGCGCATGGACGGATTTTCGGAGGTGTTCCACCGCATCTCCTACGACAAGATCGGCACCTCGACGATCCAGTCGCGCGCCACCGGCGGCGTCATCAACGCCACCTTCGTCTTCGTGCTGCCGGGCTCGCCCGGCGCCTGCAAGGATGCCTGGGACGGCATCATCAGGCCGCAGCTCGACTACCGCCACAAGCCCTGCAACTTCGTGGAAATTATGCCGCGGCTGGACGAGCATCTGCGGCGCGGCGGCGGTTGAGCCGGGGGCTCACGGGGTGTCGCTGCCGACCTGGCGATACTCCTGCTCCCGCTCGGACGTGATCCTGTCGCGCGCGGTTTCGCCGGCATAGCCAAACTCCTCGAGCGCGCGTCCGGCGAGCTGCAGGCCTGCCTCGATCGCATCGGGAATGACGAAGCTCGCGCCCGCGAGACCAAGGCGGCGCGCATGGTCCGTATCGCTTGCCCGGGCCAGAACCGGAGCCTCCGGACGCAAGCTCCGGATCGCGCGCACCATGCGCTCCGCGTCGTCGGGGTCGTCGACGGTGACGACGAAGAGGCGCGCGCCGTCCGCCCCGGCCTTGTGCAGGATTTCCGGGCGCGAGGCGTCGCCGAGAAAGATGCGGACGCCCTTTTCGCGTTCGCGGGCGACCACCGCCGGATTGCGCTCCAGGGCCACGATGTCTGCCTCCTCGACGGAAAGGATGCGCTCGATCGTGCGCCCGACGCGGCCGAAGCCGGCGATCACGACATGGCCGGAGAGCTCCGCGAAATCGGCGCTTTCGGGTGCGGCGATGGGGCTCTCGGGCATGCGCGACGCCGCCCATCGGCCGGCGCGCCCGACGATCGGCGCCACCAGCATCGACAGGCCGGCAATGGCGCTCGTGATCGTCGCCGTCTCCGCGTCGAGGACGCCCGCGACCGATGCCGTCTGGACCACGACAAAGGCGAATTCGCCGGCCGGGGCGAGCAGGAACGCGGCTTCCAGCGACAGCGTCGCGTTGCCGGCAAAGAGGCGGCAGGCAGCCCATGCAATCAGCCATTTGACGGCGAGCAGGCCGACCAGCCCGCCGAGCACGAGCGGCAGATGGTCGAGCGCGCCCGCGAGGTCCAGCCCCATGCCGACGGTCATGAAGAACAGGCCGAGAAGCAGGCTCTTGAACGGCTCGAGATCGACTTCCGTCTGGTGCTTGAACTCGGTCTCGCCCAGCAGAAGCCCAGCCAGGAACGCGCCGAGCGGCAGCGACAGGCCAGCGCCCGCGGTGATCACGGCCCCGCCGATGAGGGTCAGGAGCGTGATGCCCATCAGGAAGTCGCGGCCGCCGGCCCGGGCCGCCAGACGAAACGCATCCTTCAGGACGTAGCGGCCGATCGCGAAGATGGCCGCCACCGCAACGGCGCCCTTGAGAAGCGCTTCGCCAAACAGCGCGAACAGCCCGGAGTCCGCGTCGCGCCCGAGAAAGCCGACCAGGATCAGGATCGGCGCGACCAGAATGTCCTGGAAGAGGAGCACCGCCAGCGTGGCGCGCCCGACAGGCTGGGCTGCGCGGCGCTCCTCGGTCAGGAGTTGCATAACGATGGCCGTCGAAGAGAGCGCCAGCGCAAGGCCCACGGCGACGGCCGCCTGCAGCGGCACGCCCGCCAGCCAGGCGGCCAGCCCGATGGCGCCGGCGCTGACGGCGGCCTGCGTGCCGCCCGCGCCGAACACGGCCTTGCGCAGCGCCCACAGGCGCTCGAACGACAGTTCCAGGCCGAGCAGGAAGAGCAGGAACAGCACGCCGAGTTCCGCAAAAGGCCGCGCCGCTTCGGGATCGGCGATCGAGACGTGGGACAGCAGCGGCACATGCTCGGCCAAGGCGCCGACGCCGAAGGGGCCGAGCGCGATGCCCGCCAGCAGAAAGCCCAGCACCGCCGGGATCCGCGCCAGCTTCAGGATCGGGATGACGATACCGGCGGCGAACAGAAAGACCAGCGTGTCGTTCAGCCAGGCATCGTGGGTGGCACCGTCCATCGCGTCTTCCCCGCCGTCCCGGTTGCCGCCAGGTCCATCCCGCTTGTCAGGTGCGCCCGCCGCCGGTCAGCGTCACAAGACCACGCCGATGCGCCGCGGAGTCAAGCCTCAATTCGGCGCCACGCGGATCTCCGCGTCGAGCCGCCTGAGCGCGAGGCCGCGGGCCATCGCCTCGCCGGTGTGGGCATGCACCGAAACCGCCGTCGCCTGCTGCCTGGTAATGACCAGGCCTTCGGCAAGCGCGCGCCGCGGCGAGAAAATCCGCGTCCAGAACGGCACCCGGCTGCCGCGCGCCCGCGAAAGCCGCGCCGGAAGTGCGGACCCGGCGACATGCTCCGCAACCGATTCGGTCCACCCCTCGCTCGGCCGGGCACCTGATTCGAGCAGCAGCAGCCATTCGCCCTTGGCCTGCCGGATGGCCGCCTTGATGCCGCCCTCGGCGATGAAATGGCAGCCGGCATGTTCGGCGACGCGGTGCGTCTGGTCGGTGGAGCCGCTGTCGCAGACGATGACTTCGCGCACCATGCCCTCCACGGCGCCGCCCACAAGTGCTGCCAGCGTGCGCGCCAGCCCCTCCTCGTCGTTCCGTGTCTCGATCACCACGCTCAGCATCGCCTGCCGCAGTAGCGGAAAGCGAGGCGCGGCGCCAGTTGGGGCGCGCCTCGCGAATAAGTTCTTGCTTTGTTCTCTTTTCGGAAATAGGAATAGTTTCATGAGCACGACGATTCGCAGATCCACGGACAGTCCCTGGGAGAGGGCAAAAATGGAACAGATCACGCGCGCCGACATTGCTGCCTTTGGAGCAGGACGAGCGGAAATGGCCAATGCCATGCTGGAACAGAGCGGAATGCGCGTGCGGCCCGAGCGCAATCGCGGTCGCGCGGCGGGCATCAATCCGAGCGGCCGCTTCGAGCCGGTAAGCCGTCACGTTTTTGACGATGGCTGGGGATCGATCGAGGAACTGCCGCCGTTCAAGACCGACGTGCAGGTCGAGAAGCCGCGCACCATCATCACCCGCAACGATTCGCCCGACATCTCCTTCGACCGCTCGATCAATCCCTATCGCGGCTGCGAACATGGCTGCGTCTACTGCTTCGCACGCCCGACCCACAGCTATATGGGCATGTCGCCGGGCCTCGACTTCGAATCCAAGCTGTTCGCCAAGCCGGATGCCGCGCGGCTGCTCGACAAGGAGCTCTCGAAGGACGGTTACGAGGTCAGGACGATCGCCATCGGCACCAACACCGACCCGTACCAGCCGATCGAGAAGAAATACCGCATCATGCGCGAGATCCTCGAAGTGCTGGAAGCCCGCCAGCACCCGGTCGGTATCGTCACCAAGTCTTCGCTCGTGACGCGCGACATCGATATCCTGGCGCGCATGGCGGAAAAGGGGCTCGCCAAGGTGGCCTTCTCCGTGACGACGCTCGACCGCATGCTTGCCCGCACCATGGAGCCGCGCGCCGCGACGCCGACGCGGCGCCTTGAGGCGATGCGCAGCCTGAGCCAGGCCGCCATCCCGGTCTCCGTCATGGTGGCGCCGGTGGTGCCCGGGCTCAACGACCACGAGATCGAGCGCATCCTCGATTCGGCGGCCAATGCCGGGGCGCGCGAGGCGGGCTACATCATCCTGCGCCTGCCGCTCGAAGTGAGCCCGATCTTCAAGGATTGGCTCCTGCGCCATTATCCCGACCGCTACCGGCATGTGATCTCGCTGGTCCGTTCGATGCGCGACGGCAAGGACTACGACGCCGACTGGGGCAAGCGGATGAAGGGCAGCGGCCCCTATGCCTGGCAGATCGGCAGGCGCTTCGAGATCGCCGCCAAGAAGCTCGGCCTCAACGTCGAACGCCGCACGCTGCGCACCGACCTGTTCAAGGCGCCCGAGAAGGCCGGCGACCAGCTGATGCTTCTCTGACGCCGGCGACGGAGGATATCCACAGCCTGTCCACAGGCCTTCGCGCCGTCGCAAAAGCGTAGCGCCGAGGGTGCATAAACTGAACGGGCGCCGGAACTCCTTGAGCGGCGCCATTCGAAGAAATCCCGTCCCGGCCTCCCCGACCGCCGACGGTGCCTTCCCCGCCTCCGCCCCGCGGCCGGGAAGGCTTGCGGAGAATCGGTGCCGGTGCGAGCATTGCCGCCAATGGCTCGCATCCGGTCCGATTCTCCGCCCCTCTTCGACTTTTCCGGCAAGCCCGATTTCTCGGTCGAGGAGAAGGCGATCGCCCAGGGCCTGTGGCCGCTCGCCGGCGCCGACGAGGCCGGGCGCGGGCCGCTTGCCGGCCCGGTGGTGGCCGCCGCCGTCATCCTCGACCCAAAGAACATTCCCGAAGGCCTGGACGATTCGAAACGGCTCGGCGCCGACACGCGCGAGGTGCTCTTTACGGAAATCCTGCGCACGGCGATCGGCGTGTCGGTCGTGTCGATCAGTGCCGCCGGCATCGACCGCATCAACATCCTCAGGGCGAGCCTCGAGGCCATGCGCCGGGCCATCTGTGCGCTGCCGGTGCGGCCGCTGCATGTGCTGGTCGACGGGCGGGACGTGCCGCCCGGTCTCGCCTGCGGCTGTGCGGCGCTCATCAAGGGCGACCAGCGCTCGCAGTCGATTGCGGCAGCCTCCATCGTCGCAAAGGTCACCCGCGACGCCATGATGGGCAATTGCGGCCGCGCCGACACGCGCTACGGCTTCGAGATGCATATGGGCTACGCCACATCGCGGCATCGGACGGCGCTTGCCACGCATGGCGCCCTGCCGCGCCTGCACCGCCAGACCTTTGCGCCGCTGCGCCTGCTACTCACCGGCGAAATCGATCCGCAGGACAGTTCGAACGCAGAAGGTGAAATGGATTTCAGCCTGGCGGTCGGGAAATAGATCGGCCGACAGGGTATGAGCACTTCGCCGCGACACTTCCATGACTGGTTGGCAGTGCGCCTTCATGAGACCCGCACTCAGGTCGCGCGCCAGCTGTTTTGCGCCAGGTGATCAGTCTTCGGTGCTGCTTTCGGCCTCGCGGTCCCGCTTGTACCTCTTCTGGAGCCGAAACCCGGGCAGCCAGGCCTCGCGTCGGACCGTCCAGCATTCGTAGGTCGGCGTCAGTTGGTCCGGCGCGTCGAGCGAGCCCAGGTGCACCTCGACCTCGTCGGCGCTGAGCGCGAATACGGACGAGCCGCAGCGGGGACAGAAATGCCTACCGGAATACTCCCGCGTCTCCCCCGTGACCGTCACGGCCGCCCTGGGAAAAATCGCGGCGGCGTAGAAGAGCGCGCCATGATGCTTGCGGCAGTCGAGGCAATGACAGATGCCGACCCGATCCGGCTCGCCCGAGGCGACGAGCCGGACGCTGCCGCACAGGCATCCGCCGGTGAATTGTCGCTGCATGTCGCGCCTCCTGCGACCGAACCGTCAGCCATCACAACGAACCGCATGTCCCAGAATTGCAAGGGCCCTTTGCGCTGGCCACCGCCGATTGACCTTGGGGTGGAGTGCGTCCTTCGAGGCTCGCCCGTGGACCTTGGGCTCAAGGTTCAGATGCCGTGCGGCCTCGCACCTCAGGATGAGGGGCGCGGGTGCGAGACAACTCACCACAGGCGGCGCGTCACACAATCACAATGCCTGGACGGTCAATTCAAACGATGTCTGGACGGTTCAGCTTCTTGGGCTGGAGCCCTACCCCTCAAACCCGAATTGCGAGCCGAAGCACATCCACGCCCCTCATCCCGAGGTGCGAGCCCGCACGGCATCCGAGGCTTGTGAGAGGACAATCCAGGCAAGCCTCGAAGGACGCACCACCCCCTTGCCCAACCCGCACTCATGACGCCGGCCCGGTTCAGCTTCCTGAGCCGAAGCCCACCCACGGTCCTCATCCTGAGGTGCGAGCCTGCACATCCTTGCCAAAGTATGCCGAAAGGCTCGCGGGCAAGCCTCGAAGGACGCACCACCCCCTTGCCCAACCCGCACTCATGACGCCGGCCCGGTTCAGCTTCCTGAGCCGAAGCCCACCCACGGTCCTCATCCTGAGGTGCGAGCCTGAACATCCTTGCCAAAGTATGCCGAAAGGCTCGCGGGCGAGCCTCGAAGGACGCACCACCCGCTTGCGCAACTCCGGTTGCTGATTCAAGGTTTGCGATCTTGGGAGAGTTCGATGCAGTTCGAGATGACTGTGTACATGCTTCGGTGCTCCGACGGCTCCTATTATGTCGGATCGACAAAACAGGAAATCGAGGCACGCGTTTGGGAACATAACAATCTGCCGGTAGACGGCTACACTGCCCGACGACGCCCTGTGGAACTGGTCTTCACCGAAAGCTACGACCGGATAACAGATGCCATCGCGCGCGAGAGACAGATCAAGGGCTGGTCGCGACGAAAGAAAGAGGCCCTCATAGCGCTTGCCTACACCGAACTTCCCGATCTTTCGCGCCGTGGTCACCTAACAAGGAGTTGATTGTGCGTCCTTCGAGGCTCGCCCGTGAACCTTGGCACGAGCTTGCCCCGGTCGTGCGGGCTCGCACCTCAGGATGAGGAGCGTTGTGCACCTCAGCCCAAGAGATTGTAGCGTCGATACATGAGAGATATTGGGCAGCGTCGGCGATAAGGTTCGCCTCGTGCAGTTCGCCGTCATCTTCAGTTGCGATCCCGCATGCCCACCGTCCTCATCCTGAGGTGCGAGCCTGCAAAGCGGCTCCAGGATGTGCCCAGACCTAAGCGGGCGAGCCTCGAAGGACGCACCGCGAGGGTCCCATCGGAGACGCCCGCAACCGGCCTCAGTTCAGCTTGGACTTGACGTCCTGAAGCGAGGACTTGAACAGTTCGGCGCCGAGCTTGGCGTCGACCTTGTCGGCCAGCAGGGTGCGGGCCGCAGCTATGGCGATGTCGACCGCGCTGGCGCGCACCTCGTTGATCGCCTCGCGCTCGGCCTGGCCGATCTTCTGCTCGGCAAGGGCGGCGCGCCGGGTCACATAGTCCTCGGTCTTCTGCTTGGCTTCTGCCGCCAGAGCGGCCGCCTCGCGCTTGGCAGCCTCGACGATCTCGGCGGCCTCCTGCTCGGCTTCCTTGCGCTTGCGCTGATATTCAGCCAGCAGCTGCTGGGCCTCCTCGCGCAGGCGGCGGGCTTCCTCCAGCTCCGCGCGGATCTTGTCGGCCCGTGCGTCGAGGCTCTTGCCGATGACACCCGGCACCTTGAAGTAGACGATGACACCGAGGAAGATGACGAGCGCTACGGTCGCCCAGAATGTGGCATCCATTGTGCTCTCCTACCCTCTGGCGGCTTTGACGGCAGCGGCAAGCGCCGCCTTGTCGACCGATCCGCCGACCAGTTCGCGAACGATGGTCGACGCGGTCTCCTCGGCGATCGTGCCCACCTCGCTCATGGCCGAGGCCTTGATCGTGGCGATGCGCGCCTCGGCGGCTTCGAGCTTCTTTTCCAGCTCGGCCTCGACCGTCTTGCGTTCCTTGTCGGCCGCGTCGCGGGCGCTGTCGCGCGCCGACTGGCCGATTGCGTTGGCATTGGACCTGGCCTGGGCCAACTCCTGCTCATAGGCGGCCATGGCCGCGTCGGCTTCGCCTTTCATGCGCGCCGCCTGGCCGATATCCTGGGAAATGCGCTCGCTGCGCACCTCCAGTATTCCGGCAAGCCGCGGCATGACGACGTTCTTGAGAAACAGGTAGAACAGGCCGAAGGTGATCGCCAGCCACAGCAGCTGCGACGGGAAGCTCGACGAATCGAACGGCGGGAAAACGGCCTTCTCGCCCGCCCCGTGATCGGCTTCGGTGTGTGCTTCGCCCTCGGCCGGAACGGCCTCCTGAGCGTAACCCGGTGTCACAAACATCGCGTTCCCCTGTCTCGTACCGGCCGCAGCGCGCGGCCGGGCTTCCCAGGTCGTGAACTACACGACCCGGCGTGCCGGTCTTACGTGAAGAGCAGCAGGAGAGCGACGAGGAGCGAGAAGATGCCCAGAGCTTCGGTCACCGCGAAGCCGAAGATCAGGCGGCCGAACTGGCCGTCGGCAGCCGACGGATTGCGCAGCGCGCCCGCCAGGTAGTTGCCGAAGATCGTGCCGAGGCCGATGCCGGCGCCGCCCATGCCGAGGCATGCGATGCCCGCGCCGATTGCCTTTGCTGCGTCTACTTCCATTGTCAGAACTCCTTGTGGATCGAAATAATTGGCGTTGCGTGGAGACGGAGGACTTGCGCCCGCCGCCGGATTCTAGTGGCTCGGATGCAGCGCATCGTTGAGATACATGCAGGTCAGGACCGCGAAGACATAGGCCTGCAGGAAGGCGACGAGGAACTCGAGGCCGGTGATGGCGACCGTCATCAAGAGCGGCAGGATCGATCCGGCGACGCCGACCGCGCCCAGCGCGCTGAGCGACGTGACGAAGCCCGCAAAGACCTTCAGCGTGATGTGTCCGGCCAGCATGTTGGCGAAGAGACGCACCGAGAGGCTGATCGGGCGCGAGAGGAAGGAAATCACCTCGATCAGCACCACGAGCGGGACCAGCACGCCCGGTATCCCGTGCGGCACGAAGAGTTTCAGGAAGCCGAAACCGTGCTTCATGAAGCCGTAGACGACCACCGTGCCGATCACCAGCAGCGCCAGCGCGAAGGTGACGATGATGTGGCTGGTGACCGTGAAGAAGTAGGGAAACAGGCCGAGCAGATTGGCCATCAGCACGAACATGAACAGCGAGAAGACCATGGGGAAGAACACCATGCCCTGCTTGCCGGCCGCGTCGCGCAACATGTTGGCGACGAATTCGTAGGCCATCTCGGAAATCGACTGCATGCGGCCGGGAACCAGCGCGCGCGACGAGGTGCCCGCATAGAGCAAAGCACCGGCGCCGACCGCGGAGGCGACCATGAAGGCGGCCGAATTGGTGAACGAGAAGTCCATGCCGCCGATTTCGATCGGAATCCACTTTGCCAAGTGGAACTGATGGATCGGATCGTTTGCCATTCGTCCCTACCTCGGCCTGCCGCGCCCCAAGGCGCAAGAAATTCATCTGTGGAGCGCAATGCGTCATCGACGCGGAAAAGTCACCCCATGTTTTGCGCATCCGCGCATGTTTTCGTCGAAAAAGCGCACTGGCTTGCCGGCGATCCCATGCTCAGTCCTTCGGGCCCTCGCCGCCATCCCTGGGCGGCAGCTTGATACCCGCATCGGCAACGACACCGGCCGAGCGCATGACGTTCAAGACGCCTGCCCCGAAACCGAGCAGCAGGAAGACGATCAGCCCGAAAGGCGATGTTCCCGCGACACGATCGATGATCCATCCGAGACCGGCCCCGACCGCCACGCCAGCGATGAACTCGCTGGACAGCTTGATCGCCTGCCCGTACCCGGTCGCACCGCCATTCCTGGCGCCGCCGCCCCCGTCGCGCCGGTCCGTGCCCTTGGCCGCGAGCGACGCTTCGAGCACGCGCCTGCGGCGCTCCAGATCCTCGTCCGTTCCGGACGGCTTATTCGCGTCTCCGGGCCCGGAACTGCCGGTTTCGTCTGGCCCTCTGGTGCTGGCCACCGCAACCTCCCGCCCGGACAGCGGCATGCCGTCTGTCCCTTCAAAGTCGCGGGCAACATAGTTAGACGCCCTGCCCCCGTCAAGCCACCGCGCGGGGCGCTTCGGGGTGTATTTTCTCTATTGAAATCAACGTCTTGTGGAGGTGCGACATACTGACCCGCGCAAGCTCGCGGGCGCGTTGGCCGATTCCGGGCGCGCCGGGCCCCGGACCGGCGCTCGCGGGTCAACCGGGGCGGTTGCGAAACTCAGCTCCAGCCGCCCTTCTTGGTGCGGTAGAAGATGTGCAGGCCGATCTTGGTCATCTTGTTCATGGCGCGCGCCCAGCCTGGGCTGACATACTGCGCGTAATAGTGGGTCGAGGACCCGACTTCCGGAATGAAGATCTTGCCGGCGGTCACCGCCATGGCGACCTCCTTGGCCATCTTGTAGTGGGACGGGCTGGTGATCTTGTCCTTGCGGCCGTCGCAGGCAAAGGAGAACTGGCAGCGGTTGTGCCAGTGGTCGTTCTGGTAGACCACGCCGCAGATCGAGTTGGGATAGGTCGGATTGCGCACCCGGTTGAGGATGACCTGGGCGACCGCGGCCTGGCCGCGCAGCGATTCGCCACGCGCCTCGAAATAGATGCCGTTGGCCAGGCAGATCTGCTCCTTGCTGGAAAACACCGATTCCGGCAGCGGACTGCTCATCCAGGAATGGTCGCCTGGCGCGACCGGCGGGATGAAACGTCCGTCGCTCTCCGGCTCGTCCTGCAGCAGCGCCTCGAAGGGCGAGGCCTTGGCGTAGTCCGGCTCTGCCGGCGCGTAGGCGGTGGCAAGCACGTCGGGCGTATCGTTGTTGACGAGTGCCAGGAGTGCGGCCGGTATGCGGGGGTCCGGCTTCTTCTCCTCCTTGGCATAGAAGGCGGTGGCGATCTCGATTTCCTTGCCCTTGATGGCCGGCTTGGCAAAAGCCATCTTCACGTCGACCCCGATCGCCGGGCGCAGGATCATCGAGGTGCGGTCGAGGATCGAGCCGGCATTGAAGGCCTTCGGCGGCGCCACGGGCGTCACGTTGACGATGCGGCCGCGCTTGTCGCCGCGATTGACGCGGGCTTCGTCGGGGATCTCGCTCGCCTCGCCGCTCTTGCCGCGAAACGCCACCGCGCCGATCCCCGGCGTCTGGAGCCCCGAGCCGGAGATGCTGCCGGTGTTGATGCCGATGTCGACGAACGGCATTTCGGCGGCATGCACGGAGCCTGCGACGGACTTCTCCACGAAACCGTTCCAGCGCGCGCTGCTGGCCTCGATGCCGGAGACCATGCTCGCCATGTCCTGGTAGGCGGCAACGGTCGGGAACCCGATCCAGATGCCGACACCGACCACGAGCGGAGACAAGAGGGAGGACTTGAACTCTACGGCTGCGGACAGTCGCCGTGACACGAGACGTCGAAACAAGGAAACTCTCCACCACGCAACAGGGACCCACCGGAGGAGAATCTGCGGCATTAACCTTGATGTTGGGTTAACGGAGGGCTTGCGGCGAGACTGTGGCCGGCCCGGTGCGGCAGGATGGCACGGGCGAGACCGGGACCGGCCCCGTGGCGCGCGGGACGCACGCCCTGCCGGCCTCAGCCCAGCCGGCGCTTCTTGGCCTTGGCCGCGTAGGGATTTTCGGACGCGTGCATGGCCATGCGGATCGGCACGCCCGGCATGTCGAAGTCCACGCGCAGATTGTTGACGAGGTAGCGGATGTAGGATTCCGGCACCGAATCCGGCCGCGTGCAGGACACGACGAAGCCCGGCGGGCGCGTCTTGGCCTGCGTCATGTACTTGATCTTCAGCCGCCGGCCGGCCACCGCGGGCGGCGGGTGGTGGCCCAGAATGCCTTCCAGCCAGCGGTTCAGCTTGCCCGTCGAGATGCGGCGGTTCCAGGTCTCGTGGGTCGAGATGATCGCTTCCATCAGCTTGTCAAGGCCGCGGCCGGTCTCTGCCGAGATCGGCACGGCGCGCAGACCGCGCACCTGCGGCAGCAGGCGTTCCGTCTTCTCGCGCAGTTCGGCCAGCATCTGCTGGGGCTGTTCGATCATGTCCCACTTGTTGAAGGCGATGACCGGCGCCCTGCCTTCCCGGATGATCAGGTCGACGATCTGCAGATCCTGCTTCTCGAAGGGGATCGTCGCATCGAAGACGATGACCACCACTTCCGCGAAGCGGATGGCGCGCAGGCCGTCGGAGACCGACATCTTTTCCAGCTTCTCCTGGACCTTGGCCTTGCGGCGCATGCCGGCGGTGTCGAAGAGCCGCAGCTTGCGCCCGCGCCACTCCCAGTCGACGGAAATCGAATCGCGCGTGATGCCGGCTTCCGGACCCGTCAGCAGCCGCTCCTCGCCGATCAGCGCGTTGATCAGCGTCGACTTGCCGGCATTGGGGCGGCCGACGACGGCGATGCGCATCGGCTTGGTGTCGTCATAGCCGGGCTCGGCGTCCGGATCGACCACGTCCTCACCGATCAGCACTTCGGTGTCGGCAATGGCGTCGTCGTCTTCCTCTTCCTCTTCGCCGAAGCAGCGCGCCTCGCCCAGGAGCTCGACGATGGCGTCGCGCAGGTCAGGCATGCCCTGGCCATGCTCGGCCGAGATGGAGACCGGCTCGCCGAGACCGGCTTCCCAGCCTTCGAGCGCGCCTGCCTGCGCGCTGCGCGCCTCGGACTTGTTGGCGACCAGCACCACGGGCTTGCCGGCCCGGCGTACGATGTCGGCAAAGGTCTTGTCGTCGGGCAGAAGGCCTGCGCGCGCATCGATCATGAAGATGATCAGGTCGGCTTCGCGGATGGCGATGTCGGTCTGCTGGCGCATGCGGCCCTGCAGGCTTTCGGGCGCCGCCGTCTCGAAGCCGGCCGTATCGACCACCTCGAACTGCAGGTCGTAGAGCTTTGCCGCATGCACGCGCCGGTCGCGCGTCACGCCTGGCGTGTCGTCGACCAGCGCGATCTTGCGTCCGACAAGCCTATTGAAAAGCGTGGATTTTCCGACGTTCGGCCGGCCTATGATCGCGACGGTGAAGCTCATGTCCCGATGTCACGAAGCGCTGCCGGAGCCGCGGATCAGTTCGGCGAGCAGCCTGGCGCGGTCGCTGGTGTTGCGCGGCACGCCCTGGTCGTTGGCGATCTGGTCGAGGAATGTCAGCGCGTCGGCGGCCCTGCCGGCCTTCCATGCCGATAGCGCGAGCGCCTCGCGCGCCGAGTGGCGCAGCGCGTTGGTCTCGGTGGCCAGCACCTCGACGCGGCCCGACACGTCTTCGTAGCTGCCGCTGTCGACCAGGATCAGCCCGGCGCGCAGCCGCGCCATGTCGCGCAGCGCGACGGGGATCGAGCCGTCGGCGGCAACGGCGTCGAACTCGGCCACGGCGCCGGCGGCGTCGCCCTTGTTGGCAAGAACGGTGGCGGCGCGCATGCGGGCAAGCAGCGGATAGGTGCCGTAGCTGTCAGCCTCGAGCGCCCTGAGGGCCGCGAGCGCCTCGTCATCCTTGCCCTCGTTGGCGAGCCTGAGGGCCTGCGAGAACGCGTCTCCGGAGGCATTGGCCCTGGACTCGGTCCAGTAATCCCAGGCGACATAGCCCGCGGTCGCGAGGATGACGGCGACCGCGATGGCGATGAAAGCCGCGCCAAAGCGCTGCCAGAGGGCGCGCGCCTGATCCTGGCGGATTTCCTCGTTGACCTCGCGGATGAAACTGTCGTCCGACATGATTTCCAGACCGATTTGACCCTGTCAGGGCCCCTTGTGAGCCCGCCTTGTAGCGGAATTTTGCCGGCATGGAAGGGGGCGCGCCCATTTTCAGGCGCCCAGACGATGCCCGCGCGCGTCAGTCCCGTGCGCCGGAGGTGTTTGCCAACGACCGCATCGATGCCACAATGATTGCCTAACCGTCCAAGCGTCGAACGAAAATACTGTCGAAAATGTGCCGCTGATGCCTGTGTCGCCGTTGCGTTTCCTGTTTGCCTGCCTGTGCGCCACGGCCGGCATCGCCACGTCGCCGGCCGCTGCCGATCCGCCCGCTCCAGCCAGGCCGACCCAGGTGGTCCTTATCTCCTTTGACGGCAACAGGGAGGTCGCGCAGTGGCAGCGCAGCCGCACGCTGGCCGCGGTCACCGGCGCGCGCTTCACCTACTTCCTGTCCTGCGTCAATCTGATCGCCCGCGAGAACCGCGCGCTTTACCGCCCGCCCGGCAAGAAGGCCGGCAGTTCGAATGTCGGCTTTGGCAGTTCGAAATCCGATGTCGCCGAGCGTCTTGCGCAGATCTGGAACGCGCGCGCCGAGGGCCATGATATCGCCGGCCATGCCTGCGGCCATTTCGACGGCAAGGGCTGGAGCACGGCGCAGTGGACGAGCGAGTTCACCGCCTTCCGCACCTTCGTGCGCGACGCCTATGCCATCAATGCCATCCCCGGCGAGCCGCGGGGATGGAAGCACTTTGCCGAGACCGAAATCTCGGGCTTTCGCGCCCCTTACCTCTCGACCGGCGCCAATCTCGACGCCGCACTCGTTCGGGCCGGCTATCGTTACAATGCCAGCGCCGTCTCGCGCGGACCCGTCGAGCCGGGCGAGAAGGACGGCGTCGTCCAGTTTGCGCTTCCGCTCATTCCCGAAGGACCAAACGGCCGCCGCGTCATCGCCATGGACTACAATCTGTTCGTCCGCCATTCCGGCGGCTTCGAGCGCGAGGATGCCGGCGCCGTCTTCGAGAACCGGGCCTACACAGCATTCAAGGCGGCCTTCGACGAACAAATGGCCGGCAAGCGCATTCCGCTCGAGATCGGACTCCACTTCACGCTGATGAATGGCGGCGCCTACTGGCGGGCCCTCGAACGCTTTGCCCGGGACGTCTGTCTGCGCGCCGACACTTCGTGCATCAGCTATGCCGACTATGTTTCGCGCCACAGGCGGGTCGATGCCAGCAAGGTCGGCAACATCGGCGGGTGATCGGTTGGTTTTGAACCGCTAACCTCTGCTGGCTCCGGTTCCCCGCCTCCCGCGACAAGCCCGAAGGGCGAGACGGTGAGGGCGGTAAGCGCGCAACTCCCCCGATTTGCAGCCGCGAATTGATAGCTCTCGAAACTCCGCCCCCGCCGAAATCCGGCGTGCATAGCCTCTTGGCCCGCCTCCAACAAAATCAACGCCTTCAACGATTTCTGCCCGCAATCCATCCCCTCCCCGGCGGGCCTCTGCGATAATAGCGCGAGGACACACGGAGGCCCGGCATGAACGCAGCAGGATGGGATTGTCGATCGTTGAGCCGCATCGCGGCCTTGCTCGCTGCTCTCGCCATCTTGGCGGAGCGCGCCGGTAGCAGTTCCTTTCCCGTTCGCTTTGTCGTTCTCGCCATCCTGCGACGGGCAGAGACCGTGGCGCATGGATTTGTCGTCGAGGCCAGCCAAACGACGTGGCCGTACACTGAAGAAGACCTGGAGACGGACTGCCGCCCCGTCGATGCCGCGTGGCTTGCCTGGCGTTTTCGGCTGCTTGCGGCGATGCTTGCCGCACTCATGCGCCTGGCAGGCAGGGCCGACAGCTGGCATGCCGGCGTGGATCGCGCGACATGCCGCCTGGCATCAAGCCGCGCCCTCATGCCGTGCACCGCCTGGACGCGTATGCCAAACGACACGTCTTAATGTTGCCCATTCCGGCAACATTCGATTGATTGATCCCTCGGCTGCGCAGCTGGCTCTTTGCACGGCCGGCCCGCCGTTGCCTGCGGAGCCGCTAAGCCATGTTCGCGATTCCCCGCTAGGTCGGCGGCTGCTCCTGCGGTGTCAGCCCGGCCTGCTCGCGCTCCAGAAAGCGCTGGTCGATTTCCGGCAGGGGTTCGCCATAGATCATCGACTCGAAGGCACGCAGGCGCTTGTAGACCGAAATCAGTTCCACGATCGTCGTCCACGAACTGACCAGATACTGGAACGAACTCGTCACCTGACTGAAGGCGTAGGAGATCTGGTTCATCAGGCCGAGCGTTATCGTTCCCGCAATGATCGACGGCACAAGCAGGATGAGCGAGAAGATGCCGTTGAGCTGGAGATAGAGATACCGGAAAACATTGAAGTAGACGTAGTGGAAATAGAGCCTGAAATAGTTGCGCCGTACATTGGCGAACAGTTCGCTGACCGTCGGCGGCTGGGCACGGTCCTCATTGTCCTCGCCATAGACCAGTTCCTTTCGGTACGCTGCCTCGACACGCTGGTTGCGGAACTGCAGCCCGGGCAGCTTGAAGCCGACGGCGGCCAGAAGCACGGTGCCGAAGATGGACCAGAGCAAGGCGGCAATCACGAGCGGGTGAGCGATCTGGCCGACCAGCGGCAGCTCGGTGATGTTGACCGACAGCCGAATCAGCACCGGGAAGAAGGCGATCAACGTCATGATCGAATCGATGAAGTTGACGCCGAGCCCCTCCATGATGGTGGAAAAGCGCATCGTGTCTTCCTGCACGCGCTGCGAGGCGCCCTCGATGTGGCGCAGGATCGGCCAGTGATCCATGTAGTAGTTGTTCATCGCCGTGCGCCAGCGGAAGATGTAGTGGCTGACGAAGAAGGCGGTGAGCGCGCTCACGGTAACGGCGACCAGCGCCAGCCCGAGGAAGCTTCCGATCTGGCCATAGACCTCGCCGGTGGAAGACGTGACCGTCTTGGCGAGAATCCCCTGGATCAGGTCCCAGAACGGACCGTACCAGTTGTTGACGGCCACCGAGACCTGCACCTGGAAATAAGTGATGAAAAGAAGGACACCGGATCCCAGGATCGACCAGTTCTGCCAGGGATGCGGGCTGAACCAAGCCCAGAAAGCGTAGAACGACAGAATGACCGCGGCGAAGTAGACGTAGAACCACAGGAAGGGCGGCGACAGAAACACGCCGATGCCGATGATGGGCGGTGCGTCGGCGGGCGCTGGCGGCATGCCAAAAACGGCGCCGAACTGCTCGGCCCAGACGAACCAGACGACGACGGCAAAGACGCTCCACAGAGCCGCCGAGAGGAAGAAGAGCTTGGGGCGCGGAAAGAAGGATACGAACACGAGGCATGTTCCTTGACGGGCGCGGTTTGCGCCATGGTGGGCGGGCGGCATGAAGTCACACTTCGCCGCGAAAGAAAATGCTCGCGTGGCCGCCCGCTGCGCAGGAAGGCGCCAATCATGGCAATTTTGCCTCCGGGCCCGGCCGGCTGGCCGCACGTCCCCGGTCTGACGCAATCGTGAACGGACCCATGTCCGGATCCCGACCCGCCAGGAGGCAAGCCGGCCGGCCATTTACCGGGTCGGCCTGCCGCGATAGATGTCTTTCGCCCATTCAACACCGGAGCCCGCATGACCCCGCAAGCCGCCGCCGCCATTGGCATCTACGCCAGCCTCAACGTCCTCATCCTGCTCTGGCTGACGCTGGCCACATCGCAGTTGCGCGGCCGCTACAAGGTTCTGGTCGGCGACAATGGCGTGCCGCATCTCATCCGGATCATGCGCGGCCACGCCAATGCGGTGGAAAACATGCCCATGATGATGGTGCTCATGCTGGTTGCGGCGCTGCTCGGCACGCCGGTCCTCGTCCTGCACCTGCTTGGCGTGACCTTCACCGTCGGGCGCGCGCTGCACGCCTGGCACTTCATCCTGGAGAAGGGCGAAAAATGGCAACGCTTTATCGGTTTCGGTCTCAGTTTCCTTGCCATGCTGCTGGCGACGTTCGGGGTGCTCGGCCATGCACTGCTCGTTCTGGCAGGGTAAGTCCTGGCCGTTCGTTTGCCGGGCGCGCACGCTTCGCAAAGTCTGACCCTGGTGGGTTGGACGGACGGCCAGGCGGGACTATGTTCAGGAACAATCCATCAACGGTACAGGCAAGATCATGACCTCACACCCACTCGGCGTCGCCGCCTCGATCGATCCGACGAAACTCGACCGGCTGGCCGAAGTCGCCATCAAGGTCGGGCTGCAGTTGCAGGCCGGGCAGGATCTGGTCGTCACCGCGCCGGTCGCCGCGCTGCCTCTGGTGCGGCGCATCGCGGTCCACGCCTACAAGGCAGGCGCCGGCCTGGTGACGCCGTTCTTTTCCGACGAGGAGATCACGCTTGCGCGCTATCGCAACGGCGCCGATGCCGGCTTCGACCAGGCGGCGGGCTGGCTCTATGAAGGCATGGCCAAGGCCTATGCCGGGGGTGCCGCGCGCATGGCGATCGTTGGCGACGACCCGATGCTGCTGTCGGACGAGGATCCGGTCAAGGTGGCGCGCGCCAGCAAGGCCAACTCGATCGCCTACAAGCCGGCGCTGCAGAAGATCGTCGGCTTCGACATCAACTGGAACATCCTCGCCTATCCGAGCCTGTCCTGGGCCAGGCGCGTCTTTGCGGACGACGCCGACGACATAGCGGTCGCCAAGCTTGCCGACGCCATCTTTGCCGCGTCGCGTGTCGACATCGACGATCCGGTCACCGCCTGGCGCGACCACAACGCCACGCTGCGGCTGCGCACCGAGTGGCTGAACGGCGAGCGTTTCGCGGCGCTGCACTTCACGGGGCCGGGCACCGACCTGACCGTCGGTCTCGCGGGCGGGCACGAATGGCACGGCGGCGCGTCGACCGCCAAGAACGGCGTAACCTGCAATCCCAACATCCCGACCGAGGAAGTCTTCACCACGCCGCACGCGCTGCGCGTCGAGGGGCATGTCACGAGCACCAAGCCGCTGTCGCACCAGGGCACGCTGATCGAGAACATTTCCGTGCGCTTCGAGGCGGGGCGGATCGTCGAGGCCAAGGCCAGCCGCGGCGCCGACGTGCTGAACAAGGTGCTCGACACGGACGAGGGCGCGCGCCGGCTCGGCGAGGTGGCGCTGGTGCCGCATTCCTCGCCGATCTCCAAGAGCGGACTGCTCTTCTTCAACACGCTGTTCGACGAGAACGCGGCCTGCCATATCGCGCTCGGCCAATGCTACTCGAAGTGCTTCCTGGACGGCGCAAACCTGTCGCCCGAACAGATCACGGCACAGGGCGGCAACACCAGCCTGATCCACATCGACTGGATGATCGGTTCCGACCGGATCGACATCGACGGGCTTGGCGCCGACGGCGTTCGGACGCCGGTCATGCGCAAGGGCGAATGGGCCTGATGCCTACACGGCTTCCGGCACGCTGAAGGTTTCGATCAGCGTCTTGCCGGAAGCCAGTTCCGCCATCCATGCGGCCTCCATGCCGACCCGCTCCTGCGCCAGCGCCAGCAGGTGGTCGGCTTCCGCGGCAGGGACGATGGCCAGTCCGTCATTGTCGCCAAGCACCACATCGCCCGGACTGGCAGCGACCCCGCCGAACACGATCGGCCCGTTGACCGATCCGCGCTCCTTCGACAGCGGTCCCCGCGCGGTGTTGCCCAGCGCATACACTGGAAAATCGTCCCAGCTGGCGATCGTGTCGATGTCGCGCAGCGCGCCGTTCATGATCAGCCCGGCGATCCTCTTGCCGCGGGCATAGCCGCAGAGGATTTCGCCGGCATAGGCCGTCTGCAGGCAGCCGCCGGCGTCGGCAACTATCACGTCACCGTCGCCGGCAATGTCGATGGCGTGCAGCATGGGGCCAAAATCGGTCCGCTCGCACCATGCGGTCACCGCCTGCCCGACCAACCGCCGGTTGAGCGCCAATGGCCGCAGCGGCCGGATGCGCGGGTCGACGACGACGCGGCCGGCGGAAATGTCGGACAGGATCGTGACGGGAATGCCCGCCCATGCCACGCGCCGCGCCGGCGTCAGGCGCGTGAATTCGGCCGTGTGGACCCGTGTCGGCATGGCTCGTCCTCCCGAAAACCGCCCCGGCCTATGCGAAGCCTTGTGCAAACCGCTGTTGCGAAAACCCGGTGACCGGATAGGCCGGTGTCACGCCGCTGGCAAGTTCGGCAACGATGCGGCCTGAATAGGCGCCGGCCAGATTGCCGAACCAGTGGCCGGTGTTGAGGATCAGCCCGTCGGGTTCGCAGGCGGCGTCGATGACCGGCAATCCGTCTGGGGTCTGCGCGACGATACCCGCCCATTGCCGGACGATCGGCAGCGAGGCAATCGCCGGAAAATTCCGGCTGGTGATGGCGCAGGCCATCGCCTGCCCCGCGACCGTCGCCTTGTCGTGGGTCGTATCCATCTCGTAGGCGCAACCGAACTGCAGCGATCCGTCGGGATAGCTGGCGATCTGCTCGGTGAAGCCGAGTTCGGGACGGATCGTCTCGGTCGCATCGCGCGGCAGGCTTGCCGGGTCGGTGCCGGGCGGCGTGAAGAAGCGGAACAGCGACTGCCCTGCCACCACAGGGCCAATGCGGATCTCGGACGGCCCAGTCTCGGCTGCCTCGAAACGAACGGACTTGAAGGGAATGGCTAGGCCGAGCGGCGCGAGCAGGTCATTCGACCAGGGGCCGGCGGCCACGACGACGAGGCGGCAGCCGATCTTGGTACCATCGGACAGGGTCACGCCGGTACATCGGGAGCCGGCAGCATCGATGCCCGCGACGCGGACGCCGGACAGGATGGTTCCGCCCTTGGCGACGAAGGCCTCCGCCAAGTGCCCGAGCATAAGTCGTGTGTCCTGGTGCGCGTCGAGCGGGTTCCAGACCGCACCCGTCACCTGCGGACCAATGTCGGGGCAGAGGTCCCGTACGGCACCACGGTCGAGCAGTTCCACGGGCAAGCCGGCTGCAATCCGGTCGGCGACAAAGGCCCGAGCCACAGGCTCGATCGCCGCGTCACGGTAGAGGATCAGGCCGCCGCATTCGCGAAATGAGAAATCAGGAAACTCAGCCGGCAGCGTGCCGGCAAAGCGGCGCGCGGCAAGCGAGAAGTCCATCGACAGGCCGGCAGCCTTGGTCTGCAGCCAGAGGAAGCCCGGATTGCGCCCCGATGCGCCCCAGCCCGGATGATGAGTGTCGACAAGCACGACCGAAAAGCCAGCGCGCTGAAGGTAGTACGCGCTGGCGGTACCGGCGATGCCGGCACCTACGACCACCGCGTCGGCGCTGGTTGTCACCATGGCAGGTCCCTGTCTTCGAGCCGCTCCGCCAGCCTCATCAAAAAGGTCCGGCAGCGCTCGATTTCGGATATGGCGAGAAACTCGTCCGGCTTGTGCGCCTGTTCGATCGACCCCGGCCCGCAGACGACTGAAACCACGCCCGCCCCGTTGCTGAACAGTCCGGCCTCCGTGCCGTAGGCCACCTTGGCGTGATCGTTGCGACCGACTAGCCCCTTGACGAAACTCACGGCGGGGTGATCGGCGTCGGTCGTCAGGCCGACGAACTCGACAATCGGTTCGACTGCGATGTCGGACGCGCGCGCGATCCGCTGCATGCGTGGCAGGATCGCGGTTGTCGCATGTTCACGGATGCGGGTAACAAGTTTCCTTGCATCGACCTCGGGAAGGGAGCGGATATCGAAGGTGAATTCGCAGTGGTTGGGAATGATGTTGAGCGCCGTGCCTCCGCCAATCGTCGTCACCGAAAGCGTCGAATGGGTGACGTCATAGGCGTGGTCGTGCGGCCCGGCATGGGCGTGCTCGCCCGACAGGCTCTTGATGAAAGCGATGAGTTCAGCAGCATACTCGATGGCATTGACGGCCGACGGCGCAAGGCTCGAATGCGCGCTGCTCCCGCTCACAACCACCCGGTACATGCCGCCACCCTTGTGGCCGATCACGACCTGCATGCTTGTAGGCTCGCCCACGATGCACAGCGCCGGGCGCACCGCCATACCTGCAATGCGGTCGATGAGGCTCGTGACGCCGGTGCAACCGAGTTCCTCGTCATAGGAGATGGCGATGTGGATGGGCACCTTCAGGTCGCGCCGAACGAGATCAGGGACGGCGGCAAGCACGATGCCGATGAAGCCCTTCATGTCGCAGGTGCCGCGCCCGTAAAGGCGGTCGTCGGCCTCGCGCATCTCGAAGGGGTCGCTAGCCCAGACCTGACCATCGACGGGTACGACGTCGCTGTGGCCGGACAGTATGACGCCCGGCCTATCCGTTGGGCCGATAGTCGCCCAGAGGTTGCCCTTGGTATGGTCCTCGTTCCAGATGATGTCGCACGCGATGTCGTGGCGCCGGAGCAGCGCCTCGACATGGAAGAGAAGGTCGCGATTCGAGTCGCGCGAAACGGTCGGCAGAGCGATCAGCGCCCCGATCGATGCGATGCACTCGGCCGTCGTAAAGCCGGCACCGGACATCGCGTTACTCATCTGCCAGCGTGAACACCGGCAATGGCGGGAGCCCGGCGCGCTGGCGCCAGGCGACGGCGACGCGGTCACCGATCTGCGCCGATGGAGCCACGATGTTGGTCAAGAGGCGAGGCCCCTCGTCGAGATCGACCAGGGCCAGCAGGTAGGGCGGCGGCAAGTCATCCGAGACGGGGATGCGGACGGTCGTGATGGAGTAGATCGTTCCGGCGCCGCTCGCGTCCACCCATTCGAGCGTGGTCGCCTCGCACGACAGGCAGAACGGTCGCGGGTAGAACTGGTGCCCGCCACAGGCCATGCAGCGTTGCACGGTCAATCGCCCTTGCACACAGGCCCGCCAGAACGGCTCGGTCGTCGGGTCGGCAGCGCCGAGATCGGAAAAGGAAAGCTGTTCAGTCACGGGCGAGCACCACGGTTGAAGCGGTCGAGAAGGCAAGGCCGCCGGTTCCATGCGCAACCGCGACCTCGGCGCCGGGAACTTGACGTGCCCCAGCCTCGCCGCGCAACTGCCGCACCGCCTCGATCAGAAGAAGAATGCCCAGCGCGCCGGGATGGCAATAGGACAAGCCGCCGCCCGAGGTCATGCTGGGCAGGCCGCCGCCCGGCCTCAGCCTGCCGTCCGCGATGAAATCGCCGGCCTCGCCCTTGGCGCAAAAGCCGAGATCCTCGAGGTAGAGAAGAACCGCGTGGGTGAAATTGTCGTAAGGCTCGAAGACATCCACGTCTCCCGGCGTAATTCCGGCCATGCCGAAAGCATCGCGTCCCGATTTTAGGCCTGGCGTCACGGTCAGGTCAGGACATTGCGCCACATGCCACTGCACGTGGCTTTCGCCCGCGCCCAATATTCGAATGGGGAGCTTGGCAGCATTGCGCGCACGGTCCTTGCGCGCCACGACGATGGCGCCGCCGCCGTCGGTGACAAGGCAGCAATCGAGCTTGCGCAGCGGATCAGAGAGCATCGGAGACGCCATCACGTCGTCGATGGTGAGCGGATCGCGGATCCAGGCCTTGGGGTTGAGCTGAGCCCATTGGCGGGCCGCAACTGCGATTTCGGCGAGATGCTCAAGCTTCGCGCCATACTGGTGCATGTAGCGCGCCGCACTGAGCGCATAGTGACCGATCGGGAAATGAATGCCGAAGGGGGTCTCGAACTGCGCGCTCAGTGAACCGTCGAAAGCGGATGCGGCCTTCTTGCGGTTGCGCCGGCTGCGCTGACGCGACGCGTAGGTGATCAGCGCCACATCGCAGCGGCCCGCTGCAATGGCGGCCATGGCATGGTGGACAAAGAATTCGAAGGAGGCACCTCCCATGTCGGACGATTCCGCATAGCGCGGCTGGATGCCGAGATACTCGCCGAGTTGGACCGAGCCCTCTTCCCCCATGTAATTGGTGAAGAGCGCATCGACATCGCGCAGCCCGAGCCCGGCCTCGCCCAAAGCCTCGAGCGAAGCCATGGCCACCATGGACAATTCGCTCTGGTCGAGCACCTTGCCCAGCGGCGTCTCGGCCGCGCCAACGATGTATGTCGGCTGAGATGTCAGAATGTGTGCCACGTATGGTCTCCAGAACGGCGCGACGGGCTGGCGACACCGACGGGCTTCGCAAGCGGATGGACTTCGCCGTTCGCCACAGTTTCCCCCACCGCCCATAGTCATGCGCGGCGACCTGTGGCCCGGCCAATCGATCGGGACCGTCAGGCCACCGCATGAACTCGCAATCAGAAATCTGCCAACATGAATATGAAGTCAATATCATTTTTAATGCGAAGCTGATAATGGCTCCACTTGTTGATAAACCGTCAGTCCGGTGCAATATCGCCGGGCCCCGGGGGACCATTTGATGACTGCCAAGGCCAAGCAGGACGGCCGCGCGACCGAGTCGAGCGTTCCAGCCCAGAAGTACGCGGACTACCTGATCGAGGGACTGGGAACGCAAACCTTCGCCACGAAGGGTGATCGCACCCGATACAGGCTGAAGATCGCAGCCGCGCGCGCGCTCGAGGAGATTGGCTATCAGGACGTCAAGGTCTCGGATTTCTGCTCCTACGCGGAAGTCGCGCTGGGTACGTTCTACGTCTACTACCGCGACAAGAACGAGATCGCCATGGAGGTTGTGCTCGACTTCGTGGAGCATCTCTACGAGCAGGCGCGCAAGGTTGGCCGCGGCACGGGCGAGTTCGATGCGATCCTGAACACCAATCGCTTCTTCATTGCCGCGTACCGGGCGAACCCCGGACTGATGCAGTGCCATCTGCAATTGCAGAGCCAGCTACCGGAATTTCGCGCGGTATGGCGCCCGCGCCATCTCAAATGGATCGAGAATCTTGCCCGCTCGATCGCGCGCCGGGGCAACTACAAGGAAGACATGCCGGGCTCGGCCGTGGCGGTTGCCCATGCGCTGGAAGGCATGGTGTTCCACTACCTCTATTCGGTTATCGTCAGCCGCGACACCCTGTTTGACGAGGAGGACCTGACGCATGTCGACGACCTTGCAAAGATGCTGTCGACGCTATGGTACCGGGCCGTCTATTGCCGGGACCCGCCCTCAGCACCCTGATTTCATGTGTTTGAGCCGAGATAGCGCCGGGTCGCCTCGGCGAGGCGCGCAACCCCTTCCTGGAGAACCTCAGGCGCACTTCGCGTGAAGTTCACACGCATGGCGGAGCGCAGTTCACCCGAAGGATCAAAGACGCTGCCGGGTACGAATGCGACCTTGTTTTCAAGGGCGTATCGATAGAGCACGTCGGTGTCGATGCGCTGATCGCGGCGGCGCATCCAGACGAACATGCCACCGGGCGGAATGTCCCAGTCGAACCATTCGCCAAGTTCGGCGCTCGCCGCCTTGCAAAGCACATCACGGCGCTGCCTGTAGTGGCGCACGATCGTCGGCACATGGGCGTCCTCGCAGCCCGACTCAAGCAATTCCAGCGCGATCGCCTGGGTCAGCATGGAACTCGAAATGTCGGAGGACTGCTTGGCCAGCGTCAGAGCCCGGATCATTGGCGGCGACGCGACCGTCCAGCCCACGCGCATGCCGGGCACGATGCTCTTCGACAACGTGCCGAGATAGATGACTGGCCCGTCGTACACCCCATGCGGTTCCATGCGCGCGTGAAGCGCCAGAATACTCGGACCAGCGGGGCCGTCATACTGGAGCGGCAGATAGGGATCGTCTTCGACCAGCCACGTCCCGGCGTCGATGGTCTTCTCAAGGAGCGCATGGCGGTCGGCCGTCCGCACGAGGGCACCGGTTGGATTCGAATAATTCGGCACAGTGTAGATGAATTTTGCCTGGCGCAGTACGTCGATCGTGCTTTCCCCGCCTCCCGCCCAGTCGAGCCGATCATAGACCGGATGGCGCGGACGCCAAGCGTCGAGTGCGCCGACATAGGTGGGAAACTGCGAGACGATTCGGTCACCCGGATCGATCAGCACCTTGCCGAGCAGCTCCAGCCCCTGCATCGCGCCGACCGTGAGCAAGATGTTCTCGGTCGTGAAGATGCGCCCGGACTCGCGGCTGATGCGCTCCGCAATGTGCTGCCGCAAGGCAGGAAAGCCTTCGATCGGACCATATTCGAGAGCGGCAGACCCCCAGCGTGTTATCGCTCGTTCGGCCGCCTCGGCAATGGCTGCGGTCGGGAAGAATTCGGAAGCTGGCAGGCCGCCTGCCATGCTGATGAAGTCAGGCTGCCCGCCGATCGCCATGAATTGCCGGGTGATATCGTTTGTCTGCGACATCCATCGGGAGAAGGGCGGGCGGGATGGAGGGGGTTTGGCAAAATGCGTCATGTGCCCCTATCCTTGTCACGACCGAACCCCGCTTTGCAACCAGCCAAAAAAACCGGCCTCGTGATCCGAATATGATATTGACTTCATATTCATTTTGCCGTGTGCTGTCAATGTCGGGTGGTGTTCGGAGAGACGAGTGGACGGCTTCGCAGGCGCGTCTGAGTCCCCTCGTCACGTGCAAAAGGGGAAGTGCGCGACATGAAACCATGGTTGGTCAACGCCCCACCCGCGCAGCGTGCGGGATGCCGCCCATGACGATGCCGAAACTGGCGGGTCGCGTGGCGGTGGTGACCGGCGCAGGCCGTGGTCTGGGCCGAGCCTATGCTATCGCCCTCGCCGCCCACGGCGCTGCAGTGGTCGTCAACGATCTCGGGGCGGACCTGCATGGCGCTGGACGCGACCCCTCTCCCGCCCAGTCCGTGGTGGCAGAAATCCTGGAGACTGGTGGCGAAGCAGTGGTGAGCGGCCACGATGTTGCCGAATGGAGCGAAGCCAAGGCTCTTGTCGCCATGGCCGTCGACACGTTCGGGCGTCTTGATGTCCTGGTGAACAATGCCGGCATCCTGCGCGACCGCCTGTTCGCGAACATGGCCGAGGACGAATGGGATGCGGTAATTCGCGTCCATCTCAAGGGCCATGCCGCGCCCTCGCGGCACGCGATGGAATATTGGCGAGCAGAGGCCAAGGCTGGCCGGCCCGTGGCAGCGTCGATCGTGCATACCACGTCGCTGGCCGGACTTCTCGGCAGCTTTGGACAGGCAAACTACGCGGCGGCCAAGCTTGCGGTCGTCGGGATGTCGCGGACCCTGGCGCTGGAGGGGGCCAAGTACGGCGTCCGCTCCAATGCCGTCTCGCCATCGGCCCGCACACGGATTGAAACCTCCCTGAAAATGCCATCGGATGGCGCGTTCGATGTCTTTGCACCCGACAATGTCGCCCCCCTGATATGTTGGCTGGCACTAGCCGACTGCCCCGCCAACGGACAGGTGTTCCAAGCCTATGGCAACCGCATCGAGATCATTGCGCCAAGCGAGATCGCCGTCGACTTGAGGACGGAGGGACGCTGGTCGATGGACGACATCGCGACGGCGCTGGAAGGTCGCCTACCTGCGCTGCCACGACTTGGTGATTTCGTTGAAGGATTGCCGCAATGAGCGCCCCGATTGCACCATCGGCCGGAGTTGTCACGTCGCCCATCGGGACGATGCGCGACAGCGAGGAGTTTCGAACGAGTTCGCACCGCCTCGCGCAATTCGCGCGTGCCGTCGACGACGTGAACCCCCATCATCTGGCGGGCGAGTTCGCCTCTCCGGTCTTCAATCACATTCCCGTCATGCAAAGTATGATCGAGGTGCTCGACAGGGTGACCGCCGGCAGCTTCGTGATGCACGGCGAACACGATTTCATCTTTCATGCGCCAATCAGGCCATCGCAGCGGCTTTTCACGACATCCACGCTGAGCGGGATGCGTGGCACCCAGGCAGGCATGACCTTCATCGTCCGCTCGCAGACCATGACCCATGACGGAAAGGAAATCTGCACGCAGTACAGCACCTGTCTGGTGCGCGGCGATGCATCGAGCGTGCTTCACGGCACGGCCCAGCCCGAACGGCCGGTCATTGCGAGGAATGAGGCAACATCATCGACTTATCTGCTGACGGCGGACCAGACACGCCGATATGCTGACGCGGCGCGCGATTACTCCGCCTATACGATGGACCCAGCCGCCGCCGCCAAGGTCGGCTTCCCCGCTCCGCTGGTGCACGGCATGTTGAGCCTTGCCTTAGCGGCAAGGGCCATCGTGGATGAGCGTTGCGGCGGAGAGACCCCGCGTCTGATGCGTCTCGGATGCCGGTTTTCCCATCCGCTGCTCCTTGTGCCCAGGCAGACGGTCACGGTGGACCACTGGGCCGGCGACAATGGCCTTGTCGGCTTCGAGGCGCGGGACGCGCAAGGCAACACAGTCATCAAGAACGGCTATGCCGAGGTGTCATCATGAGCGGCACGCTTGCAGGAACGACTGAGCGCATGGAACTGGGGCTGACCCGGATCCCGTCGCGCGACCCGAACTGGATTGTGCACGAGAACGTGGCGCCGGACTGGACCGCCGTTCCACAGCAGACCGTGATCGAAGTTGTTGCCAAGGGCTGCCTCGAGGATCCCGAGCGTCCAGCCATCATTATCGATGGCGGGCCGGTGATGACAAGGCGCGAATTCCTCGACCGCTGCCAGCGTTTTGCGGGCTATCTCAGCGACAAGGTGACCGCCGGCGACCGCGTCGTCATGATGCTCGACAACCGGCTGGAATTCATGATCGCGCTGTTTGGCATCATCGCCAACCGCTGCACGATGGTGTCCATTGCACCGACGGCAATGCTGTATGATGCCGGCCACATCGTCACCGACGCGGCTCCGACCGTTGCCATTGTCGGCCAGACGCAAATGCCGGTGATGCAGGCGGTTCGGGGCAACTCGCCTGCGCTCAAGCACATCATCCTGGTCGATGGCGAAGAACCCGATGGCCTCGCGGTATACGAGAACGCGGCTGAGCCGATGGACTTCACCAAGGTGGCCTGCGAACGCGAGGACATCATCACCGTCTACTACACGTCCGGAACCACGGGCGCGCCGAAAGGCTGCATGCTGCACCATGGCTGGTGGCTGCGTGTGATCGATGTCGATCTCCGGCTGTTCCGCCGCGGCTGGCAGGACCGGCAGCTCTGCTGCCTGCCGTTCTACTATGCCGACCCGGCCATCCAGTTGCTCACCTCGCTGGCGTCGCGCGGCACGATGGTCGCCATGCGTCGCTTCTCGGTGTCGCGCTTCTGGGATGTGGTCACCACCTATGACGCAACGGAAATTCTCTCGATCGCCTCGATCCCGGCACTGTTGATGAAGGGTGAGCCCGGCCCGGCCGAACTCGACCATCGCATCAGGCTGGCGATCCACGCCGGCTTGCCGAAGGAGCTGCATGCCGAAATGGTGACGCGATACGGCTTTCACTGGCACAACCAGTATGGCAGCACGGAAGGTGGCGCGATGAGCCGCGTTCCCAACCACATGGCCGAGGAACTTGTCGGCACAGGCACGATGGGCGTCGAGCCGCCCGGCATCACCATCCGGCTCGTCGACGACGAGGACAACGACGTCGCTCCCGGCGATGCCGGCGAATGCCTGATCGGAGGGCCTGACCTCTATGCCGGGTATCTCAACCGCCCCGAGATCACGGCCGAAGCCAATCGCGGCGGCTGGTACCATTCCGGTGACGTGGCGCGTCGCGACGAACGCGGGCTGCTCTACTTCGTCGGGCGCAAGAAAGAGATCATCCGCCGGATGGGCGAGAACATCTCGGCGGCCGAAGTCGAGGGCGTGTTGCGCTCGCATCCCAAGGTCGTCGAGGCAGCGGTCGTGCCCGTTCCCGACGATCTGCGCGGCGAAGAAGTCAAGGCCTATGTCCAGATCAAGCCGGGCGAGGCGTTTTCGGCAGAGGACGTGATCGCCTTCTGCCGGGAGAACCTCTCTGCCTTCAAGATCCCGCGCTTCATCGAACTGCGGCACGAGGATTTTGAGCGAACACCGTCGATGCGCGTTCAGAAGCAGAGCCTTCTCAAGGAGAAGAGCGATCTGAGGCAAGGTTCGTTCGATCGCGAAATCGGGAAGATGTTGCCATGAGCGCCGCCGGCGAACACCCAGCGGGCGGGCGTCCGCAGAACTGCGACCTGCTTATCGTCCACGGCATCGTCCTGACCATGGATGGCGAGCGCCGCGTGCTCTCGGATGGGGCTGTCGCCATCGACGGCCGGCGCATCGTTGCGGTCGGCCCATCGCGGGAGATCGAGGCGGGCTGGAGCGCCCCGCGCCGCATAGACGCGGGCGGGGGCGTTGTGCATCCCGGCTTTATTGACGGGCACTATCACGCAGGGATGCATCTCAGCCGAGGCTCAATCACCGATGACCCCAACCCGCCAAAGGAAGAGGGGGGCAGCGGCACGGGCGTCTTCACCCGCTGGATCAACTCGATTCGGGAGGAGGATGAGTTCGCCAGTGCCCTCAGCGCTTCGGCCGAACTCGCGCTGAACGGCTTCACCGGTTTCGTCGACGCCTCGACGAGCTTCTCACCGGACGCGATCGTCGCAGCGACCAACGCCGTCGGCATCCGCACCTCCGTGACCGACTGCATGATCTGGGACATCGTCGGCGGCGAGCCGATGGCGGCCGACATTCCTGCCGCGCCCTGCGACCCGGTACGCGCCCGACGCGACCTTGGTGGCCAGCTCTGGCGCAATGACGATGTTGAGGGCCTGGCTCGCGGGCATGTCGCGGTCTATGGCATCGGCACGGCCACGGTCGATCTGATGAAGGAAGCCAAGGCCCTGGCCGACCGCAGCGGGACCGTATTCCACCAGCACCAAAGCTTCGTCAAAGGAGACTCGGACTTCGACCGTGAGCGTTTCGGCAAGTCACCGCTCGTCTATCTGGCCGAGGAAGGCATTGCGGGACCCAATTCGGTCTTCACGCACATGAACATCCTCGACGACGAGGAGATCGAGGCCATCAAGGCGTGCGGCATGGCGCTGGTCTGGCACCCCGGCAACTTCATGTATTACGGCATTTCCCAGACGGCCCGAAGCGCCTTCCCGGGCCTTCAACGGGCGGGAACGTCGATCGCCTTCGGCACCGACATCGCCAAGGCCTGGCCGTTCGGCGACCTTGGCTTCATCGCCTATCTCGTCAGCCGAGAATGGGGCGAGTACCTGACTTCGGAAGCGATCCTGGAGATGTTCACACTGGGCGGTGCCCGCGCGATGGGGCTCGAGAAGGAGCTCGGCTCGATCGAGGTCGGCAAGCGGGCGGACATTGTCATCCGCCGGGTCGACTTCCCGGACGCATGGCCGAATGTCGACGTTCCTCGGCAGCTCGCGCTGGTTTCGCGCACCAAGGGCGTTGATACGGTAATCTGCAACGGTGATACGATCGTGCGCGGCGGCCGTCTGGTGCGGCTTGACGAATCCGAGGTCCAGGCGCGCGCCGGCGAATCCGCTCGGCGCGTGGCGGCGAAGGCCGGAATTCGGCCGCGAAGCCCTTGGCCGGTCACATGAGGATGCTCCAAGGGACAGTTGCGCAGGCAAAATGACCGTCGTCCGCTTCTCCAATGTCTCGAAGGCCTACGGTTCGGTGCGCGCCGTGGACGACGTGTCGCTGGAGGTTGCGTCCGGCGAGTTCACCACGATTCTCGGACCGAGCGGATCCGGCAAGACGACGATGCTGTCGCTGATCGCCGGCATAACGGCGCCTACTTCGGGGCGCATATTGATCGGCGACCGCGACATCACTTGGGTGACGGCGGCGCAGCGCAATATCGGCCTGGTCTTCCAGAGCTACGCACTGTTCCCGCACATGACGATTTACGACAATGTCGCCTTTCCGCTGAGGGTTCGGGGAATCGACCGCGCAGGCATCGCCGAGCAGGTCGCCGAGGCATTGCGCCTCGTGCGCCTGTCGGAGCTTACGCGTCGCAAGCCGCACCAACTCTCGGGCGGGCAGCAGCAGCGTGTGGCACTGGCACGCGCCATCGTGTTCAAGCCGGACATACTGCTCCTCGACGAGCCCCTGGCGGCGCTGGACCGCAAGCTGCGCGAGGAGGTGCGATCCGAGATCCGCGAGTTGCAACAAGGGCTCGGCATCACGACGATCATGGTGACGCACGATCAGGAAGAGGCGCTGTCGATGTCGGATCGCGTGGTGCTTCTTTCTGGCGGCAAGGTCGAGCAGATCGGCGCGCCCGACGAGATCTACTATCGGCCGAAATCGCGTTTTGCCGCCGGCTTCCTCGGAACAGCGAACTTCTTCGATGGAAAACTCAACGGCTCCGGCGAGATCGTCGACAAGAGCGGCCTGCGCTTTCCCTGCCTCACCCCCGACGGTTGGTCCAGCGGAACGGTCTGTGGCGTGCTTCGGCCAGAGGACATCCGCACTGACGCCGCAGAAGGCTTCGTCGAGGGCACTGTGCGCGATGTCGTCTTTCTCGGCGAGATCGTTCGCTACGGCGTTGAACTTAACGACGGCCGGCGTCTCAGCGCCAATGTCGCGGGGTCGCGCGGCAGGCACGGCGAAGGTGCGAAGGTATGGCTTTCCTGGGACCGGTCCCGGGTCTGGCTGCTGCCGCAGGAGACCCGGCAAACCGTGGCCCCTTAACGGAGACGCCGTGGCAGAGCGGCGCCCTCTCGTGATGCAACCTCTGCCGGTGGAAGGTGAAAAAGGTGACAAGATGAAGAAACGTTTGGGGAACATTTCCTATGTCTGCCTGGCCGCCGCGTTCGCGCTGTCCAGCCCGGCCTTTGCGCAGGAGAAGGTGCTACACGTCATGAACTCGGGTGGCGAGTATGGCGACTCGCTCCAGAAATGCGTCAACGAGCCGCTGCTTGCCTCCAAGGGCATCAAGGTGATCCAGGAGGCGCCGGGCGGCTTTGCCAAGCTGCAGGCACAGGCCAAGTCCGGGGTAATCACGAACACGGTCAGCGACGCTCCGACCGGGGACATGTTCCGCGGCGTCGCGGAAGGAATCCTCGAGCCGATCGACTGGGCCAAGCTCAATCCCGAGCCGATGTTCGACGAGGCGAAGCATGAATATGGCTTCGGTGCGAGCTATTTCTCAACCATCATGGCCCACCGCAGCGATGCCAAGGCGCCTTCGAACTTTGCCGAGTTCTTTGACACGGAGAACTTCCCGGGCACGCGGGCGCTGCCAGACTATCCGGAGTTCGTCTTGCCTTTCGCGGCGATGGGTGACGGCATGACGATGGAAGAGATCTCCAAGGGCGTCGACCTCGACCGCGCCTTCAAGACGCTCGAGCGCATCAAGGGCAATACGATCTGGTGGCAGTCTGGCGCACAACCGGCGCAGCTGCTCAAGGACAACGAGGCGCAGTACGCCATTGCCTGGTCCGGCCGCGTGCTGGGCCATGAAGGGATCACGGCCACATACAAGGAAGGTATGCTCGACATTTCCTGGAACGTCGTCGCCAAGGGCATCAACGACGAACAGCGCGACCTGCTGTACGAGTGGCTGCGGCTCCAGACCAACGCCGACGTGCAGAAGTGTCTGCTGGACTTCTTGCCCTATCCCGGCCCGAGCCCGGAGCTGGAGAAGATCGTGACGCCGGAAGTGCTGAAGACCTTCCCGACCTCGGCCGAGAACAAGTCGGTCCAGTGGCTGGCGCCCGGTCAGTGGTGGTTTGACAACGCCAAGGAAGTCGAGAAGCGCTGGAACGATTTCAAGCTTCTGCAGTGACGGAGACTGAACCAACCAGGGCGAAGCCGTCCATGACCGACGCCTCCGCAATGACGATGGACGCGGCTGCACGAGATGCTGCCGCGTCCACGCGTTCCTGGCCAAGACTGCGTTGGGATCTGATCCTGCTGATAGCGCCGCTAGCGCTGCTGGTGGGTCTGATCTTCAACGTGCCCCTCCTGAACACCGCCTACTGGAGTGTGAGCGACCCGAAGACGGGGGCGCTCACGACCCTGCACTTTCGGGAGTTCATGGAGTCGAACGCGTACATGCGGATCATCTGGCGCACGATCGGCGTGTCGCTCAAGGTGACGATCGCCACGATCGTGCTCGGCTATCCCCTCGCCTACTGGACCACACGGCTGCGGCCCAGACTGCGGATGATGGTACTCGGTATCGTCGTGACCACCTTCTGGGTGTCGATCCTGGTGCGGACATATGCGTGGATCGTGATCCTCGGTAATGCCGGACTCGTCAATCGCGGCCTGCAATGGACCGGGCTGACGACCAAACCCGTTGAATTCCTGTACAATGAACTCGGCATATTAATCGGCATGGTCAACGTGCTGCTGCCGTTCCTTGTGCTACCGCTCTATGCCGCGATGGTCCGGGTCGACCAAAGGCTCCTGCAGGTTGCCGAGACGCTCGGCGCGAGCCGCCTGCGGATATTCTGGCAGGTCTTCCTTCCACTGACGCTGCCAACGCTCGCAGCCTCCGCGATCCTCGTCTTCATTCTCAGCCTCGGCTTCTACATAACGCCGGCAGTCCTCGGTGGAGGCCGCGTACCGCTGATCGCCAACATGATGGACCTGTTGATCAACCGTTTTGCGCGCTGGGAAATCGCCGCCGTGGTCTCGGTCGTGCTGATGGCGATTACACTTTCGCTCTATGCCGTCTACCAGTGGCTCAGGGAGCGCTACCAGTGACGCGCTTCAGATGGCTTTCCGATGCATGGCTGAGCGTACTCGCAGTCCTTGTCCTCATCTTCCTCTGCCTGCCCGTACTCATCGTGGCGCCGATGTCGTTTTCGGACGCCAAGTCGCTGGAGTTCCCCCCGCCTGGCTTCTCGCTGCGCTGGTACCAGAACCTGCTCGGCAACCCGATCTGGATCGAGGCTGGCAAGAATTCTCTGCTGCTTGCCACTTTGTCCAGCACGGCGGCGCTCGTCTGCGGCACGCTCGCCTCATACGTGCTGGTGCGGGGAAACTTCCGCGGCAAACGGATCGTCGAGGCCAATTTCATGGCGCCGATGATCGTGCCGTCCATCATCGTGGCCGTCTCGCTCTACATCTTCTTTGCCCGAACCGGTCTGCTCGGCAGCTTTGGCGGCCTCATCCTCGGGCACACTGTCCTTGCAGTGCCGTATGTGGTGCTGATCATGCAGTCGGCGATCCGCGGTTTCGATGTACGGATCGAACAGGTCGCCGCCACGCTGGGTGCGTCGCAGTGGCAGGTCCTGACCCGGATCGTCCTGCCAAACTTGTTGCCGAGTGCCGCGGCCGCCTGGGTCTTCTCGTTCGTCATGAGCTTCGACGAAGTGGTCGTGACCCTCTTCATCTCGGGTACCCATATGACGATCCCGAAGCGCATGTTCAATGAACTCATGCTGCAGGTGAACCCGACCGTGACGGCGGTGGCCACGCTCTTGATCGGCTTCAACCTGCTGGCGCTCCTGATCCTTCTGCTTGTATCACGGCGCGGCAAGTCACTGGGAGGAACCTTGGCCTGACACGTGCGGGAGAAATACTGGAGGAGTGGGATTTCGGCGTCGAGAGAGGCAAGCTGCGGGAATTCGCGCGAGCAGTCATGGACGAACACGGCGTGGCGTCCGATATCGCGCCGCCGACCTTCCCGGTTGTCGCATCAGCCTCCTTCGTCGAAAGGCTGATCAACCGGCTTGGCCTCGACCGGACGCGCACGGTGCACGGCGAGCATAGCTACGAATATCTCCAGCCGATCATGGCCGGTGACACGCTGCATTGCGTGGCACGCATGATTTCCGACGAGACCAAGTTCGGCAAGCGCGGCGGAGCCATGCGCATGATCACCACCGAGGTCGCGTTCGTATCAGCGAAAACGGGCCTGACAGTGTGCCGCGAGACGATGCTGTCCATCGAAAAGGGAGCGACACCGGCATGAAGATGCCGCTGCCCGATCCGCTTTGCTACGCGCCGCTTACCCGCACGGATCTGGTGCGCTATGCCGGGGCGTCAGGCGACTTCAATCCACTGCATCATGATCATGCATTCGCAGCCAGTGCGGGGCTGCCGGACGTCATGGCACACGGCATGCTGTCGGCGGGGCTGCTGGCCTCGGCGCTGACTGGATGGTTCGGCCCTGGAAGCGTGAGGCGCTATTCGGTGCGGTTCAGAAGCCCGGTGTGGCCCGGGGACATCCTCACCGCCTATTGCCGGTCACGCGTCATGACCGACGATGGAAGCGCAGCCGACCTCGAGGTCGAGCTGGCGCGGCAGGACGGGTCCGTCGTTCTTGCCGGCACCGCCCGCGTCGCGATCGACCCGTCGGCCGGATCGCCGCAAGCATGAAACAGCCGATGCTTCAGCAGGGAGAGAGCATGCCATGACCCGCAGCAGCGCAACCGTGCGCCCGGCCGAAGCCCGCGACCGGGAAGCGTTCCTGGCCATGTGGCAGGAGTTCGTGGCGCTGGCGCCGGACGAACCTGGCAACCACGCCATGGGCGACCTGAACTGGGAGCGCATCATGGACGCCGGCAATGGGATGCGCTGTATCATGGCTGTTGACAAGCAGGACCAGCCTTGCGGCTTCACGCTGTTCCTCGCTTTCCCCTTCTCCTGGAGCACCGGCGACATCTGCTATTTGCAGGACATCTTCGTGAACCCGGTGAGCCGCGGCAAAGGCATCGCCCAGGCGATGATCGCGCATCTGCGGACCATTGGCGAACAGGCCGGATGGTTCAAGATCTTCTGGATGACACAGCACGACAACTACACGGCCCAACATCTCTACGACAAGATCGCGACGCGGACGGATTATGTCCGCTACGACCTCATCATCTCGGCGCCATAGCTGGGTGGCCGCGCGCGTGGCGAGTGCCGCCGGCGAATCCGGCGGCGATTTCCAGGAATCACGGCAGGCCGGGCCGCTCGTCAGCCCTTGATGAAGGCCAGGATATCGGCGTTGATCGTATCGGCCTCGGTGGTCGGCATACCGTGCGGAAAGCCCTTGTAGGTCTTGAGCGTGCCGTTCTGCAGGAGCTTCGCCGACAGAGGCGCCGAGTCGGCATAAGGAACGATCTGGTCGTCATCGCCATGCATCACCAGCACCGGCACCGTGATCATCTTTAGATCTTCGGTGAAATCGGTCTGCGAAAAGGCTACGATGCCGTCATAGTGGGCCTTGGCGCCCCCCATCATGCCCTGACGCCACCAGTTCAGGATCGTACCCTGCGACGACTTGGCTCCGGGCCGGTTGTAGCCATAGAACGGCCCGGCGGGCAGGTCATAATAGAACTGCGCACGGCTGGCGGCGAGTTGCGCCTGGAGCCCGTCGAACACCTCTTTCGGCAGCCCCCCTGGATTGGACGGCGTCTTGACCATGAGCGGCGGCACCGCGCTGATCACTACCGCCTTTGCCACGCGGCTTTCACCGTGACGGGCGATATAGTGCACGACCTCACCGCCCCCGGTCGAATGACCGACATGTACGGCATTCTTCAGGTCGAGATGCGCCGTCAGTGCCGCCAGATCGTCAGCATAATGATCCATGTCGTGACCGTCGGCGACCTGGCTGGACCTGCCGTGGCCGCGCCTGTCGTGGGCAATCACGCGAAAACCCTTGGCCTGGAAGAAGAGCATCTGCGCGTCCCAGTCGTCGGCCGAAAGTGGCCAACCGTGACTGAAAACGATGGGCTGCCCCGAACCCCAGTCCTTGTAGAAAATCTCCACTCCGTCCTTGGTGGTCATCGTCGGCATTCGCTCATCCTTTCCGCTGCTGCAGTTCCAGTGAAACCAATCTTACTGCCGAGGAAGGTCATACAGAAGGAAGGCGATGCGGAAACCAGGCTTGTGCACTGCACCATATAGATCCCTGAACCGGCCTAAGCATGAAGGGCCTGGCGCGGCAGATCCCTTTGGCTACTCCCACTCGATTGTTTAAGCAGCATACAACCAATTGAAATTGCTGGCAAATTCCTCTTGTCGGCGCGAAAATTCCGACACTGAGGCCGTCAAAAAGTTACGCTTTTGATTTTAAAGGGAAAATTGCCAAAAAAATATTTTTGAGGTTTCGCCAACTATCGGCACCAGTCGGACGATCTTTGCACCTAGCGGCGCCCGGCGGCGTACTCGACTCGCGTCAAAAAGTACCGTCATTCAAACCATATCACGCATCGCGAGCGGATGCCATCCGGCCGCAGGCGAGCCGCGCGTGGTAATCGAACCTTGTTAAAACGCTACCTTCTGGTTATATTACTGGAAATAAGTCGGAGGTTACCGTGGGCAGCTCGCAAAAACGCGCCATTCAAAACTATCGATCTCGCCTAAGCGAGCGCGGCTTGGCGCGCTTCGAGGTGCTTGGTCGCGATGCCGATCGCGACCTCATCCGATCATTGGCCCGCCGCCTGGCCGAAGATGGCCCGGATGCCTCTTGTCTCCGCGCGGCTGTCAGCCAGACCATCGCCGGTGAGCCACCGAAGAAAGGCGGCATCCTTGCCGCGCTGCGCCGATCCCCGCTCGTTGGAGCCGATCTCGACCTTAGCCGTCCTCGCGAAGAAGGACGCAAGGTGGAGATCTGATGCGATATCTGCTCGATACGAACATCATCAGCAACATTACGAAGCCGACCCCGTCGGAGTCCCTCCTCGCGTGGATGGCTGACCAAAAGGACGATGACCTTTTCATCGCCTCGCTCACTGTCGCCGAAATTCGCCGCGGCGTGCTTGAGAAGCCGTCGGGCAAGCGGCGTGACGAACTCGAAAACTGGTTCGCGGGGCCGGACGGTCCGCAGATGCTTTTTGCAGGCCGGGTTCTGTCGTTCGACGAGAGAGCTGGCCTCATATGGGCACGGCTCATGGCCAACGGCCGAGCCAAGGGGCGCACTCGAAGCGCACTCGACACGATTATCGCCGCCGTTGCGGAGGCCAACGACTGCATCGTCGTGACCGACAACGAAAAGGACTTCTTCGACATAAAGATCGTCAACCCAATCAGGGACGGCGACGGGGGACGGAAATGACAGGGCCAGCCGCGACGCCATTGGAATACCAGCTTGTAGGGCTAACCGAGAGCGGCGACGTCGGCGACATCCTGTCCGGCCTCGATCAAAAGCAGGGTCGCGTCCGCCTCCAGGCGCTGATCGCAGAGTGGCTGCGGATGGAGAATCTTGTCGTCCTGACCGGGTCCGGGACGTCAGTCAGTGCCGGCGGCAAGACGATGGCCAATCTCGAAATCGCGGTCTTTGAGACAATCGAGGAACTTGCGGACCTACCTGCCTCCATCAAGCCGATCATCGCTGCTCGCAAGACAGCTGTCAGTTACGCGAACATGTTGGACGAGCCAGTCATTGGCTTTGAGGGATGGCTATCCTTCATCGCCAACGCCCTCGTTGTCACGGAATCGGCCGACGCTCCGTTCAAAGGTATTATTTGGCCGGCCACTCCAGTACCGACCGTCGTGGATCTTCAGTGGTTCGTCGATCGGCTTCGCATCGCGATCTTTGCCGAGTGTGTGCAGTGCCGTTTCTGATGTCGATCCGCGCGCCGGTGAACCTTCCTCCACATTCCGCGTTGATCCTCGATCCCCGAGATCAGCCCCTACATCAAAGGTCGTCATGGCTCGTTCCTCGATCATCGCCATAGGCGCTTCGGCGGGCGGCGTGGCTGCATTGCGCTCCTTGGCAGCCGCACTGCCAAGTACGCTTTCCGCCCCTATTCTCGTCGTTCTTCATATCGGCGCCTATCGAAGCGAATTGCCCGCCCTTTTGAACGCGGCTGGCCCGCTGTCTGCCAAGCATGCCGAGGACGGCGAAGCTATTTACCCTGGTCACATCTATGTAGCGCCTCCGGATCGCCATTTGATCGTCGCCGACGGACGGCTACGTCTTTTACGTGGTCCCAAGGAAAACTGCGCGCGGCCGGCCATCGACCCATTGTTCCGGAGTTTCGCTGAAAGCTATGGTCCGGGCGCCGTGGGCGTGGTCCTGACAGGCAACTTGAACGACGGGACGCTTGGCCTGCTCGAAATCAAGCGATGCGGTGGAGTTGCAATCGCCCAGGATCCGACCGATGCCGACTATCCCGAAATGCCGAGGAGCGCGGCTGAGCACGTCGCGCTAGATTACTGCCTGCCGCTCGCGGAAATACCAAAATTGCTTGTTGAGTTGGTCGATCGAAAGGGCGGAAGGGACGTTGCCATGCCGAAAAACTCTTCGCAACGGGACGGACAAGAGCCCGAAATCATCGACAGCCGGACTTTCGAGCGCCCTCTGACAGTGACCTGCCCGGACTGCGGCGGCGCACTGAAAAGGTTCGAGGTCGGTTCGATCGTCAAATTCGGCTGCCACATCGGGCACAGCTATACCGCAGAGAACATGGCTGCGGCGCAGTTCGAGGAAATGGAAAAAGTCATGCGGGCTGCGGTACGGTTCCTCAACGAACGGGCCGAATTTTGCCTCCAGATGGCCGAACATGGCTGGGACGGCAAGCCCGATGCTTCCAACGATTGGCACGCCGCCAGCAAACAGGCGCTGGATCGAGCCTACAAGCTCCGCGACCTCGTGGAACAGGACTGGCTTACGCCAGAGACCTCTCACCAACTTGCCTTGACCCTTGACGGCTATGAGCAAACCCGGCTTCCCGGATAGATCGTTCTCTCCCGTTCAAGCTCGGCGGGTTCGTATCTTCACGGTCATCCGCGAAACATCAGCGCGATGGTTCGTTCCAGGTCCTCCTGGGCATACGGCTTTCGCAACACCGGGAAATCACGATATCCGTCCATCATACCCTCGGCTCCGTATCCCGTTGCAAACGCGAAGGGAATGCCGCGCTTGCCGAGAATATCGGCTACAGAAAATGATTTCGTCCCGGCCACGTTGATATCGAGCACTGCGAAATCGATGTCGATTTCGCGGGCGAGTTCCACCGCCATGTCGATACGTGTGGCTTGTCCGACGACCTCATGCCCGAGGGCGGTCAGCAGATCCTCCAGATGCATCGCAAGCAAGACCTCATCCTCGACGATCATAACCCGTTTCGGTGTCTGTCCGGTCAACCCGCTTCGCCCTTTTCCTGACTGTCGGGCATGGGCGCATCTATCGTGCAGACGACACCGGACGTCTCATAGTCAACGCTCACCATTCCGCCGAGTTCCGCCGCCAGCACCCGCTGGATCAGGCGTGAGCCGAAACCCTTGCGTGTCGGTGAGATGACAGCCGGGCCTCCGCTCTCTGACCACCGCATGGAGAGCTGTCGATCCTTACCGTCACCAACAAGCTGCCAGGCGATATCGACGTGGCCTTTCTCAATTGTAAGCGCGCCGTATTTCGCTGCGTTCGTGGCCAGCTCGTGCAACGCCATTGCGATAGAGAGTGCGGCGCTCGGCGCCAGCCATATGTATGGGCCTTCGATCCGGAAGCGGTTCGAACCTGCCGAATGAGGTGCGACCGTATCCGAGACAATGTCCCCCAAGTTCGCGCCGGCCCAGTTTTCACGGGTCAGCAAGTCGTGCGATTTTCCCAGCGCAATCAGACGCGACCCGAAAGTTGCGCGTGCTTCCTCCATCGACGTGGCGCTGCCCAGCGTCTGCGACGCGATGGCCTGCACCGTCGCCATAACATTCTTGATGCGATGGTTGAGTTCGCCGACCAGGACATTCCGATGCTCGTCGAAACGCTTGCGCTCGGTGATGTCCTCGATGGCAAGCAGGATCAGGTCGTCATGGTCTCCTTCTTGACGCAACTTGCACGCAGTGAGGAGCATCGATCGTCGCCCGGTCAGATCGAAATCCTGCTCGATTTCGAAGTCGTGGATATCCTCGTTCTCCGACAGAACCTTGGCCAGAAGGCCTCGCAGCGGCGGGTTATTCCACTCGCCGGTTCCAAGTTCGAAAACAATGCGCCCTTTGGGTTCTTCGTCAAAAACAGCGAAAAGTTCGCGGAAGGCCTTGTTGGCGGTTTGGACGCGCAAATTGCTATCCAGAACCAGCAATGGATGCTGAACCGTCCGCACGATGGTTTCGGAATAGGCGCGGGCACGGTCGATCGCATCGGCGTCGCGCTTGCGCTCGGTAATGTCGCTGAATGTGACGACGACGCCTGCGATCCGGTTGTCCTGCGTACGATAGGGAAGCACGCGGCGTACATACCAGCGGCCCGCATCGCTACGGACCTCTGCCTCGATCGGGGACAGCTTCTTGAGCACCGTTTCCACATCCTGCAACAGGTTCTCGTCGGCAAACTTCTGCGCAAAATGGAAGATTGGGCGGCCGATGTCCGACGCGACAAAATCGAATAGCTCCCTGGTCGCGGGGGCAAACCACTTGATGCGGAATTTTTCGTCGAGAAACAGCGTCGCGGTCTCCGACCCGGCCAGCAGATTGTTCAGGTCGTCGGTCGTGGTTTCCAACTCGCCGATCTTGTGCTGAAGCTGGCTGTTGACGGTGTTCAATTCCTCGTTGAACGACTGCAATTCCTCTTTTGAGGTCTCAAGTTCCTCGTTGGTGGATTGAAGTTCCTCGTTCATCGAGATGGCTTCCTCGTTCGCCGCCTTCAGCTCCTCGTTGGTAGTCTCCTGATATTCGATGGTGTTGTGCAGTTCGGCCCGGGTCTCCCTCAGTTCCTCCTGAAGGGCACGTTCGCCAGACGAGGCTTCGCCTGCGTCCTGACGCGTGGGCGACGGCGCGGAATCGGGCTGCGACGGCGCCGGCGCAAAGCTCACCAGGAGGAAGCTGCCCTGCGGCGACGCAGCCAGCGGCATGACCGTCATCGCGACGGAATGGCCGGTCTCGTTCTCGCGGATATGGGCAATGACCGTGACGCTTCTATTCTCTTTCGACGCTTCGCGTATCGCAGCCCGCAATCTGGCCGCCAACCCGACACGGACCATGATCAACAGGTCCCTGGTCGGTTCGCCAGACGGATTCTCCAGATAGTCCCTTGTAGCGCCGTGGAAATAGAGGACGCGGCCGCTCTGGTCGATCAGCACCGATGCCGGGGCATAGCGCTCCAGCAAAGCGCGGCGGGCCATTTCGGCAGCCGAAGTGGGTGGCTCAAGGCCCAAGGACGACGGGCTTTCGTTCGTGCGCGGTTCCGATCGGTCGCGCGGCGGTGGATACGCGATCAGGTCATGCCGGGTCGATCCCAACCTGCGATAGAGGCGCCATTTCTTCGACACCGTTTCAAACAGGTCTTCGTGCCGCCCGATCGTCTCTGCGTTGCCGAGAAACAGATGTCCGCCCTGTCGCAGCGCGAAATGACAAAGCGCGATGATCTTCTGCTGCGCGCCCGGTTCCAGATAGATCAGGAAATTGCGGCACGACACGAGGTCCAGCCGCGAAAACGGTGGATCGCGCAACAGGTTGTGCGGCGCGAACACCACCATGTCGCGGAGCTCCCTGCTCACTTGATAAGAGCCGTCCAGCTTTTCGAAGAAGCGCGCCAGACGCGACGCCGGAAAGCCGGTCATGGCGGCGGCTGGGTAAATGCCTTCGCGCGCCTTGCGAAGATTGTTCTCCTGGGCATCGGTCGCGAACACTTTCAGATCAAAGCGTTTTCCCGCCGCCTCGGCATGCTCGGTTACCAGCATGGCAAGGGAATAGGCTTCCTCGCCCGTGGAGCAGGCCGTGGTCCAGACCCGGATCGAAGCGCCCGTCTCGCGCTCCGCAACCATTGGCGCAATCACCAGTTCGGCTAGAGCCTTCCACGCGTCGGCATCGCGGAAAAACCCGGTGACGCTGATCATCAGATCGCCGACAAGCGTGGCGACTTCATCGGAGCTGGCGCGCAACTCGTCAATATATTCGTCCAGTGTTTCGATGTTTTTGAGACCGAGACGACGGTGAACGCGCCGCCTAAGTGTAGATAGTTTGTAGTCGCGAAAATCGTGCCCGCCCCGAGCACGCAAGAGTTCCAGAAGATGGCCGAGCGTCGCCTGACCGTCCGGGAAGGTGACCTCGATCTCGGCGGGGGCTGCGACGTAGCCATGGCTCATGAAGGCCAACAGGGCTTCGGGCATCTTTTCGATGGCAAGCACGTGATCCGCCATGTCCGCCGAAATCGCGCTCCTGGGCATGCCGTCGAATTTTGCGGTCTCGGGCGACTGCACCAGGCTCATGCCGCCTTCCGCCCTGATATCTCTAAGCCCCTCGGTACCGTTGCGCCCCGTTCCAGAGAGTACGATGGCGATCGCACGCTCGTGCTGGTCCGCAGCGAGTGACGAGAACAGCACATCGACGGGGTGACGCTGGCCGCGAGGATCCGTCGGCTTGGACACGCGCAGCCCGCCGTCACTGACCTTCAGATCGGTGTCGGGCGCGATCACATAGACGTGGTTCGCCGCGAGCCGCATACCGTCCTGGACCTGAACGACCGGCATCTTCGTTTTGGCGCTCAGGATATGGGCCAGTTCGCTCTCGCGCTTCGGATCGAGATGCAGCACAACCACAAAAGCACTGCCGCTGTCAGCCGGCATCACATCGAAGAAGCAGCTCAGCGCCTCGATGCCACCCGCCGACGCGCCGATGCCGATTACCGGAACAGCCGCGACTTTAGGCGTGGCATCGCCGATGGCGGTCAAAGGGGCATTCCCAATCGGCTGCAGGGTTGCGTCGCTGCCTCTGCCACTCTTGCGCGGGATCGGCTTCGCCTTTGACTGTCGCCGGCCATTGGCTCCTTCTTCCTGTTCATCCGCCATACCCGCACAACCTCGAGAGTTTACGCTGGATCCCCCGGAAAGGTTTTTCCGCAACATCAACCGCCGCCCTGGCCGCAATGCGCGGAAGGCTCAATCTTACTACTTTGCACGCGCCGCCCCAACGGGCAAGGCCACGCTGATCGCTGGTGCAGAAGGTCCGCCACGTGCAACTGAGGAAAGTATTGCCGTGGAACTGGTCTCCCCCCGGAGACGCCCGGCGAGAGCCCGCCTGTTGGTACACGCACACCGTGTCGACGAGACATCGAACTCCTCCAAGAAATCACCGGAATTCGGAGAATATCGACTGCGGCGACATGATCTATGTCCAGGATGGAAGCGAAGAGGGCATGACTATCTTCACCGACCAAGGAATTGAAATCCTGAAGGGAGTTCCTCGCAGACGTCCGCACCTGGGACGGCGGCACGCGACAGTTCCTCCCGGATTCCCAATGCGATCCGGGAATGATCAAGCGTCATGGCGGACGAGACGAATCCTGATCTCTGAGGTCTTGGCCGAATGGATAACGTCATCGGGCGTCCTAAAGGCGGGCCTCACCACCCGACGCCTGCTGGAGGCTCTTCCCGCCGAGATGCTCGCGTCGGCCCGAGAATAGCGAGTTTGATGCGCAGTATGAACTATTCGGGCGATTTCTAGCCCGGCAGCCCAGTATGCGGCGGAACAAAAGGTCTCCAACACGAGTTAGATTTTGTTGGAATGATCCCACCAGGAAAGCTAGCACGCAGGAAGGGATTGCTGATGGGCAGTTAACACAAGTTCGCTAGCCCGTTCAAGACCGCTAGTGCTTAGGATCGACATATGGGAAATCTCATCGCAGACAGCTTGGCCGCATCTGTCATGGATGCGCTGAGCTCCAATATATGCGTCGTCGATTTGGCCGGGGAGATACTGGCCGTGAACCGAGCATGGATGGAATTCAGCGCAACGAATGAGGGTGGCGCGGGAGAGGCCTACCTCGGGACGAATTACCTCAATGTGTGCCGAAGCTCGACCGGACCTGCTTCGGCAGAAGCATCTTCTTTCTACGGCGGATTGGCCGATGTGCTCGAAGGCCGCAAGGACCTCTTCCAGATTGAATATCCCTGTCACTCCCCCTCGGAACTTCGCTGGTTCTTGGCCAGGGTAACGCCGCTCATTCAGCGACGTGACACAAAGAAAATCGGTGCGGTTGTGTCCCACATGAACATAACCGACCGCAAACTGGTGGAACTGGACTATGCGAGGCTCGCATCCACCGATCCTTTGACCGATCTACCGAACCGCCGCTTCTTGGAAGACTATGCCAAGATCGAACTCGAGCGTTTGCGCCGGTTCGGGGGCGCGATGTCAGTGCTGATGCTGGACCTCGACAAGTTCAAGCTCATCAATGACACCCATGGTCATCTCGCGGGCGATGCTGTGCTCAAGAAGGTTGCAGCCCGCTGCAAGGCCGCTGTTCGAGAAAGCGATGTCTTCGCCCGGATCGGTGGGGAGGAATTTGTGGCCTTGCTGCCGGGGACGGACGAAGTTGGCGCAATTGTCCTGGCGGAAAAGCTCCGGTCGATCATTGAAGGCCTGAAGATCAAGACAGAGGCGGAAACGCTGCGCGTAACAGGAAGCATCGGCGTCGCATCGGTTGCGCCGAATGACCGGTCCATCAGTTCTGCCCTTAACCGTGCCGACAGGGCGCTGTATGCCGCCAAGGACGCCGGCAGAAACCGGGTTGGACGATTTGCTGTTCACAGCCAGGAGGCTAAGTGATGAAGCGGCCGCACCCAAGCGTCGTTCAGGTCTTTCCATTGAGGGCGGCGGAGCTGCCGCCGTCGATCGTTGATGAATGCATGGACAACTCCAAGGAGGCCATTATCGTCGCTGACATGCGACTGGCTGACGCGCCGCTGTGTTTCGTCAACAACGCCTTTGTCGACATCACTGGATACTCCAGGCAGGAAGCGATTGGCCGCAACTGCAATTATCTGCAGGGGACAGACCGGAAGCAGCCGGAAATCAAACTTATTCGCCAGGCCATCAAGGCGAAGCAGCCCCTCGAAGTGACTCTGAGAAACTACAGAAAAGACGGCACTCTGTTTTACAATCGCCTTCGCCTTCTCCCGGCCAGGGACGCTTCCGGCTTCATCAGTCACTACATCGGCTTTGTGGAAGACGTTTCGGAGCAGCACGACGCGGAAGTGACCATCGGACGTCTGTCCTCCGCCGACCAGACGACTGGCGTCCTCAACCGCGGAGCATTCTCGGAACAGATCATGATCACTTCGAAGGCTGATCGCAGCGAGATGGTCATCGTAAGGGTTGATATTGTCGGATTTCACGACATCAACAACGGCTTTGGCCATGATGTGGGCGACAGCCTTCTCCGTGCGGTAGCCAAACGTCTGACAACGACTAACGCGTTTGCCGTCGGCAGAATGGGGGCCAACGAGTTCGCGTTGGCTTTCCGAGCAAAAACAAGCGACCAGGCGGACAATATTGCGGCCGACACCGTACAGCTTGCTTCAGAGGCTTATCAGCTTGAGGAAATCCTGTTGTCTCCGCGGTTTTCGTCAGGCTGTGCGTTTGGAATTCCTGAAACGGATGGCACCTATCTTATCCGGAAGGCAGGCTCAGCGCTGCATCGATCGAAGCGATCTACTTCCAGAGAACTCAACGTGTTTACTGTCGATGACGATTCAGAGGCGAGAAGGCGTATTAGGCTTACAACAGAATTGAAGCAGGCAATCAAAAACAATGAGTTCTTGCTTCACTTTCAGCCAAAGGTCGACTTGCGAACCTTGCGCATCGTTGGTGCCGAGGCTCTCATCAGATGGCAGCACCCGATATTGGGCCTGCAACTCCCCGGCCTGTTCATTTCCCACGCCGAAGAAGTAGGGTTGATCGGAGACATTGACGAATGGGGCCTGAAGACGGCCGCCCGCTTCTGCAAGATGGTCAACCGGCGGAGTGAGCACCCGATCACTATCTCGTGCAACATATCCGGCCAGGAAATTATGGAGCCGGGAAAACTCTACCGGATCATGAGGATGTGCGAGCAGGAGGAAGTTGATCCTCGGCTGATTATATTGGAACTGACTGAATCGGTCATCGTGACATCCGGCAGCGCAGCAATGGATAGGTTGAAGGAAATACGTAAACTCGGCTTCGGGCTGGCGATCGATGATTTTGGAACTGGCTATTCCAATCTTCGCTATATCGAAGAATTGCCATTCTCGGAGATAAAGATCGATCGATCGTTTGTGACAGATCTCGACAGGAGCCCGACGAAGCGGATCATCGTCGAGGCACTCATCAAACTTGGACAGCAGACTGGTATAGACATTGTCGCTGAAGGGATCGAAACCGAACGCGAGTTCGCCACCTTGAAGGAACTGGGATGTGGGTACGGACAGGGATACCTGTTTGGGCGTCCTTCAAGCGGTGACGAACTCCTTGTGCGCTTGGCTGGTGCCGCGCGCCTCTGACCCAGCTAGCTAGCCCGTCTTATTCATGAGGGTTAGCCTTTTGGTGTGATCATTTGGACGGGCGAGCTTTTTGGTGGCGTGTTTTTCACCGCTGCTTGGTCTGAACTTGTAGAACGCGTTGGGGGTTGAAGGTTCTGGGTTCGACGGGGCGCTTTGGCCCCATCGCCTACGGTCCGGCGGGTTGGAGCGCGATGGCAATGGTGCGGAAGAGCTCGGCTTCCGGGCAAGCGGCGGCGAAGGCCAGACGGACGCGTGAGGCGGTCTCTATGACGCGGGCGCCGAGCTTGAGCAGGCGCAGGCGCAAGGTGGCGAACTCGGCTGTGGCCAGAGCATGGGCCTTAGGGATGGTGTCGCGAACCGTGAGCATCAGCCAGTAGGCGGCGGTGTGGAGCACGAGACGGACCTGGTTGGCGATCGGTGAGCGGCAGCTGGTGCGGTCGGAGGCCAATTGGCTCTTGTGCATCTTGATCAGGTTTTCCGCCTGGCCGCGGGCGCAGTAGATCACATCATAGATAGGGGAGCATGAGGAATTGTGTGGTATTCATGCTGCCGCCTGTTTGCTGGCGGAATCCTGATTATCGTTTGCCATCCCCGGATACCATTTATCGAACGTCGCCCGCAACGAGCCGTCGAGTGTTTGTGTTCGGGTCTGCAACAGAAGATGCGCGCCGGTCCTGCTCCATTGCATCTGCTGCTTTTTGGCAAAGCGCTTGCTGATGACGACGTTGACGGTGGCCTCGACGAAGGCGGAGGAAATTCGCTCTCCGGACCGGTAGCGCTCGCCGTAATTGATCAGGCTGGTGTTGTTGGCAACGATGTAGGACTGGAATTCGCCGATCGCCGTCAGGAGTTTCCGCATGTTCGGATAATCGGTCTCCACGCATTCGGCGTCGCAATACAGGTCGCCGATCTCCTCCCGCGCCCGGTGCTTGTTGCCATGCCAGAGATACCATTTGATCCTTTTGAGCGCGTCAAGCATGTCCAGGCCAGCCTGTGCATCATGGTTTTCCAGCCCCTGTGCGAACTGGCGAAGAACTGTGATCCGCATTGTGATATGGAACCAGTCCAGCACATGTTCGCTGGCCGGAGCGATCATTTCGGCGAGCGAGCGGACCTCTTCGCCGCCGTCGGTGATAAAGGTGATATCCTGATTGGCCTGAACACCCTGCTTTTTGAGATGATCGAGAATCCGGCGCTGTGGCTTGCGATCATAGCCATGAACGAAGCCGATGTAGCGAGGGTCGCCGTCCTCGGGCAGTGAGCGCCCGACAATCAGTTCGAAGTTTTTCTTGCGGTCGTTGCGATCGCGGACGTATCCGCCGTCCAGGCCAATGACGATGCGACCATCGGGGATCGGGAGGTCCATCCAGTCACGTGGGCAAGAATCCTGCATGAAGGAAACCCGCTCTTCCGTGAGTTCTCGCTCGATGCGTCCGGCCGTTCGCAACGCATGTTGCCGCAGCGTCGTGGCATTGCCGCCGCAATCGATCGGCAGCACGTCGGCCAATAGCTCGGCCGCCGCTGCATACGGCACGAGCGAGGCCCAGCGCGTTTCGAGATAAAGACGTTCGGGTGCGACGTGATCCGGGATCAGTTGCCGTAGAGGTGACACTGTCGCCGGCCCTTTGTCACCCACCCTGTCCGGAAGGCCGTATCGTGGGCTTCTGAGCCGAACGTCAACAAACAGGGTGTGGAAGGTCACGGGATAATATCCCTTGTGCCGCAACGGATGTTCGTTCGTCTCACGGTTTTGCTTCAGCCATATATCCACTTGCGTCGCTACCATCGCCTGCTGAAGTTGAGCAAGCAGGGCCTTCCCCTCGGCAAGCGAGAGGCCCAGGTCCTCCGCACCTCGCGTGACCTTTTCCAGGTCGGCAATGGTTTCGGCCAAGATCGTCTCGCCGGCTTCGTCAATCAGCTCCAGTGTTACCCGTGCATAGCCTATCCTCACGATGAGTTTTCCAGAATAGCTGGAGTGGAAAACCGACTTCCGATTTCGCGGGACGTTTGCCCCTCCATGCTAGCCGGAAACAATGATACTGCTCGTGGGTTAGCAATCCGAAAATAGTTTGGTAAACTACATGTCTTCGATCGAGCGCGCTGCCAACGCCATAGCCACCATCCTCATCCGGGAGGGGATCGACTATCTGCAAAGCAAGGAGGTCATCAAACGGGCCCGGGCGCAGGTCGGCCTGTCTGCGCCGCCGGAAAAGCGAACGTCGATCAACCGCCTGTCGATCGAGGAAGAACTGGCGTTTATCGATTATGCTTATGAGGCGGGCGGTGCGACGGGCCTTCTGCTTCAGACATTGCTGGAAACCGGCTTGCGCGTTTCCGAGTTCACGCGCCTGCGCATCGAGGATATCAGCCTGACGGAGCGCGTGATCGTCGTCGTGCGTGGGAAGGGATCGAAACGCCGCGAGGTGCCGATCCGCAGGGAGCTGGCGCAGATGCTCAGGCTTCATATAGGCACCCGACGCGCTGGCCCCCTGTTCCAGAGCCGAGAGCGCGGCAAGCAAGCATTGCCCTATAGCTATAGCCGTCAGCGCATCGGCCAGATTGTCCGCCAGGTCGCCCGAAAGGCCGGGATCACCAAGCGGGTTTATCCGCATTTGCTTCGCCATACCATGGCGACGAAACTGTTATGGCTGGGCATGGATATTACCGACGTGCAACGGTTCCTCGGCCATGAAAGCATCACGACGACGCGCCATTACGCGGAAACGACCGCAGCGACCCTGCGTCGCAGGTTCGATCAGGTCACGGCTCCGACCGTGCGATCCTTGTTGTCCAGCATTCAGCACAGTCGTGGCGATGACGCGGCCCTCCTGGCGGCCGACCTTCTGTCCAGCGGTAGCAGCCTTCAGAACAGCGTGCGCTGGTTGCGGCGACCACTGATGAACAGGCGCCCGTCTGGCGTGGGCGCAAGCAGAACCGCGCTTGCGGACGAGAGATAGGCGTTGGGATAGAGGTAGTGGGCGATACGGATGGCATGGCCCAGGATGGTCACCTCAGCGTCGCCATCATGATCGACATAAATGCCCCGGACGAGCTGGGTCAGCTCTCCAGCCTGCGCGCGCTGATGCGCCCGCTTGGCATCGATCGTCTCTCCCACCAGATGGATAGCCACAGGATTATCCCGCATTTCAGATGAGCGTTAATCGCACATTGGGGGCGATCACAAGAATTATCACGCATCTGAAATGCGTGATAATTCTCGAATTGCTGTAAGCGTCAGCGCCCGGCACCCGGCACCCGGCGACGGCCCCATTCTTACAGCTTTAACCTATGACCGACATTGGCTGCACATCCCTGACCTCGCCACGGCTTCCGACCAGCGCGATCTCGATGCCGGCCAGCGCACAGCGCGGCGCCAGTCGTTCGGCCAGGCGCAAGGTGCTTTGCGTGAAAGGTACGACGGCGACCTGACGCCCTTGTGATGGTGTCGCCATCAGCATGCCGACCGTCTCGCACAGGCCCTTATAGAGCCGGGACACCTGACCCGAATGCCTGGTATTGATAATCCCGCCTTTGCATTCGGCGGAAAAGACCTGGTTGCCGACCTCCGCAACCACATCCCCCAGACCCGACTTGGGGTTGACGGTGATCTCTTGGCCCGCAGCGTTCCGATATGTGCCGCCGTAGCTGGTGCTGCCGATGCTCGAAATCTTGGTGAAGCCTCGCCGGACCAGCCAACCAGAGAAGTCAAATTGTTTGCCATGTTCGCCATCGGGATGGACGCGGACGTGGCGGGTATCCTGCGTTCGCAACAGGTGCATCGCATAGGCGACCATCACCGCGCCTTCATAAAGATGGTGTTCATGCTCGCCATCGGATTTTCCGATGCGGTTGGGCGGCGGCGAAAGCGCTGTGACCAGATCTTCGAAGTCCACAGTTTCCCTCCAGCCGGTTGGAATATCTGATTGACTGAGAGTAATCTGCATCCAGCAGCTCAATCGCTCAAAGAATACTAGAAACGTATCAAACACCAGTATTTCCCCATGCCTCTATTCGGCCAGAAGCTGGAATGAAATTGCCATAGGCACTAGGTTTATTGAGGGGAAAGCCTTCCCCTGCGTCCGAGCCTCTCGTCTCCATCGACCCCTTCTGGGGGCCGGCGGCCCCGCAACGCCCCGCTAGAGTGAGAGTGCGGACAGGGTTTTCGTGACGGGTTGAAGGTCGGGAGAGAGGCTTCTGGCGCCCGTCGCGGAGAACCGCGATGTCCAAAAACACCACTCGCGCTCGCACTGGCACGGACAGATCGAGCCTCTACGACGACATCACCAACAAGATCATCGGCGAGCTGGAGGCCGGGCGCGTACCCTGGGTCCAGCCATGGAGCACCGCAGCGGCGAAGGCGCCGCTCGCCATGCCGAGAAATGCCGCCACCGGCCGCCAATATTCGGGGATCAACGTCCTGATCCTCTGGGGCGCGGTGATCGAACACGGCTTTCCCGGGCAGGGCTGGCTGACGTTTCGCCAAGCGCTATCTCTCGGCGGCAATGTCAGGAAGGGCGAGCACGCCACCACCGTCGTCTACGCTGACCGCTTTGTGCCAAACCATGAGAAGAAGCGCGCGCGTGACGCTGGCGAGGAGGCCCAGGCGATCCCGTTCTTGAAGCGCTTCACCGTATTCAATGCGGCGCAATGCGATAACCTGCCCGAGGAAATCGCCGCCGTTGCGCCACCGTCGCTGCCGGGTTTGATCGAACCCAGGGTCGAAGCCCTGATAAAGGCCACCGGCATCGACCTCCGCATCGGCGGCGACCGCGCCTTCTACGTCCCAGCCCACGACTATGTGCAGTTGCCGCCGCCACAAGCCTACTTTGAGGCGATCAACTGGCACCGGACGGCGCTACACGAACTTGGACATGCCAGTGGCCACCATACGCGGCTCAATCGTGATCTGACCGGCTCCTTCGGCTCGAAGAAGTACGCCTTCGAGGAGCTGATCGCCGAGATGAATGCTGCCTTCTGCTGCGCCTCACTCGGCATCGCACCGACCGTGCGTCACGCCGACTATATCGGCTCCTGGCTGGAGGTGCTGCGCGAGGACAACCGATCGATCGTGCGCGCTGCCTCGCAGGCTAGCAAGGCTGCGGACTATCTCCTCGGTTTCTCGCCGGGCCTCGTCGCCGCGGAAGACGATCAGCGGGAGGCAGCATGATGGCCGCTCACCCGCCAGGTCGGCACCTCCTCAACAATGCGCTCGGCTTCGCCGCCGGAGCGCGCCACGCGACATCGATGCCCGAACGTCACGCCAGTCAAGTCGTGCTGCAAAGCCTGGGGAACGCGATCGAGCTGTCCCTCAAATCGATCCTGCAGACGCACGGCTGGAGCGACGATCGCTGCCGGCGCGAGATTCGGCACGATCTGGTGAAAGCCTTGGCGGCGGCTGAAGATCTCGGCTTCCGGCCGAGCGATCCGGCGCTTGCGCCGTTCATCGCCCTGCTATCGCCCTTTCATCGAAGCCACTGCATGGCCGTGCTCGCCGCCTGCACATCGCAGGCGGCTTTCTATGAACATGGGGTCGGAATGACCGAGCAGTTGCTCCGCGACATCGTCCTGTGGCTGCCGAGGCATGAGAGTGAGAGGAGTGTGGGGGTTTTCGTGACGGGTTTGAGACGAGAGAGAGGCTCTCGGCGCCCGTCGCGGAGACTATCCCTATGGCTACTGCCGTTCAGAAGATCACCCTGTCGTCCTCGCGCGACATCCCCTTCAACAAACTGATCCTCAGCCAGTCCAACGTCCGCCGAGTGAAGGCCGGCGTGTCGATCGAGGAACTGTCGCAGGACATCGCCCGGCGCGGCCTGCTTCAGGGCCTCAATGTCCGGCCCGTCGTCGATGCCGACGGCAATGAGACCGGCATGTTCGAAATCCCCGCAGGTGGCCGCCGCTACCGGGCGCTTGACCTGCTGGTGAAGGCCAAGCGCCTCGCCAAAACCGCGCCGGTTCCCTGTGTCGTGCGCGAAGCCGGCAGCGACATCCTCGCCGAGGACGATAGCCTGGCCGAAAATATGCAGCGCGCGCCGCTCCATCCCCTCGATCAGTACCGTGCGTTCCAGGATATGCGCCTCAAGGGCATGTCCGAGGAAGACATCGCCGCGGCCTTCTTCGTCCCGGTCAACGTCGTGAAGCAGCGCCTGCGTCTGGCATCCGTCGCACCCTCGCTGCTCGACCTCTACGCCGAAGACGGCGTGACGCTGGAACAGCTCATGGCCTTCACCGTCAATCCCGACCATGTCCGCCAGGAACAGGTCTGGGACGCGATCAAGGATTCGTGGTCGAAGGAGCCGCATCAGATCCGCCGCATGCTGACGGAAACCACGGTGCGCGCTTCCGACAAGCGGGCGCAGTTCGTTGGCCTGCCCGCCTATGAGGGCGCCGGCGGCATCGTGCTGAACGACCTGTTCCAGTCCGACGATGGCGGCTGGTTACAGAATGTCGGCCTGCTCGACCAGCTCACGGACGACAAGCTGAAGGCGGAAGCCGAGGCGATCGGCGCGGAAGGCTGGAAGTGGGTCGATGCCAGGATCGAGACGCCTTACGGCCACGGTCATGGCCTGCGCCGGCTGATCGGCACGACCACGCCCCTGACCGATGAGGAACAGGCGACGGTCGATGCCCTCACGGCGGAATGCGAGGCGCTGGAAGCCGAATACGCCGAAGCCGAAGAGTATCCCGACGAAGTCGACGAACGAGTCAGCGAGATCGAAACCGCGCTCGCCGCCTTCGAGGATCGCCCCGTGACCTATGATCCGGCGGAAATCGGTCGCGCGGGCGTGTTCGTCAGCATCAATCGCGAAGGGCATCTGTGGGTGGATCGCGGCTATATCCATCCCGAGGACGAAGCCCCGCTGGTCGTGGAGGACGGTGAGGACGATGGCGAAGGCGCCGCACCGGATGGGGCCGCCGCTTCGGTCCCGGCTGCGCAGCGTGCAGTCATAACCGTCGGTGGTCAGCCTTCTGAATCGCAACAAGAGGAGGAAGATAGCGCGATCAAGCCATTGCCGGAACGGCTGGTCTCGGAGCTGACGGCGCACCGGACACTCGCGTTGCACGATGCGCTCGCGAACAATCCCCATGTCGCCATGACAGCGTTGCTGCATTGGTTAGTGATGGAGCGCTACCACCATTCCGCGCCGAGCGGATGCCTGGAAGTCACTGTTCGTCATCATTTCTTCTCGGCCCAAGGCGCGGACCTGAAGGACAGCCCGCCCGCCAAAGCCATTGCCGCGCGCTATGAGGATTTAAGGCAGACTTGCCGACAGATGACGACGCCTTGTGGAACTGGATTGCCGCACTTGGCGACGCCGACCGAATGGCATTGCTCGCCCATTGCGTCGCCTATGGGGTGAACGCCCTCTATGAGAAGCCGAATCCGTTCAGCGGCAGCGGCCTCTCGCAGCACGGGCTTGATCAGCGGCTGTCCCAGGCCGACCGGCTGGCGCGCGCCACGGGTCTCGATATGGTTGAGGGTGCCGGATGGCGACCGACGGTCGAGAACTATCTCGGCCGCGTCACCAAGCCTCGCATCCTCGAAGCCGTGCGCGAAGGGGCTGGCGAGCGCGCAGCCTCGCTCATCGAGCACCTAAAGAAGGGCGACATGGCCAAGGAGGCGGAACGCCTGCTGGCCGATACCGCCTGGCTGCCCGAACCTCTGCGGTTGTTCGAGGAGGATCAGGCGCCGGAAGATGTTGACGCACACGACGACATCGAGGCGCTTCCTGACTTCCTCGCCGGTGACGACGACGGTGAAGTCCATACCGAGGATGACGCGGCCCATCTGATCGCGGCCGAATAAACCTCACCAGCGGGGCGGCACCGGTCGCCCCGTTCCTTTTCCCACCCTTCCATCCAGGCTCGGCATTCGCCGGGCCTTTCTCGTTTCTGGAGACTGAATCCATGTCCGCACACATCGTCCACGACACCGCGCCGCTCGGTTCGCTGATCCGTTACTTCGATGGTACGCCCAAGCCTCCGGCGCGGTTTTCCAAGAAACTCGCCGCCTGGGAACGCCGCAACGGCATCGGCCGGCTGGTGAAAACCGAAGCGGCTCGCGAGCGTCCGACCTATTCCTCACCGGCTTCCATCACCCTGCATGAGGGCAATTTCGCCAGCGACGGCGTCATCCTCGTGATCATCATGCGCACCCATTCGGTCGATAGCGATCTGACCTTCGAGATCGCGGAGCGTCGGACCATCGGCATGGTGCGTGTGCTTCAGGATTTTGGCGGTAACAGCGAGTTGCTGCACCTCGCCGAAAGCCGCGAAGCCGCCGAACTGTGGCTGGCCAGGAACCGACACGGCAATGCCCGTCTGGAGGACGTGACCGCCGATGAGGTCGGTGCTGACGTCGTTGAAGGCCGGATTGCCGCCTGACCACCCCACAATCACCTCCATCTGGCCCGATCTCCCCGCAGGAGTGTCGGGTTTCTGTTGTTTCGGGAGATCTAGGGGCGGCGCAGCACCTTGAGAGGAAGAGGAAGGCCGAGGCGGGTTTGAGCCGGTTGGGGTCGAGAGAGCGCTCCCCGGTTCCGCCCGCTCCTGCTCTCTTGAGAGACCCTCCATGGCCGACTACTTCACCCATTTCTCGTGCCTTCTCGATGTCGGCACGCCCGACAACGCCGCCCACGCACTCGACATCTACAACACCCTGTCCGAGGAAAGCGCGTCGGAAGACCCGCCTTCGGACGGCTTCCTGCTGTCGATCCAGCCCGAACATGGCAGCACGCAACTCTGGATGCGTGATGACGTTACCGGCGATCCCGAACGCCTGATCCAGTTTGTCAAAATCTGTGCTGCCGAATTCAGTCTGACTGGCCGCTGGGGCTTCCAATACGCCAACACCTGCTCGAAGGCGCGCGTCAACGCCTTCGGCGGAGGTGCGCACGCTCTCGACCTCGCCACCGGCGAGACCATCGCCTGGACCTATACCGATGGCTGGCTGGCCGAAATCCTCGACGGAGGTGATCCCGATGCCTGAGATCATCGAAACCACCGTCTATCGCCTCGACGAACTCTCCGATCCGGCGAAGGACAAGGCCCGCGACTGGTATCGTGAGGCGTCCAGCGACGATGACTGGCAAGAGTTCGTCTATGAGGATTTCGAGACGATCTGCGAGACCCTCGGCGTTCGCCTTAAGACCAGGCCGGTTCGCCTTTACGGCGGCGGGACACGCCAGAAGCCGAGCATCTACTTCAGAGGTTTCTGGTCGCAGGGTGATGGCGCCTGCTTCGAGGCCTTCTATTCCTATGAGAAGGATGCACCCCGCAAGATCAGGTCGCACGCGCCGCAGGATAGCGAGTTGCACCGCATCGCCGATGCCTTGCAGGCGATCCAGCGGCGAAATTTCTACCAGCTTCACGCCGAGGCCAGCCATCGCGGTCACTATTACCACGAATACTGCATGTCGATCTCGGTCGCGCGCGACAGTCCGACCTATCAGGACATGACCAAAGATACCGAGGATGCTGTGATCGAGGCGCTGCGCGATCTGGCCCGCTGGCTCTACCGCCAGCTCGAACGCGAATACGAACACCAGACTTCGGGTGCCGTCGTCGACGAGATCATCGCCGCGAACGACTACACCTTCACGGCGTCAGGCCGACGCTTCGGCTGAACGCCGGGGAGGCATCGTCTATGACCGCGCCTTGAGAGGAAGAGGCCGGCCGGAAGGGGTTTGAGCCGGTGGGGTCGAGAGAGAGCACCAGCCGGTTCATCCCGCTTCGCTCTCCTTGAGGTCTCCCTATGTCTTATGCATCCGCCGCCGCGCCCCTTCCGGCTGCGCCAGTTTCTGCCGCAGTCGATACGGCCTTCGCTGTTCACCAGGCTGCCCTGCTCCTCCTCCCCCATCTCGAACGCGGCAGCCGCATCGACGCCATCATCCTGCGCAGTGCGATGGAAACGGCCTTCGGTGCGTCCGACGCCTCAGGCACCTGGGGCTGGAAGACCGCCTATGAAGCCTGCGAGGCGGCGACCGTGCTGTTCCTGCGCAGATACGGAAAGGCGCTTTTCCGTAAAGCCGGGTCGCAGGCCGCCAGCCTGCCGCTTCTGACGAAGATCGCCGGGCTTCTCCCCACCCACACGCGCCGTTCAGAAGAGAGCCAGACCTTCCAGCAGTTCTCCACACCGATCCCGCTCGGGCTGATCGCCGCGACGGCCGCCGCCATCACCCCCGCCGACCGGGTTCTGGAACCATCGGCCGGGACGGGCCTGCTCGCCATCCTGGCCGAGATCGCCGGCGGTTCGCTCGTGCTGAACGAGTTGGCAGAAACCCGCGCCGATCTGCTGTCCCAGCTCTTTCCGGCCGTTGCCGTCACCCGCTTCGACGCGGCGCAGATCCACGACCATCTCGCGCCTGGCATCGTTCCGACCGTGGCGCTGATGAACCCGCCATTCTCGGTCATGGCGAACGTCTCCGGCCGGATGGCCGACGCCGCCTATCGCCATGTCGCCTCGGCGCTGGCGCGTCTGGCTGATGGCGGACGGCTGGTGACGATCACCGGATCGAGCTTCGCACCTGATGCGCCCGCCTGGCGCGGCGCCTTCGTCCGGCTTCAGGACCATGGCCGCGTGGTGTTCACCGCGTCCATCGACGGCTCGGTCTATGCCAAACATGGCACCACCATCGACACGTGGCTGACTGTGATCGACAAACTGCCCGCAGACGATCCGGCCGCCTTTCCAGAATCGCCGGGGATCGCGCCCGATGTCGCCACCCTGATTAGCTGGATCGGCGAGCATGTTCCGGCGCGCTTGCCGGTCGATGCTGCGGTCTCGGTTCCTGTGGTGGCGCCAGCCGCCGCACCGCGCACCGTTCGCGGCTATCTCGCCCGCGCCGCCGCATCCTCCCCCGTCCGCACCGTCACGGAACCCGAGGGCGTCGAACTCGCCTATGACACGATCGACTGGACGCCCGCCGAGGACGGCCGGATCACCGATGCAATCTATGAGGAATACGGATTGCAAGCGATCCGTATTCCCGGCTCTGCGGCCCATCCGACCAAACTGGTGCAATCGGCGGCCATGTCCTCGGTCGCGCCGCCCAAGCCGAGCTACCGGCCGAGGCTTCCCGCCAACATCGTCACCGACGGCCTGTTGTCGGACGCCCAGCTGGAAACCGTCATCTATGCCGGCGAAGCTCATTCGGACTTCCTCGCGGGATCGTGGACGCTGGACGAGACCTTCGATGTCATCTCTGCGGCGCCCGACGACGCAGCGAACGCCGTCCGCTTTCGCCGGGGCTTCATGCTTGGCGACGGCACCGGCGCTGGCAAAGGCCGCCAGTCGGCCGGGATCATCCTCGACAACTGGATGAGAGGGCGCCGCAAGGCCGTCTGGATCTCCAAATCCGACAAGCTGCTCGAAGATGCGCAACGCGACTGGTCGGCGCTCGGCATGGAGCGATTGCTGGTCACGCCGCTGTCGCGTTTCCCGCAGGGCAAGGACATTCGGCTGCCGGAAGGCATCCTGTTCACCACCTATTCCACGCTGCGCTCCGATGAGCGTGGCGAGAAGGTTTCGCGCGTCCAGCAAATCGTCGAATGGTTGGGCTCCGACTTCGATGGAGTGATCATTTTCGACGAGAGCCATGCCATGCAGAACGCCGCCGGCGGCAAAGGGGAACGCGGCGATGTCGCCGCCTCGCAGCAGGGTCGCGCGGGCTTGCGGCTCCAGCACGCCCTGCCGAACGCCCGGATCGTCTATGTCTCGGCCACAGGCGCGACCACGGTTCACAATCTCGCCTACGCCCAGCGGCTCGGCCTCTGGGGTGGTGAGGATTTCCCGTTTTCGACGCGCGCGGAATTCGTCGAAGCCATCGAAGCGGGCGGCGTTGCGGCGATGGAGGTGCTGGCCCGCGATCTTCGGGCGCTCGGACTCTATACGGCGCGGTCGCTCTCCTATGATGGTGTCGAATACGAACTGGTCGAGCACCAGCTCACGCCGGAACAGACCCGCATCTATGATGCCTATGCCGGGGCGTTTTCAGTCATCCATAACAATCTCGAGGCCGCCATGCAGGCCGCCAACATCACCGGCGGCGGCGATGGCGGCTCCGCCACGCTGAACCGGCAGGCCAAGGCCGCCGCGCGTTCCGCCTTCGAGTCGGCCAAGCAGCGCTTCTTCGGTCATCTGCTCACCAGCATGAAAACTCCGACGCTGATCGCCGCCATCGACCGCGATCTGGCAGACGGTCATGCCGCCGTGATCCAGATCGTTTCCACCGGCGAGGCGCTGATGGAACGCCGCCTGGCGGAGCTTCCCGCTGAGGAGTGGAACGACGTCCGCGTCGACATCACGCCCAGGGAATATGTGCTGGATTACCTCGCCCATTCCTTCCCGGTACAGCTCTACGAGCCGTTCACCGACGACGAGGGCAATTTATCGTCGCGCCCCGTCTATCGTGACGGCCAGCCGGTCGAAAGCCGCGAAGCCGTCGCCCGCCGCGACCGGCTGATCGAGAAGCTCGCCTCTCTGCCTCCCGTTCCGGGGGCGCTCGACCAGATCATCCAGCGCTTCGGCACGGACATGGTGGCGGAAGTCACGGGCCGTTCGCGGCGGATTGTCCGCAAGACCAGCGTTGGCGGCATCGACCGGCTTGTGGTCGAGAACCGGGCCGGCTCCGCCAATCTCGCCGAAACCGCCGCCTTCATGGACGATCAGAAACGCGTACTGATCTTCTCTGACGCAGGCGGCACGGGACGCTCGTATCACGCCTATGTCAACGCGAAGAACCAGCGGTTGCGCGTTCACTACCTGCTGGAGCCGGGTTGGAAGGCCGATGCCGCCATTCAGGGGCTGGGCCGCACCAACAGAACCAACCAGAAACAACCGCCCCTGTTCCGGCCGATTGCGACGAACGTGAAGGCGGAAAAGCGCTTCCTTTCGACCATCGCCCGCCGTCTCGACACGCTGGGCGCAATCACGCGCGGCCAGCGCCAAACCGGCGGACAGGGGCTGTTTCGGCCCGAGGACAATCTGGAATCCCACTACGCGCGTGACGCGCTGCGCCAGCTTTATCTCCTGCTGGTACGCGGCAAGGTCGAGGGTTGCTCGCTCCAGATGTTCGAGGACGCGACCGGTCTGAAACTCATGGACGATACCGGCATCAAGGACGAGTTGCCGCCGATCACCACCTTCCTCAATAGGCTGCTGGCGCTGACCATCGAACTGCAGGGCGTGCTGTTCACTGCCTTCGAGCAATTGTTGAACGCCAAAATCGAAGGCGCCATCGCGTCCGGAAGCTATGATGTCGGGCTGGAAACGCTGCGTGCCGAGAGCTTCGTCGTCACCGACCGCCAGACCATCCACGTCCATCCCGGCACCGGGGCCGAGGCCCGGCTGCTGACCATCACGCAGCGCGAGCGCAACCGTCCGATCATGCTCACGGAAGCCCTCGACCAACTTGCCGATCCTCGGGCGAAGCTTCTCATCAATGAGCGCTCCGGCCGCGCCGCCGTCCAGATCCCGACCACCAGCGTCATGCTCGACGATGGCGAAATCGAGCGGCGCGTCCGGCTGATCCGGCCGATGGAAGCGCACAACGTCTCCATCAGGATGATGGACGAGACCCGTTGGGTCGAGGCTGACCAGACTGCGTTCACGTCGGCGTGGAATGCCGAAGTCGCCGAGGTGCCGGAGTTCGTCGACAGCACCATCCATGTCGTCAGCGGCCTGTTGCTGCCGATCTGGAAACGCCTGCCGAATGAATCGACGCGGGTTTACCGGCTCCAGACCGATGACGGCGAGCGCATCGTCGGCCGCCGTGTTTCGCCCGCCTGGGTTGCCGGTGCGATGGCCGCCGGCACATCGACGCTGACGCCGGATGACGCCTTCATGGCGCTGTTGGACGGCAAGACCATCATCGACCTGACCGAAGGACTACAGCTTCGGCGCAGTCGCGTCATGGGCGCCAACCGTATCGAACTGTCCGGCTTCACTGATATCATGCGCGACCGCCTTTCGGCCTACGGGCTGTTCCATGAGATCATCTCGTGGAAGCTGAGGATGTTCATCCGCACCGACGCTTCCGGCCCTGCCATCCTGGCCAAGGTGCTGGAGCGCTATCCCGTCCAGCGCATCGGTGAACGGGAGGCGGCATAGATGGCTCGCCATGACGCCGCCGAACTCGCAATCTGCCTCGGCCGACAGGCCGAGGCAGTGTGCAAGCGCTATCTGTCGAACGGCCATCGTGAAGGCCGCTACTGGCTGGTTGGTGATGTGCAAAACAGCCCTGGCCGCTCGATGTTCGTGCGCCTGACGGGACCGGAATCCGGCAAAGGCGCGGCGGGCAAATGGACCGATGCGGCGACGGCTGAACATGGCGACCTACTCGACGTCATCCGCGAGAGTTGCGGCCTCATCGACTTCAAGGACGTCGCTGACGAAGCCCGTTCCTTCCTCAGTCTGCCAAGGCCGGAGCCTGATCCGGTTCCCCGATCCCGGCCCAGGACGGCGCCGACAGGATCACCGGAGGCAGCACGGCGTCTGTTCGCCATGGCCCAGCCGATTGGGCGGACAGTCGTGGAAACGCATTTGCGGAAACGTGCGATTACGGCATTGCACGAAACCGGAGCCCTCCGTTTCCACCCGCGCTGCTACTATCGGCCCGAGAGGCATGATCCCACCGAAATCTGGCCCGTGATGATCGCTGCCGTCACCGACCTTGACGGCGTCCAGACCGGCGCGCATCGCACCTGGCTTTTGCCCGATGGCAGCGACAAAGCCCCGGTCGAAACGCCGAGGAGAGCGATGGGCAATCTCTTGGGACACGGCGTCCGCTTCGGTGTGGCACAGGATGTCCTGGCGGCAGGCGAAGGAATCGAGACCGTGCTGTCGACCCGCTCGGGTCTGCCCCATATGCCGATGATGGCGGCGCTCTCTGCGGCGCACCTCGCCGCCATCCAGTTCCCGGCGACGCTACGGCGGCTCTATATCGTGCGCGATTCCGATCCAGCGGGAAATGGTGCGCGAGATCGTCTGATCGAACGAGCGAGAGACGTCGGGATCGAGGCGGTTGTCCTGTCGCCAGTGCTCGGGGACTTCAATGAGGATCTGCGCCAGTTCGGCATCGATGCACTACGGGCGGCCTTGCGGGTTCAGATCGTGCCTGAAGACGTCAGCCGGTTTCTCGCGGCGTGAGGCGGCATCGGTCACGTCGGAAATGAGGCGCGCAGCAGCCCAAACCTGCCATATGCGGTGATGGTGTTGTCCTGATGTGCCGGAGGGGCCGCCGCCCACGGCCTTCTGAGAGGGCGATCGAGCCGTCAAACGGCCCTGACCGGCAATGGCTGCGTCCGGCTATTTTCCGCCGCGCCCTATGGGCGCTTTGCATCGCGAAGCAAAATAGCCGGTCTGCGCCATCCAGCGCTTGAGGCTTGGCCCTCCGCTTCGCTGCGGGTGCAGGTCCGGGCCGCCCGACAGCTTTCGTCGCCTGCGAAGGCCGCGATGGGCGCGGTCGATCCGACGAAGGCAAACACCATGATAGCCGAATATGATGACGCAGGTTTCGAGCCGCCGCACACTTCATCCCCTACCGATCACCTCCTCACCGAACTCCAGCTCTACGGCTACCGTCCGTTCGAGGATGAACCCGACCCAAGGCCGCTTCCCGAAGGCAATGCCGTCGCTGGCGCCGTCGCCGACATCTTCGACGCCCTGATCGTCACGCTCAGTGATACCCGCCTCGAACCCGACCTCGACGAACTGCTCTGGTCAACTGTCAATCTCTTCCACCGCGCCACCGCCCGGATCGAACGCGACCTGGACGATAACGAGCAAGCCCAGCGTCGCGGCCAGCGGGAACAGGATGGCTCGGAGGTAAAGTCCGTCGAGCTGGAACGCCTGACAGCCGAGGGGCAGACCTTCATCGAGCGGCGCAACAGCATGGAACTCTTCCGCGATGTCGCCGCCGAACAGTTCGAGCGCCACACCGGATCGGCATGGCGGCCGCGCTCAGGGTCGATGGTCAACCACCGCAATCTGACCTCGGCGATGATCGACTCCAGAGACTTCCTCGCCGCCAAACGTCGGGCGGAAACCGAGGTGATGCTGCCCGCCGGTCCCAAGGTCGCCTTCACCGGCGGTCTCGACTTCAACGATCATCACCTGATCTGGGCCAAGCTCGATCAGGTCCATGCCAAGCATCCCGATATGGTGCTGCTGCACGGTGGATCGCCGAAGGGAGCCGAGTTGATCGCGGCGAAATGGGCCGACACCCGCAAGGTTCCGCAGGTTGCCTTCAAACCCGACTGGACGAAGCACGCCAAGTCCGCGCCCTTCAAGCGCAACGACGCCATGCTGGATGTCCTGCCGGTCGGCGTTCTCGTCTTCCCGGGAACCGGGATTCAGGAGAACCTCAGCGACAAGGCCCGCAAGCTCGGCATCCCGGTCATGAAGTTCGACGGCGGCGCGTAAGCGCCGCCGCTCGGCGGCTGTTTCAGCCGCCTTTACTTGACTACTCGATCACATTCTGGCTCAAATAAAGCATCCTTGCAGAAACGGCGAAGTAGCATAGTCGCAGGCGGAGCGTACCCTCTGGCAACCTGTCGTGACCCTCAACCGTTCATGTGGAGGCTTCCATGACGCTGATCCTGCTTGCTGTCTCTTTGTCGATTGCGCTTTGCGTCATCGCTTATAACTTCGCCATTCATGCCTTGCCCTTCATGGTGGGGCTGACTGCGTTCCAGTTTGTCTATGGAACCGGCGCCGGTCTCCTGATGTCGGGTTTCGCCACCATCGGTGCAGCGCTGCTTTCCGTCGCCTTGGTTATTGCCGTTCTGGGATTTGCGAAGAACCCGGCTTTGCGGCCCATCGCGCTCGCCATCTTCGCCGTGCCGGCCGCTATCGCGGGATATGCGCTCGTTTATGGCGTCACGAAAAACGCCATCGATTCGACCATCGCGCTCAACCTGCTCGGCGGCATTGGAGGTCTCTTCATCGGCATTGCGGCGATGCTCAATCTCAACGCCCTCGGATCGGCCGTCCTCTCGCGCTGAGGCGGCGACCACGATTCGCCGTTTCCATGGAAAATGCCACGGCGGCAAACGCGATCAAGCATCCCGACTCCCCCTCGGAAACGCAGATTGCAGCGTCAGATCAACGGCGTTTGTCACTCTTGGTCTTGCCCGGAAGCTGAACATCATCTGTCGTAGTCGACCATCGACGCAGACAAGATCGTTATGCTGCTGGTCAATCCCTTGTGCCGTGATGGCCGGGGGCAGAGAACCACATTCCTTCTCGCGTACAGGCGTCGTCAAAGAGCGATTGAAGGGAATACGGTGCCTTTCACCTTCTCCCTGATACCCCTTCGACCGTCCCGTGACCCTGCTCTCCATGAAGGCGAAGCGCGGGCCGCGTGAGGGTGAATGACATCCCGTTGCCGAAGGCGCCGCAGTTCCGGTGTCGTGTCTCGATGGCGGATGCCGGCAAGGACGAAGGTTCCGCTGATCGCCCCGATTGGCTTTGCCGAAGGACGTATCCCTCCGACTGACTGATCCCCTAAGCCCGTTCAGTTTCCGCCAGCAACCCCTGCGAACCGGGCCGAGTTGGCGCTGAAGCGCCTGCCCGCACCACCCCATTTCTTCGGGGTTCGCCCTGCGCATTCGCTTCGGTGCAGTCGTCTCCCGACGGTCTTGGCCGGGTCTCGTCGGAGGGACGGTCCCTCGGGCTGAAGCAACGGAGACATCAAATGCAGAACATCGTCATTCTCGCCGGCAACATCGGTCAGGAACCCGAAACCCGCACCACCCAGGGCGGCACCGGCATCACCCACTTCACGCTGGCCACCTCGCGCCCCCGCTACTCCGAAGGCAAGGTGGTCCGGGACGAAAACGGCTATCGGGTTCAGGATACCGAATGGCACCGCATCACCTCCTTCAACGGCCTCGGCAAGACGATCCAGCAATATTGCGAGAAGGGTATGAAGGTTCTGGTCCGCGGCCGCATCCACTACACCAAATGGACCGACCAGCAGGGCAACGACCGCTACGGCTGCGAGATCATAGCCGAGACGGTGGATTTCCTCAGCCGGGCCAAGCAGACCGAGAGCAACGACGGTAAGTTCATCGACGACAATGACATCCCGTTCTGAGCCGGAGCCCGAAGCCCGGCGGCACAAGCCGCCGGGCTTCTTTCCTGTTCTCGGCAGATCGCAGATACGCGAGGTCATCAAGCCAGCACTGCGAAAGCTATCGACTTCCGCTCACCACGGCTCCGCCAGACTGACACCCGCCGTGAAAAGGGTCGCAAGCCGCCCGTCATACCAAAATGATCCTCGAAAAAAGCGCGACTGCGCGCATGGCCGTATGGTCCTCACCCTCTCAGCGAAAGTCTGACGCTCATTGTATGGCACGGCCGGTCAAAGCAGCGGCAGGGATCACCCGTCTCAGTCTCTGGGGCAGTGAAGAACGACGACCGACTATCAGGCGCTGAGAGCTGAACACCGGCGAAAGCGTGAGCAAAGAACATCACCAGCTCCTGTGGTCGAAGCCCCAACCCCGCTCTTAAAGACGCAATTCCTTGGTTTATCTCAGGGCTATTGCCCTCAACCCATGAAGGGTCCGCTACGCGAGCGTGCGGCCTCTTTGGCTACGCCTGCGAGGTGATCGCAACCCGGAGACAAACACTTCGGGCGCCTGTCGAGCGGGGGATGGTCCCCCGACTCCAAGACAGGAGCCGGAACAATGTCCTTCGCAGATGCTCACGCTTTCGCCTTCAGCCTGGCCGCCACCCTCATGGTCTCCATCGTCATCTTCCGCGCCGGAGACGGCACCATCGGCGTGATGCCCGCCTGCGAATATGACGGCGAGGACGACACCATTGTCGATGAGCTGGACCCTTTCGCCCCTTAAGGGGCGAAGGCCATACGGCCATGCGAAAGTCACCACAGGCTTTCGCCGCTGACATTCGTCAGCATGAACACGCCTTTCCAGGCGACCGAATCAGTCGCCTTTTCGGCCGTTCGTCGGCAGGTTCAAACGACGATTTCGGGTCGCTATTCGTCCATAAGCCGACTATAATAGTCGTTTTCGTGGCGTGCGTTCTGATGTCTGTGGAGGTGATCATGCATGATCACCGCCCGACAGACACGGGCCGCACGCGCGTTACTCGGCCGGAACCAGGAGACGCTCGCTGACAAGGCCCTCGTATCCCTGACCGCGCTCAAGCGTTTGGAGTCGGTCAACGATCTGCGCGTGCATGAAGGCACCCGCGATCAGGTACGCAGGGCGCTCGAAGCGGCGGGCATCATCTTCCTGTCCTCCGGTCGGCGTGAAGGCGTGATGGTGGATGATGAGGTGGCAGAGATCAGACGATAGGCTTTCAGAGCTCATGTCGGCATGTCCGACCCGCAACACCTGTTGCCCTGGACGCACCATCTCTCCAGCATGTTTCTGCGATAAGCCGCCACTCACATCCATTGTGGAGACGACAACCTGCGTCAAGCCAACATGACCACGCTCCAATTTCTCGATGAACCACCATCAAGCCCGGCCTTGACCGAATACGACCGCGCGCATTTCAAAATCTATATGCGCCTCCTCGACGCGCAGGCCGATGGTGCAGACTGGCAAGAGGCCGTGAGCGTGCTCTTCGGCATTGACCCCGAGCAGGAACAAAAACGCGCCCGACATATCCACGATACCCATCTGGCTCGCGCGCACTGGATGACCGAACACGGCTATCGGCAACTGCTGCGCGGTCGCCCGAACTGACGAGGTGTTGTCGCGGTGACAACACCTGTTGCCAGCGCCTCGGCTTCACGCGCGCTCGACTCTCTGGAATCAATTCCCGTCTGACCTGTGTATCTGTCAGTATTGGGAGTAGTGTTCATGGTCCCCGATACATCTCGGTGGAAAACAAGTCCCGACTACGACTTCATGGACGATCTCAGCGTCGGTGATCTTGCATGGGAATGCCTGCGCCGCAACGAGACCTACCAAACAGATTATTCAGGGCTGTTGAAATCAGAGCAGGCTGACCAGCCATTGCCGCAAGCGTTGCGCCAACGCTGGGGGTTGCGATTTCGCCGCCCGCCCCAGTCGCAGCAGCCATGAAGAGGCCGTCTTCTGGGCCCCGGAGGCCGATACCAGCACCCTCCACCTGACCCCTGCACCTTCGCCTGTGGGCGCTTCGCCCAAAAGCCAATCGGATCTGCGCGAGACCATCCGGCGCGACGCGCCAGAGGGCACGCACCTGCAACTCGCGATGCTTTCCCCCGCAATCCATGTCATCGTTTTGGCGTCACCTAAGGTCGGCCAGCCGCTCGCGGCGATAGTGCCGCTCGACGCCGACGGCCTTGACCGCATTGCGGCGGTCGACCGGCTGTGGCGAAGCCTCCACCACCTGCCGGTGCCAGTCGACGTACGCCTGACCCAGCAACAACGCCGCCGCCTGAAGCTGATGCTGCGCGCCGCCGATGGTCGCATGAACCATGCAACCTATCGAGAAATCGCTGATGCAATCTTCGGCGCCGCCCGTGTTGCCGACGATCCCTGGAAGACCTCGGCGTTGCGCGACGCCACCAGGGATCTTGTCCGCGACGGCCTCGCCATGATCGCAGGGGGCTATCTCAAATTGCTCCGCCATCGTCGGCGCTCCTGATCGAAGGCCCACCCGAGGGGGGAGAATTAGGCTTCCCCAAGATCCCCCTCCCTCTTCGCGGTCCTACTTCGCCACCTTGGCCCTCGTCCGCCGCTGACAGTCAGCGGCCCCAACGAACCCCACGGAGGCCCTCTCATGTCCCCCAATCTCGCCGGATTGCCGCCGCGCTATCTGCGCACGCCTGAAGCCGCCCGCTTCCTCGGCCTGTCCGGCCGGACGCTGGAAAAGCACCGGACCTATGGCACAGGCCCGGCCTATCGCAAGCTGGGCGGCCGCGTCGTCTATTCGATCGAGGATTTGCAGGCCTGGGCCAACCGCGGCGCCGTCACCTCGACGTCCGATCCGTCCGGCTCGGTCCTGCCCGCGAAACGCCGCGAAGACCACGCGCCCGAGCACGGCGCGCGTTCGTATCGTTGAGGAGCCGTAAATGTCATGGCGTCGCCTCATCACCTCCAGCGAGCGGAGCAAGCTCGATCCCTTTATCGTAGCCACCGGCGACGCCAGCCCGCGCGATCAGCGCGACCTCATGGAACGGCCCTTCTTCTCGCTGGCCAAGGCCAAGCGCGTCGTGCCGATCCTCTATGAAACCGGCGACGTCCGCGTCGAGGTCTTCGCCGTGCCGGAACATGGCATGGCGACCATCTGGGATGCTGACGTGTTAATCTGGGCCGCCAGCCAGATCGTTGAGGCCGAAAACCTCGGCCTCAAGACATCCCGCTTCCTGCGCTTCACACCCTACCAGCTCCTCATGGCCACGGGCCGCGAAACCGGCGCCCGTGACTACCGGCTGCTGAAGGGCGCGCTGTCGCGCCTGCAATCCACCTCCATCCGCACGACCATCCGCCACGGCGAACATTGGCGTCGGCACCAGTTCTCCTGGATCAACGAATGGGAGGAACTGACCCGCGCCGACGGCCGCGTCGAGGGCATGGAGTTCGTCCTGCCCGACTGGTTCTATCGCGGCGTCATCGACCGGACATTGGTTCTGGCCATCGACCCTGCCTATTTCCGGCTGACCGGCGGCATCGAACGCTGGCTCTACCGCGTTGCCCGCAAACACGCCGGTCGCCAGCCGAACGGCTGGGTGTTCGAGATCCCTCATCTCTATGAAAAGTCCGGCAGCCTGGTGCGGGTTTCCGACTTCGCCCTCCAGCTCCGGCGCATCACTATCCGCCAGCCGCTGCCCGGCTATCGTTTGCGCATCGAGCGCCAGGGGCCGCGTGAACTGCTTAGAATCTTGCCCGCAGAGTTTTCCACAGGGCCTGTGGATAAACCTGTGGAAGCGCTCGGGACTTCGCACGCAAACGGTATCGGGACTTCACGCGCAGCGCCATCGGGACTTCGCACGCACGGATCGCAGCTAACCCTCTGGCCCGAAACGGCGATTCCGACCCTTAACTTAGAGTCTAACCCAGAATCTAACTCTTCTTTTGTAGATGGCGCTGTGAACAACAGCGGCGGCGGGCGGCCAAACGGGTCTATTGCACCGATCCAGACCGATGACACCATCCGCCTGCGCGATGGCCGCGAGTGCGGGAGCGCCCGATGATCGTGGCGCTCCTCAATCAAAAAGGTGGTGTCGGCAAGACGACGCTCGCCCTGCATCTGGCGGGCCAATGGGCCAGCGAAGGCAAGCGCGTCACCCTGATCGATGCCGATCCGCAAGGCTCGGCGCTGGACTGGTCGCAGCAGCGGGCACGTGCGGGCCTGCCACGCCTGTTCGGCATTGTCGGCCTGGCCCGCGACACCCTGCATCGCGAAGCGCCCGAACTGGCCCGCGACGCCGATCACATTGTCATCGATGGACCGCCGCGTATCGCCGGGCTGATGCGCTCAGCACTTCTCGCCGCCGATCTGGTGTTGATCCCCGTGCAGCCGTCACCGTTCGACGGCTGGGCCTCCGCCGAAATGCTGGCGTTGATCACAGAGGCGCGCATCTACCGGCCCGACCTTGCTGCCCGCTTCGTGCTGAACCGCTGCGCCGCCCGCACCGTCATCGCCCGCGAAACGGCCGAGACACTGGCGGATCACGATCCGCCGTTGCTTGCGGCCACCATCGGCCAGCGCATCGCTTTCGCCGACTTGGCGCAAACCGGCCGCCTCGTCTTCGAGGCCGATGCCGACAGCATGGCCGCGCGCGAGATCGCTGCACTTGCCACCGAGGTCGGGAGGCTGTCGCCATGACGAAGCCGCCGCGAAAGCGTGGCTTCGCTGCGCGGCCTGCCGATCCCGAACACTGGATCAAATCGTCCGGCGCCGCCGCGGCAGCGCCGCCGTCGTCACCAGCGAAGGACGGCGCATTCACCGCCCGGCTGACGGTCGACGTCACGCCGGACCTGCGCGGCCGCATCAAGATCGCAGCCTTTCAGCGTGGGACGACTGTCGCCGACATGCTGCGCGAGCTGCTCTCGCGCAAATTCCCACCACCATCAGGAGACCCCTCATGACCGGAAACGCGGCTCCCCGCGTGCGCGGCGGCCCGTCACCGGCCAGCCCCGCACCGTTCACCACCCTCGTCGAACTGACGTGGATCGAAAGGAAGATCGAACACTGGATCAGGTTCGGTCGAGAGAGCTGCGACCAGATCCTCGACCGCAGGCGGCGTGTCGTCGGCTTTGCGCCGAACAGCCTGTTCGCGTTCGTCCGCTGGGCGTCAAATGACTACGGTACGATCATCTCACGCGTCGACATCGTGCGCGCCATTGGTCCCGGCGAGCCGTTCCAGACGCTGCCCTTCGTGCGTCCAGGCGGCGAAATCCTGCTCAAGATCGACGGCTGGCCGAAGGTCGAACGGGTGCTGCAACTGATCGACGCCATCGAGGCGATGGGCCTCGATCCGGTCGATGTCGCACCGGACTATTGGCGGCATGTTCACAACCGACTGACCGCCAGTCACGAGCCGCGCGCATATACCGCCGAACAGCATCAGGCGTGGCTACTGCGGCGGAGGGCGGAACCATGAGCCGCTTCATCTGGGCCGTGGCGACGTTCATCGCCACCAGCGGCGTCGCCGTCTCCACCTGGATAGACGCCCCGACCAAGCTCATCTGGAATGCGTCGGCCAGCACGCCGATCGGGTTCTACATCGTCGAACCGGTGGGACATCTTGAAGTCACCGATCTGGTCGCCGTCGATGCGCCCGAACCGATGGTGAGCTTCCTTGACGACGGGGGTTATCTGCCCCGCAACATGCCGCTCCTGAAGCGCGTGCTGGGTCTTCCCGGTCAGACCGTCTGTCGGACGGGCGTCGCCATCGCCGTCGACGGGATCGAGATGGGAACGGCGCTCGAGCGCGACCGCATCGGTCGACCGCTGCCGGCCTGGCAGGGCTGCCGTGTGATCGCCGACGGCGAAATCTTCCTGATGAACTGGGAAGTCCCCGACAGCCTGGACGGTCGGTATTTCGGCCCGATCCCGTCGGTTTCGATCATCGGTCGCGCGGTTCCGCTGTGGACCGACAATGACGGCGAAGGCCGCTTCGAATGGCGCGCGTCAACGCGGTGAACGCCACGCCTGCGGCGGGCGCACCGCTCGCCGCCAGCTCTCCCACCGCAACAGGAAGGAACCAACCCATGCCGCAGATCGGTCAATTCACCCGCGAGGAGACGGGTTTTATCGGGCGCATCCATACGCTCACTCTTTACCGCGAACTCACCATCGTTCCGGCCGAACCATCGGACGCCGAGAACGCGCCGGACTACCGCATTATGCACGGCGGTGATGACGATGCACCGGAGATTGGAGCGGGCTGGAAGCGCACCGGCGAGAAGGCTGGCGACTATGTATCACTGCTGATCGACGATCCCGCTTTCGCTCAGCCATTCCGCGCCAACCTGTTCCAGAACGGCGACGATGAAACTTCATGGTCGCTACACTGGAACCGCCAGCCCAAGCGCAGCGAGCGGGAGTGACCGATGGGCCTCCCTCGCACAAGATCCGCCAACACCATTGCGACCGGACGGCTTCCCGCCGTCCGGCGCAGCGCCCTCCTTCTCCTTTCCGGCCTTCTTCTCATCGTCACGCCGCCAGTTGTCACACAGGCGCAGAGCGTGCCGGTGACGCGATCGTCGACGGCCGATCCGCATGCCGCCTTCGTCACCGAAGCCTCGCAGCGCTTCGGCATTCCCGAGCACTGGATACGCGCCGTTCGCCGCGTCGAAAGCGCCGGTGACGTGCGAGCCATATCGTCGGCGGGCGCGATGGGGCTGATGCAGGTGATGCCCGCGACCTGGGCCGAATTGCGCGCCCGTTATCGCCTCGGCAACGACCCCTACGATCCGCGCGACAACATCATGGCGGGCACGGCTTACTTGCGTGAGATGCACGACCGCTACGGTTCGTCGGGCTTCCTCGCGGCCTACAATGCCGGTCCCGGTCGCTACGAGGAATACCTCGCAGGCCGCCCCCTCCCGGCAGAAACCCGCGCCTATGTCGCCACGCTCGCGCCCCTTGTCGGTGCGGGCGAAATCGCTCCCGACAATTCTGGTGCTGTCGTTGTCGCTGCCGTCGATCCGCATGTCTGGCGGCGCGCGCCGTTGTTCATCGCGGGCTCGGACGGCCCATCTTCTGCCATTCCCGTGCAGACTGATGCCGCTTCTGTCGACGCTCCGGCTGCAACGACTGTGCGCGACGTTTCGGGGATATTACCGCAATCGGGCAGCCTGTTTGTCGCCCGATCAGGTGCAGGAGGCCCGCAATGACGGGTTTCGCGGTGTGGCGCAGCGTGGCGTGCTTTTGGAAAGGAGGTGCGGGATGGCAGGGGTGGAGACAGGTAACGACAGGCAGAGGGCAAGATAAAAGCGCCATGTCCACCGTCGCCCAAGTCTCTGACTTGGCTTGGTTTTTGTCGTGCCGGTCGGTCGGGAGCAGTGCCGCTGATCGCGTTTTTTTCAATGATTACAAGGCTGTTTCCGGCACCGTGCCCGTCTTGGCCTGCTGGAGGGCGCGGCCATGAGCCAAGGCGACAGCGACTTCAATGTCCGGCCAGGGCGCATCAAGAGCACCCGTGGCGGCAAGCCCAAGAGCTTCATCAATCAGGTGCTGCGCGCTGCGAAGAAGGCTGGCCACACCGGCAGCGGCGGGGTGTCACGATCTGGCGGCGGGACAGCGGCGCGAGGCCGTTCGACCTTCGGGCGCGGCCGCAACACGTTCAGCCGCAACCGCCTGTTTGGCAGCAACCGCCGTGTCGTGGTCACCGCCCGGATCGCCCGCCACTCCGGCAAGGCGTTTCGCTCCGCCCCGCTCTCGGCGCACCTGTCCTATCTGAAGCGCGAGGGCGTCACCCGAGACGGGGAAAAGACGGTGATGTTCGATGCCGGCAGCGACCTCGTCGATGACATAGCCTTCACTGAACGTTGCAAGGATGATCGGCATCATTTCCGCTTCATCGTCTCGCCCGAAGACGCCGGCGACCTGACCGACATTCGCGCCTTCACCCGCGATCTCGCCAGCCAGATGCAATCCGATCTCGGCACCAAGCTCAATTGGGTGGCCGTCGATCACTGGAACACCGACAACCCGCACGTCCATCTGATCGTGCGCGGCGTCGACGAAACCGGCGCAGACCTCGTGATCTCGCGCGACTATATCAGCCGCGGCCTACGCTCTCGCGCCGAGGATCTCGTCTCCATTGAACTCGGCCCCAAGCCCGAGCACGAAATCCGCAACGCCCTGGACAGGGAGATAACGGCCGAGCGCTGGACGCGGCTCGATGTCGAGATACGCATCGCCGCCGACGAGACCGGCTTCATCGACCTGCGGCCGGAAAATCCTGGTACGGCCGATCCCGAACTCCGACGCCTGATGGTCGGCCGCCTTCAGCATCTGGAAAAGATGGGCCTCGCCTCGCCAGCCGCACCGGGGGAATGGATGGTCGGGCTGGAGGCCGAGCGGTCCCTGCGCGATCTCGGCATGCGTGGTGACATCATCAAGACCATGCACCGCGCCTTCACCGAGCGCGGTCAGGATCGCGGTGTCGCCGACTATGTGATCGACGGCGGCACGGCCGGGACACCCGTCATCGGCCGGCTCGTGGACAAGGGCCTTCAGCATGAACTGACCGGCGAAGCCTATGCCGTGATCGACGGCATCGATGGCCGCGCCCACCATGTTCGTTTCCGTGGCATCGAGGCGTTCGAGCATTCCCCGCCCATCGGCGGCATCGTCGAGGTCCGCCGCTTCGGCGGCCCCGAGGACCCGAACCCGACTGTGGTCCTGGCCAGCCGTTCCGACCTCGACCTCAACCGGCAGATCATGGCGCCGGGCGCCACCTGGCTCGATCATCGCCTGGTCGAGCGTGAACCAACCTCGCTTGCCATGGGCGGTTTCGGGCGCGAGGTCCGCGACGCCATGACGGCCCGCGAAGACCATCTGACTGAGGAGGGCCTCGCCCGCCGTCAGGGTCAGCGCATCATCCCGCAGCGCGATCTCCTCAAGACGCTGCGCCAGCGTGAGCTGGATGCCGTCGGCGCGAGGCTCTCGACCGAGACCGGCTTGCCGCACCTGAAGGCACAAGCGGGCGAGCATGTCGCCGGGGTCTATCGCCAGCGCCTGACGCTCGCATCCGGCCGTTTCGCCATGATCGACAACGGGCTTGGCTTCCAGCTCGTGCCCTGGAGCCCACCGCTCGAAAAGAAACTCGGCCAGCACATCGCCGGCGTCGCCAACGCTAGTGGCGGCATCGACTGGAGCCTTGGCCGCAAACGCGACCTCGGCGTGTAACGCCGGGCACGGACATCAACCGCAACGAAGAAGGGACAACGCCAATGTCCGCGACCAAAATACTCTGGGGCCAAATCCTCGTCGTTTTCCTGATCGTAATCATGTCGATCTGGGGCGCGACACAATGGACGGCCTGGCAGCTTGGCTTTCAACCTCAGCTCGGCACGCCCTGGTTCGATCTGGCGGGGATGCCAGTCTACTACCCGCCGATGTTTTTCTGGTGGTGGTATGCCTATGAGGCCTATGCCCCCGGGATTTTCAACATCGGCGGGATGATCGCCGCATCCGGTGGCTTTATCGCCATCACTGTCGCCATTGGCATGTCGGTGTGGCGGGCGCGCGAAGCCAAGACTATCGCCACCTATGGCTCGGCCCGCTGGGCGACCCCCGCCGAGGTGAAGGGCGCAGGCTTGCTCGGTCAGGATGGCGTCGTTCTCGGCAAGCTTGAGCGCGATTACCTCCGCCACGATGGCCCGGAGCATGTTCTGTGCTTCGCCCCGACCCGCTCCGGCAAGGGCGTTGGCCTCGTCGTCCCCACCTTGTTGACCTGGCCCGGCTCTGTCGTCGTTCACGATATCAAGGGCGAGAACTGGCAGATCACCGCAGGGTTTCGCGCGCTTCATGGCCGCGTGCTGCTGTTCGATCCGACCAACACCAAATCCGCCGCCTACAATCCGCTGCTGGAAGTCCGGCGTGGCGAGTGGGAGGTCCGCGACGTCCAGAACGTCGCCGACGTGCTGGTCGACCCGGAAGGTTCGCTGGAGAAGCGCAACCATTGGGAGAAGACCAGCCACTCGCTGCTGGTCGGCGCCATCCTGCATGTCCTTTATGCCGAACCGGACAAGACGCTGGCCGGTGTCGCCGGATTTCTCTCCGACCCGAAGCGCCCGATCGAGACGACGCTGGCGGCGATGATGACCACGCCGCACCTCGGCGAGAAAGGCCCGCATCCGGTCATTGCTTCAACTGCGCGCGAGTTGCTGAACAAATCCGACAACGAACGATCCGGCGTGCTGTCCACAGCCATGTCGTTTCTCGGCCTTTATCGCGATCCCGTCGTCGCCGAGGTGACGAGCCGCTGCGACTGGCGCATCGCCGACCTCATCGAGGACGAGCGACCCGCCACGCTCTATCTCGTAGTGCCGCCCTCAGACATCTCACGCACCAAGCCTCTTATCCGCCTGGTGCTCAACCAGATCGGCCGCCGCCTGACCGAGGATCTCCATACCAAGAGCCGACGGCATCGCGTCTTGATGATGCTCGACGAGTTCCCGGCGCTCGGCCGGCTCGATTTCTTCGAAAGCGCCCTGGCCTTCATGGCAGGGTACGGCCTCAAAGCCTTCCTGATCGCGCAGTCCCTCAATCAGATCGAAAAGGCTTATGGCGCCAACAACTCCATCCTCGACAATTGCCATGTGCGCGTCTCGTTCGCCACCAACGACGAACGCACCGCAAAGCGGGTGTCGGACGCGCTCGGAACGGCCACCGAGATGAAGGCGATGAAGAACTATGCCGGCCATCGTCTCTCGCCCTGGCTCGGGCATCTGATGGTTTCGCGCTCGGAGACCGCTCGTCCGCTGCTGACGCCCGGCGAGATCATGCAGCTTCCGCCCAACGACGAGATAGTCATGCTCGCGGCGACCCCGCCGATCCGGGCCAACAAGGCACGATACTTCGAGGACAAGCGGTTCACCGAGCGCCTACTACCGCCGCCGGACCCGGCCAAAACCATACGAACCACGCGGAAAGACGCCTGGACGGAGCTGAAGCCACAAACGCCGGATGCTGCCCTACTTGCCGAGATCCAGAAGACGGAAAAGGACGCCGCCAATAGCGGACTGCGCCGCGAGCCGGAACTACCCGATCACGTCGCTATCGCCAAGGAAAACACGCAGCCCAACCCGTCCAATGAATTCGACATCGTGATGGATGATGAACCGGAAGATGCGGCCCGACAATCCCGCATGCTGCGCCAGCAGATGCGCGGTGTCGCCCGGCAGATCGCCATGGACCCCAATGACAATATGGACCTGTGAGGAAGCCCATGCGCGACCGGATGAACGTCTATCTGCCCTCGGACCTGGTGAAGGGGATTTCCGAACTGGCCGAACGCAAGAAGCTTTCACGCTCCGCCATCGTCGAGGCGGCCGTGGCGTCCTTCCTATCGCCAGATGGCGCCGACAAACGAGAGGCGGCCTTCGCTCGCCGCCTCGACCGGCTGTCGCGGCAGGCGCAGCGCATGGAGCGCGATCTCGGCGTCACCGCCGAAACCCTGGCGCTGTTCGTCCGCTTCTGGCTGACGATCACACCACCGCTTCCTCCCGACGCGCAATCCGCCGCGCAAATTAAAGGGCGCGAACGCTACGAGGGCTTCGTGGAAACACTCGGTCGTCGATTGCAAAAGGGGCAGAGCTTCCTCAAGGAAATACCGGATGATGTCGCCGGATTTTCGCAAGGGGATGAAGAAAAGGAACCACCGTCGACTAACTGAATTGCCTCAACTCCGACCAGATGAAGTCGTCGCGGTCTTTCCGTTTCCCTGTCTTTCCACGCCAGCCCACTACTACGCCCTTGAAGCTGTTGCGCGGGCTTAATTCCTGCCTCTCTTACTCATCCCCGATCCAGGGCTGGCCGAACGGTCCCTGAACGCAAGGGGACGACATGGCGGAATCTTTTCAGACATCACAGGCGACGACGCGGGGCGCGCGCATGCTGCGCACCGCCCTTGGCCCCGCCATCGCCCGGTTTCTGGAAGACCCGTCGATCGTCGAGGTGATGCTCAATCCTGATGGCCGGCTCTGGATCGACCGGCTCTCCGAAGGCCTGTCCGATACGGGCGAGCGGCTGTCGCCAGCGGACGGCGAACGGATTGTGCGTCTGGTCGCGCACCATGTCGGCGCCGAGGTCCATTCCGGCGCTCCGCGTGTCTCGGCGGAACTCCCCGAGACGGGGGAACGGTTCGAGGGGCTTCTCCCTCCCGTCGTCGCGGCGCCGAGCTTTGCCATCCGCAAACCCGCCGTCGCAGTCTTCACCCTCGACGATTATGTCGCTGCTGGGATCATGACAAGCGATCAGGCGGAGGCCCTGCGCGTCGCAGTCATCGACCGCAAGAACATCCTCGTCGCCGGTGGCACCTCCACCGGAAAAACCACGCTCACCAATGCGCTGCTCGCCGAGGTCGCCAAGACCTCTGACCGCGTGGTGCTGATCGAAGATACCCGCGAGCTTCAATGCGCTGCGCCGAACCTCGTGGCGCTGCGCACCAAGGACGGCGTGGCGTCGCTCTCAGATCTGGTTCGCTCGTCGCTGCGCCTGCGGCCCGACCGCATCCCCATCGGCGAGGTGCGCGGCCCGGAAGCCCTCGACCTCCTGAAAGCCTGGGGCACCGGCCATCCCGGCGGCATCGGCACCATCCACGCCAGCACCGGTATCGGCGCGCTTCGCCGTCTCGAGCAGCTCATTCAGGAAGCCGTCGTCACGGTCCCGCGCGCGCTGATCGCCGAGACCATCGATCTCATCGCCGTGCTGTCGGGCCGCGGATCGAAGCGCCGCCTCTCCGAACTCGCCTACGTCGAGGGCCTCGGTCCCGACGGCGACTACCGCGTCGTGCCCTCAACCCTAAACCCCATAGGAGAACCAACATGATCCGCCGTGCCCTGCGCGTCCGCCGCCATATCGCGACGGCTGCCGCCGTCACCTATGCCAGCCTGATCCTCGCCCCCGCTGCCCACGCGTCCGGCTCGTCCATGCCATGGGAAGCGCCGCTGCAATCGATCCTGCAATCGATCGAAGGCCCTGTCGCCAAGATCATCGCGGTCATCATCATCATCGTCACCGGCCTGACGTTAGCCTTCGGCGACAGTTCGGGCGGCGCCCGCAAGCTGATCCAGATCGTCTTCGGCCTCTCGATCGCCTTCGCGGCCAGCTCGTTCTTCCTCAGTTTCTTCTCCTTCGGCGGCGGGGCGCTGGTTTGATGACGGGCCTCAATGACCAGTCCGACGAAGTGCCAGGCTTCTCCGTCCCCGTTCACCGAGCGCTGACCGAGCACATCCTGCTCGGCGGCGCCCCGCGTTCGATCGCCATCGTCAACGGCACGCTGGCCGCAGCCCTCGGCCTGGGCCTGCGCCTCTGGCTGGTCGGCATCGCGCTTGGGCTCCTCGGGCATTTCGCGGCCGTCTGGGCGGCCAAACGCGATCCGATGTTCGTCGATGTGGTGCGCCGCCATCTGCGCATCCCCGGTCATCTCGGCGCCTGAGGAGAACAACCATCATGATGAACCTTGCAGAATATCGTCGCACCGTCACACGACTCGCCGACTTCCTGCCCTGGGCGGCGCTGGCCGGAGACGGCGTCGTGCTCAACAAGGACGGCAGCTTCCAGAGAACGGCTCGGTTCCGTGGCCCGGATTTGGATTCCGCGGTGCCGGCCGAACTGGTGGCCGTCGCGGCGCGACTGAACAACGGCTTCCGCCGCCTCGGCTCCGGCTGGGCCATTTTCGTCGAGGCGCAGCGCCATGCCGCCGCCACCTATCCGGCAAGCCGCTTTCCCGATGCGGCATCGGCACTGGTCGATGCCGAGCGCAAGGCCGGGTTCGAGGAAGCCGGCACGCATTTCGAATCCAGCTATTTCCTGACCTTCCTCTATCTGCCGCCCGCCGAAGACGCGGCGCGTGCCGAGAGCTGGCTCTACGAGGGCCGCGAACAATCCGGCGTCGACGCTCGTGAGATCCTGCGCGGCTTCATCGACCGCACCGACAGGGTGATCCAGCTCATCGACGGTTTCATGCCGGAATGCGCATGGCTCGATGACGCCGAGACGCTGACCTATCTGCATGGCTGCATCTCGACCAAACGCCACCGCGTCCGCGTTCCTGAAACGCCGATGTATCTCGACGCGCTGCTCGCCGATCAGCCGCTTACCGGCGGACTGGAGCCGCGTCTGGGCAATTCCCATCTGCGCATTCTCACCATCGTTGGTTTCCCGACCGCAACCACGCCCGGCATTCTCGACGAGTTGAACCGGCTGGCCTTTCCCTATCGCTGGTCGACGCGGGCGGTGATGCTCGACAAGACCGACGCGACCAAGCTGCTGACCAAGATCAGGCGGCAATGGTTCGCCAAGCGCAAAAGCATCGCCTCCATCCTCAAGGAGATCATGACCAACGAGGCCTCGGCCCTGGTCGATACCGATGCGTCCAACAAAGCTGCCGACGCCGATCTGGCGCTTCAGGAGCTGGGTGCCGATTACGCGGGGCAGGCTTACGTCACCGCGACCGTCACCGTCTGGGACGACGATCCGCGCATCGCTGACGAGAAGCTGCGGCTGGTCGAAAAAATCATCCAGGGCCGCGACTTCACGGCAATGCCTGAGACCATCAACGCGGTGGACGCCTGGCTCGGCTCCTTGCCGGGGCACGTCTACGCCAATGTCCGGCAACCGCCCATCAGCACACTGAACCTCGCCCATATGATCCCGCTTTCAGCGGTGTGGGCGGGGCCGGAACGGGACGAGCATTTTGCAGCGCCCCCTCTGCTCTTCGGCAAGACCGAGGGCTCGACCCCGTTCCGGTTTTCCCTTCATGTCGGCGATGTCGGCCATACGCTGATCGTCGGGCCAACCGGCGCGGGTAAATCCGTACTGCTGGCGCTGATGGCCTTGCAGTTCCGGCGCTATCCGGGCGCACAGGTCTTCTCCTTCGATTTCGGCGGTTCGATCCGCGCAGTTGCGCTCGCCATGGGCGGCGACTGGCACGACCTTGGCGGAGGTTTGAGCGAAGACGCCGACGACAGCGTTTCGCTTCAACCTCTGGCCGGCATCCATGATGTCCCCGAACGCGCCTGGGCCGCCGACTGGATCGTCTCGATCTTGACGCGCGAGGGTCTCGGCATCACGCCCGAGGTGAAGGAATACATCTGGACAGCACTGACCTCTCTGGCGTCCGCGCCGGTGAACGAGCGCACCATCACCGGCCTCGCAGTCCTGCTGCAGTCCAACGATCTGAAGCAGGCGCTGCGACCTTATTGCGTCGGAGGTCCCTATGGCCGTCTGCTCGACGCCGAGGCCGAGCATCTGGGCGGGGCATCCGTACAGGCGTTCGAGACCGAGGGGCTGATCGGCACGGGCGCGGCGCCCGCCGTCCTGTCCTATCTGTTCCATCGGATCGGCGACCGCCTCGACGGGTCTCCGACCCTGCTGATCATCGACGAGGGCTGGCTGGCGCTTGATGATGACGGGTTCGCCGGCCAGCTCCGCGAATGGCTGAAGACCCTGCGCAAGAAGAACGCCTCCGTGATCTTCGCCACGCAGTCCCTGTCCGACATCGACGGCAGTGCCATCGCGCCCGCGATCATCGAAAGCTGCCAGACCCGGCTTCTGCTCCCGAACGAACGTGCGATCGAGCCGCAGATCACCGCCATCTATCGGCGCTTCGGACTGAAAGACCGGCAGATCGAGATTCTCGCGCGGGCAACGCCGAAGCGGGATTATTACTGCCAGTCCCGGCGCGGCAACCGCCTGTTCGAGCTGGGTCTGTCCGATGTGGCGCTGGCGCTCTGCGCCGCCTCTTCCAAGACCGACCAGACCGACATTCAGCGCATCGTCGCCGAGCATGGGCGCGAGGGCTTCCTCGCCGCTTGGCTGCGGCACCGCGACGTGGCCTGGGCCGTCGACCTCATCCCCGACCTCAACAACCTGGAGACACCCTCATGATGATCCGCCGTTCCCGCGCGGCCCTTGTCGCCGCGACGATCCTTGCCGCACCGCTGGCGGTCTCACCCATGCTGACCGCCCCGGCATATGCGCAGTTCGGTTTTGGCGGCATCGTCTACGATCCGACCAACTACGCGCAGAATGTCCTGACAGCGGCGCGCACCCTGCAACAGGTCAATCAGCAGATCACCCAGCTTCAGAACGAAGCACAGATGCTGATCAACCAGGCTCGCAATCTGGCGAGCCTGCCTTACTCCTCGATTCAGCAGCTTCAGCAATCGGTCCAGCGTACCCAACAGCTTCTGAATCAGGCGCAGAACATCGCCTTCGACGTCCAGAAAATCGATCAGGCGTTCCAGACCCAATATGGGGCAGCCTCGCTCTCTGCAACGGACCAGCAGCTCGTCGCCGGCGCGCGTGAGCGTTGGCAAAACACTGTGGGCGGTCTTCAGGACGCCATGCGCGTACAGGCCGGCGTCGTCGGCAATATTGACGGGCAGCGCGCCGAGATGTCGGCCCTGGTCGGCCAGAGCCAGGGCGCGACCGGTGCGCTTCAGGCAACCCAGGCTGGCAATCAGCTCCTCGCCCTTCAGGCCCAGCAACTCGCCGATCTCACAGCACTTCTCGCTGCCAATGGCCGGGCCGAGGCATTGTCGGCGGCTGAACAGGCCGCGGCTGCCGAACAGGGCCGTGAGCAGCGCCGCCGCTTCCTGACGCCCGGCACGGGCTACCAGCCGGGCAACGCCCAGATGTTCAAAAACGGCAACTGAGACCCGGAAAGGGGAGCACCATGGACGGCAAGATGCTGGCCCGGTTGGGCGCCATCATATTCGTCGCCGTCGCGATCACCGCGACTGCCATCGAAATGACCCGCAAGGAAGAAGCACCGGCGGCCCCCTCCGCCCGGCAGCTTCAGCCGTCCACCCCCGATCCGCTGCGCGCCGGTCAGCGCCGCTGCCAGCAACTCGGGCAGAAGGCCACCGAAGATCCCGAGTGCCGGCGCGTCTGGACCGAAAGCCGTGATCGATTCCTCGGCACCCCGACGCCTGTCGTGCCGGTCGCTCCCCGTCAGAACGAAGGACAATAATCATGGGCGGCACCGGAGTCATTGACCAGTTCCTGCAGGTCTTCACCAGCTACATCGACAGTGGCTTCGGCCTGCTCGGCGGTGAGGTCGCCTTCATCGCCACGACGCTGATCGTCATCGACGTGACGCTGGCCGCGCTGTTCTGGAGCTGGGGCGCTGATGACGATATCATCGCCCGCCTTGTAAAGAAGACCCTGTTCGTCGGCGTCTTCGCATATTTGATTTCCAACTGGAACAATCTGGCAAAGATCATCTTCGACAGCTTTGCCGGTCTCGGCCTCAAGGCTTCCGGCACCAGCTTCACGACGGCCGATCTGCTGCGACCCGGCAAGGTGGCGCAGACAGGCCTCGATGCTGGGCGGCCCCTGTTGGAGTCGATCTCCGGCCTGATGGGCTACTGGTCCTTCTTCGAGAACTTCATCCAGATCGCCTGCCTGCTCTTCGCCTGGGCCCTGGTGCTGCTCGCCTTCTTCATTCTGGCCATCCAGCTCTTCGTCACGCTGATCGAGTTCAAACTGACCGTCCTCGCAGGCTTTGTTCTCATCCCCTTCGGCCTGTTCGGTAAATCAGCGTTCATGGCCGAGAAGGTGCTCGGCAATGTGATCTCCTCCGGCATCAAGGTGCTGGTGCTGGCCGTCATCATCGGCATCGGCTCGACCCTGTTCGGCCAGATTACCGCAGGTTTTGGCGGGGCGACGCCCACCATAGACGACGCCATGGCGATCGTTCTGGCCGCCCTTTCCCTTCTCGGCCTCGGCATTTTCGGCCCCGGCATCGCCAATGGTCTTGTTTCCGGCGGTCCCCAGCTTGGCGCGGGCGCCGCAGTCGGAACCGGCCTCGCCGTCGGCGGGGCGCTAATGGCCGGCGCCGGAGCGGCCGGTCTCGCCGCTAAGGGAGGTGCTGCCGCGCTTTCCGGTGGCGCGGCCGCCGTTCGGGGAGGCGCGGCTGCCGCTGGCGGCGCCTCCACCGCCTATAGCCTCGCCTCCGCTGGCCAGTCGGGCGCATCCGGTGTGGCATCCGGCCTCGGCGGTGTAGCGAAAGCGGCAGGCAGCGCCGCCGTCTCGCCGCTGAAGCGCGCCGCATCTAAAGCCACTGAAAGCGTCCAATCCAGCTTCTCGGACGGCGCCAAATCCGCCTTCGAGACCGCTGGTGGTTCCTCGACCATGGGAACGATCGGCGGCGGCGCTGACGCTGCCGGTTCCCCCTCGTCACCCGCAGGCAACGGCCCGCCCGACTGGGCCAAGCGCATGAAACGCTCGCAGGGCATGTCCCACGGCGTCTCCGCCGCCGCCCACGCGGTGCGCTCCGGCGACAGCCATGGCGGCGGCTCCTCCATCAACCTTTCCGAAAGTGACCGCTGATGTTCAATCGTCCCGCAATCCATTACGGCAAGACACCCGAACCCGAGACCCCGTACCAGAAGGCCGCGCAGATCTGGGACGAGCGCATCGGCTCGGCCCGGGTCCAGGCGAAAAACTGGAGGCTGATGGCCTTCGGCTCGCTGCTGCTAGCGGGCGGCTTCGCCGCTGCCCTCGTCTGGCAGTCGGCGCGCGGCACCATCGTTCCCTGGGTCGTGCAAGTCGATAATCTCGGCCAGTCGCAGGCCGTCGCCCCGGCCGTTGCCGATTACCGTCCGACCGACCCTCAGATCGCTTTCCATCTCGCCAGATTCATTGAGCAGACACGCTCGATCCCGGCCGACGCCATCATCGTCCGCCAGAACTGGCTGCGCGCCTATGAGTTCACGACCGATCGTGGCGCCATGGCGCTAAACGATTACGCCCGCACCAACGACCCTTTCAGCAAGGTCGGCCGCACACAGGTCGCGGTCGATGTTTCGAGCGTCATCCGCGCCTCGCCGGATTCGTTCCGTGTCGCCTGGGTGCAACGCACCTATCAGGACGGCTCTCTCGCCTCGACCGAACGCTGGACCGCAATCCTCACCATCGTCGTGCAACCCCCACGCGACGCCGAGAAGCTCCGGGCCAATCCGCTCGGGATCTACGTCAACGCCATAAACTGGTCGAAGGAGCTGGGACAATGATCCGGCAGACTACTCAGCATGCCGGAATGCCGGCTTTCCTCGAACCCGCACTGTCGCAGTTCCGCAGAAGCGGCCATACGCTTTTTCGCAAAATCGCAATCCTCTCGGTGATGCTGGCGACGACCGCGCTGGCCGGTTGCGCCACCATGAACAAGCCCCCCGAGATCAGCTATGACGATGCGGCCCCCGCCGTGCAGACGGTCGAAGCGGCGGCTCCCGTCACCGTCGTCGAACTGCCGCGCCCCTTGCCGCTGCCCGGTCAGATGAAGCCGGTCGAAGAATCTCGCCGCGCGGCCGAGCCGACCGACCCCGCCGCCCGCGTCAATCAGGCCAATGCGGCCGCCCGCATCCAGCCGGTGCGCGACGGCTTCATCAACGCCATGCAGGTCTACCCCTATACGGGCGGCGCCCTCTATCAGGTCTATACCGCCGTCGGCCAGATCACCGACATAGCGCTGCAGCCGGGAGAAACCCTCGTCGGCGCTGGCCCCGTCGCCGCTGGCGATACCGTGCGCTGGATCATCGGCGACACGATCAGCGGCGCCGGCGCCACCCAACAGGTTCATATTCTAATCAAGCCGACCCGCGCCGATCTGATGACCAACCTCGTCATCAACACCAATCTTCGCACCTACCACATGGAGCTGCGCTCGACCGAGCGCACCTATATGGCCTCGGTCTCCTGGCAATATCCGCAGGATCAGCTCATTGCGTTGCGCCGCCAGAATGCACAGGCGCAGGCCCAGCAGCCGATCGCCACCGGCGTCGATCTGGCCAACATCAACTTCCGCTATGCGATCGAGGGCGACCGTGCCCCGTGGCGACCGCTGCGCGCCTATGACGACGGGCGGCAGGTGTTCATCGAATTCCCGCGCGGCATCGGCCAGGGCGAAATGCCGCCGCTCTTCGTCGTCGGCCCCGAGGGCAACACCTCCGAACTGGTGAACTACCGGGTGCGCGGCGGCTACATGATCGTCGACCGGCTGTTCGCCGCCGCCGAACTGCGTCTCGGCGCGGATCGAAATCAGAAGCGCATCCGCATCGTGCGCACCGACGGGAGGCCCGCGTCGTGAGTGATATCGATCCTCGGAAAGAAGAGCATGAAGACGATGGCGAGGCCCGGCCGCTGACTGCCGAACCATTCAGTCCGGCCCCGATGCGGTTGCGGGCAGACGCCCCGCGCGTAACCCGGCTTTCCCGCAAAGTGCTGGCCGGCGTCGGCCTGGTCGCCAGCCTCGGGATCGGTGGCGCGCTGGTATACGCGCTTCAGACCCGCGACACTGGTAACGGCAATGAGGAACTCTATTCCGTCGACAACCGCACCACGGCCGACGGCATCGCAGGCTTGCCGCGCGACTATACCGGTCCAGTCCTTGGACAGCCTCTGCCCGGCGATCTCGGCCGCCCGATCCTCGACGCCCAGAACCGCGGCCAATCAGTGCCGGTTCCAGGTATGGCTGTTCCCGATCCCGGCATCAGCGCCGAGGAGCAACGTCGCATTCAGGAGCTGGAAGCGGCCCGCACCGCACGGCTGTTTGCCTCAACGGAAACGCGCACCGGCAACACGGTGGCGGGACCAGGCGACAGTCCGGCCCCGATCCCCATGCCGTCTCTGGCAGGCCTTGGTCTTGCTCCACAAGCTTCAACGCCCACAGCACAGGAGCGCCAAACGGCCTTCCTCAATGCCCCCGTCGACCGGCGAACCGTATCGGCTGATCGACTCGCCGCCCCTGCATCTCCCAATATCCTTCAGGCCGGAGCAGTCATCTCCGCCGCGCTGATCACCGGCATCCGTTCGGATCTTCCCGGTCAGATCACCGCCCAGGTGACGGAGAACATCTATGATAGCCCGACCGGCCGCATCCTGCTGGTGCCCCAGGGCACACGCATCATCGGCGAATACGACAATGGCGTCGGCTTCGGTCAGCGCCGCGTGCTTCTGGTCTGGAACCGGCTGATCCTGCCCAACGGCAAGTCTATCGTCCTCGAGCGTCAGCCAGGCGCGGATACGCAAGGCTATGCCGGTCTCGAAGATGGCGTCGACTATCACTGGTGGGATCTGGCCAAGGCGGCTGCGCTCTCGACCCTCCTCGGTGTCGGCACGGAACTGGCTACCGACGACAATGACCGTCTAGTCCGCGCCATTCGTGATGGGGCGCAGGACACCATCAACGATGCCGGGCAGCAGATCGTCCGCCGCCAGCTCAATGTCCAGCCGACGCTCACCATCCGGCCGGGGTTCCCTGTCCGCGTGATCGTCACCCGCGATCTCGTGCTCGAACCCTACGGAGGCTGACATGACCAAGCTGAAACTCGGACCGATCACCGAAGACAAGCCGGTCAAGGTCACATTAGACCTGCCCGGCGCGCTGCATCGCGATCTGGTCGCCTATGCTGAGGTGTTGGCCAGGGAGAGCGGCCAGCCCGCTGCCGATCCTAAGCGGCTGATCGTGCCAATGCTGGAACGCTTCATTGCGACGGATCGGGGCTTTGCGAAGGCGCGGCGGGCGCCGGATCAGAACCATTCATCCCGCTTTCCAAAGGACCAGTCAGGCCCGTCGTGACAATGCTGGCCTCGCAGCGTTTCGAGATGACCTTGGCCAGGCTGAGAAGCCGCCGGAAGGCGGGATTGTCGTTGCGGGGCGACCACACCGCGCAGAAGGGCAGGATTTCTTCGGCGAGCGGTCGATACACGATACCTGGAAACTGTGTGGCAATCGTCGCCTCGCTGGTCAGCGTCAGGCATTTTCCGCTGGCGACGATTTGCATCAGGGTGTCCCGATAAACCGCATGCCTCTGAATAGGTGGGCTATGGCCGAGTTCGGCGAGATGCTTCACCAGATAGTCTCGGATTTCCGATCCCGACTGCGCTTCGCTGACGGTGAACTCCTGGTTCCGAAGGTCACTCCAAGAGATTTCCTCTCTTCCGGCCAGTTCATGTCTGGTCGACATCACTACATAAACGCGCTCGTTCCACAGATGCGAAACGTCGCAGCCTTCAGCCGTAGGCGTGCCGGTCAGGAAGGCGATATCCAGTCGGTGCTGCTGGATCGCCGGAACATGTTCGGAAGCGTCACCTTCGATATAGTCGATTCGCACCTCGGCATGATCGGTACCAAAGGCATCCAGCAGCTTGGCGATGAAACCGGAAGCCATCGAGGACATCAGACCGATCCTGACAATGCCCGCCTGACCCCGTCCGACGGTGCCGGCATCAAGCGTAGCATGGGTGAGCTGGTTCAGCGCCCTGCGTGCCCTTCGGATGAAGCGCTCACCTGCAACCGTGAGCCTGACGCCACAATGAGCGCGGATGAACAGGGCAGCGCCAATGTCGTCTTCCAGATCGCGGATACGACGGCTGACAGCACCAGGATCAACGCCGAGATGCCGGGCGGCGCGGCGTATCCCGCCATGTTCCGCCGTGGCGATCACGTAGCGCAAATGACGAAGCTCAAAGCTGGTTTTATTCGCAGCCGTCATATTGGCCTAATCTACAAATCGACGTTTTCACCAACCCACGAGTCAGAGTAACTTCTATGTTGCCACGCACGGCGTTAATATACCGCTTCCAGATGGTCAGCGGTGCGCGCTGGCGCCCCCAGGCGATGCGTCGAAACATCAAATCCGCCGTTCGGGGGTGGCGAACAACCATCCGATGTGTACGCTACAGCCCGATATTCTTCGCAGGGTTGGCGTGACGACTTTATATTTCCGGATCTATCGTCTTCTATTTCCTCAATCCCAATCGCGAGGAGATACATCATGACCGCCATGGCGAGCACGCAACTCAGAAGAACGATCCGACGGAAAGAGTTGCGCGAGATGGTGCCGCTGGCCGACAGCACCATATACGAAATGGAGCAACGGGGAGAATTCCCTCGGCGTTTCGCTTTGACCCCTCGATGCGTGGTTTGGGATCTGGACGAGGTTCAGGCGTGGCTCGCAGCCCGTCGCTCAAAACCGATTCTCCGTGCGCCCGGCCCCGACGTGAAGCAACGCCGAGCCCGTCCGGTCAAAGAGCAGGATCGAGCTCCAAGATCGGAATCGACGGCGCGATGAGCGTTGGCACGTACTTCTTGCCATTGACCCAGGCGTCCAGGATGTCCGACCACTCCTGCATCATATGCCGACGCTGCACCTCATATTCGGCTTTGTTATAGACGCCACGCGACGAGCGCCCGTCCTCATGCGCTAGGCACTTTTCGATCCAGTCGCTGTTGAAGCCGAGTTCGTTCAGCAGAGTCGAACCTGTCCGCCGCATGTCGTGAACCGTAAACGGCTCCAGGGGCAATCCTTCCGCCTTCGCGCGCTCAACGACTGCGTAGGTAACCCGATTGAAGGTTGCGCGCGACATCGGAGCATCGGCGTCGTACCGCGACGGCAGAAGGTATCTTGAATTTCCTGCACAGGTCTTCAGGGCGATCATGATGTCGAGCACCTGACGCGACAGGTAGACGTTGTGCGCCTTCGAGCGCTTCATCCGCTCCTTCGGGATCGTCCAGAGCGCATTCTCGAAGTCGACTTCGTCCCACACTGCGTCCTGCAGTTCGCTCTTGCGCACCATCGTGAGCAGGTAGAGCCGCATTCCCAGACGGATCGTGGGAAGCGTGGCGATGTGCTCGAGCTGCTTCAGCATCACCCGAATTTCGGAAGGCGAGAGCGCGCGGTCCTTCGGCACGAAGGTGGCGATCGATGCCGGCCCAACTTCGTTGGCCGGGTTGGCGACCTTCTCACCGTGCAGGATCGCAAATCCGTAAATCTGCTTCAGGATATCTCGCACATGGATCGCGGTCGCTGGGGCACCGCGTTCAACGATTTTGCCACAGTGGGTTCTGAGATCGTCGGGCGTGATTTCCGTGAGGAGGCGATTGCGCCAGACCGGCAGAAGCTCTCGCTCGAAGATGGAACGCCGCATGGCGCGCGTGCTGTCGGCCATCGGCGCGGCGGTGAGCCACTTCTCCCCGAACTCGCCAAAACTCTTCGCTTCTTTCAGGCGCCGCTTATCGCGCTGCTTCTCTATCGCCGGCGACCGTCCTTCGCCAATGGCGCGCCTCGCGTCGATGCACTTCTCTCGGGCCCGGGCGAGCGAGATTCCGTCGCGTCCGTACCTGCCCAGATAGACGGTCTCCCGACGGCCGTTGAGCCTGTAGTCTAGGCGAAACGAGATCGCGCCACTGGGCATGACGCGCACATACATGCCGTCACGGTCCGCAATCTTGTAGATTTTCTCTTTTGGCTTCAATGCCTTGATGGCGACGTCCGTCAGCATCCTTACTGCCTCCTGAAAAGTACCGTCAGCACAATTTCGAGGGTTCGTGGCAGATAATTTCTATTATCTTCAGCGACTTAAAGAAAATTAAGTACCGTCACGAGCCTCATTGACCGTGACGGTACTTTGAAAAACTCGCCCAAGCAATATACTGGAGGTCCGTCAGGCAGGCCGCCAGAGCCAAACTCTGCGTACCGATAGCTGCCGACTGTCTTAGAAAGAATTAATTTTTGTTTTCAACGGCTTGTGTCGTATCCTAGCGTAGTTCTGGATACGTCCGGATGGGCGAAAATCATTCCCACTCAATCGTGCCCGGGGGCTTGGACGTCACATCGTAGACAACGCGATTGACGCCGCGCACCTCGTTGATGATCCGCGTAGCAGCGGCGCCGAGAAAGCTCATGTCGTAGTGAAAGAAGTCCGCCGTCATGCCGTCGACCGATGTCACGGCACGCAGGGCGCAGACATATTCGTAGGTGCGGCCGTCGCCCATGACGCCGACCGTCTGCACCGGCAGCAGGACTGCAAAGGCCTGCCATATGGCGTCATAAAGGCCGGCCTTGCGGATTTCGTCGAGATAGATGGCGTCGGCGTTACGCAGGATCTCGAGCTTTTCGTGAGTCACGCCGCCTGGCAGCCGGATGGCAAGGCCTGGCCCCGGGAAGGGATGGCGGCCGATGAAGTGCGCCGGCAGGCCAAGCTCCTTGCCGAGTGCCCGTACCTCGTCCTTGAACAGTTCGCGCAGCGGCTCGACCAGTTGCATGTTCATGCGGGCGGGCAGTCCGCCGACATTGTGATGCGACTTGATCGTGACGGACGGACCGCCGGTGAAGGACACGCTTTCGATGACGTCGGGATAGAGCGTGCCCTGCGCCAGGAAGTCGGCGCCACCGAGCTTCTCTGCCTCCTTCTCGAACACTTCGATGAAAAGGCGGCCAATGGTCTTGCGCTTGGTCTCCGGATCGCTCTCGCCTTCGAGGGCGTTGATGAAGAGGTCGGCTGCATCGACATGAACGAGCGGGATGTTGTAGTGGCCGCGGAACATCTCGACGACCTCCTGGGCCTCGTTCTTGCGCAGAAGCCCGTGGTCCACGAAGATACAGGTCAGCTGCGCGCCGATCGCCTCGTGGATCAAGACGGCGGCAACCGAGGAATCCACGCCTCCGGAAAGCCCGCAGATGACGCGGCCGTCGCCCACCTGCTTGCGGATGGTTTCGATCGCATGTTCGCGATAGGCGCGCATCGTCCAGTCGCCTTCGATGCCTGCGATCTTGTGCACGAAATTCTGCAGCAGTCGCGCGCCGTCCGGCGTATGGACCACCTCGGGATGGAACATGATGCCGTACATCTTGCGTTCGCTGTCGCCGAAGACCGCGAAGGGCGAATTCTCCGAACGGCCAAAAACCTCGAAGCCGTCCGGCAGCGAGATGACCCGGTCGCCATGGCTCATCCAGACCTGGTGACGCTGACCGATCGCCCACATGCCGTCGAAGAGCGGGCACTCCTTCTCGACCTCCACGAAGGCTCGGCCAAATTCGCGGTGATTGGAACTCTCCGCCTTGCCCCCCATCTGGACGCAGAGCGTCATCTGGCCGTAGCAGATGCCGAGAATCGGAACGCCGGCGTCGAATATGATCTGGGGCGCGCGGGGGCTGCCGATGTCACCCGTGGATGCCGGCCCGCCGGACAAGATCACGGCCTTGGGCTGGATGCGCCGGAACGCCTCGTCGCCAAGCTGAAACGGGACGATCTCGGAATACACACCCGCCTCGCGGATGCGTCGGGCGATCAGCTGGGTGAACTGACTGCCAAAATCGAGGATGAGGACGGTGTCGGCGCGATCGGTCGGTTTCATGGCGGGCGTTTAGAGAAAGAACCGAGTCGGCGCAATGGGTTGGACCGCTTTGTGCGCAAAGTGATTCCGATCGGTCATCAAGCAATTCAGGCGGCTCGCAATCCGATTCAACTGCATCACGCTCCTCATCAGAATGGCGCGGTCAAACCGACACGGAGCCATCGCGCATGGCCGATTCCAAAATTGCCACCGCCTCGGCGAGCTTTTCGTCGATGACGTGCAGATACTCGGTCCAGTCTCCGACATGCTTCAGGTCCGCCGCGCCATCGGAGATGCCACGCAACGCCACCAGTGGCAGGCCGAAGCTCTGGCAGGCGCGCAGTACCGCAAACGTCTCCATGTCGACCATCTGCTCGGCGAGGCCATCATAGGCGACCCCGGAAATCACCGCGCCGCCTGTCGAGAGCGTCGCCCGCCTTACGCCTGGGACGCGTATCGGCAGCGGTATCGTGGCCGGCAGGTCCAGGAATGGCGTGATGCCTTTCGGGAAGCCGAGCACGGAAGCGTCCATGTCGCGGTATGACACCGAGATTGCCTGATAGATCTCGGTCTGCTCGAGGCTCCTGCTGCCGGCCGATCCGAGCGAAACGACGAGATCCGGCAAGGTCCCGGCCGCATCGAGGCGGGCGAGTTCGACCCCCATGCGGACACCGGCCTCGACCGGGCCGACGCCCGTCATGAAGGGCACGAAGAGACGCTGCAGGTGGGGGCCATACTCGGCGTCGGCCGCCATGACGAACATCACGACCTTGCCCGCAAATGGCGTCAGATGGTCATTTGGCATAACGCCTCAGCTCCCTGTCCTGATCATTCGCGCTCCTGTCGTCCGCTCCCCTGCGCCTCGATTTCGCTTCGGGCGTTCGTCGTGAAACCAAATCGCGGGCGGCTCTTCCGCTACGCGGATCGCTCCTCACCCCTCGATGCCGTCGCGGCCGAAGACCGTCATCATGGTGCCCGTCATGGTGGCGATGAGCTTGGCCTCGCCATCGGCCGCGAAGGCATAGGCCTGGCCGTCGGCGACGACGATTGTACGGCCGGGCTTTGTCACCGACGCCCTGAACAGGAACCGCTCACCCCTGCCAGGTGCCAGGAGATTGACCTTGAACTCGATGGTCAGCACCGAAGCGTTCTCCGGCATGAGCGAGAAAGCTGCATAGCCGCAGGCGGAGTCGAGTGCGGCCGAAATCACGCCGGCATGCAGAAAGCCATGCTGCTGGGTGAGTGCGGCCGAATAGGGCATCTCGATCTCGACGATGCCCGGCGTCACCTGGGTCAGTTCGGCCCCGATCGTGGCCATGGCGTTTTGGCGCGCGAAGGACGCGCGGACGCGCTCCTCGTAGTCGGCGTTGGGAATGAGTTTGGCCGACATCGGCTGGCTCCGCGCGCTGTTAGCCGGTTATCGCAAAGCCGTGCTTCAGGCGCAATCGGCAAATGCTGCAATGCAGCATTCTAGTTCAATGCAAATATCGCGGCGTTGAGCGCGGTGGCAAAGGCAACCCAGGCCGCGTAGGGCAGGAAAAGCAGCGCCGCGATTCGGTCGCGTCGCCACGCCATCGCGATGAAGACGAGTATTGCGAGCAGCATCGCGATCACGACGACAAGCCCGCCGCCGATCAGCTGCATGCCAAAGAACGTGGGCAACCAGAGAAAGTTCAAGACCAGCTGAACGATCCAAGCCTTCATGAGATTGTCGGATCGGTGCGTGTTCCAAACACGCCAGCCCGCAATGCCCACGAGGATGTACAGAATGGTCCATGCAGGTCCGAACAGCCAGTTCGGCGGGTTGAAGAACGGCTTTTGCAGCGCTTCGTACCAGGGACCGGGCTGCGTCGCCATGCCGATCAGGGTTCCGCCGCCCAGCGTGAGGGCGACAAAGGCGGCAAGCGACAGCCATCTGGACATCAAGGTCCCTTTCAATCCGAGCCGCCCGCAGGTGGTGGTTGCAGACAATGTGGTGTCCGGCAGGTCTGCGACAAGGGGCGCTACGATACAGGCCGGCTTGCCTCGTTCATGCGTTCGAGTTTGCCCACGAGGTTGCGGTTAAAGCTGTATTCAAGCGCTTGCTTTATGCCCGGGTTCTTGCGGGTTAATGCCCTCAAGACCACGGGATCGAAGACGCAGCAGCGTATCTCATTGGCAACCCGCACGGTTGCGGACGCAGGCCTTCCCGACAGAAAACTCATCTCGCCGAGAAAGTCGCCCGGACCACAGACACCGACCATTTTTCCTCCCGCCTCCACACTGGCCGCACCGCGTGCGATGAAGACCAGTTGCGGCGAGGCTTCACCTTCCTCGACCAGGACATCGCCCGGCTCACGCGTCGTCCAACGGGCTCTCTTCAGCATCAGCGCGCGCAGATTGGCTTCGAGGGTCGGCATGACGGTCTGGACAAAGAACTTCTCATCCTCATCCGTCACACGCCTGCGCCCAGCAAACAGCACGATGGCAAGTTGCACCGCGTTCACCATCGTGAAGACGAACTCCCAGGTGGCGCTGATGCGGTCGGCGGTCAGAAACCCGTAGTAGAAGACACCGGTTATGCCACTCGCAATGGCAAAGACGCGCAACCAGCGCATGCTGCTCATGGAAACGGAAAGGATCACCAATATGTAGTTCAGATGGCCGACCGCACTGATCGGATCGGTGAGTTGCGCGACGACCTGGTCCATGTCTCGTTTCCGTCAGGGGGCTCGGCGCATGGCCGCGAAGTAGAAGCCGTCCGTTCCGCTCCGTGCCGGTGACAGCATGATGCCGGCACGAGGGTCGAACCGCGCCATTCCAGTCTTGCCCGCAAAGCGCTCATCGAACAGGGCCATGTGGTCGACCAGCGCAAAGTCGGGGTTGTCGGCAAGGAACCGGTCGATCTGGTCGCTGTTCTCACTCTTGAAGACCGAGCAGGTGACATAGACCAGTCGACCGCCCGGCTTCACGAAACGTCTGGCCTTGTCGAGGATCGCGGCCTGCTCCGAGCGGCGGATGTCGAGTTGTCTCTGCGTGAGCCGCCATTTGGCGTCCGGCCTGCGTCGCCACGTGCCGCTGCCGGTGCAAGGCGCGTCGATCAGAACGATGTCCATCTGGGCCGAAAGCGGCTCGAGTTCGGCCGGCTTCGACATCACTTGAACATTGCGATTTTCCGAGCGGCGGATGCGGTCGAAGATCGGAGCCAGACGGGACTTATCGGAATCATGGGCGAAGATCTGGCCACGGTTCTGCATGATTGCCGAAAGCGCCAGCGTCTTGCCGCCTGCCCCGGCGCAGAAGTCCAGTACCTGCAAGCCAGCTTGTGCGCCGGCCAGTTCGGCAGCCACTTGCGACCCTTCGTCCTGTACCTCGAACCAGCCTTTCTGGAAGGCCGGCTCGGCCTGCACGTTCGGGTGACGGCCGCCGCCGTCGATGGGCGCAATGCGTAGGCCGGCGCTGGCTAGGACGGTCTTGACGGCGCCCGTGCCCTCCAACTCGGCAATGACGCGCTCCCGGTTCGAGAGAAGCGTATTGACCCGCAGATCAAGCGGAGGACGGGCTGCAAGGCCGATCCCTTCCTCGATCCAGTCGTCGCCGAATGTTTCCTGCAGAAGCGGCGCACACCATTCCGGACAATCGGCGCGCACGGCGCCCGGTGCCTCTGCCAGTTGCCGGCTTGCTATGGTAGCCAGTTCGTCCTCCGAGAGGACCGCCGGGCCAAACTTGTCGCCGGCAAGTGCAGCGTTGAGCGACTGCGGTGTTTCGCGCCATTCGAGCAGCAATGCACCGAAGCCGACCGCGCGCGGCGTGTCATCGCCGATGATCCAGCCGGCCGACATTTTGCGGCGCAATGCATCATAGACGATGTTGCCGATTGCGGCCCGGTCCCCTGCGCCCGCAAAGCGGTGCGACAGGCCCCAGTCCTTGAGCGCGTCGGCGGCAGGCCGATGCCGCCGGTCTATGTCGTCCAGCACCTCGATGGCCGCCGCAAGCCGTCCGCCAAGTCTCATGTGGTTGCCCCGTTTTCGGTGAACCCGAATGGCGGATAGCTACAGCGACAACATGTCTTTCACAAGCCTGACCCGTTGCGTTCGATCCGCATTGGCGCTGCTGGCACGACCCCTCCTCTGTGTTCGTTGACCTCCTTGGAGTGGAGGTCAGCAGTCACTCGAACTGGCCCGATGGAGCAGGAAAGGGCGCGGATTGTACCGCGCCCTTTCCTGCAGCGATCTCTCAGACGCGGTCGAAGCGGTCTGCGTTCATGACCTTGGTCCACGCCGCCACGAAGTCCTTCACGAACTTCGACTTTGCGTCCGCCTGCCCATAGACCTCGGCCAGCGCCCTGAGTTGCGAGTGGGAGCCAAAGATCAGATCGACGCGCGTGCCGGTCCACTTGAGAGCGTTGGTGTTGCGATCACGTCCCTCGTAGACGCCATCCGAACCGGCCACGGGCGACCAGACCGTGTCCATGTCGAGCAGGTTCACGAAGAAGTCGTTGGTGAGCTTGCCTGGCTCCTCCGTAAAGACGCCATGCTTCGAGCCGCCGGCATTGGCGCCGAGTACCCGCAGGCCACCGACCAGCACCGTCATCTCGGGCGCAGTCAAGGTCAGGAGCTGAGCGCGATCGACCAGCGCCTCCTCGGCCTTCATGAACAGCGTCTTGTTCGGGTTGACGTAGTTGCGGAAGCCGTCCTGGCGAGGTTCGAGCGGCGCGAATGACTGCGCGTCCGTCTGCTCCTGCGAGGCGTCCATGCGTCCCGGCGTGAATGGGACGGTCACCTCGACGCCAGCATCGCGAGCGGCCTTCTCGATGGCGGCATTGCCTGCAAGCACGATGAGGTCGGCAATCGACACCTTCTTGCCGCGCGTGGCCGATGCGTTGAACGCACCGCGGACCTCTTCCAGCTTGGCCAATACCTGGGTGAGCTGATCCGGCTCGTTGACGTGCCAGTCCTTCTGCGGCTGCAGACGAATGCGCGCGCCGTTGGCGCCGCCGCGCTTGTCCGATCCGCGGAAGGTCGAAGCGGAGCCCCATGCAACCGAGACGAGCTGCTGCACCGTGAGGCCCGAGGCCAGAATGCTGTCCTTGAGGGCCGCGATGTCGGCGCTTTCGACCAGCGGGTGATCGACCGGCGGAATCGGATCCTGCCAGATCAGCGTCTCCCTCGGCACCAGCTTGCCCTTGTAGCGCACCACCGGACCCATGTCGCGGTGGGTCAGCTTGAACCAGGCACGGGCAAAGGCATCGGCGAACTGGTCCGGATTCTCGTAGAACCGTCGCGAGATCTTCTCGTAGGCCGGGTCGAACCGCAGTGCCAGGTCGGAGGTCAGCATGGTCGGCAGACGCTTCTTCGACGGGTCGAATGGATCGGGGATCGAGGGCTCGGCATCCTTGGCCACCCACTGCTTCACGCCCGCCGGGCTCGTCGTCAGCTCCCACTCGAACTTGAACAGATTGTCGAAGAAGTGGTTGCTCCACTGCGTCGGCGTCTGTGACCAGATCACTTCGGGGCCGCCGCCGATGGCATCCGCGCCCATTCCGGTGCCGAACTTGCTCTTCCAGCCGATGCCCTGGTCCTCAAGGCCAGCGCCTTCCGGATCGACGCCGATCAGCGACGGATCGCCCGCGCCATGCGTCTTGCCGAAGGTATGGCCGCCCGCGATGAGCGCCACGGTTTCCTCGTCGTTCATCGCCATGCGGAAGAACGTCTCGCGGATGTCGCGCGCCGACGCCAGCGGATCGGGATTGCCGCCCGGCCCTTCCGGGTTGACGTAGATGAGTCCCATCTGGACGGCCCCGAGCGGTTCCGCCAGCTGGCGCTCGCCGCTGTAGCGTTCGTCGCCGAGCCAGGACCCTTCCGGACCCCAATAGAGCTCTTCGGGCTCCCAGGTGTCAGCGCGGCCGCCCGCAAAGCCAAAAGTCTTGAAGCCCATGGACTCGAGCGCGACGTTGCCGACGAGGACGAACAGATCGGCCCAGGAAATCCTGTTGCCGTACTTCTGCTTGATCGGCCAGAGGAGCCGGCGCGCCTTGTCCAGGTTGACGTTGTCCGGCCACGAGTTGAGCGGCGCAAAACGCTGCTGGCCCGCGCCAGCGCCGCCGCGGCCGTCGGTGGTGCGATAGGTGCCGGCGCTGTGCCAGGCGAGACGAATGAACAGACCGCCATAATGGCCGAAGTCGGCCGGCCACCACGGCTTCGAATCGGTCATGAGCGCGTGCAGGTCCTGGATCACCGCGTCGATGTCGAGACTTTCGAATTCCTTGGCGTAGTCGAAATCCTTCCCCAAGGGATCCGCGGCGGGATGGGCCCTGTGCAGGCCGCCTATGTCGAGATGGTCCGGCCACCAGTCACGGTTTCGGTGCGCCTTCGTCCCGCCATGCGCGACCGGGCATTTGCCGGCGGTGTCGTCAGTTTTCGCGTCCATAGGATTTCCCTCAGAGAGTCAGTCGTTGCATCGGGCGATTGGATTCTTGACGCCAGTTGCCACAGCGCGGCTTTGACATCGATCAAGCGGAGCTTACCCCGCCTGGCTGATAAACACAAATTGCCCTTTCTGATTTTTGCGATAACCTATGGCTATGACCTATCCGACCGTCCGACAGATGATCTATTTCGATGCCCTGGCACAGACGCTGCATTTCGGCCGCGCCGCGGAACTCTCCGGGGTAACCCAGCCGGCCCTGTCGGCCCAGATCGCGGAAATGGAGGAGCGGCTTGGCTGTCGCCTGTTCGAGCGCGGCGGGCGCGCGGTGCAACTCACCGAAACCGCGGCTTCGCTGCAGCCGCGCATCGAGCGGATACTGGCCGACATTCGCGAGGTCGAGAATCTCGCACGACGCGAGCGGGGCGACATGCAGGGACGGTTGCGGCTCGGCATGATTCCGACGGTGGCGCCCTACCTGCTGCCGCACATTCTGCCAGAGCTGAAATCGCTTTTTCCCGCCCTGCGACTCGAACTGCGCGAAGCCGTGACGCAGTCGCTGGTGGCGGAGGCGATGGCCGGGCGCATCGATGCGTTCGTGGCCGCGCTGCCGCTCGACCATCCCGCGCTTGTCAGCGAGACACTGTTCGAGGACCGCTTCTTCCTGGCAGTCAGCGATACGGATCCGGCCTTCGTTTCGCCGCCGGTCCCGCCCGAGAGCCCGGCGCTGGAGCGGCTGATGCTTCTGGAGGAAGGCCACTGCATGCGCGACCAGGCGCTGGCGCTCTGCGGCAGCGTGCGGCCGACGACACTTGCCAATTACGGGGCGACCAGCCTGACGACGCTCTTGCAGATGGTCAGCCATGGCCTGGGCGTGACGCTGATCCCGGAAATGGCGATGGGCAACACGGCCGGTCACGGCGCGATGAAGATCGTGCCCTTCGCCGAGCCGATGCCGTCGCGCACCATCGCGCTGGCCTGGCGGCGGAGCAGCTCCCGCCATCACGAATGCGTCCAGCTTGCTTCGGTATTGCGCGGCATGCGCACCACCGTGCTGGGACAGGCAGCCTGACAGGCTTCGCCTACCGCGCCGCCTTGTTCCTCGGCAGCGATGGAGATGCGCTTCCCATCTGACAAGCGCAAGCATCGCGCGGCCTCACTGGCCGGCGCGGAGCGCCGCGACGAGGGCGTCGAGCGCCGCCTGGTCTGCCGCTGGCCGCGGCCGGCGGGCGGTGACCAGGCAGGCCTGCGAGCGCAGGATGACGCCGTCGGACAGGATCTTGAGATGGTTGGCCCGCAGCGTCGAGCCGGTCGTGGTGATGTCGACGATGACGTCGGCGGAGCCGGCAGCCGGCGCGCCCTCGGTGGCTCCGAGGCTTTCGACGATGCGGTAGACCTGGATGCCGTGCTTCTGGGAGAAGAACTGCTGCGTGAGGCGCCAGTATTTCGTGGCGATGCGCAGGCGCCGGCCATGGCGCTGACGGAAATCGGCGGCGACGTCGTCGAGGTCGGTCATGGTGTCGACGTCGAGCCAGACCTCCGGGACCGCGACCACGACATCGGCATGGCCGAAGCCGAGCCGGGCCGCGATTTCCGCCTTGGCCTCCCAATCCGCGACGTTCTCGCGCAACAGATCCTCGCCGGTGATGCCGATATCGACCGAGCCCTGGCCGAGTTCGCCGGCGATTTCAGAGGCCGAAAGGAAGGCCACCTCGACTTCGTCGCGGCCCTCGATGCGCGCGCGGTATTTCCGGTCGTCGCCGGGCAGGCTGACGGAGAGGCCCGCCGCCGCAAGGGTTTCCAGAGCCTGCTCGCGCAGGCGGCCTTTCGAAGGAATGGCGAAGGTGATGGTCATGGCCGCGCTCCAGAGAGGTGATGGGAGCGTGGCGTACCCCCACCCCTTACCCCTCCCCACAAGGGGGAGGGAGATTCTGAGACGCGGACGCCCCCCTCCCCCTTGTGGGGAGGGGTAAGGGGTGGGAGTGAAATGCCCAAAGTGCGAGTGCTCATGACCGCAGCGCCTCGATGCGGTCGAGCCAGACAGAAAAGCCGACGCCCGGTATCGGCGCCGATGCGCCGAGCAGGGTGAGCAGACGGTCGTAGCGGCCACCGCCGGCCAGAGGGCGCGGGGCGTCCTCGCCCGCGATCTCGAAGACGAGGCCGGTATAGTAGTCGAGCGGGCGGCCGAAGGCGGCGTCGTAGCGCAAAATGCCAGTCGGCAGGCCGTGCGCGGCAATGGCGGCAGCGCGCGCGGAAAACGTCTCGAGCGCAGCACCCAGCGACAGGCCCGCTCCTTTCGCGAAATCCGCAAGTGTCGCCGGCGCATCCTCCAGAGGCACGTCGATGGCCAGGAACGTCTTCAGCGCCGCCAGCGCCGTTTCAGGAAGGCTGATGCGGGTGAGTTCGGTCTTCTCGATCAGGCGGCGCGCGATTTCTTCAGGCGTGCGGCCGGCGGTCTTCGAGAAGCCCTGTATGTGCATCTCGTTGAGAATGTGGGCGACCAATTCATCCGGCCCGGCGTCGCGGTCGAAGTCCGGCAAGGTGCGGTCGCTGTTCTCGTTGGCGGGAATGCGGGCGAGATCGGCAAGGGCCGAGGCCAGCAGTTCGGGCGCGCCGAAGGCACGCGCCAGGCGCTTCTGCCAGCCGCGCGGCAGGCCGAGCGCCGCCAGCACCGCTTCGAAGACCGACTGGTCGCCAAGCGTGATGCGAAGCTCGACGGAAGGCAGCGTCAGCGACAGGAGCGCATGCGCGTCGGCGACGGAACGCGCGTCGGCCTCGGCGACGCGCGTGTCCCCCAGATCCTCGATGCCGGCCTGAAAGAACTCGTTGCCGCCCTCGCGGCGCTGGCGAAACACCTCGCCGAGATAGGCGTAGCGGCGCGGCGTGCCGGAGCGGGTTCTTATGTGGTCGAGGCAAACGGGAATGGTGAATTCCGGGCGCAGGCAGAGCGTCTCGCCCGTCTCGCTCTCGGTCAGAAAGATGCGGCGGCGCAGATCCTCGCCCGCCATGTCGAGGAACGGATCGGCCGGCTGCAGCACGGCGACCTCGACGCGGGTCGCGCCGCGCGCGGCGAAGAGCTTTTCGATGTCGGCGGCGATTGCGGGCGGAGTCATGGCGTCGTGCACCCGGCGAAAGCCACTGGCAGCCGGCCTCGCGCCTGACGTTGCCCCCCTCTGGCCTGCCGGCCATCTCCCCCACGAGGGGGGAGATCAGTCTCGTCAAGGCCTCGCCACGTTTCGGAGACGTTGCAAGTTGGCGGCAACGGCGAGGAGCTTGATCTCCCCCCTCGTGGGGGAGATGGCCGGCAGGCCAGAGGGGGGCGCGACAGAGCGCGACCTCTACTGTCCACCTGCCCGCTCCGCCTTCTGCGCGTCCAGAATGCGCCGCACGGTTTCCACCAGCTCGCTTTCCGGCACCGTGACCTGGCCGGGGCGGGCTTCCTTGTATTCGGCGTTACCGGCGATGGAGGCGGCGAGTTCAGCCCCGACGACCATATCCTTGATCTGGACCATCGGGCGCGGCGTGCCGGCGTCGTCCACCGCGTTGCGCTCGTCGCCGCCCTGGATGACGACGACGGGCGCGCCTCTGCGGTCGGCATATTTCATCTGCGGCTTCATGCCGGAGCCGCCGAGATACATTTCGGCGCGAATGTCTGCCTGGCGCAGCGAAGCTACCATCTTCTGGTAGCGGCCGAGGCTGTCCGTGTCGCGGTCCATGACCAGCACGACCACGGGACCAATGACATCCGACGTGTCGAGCTTTCCCAGGTTCTTCAGGGCCGTCATCAGGCGCGAAACGCCGATGGAAAAGCCCGTCGCCGGCACCGGCTCGCCACGGAAGCGCGAGACCAGCCCGTCATAGCGCCCGCCGCCGCCGACCGAGCCGAAGCGCACGATCTGGCCGTCCTCGTTGGGGATTTCGGCCAGAAGCTCGGCCTCGTAGACCGGGCCGGTGTAGTATTCCAGGCCGCGGACGACAGAGGGGTCGATGGAGATTCTCCTCGTGTCATAGCCAGAACTTTGCACCAGTTTAGAAATCTGCTGGAGTTCTTCCATTCCAGCTCTGAAGGCGGGATTGACTACGAATTTCGACAACGCCGCAGTTCTAAACGTAAACTCGTTGGTCCAATCGATAAGTTCGTCTATTTCGCGAGCTTCAAGCAGTTCCATAACTGCGTCTATCTCAACGTCAGAAAGGCCCGAGCCTTTAGTGAAATCACCTTCCCCTTCACGACCACCATCCCAACGGCCAAGTCCCAGAAGCAAACGGACTCCATCCGATCCGAATTTGTCGAACTTATCGACTGCCCTGAGTACGCTTAGCCGCCTGAGGGTGTCCTTTTCGCCGCCAAGCCCGATGGCCTCCAGCAAACCGTCCCAAACCTTCCGGTTGTTGACGCGGATGACGTAGTCGCCGCGCGCGATGCCGAGCGCTTCCATGACGTCGGCCATCATCATCGCCATTTCGGCGTCGGCCGCTACGCCCGGCGTGCCCACCGTGTCAGCATCGAACTGCATGAACTGGCGAAAGCGGCCGGGGCCGGGCTTTTCGTTGCGAAAGACCCAGCCGGAGCGGTAGCTGCGATAGGGCTTTGGCAGGCGTTCATAATTTTCCGCGACGAAGCGGGCCATTGGCGCGGTGAGGTCGTAGCGCAGCGACAGCCACTGCTCGTCGTCGTCCTGGAAGGAAAACACGCCCTCGTTCGGCCGGTCCTGGTCGGGCAGGAATTTGCCCAGCGCATCGGTGTATTCGATCAGCGGCTGGTCGACCGGCTCGAAGCCGTAGAGTTCGTAGACCGCGCGGATTTTTGCCATCATCTTCTCGACGGCGCGGATGTCGTCGGCGTTGCGGTCGACAAATCCGCGCGGCAGGCGCGCCTTCGTCTTTTCGGATTTCTCGGCCATGGACTTTTGGTCTTTTCTGCAGCTCTCGGGAGGTGGGCGTGTCCTAGACGAAGTGTCGTGGAGCGGCAAGGGTTGGGGATGCCTGGTCACTACAGGCAACGCCGGGCGGGCCGCGCAGAGAGACCGCCGCGCAGCCGACCGGATCCACCATTCTAAATTACCCAAGGAAGTCGGTGTCACGACGTGTCGTTTGGCGTGCGCGTCCAGCCGCTGCAGGTCGTGAGGACTGGGCGTGATGCCAGGCGGCATGTCGCGCGATCCATGCCGGCATGGCAGCCGTCGGCACCGCTTGCCATACGCATGAGTGCGCCAAGCATCGCCGCGAGCAGCCGGAAACGCCAGGCAAGCCACGCGGCATCGACAGGGCGGTTGTGCGGCTCCCACTCTTCGTCGAAATATGGCCACGTCGCCTTGGTCGCGTCGATGACAAAGTCATGCGCCACCGTCTCGGCCCATCGCAGGATGGCGAGAACGATAAACCGGATGGGAAACGCCATGCCGCCGGCGCGCTCTGCCAGGACGGCGAGCGCGACGAGCATCGCCGCGATGCGGCTCAGAGCCCGAAAGTCCCATCCTGCTGCGTTCATGCCGGGCCTCCCTGTGACCTCAGGCTATTATCGCAGAGGTCGCCGGGGTGGGGGATGGATTGCGCCCTGAAATCCTCGAAGCTGTTGATTTTGTTGGAGGTGGGCCGGATGGCTATGCACGCGAATGGGTTCGTTCGTGCCCATCGACAGGTCCACGGGACCTGTCGATTTGCCTTTCAGGCAAACCTCAATGGATCGTCCATCGACCCGAAATTGTCCCCGACACTGGCACCGAATTTGGAGAAGACGCACAAACCGGGCAACCGAACAATCCAAATCGTGTAGTGTGGTTGAATCCCTTCATCTTCCATTAACCATTTTGTCGCCGACGGCGAAATCAATCCCCGGCGGCGCCATCATGCTGCCCAGATTCGAACAGGATTCGAAACTATTCCGAAACAGTGCGCAGGTGGCGCGGCATAGAGCCGATACCGGCCGGCGCCATGAAGGCGCACGGAATGAATGAAGCAGGCACGACCATGACCAGCCTCGTGAAGAACAATACCGGATTGCAGACCGCCGAGCGCGGCATCGGCGAAGCGGCGCGCGCGCCGATCGGCTTCGCCGCCGTCGCGGCGCCGGCCGTCAAGCAGGCGGACCAGTTGCGCCGCGCGCTGCTGACGATGCTCCTGGTGCTCTATCCGGCCATGGCGACCGCCGCCGTGGTGATCGCGGCGCTGGTGTTTTCGGGCGCGCACCGGATCGTCTGAGCTTGCAGGGCTGTCCCTGCCGGACGCCGCAGCCGAGTGATCTACCCCCCTCTGGCCTGCCGGCCATCTCCCCCTCAAGGGGGGAGATCAGTCTCGTAGCCCTCGCAGCGCTTCCTGCGACATCAGCGGTCGCATGGAGACGAGGGAGCGAGTGATCTCCCCCCTTGAGGGGGAGATGGCCGGCAGGTCAGGGGGGGGTGCCTGGCACAGTTTCTAACTCAGCCTTTCATCGCCGGCCTTTTGAACGCCTTGCGTTCGCGCTCGATTTCGGCGCGGCAGGCGCAGCCTTCGATGTGGTCGTTGACCAAGCCCATGGCCTGCATGAAGGCGTAGATCGTCGTCGGGCCGACGAAGCTCCAGCCGCGCTTCTTCAACTGCTTCGAGATGAGCGTCGAGATTTCGGTCTTGGGCATGGCGCGCAACGCGTCGATGTCGACGACGGCCGGGCGCTGGTGCTGGCCGGGCTCGAACGACCAGAAGAAGGCGGCGAGCGAGCCGGCCTCCTCGACGAGTTCGATGGCGCGCTGGGCGTTGTTGATGGTGGAGGCGATCTTACCGCGATGGCGCACGATGCCGGCGTCGCCCAGCAGGCGCTCGACGTCCCTTTCGGTGAAGGCGGCCACCGCGCGGTACTCGAAATTGGCGAAGCCGGCGCGAAAATTCTCACGCTTGCGCAGGATGGTCAGCCATGACAGGCCGGACTGAAAACCTTCGAGGCAGATCTTTTCAAAAAGGCGTCGGTCGTCGTCGACCGGGCGGCCCCATTCGTGGTCGTGATAGTGCTGGTAGTCGGGCAGGTCGCCGGCCCAGAAGCAGCGCGTGACGCCGTCGGAACCCTGTTTCAAGCCGGTCATGCGATCTCTCCCGATGGCCCGTGACGTGGTTAACCCGCATGCCGGGCGATTCAGGGCGCCTTTACCAGATTCCTGAACGGCACGGTAACCACACCGTAAGCTTTACGGCATGCGGGGCATTTTACGCATTCCGATTCACCTTTCCGATGGGCTCTTGGCGCAGCATAGTGTTCGAACCGGGCGCCAATGGCTGCCCGACCGATCGACTTGTGCAAAGAGTATGCGTGTCATGAAGAGTATGATCGTCCTTTTGACGGCGGCCGCCCTGTGCGGCGTAATCGCGGCGCCCGCTTCGTCCGCCGAACGCTATCGCCAACGCCCGCCCGTGGTGGTGAGCCCCGATCTTTCCGCACCCTGGGTGATCCAGCTCGACCGCGACAGCGGTCGCAAGGTTCAGCGCAAGGCGCGCCGTGACGATCGCCTGGCCAATCCGGCCACCGTCCAGGTGCAGCCCCAGCGGCGCACCAAGCCGGCCGGCACGGGCATCTTCAGCCTGTTCCAGGTCGAGGTAGGCCCCGGCGAAGAGCAGCAGCCGCGCCGCCGCAAGGTCAGGCGCCAGCCCGACACGCTCAGCGTCATGCCGCAGGATACGGTGCGTACCTCGGCGCTCGCGGCACCGCGCAAGAAGGATGTGCAGCCGCAGATCGACCCGATCTACCTGCCGCAGGAGGTCTCTTATGACGGCGTCGGCCAGCCCGGCGACATCGTGATCGACAGCAGCGACAAGTTTCTCTACCTCGTCCAGGTGGGCGGTACGGCGCGGCGCTACGGCGTCGGCGTCGGCAAGGAAGGCATGGGCTGGACCGGCACGGAGACGGTGACGGACAAGAAGGTGTGGCCGACCTGGCGCCCGCCGGCCGAAATGATCGTGCGTGAACGCCAGAAGGGCCGCATCCTGCCCGCGATGATGGAGGGCGGGCCGGCCAATCCGCTCGGCGCGCGCGCGCTCTATCTCGGCAGCACGCTCTACCGCATCCACGGCACCAACGCGCCCTGGACGATCGGCACCAATGTCTCGTCGGGCTGCATCAGGTTGCGCAACGAGGACGTCGTCGACCTCTACGAGCGGGTCAGTGTCGGCACCAAGGTCATCGTCATGTAAATCGCAAATAACGGGGACGGGCCGGCACGGGGGTGCGGTCCAGTCGGCGGGGGCAGCGCGGATCAAGCGCTGCCCTTTTGCTTTGTGGGGGGCTACACAACGCTATTGCCCCTTGAGGGGATAAGGGGTGGCGGTCGACAATGCGACCGGCGTCATCCCGGAAGTGCGTTGTCGCGAAGCGTCAACGTACTATCCGGGACCCATTCCACAGCACTTCGCGCCACTTCCGCCGACTTGCGAAACCGATCATTCTGCCGAGACCATGCCCAGCTATGTATACATTCTCGCATCGAAGAAAAACGGCACACTCTACACAGGTGTGACGGCCGATCTCGGTCGCCGGGTTTTTGAACACAAGCAGCGGTCCGGACAAGGCTTTACCGCGAAATATGGCGCAGTTCGGCTGGTCTGGTATCAGGAATACATGGACATTGCTGACGCGATCGTTGCCGAGAAGCGTATCAAGAAATGGCGGCGCGCTTGGAAGATCACACTGATCGAGGACATGAACCCGGGGTGGAACGAATTGTACGGCGGCATGGGCTGGGATGAGTGAAACATCAAGTCGACGTCACGGAATGGGTCCCGGATACCGGGCCTGAGCTTCGCTCAACCCCGGTTCCGGGATGACGCCGTCTGGTCGTGCCAGCAGCATCCTCGCGCAGTCGATCACTCCGCCGCGACCGTCACCACAGCCGGGCGCTCCGGCACGCCGTCAGGGCGGGGGCCGCCATAGGCCCAGTCGAGCAGGCGCACCGTATGCACGATCGGCATGTTCGCGCGCTCGGCAATCTGCGTGATGCAGCCGATGTTGCCGGTGGCGATGACGTCGGCGCCGGTGGCAGCGAGGTTCTTCACCTTGCGCTCGCGCAGCGTGGCGGAGATTTCCGGCTGCATGATGTTGTACGTTCCGGCCGAGCCGCAGCACAGATGGCCCTCGCGCGGGTCGCGCACCGTGAAGCCCGCTCTGGCCAGAAGCTCCTTGGGCTCGCGGGTGATTTTCTGGCCGTGCTGCATGGAACAGGCGGAGTGGTAGGCGACCGCGATGCCTGGCCGGACCGTCGGCTCCGGCAGGTCGAGCGTGGCGAGATATTCGGTGACGTCCTTCGCCAGCGCGGCCACGCGCGCGGCCTTGTCGGCATAGGCCGGATCGAGCCGCAGCATGAAACCGTAGTCCTTGATGGTGGTGCCGCAGCCGGACGCGGTGATGATGATGGCGTCGAGGCCGCCGCGCTCGATCTCGGCGGTCCAGGCGTCGACATTGCGCCGGGCGGACGCCAGCGCCGCGGCCTCCTTGCCCATGTGGTGGACCAGCGCGCCGCAGCAGCCCTCCCCCCTTGGCACGACGACCTCAATGCCGAGCCGCGTCAAGAGGCCGATCGCCGCCTCGTTGATGCCGGGCTCGAGCACCGGCTGCGCGCAGCCGGTGAGGATGGCGACGCGGCCGCGCCGCGGGGCGCTGGCGGCATGGCTGCCGGGACGCGCGAAGGGCGACGGCGGCGCGACCGTACTGGGTGCGAGTTTCAGCATCGCGGTGACGGGCTTCAGCGCCGGATAGCTCGCGATGATCTCGGAAAAGGGCCGCGCCAGCTTGGTCATCTTCAGCGCCAGGCGAAACCGCGTCGGCGACGGCAGGACGAAGGCGAGCAGCGCGCGGATCAGCCGCTCGGGCAGCGGGCGCGTATAGGTCTGCTCGATATGGGCGCGGGCATGGTCGACCAGATGCATGTAGTTCACGCCCGACGGGCAGGTGGTCATGCAGGCGAGGCAGGACAGGCAGCGGTCGATGTGCTTGACGGTCTCGGCGTCGGCGGCGCGGCCATTCTCCAGCATGTCCTTGATGAGGTAGATTCTTCCGCGCGGCGAATCCAGCTCGTTGCCGAGCGTGACATAGGTCGGGCAGGTGGCCGTGCAGAAGCCGCAATGCACGCATTTGCGCAGGATCTTTTCGGATTCCGCGACATGCGGATCGGCAAGCTGGGCTGGGGTGAAGGTTGTTTGCATGCTGTCCTAAGCCCGGCTTGAGGGCGTTTCGAAACGAACGACAAAGGCGCCGGTCGTCGGCAGATCCGGCGACGCAAGAACCCGTGCCATATCTTCGATGTGTTGCAACAGAACCGCCACCCGCTGGGTAGGCAGAACCGCTATCAATATCGGTGACTTGGTGAGATTCTGTTGGTACGCCAAATTCTTGTCGCAAGTCAGGAGACAGTCGTATCCAGCCTCGCGGATTTTCGAGAGCAGCTGACCGTTCTTGGTGCCCTTCCATCGGTTCGGGAAGGGAGCGACGCTACAACCCGCCGCGCGCAATGCCGTCGCCACATCGCGCGACACCGACTCATCAAGAACAATCTTCAAGCGGCCCTCGGGAAATGCCGCTTGACCTCGTCAGACATGAGCTTCAGGACGGCCTCGACTTGCATGCGCTCCACCGTCGGAAAGTTATCGACGAACTCCTCGATCGACATGCCATCGGCCATATTGTCGAACAAGACATCGACCGGAACGCGCGTGCCCTTGAACACCACTGCGCCGGAGACGATTTCGGGATCCGAGCTCAGCACATCCGTAATCTTCATTACAGCCTCCATCGCGGAACAGAGTTCATCCTACCCCATCCTTCCCGGGTTCAGTATCCCCTTCGGGTCGAACTGTGCCTTCAGCCGCGCCGACAGGGCCGCGAGCAGCGGCGGCTGGGGCTCGAAGACCGGCACCGCCTTGCGCTCGGCGGCGCTTGCCCGCACCAGCATGGCGTGGCCGCCGCCACAGCTGCGCAGCACGCGGCGGACGAGTTCGTGTTCGGCGGCGTGTTCCAGGCGCAGCCAGACCAGCCCGCCCTGCCAGTCGTAGTAGGCGTCGACGGCCGCCTCCATGCGCAGGCCGAGCACGAAGCGATGGGCCTGCGACGGCGTCAGCGAAACTCGCCAGACGGGCCTTTCCGTGCCGTCGGCAAAGGGGATGCAATCGCGGAGGTCGCGCCAGATCTTTCGCGAGGTCTCGCCCGAAATCGCGTCGATCGTGCGGCCTGCACCGAGCAACTCCGTGAGCTTGCCGGCGCGGTAGTCGACCGACGGGCCAAAGCCTTCGAGGCGAAGCAGCGTCGCGGCGCCCTTGCCCAGCACGCCGGCGCCGACGAGATGCGCCACGGTCTCCGGCAGGTGGGCCGCGCCCGACGCCTCCGCCGGCGAGCCCATGGCCAGCGCCATGGCCGAAGCTGCCGCGTCATCAAGCAGGCCGCGCAACACCACGGTGGTGGTGTGTTCGGCGGCCGGCAGGACCTTGAAGGTGACGTCGGTCAGGACGGCGAGCGTGCCCCAGGAACCGGCCATCATTTTCGACAGATCGTAACCGGTGACGTTCTTGACGACCCGCCCGCCCGACTTGAAGGCCTCGCCGCGTCCCGACACGGCGTTGACGCCAAGGATGTGATCGCGCGCAGCTCCCGCCTTGAGGCGCCGGGGGCCGGCGAGGTTTGCCGCGAGCACCCCGCCGATGGTGCCCAGGCCGCGCTGTCTGGCGCCGAAGAGCGGGCCGTAGTCGAGCGGCTCGAAGGCGAACTCCTGGCCAGATTTGGCCAACAGAGCCTCGATCTCGGCGATCGGCGTGCCGGCGCGGGCCGACAGCACGAGTTCGTCGGGCTCATAGAGCGTGACTCCCGAGAGTTTCGACAGGTCAAGCATGTGCGAGGACGCCACCGGCCGGCCGATGCCGCGCTTCGATCCGCGCCCGACAATTTCGAGCGACGCATCGCTGGCCGCCGCCCAGCTGACGGTGGAGAGCACCTCGGCGGGGTTGGTGGGCTTGAAGGTGGTCATGGGAGATCGACCGCGGCACCTCGAGGCGCAGAGTTTGAGCCGGACCGATTTCCCAGGCCAGACTCGGGCTCCTGCGCAGGAGGCAGTGCTTTGTCTGCTAATCTACGGGCTGATGCGTGTTCCTGCCCACCGGTCACTGGAACATTCCGTGCGCCAGAACTTGATAACCCCAAGCGCGATCCGCCTCACTGACTTTAGTTGATTTGAGATTTCGCCGGCCCAATTCGGTTGGAACAAGTCTTGTAGAGTTTTCCCAGCCATAGTTCGATCGCACACGTTCCATGCGCAAGTATTCATGACCTACAAGCCAACGCATGTCGGGCGTGTAGGGTGGCCGGCCGCGCCGACCGACGTAAAAGCCAAACTCTTGGTAGAATTCATCAATCAGGAAGAGAAGCGCCATACGTCGTCGCTTTGCCGGTGGTGATACCAGCGGAATAGGCAAAGTGTTCTTCATCGTCACGATTTCATTTTGGCGAGACCGAAACCGTCGCCATTGCAGTCGCGCTTCTTCGTGTCCTGCCAAAGCTGCCATGTATCTGATGTCGTTCAGTTGCTGCTTCGTGCGCATCAAAACCTCGGGATCTCCGGGAACGGCACGCGGCCGTTGTGGATGTGCATGCGGCCGAGTTCGGCGCAGCGGCGCAACTGCGGAAAGACCTTCCCGGGATTGAGCAGATGGTTGGGGTCGAAGGCGCATTTGAGCCGCATCTGGTGGTCGAGATCGGTCTCGTTGAACATTTCGCCCATCAGGTCGCGCTTCTCGACGCCGACGCCATGCTCGCCCGTCAGCACGCCGCCGACCGCCACGCAGAGACGCAATATGTCGGCGCCAAAGCTTTCGGCCTTTTCCAGTTCGCCCGGCGTGTTGGCATCGTAGAGGATGAGCGGATGCAGATTGCCGTCGCCGGCGTGGAAAACGTTGGCGACGCGCAGGCCGTATCTTGCCGAGAGCTCGCGCATGCCGGCGAGCACTTTCGGCAGCTGCTTGCGCGGAATGGTGCCGTCCATGCAGTAGTAGTCGGGCGAGATGCGGCCGACGGCGGGAAAGGCAGCCTTGCGGCCGGCCCAGAAGCTCAGGCGCTCGCGGTCGGAGGTGGAGATGCGGCAGGTGGTGGCGCCGTTGCGGCTGGCGATGGTCTCGACCTCCCCGATGAGATGATCGACCTCGACGCCCGGACCGTCGAGTTCCACGATCAGCAGTGCCTCGCATTCCAGCGGATAGCCAGCATGGACAAAATCCTCGGCCGCCTGGATCGCCAACCTGTCCATCATCTCCATGCCGCCCGGGATGATGCCGGCGCCGATGATGTCGGCGACGCACTGGCCGGCCGCCTCGCTGGTGGGAAAGCCGATGAGCAGCGCGCGCGCCGTCTCCGGCTTGCGCAGGACCCGCACCACAACCTCCGTGACGACGCCGAGCAGGCCCTCCGAGCCGGTCATGACGCCAAGCAGGTCATAGCCTTCGCTGTCGAGGTGCTTGCCGCCGAGCCGGACGACGTCGCCATTCATCAGCACCATCTCGATGCCCAGCACGTTGTTGGCGGTCAGGCCGTATTTCAGGCAGTGCACGCCACCGGAGTTTTCCGCGACATTGCCGCCAATGGAACAGGCGATCTGCGAGGATGGGTCGGGCGCGTAGTAGAAGCCGTCCTCCTCGACGGCGGTGGTGATGCCGAGATTGGTGACGCCGGGCTGGGCGACGACGACGCGGTTGAGAAGATCGATCTCGACGATCTTGTTGAAGCGGCTCATGACCAGCAGGACCGCGTCTTCCAGCGGCAGTGCGCCACCTGACAGAGAGGTTCCGGAACCGCGCGGCACGACACGGATGTTGCGGTCATTGCAGTATTTCAGGATGCGCGACACCTGCGCCGTGGTGTGCGGCAGCACCACCACGAGGGGAAGCTGTCGATAGGCCGTGAGCCCGTCGCTTTCGAAGACGCGCATTTCGGCTACCGTATCGACCACGCCCTCGCCCGGCACGATGATGCGCATGTCGGCGACGATCTCATCGCGCTTGCGCATCGTCTCCGCGTCTGGCTTGGGCATGACGAGCCCGGACATGGCAATGCTCCTCGACCAGTGACTGGTCATATCTCTTTACCAGTGACGCGGCCGCTCTGCAAACCGCGGCATCTTGCCTACATCTCGGGCGACACGTCGGGACTGTCCTTGTGCGACCGCCTGATGCGGCGGACGGCCCACCAGACGGCAAGGATCACGACAGGCACCGAGGCGCCCGTGACGATCTCGGGAGACACCGCGTGATCAAGGATCGTCACACCCTTGGCGAGGTAGCCGATGAGGCCGACCACGTAGTAGGACACAGCGGCGACCGACAGGCCTTCCACCGTCTGCTGAAGGCGCAGCTGCAGCCGCGCGCGGTTGTTCATGGAGGCCAGCAGGTCGCGATTCTGCTGTTCGACCTCGACGTCCACCCAGGTCCGCAGCAAGGTGGTGGCGCGGGTGAGCTTTTCCGACAGGTTTGCCTGGCGCTCCTCGACGGACCGGCAGGTGCGCATGGCGGGCGCGACGCGGCGCTTGAGGAAGCCCGTCCAGGTCTCGTAGCCGGTCACCGCCTCCTCCTGCAGGACGTCAAGCCGTTCCTGGACGATGCCGTCATAGGCGCGGCTGGCGCCGAAGCGGTAGAGGCTGGAGGCGGCGTCTGCCTCCAGCTCGGCGGCGAGTTCGGTCAGTTCGGACAGAAGCTCCTGGCTGTTGCGGCGCTCGCTCGCCTTCATCTCGCGGGTGATGTCGGCAAGCCGGTCCTCGATGCGGCGCACGCGCGCCGACAGCGACTGGGCCAGCGGCAGGCCGAGCATGGCAAGGATGCGGTAGGTCTCGATTTCCAGCAGCCGCTGCGCCAGCGCGCCGGTCCGCGACGGTGAGAGGCCGCGGTCCAGGATGAGGATGCGGGTGAGGCCATCGCCGTCCTGGCGGAAATCGGTGACGATGGCCGCCTTGCCGGCCTCGACCAGCGAATAGCACAGGCTGTTGTCGTCGAAGCCCGCGATCAGTTTCTCGCTGGCCGGCGTCCATTTGCGGATCTCCAGCCGGATGCCCGAGATGACGGTGCCGGGAGGGCTGAAACCGTTGCCGAAGGGCGAATCCTCGCCGGCGCGGCTCGCCTGGTCGAGCGGGCCTTCCCAGAGATAGGTCGAGAACTCGGTGTGCCGCTCCCAGCGCAGTGAGCCCTGCCCCCATTTCATCGAATGATGGCGCGCCTGGCGATCCGGCGCGGCGATGCCCAGACGGCGCGACAGTTCGGACAGCACCGCCTGGTCTACCCCGGCGCCGGCCTCGGTCATGAACGACATCTGGATGAGAACCCGCGGCTGGCTGATCAGCGGGTGTGGCCTTGCATGAACCTCGCCCAGCGCGCCGGGACGACCGGCATGGGCCGGAAAGCCCAGAACACTGCCGGTTGACAGCGATTCGGCAGATGGCCCTGAACTCTGCGACGACATGAAGTCCCTCTGCGTCCGATCCGGTCGACTTGCCGCACGGGCGCGCCACTTGTGCAATATGACCATATTGCGGGCCGCGCAAATGCCAAATCGCCGGTATTTCGCCGATCCCGTGGAGGGCGCGCCTGGTGGCCAATACGCATGTGACCGCGCAATTGGATCATAAAATTGACCAGTTGCCCCACTGGGACTATGCCTGTCGAAAAGCGCGGGCGCAAAAGGCAGGGGCGTGGGCGAGATATTTTCCCGGATAGAGCATTCGCGCACCGCCGACGAGGTGGTGAGCCAGGTCGAGAGCCTGATCCTGGAGGGCGTGCTGCGCGCCGGGGACCGTCTGCCCGGCGAGCGCGAGTTGTCGCGCCAGTTCGACGTGTCGCGGCCGATCCTGCGCGACGCGCTCAAGGTGCTGGACACGCGCGGACTGATCGTCACCAAGCATGGCGGCGGCACCCATGTCGCCGACGTGATCGGCCAGGTCTTCACCAAGCCGGTGCTGGACCTGATCGCCAACCACCGCAAGGCGTCGGTCGACTATCTGGAATACCGCCGCGAGATGGAGGGGATTTCGGCGGAATATGCGGCGCGGCGCATCACCGACGCCGATCGTGCGCTGCTCGACCGCATCATGGAGCGGATGAGTGCCGCCCATGAGCGGGCGGATTTCGAGGAAGAAGCCGAGATCGACGTCGAGTTCCACCATGCGATCGGCGAATGCGCGCACAATGTCATCCTTTTGCACACGCTGCGTTCCTGCTATCGGCTGCTGTCGGACGGGGTGTTCCAGAACCGGCTGCTGGTTTTCATGCTGCCGGGTGCGCGTGACAAGCTCCTGTCGCAGCATCGCGCCATCCATGCGGCGGTCACGGGCGGCGATCCGTCCGCGGCGCGCAAAGCCGCGATGGACCACATCACATTCGTCGAACAGTCGATGGTGCAGGCCGAGCGTACCGACGACTGGCAACGCGTTTCGAAGCTGCGGCTGACGCAGCGCTCACGCGCCGGCGACACGACTTGAACGAGACAGGATTCGGGGGACCCCATGACGGCGCCACAAGACAGAAAGCCCCTGCGCGGCAATCCGATGTCGATCCTCTCGATCGATGACCTGAAGAACCTTGCCCGCAAGCGCGTGCCGAAGATGTTCTTTGACTATGTCGATTCGGGCGCCTGGACGGAGGGCACCTATCGCGCCAACGAAGCGGACTTCGCCGACATCAAGCTGCGCCAGCGCGTGCTGGTCGACATGAGCGACCGGACGCTGGCGTCGAGCATGATCGGACAGCCGGTGTCCATGCCGGTGGCGCTGGCGCCGACCGGCATGACCGGCATGCAGCATCCGGACGGCGAGATGCTGGCCGCGCAGGCGGCCGAGGAATTCGGCGTGCCGTTCACGCTGTCGACGATGAGCATCTGCTCGATCGAGGATGTGGCTTCGGCGACCACGAAGCCGTTCTGGTTCCAGCTCTATGTGCTGCGCGACAAGGATTTCGTCGGCGCGCTGATCGACAGGGCCAAGGCGGCAAAATGCTCGGCGCTGGTGCTGACGGTCGACCTGCAGATTCTGGGCCAGCGCCACAAGGATCTGCGCAACGGCCTGTCGGCGCCGCCGCGTTTCACGCCAAAACACATCTGGCAGGTTGCGACGCGGCCACGCTGGTGTGCTGCCATGCTCGGAACCAAACGGCGCACCTTCGGCAACATTGTCGGCCATGCCAAGGGGGTGAGCGATCTTGCATCGGTGTCGTCGTGGACGACGGAGCAGTTCGACACAAAGCTGTCGTGGAACGACGTCGCATGGATCAAGGAGCGCTGGGGCGGCAAGCTCATCCTGAAGGGGATACTCGACAAGGAGGACGCGATCCTGGCGGCCAAGACCGGGGCGGACGCGATCATCGTATCCAACCATGGCGGGCGCCAGCTCGACGGCGCGCCGTCGTCGATCTCGGTGCTGGAAGAGATCGTCGACGCGGTCGGCGACCGGATCGAGGTGCATCTGGACGGCGGCATACGGTCGGGGCAGGACGTGCTGAAGGCGCTGTGCCTTGGCGCCAAGGGCACCTATATCGGCCGGCCGTTTCTCTATGGCCTGGGGGCGATGGGCAAGGACGGGGTGACCAAGGCGCTGGAAATCATCCAGAAGGAGATGGACGTGACACTCGCGCTCTGCGGCAAGCGCGACATCAAGGATGTCGGGCGCGACATGCTGCGGCGCTGAGCGAACGGGCCATGGAGCATTCACCGCGCATGGGCAACGGCATCCACTATCTAGACGCGCGCGGGCCGGAGGGATTGCGGATCTATGCGATCGGCGACGTGCATGGGCGGCTCGACCTGCTCGGAGCCCTGCATGCGCGCATCGCCGAGGAGATCGACGCGGATCGGCCGGACGACTGGCGCATCATCCATCTCGGCGATTATTGCGACCGCGGGCCGGATTCGCGCGGCGTGCTGGAGTTTCTGGTGAGGGCGACGGCACACGACCCGCGCACGATGGCGCTCGTCGGCAACCATGACATCGGGTTTCTCGACTTTCTGGATGCGCCGGACCAGCGCTCGCTTTTTGCCCGTTTCGGCGGCCTGCAGACCTGCGGATCCTATGGTGTCGCGCTCGACATTTCGAGCAGGGATTCGGTGATGCAGAGCCATGCAGTGCTGATGAAGGCCGTGCCGCAAAGCCATGTCGATTTCATGCGCAGCCGCGGCTTCTCGCTCTCGTTCGGCGACTTCTTCTTCTGCCATGCCGGGATCAGGCCGCAGGTGGCGCTGGACAAGCAGGTGCCGGAAGACCTGATGTGGATCCGCCGCGACTTTCTCGATTATGACGGGCTGCATCCGAAGGTGATCGTGCACGGCCATACGATTTCGCCGGCCGCCGAACTGATGCCAAACCGCGTCAATGTCGACACGGGCGCCTATGCGTCGGGTGAACTCACGGCCTTCGTCGTGGAGGGTGCAAGCAAGCGGATTCTGTCCGTGGCGGCGGGCAATCCAGCCGGAAGGGATTGATCCGGCCGAACGTTTGCGGACTACCGCATTGCTCTGCGCTGTTTCTTCCCGGACACGAGCGCGGTTGCGTCGGCCACGCATGTAGGACGGCCGAGCAGATAGCCCTGACCATAATGGATGCCGAGCGCCTTGAGCGTCTGGAGTTCGACTTCCGTCTCGATGCCTTCCGCGACGAGTTCGGCGCCCGTTTCGCGCGCAAAGAAGATCAGGGCCGAGGCAAGCGCGCGTCGCGCCGCGTCGCTGTCGATGCTGCGCGTCAGGGTCATGTCCAGCTTGATCATGTCCGGCTTGAGCATGATGATGTGCTGGAACGAGGCGTAGCCAGCGCCCGCATCGTCGACCGCGAGCGCCATGCCCTGCTCGCGCAGCGGCGCCAGGACCGATGTGAGCGTCTCGTAGGCCTCGATGCGCGCATTCTCGGTAATCTCGAGGATCAGGCGTTTCAGCAGGACGTTGGAGAGAGATTCTGCAAAGCGAGGATCGAGCGCGGCTTCGGGCGAAGCGTTGATCGACAAGCGAACGGGAAGCGGGATCACTGCCAGGACGTCCAGCGCATGCCGAAGAACAGCAAGCTCAAGCTCGACGCGCATGCCGACTTCGGCCGCTTCGGCAAACCAGACGTCGGGCGTGCGCGCCATCGGCCCGCCGAAACGCACCAGACTCTCGAGGGCTTTCGGCGTCTTGCGCAGGAAGGACCAGATCGGCTGGAGGTGGATGGCGAAATCCGACGAGGCGAGCATCGCCTCGATTCGCTCGCGCTTGGCTGTCAGTTCGCGCGTCGCTGTCGTCTCGATACCGATCTGGCGCGCCGCGATGTCGGCGAATGCCTTGGTGACCTCCAGGTCGCGATCGTTGAACGAACGGTTGGGCTCGAAACCAAAACAGCAGAACATGCCGTAGAACGAGCCATCGGGACGCGAGATCGGCACGCTGACATGGGCCCCGATGGGAAGAGCCCGCGTGATCGGCAGTTCCGAGGCGAGCGGGAACTCGCCGGTGTCCGACATCAGTTCCGGTAGCCGGCCTTCGCGGATGTGACGGCAATAGACGTCACTCAGCGAGTGGACGTCTCCGACCTTGAGAAGGTGTTCGTGGCCCGGCGCATCCACGCTGCGGAACACTGCGGTGTCGCCGACGAATTCGGAGACATAGGCGGCGTCGAGCTTGAGGTGTTCGCGGATGGCGGCAAGCGTCATGCCGACCGTATCATGGGCGCGATCCAGATCGCGGCCCGCAGCAAGCGCCCTGAGGCGACTAAGCCGTTCCTGCATAGGAGTTCCCCTGTCCGGCCCTGCGCAATCCGCAGTCCGTGACTTTCGGCGTGGGCTGTGACGACTGTGCCGCAGGTCCTTGCCAGCTACACAGGCAACCACAAAGCTTAACGTGTCTGATGCGCTCGTGGTTCCGGCAGTACAGAAGCAAGCAAATCTCGCTTGTCCGGTCTCGATTCTTATCGTCCTGGTAAAATTTATATTTCCGCTGGCGTTCCTGCACAACAAAGAGGCAGGCTCCAACCGCACTGTGTCCGCGAGAACGAGCGCGCGGACACAACCGAACACGGACGACGCCTGGTGCGGCGAAGCCGACCTAGCGAGATTGCGGAGCCAAGGAGGTCAGTCGCTGGCGACGACGCCGTATCCGTCGACGACGCGGTGATCGCCGGCGTCGGCCGAGTAGATCCCGAAACCGCACATGACGATGGCAGAGAGCATGGCGAAGAAAAGCAGTGCAGATTTCACGGTGTTCATCTCGGTTGCGGCTTTCGGCATCTGTGCATGAACACGGTTACTTTTGCGTTGCCGCCATTCAGACAATCTGGTGGATTGCGGCCCTCCCCCGGGCCGAGCGGCCGTCTTCTAGACGCTCGCGCCGGGTCGCACCAGCGGGGCTCGCGGCGCGATCCACAAGATCTGCCGCGCGTGGCATTTGTGCCACGCTTCGTCTCCCGGGTAAGCCGATGGTTACACCGTGGCGACCCAGGCACGCGCGATGGCAAGGCCGGCGGCGTCGGCGCCGGGCCCAAAGGTCGCGGCGTCCAGGTCGTGGCGCTGCGGCCAGTCGGGATGGCGCGCCGACAGATAGTCCGAGAAGGCGGCGTTCCAATCCCGCACCAGCGGGCGGTCCGCCTCGAAATGGAACTGAAAGCCGTAGGTGGCGCGGCCGATGCGAAACGCCTGGTTTTCCACCGCATCGCCGGTGGCAAGTCGCAACGCGCCCGGGGGCAGCGAGAAGGTGTCGTCGTGCCACTGGAACGGCGTGATGGCTTGCGGGACGTGACGCAGCACCGGATCGGCCGTGCCCTCGCCCGTCACGCGGACCGTCGACCAGCCGAATTCTGGCGCCGTGCCGATCATGTTCTTTCCGCCGAAGGCGCGGGCGAGCAACTGGCTGCCGAGGCAGATGCCGAGCACGGCCTTGTCGCGCGCGGAAAAATCACGCATCAGGCCGAGCAGCGCCGGGATGTAGGGGTATTCCTCGTCGGCCAGCGCATTCTGGCCGCCACCGAGCACCACGATGGCATCGTGGCCATGTGAATCTTCGGGCAGCGGGGCACCCTCATGGGCACCACGGAGGTCGATCTCGGCGCCAGCCTCGAGCAGTGCCTTGCCGACCTGGCCAAGCCCGGTATTCTGGTAGTTCTGAACGATGAGAACCCGCATTGCTTCGCGCCCGCCCCGGATCGCCGTATGGTTGGGGACGGATAACACGGAGCTCCGGCGCTTAGAAAGGTCCGAAAATGCCTCTGCAGAACCGGGTCGATCCGTTCGGCGCGGTCCACGCGGTGGCAGCGCGCGGCATGTTAACCGGCAATCGTGGCGTGATCCACGACCCGGCGACGAGGACGCTCCTGAAGCGGCGCTGGACCACGAAGGCGTGGATCATCTGCGACTGCGCCTATGGCGAGCGCAGGCGCGACGTGATGGGCCGCAACGCACAGTCAGGCAGCGCCGGCTGGACCGAACTCTTCTTCCTCGACGAGGTGACGGCACTCGCCGCCGGGCATCGGCCCTGCTTCTTCTGCCGGCGCGAAAAGGCAAAGGAGTTTGCCGACTGCTTTGGCAAGGCCTTTGGGATCGCGCGACCGAAGGTGGCCGAGATGGATGCACGCCTGCATGCCGAGAGGCTGGCAGCCGGCGGCAGTGCCGGAACGCTTGGGGATGCTGAACTCGGGATGCTGCCAGACGGCGCAATGGTGGCATCTGCCGATACGGCATGGGCGATCGCCGGCGGACTGGCGCAAAGATGGTCGTTCGCGGAGTATGGGCGTGCACGATCGGTGGCCGGCATTGGAAAGCTCCCGGTGAAGCTGATTACACCGCCGAGCACGGTCGCGGTGTTGCTGGCGGGGTATCAACCGGTGTGGCATGCCTCGGCGAGGATCAAACAGGCGAAGGCCTATTGACCGCGCTCGAATCCCGTCACAAGGGTCCCGTCCATGCGCGCCAACTACAGACTGCAGCGGATTTTCGTGCCCGACGATCTGGCGGCCGACGGCGTACTGGCAGCGGGGCCGCAACACAGCCATTACCTCGTCAACGTGCTGCGCATGGCCGAAGGCGCGGAGCTTCTTGCCTTCAACGGACGCGACGGCGAATGGCTGGCCAGGCTCGAAGCAAAGTCGAAGAAGGGCGCGACGCTGCGCCTCGTCGAACAGACCCGGCCGCAGCCGCCGCAGCCTGACCTTCACTACTGCTTCGCGCCCTTGAAGCAGGGCAGGCTCGACTACCTCGTGCAGAAGGCGGTCGAGATGGGCGCGGGCGTGCTGCAGCCCGTCATCACGCAACACACGCAGGTGGGCAAGGCCGGACCGGACAGGCTCGCCGCCAACATCACCGAGGCCGCCGAACAATGCGGCGTGCTTGCCGTGCCCGAACTCCGGCCTGCCCAGAAGCTCGACCGGCTGCTTGCGGGCTGGGACAGCACGCGCCGGCTGATCTTTTGCGACGAGGATGCGTCCACCCACAATCCGCTGCCCGCGCTGCAGGCGATTACCGAGCGCACGATCGGCCTTTTGATCGGGCCCGAGGGCGGCTTTTCCGACGACGAAAGGCGACAACTGAGGGCGCTACCCTTCGTCACCGCGATCCCGCTCGGGCCGCGCATTCTGCGCGCCGATACAGCCGCAGTCGCAGCGCTCGCGCTGGTGCAGGCAACGCTGGGGGATTGGTGACGTTGGTGCCCGCATCGACCCAGCGACAATCCGGCAGTTGCGACCGACGAATGCTTAGGCAGGCACCTTGGTTTTGAGAGGGCCAACTGCATCCATGGCGTCGACCGCCATTGGTTAGGCAGCTCACTGACTGTTCGAGCGGATTCCAGCGATCCTGCTCGCATCGAGCCGGAGGGGGTGACAGCGTGAGACTCTACCAGATCGGTCGGCTTGACGGCGTTGCCCCGCTCGGCCGGCGGCACTCCGACCGCCGATCAATTCCTGTTGACGGGGGCTCAGCAAAATTCGCTTGCCCGCCCTGCCCCAATTCGTCCATCAAGCGCGACGGTTTTCAGGCCGTCGCTGAGGAACATTAAAATGGCGCGCGACACGACGGATTTCAGGCCCATCGAAGGGATGGACGAACTCGTCGCGCATCTCGCCGAGGGCAACAAACCCAAGGACGCCTGGCGCATCGGCACCGAGCACGAGAAGTTTCCCTTCTACGTCGATGGCAACGCGCCTGTGCCTTATGGCGGGCCGCGCGGCATCCGCACGCTCCTGGAGGGCATGCAGCAGACGCTGGGCTGGGAGCCGATCCTCGACGAGGGGCGAATCATCGGGCTGGTGGAACCCACCGGCCAGGGCGCCATCAGCCTGGAACCTGGAGGACAGTTCGAGCTTTCCGGGGCGCCGGTCGAGACGATCCACCAGACCTGCCGCGAGGGCAACGCGCATCTGGCGCAACTGCGCGAAATCGCCGAGCCGCTCGGCATACGCTTCCTCGGTCTTGGCGGCAGCCCGAAATGGTCGCTTGCCGACACACCAAAGATGCCGAAATCGCGTTACGACATCATGACCCGCTACATGCCCAAGGTCGGCACCAAGGGTCTCGACATGATGTACCGCACCTGCACGATCCAGGTGAACCTCGACTTCTCGTCCGAAGCCGACATGCGCCGCAAGATGCAGGTGTCGCTGAAGCTGCAGCCGCTGTCGACGGCGCTGTTTGCCAACTCGCCCTTCACCGAAGGCAAGCCCAACGGCCTCCTGTCCTGGCGCGGCGACATCTGGACCGACACGGACAACCAGCGCTCGGGCCTGCTCGACTTCTGCTTCTCACCCGAATTCGGCTTTGCCGACTATGTCGAATGGGCGCTCGACGTGCCGATGTATTTCGTCATCCGCGAGGGGCGCTACCATGACATGACCCGCTACACGTTTCGCCAGTTCATGGCGGGAAAGGCCCGCGATGCAGTGCCGGACGGCGTGCCGAACATCGGCGACTGGGCCAACCATCTCTCGACGCTGTTTCCCGACGTGCGCCTGAAGCGCTTCCTGGAAATGCGCGGCGCCGATGGCGGTCCGTGGCGGCGTATCTGCGCACTGCCGGCCTTCTGGGTCGGGCTGCTCTACGACGAGGAGGCGCTGGATGCCGCCGAAGCGATGACGGCCGACTGGACCTACGAGGACGTGCTTGCCATGCGCAACGCCGTTCCGGCGCAAGGCATCCGCACGCCGTTCCGCACCACCGACCTGCGCGCCATCGGACGCGACGCCCTTGCCATCTCGCGGCTTGGCCTGAAGAATCGCGCGCGAAAAAACCGCGACGGGTTCGACGAGACGACGTTTCTCTCGACACTGGACGAGGTTGTGGCGCGCGGCACGACGAGCGCCGAGGAGATGCTCAACGCCTATCACCTGCGCTGGGGCGGCTCGATCGAGCCTGCGTTCATGGAATATGCGTATTGAGCGCAGGCGGTGATCGCGCCACGGTCTGGGGGACAGGTGAATACAGACGGCACGGCGGCCCGCATCTGCGTCTATACCACGATGATCGGTGGCTATGAGCGGCTGAACGAACAGCCGGTGGCGCGCGCGAGCGGCATTGCGTTCCTCTGCCTGACCGACGAGCCCGACCTCGCAAGCGCGAGCTGGACGATGCGGCGGATGCCGCCGATCTTCCCGCATGACCCGGTGCGCAGCCAACGAGAGCTGAAGCTGCGCCCGCATGTGCATCTCGCCGACTATGACGTCTCGCTCTACATCGACAACAGCGTCATCCTGAGCGCCGCGCCTGAGGAGATACTGGCACGCCATGGAGGAAGCGATTCTGGGATGGCCTTGCCCATCCACAGCGACCGCGAGAGCGTGCTGGACGAGTTTCTCGAAGTGTCGCGGCTGGCGCTCGACGACCAGACCCGCATCTTCGAGCAGCTCAACCACTACCAGATGACGCACCCGGAGGTGCTCGCCGAACGGCCGCACTGGACAGCCATCCTCCTGCGCGACCATCGCGACGAAGGGGTCCGGCGGCTCTGCGACATCTGGGCTGCCCATGTGCACCGCTACTCGAGGCGCGACCAGTTGTCCTTCAACATGGCATGTCGCCTGTCAGCGGTTGAACCCGAGGGAATCGAGATCGACGCGCAGCGCTCGTGGTTCCACGGCTGGCCGGTGGCGGAAGGCCGCGACCGCAACAAGGGACCGCGCGCGCTCGGCATCTCGCTTGCCTCGCCAGGCGCGCAACTGCGCGCGCTGGAGCTGGAGATCGCCCGTGAAAAGGCGTCGCATGTGAAGACCTTTGCCGCGCTGCAGGGCGCGCAGGCGCAGCTGGCGGCGCGGGCGTCTGCCGACAGTATGGCGGCGGCGGCGAGGGCAAGCCTGCCGCGGCGACTGGCGCGGCGGTTGCGCGCCTTGGCGGCAAGGCTGAGATAAGGCGACCGATCAGGCACGTCGGAATGCGCGTTCTCAACGGCGCACAGTTGCATTATCCTGTACGGCAAAGAAACGTCCGGGGAGGACCGCCGCCATGATGCCACTCATCGACATGCTGACCAATGCGCAGGACGGGCGCGGCATGGAACTGCTGGCGCGCCAGTTCAACCTGTCACAGCAGCAGGCCGAGCTTGCCGTCGAGGCGCTTTTGCCCGCCTTCAGCCAGGGGCTGAAGCGCAACACGTCGGACCCCTATGGGCTCGGCTCGTTCATGACCGCGATGGCGAGCGGACAGCATGGCAAGTATTTCGAGGATGCGCAGACCGCATTCTCGCCGCAAGGGGTGGCGGAGGGCAACGGCATTCTCGGCCATCTGTTCGGTTCCAAGGACCTTTCGCGGGCCGTCGCAAGCCAGGCCGCGCAGGCGACCGGGCTCGGCCAGGACATGCTCAAGCAGATGCTGCCGGTCATCGCCTCGATGATCATGGGCGGGCTGTTCAAGCAGTCGACCAACCAGTTCCAGGGCGGACAGGCGGCCAGCAATCCGCTGGGCGAGATCATCGAGCAGATGATGCGCCAGGGTGGCGGCATGATGGGCGGCGCGCCTCAGCAGAGGCAGCGTGCGCCCGAGCCTGCCGCCAACCCGTTCGACAACCCGTTCGGCAAGGTGCTGGAGGGCATGTTCGGCGGCGGTGCGCAGCAGGCGCCGGAGCCCAAGGCGCCGCCGCAGGGCCAGAACCCGTTCGGCGACAATCCGTTCGGCAAGATATTCGAGGAGATGATGGGCGGCGGGCGCCAGAGCGTACCTCAGGAAGAACCGGAACCCGCGCCGCGACAGCGCCGCACCCAAGCGCCCGACGCGCCGGCCAAGAACCCCTATGACGACATTTTCGGCAAGATGTTCGAGACCGGCGCCAAGCAGCGCGACGACTACCAGAAGGGCGTGGAGTCGATCTTCGAACAGTTTTCCAAGGGGATGGATCGGCACAGGTAGCGGCTGGACGGCATCCCTCGCCGAGGTCCGGTTACGTGCTCGTCGGCTTCATACCACAAACGAAAATGCCCGGCCCCTTTCAGGACCGGGCAAGCGGCAGGCATGTGGCGGGGAGCCATTGGGATTGGATGCCTGCGGTTCCTTCGAGGCTCCCCTTCGACTGGCCGCTGCTTTGCAGCGCCCGCTCGGGGTCGCGCCTCAGGATGAGGGGCATGGCGCAAGCGGCGAATTCATATCCCGTCGTGGCGCGCGTCGACGATGGCGCGCAGGCGCGCCGTCGGGTCGAGCCCGAAGGGGCTGGCGATGGCGACGTGGAGGTCGCCGCGGGTCAGCCCGATGTCGGACAGTTCGGCGTCGCTCATGTCGCCGAGGCGATAGAATTCGCGGCGGTTCCTCCACGTGCGATAGATCTTCGACACCGCATTGAGCCCACGCGCCAGAAGAGCCGGACGCGGTGCTGTCTGCATCGTGTCGGTGGCGAAATCCAGGGCGGTCATTGCGGTTCTCCTTCGTGAATTCAGCGATGGATTGGGCGGGATCCATTCCCGCTATGGCCAAGTCGCAACGCTTTTTCAGGCGATGACGGTGTCCCACAGGGCAATTGATTTATCCAACGAATGTTTCTAATATTTTGGATCATAATTGGTGATGGATATCCCATGAGCGCGCCGCTTGACCTCGACCAGTTGCACACCTTCATCATGATCGCCGACACCGGCAGCTTCACCCGCGCCGCCGACGAGGTGCATCGCACGCAGTCGGCAGTGTCGATGCAGATGCGCCGGCTCGAGGAGCGGATCGGCAAGCCGCTGTTCGAAAAGGAAGGCCGCAACAACAAGCTCACCGAGGAAGGCGACAGGCTGCTCTCCTATGCGCGACGGCTGATGCATCTGAACCACGAGACGCTGGCCGCCTTCGACGACACGCGGCTGGAGGGCACGATCCGCATCGGCACGCCGGACGATTATGCCGACCGTTTCCTGCCGGAGATCATGGCACGCTTTTCGCGTTCCAATCCGCGCGTCGAGATGACCGTGATCTGCGAGCCGACGCCGGGATTGGTGGAGCATCTCAAGCGCGGCAATCTTGATCTCGCGCTCGTGACGCACAGCGAGGCGCGGCCCTCGGAAGTGGTGCGCCGGGAGCCGCTGCTGTGGGTCAGTTCGGCCAACCATGCGACGCATGAGGAACTGGTTCTGCCGATGGCCTTCGGCCGGCCGACCTGCATCTGGCGGCGCGCCGCCTGCGACGTGCTGGCCGAGATGGACCGCGACTATCGCGTTTTGTTCACCAGCTTTTCGGCCACCGTCATTACCGCCGCCGTGCTGTCCGGGCTGGCGATTTCCGTCCTTCCGGAATGCGCGCTCCGGCCCGGAATGCGGGTGCTGGGCGAGGCCGACGGGTTCGGCGCGCTGCCAGACTGCAAGATCGGCCTGATCCGAGGCCACACGAGCCGGCCCGAAATCGTCGACGCGCTGGCACGCCACATCGCCGAGAGCCTCGACAACATCTCCGTGCCGCTCGGCGAGGACGCCGGCTCGTTCGATTTCTCGGCGATGAATTCGGTGCGCGGCAAGCGGCTGAAGCCCGGGCATGTATTGCCGGGCTGGTAGGCATGCGGCGCCCCCCCGTGAAGGGCAGGCAGCAAGCTGCTATGCCTTCCCTGTCAGCCAAAAGGTGGGCATCTCGCCCTTGCCCTTGATCACGACCATACCGCGGCCGACAAAGGTATAGTCGGGGCCGATGGCGGCGCGGGCGGGAAGGGAAACCTGGATGCGGCCCGGCTCGCCATGCGCTTCCATGCGCGCGGCGACATTCACCGTGTCGCCCCAGACATCATAGAACAGCTTGGTTTCGCCGATGACGCCGGCAATGGCGGGGCCGGTGTGGATGCCGATGCGCACCGCCACCTCCTCCCCCAGTTCGGCGGAGATGTCTCGCGTCGTGGCGATCATTTCGAGCGCCATGTCGGCGACGGCACACGCATGGTCCGGGCGCTGCACGGGCATGCCGCCGCCGACCATGTAGGCGTCGCCGATCGTCTTGATCTTCTCCAGACCATGTGCGTCCGCAAGGCGATCGAAGGCGAGAAAAATCCGGTTGAGGAAGGCAACGAGGCGTTCGGCCGGCATTCCCGAGGCGCGCTGCGTGAAGCCGACGATGTCGGCAAACAGGATGGTCACCTCCGGCAGCGTGTCGGCGATGATCTCGTTGGGTCTGCGTTTCAGTCGCTCGGCGATGGAGGCCGGGACAAGGTTCAGCAAGAGCTGCTCGGAGCGCTCATGCTCGGCCTCAAAGGCCTCTTCCGACCGTTCGGCCAACCGGAACGTGTAGAAGGCGGCGACCAGGTTGATGACCGCCGACATGCAGATCGCGGAGAGAAAGGTGAAGGTGGCGACGGTCTCGGACATTTCCATGTAGGCCGAACGACGCGGGAACAGCAGCTCGATGGCGAGAAAGACGAGGATGAAGGCGAGGCAATAGAGCGCTGCCAGGACGGCGCGCTTCGAGCCGAGCACCATCACCAGGATGGCCGGACCGGCGAGCAGGAAGAACTGGAAGCCGGCATCGGCGCCCGCCAGCCACGCATAGACGCTGTTGCCTATTCCCGCGCTTGCCCAGAGATAGGTGCCGGCGGCGAGCTTGCCGAAGCGATGCAGGAAGGGTGTTGCGAACCAGACGACGGAAAAACAGGCGAGCGCCAGTATGATCGGCCGATAGTTGCCGAAACCGGCGACCGCGAAACCGAGTGCAAAGACGGTGTTGGACAGGACAGCGGCAAAGCTGACGAAGTTCACGATTTCGCGGCCACGCCGCTCACGTTGCGCCGCATGTTCGAGCCCAATCTGCAGGTAGCGCTCCAGCAGCCCCTGCGGTCTCAGACCAATCTGCTCGCTGTCCACATCGCACCCCGGCCGTTCCGCCGCGACCATAGCCAAAACACCGCCCCTGGCGATAGTCAGCAGACTTGACCAGGGACCCCGAAACCGGGTCAATCCGAGCATGGACGACATGATCTCCGAATCGAAGACGAACGCCGCCGAATACACGGTCACCGAGATATCCGGCGCACTGAAGCGGACCGTCGAGGACGCGTTCGGCAATGTGCGCGTGCGCGGCGAAATCTCCGGCTATCGCGGGCCGCATTCGTCTGGCCATGCCTATTTCAGCCTGAAGGACGATCGCGCCAAGATCGACGCGATCGTGTGGAAGGGTACGATGGGGAAGCTACGCTTCCGGCCCGAGGAAGGGATGGAGGTGATCGCCACCGGCAAGCTCACCACCTATCCCGGAAAGTCGTCCTACCAGATCGTCATCGACAATCTCGAACCAGCGGGCGCCGGCGCGCTGATGGCGCTGCTGGAGGAGCGCAAGCGCAAGCTCGCCGCCGAGGGCCTGTTCGACGCCGCGCGCAAGCAGCTGCTGCCCTACATGCCGGCTGTGATCGGCGTGGTGACGTCGCCGACCGGCGCGGTGATCCGCGACATCGTCCATCGCATCAAGGACCGCTTTCCGCTGCATGTTATCGTCTGGCCTGTGCGAGTGCAGGGCGAGACCTCGGGCGCGGAAGTGGCGGCGGCGGTGGCCGGCTTCAACGCCCTGCCGCAGGGCGGTGCGATCGCGCGGCCCGACCTGATCATCGTGGCGCGCGGCGGCGGCAGCCTGGAGGATCTGTGGGGGTTCAACGACGAGGCGCTGGCGCGCGCGGTGGCCGCCTCCGACATTCCGGTCATTTCCGCTGTCGGGCACGAGACGGACTGGACGCTGGTCGATCTCGTCGCCGATGTGCGCGCGCCGACACCGACGGGCGCCGCCGAAATCGCCGTGCCGGTGAAGGCCGAGATCGAAGCGCGACTGGCGAACCTCGCGGCGCGGCTGCGCGGCGGCGTGTCGCGGCTTGGCGATCGGCGGCGCACGGCCCTGCGCGCCGCGGCGCGCGCGCTGCCCGCGCCCGATCAATTGCTTGCAATCCCCCGGCGCAAATACGACGAGGCGACGAGCCGGCTGTCGCGGGGGCTCATCGTCGGCGTCGAGCGCAAGCGGGCACGCTTCAATGCTGTGCGGCTCACGCCCGCCACGCTGTCGCGACGCATGGCCGATGCGCGCCGCACGGCCGAGCGGGACCTTTCGCGCGCGCAGGCGGCTCTGCGGGGTACCTTGCGCTCGAAACGAGCGGAACTGGCGCGGGCTGCCGACCAGCTACCGAAATGCGCAAGGGCCAGGCGACAGCGCCTGCGCGACCGGCTGACGCTCGCGCAGGGACGGCTCAGCCTGGAGCCGATCGCGCGCCGCCAGAGGCTGCACGCGGACACATTCAAGGCGCTGGTGCGGCGCAACGACCAGGCGATGGCGCGGCAGATGGAGCGCCTGCGTGGCCGCCTGACCCAGGCCGACCGGCTGCTCTCGACCCTGAAACTGTCGGACGAGGCCATTCTGGACCGCGGCTATGCGCTGGTGACCGACGCCAGTGGCAGACTGGTCCGGCGGGCGGCAGAAATTGCACCGGGGGCGGAACTATCGTTGCGCTTTGCCGACGGATCGGCGCAGGTGACAGCCGACGGGGAGGCTGCGTCCAAGCCGGCGGCGAGACCCGTCCGCAAGCCGAGCGCTACGGGCAGCCAGGGATCGCTGTTCTGACGGCGCCCACCCCAACCAATACGGAGACGATCATGGCCGACACCAAGGACAGCAACGGCGCAACGCTTGCCGACGGCGATTCCGTCACGCTGATCAAGGACCTCAAGGTCAAGGGAACCTCCGAGACCCTCAAGCGCGGCACGCTGGTCAAGAACATCCGGTTGACGGACGATCCGGGACAGATCGAGTGCAATACCAAGCAGGTCAAGGGTCTCGTGCTGAAGACCGAATTTCTGAAGAAGGCCTGACGCCGGCATGAGCGCATCGCACTTTCGCACGCCATCAGGAAAGCCGCGCGCGCGTGCCTTCGGCATCCCGTTCGACGGCGCGCCGGGTGCCCACAACGCGATCACCGACGTGCCGGGCGTTTCCGTGGGATATACGACGCTGATTTCGGGTGATGGGCCGCTGGTCGTCGGGCAAGGCCCGGTGCGAACCGGTGTCACCGCAATCCTGCCCCGGCCGCTGGCCGAGTTGGAAACCCCGGTCTTTGCCGGCATGTTTTCCCAGAACGGCGATGGCGAGCTGACCGGCTCGCATCTGATCGAGGAACTTGGCGCCTTCAACTTCCCGATCACCATTACCAACACGCATTCCTGCGGCGTGACGCGCGACGGGACACTCCGCTGGGTGCAAGAGCGCCGTCGGGATGCGCTGGACAGCGCCTGGGCGCTGCCGGTCGCAGGCGAGACCTATGATGGCTTCCTCAATGACATCAACGGCCACCATGTCGGCTTCGAGCATGTCTACGCCGCGCTCGACACGGCAGCGGCGGGTCCCATCGAGGAAGGCAGCGTCGGCGGCGGGACGGGCATGATCACCTTCGGCTTCAAGGCGGGCTGCGGCACTGCCTCGCGCCAGGTCGAATGGGCGGGCACGAGCTACTCGGTCGGCGCCTTCGTGCAGTCGAATTTCGGGTCGCGCCGCAATCTCCTGGTGCGCGGCATCAGGGCCGGCGCCGAACTCGCCGAGCCGGCCATCCGCGAAGGCACGCCGCGGGCGGAAAAGAGCTCGATCATCGCGGTCGTGGCCACGGACGCGCCTTTCATGGCGCATCAGATGAAGCGGCTCGCCAAGCGCGTGCCGCTCGGCGTGGCGCTGACCGGCGGCTACGGCTATACGAGTTCGGGCGACATCTTCCTCGCCTTCTCCACCGCCAATCCGCAGGCCGCGCGCGGCGAGCCCGGCAGGATGATCGAAGCGCGCTATATTCCCGATGCGGACATCAACCCGTTCTTCGATGCCGTGGTACAGACGGTCGAGGAGGCGATCCTCAATGCGCTCGTCGCCAACCAGGACATGACCGGGCGCGACGGCAATTTCGTTCCGGCCCTGCCGCATGCGTGGCTCGAATCCCGGTTTCAGTCGGTCAAGGAGTAGCTGGCATGGCAACGGCGGAAGGGCTGAAATTCGGCACCAGCGGGCTGCGCGGCCTGGTGACCGAACTCGTGGGATGGCCGGCCCATGCGCATGCGCTGGCCTTCTGCCACAGCATGATAGAAAGTGGGATGGCGGAGCCCGGCGACCCGATCCTGGTGGGCCGCGACCTGCGGGCCTCGAGCGCACAGATCAGCCGCAACTGCGTCGCGGCGATCGCGCAGGCGGGACTGATGCCGGTCGACTGCGGCGAGGTGCCGACGCCGGCGCTGGCGCAGGCCGCGCTGGAACGCGATGTGCCCGCGATCATGGTGACCGGCAGCCACATCCCGGAGGATCGCAACGGACTCAAATTCTACCGCCCCGACGGCGAGATCACCAAGGACGACGAAGCCGGCATCCTGGCCGCTTTCGCAGCGCTTTCGCCCGAGGCCGGCGAAGCCATCGAGGCCGCCGCGGATGGCGGTGCCGATACCGAGGCGGTCCAGCGCTACAAGGAGCGTTTCGCCGGCTTCTTCGGGCCTAAGGCGCTGTTTGGCCTGACCGTCGGCGTCTACCAGCATTCGACCGTGTCGCGCGACATACTAGTCGAGGTGCTGCAGGCAGCCGGCGCGCGCACGGTGGCGCTCGGGCGCGCCGACCATTTCATTCCCGTCGACACCGAGGCGCTGCGCAGCGAGGACGTCGCGCTGGCGCGCCGCTGGGCAGGCGAGGCCAGACTGGATGCGATCGTCTCGGCCGATGGCGACGCCGACCGGCCGCTGATCGCCGACGAGGCGGGCGCCTTCATTCGCGGCGACCTCGTCGGGCTGATCACGGCCACCTATCTCGGCGCCGACGCGATCGTCACGCCGGTCACGTCCAACTCGGCGATCGAGCGCGCGGGTTCGGCCAAGGTGCTGCGCACCAAGGTCGGCTCGCCCTTCGTCATCGCCGGCATGGAGGAGGCGATCGACGGCGGCGCCGACTGCGTGCTTGGCTTTGAGGCCAATGGCGGCGTGCTGCTCGGCTCGACCATCGTGCGCCAGGGCAGGATGCTGGAGGCGCTGCCGACGCGCGATGCGGTGCTGCCGATCCTGTCTGTGCTGGCGCTGGCCAAGGCGCGCGGCATAAGCCTGTCGGCGCTGGTCGCCTCGCTCAACGCGACGGCGATGGCGGGGCACCGCCTCAAGGACGTGCCGAGCGCCGCCAGCAGCGCTTTCCTCGACATGCTGTCGAAGGACAAGGCGCGAGCGGCCAGCTTCATGGCGCCGATCGGCTCGATTGCCGGTATCAGCCGCATCGACGGCGTCAGGGTGACTCTGTCGACCGGCGAGGTCGTTCACTACCGCGCCTCCGGCAATGCGCCAGAGCTGCGCTGCTATATCGAGGCGGGGAGCCAGGAGCGCGCCGCCACGCTGCTCGAATGGGGGCTGGCCGCCGCCGGAAAGTTCATCGAGGCTTCGCGCTGAGGCAGGACGAACGGCGCGGTCTGGAACCGCCGGCCCCGGTCGTCGTTCTGCTCCATTCAACCGGAGCACGACGCATGACCAAATCGACCGAGCTGAAGGCGAAATTCTGGAAGTCCATCAAGTCCGACATGACGCTGATGATCGGCCTCGATGGCGTCAAGGATGCCTTTCCCCGCCCGATGACGGCGCAGATCGAAAACGATACGAAGGGGCCGATGTGGTTCTTCACGTCGAAGGAGGCTGAGCTTGCGCAGAATGTCGGCCGGGGCAAGGCGGCAACCGCGACCTATGCCTCGAAAGGCCATGATCTGTTTGCGACGATCCATGGCAGACTTTCGATGGATAACGATCCGGATACCATCGACAGGCTGTGGAACCCCTATGTCGCGGCATGGTTCGAAAAGGGCAAGGCCGATCCGAAACTCGCCCTGTTGCGCTTCGACTCGGAGCGCGCGGAAATCTGGGAAGACGCGTCGAGCATCGTTGCCGGGATCAAGATCCTGCTCGGCTTCGATCCAAAGGAAGACTTCAAGGACAAGGTGACGTCGGTGAAGCTGTAGGCCTTCGAGTTTTTGGACGTGTTCAGGCGGTGCCAAGGTGGCGTCGCCTGTTGGCCTTTGGCGCGTTGTCAACTCAGCGTCGTCAGGATGGCCGTCGATCCCGGTCAGCGAACCTCGTAGCCGGTCATCTCCAGATAGCCCTTCCCCGGATGGCTGCCGGCCACCCGGACCGGCCCTTCCCAATAGGGGATGCGCAGGTCCATCCAGGCCTGGCTGTTGAGCGCGCCGACGGTGACGTCGAGCCCGCGATCCGGCAGGATCAGCCTCCACTGCGTCGGCACGTCGCGGCCGGCAACGCGGCTCGTTTCCAGCGGGGTCGCGACGAGCTTGCCGTCGGCATAGGGCGTCGCCGTGCCGTCGGCCGCGATCCAGGTCGCCGAGGTGAAACCGCCACCGGCGACATCGCGCAGCCGAAACCCCATCAGCTTCTCGCCGGTGTCGAAGGACAGCGAGAACCAGTCCCAGCCGGCCTGGTCGTCGGCGAGCGGCTGCGACGACCACTCCCGATCAACCCAGGCGGTGCCGCGAACCGGGATGTCGCCCTCTGGCAGGGTGATCGTGCCATCGACCGCGAAGGAGGGCTGCGAATAGTAATGGCTGGCCTGCCCTTTCGCCGACTTAACCGAATAGCCGCTGTCACCATGGAGCACGAGCGGACCTTGCGCCTGCATCGAGATGTCATAGGCGAAGTCTTCACCCGTCGCGGTCAGTCGCAGCCTGTCGAAGCTGTCGCCCGCCATGCGCCAGTCGTCGATCCACGCGGAGAACGGCGCGGCCTCCACCCCCGCCTGACCCGTGCCGCCGCGTGCGAACCGCTCCGTGGCGCGGTGGGTCGTGGCGCTGGTGACGGCGGCATGGCCGAACCAGACCTGCGGGCTCTTCCATCCCTCGGCCTCGCCAGGCGCCAGTGCGGTGCGGAACAGGGTCCATTGCAGGCCATAGTCCGCGCCGTCCGGCCCGGTCAGGTTGGCGGTCACGTACCACCACTCGATCCGAAAATTCGGGTGGGGACCATGATCCTGCGGGAACTGGAACTGCCGGCCCCGTTCCGGCATGGCGAAGCCGTCGGCGTCGGTCCCAAGGCCGGCAAAGCCCTGGGCAAACGCGTTGCCGACGCCCAGCAGCAGGAAGACGAGGACCCTAACGTTCATTGGCAAAGATCCTCAGCAGCGCGGCCGGCTCCATGCGCGCCAGCCGCCAGGCCGGCCAGAGCGCCGCTGCGAGCGCGGCCACGAGCGCGAAGAGCATCAGCCGGGCATACTCTGCCGGAAAGAGAAACATCGGCAGGCGCCAGCCGAACGCCTCCACATTGACGACGGCCAGCAGCACCCAGGCGAGCGCCAGCCCGAGCGGCAGCGCCAGAAGCGCTGTGACGGCGGCCAGCAGCAGTGTGCGCAGGATCTCCTGCATCGCCAGCCGGCGCTGCGTCGTGCCCATCGCCCAGACCGGCGCCATCTGCGGCAGACGCATCGCCGCCAGCGTCAGCAGGCTCATCAGGATCGCGAACGCCGCCACCGCCAGCGTCAGCACGTTGAGCGCCCCGGTCACGGAGAAGGTCCGCTCGAACACAGACAGCGAAAAGGCCTTCAGCGATGCCTGGTCGATGATGCGCGCTGGCGCGATGTCGAACGTGTCCGTCAGTGCCTGCCGCAATCCCTGCGGATCGCCGGTGCGCAGCCCGTAGCGCGACGGCAGGATGCCCGGAAAACTCTGCCGGAACAGCGCCTCGCCGATGATGGCCTGGCCGATCGGATTGCCGTAGTCGCCGACGACACCCGCGACGGGCAGCGAAAGGTCCGGACTTAGCGTGAGCCGGTCGCCGACGTTCAGGCCGGCGCGGCGGGAGAGCTGCTCGTTGATGACGACGGCCCTGCCCTCTTCCACCTCGTCCCAGACCGCGGGGGACGCGTCGAGGAAGCGCCAGTTGTCGCGGTAGGTGTAGCCGATGCGTGCGCCAAAAATCTCCGCCGGCAGGCCGGCCAGCGTTGCATCAACCGACATGATCGGCAGCACGGCATCGGCGCGCGCCTCGAGGAAGCGCTCCAGTGCGACCCGATCTGTCACCGCCTCGGCATCGACATAGAGCTCGGCAGAGAGGCGTTGGTCGAGGAAACCCACGAAGGTCAGGCGGAAGCTGGAGACCATCGTGGAGACGCCGACATTGGCGGCCATGGCGAGCAGCAGCGCCATCAGGGCGAGCGCGAGGCCGGGCAGTTGCTGGCGCGTGTCAGCCCAGAACCATTGTGCCATGGGGCCACGGGCCAGTCCTTCGCCAAGATGCAGGATCGCCGCGAGGCAGGAGGGCAGCACGAGCGCAGCACCGAGAAGCAGTGCTGCCAGCAGCGCGAAGCCGGCGGCGAGCCCGGTCCCGACGATGGCCAGCAGGCCCGCCGCGCCAAGCAGCAGAAGCGCGGCAGCGGCCTGCAGCTTGCGCGAACGACCCGAGGCGATCGCCCAGGCGCGCCCGCCGGCGCTGGCCAGGATCGGCATCCGCGCCAGGCGAGAGAATGCGCCGGCCGCAGCCACGAGGGCGCCGCCGAGCGCCATCGCCATGCCCGAGAGCCACCAGGCCGGGCGGATCTGCAGCGTGCCAGCGACGTCGGCGCCATAGAGGCCGCGGATCGTCGCGGCGACGTCCGGCAGCAGCAGCGCCGCGACCAGATAGCCGAGCGCGATGCCGAGCGCGCCGGCAAAGGTCGCCAGCATCACGAGCTCCAGGACCATCAGCACGATCAGGCGCATTAGCGGCACGCCGAGCGCGCGCAAGGTGCGCACCATGCCGCGCCGCTGCTCGAAGGCGAGGCCGATCGCGCCGTGCACGATGAAGATCCCGACCGCGAAGGAGAGGAAGCCGAAGGCAGTGAGGTTGAGGTGAAAACTGTCGGTGAGCCGGCCGACATCGCTCGACGCCTGCGCCCGCTGGAGCACGAGATCCGGCGCGACCTCGGCCAGCGGTTTCTGTCGCAAGGGCTGGTCGGCAAGCACGATCAGACGGCTGATGCGCCCGGCACGGTCGAGCAAAGTCTGGACGACGCCGATGTCGCCAAGCACCGTCCCCGGTGCCACCGCCGGATCGATCAGGACCGGATTGGGCAGGTTGCCGGCCAGCAGCAAGGCTGCCTCGGGGCCGGCGATCAGCGTATCGGCGCGCAGGAGCGTGTCGAGGTCGGTGCGCGCCAGCGCAGCGCCGGCCGCAGAACCCTCCGGCATGGTCAACGGATCGACGCCGATAAGCCGCAAGGCAGTGTTGCCAACGCTAAGGCGTCCCTCGACCACGGGGCTGACCAGCCAGCCGGCGCGGCGCAGCGCGACAAACCGGTCCTGCGCCATCGTGTCCCCGTCGCTGGGCAGGAGCTGGTCGAAACGGCCCTCGGCCAGCGTCGCCGCAGCCGCATCGTAGCTCGCGCGGGCTTCGCCGTTGATCGCCTGGACGCCGGACCACAGCGCGGTCGCCATAGCGAGGCCGAGCACGAGCGTCATCAGCTGCAGCCTGTTGCGTCGCCAGTGCGATGCGAGCGCCGAGACGATTGCGCCTGTCACGCCAGCCGACCCTGGCTGAGATGCGCATGCCGGCCGAGGCGCGCGGCGAGACGCGGGGAATGCGTGACCATCAGCAGCGCCGAGCCGGTCTCGGCCACCAGCGCGAGAAACTGGTCCATCACCTCGTCGGCGGTCGCCTCATCGAGATTGCCCGTCGGCTCGTCGGCAAGGATGAGTTTTGGCCGCGCCGCAAGCGCACGCGCAATTGCCACGCGCTGCTGCTGGCCGCCCGACAGTTGCTCCGGATGTTTTCGCAGATGGGCATCGAGCCCGAGCGCGCCCGCGAGCCGCGAGAGCTCATGGCGGTCCGGCGTGCCGCTCAGCCGCGCCTGGAAGGCGATGTTGGCGGCGACGTCCAGCGAGGGGATAAGGTTGAACTGCTGGAAAACGATGCCGACCGCGCGGCGCCTGAGCCCGGCACGGCCCGCATCGTCGAGCCCATTCACCTCCTGCCCGTCGAGCAGGATACGGCCGCCGTCGATGGCGTCGAGCCCCGCCACGAGATGCAGAAGCGTGCTCTTGCCCGAGCCGGACTCACCGGTCAGCGCCAGTGTCTCGCCGGCGTCGAGCGACAGCGTCACCCCGCGCAGCACGGGCACCGCGCCTTCAGGGCCGGGATAGGATTTGTGCAGGTCTTCGATCGATAGGAGCATGCACCACAGCTATAGCCTGTGGCCAAAAGAACCAGCGCCGAAGTCGAGAAATCTCACGGTTTATCGCGCCGCAGTGCGGTTCGCGCTCAGGCCGACATCAGGGTGATGCGGTGATATGTGCATCAAGCGCGCTAGCGGGACAGACGGTCGCAAGGGAAAGCACGAATCAAGCGCGTTCAAGAACCGTTGGTACGGTTGGGTGGGCTCGAACCACCGACCTCCGGATCCACAATCCGGCGCTCTAACCAACTGAGCTACAACCGCATACCAGCCCTGATGGATTCAGCCCTGCCGTTTCGGTCAAGGCATCGCGTCGCATGCAGGCGAAGCGGTGAATACGGACAAACGCCCGACTTTTCAAGCGGCAAAAGAAAAGGCCGGCGGGAGGAGGTGCCGGCCTTTTCCTATGTCAGACCAGCGGGAGGAGGTGCTGGCCGCATGCCCCTGACGGCAAAGGGAGGAGGAATTGTCGTCAGGGTATTCTTGTCGTCGCCGACTGGATCAGGCGACCTTGAGTTCCTTGGCGGTCTTCTCGAAGACGTCCTTCATCGGCTTGGAAAGGTCTTCGACAGCCTTGGTGGAGGCGGTCTGCATGTCCTTGGCCTGCTCGACCATGGTCTCGACGCCCTTGCGGAGGAACGCGGTCTGCAGTTCGATGAACTCGGAAACCGACTTCACGGCGAGCAGCGACTCGATGTGCGAGAAGCCCATCTCGGCATTGGTGCGCATCGCGGCGACCGTCTTCAGCGAAAGCTCGCTGCCGGCCGCCTTTGCGGTCTCGAAGGTCGACTCGAGTGCCTTCTGGGTCGACTCGGCGCCCGTCTTCATCTTGGTGTAGACTTCCTTCGACTGTTCCACGCTCTTCTCGGCGAAGGCGCGCATCTGGTCGGTGGCCTTCGAAGCGTCGAAGGTGGGGAACTCGACGTTTTCGACGTACTCGGATGCCTTGGTTGCGGTCTTGGACATTTTTCCATCCTTTGATGTGGGCCGCCTTGGAGAAAGCCGCCTCGTTGATTGATGATAGTGATATAGGCTAACGAATGGTGCATTGCAACATAATTGTTGCGACGCACCATAAAATTTCGACTTGAATTAACCAAGTGGCCAGAATCCGGGTGTTTCGGGGGCCATCATGTGGACGTATGAGGCCCGTCCTTGTTATTAACAATGGGTTAACCACGGAGAGTCCGTGCCGGATTCGGGAACCGCCCCAAGCATGTCGCCAACGCCGTACTCGTTCATCGACGTCGCCATACTCGATGGCGTGCGGGAACGATTCGCGGCCGGCGACGCCGTGGTCATCCTGTCGGCGGATCTGGAAGAGCTCATCTGGGCGAACGGCCCCGGCGCGCTGTTGTTCGGCGTGGCCGACGTCGAGGCGGTCGGCGGCGCGGAAAGCGGCCTCTCCTATGCCGCCAAGCGACAGATCATGTCGACGAGCGGCTATCCCAGGATCGGTAGCGACCGGGGTGTGGTGGTGCGGCTGGCAAAGGGCATCGAGAGCCGCGCCTACGCGTTTTTGGCAAGTGAGATAACCCTTCCCGACGGCGAGGAGGCAATCCTGCTTGCGGTGCCAGCGGGGCTGCCGGCCGGCCGCGAGTCCGAGGTGCTCGAAAACGCGATCGGGGGATTTGCTGAACCCGGCCACCTGGCGGCCTTCGTCGACAGCAAGGGAGCCATCGAGGCGGCCTCGGCGGGCTTTTCGGCGCTCGGGATCTCGACACAGACACTGGCCGACATGGCCGAAGACGCGGTCCTTGCCGGGCGGCGACTGGTGAAGAAGCTCATTGCCTCGCATGGCGCGTCCCTGCCGGCTGGCATGGCCCGGCTGCGCGATACGCCCGCACGCCATCTGCTTCTGGTCGTCGACGAGCGCGTGACGAGCCAGTCTCAAGAGACCGCAGCATTGGCTGCCACCCCGGCCGCGACCGTGCAAGCTGTGCCGCAAGAGGTGGCGCAGCCCGCTGCGATCCATCTCGCCGTGCCACCCCTTCCCGTTTTGCCAGAGCCGACGGTTGCCGAGGTGTCGTTGCCGTCAGCGGCGCCGGAGGCTGCGGCCGACGAGGGTGCAGCCGAGGCCCCGGCGCACGCCACCAATTTGGCCCCGACGCGCATGCTCATCGAAGACGTCGAGGTGCCTGACGAACCATCGCCGCATGTCGATGTCCAGGATCCGCGGGACGAGGGGATCGCGAGTGGCGGCGCGTACGGTGACCGGCCCGCGCAGGCCGACGCCTTGACGGAGCCGACGGCGATCGGCACGGCTTCAGCCCAGCCGGTGCGCGACATCGATCTGGTGCCGGACGCCGACCGCGCCGCCTCGCCGCTGCGATTCGCCTGGAAGACGGACGCAGAAGGACGCTTCACTGCAATTTCGCCCGAATTCGTCCTCGCTGTCGGCGAGAGGGCAGGCAATGTCATCGGCCGCCGCTTCAACGACGTGTCCAATGCGCTCGGCCTCGACCCCTACTCGGAAATCGCCGGACTTCTCGAGCGGCGCGACACGTGGTCGGGGCGTTCGGTCCTGTGGCCGGTCACGGGAACCGACCTGCGCGTGCCCGTCGACCTCGCCGCCCTGCCGGTCTATGGACGCGACCGCAGCTTCGAAGGGTTCCGCGGCTTCGGCGTCGCCCGCATGGCCGATGCGGTTGTCGATCCCGAGGCGCTCGGGCAGCGGATCGCCGAGACCAGCGGCACCGTGCCGATGAAGCGCAAGACACCGACCGTAGCGCCGATTTCCAGCGACGATCAGGATTTCGCGGCCGGTGATCCCTTCCAGGGCGAGGTGCCGGCGCTGTCGATCGTGCAGATGCCGGACCGCCGGTCGACGGACAAGATCATCAAGCTTGCGGAACACCGCTCGGCTGCACCGGAGAAGAATCTGTCGAGCGTCGAGCGGAGCGCCTTTCGCGAGATCGGCGAGCGGCTGCGCGTCGAGGATGGCGGCGCGCGGCCACAATCCGCCACCGAAGCCGCACCGGACGTTCCGTTCGCGGTGGAGCCGGAGGCTCCCGTCGAGACGGCCGCGCCGCACGCGGAACCGGAGGCCAACGCGGCCCCCCTGCCTGCGCCGGAGGCCAGCATCGAAGCGGTGCCCGTCGCGGCGGCGAGCCCGGCAGGCGACGAGATCACGACGCCGATCGTGGAGGATTCCGCTGGCTCTGAACCTCCGGACGCAGCGACGCCTGAAACGGAGCCAGCCGCCATCGCGACCGTTGCTTTGGCCGACTCACCGGCCGCAGTCGCGGTGCCGGCACCAGCGCCGGCTATCGAACCGGCCACCGTGGCAATTCCCCGGCAATCCCGGCCGTCATCGGCCGAGCTCAAGACCGACGGCTTCCTTCCGTCGGCCTTCTCCGGACCTGCCGCGGCACCGCGCAGGCCCAATCAGGACACGCCGATCCTGTCGCGCCTGCCCGTTCCCTTGCTGGTCCATTCCGGCGACAGGCTGCATTACGCCAATGAGGAGTTCCTGGCGCTGACGGGCTACGAGTCGGTCGAGCAGCTCGCGCAGGCTGGTGGGCTGGGCGCCCTGTTTTCGGAACGCTACGACGACGGTGCGCAAGATGGCGACGACCGGGCCATCCGGCTCAGGACGCGCGACGGCCTGGAATTCGCCATCGAGGCGCTGCTGCGTTCGGTGCCCTGGAACGGGGGCAAGGCGCTGATGCTCGTGGTGCGCCGCACCGGTGACGAGGAGCAGGAGGAACCGGAGGACGTCCCGACGCTACCAGCCGAGACCCCGCCACCTGTGGATGGCATGCCGGCGATCGACACGGACGCGCTGAAAGCACGCGTCGCCGAGATGCGCACCATCATCGACACGGCGACCGACGGCGTGATCCTGATCGCCAATGACGGCACGATCCGCTCGATCAGCCGGCCGGCCGAAGCGCTGTTCGGCTTCGAATCGGACGATCTGGCCGGCAAGCCGTTCGTGTCGCTGTTTGCCATCGAGAGCCAGCGCGCGGCGCGCGACTACCTGACAGGCCTGTCGGACAATGGCGTCGCGAGCGTCCTGAATGACGGACGCGAGGTCATCGGCCGCGAGGCGCAGGGACGCTTCATCCCGCTGTTCATGACGATCGGCAAGCTGCCCGGCGACAGCGGCTATTGCGCCGTGGTTCGCGACATCACGCAGTGGAAGCGGGCCGAAGAGGAACTGACGCAGGCCAAGGCGGTGGCCGAGCGCGCATCGTCGCAGAAGACGGACTTTCTCGCCCGCGTCAGCCACGAGATCCGCACGCCGCTCAACGCCATCATCGGCTTTTCCGAACTGATGGTGGACGAGCGTTTCGGGCCGATCGCCAACGAGCGCTACCGCGACTATCTCAGAGACATCAACCGCTCGGGCAATCACGTGCTCGACCTGGTCAACGACCTGCTCGACATCACCAAGATCGAGGCCGGCGAACAGGAGATGGCTTATGAGGCCGTTTCGCTGAATGATACGCTGGCTGAAACCGTCGCGATGATGCAGCCGCAGGCCAACCGCGAGCGGGTCATCATCCGGTCGAGCTTCGCTTCGCGCCTGCCGGAGGTCGTCGCCGACCTGCGCAGCATCCGCCAGATCGCGCTGAACATACTGTCGAATGCCGTGCGCTACACGCAGGCCGGCGGCCAGGTGATCATCTCGACGTCGTACGAACTCTCCGGCGATGTCGTCATGCGGGTGCGCGACACCGGCATCGGCATGAGCGCGGCCGAGATCGAACAGGCGATGAAGCCGTTCAAGCAGATCAATTCGCTGAAGCGTGCCCGCGGCGACGGCACCGGCCTCGGCCTGCCGCTCACTAAGGCGATGGTAGAGGCCAACCGTGCCCGCTTCACCATCACCTCCAGCCCCGGCGACGGCACGCTGGTCGAGGTGGTGTTTCCCGCCACACGCGTGCTGGCCGACTGATCCAGTCGTCGGGTTTGCCGACGTTTTTGCACTTCATTTCCCGCCCCTTGCTGCTCGATCGTATCAAGTGCTTGAAAAGCAGTGTCAAATTCTCCAGTTTAGAACAATTCTAAACATTTGAATTCATTGGGCTTTCTCTTGACGCGATCGAGAATATCGCGGAAAAGGGGTCATGATCCGGCGTGGAGCCGGGAGGAAGATTTCGTCCCTGGGGCCTTGAACCCCTCGTCGATGAGGAACAACCATGACCCGACAGATCATTTCACGCAGGGCGGCCGGTCTCGCCGCGCTTGCGCTGGCAACCATGATGGCCGGCTCGGCGCTCGCCGACGGCGTCGTCAACATCTATTCCTATCGCCAGCCCGACATCATCAAGCCCGTGCTCGACGCCTTCACGGCCGAGACCGGGATCAAGACGGAGGTGCTGTTCCTCGACAAGGGCCTCGAGGAGCGGATCAGCGCCGAAGGCCAGAACTCGCCGGCGGACGTCATCCTCACGGTCGACATCGCGCGGCTGACAAGCGCCAAGGAGAAGGGCGTCACCCAGGCCCTCGACGATGCCATGATCAACGCCAATCTGCCGCCGGAGTATCGCGACCCGGAGGGCCACTGGTTCGGCGTGACGAAGCGGGCACGCGTCATCTACGCGTCAAAGGAGCGCGTAACCGATACGGCGCTTACCTACGTGTCGCTGGCCGACCCGAAATGGAAGGGCAAGCTCTGCATGCGCTCCGGCCAGCACGACTACAATCTGGCGCTGTTTTCGGCCGCGATCGCCCATTGGGGCGCCGAGAAGACCGAAGCCTGGATGAACGGCCTCAAGGACAATCTTGCCCGCAAGCCCGACGGTGGCGATCGCCCGCAGGCCAAGGCAATCGCCGCGGGCGAATGCGACATCGCGTTTGGCAACACGTATTATGTCGGCCTGATGCGCACCAACGAGAAGGACCCTGAGGAAAAGGTCTGGGGCAACGCCATCAATGTCATTTTCCCGACGTTCGAGGATGGCGGCACCCATGTCAACGTGTCGGGTGCCGCGCTCGCCAAGCATGCGCCGAACCACGCCAATGGCGTGAAGCTCATCCAGTTCCTGTCGAGCCACAAGGCGCAGCAGGTCTATGCCGAGCAGACCTTCGAATATCCGGTGGAGCCCGGCCTGGAACCGTCGGCTGTCGTCAAGGAATTCGGGACCCTGAACGCCGATACGCTGTCGCTGGCCGAAATCGCGAAGAACCGCAAGGCGGCTTCGGAAATGGTCGACCGCGTCGGCCTCGATGACGGCCCGAGCAGCTGATCCCAATTCGACCATCGCAGGTGAGGCCGGACCGCTCGACGGTCCGGCCTTTTGCCATGGGCAGCCTGGACCTGTCGCGCGGGGAACCGCAATGACGATGGCTGTGGATACCCCTACTCCGCATCCGGCAAGCGCGCAGCCCGTGCGGCGCGTGCGGCACCCGGTCGCCCTTGTCCTCATGATCGCCATCAGTGCGGTCGTTCTGCTTCCGATCCTGACCCTGACGATCATCGCCGTGTCCGGCAGCGGTGAGGACTGGCCGCATCTGGCCCGCAACGTGCTGCCCGGCGCAATGGTGACGACAGCGGCGCTGCTGGCAATGGTCGCGGCGGGCACGGCGTGCATCGGTGTCACGGCCGCATGGCTGGTCGTTGGTTTCGATTTTCCGCTGCGGCGGTTCTTCTCATGGGCTCTGGTCCTGCCGCTTGCCGTGCCGCCCTATCTCGCCGCCTACGCATTTGGCGAGTTCTTCCTGTTCACGGGTCCCGTCCAGTCCGTGCTGAGGTCCTTGGCGGGCTGGCAGGTGCCGCAGGACTACTGGTTCCCCGACATTCGCTCGACGGGCGGAGCCGCCTTCGTTCTGACGCTGGTGCTCTACCCCTATGTCTATCTGACCAGCCGGGTCGTCTTTCTCATGCAGGGGCGCAACATCGCCGACGTCGCCCGCACGCTGGGTGCGACACCGATGCGCACCTTCTTTCGCGTGCTCCTGCCGGTGGCGCGCCCGGCCATCGCGGCCGGCGTCATCCTGGTGCTGATGGAAACGATCAACGACATCGGCGTGGCGGAATATCTGGGTGTCCGCACGTTGACCTCGTCGGTCTATGTCACCTGGATCAATCGCGGCAGCCTGGAAGGTGCGGCCCAGATCGCCATGCTGATGCTGGTGCTGGTGACGATGCTGCTCGTCGCCGAGCAGTTCGCCAGGCGCGCGCGGCGCTTCCACAATGCGCGGGGCACGCAGTTGAAGGCGCGGCCGCCACGCATCCCGCTGTCTGGTGTGCGGGCCGCAGGCGCCATGGTGGCTGCCGCCCTGCCCATGGCACTCGGTTTCGGCGTGCCGCTCTATGTCTTCGGCCGCTACGCGGCGCGGCGGCTGGACAGTGTCATCAATCCGGAGCTCGGTCACGCCTTCCTCAACAGCGTGATGACGGCCGGCCTCACCGCAGTGCTTACGGTGACGCTCGCGCTGGTGATGCTCAACGCGGTGCGCCTTACCCGGACCCATGCCGTGCGGACGCTGGTGCGTGTCGGCTCGATCGGCTACGCGCTGCCGGGCACGATCATGGGGCTTGGCCTGCTCTACGCGCTCGCGCGTATCGACAACTGGATCGACGCCCTGGCGCGTACAAATTTCGGCGTCTCGACGGGCCTGTTGCTGACCGGCACGGCCGCGGCGGTCGTTCTTGCCTGTACCATCCGTTTCCTGGCGCTTGCGGAGGGCACGATACGGTCGAGCCTGGAGAAGCTGCCGTCCAATCTCGACGAGGCTGCGCGCAGCCTAGGTAAGACGCCCGCCCAGAGCGCAGCCCTTGTGCTTGTGCCCTTGCTGCGTCCGGCGCTGCTTACCGCGGCGGTTCTGGTCTTTGTCGACACGATCAAGGAACTGTCGGCGACCATCCTGCTGCGGCCATTCGGCTTCAATACGCTGGCCACGCTCGTTTATGAAAATGCGTCGCGCGCCGTCGTGGAGGATGGCGCGGCTGCGGCCCTGGTGATCATCGCGACCGCGACCGTCCCGGTCATTCTGCTGTCGCGCGCGCTGGCGCATGACCGCGCCGCCTCGATGTGACGTCTCCAAAGAAAAGGCGCCCAAGGGGGCGCCTGAAATCGAATTGCTGTGACAACGGGCTTGAGCGAACGATGAAGCCTCCCGGGGGTGAGGAGGAACGGTATTTCTCCGTCAAGTTGACTTCACTATCGCCACCATCCGTTAACGGAACCTTACCGCGATGATGAAGGGTTTACGAATGTGTACCACTTGTAAAATCGAGGTAAATTTCCAGGCAGCAATTCGCTAACCACGACGGCGCGCCGTCATTTCGCGAGCTGCGGCAGATCGCGAAACAGCTCCAGCGCCTCGGGATTGGCGAGGGCCTCGCGGTTCTTGACAGGGCGGCCGTGGACGACCTCGCGCACGGCAAGCTCGGTGATCTTACCGGACTTGGTGCGCGGAATGTCTGCCACCGCCACGATCCGGGCCGGCACGTGGCGAGGGCTGGCACCGGTACGGATTTTCGTGCGGATGCGCTTTTCCAGATCATCGCCAAGAACCTGCCCAGCGGCGAGGCGGACGAACAGCACGACGCGGACGTCGTCGTCGAAATCCTGGCCGATGCACAGCGCTTCGGCGATCTCGGGCAGTTGCTCGACCTGGTTGTAGATTTCCGCGGTGCCGATGCGCACGCCGCCCGGGTTCAGCGTGGCGTCGGAGCGGCCGTGGATGATGATGCCGCCATGCTCGGTCCATTCCGCGAAATCGCCATGGCACCAGATGTTGTCGAAGCGGTCGAAATAGGCGGCGTGATATTTCGCTCCATCGGGATCGTTCCAGAAGCCGATCGGCATCGACGGGAACGCCCGGGTGCAGACCAGCTCGCCCTTTTCGCCGCGCACGGAACGACCATGATCGTCCCAGACGTCCATGGCCATGCCCAGGCCGGCGGCCTGGATCTCGCCCGCCCATACAGGCTCGGTCGGCACGCCGAGCACGAAGCAGGAGACGATGTCGGTGCCGCCAGAAATGGACGCCAGATGGACGTCCTTCCGGATGCCTTCATAGACGAACTGAAACCCTTCCGGCGAAAGCGGCGAACCGGTCGATGAAATGGTGCGGACATGCGCCAGACTGTGCGTCGCAATCGGCGTCAGGCCGGCCTTGCGCACGCTGTCGATGAACTTCGCCGAGGTGCCGAAATAGGTCATGTCCTCGGCATCGGCGAAGTCGAACAGCACGTTGCCGTCGGGATGGAAGGGTGAACCGTCATAGAGCAGCACGGTTGCCTCGCAGGCCAGCGCGGAGACCAGCCAGTTCCACATCATCCAGCCGCAGGTGGTGAAGTAGAAGACGCGGTCGCCCTTGCCGATGCCGGCGTGCAGCGTGAGCTCCTTGACGTGCTGCAGCAGCGTTCCGCCTGCCGAATGGACGATGCATTTCGGGATGCCGGTGGTTCCGGAGGAGAACAGGATGTAGAGGGGATGGGCGAAGGGCATCCGGCGGAATTCGACCTTGTGGGGGGCAAACGGTTCGATCGCCGCGTCGAGGGCCTGAGCGATCGGCAGGGTTGCCGCAACCGCGGCGGCCTTTCCCAGATAGTCGACGACAACGACTGTTCGCAAGCTGGGCAGCCTGGCTGCCACGGCGGCGATCTTGTCGCCCACCGGGATCGCCTTGCCATTGTACCAGTAGCCGTCCGGGGCGATGAAGATCACCGGCTCTATCTGGCCGAAGCGGTCGAGCACGCCCTGTTCACCGAAGTCCGGCGAGCATGACGACCAGACGGCGCCGAGCGAGGCGGTGGCCAGCATTGCGGCGATCGTCTCGGGCATGTTCGGCATCATCGCAGCAACGCGGTCGCCCTCTTTCAGTCCGACAGCGATGAAGAGCTGCTGCAGCCGGGAGACGAGCGCATGCAGTTCATCCCACGAGAGACGCTTCTCGACCTTGTCTTCGCCGCGAAACACCAGCGCGTCGCCAGCACCCGTCGTCCTGAGCAGGTTCTCCGCGAAGTTCAGCGCTGCGTCCGGAAAGAAGGATGCACCCGGCATCCGGTCGCCATCGACCAGAAGGCGCCCGCCCTTGTCGCCGATCACACCACAGAAATCCCAGATGAGGCTCCAGAAGGCGCCTCGGTCCTCAACCGACCAGCGATGCAGGTCGGCGTAGCTTCCAAGCGCCTGCCCCGAGATTGCGGAGGCGCGCGCCATGAAGGCGGTGATGGCTGCGTCCTCGATCCGGTCGTGGCTCGGCGTCCAGAGCGGTGTTGATGATGCCACGACAGTTTCTCCCCGAAAACGTGCCGGCTTTCTGACATAGTGCGACGCACAATTGCAAGTTGCCCGCCGCCCCGGCGTTGCGTGAGGAAAGGACCCTGTGCGCAACCGCCATCGCGAGGCCACAATGGCTTGAAATGCCATTTCAGTCGGTTACACACGGTGATCGGCTCAGCCGGCGAGCGCAGGAAACGCGCCCAAACGGGAAGATTTCAGGCGTCATGCCATCACCCTTCATCAGGCGGAGCATCTGGGCGCTCGTGTATGCGGGAATTCTCGCTGCACTGGTTGTGTCAGCCTTGCTCTACCTTGCTTCCACCCGCATCGTGCGCGACCGCATCGCCCTGGAGATGAGCGCATGGAGCGGCTACCGCGTCGAGATCGGCGCGCCGCCCCAGATCGAGTTCTGGCCGCGCTTCGACGCCGTTCTGACCGATGTCCGCCTGTCGGAGTGGGGCGCGACGCAAGGTACTCCTGTGGCCACGGCCGAGCGGGTGGAAATCACGTTGTCGACACTTGCCGCGTTGCGCGGTGAGGTGGTGTTCAAGTCGGTGCGCGTCGTGAAGCCCGAACTGCGGGTCGTCGAGGGGGCCGCCGGCCTTTACCTGCCGAAGCAGGCAAAGGGCGGACGCATCATGTCTGCGATCGACGCTGCACGGCAAGCGCTGCGCGAGCGTCCAGGAGACCCCGACACGGCCAGCCTGCCAAGCGAGCCCTTCGGCTCGATCCGCATATCCGATGGCAGGATCACCGTCGCGGACGGGGAAGGCCGTGCGGATCTGGTGTCCGACATATCCGGTACGCTCGACTGGCCGGCCCTCGACCGCCGGGGCAGGCTGACGATCGAGGGGATGCTGCGGGGCGAGGCGATTTCCGTCGATGTCCAGTCCAGCAACCCGCTGCTTATGCTGGCCGGCGGGCAGTCCACAATCACGGCCAAGGCCGAGGCGGCATCCGGCACGGCCTCGTTCAGCGGAACAGCGCGCTTCGGCGAAGAACCCTACATCGACGGCAAGGCGACCCTGGCCGCGCCCTCGTTCAGCAGCCTTGCCCAGTGGATCGGTGCGCGCCTGCCGGCCGGGTCGGAGATCGGTGCGGCCAGCCTTTCGAGCACGATTTCCGGCGACGGCAGGCAGATGAAATTCGACGAGGCCAGCATCGAGGTCGACGGCAACCGTGGCACGGGGGCAGTGGAACTCTCGTTCGAGTCGAGCACGCCACGGATATCGGGCTCGCTTGCCTTCGAGACGCTTGACGTCGGCTCGCTGCTGGACGCCTTTGCGCCGTTGACGTCCCCGCCCGTGGATGCCAGACCGGCCATGGATGCGGCGCGGGAGAGGCCGGTCAGCATCGACCTTCGCCTTTCGGCGGCGCGCGCCAAGGCGGGATCGGTCGATCTGACCGACGTGGCGGCAACGGCCCAGATCAAGGATGCGCTAGCCGTGTTCGACATTTCCGATGCGACTGCTTTTGGCGGCACGGTTCAGGCCGGCTTGCGCTTCGACGGCAAACACGATGGTCAATGGGTGGAGATGCGGCTCCTTGCATCGGATGTCGACGGTGGCGCCTTCGGGGCGGCGGCGGGCATGACGCGGCTCGTGCCAATCGGGCGCGGCACGGTATCGGTGATCCTGAAGGGTCGCGGCGACGACCTCGAGTCCATGCTGGCAAATGCCGACGGATCCGTCTCGGCAAATTTCGGCGTCGGAGCGCTGTCGAGCTTCAATCTCGCTGCATTCCTGGAGCGGACCAGAAGCGGCGGCTTCTTTTCCCTCGACGAGGTTTCAAAGGGAAATCTCCCGATCGACAGCATGGACCTCGAAGCGGCGATCTCCAAGGGCGTCGCGCGCATCGGGCGCGGCGAGGCACGGATGGGGGACCGGACAATCCGCATCACGGGCATCGTGCCCTATATCGGCCGTGGCCTGGCCCTGACCGGCACTGTCGGTCCTACCAAGGCCGATGTCGGGCCAGACGAGGCCGACTTCTTCGTGGGCGGCTCATGGAACGCGCCGTTCATCGCGCCGACGCTGACGGACCCGCCCCTGGAATAGGCCTCGAAGTCGTCGATCGACGCGCTCCGGCGTCGTCGGTCAGCCGCGTTGGGCCGCCTGCTCGTCGCGAAGGCGCTGAACCTCGCGGCGCTTGTTGGCGAGCGAGGCCAGAACGACGCCGAGCGCCACGACACCGATCAGGAGGGTGCAGGCGGCGTTTATCTCGGGCGTGACGCCCAGGCGCACCTGACTGTAGATCTTCATCGGCAGCGTGGTTGCACCCGGTCCCGAGGTGAAGCTCGCAATGACCAAGTCGTCGAGCGACAGCGTGAAGGCCAGCATCCAGCCGGAGACGATCGCCGGCAGGATGACCGGCAGCGTTATCTGGAAGAAGGTGCGGGCCGGCGGCGCACCGAGGTCCATCGCTGCCTCTTCCAGAGACCTGTCAAAAGTCACCAGCCTGGACTGCACAACCACTGCCACAAAGCACATCGAGAAGGTGATGTGCGCCAGTGTCACCGTCATGAAGCCACGGTCGAAGCCGATCGCCACGAAGAGCAGGAGCAGCGAAAGGCCGGTGATCACTTCGGGCATGACGAGCGGCGCAAAGACCATCCCGGAAAACAGGATGCGGCCACGGAAGCGCGTGTAGCGCGTCAGCGTCAGGGCGGCCATCGTGCCCAGCACGGTTGCGACGCTGGCTGAAATGAAAGCCACCCGCGCGGTGACCCAGGCCGCGTCCATCAGGCCCTGATTGTTGAACAGGGCCGTGTACCATTTTGTCGAGAAGCCGCCCCACACCGTGACGAGCTTGGATTCGTTGAAGGAGAAGATCACCAGGAGCACGATCGGCAGATAGAGGAAGGCAAAGCCGAACACGATCGAGGTGATGTTGAAGCGCGACCAGCCTGCGTTCATCGCCCCTGCTCCTGCGCGCGCGCCTGCGCATTCTGGAAGATCATGATCGGCACGATGAGCAAGAGCAGCAGGATCACCGCCACAGCGGAGGAGACCGGCCAGTCGCGGTTGGAGAAGAACTCGTTCCAGAGCGTCTTGCCGATCATCAGGGTCTGCGAGCCGCCGAGCAGGTCGGGTATGACGAATTCGCCGACGGCCGGAATGAAGACCAGCATGCAGCCGGCGATGACACCCGGCAGCGAAAGCGGAAAGGTGATCTTCCAGAAGGCACTGGCCGGCGGGCAGCCGAGATCGTTGGCCGCCTCGATCAGGGAAAAGTCCATCTTCTCCAGCGCCGAATAGAGCGGAAGGATCATGAAGGGCAGGTAGGAATAGACGATGCCAATGAAGATCGCGGTGTGCGTATTCAGGATGATCAGCGGCTCGTCGATGATGCCGATGGCCTGCAGGAACTGGTTGAGCAGGCCCTCCGGCTTGAGAATGCCGATCCATGCATAGACGCGGATCAGGAACGAGGTCCAGAACGGCAGGATGACCAGCATCAGCAGGGTCGGCCGGATGCTGGCCGGCGCGCGCGCCATGCCGTAGGCGATGGGGTAGCCGACGAGCAGCGTGAAGAAGGTGGAGATGGCTGCGATGACGACGCTCGAGACATAGGCGTTGAAATAGAGCGCGTCTTCCGTCAGCCAGATATAGTTGTCGATGCTGAGCTGTCTGAGCTGACCAAAGAAGCCATCGAGCGTGAAGACCGGGACGTAGGGCGGCATCGCGATCGCGGTCTGCGACAGCGAGATCTTGAAGACGATGAGGAAAGGGACGAGGAAGAAGACAAACAGCCAGAAATAGGGAACGGCGATTACGATCCGCCCGACCACGGCCGAGACGGCGCGATCCCAGAGCGACTTGCGCGGCGTCGCAAACGCGGAAGGAAGGGCGGTGGCGCTCATGGCAGGCCCCTCACCGTGTGAGCACGACGCCGGCGTCGGGCCGGAAGGAAATCCACGCCCGATCGTTCCAGCTGAGGGGATCTTCCGAGATGCGGGCCGCATTGAGCGCGCTTGCCTTGACGACCTGCCCATCACCCAGCTTCACGTAGTAGACGGTCATGTCACCGAGATAGGCGAGGTCGAAGACCTCCCCTTCCATGGCGTTGGGAGCACCCTCGGGCTTTCGAGACGAGACCTTGATCTTCTCCGGCCGGATGGCGAAGGCGACCGCATTGCCGGCAGCCGCCTCGCCCGCGTTCTCCACGGTGATCTCCGCGCCGGTGGCGCCGGTGATGCGGACGCTGTTGCCTTCACGGGCGGCGACCTTGCCCTCGAACATGTTCACATTGCCGACAAAGCCAGCGACAAAGCGCGAGACAGGGGCCTCGTAGACTTCGGCGGGAGTAGCGACCTGCATCACCTCGCCCTTGTCCAGGATGGCGATGCGGTCTGCCATGGTCATCGCCTCTTCCTGGTCGTGCGTGACGACGACGAAGGTCAGGCCGAGATTCTGCTGCAGGTCCATCAGTTCGAACTGCGTCTCCTCGCGCAGCTTCTTGTCGAGCGCGCCGAGCGGCTCGTCGAGCAGCAGCACCTTCGGGCGCTTGGCCACCGATCTGGCAAGCGCGACGCGCTGGCGCTGGCCGCCTGAAAGCTGATGCGGCTTGCGCTTCGCGAACTGGGTGAGCTTGACCAGCCGCAGCATCTCCGCGACGCGCGTCTCGATTTCGGCTTTCGGCATGCCTTCCTGCTTGAGGCCGAAGGCGATGTTGGCCTCGACCGTCATGTGCGGAAACAGCGCGTAGGACTGGAACATCATGTTGACCGGGCGGCGATAAGGCGGGATGCCGCGCAGATCCTGGCCGTCAAGCAGGATACGGCCGGATGTCGGCTCGTCGAAGCCGGCGAGCATGCGCAGCAGGGTCGATTTCCCGCAGCCGGATGCGCCGAGCAGCGCAAAGAACTCGCGCTCATAGATGGACAATGAGAGATTGTTGACGGCGGTAAAGTCGCCGAAGCGCTTCGTGACGTTCTCAAAGACGATGTACGGCTTTGCGTTCGGGTCGTTCCAGGGTGCGAAGTCCCTGCGAATGCTACCCAGCGATTTCATGGCGTCCCCTCACCCTGCCCGAAAACAAAACCCCGGCGGATGTCCGCCGGGGTTTTGGTCAATGTCACTGCCCCGTGACGATCTTGGTCCATAGCCGGGTCACCACCCGCTGGGTCTTGGGATCATAGGGCGATACCGTGAAGAGCTTTTGCAGCGTGGCTTCGTCGGGATAGATCGCCGGATTGTCCATGATCTCCTTGTCGATGAACTGCTGCGACGCCTTGTTGCCGTTGGAGAAGTAGACGTAGTTCGTGGCCTTGGCGGCGACTTCCGGCTTCATGATGAAGTTGAGGAATTCATGCGCCTCGGCAACGTTCTTGGCATCGGCCGGGATGGCCATCTGGTCGAACCACATTTCCGCGCCTTCCTTCGGCACGACATAGTCGATGACGACGCCCTGGTCGGCTTCCGCCGCGCGGTCGCGCGCCTGGAAGACGTCGCCGGACCAGCCGACCGCCAGGCAGATGTCGCCATTGGCAAGCGCGTTGATGTATTCGGAGGAGTGGAACTTGCGGATGTGAGGACGGATCGCGAGGAGCGTCTCCTCGACCTTGGCGAAGTCCTCCGCGGATTTGCTCTCCGGATCCAGGCCGAGATACTTCAGGGTCGTGGGCACCATGTCGCTCGGCGAATCCAGAACGAAGACACCGCAATCGGCGAGCTTGGCCAGGTTTTCCGGCTTGTAGAACACGTCCCAGCTGTCGACCTTCTCGATGCCGAGAGCCTCCTGCACCTTCTTCTGGTTGTAGCCGATGCCAACCGTTCCCCACATCCAGTTGACCGAATACTCGTTGCCGGGGTCGTATTTCTGAACCCGATCGGTCACCACGTCCCACATGTTGCTCAAATTGGGCAGCTTGGACTTGTCGAGTTTCTGGTAGACGCCAGCCGCGATCTGGCGGACGAGGAAGTTGCTCGTCGGCACGACGATGTCGTAGCCGCTGCCGCCAGCCAGGAGCTTGGTCTCGAGTATCTCGTTGGAATCGAAGACGTCATAGACGACCTTGATGCCGGTTTCCTTGGTGAAGTCCTCGATGATCGACTGATCGATATAGTCCGACCAGTTGTAAACGTTGACGACCCGCTCCTGAGCGGCGGCGCCGGAGGCAAGGGCCGCGACGATTGCCGATGTGGCCGTGAGCCATAGCGCGGTGCGTATCATAGAGAACTTCTGTTTTCGTGCCCCTCCCGGTTCGCTCGGTTGCCCGTCGACCGGGTATTTTGTGAAGACTATTAACGATATGGCCGCACGACAAGCACGAAATGGCAATAGTGCTGCGCTGCGGCAATTGCGCTACGAGGGACATGCTGGCCATCAGTTGGGAGAAGGCAGCCCGGTGACGCCCGGCCGCCGTGGCCGGGCCTGGCGCTTGAATTCGAGGCCGATGTGAATCATCAGCGCTGCAAAGACCACAGCACCGCCGAGCATGGTGCGCGTCGAGGCCGTCTCGCCATGTATGAGCCAGACCCAGATGGGGCCGAGGATCGTCTCGAACGTGCCGAGCAGGGCGGCGAAGGCTGCCGGGATGAGCCGTGCGCCCGTGGCGAAGAAGGCAAGGCCCAGGCCGAGATTGAGCGCCCCGAAGGTAAAGAGCACTGCCATGTCCAGTTGCGACACCGCGAAGGCTGAAGCCTGCGTCGCAGCAAAGAGTGCGGCAAACAACGTCCCCAGGCAGGTGGCCGGCGTCATGCGGACATGGGAATAGCGCCGCGTGATGACGGTGGCGGTGGAGAAGGCGATGGCGATCAGCAGCGACAGACCATCGCCGATGGGCGATACGGTGCCTGTCAGGGATTCCGACACCATGATCGCGACGCCGAAAATCACGGCCGCAATGGCGATCCAGGTCGGCAGCGCAACCTGCTCGCGAAACACCACCCAGGCGAGCAGGGCCGCAATCAGCGGCACACCGGCCTGCATCAGCAGGATGTTGGCCACGGTCGTGTATCCCAGGGCAACGACGAAGGAGGTGGAGGCGATCGCAAAGCAGACGGCGACGGCCAGTCCCGGCAGGCCCATGTCGCGAAAAAGCTTCAGCATACCGCGCGCGCCATCGCGCCAGAGCATGAAGCCGATGAGAAACGCGCAGGCCCAAACGGAGCGCCAGAACACCACCGTCCAGCTGTCGTCCGTCTCGACGAAGCGCGCGATCACCCCGCCAAAACTCCAGACCAGCGCCGACAGGAAGACCAGCAGAAAGCCGACGCGCTCGCCCCGGCCCGAGGCGGGTTGAGCGGAAGCGGGGGCGGTCGGATCGGTCATGAACGGAGCATCTTCGAATTGTCTGCCCTGCGCTGTACCAAGGGCGACGCGCCATAGCGGAAACCGGGTAGAGCAATGAAGCGGGGCGGGCGTGGTCCACGCTGTGGCGATGGTTGTGGCACATCGGCCCAAAAGGCAAGCGGCCACGATTTTCCTTACGCAGCCACGATGCTATGATGCCTGCAACGGAGCAAGCACATGAACCAGACCCTGAAAGAGGCCATACTCGAAGTCGAAGCGCTGCCCGAAGCAGAACAGGAGGAACTGGCACAGGCGCTGATGGACATGGCTATCAGCAAGAAGATCGACGCGATGCTTGCGGAATCGGAGGCGCTGGGCGGCGAAGTGCCGGAGAACAGCCCCTTTGCCGCCATGCGCAAGGCGATCGACACCAAACTGGCGGCCGCCGAGGCTCGCGGCGGCGCGATACCTCACGATGTGGTGTTTGCTCGGATAAAGGCCAAATATGGCGGCTGAGCTTGTCTGGCTTGAACAGGCTGAAGCCGATCTGGACTCCGTTGGCGAGCATATCGCACAAATCAATCCCGGCGCTGCGGCAAAAAATACGTCGATTCTATCTTGTCAGCCTGCAAGAAATTGACAGATTTTTCCGCGTTCAGGGCGCCAGTACAACAAGCGCTATCGCATATTGGTGGTTCGAAACCATCTCGCCTTCTATCGCCACGACAAAACCCGCGAAAGAGTTGTCATTGCGGCAGTCTTCGATGGGCGCCGGAATCTGGCCAGGCTGGTCAAATCCCTGCTCGGACGAGAAAACCTGCGCCGTCACTGAAAATCGAACGCGCTCAATCCGGTCACCATCTCGTCGAGGCCGAGCGGGCGGGTGATGGGCGGTTCGGCGCGCGCCAGGCAGCCGATGCGTTCGCACAGCCGGCAGGTGGGCCCGATCGGGGTGGCTGGCACTGCTCCCGGCCTGCCCGATGTTGCGGGCGCCGCACCCGGCAAAGCCGCGCCGTAGACGATCTCGTCCTTGAATCCGATGTCGCAGCCGAGCAGCAGCGCCGTGCGGCGCGGGCGCTCGTTGAAGGCGCCCTGCGGACCCTCCAGGCTGCGCGCCACGCAGAGGAACTCCGCGCCGTCGGGCATCTCGACGGCTTCGACAAAGATCTGGCCGGGCAGGGAGAATGCCGCGTGCACCGGTAGCTTCGGACAGGCTCCACCGAAACGGCTGTGCGGAAAACCCTGGGCTCCGGCCTTGCGGAAGCGGTGGCCTGCATTGTCGACTTCCAGCATGAAGAAGGGAACGCCCGAACTGCCTGGCCGCTGCAGCATGGTCAGGCGGTTGGCGGCCTGCTCGAAGGAGACACCGAAGCGCGAGCGCAGCACGTCGACGTCGTAGCGCGCCCGAACGGCAGCAGACTGGAACGCCTGGTAGGGCATCATCAGCGCATGCGCGGCGTAGCGGCCAAGCTCGAAGCGGGCGAGCCTGCGGGCTTCGTCCGACCCGAGCTTCAAGGCCTGGATCTCGCCTGCGACCGCCACCGTCATGCGGATCAGGCAGGCTTCCATGGCGATCTCGCGCAACTGGTCGAAGGGCGAGAGCCGTTCGGAGATGAACAGGCGCTGGGAATGGCGGTCGAAGCGGCGGCGCCAGTTCGGCATGGTCGCCACCGGCAGAACCTTCACGACGATGCCGTATTCGCGCCTGAGCCAACTCTTCAGCGCCGCGAGCAGGTCGTCGCCTGGATCGAGGACGGTGGTGAAGGCCTCCGCCTCGGCCTCGATCGCCTCAAAATGGTTCGGCCGCCGCTCGAAAATCTCGTGAACTTCATCGATCGGCAGGCGGGCACCGGAAAGCGCGGTCGTCCTGCCCTCGCGGGCGAGCAGTTCCGACAGATCCGACAGCCGCTCGGCCTGCTCGCGATAGGCGCGGTAGAGCTTGATCATGGCAGCTGCCGCATTGGGAGCAGCCTCCGCCACCTCGACCAGTTCCTGCTCGCCGGGCAGTTCGCCGGACAGAAGCGGATCCGCAAACACCTCCCGCAGGCCGACGATCGAGCCAAGCGCCTCGCCATGGAGTTCCTCAGGGTCGACCTTGTAGGCAGCGGCAAGCTTCAGGATCAGCTGGACCGTCAGGGGCCGCTGATTGCGCTCGATGAGATTGAGATAGGAGGGCGAAATGCCAAGGCCTTCCGCCATGGCCGTCTGTGTCAGGCCCCGCGCATTGCGGATGCGCCTGATGCGCGGTCCGGCGAATATCTTCGGGTCAGCCATTTCGGATTTCCGCACCAGAAGCACTGCGATGATCACATCCCATGCTGTCTCCGATCTCAGGATTGACACATTTTACAAGATTGCACGCGTGGCCGCCTTTACAGCTTGTGACAAATTTACAGAGGGAACCTGTCAAACACAAGACAGCTTCACCTCAATTTTTAGCGCTTCTGGTCGATTCCTTTCGTCCTTAGCTGCACTGCAATGTAAATCTGGTCATAGACGATCCGGGGGTTCAGGCGGGTCGCACGCAAATTTGACCACCACGGAGCTCGCCATGACTGATTTTTACAATCTCGTTCCATCCGCCCCGGAAGGGCGTTTCGACGGTATCGAGCGGCCCTATTCGCCCGAGGATGTGAAGCGGCTGCGCGGCTCCGTCCAGATCAGGCAGTCGCTGGCCGAGATGGGCGCCAACCGCCTTTGGAAGCTGATCCACGAGGAAGACTTCGTCAACGCGCTCGGAGCGATGTCGGGCAACCAGGCAATGCAGCAGGTGCGTGCCGGACTGAAGGCGATCTACCTCTCGGGCTGGCAGGTTGCCGCCGATGCCAACACCGCCGGCGCCATGTATCCCGACCAGTCGCTTTACCCGGCGAACGCGGCGCCCGAGCTTGTTAGGCGCATCAACCGCACGCTGCAGCGGGCCGATCAGATCGAGACCTCGGAAGGCAAGGGGCTGTCGGTCGAGACGTGGTTTGCGCCGATCGTCGCCGATGCGGAAGCCGGCTTCGGCGGTCCGCTGAACGCATTCGAGATCATGAAGGCCTTCATCGAGGCGGGCGCCGCCGGCGTCCATTTCGAGGACCAGCTCGCATCGGAGAAGAAGTGCGGCCATCTCGGCGGCAAGGTGCTGATCCCGACGGCGGCCCACATCCGCAACCTGAACGCGGCGCGCCTGGCCGCCGACGTCATGGGTACCGCAACGCTGATCGTCGCCCGTACCGATGCGGAGGCCGCAAAGCTGCTGACGTCCGACATCGACGAGCGCGACCAGCCCTTCGTGGACTACGATGCGGGCCGCACGGTCGAAGGCTTCTACCAGGTCAAGAACGGCATCGAGCCCTGCATTGCGCGCGCCATTGCCTATGCACCGAACTGCGACCTGATCTGGATGGAGACCGGCAAGCCCGACCTCGCCCAGGCAAAGAGGTTCGCCGAGGCCGTGCACAAGGCGCATCCGGGCAAGCTGCTCGCCTACAACTGCTCGCCCTCGTTCAACTGGAAGAAGAACCTGGACGACGCGACGATCGCCAAGTTCCAGCGCGAGCTCGGCGCAATGGGCTACAAGTTCCAGTTCATCACGCTGGCCGGCTTCCACCAGCTCAACTTCGGCATGTTCGAACTCGCCCGCGGCTACAAGGACCGCCAGATGGCGGCCTATTCGGAGCTGCAGGAAGCGGAATTCGCAGCCGAGGTGAACGGCTACACGGCGACCAAGCACCAGCGCGAAGTCGGCACCGGCTATTTCGACGCCGTGTCGATGGCGATCTCCGGCGGCAAGTCGTCGACCACAGCAATGCATGAATCCACCGAGCACGAACAGTTCCGCCCCGCGGCGGAGTAGCCACCAGCAACGGAATACGAGCATTCAGGGAGAAGCAGCATGTTGGACGAAACCGAAACGAAGACCAAGCCGAGAACCCGCGTCAAGGAACGGGCCGAGGAGCAGTCGTCGGCCATGACGGCCGAGCAGCAAAGTGCCATCCGCATGCTGGCCAACGACCTGCACCGGCTGAACCAGTCCGTGATGAAGGCCGTCGATGCCGGCGTCTCGGTCGAACTGGTGCGCTCGGCACGCCATCATGGCGGCAAGGGCAACTGGGGCGACCTGCTGATCCCCGTGATCGTAACACAGGGCAATGGCGGCTGAGACAGCCGTGCTCCCTTCGGTCACCTGCAGGCAGCGTCCTGCAGGTGACGTCTTGCTATGGCACACGCTCGTCTCGTTACAAGGACCAAGACATTTCGGCCGGACGCGATTCTTTTTGACTGGCCTCCGCCAACGGCGCGCTCTAAGCTTCGAAGTTGATTGACCTTCCCGCTACCTCTCGTGGTTGAAATCTCGATCGCAGACAAGCAACGGCAGCCTTGGCTTTCCATATGACCGAGAAGAGACCCGATCGTGAGAACGGCGCGGATCCGGCGGTGGCGCGCACCGGCGGCCAGGCCGCGCCGCAGATCGATCACTCGCTGGTTCTTGTCGTCGGACGGTCCCGGATCAACCGTGTCGTGGTTTCGAGGATCGTCGAGCGCTCGGGGCTCAGGCCGGTGTCGGAGGGACCCGACACGGCGGCCAAGACGTTGAAATCCGTATTCCCGAGGGCGGTCATCCTGGACGGCGGACCAGACAACCAGGACTGTGAGTGCCTGATGTCGCGACTGGTGGTGATGCGCGGCATGACCGGCGATCGCTTGCCCGCCGTCATCCTGCTTTCAACCCACAAGATCGGGGACGAGGCGCAGTTGGGGTTGCTGGCTATCGACGCGGTCGTCTCCAAGCCCATCCTGCCCGAACTGCTGCAGCCTGTGGTCGACCGGCTGATCCATCGCGACGTGAGCTGATCGACCCGGATTCGCAACAAGCCCCGGCGTCCGGCGCCGGAGCGGTCTTCGTTTGCCGAGCCCCCTTCCCTTCGCTCGTGCTGGAGGCCTATAGTTGACGCCAAGAAACCCAGCCTTGGTGATTGATGCCGCCTGCAAAGAAGGAAGTCCGGCCAACTGGCCGCGCGGGACGTGCCCGCACACCTGCCCATGTCAAGAACCTGCGCGGCGTGCGCAACTGGAAGGAAGTGTCCGACTGGCTGGAGTGGCGCGGCATCGAGGACATAGAATGCATCACCCCCGACCAGGCGGGCGTGGCGCGCGGCAAGATGATGCCGTCGAAGAAATTCACCTCCAACACGTCGCTGGCCCTGCCGTCGGCCGTGTTCATGACCACGATTTCGGGCGGCTATCCCGAAAATGGCAATGGTTTCGCCTATCCGGAAGACGACGGCGACCTGAAGCTGATGCCCGACCTGTCGACGCTGACCCTGGTGCCGTGGGAGGAAGATCCGACCGCGGCCGTGATCTGCGACCTGGTGCATCAGGACGGTCGCGTGGTCGACTTCACGCCGCGCAACGTGCTGAAGGGCATTGTCGCCGCCTATGAGAAGCGGGGACTGAGGCCGGTCGTTGCGCCCGAGATCGAGTTCTACCTCGTGCGCAAGAATCCCGACCCCGACTATCCACTGGTGCCGCCCGTCGGGCGATCCGGCCGGCCGATCGGTGGCGGCGCGGGCTATTCGATCGCCGGCGTCAACGAATTCGACGAACTCATCGACGACATCTATCATTTTTCTGAGAGCCAGGGCCTCGAGATCGACACGCTGATCCACGAGGAGGGCGCCGGGCAGCTGGAGATCAACCTGCGCCATGGCGACCCTGTCGAACTCGCCGACCAGGTCTTCATGTTCAAGCGCACGATCCGCGAAGCGGCACTGAAGCACGACACCTATGCCACCTTCATGGCCAAGCCCATCCAGGGCCAGCCCGGCTCGGCCATGCACATCCACCAGTCCATCATCGACAGGAAATCGGGGAAAAACATCTTCTCGAGCCCCGAGGGCGGAGAGACCGATGCTTTCCACCATTTCATCGGCGGCATGCAGAAGCACGTGCCCAATGCGCTGGTGATGTTTGCACCCTATGTGAACTCCTACCGTCGGCTGACCCAGGCCGCATCGGCGCCGGTCAACAACAAATGGGGCTACGACAACCGGACCGTCGCGTTCCGTGTGCCCCGTTCGGATCCTGCGGCAAGACGCGTCGAGAACCGCATCCCTTCCTCCGACGCGAACCCCTATCTGGCGCTCGCGGCCTCGCTTGCCTGCGGCCTGATCGGGATGAAGAACCAGATCGCGCCCGACCAGCCGGTGCTGACGACGGCCAACGAGGACGAGATCGACCTGCCCCGCGGTCTGCTGGAAGCCGTCGACTTGTTCGAGGCCGACACCGAACTGCGCGGCATGCTGGGCGATCAGTTCGTGTCGACCTACGCGGCGATCAAGCGCGCGGAGTTCGAGACCTTCATGGAAGTGATCAGCCCGTGGGAGCGTGAGTTTTTGTTGCTGAACGTTTGAGGCAATCGGCAATCGGAGCACGTCAGGTATCGAGCCATGAGAAGCAAGTCCTCGCTACCCCTATTCGACTGCCGACTGCCGACTGCCGATTGCCGCTGAGACCCATGACCTACCAATCCCCCATTTCTCCCGGCCGTTCCTGGTACGAAGACACGGTCGGCGCGCGGCCGGTCTATCCCGCCCTGGACGGCGACCGGCGCTGCGACGTCGTGATCATCGGCGGCGGGTTCACGGGGTTGTCGGCCGCGGTTCACCTCGCCAAGTCCGGGACCTCGGTCGTCCTGATCGAAGCCTGCCGCTTCGGCGACGGCGCCTCTGGTCGTAATGGCGGGCAGCTCGGCACCGGGCAGCGCGCAGGTGCGGAGGAACTTGAGGCCGAATACGGGTTCGAGCGCGCCAAGGCGCTGTTCGACGTCGCCGAGGAGGCCAAGGCGCATCTGCTGGAGTTCGCCGAGACAAACAAGATCGAGATCGACTTCCGGCCCGGGCATCTCAATGTCAGCCACCGCAAGCGCTTCCTGCCCGAATATCTCGAGCATGCCGAAGCGATGCACACGCGCTTCAACTACCCGCATATCCACTATATGGACGCGGCGGAGACGGCCGAGCGCCTCGGCTCGACGCATTATGCCGGCGGTGTACGCGACACCGGTACCGGCCACATCCACCCGATGAAGCTTTTGGTCGGCACGGCGCGGGTGGCGGCAGCGTCCGGCGCCCAGCTCTTCGAGAACACGCCGTCCACCGGTGTGACCACGAATGGCGGCAAGGTCATCGTAACCACCGCGACCGGCACGATCACGGCATCGAAGTGCCTGATCGCAGTCAACGCCTATGGCGGCGAGCTGGAACCGCAGAGCGCGGCGCATGTCATGCCGATCGGCTCGTTCATCGGCGCGACGGTGCGGCTCGGCGACGACAGCCCAGTGCTGCCGGGCGGAGAATCGGTGTCGGATTCGCGCTTCGTCGTGCGTTACTTCCGCCGCGCGCCGACAGGCGAACTCCTGTTCGGCGGCCGTGAGATCTATGCCGTCAACGACCCCAAGGACATCCAGATCCACATCCGCAAGCAGATCAGCGAGATCTATCCGGCTCTGAAGGATGTCGAGATCACGCATGGCTGGGGCGGCTATGTCGGCATCACCATGCCGCGAAAGCCCTTCGTGCGCGAGGTGATGCCGAACGTCATTTCCGCCGGCGGCTATTCCGGCCACGGCGTGATGCTGTCGAACTATATTGGCAAGCTCTACGCCGAGACGATGGCGGGCAACCGTGACCGGCTGAAGCTGTTCGAAGAGCTGGATATTCCCGCCTTTCCCGGCGGCCGGCGTTTTCGCGCGCCGCTCTTGTTCCTGGCGCTCAACTGGTATGCGCTGAGGGACAGGATCTGATCTCCGCCCTTCGTTTATCGAGCGACGCACGGGTCCTGTCTTTACTCGTCGCCAGGAAGACCAATCGATCGAATGAGTAGCTGTCCTCACCCGCTACTGATTTCCTGATTTCTTCAATGTCGTCTCCTGCGCGGAGACGATGAGCGATCTCAATGCCGCGAAGCCCGCGCTTCTTTTGGTACCCCTCAAGGAGATCGCCACCGCGTTCTTTCGTGAGGCTCGATTTTCTGATGCCTGCCCCAGCATCAATCAATTGGGAGAATGACTCAAATATTTCGTCCGACGCACGAACGGCCCAGTCGATGACGGCAAACCTAACCCAGAGATGCCAGTCATGCATACACATCGCTAAGCTGTTCGCGACAGTATCATCATAGATTTTCCATGCACTGATGTATTTGACGAATCCTCGACGACAGTCGGGTAACGGGTCCTGTGCCATAGCTAACACTACATCGAGAAGCTCGGGTGTCGGTTGCGGGTCCGACTCGTCGAGGAAAAAGGCACCGAATTCGCGATCCATCGACTTCTCAGATCTCAATAAACCTATGAGAAGCCCCATTTCTTGATCTTGCCGCCACCTCTTAAACAGGAGTTGCTGAGCCTCATAGCGCAGGTTCCCATCTTCAGACATCGCTTCCACCAGAAGATCGGCCGATGATCGTTCCGAAATGTCGTTTTTCATGCTTCCACCGTTAGGTCTGAGATCTCCTCACATCCTCCGGACAATCACACTCCCCGCCGAGTATCCCGCGCCGAACGAGCAGATCACGCCGAGGCTGCCCTTCGGCAGATCGTCGGAATATTTCGAGAAGGCGATGATGGAGCCGGCCGACGAGGTGTTGGCATAATCCTGCAGAACGTTGGGCTGCTCTTCGCGAGTCGGCTCGCGGCCCATGACCTTGGCGGCGATCAGATCGTTCATGGTCTTGTTGGCCTGGTGCAGCCAGAGCCGCGACAGGTCCGAAGGCGCGATGGCTTCGTCGGCGAGATGGCCGAGGATCAGGTCGGAGACGATCGGCACGACCTGCTTGAAGACCTTTCGGCCCTCCTGCATGAACTGCATGTCGCGGCGATCGGCCATTTGGCCCTCGCGGGTGCGGCGCAGAAATCCGTTGTTGTTGCGGATGGCGTTGGAGAACTCGGTCAGCAGCCGGGTCGAGACGATCTCGTAGGCACTGTCGCTTTTCACGTCGTCGGCGTGCTGCACGACGATGGCGGTACAGACATCGCCAAAGATGAAGTGGCAGTCGCGGTCGCGCCACTCCTGGTGGCCTGATGTGATCTCGGGATCGACGATGAGGACGGCGCGCGCGCTTCCCGCGCGGATCATGTCGTTGGCAAGCTGGATCGCGAATGTCGCGGAAGAACAGGCGACGTTCATGTCAAAGGCGAAGCCCTTTATGCCAAGCGCTTGCTGTACCTCGATGGCAATCGCCGGGTAGGCGCGCTCGTGGTTGGAGGCAGCACAGATCACCGCGTCGATGTCGGCGGCCGTCGCCTGCGCGGCGGACATGGCTTCCTTGGCCGCCTTGACGGAAATTTCCGCCATCAGCGACAGGTCCTCGTTGGCGCGTTCGGGCAGGACCGGATGCATCACGGAGGGATCGAGGATGCCGGATTTTTCGATGACATGGCGCTGACGGATGCCTGACGCCTTCTCAATGAACTCCTCGCTCGACATCTGCAGCGCCGTGCGTTCGCCTGCCTCGATCGCCGACGCGTGAAGACGGTTCTGCCGCTCGGCATAGGCATTGTAGGCGGCCACGAGTTCGGCGTTGGTGACAATCTCCTGCGGCGTGAAGACGCCCGTGCCCGAAATGGCTGCCTTGTGCATGTCTTCCACCCTGCCGCTTTTCTTGTCAGCATTAGAGCAAGCGAAAGCCGGGTCAAGCAAGCGAAGGGGCGCCGGAACGTCAGATGCAGCGGCCGCCATCGACCTCCAGCGCGACGCCGGTGATGAACTGCGCCTCGTCGGAAGCCAGCCAAAGCGCCGCATTGGCGATGTCGAGCGGCGTCGACAGGCGGCCGAGCGGAATCGATGCCTTGAACTTCTCCCTGATCTCCGGCGTGTCTTCGCCCATGAACTTTTCCAGCATCCCGGTCTCGCCGGCTACCGGACACAGGCAATTGACGCGGATGTTCTTCGGCGCCAGTTCCACGGCCATGGATTTTGTCGCGGTGATCGCCCAGCCTTTCGAAGCGTTGTACCAGGTCAGCCCCGGCCGCGGGCGCAGCCCGGCGGTCGACGCGGTGGTGATGATCGAGCCCCCGCCCTGGGTTTCCATGACCGGCACGACGGCAAGCGCCGAAAAGTAAATCGCCTTCATGTTGACGGCGGCAATCAGGTCGAAGGTTTCCTCGTCGACGCCGAGCATGTCCCCGTTGCGGTGGGTGTAACCGGCATTGTTGACCATGGTGTCGATGCGGCCGAAGGCATTCAAGGCAGCGCTGACCATCGCGTCGATGTCGGAGCGCAGCGACACGTCCGTGGTGACGGCGATGGCGTTCCCGCCGATTTCCCGCGCGACCCGCTCGGCGCCCCGCTGGTTCAAATCGGCGACGACGACCTTCGCGCCCTCTTCGGCAAAACGCCGCGCCATGCCCTCGCCGAAGCCCGACGCCGCGCCGGTGATGATGGCAACCTTGTTTTCGAGACGCTGACCTACCCGCACCACAAGCTCCGTCTCACAGATCTTCAGGTTTCAGACCGGTATTCCTGCCGATGCGTGCGAGCATTTTCGGGCCGATCTCCTCGCGATCATGGGAGGCAAAAACGACGTTCGGCCAGCCCGCGCGAGAAAGCACCCGATGTGATCCATTCTGGCGCTTGACAGTCCAGCCGATCCGCTCGAGCGCCGCGAGCACCCGCCGCGCCGGAACGGATGGCCACGCGCTCATGCGGCAACAAACAGATGACCCACCTCAGGAACGTCCTCGCCATGGTCGATCCGATCAGCCAGGGTGCGCAAGGCGAGCGCCTCTACTCTGCCGCGCGCTTCTTCGCGGGTTAAACCATACGCCATGACGCCCGGCAGCGCCGCAATCTCGGCAACCCACCGACCATCATCCTCGCGATCAAACTCTATCTTCAGCAAGGACGTCTCTCCCGGGTCCGCACCGCAGGGCTTTCTGCACTATCCCATGTTAGCATCTGGCGCGGCCTGCACAAACCCTCACCCATGATGGAACACCACGGTCTTTGTGGCGCTCATATCATAGAGCGCCTCGAACCCCTTCTCGCGGCCGTGGCCTGAGCGCTTGAAACCACCGAAGGGAAGTTCCACGCCGCCGCCCGCGCCATAGGCGTTGACGAAAACCTGGCCGGCGCGCACGCGCTTGGCCACGCGGTGCTGGCGCGCGCCGTCGCTGGTCCAGATGCCTGCGACCAACCCGTAGTCGGTGCCGTTGGCGAGGCGGATCGCCTCGGACTCGTCGTCAAACGGGAACAGCGTCAGGACAGGTCCGAAGACTTCCTCCTGCGCGATGCGGGCCGACGGATCGGTAAATCCGAACAGCACCGGGGCGAAGTAGAAGCCGCTCTCGGGAGCGTCCTTGGCTATCGAACCGCGCGCCAGCACCGGCACTCCGGCCGCCTCTGCCTCGGACACCATTGTCGCCACCCTGCTGCGCTGGCGGTCGCTGATCAGCGCGCCGAGGTCGCGGTCGGCATCGTGCGGTGCCGCGACAAGCGCGGCGAACCGCTCGGCAAGACCCGTCGCCACCCGCTCGAACACCGCCCTTTCGATCAGGACGCGACTGCCGGCCGAACAGGTTTGCCCGCCATTCTGCAGGATCGCATTGACCAACACGGGCAGCGCCGCATCGATGTCGGCGTCGGCAAAGACGATTTGGGGAGATTTTCCGCCAAGTTCCAGCGTGACGCCACGGTTGTTTCCCGCAGCCGCAGCCTGGATCGCCGTGCCGGTCGCCGGCGAGCCGGTGAAGGTCACGTAGTCGACCAGCGGATGGCCGGCAAGCGCCGCGCCCGCCGCCGCGCCCGTGCCGGTCACGACATTGAACACCCCGTCGGGAAAGCCTGCCTCCTGGGCCAGTTCGCCGATGCGGATCGCGGTCAGCGAGGCGTCTTCCGCGGGCTTGATCACCAGTGTGTTGCCCATCGCAAGCGCGGCGCCGGCAACGCGGGCAAGGATCTGCATCGGGTAGTTCCACGGGATGATGCCCGCCACGACACCATGCGGTTCGCGTAGGGTCAGCGCCGTGTAGCCGTCAAGAAAGGGGATCGTGTCACCATGGATCTTGTCGGCGGCCCCGCCGTAGAATTCGAAATAGCGCATGGTGGCCACCACGTCCGCCCTGCCCTGCCTTACTGGCTTGCCCGTGTCGCGCGATTCGAGCGCCGCCAGTTCAGTACCATGCTGCTCGATCAGCACGCCAAGCCTGGTCAGGCGGCGACCGCGCTCCACAGCCGGCATGCGCGACCAGGGACCATCCTCGAATGCACGGTGCGCGGCGCGTACGGCGAGGTCGACATCCGCGACACCGGATGCCGGGATCGAGGCGAAAGCCTTGCCGTCCGAGGGGCATACGACGTCAATGCGGGCGCCCGAAAGCGCCTCACAGCTTCGCCCTCCGATCAGTTGCGCAAATGCCTTGTCTTGCGACACCGTCGTAGAAAGATGTTTCTGCAAGGCGATTTCTCCTTTGGCAATCGGCGAAAGCTCGCCTTATGCTGCGGATGCGAAGAGTCCGGGCGGAAACTGGTCGAACGAGAATCCCGCGGGCAGGAGGCGTGTCAAGGAGGAACGTGTGACACCTTGGCACTGGCAAATTTAAATCGATTAGATATCATGCCCGTCACGTCGACCGGCGCCACCATGGACAGATCATGACCAGCCAGATCATACCCGTCGAGCCATTCGACTTCATCATCTTCGGCGGCACGGGCGACCTCGCCGAGCGCAAGCTGCTGCCGGCGCTGTATTATCGCCAGAAGGACCACCAGTTTTCAGAGCCGACGCGCATCATCGGCGCCTCGCGCAGCAAGCTCAGCGATGCGGAGTTCCAGGAATTCGCGCGCAAGGCGATCGTGGAGCACGTCAAGAAAAGCGATATCGACGAGGCGGAGCTGAAGACGTTTCTCTCCCGCCTGTCCTACGTCGCCGTCGACGCCGTCTCCGGCGATGGCTTCACGAAGCTGAAGAAGGCAATCGGCAACAGCGACGCGATTCGCGCCTACTATCTGGCGGTGGCGCCCGCGATCTTTGGCAGTATTTCCCACAAGCTGCAGGAACACGGCCTGGTGACGCCAAATTCCCGCATCGTGGTCGAAAAGCCGATAGGCCGCGACCTCGCCTCCGCGTTGGCGTTGAACGACCAGATCGGCGAGGGCTTCGGCGAGCACCAGGTGTTCCGCATCGACCACTATCTCGGCAAGGAGACGGTGCAGAACCTGATGGCCCTGCGCTTCGCCAACGCGCTCTACGAGCCGTTGTGGAACTCGGCGCATGTCGACCACGTGCAGATCACGGTGGCCGAAACGGTCGGCCTGGAGGATCGCGTCACCTACTACGACAAGGCCGGCGCCCTGCGGGACATGGTGCAGAACCACATTCTTCAGCTGCTTTGCCTCGTAGCCATGGAGGCACCCTCCTCGATGGACGCCAACGCGGTACGCGACGAGAAGCTGAAGGTTCTGCGCTCGCTGAAGCGGATCAACGGCACGGAAGCACCCAAAGCCACGGTGCGCGGACAGTATCGGGCCGGCGCGTCCGCCGGCGGTGCGGTGAAGGGCTATGTCGACGAACTGGGCGCCGAGAGCACGACCGAGACCTTCGTGGCGATCAAGGCCGAGATCGCCAACTGGCGCTGGGCGGGCGTGCCCTTCTATCTGCGCACGGGCAAGCGGCTGGCGTCGCGCGTCTCGGAAATCGTCATCGAGTTCAAGCACATTCCGCATTCGATCTTCGGGGACGGCGCCGGCCGCGTGCAGGCCAACCAGCTCGTCATCCGCCTTCAGCCCGACGAGGGCGTCAAGCAGTGGATCATGATTAAGGATCCTGGCCCGGGCGGGATGCGGCTGCGCCAGATCGCGCTCGACATGACGTTTGCCGGTACATTCCAGGAACGCAATCCGGACGCGTATGAACGGCTGATCATGGATGTCATCCGCGGCAACCAGACACTCTTCATGCGCCGCGACGAGGTCGAGGCGGCATGGCACTGGGTCGATCCGATCCTCGGCGCCTGGGCTGACACACGCCAGGAAGTGCAGGGCTACACGTCCGGCACCTGGGGACCGTCATCCTCCATCGCGCTCATCGAGCGCGATGGCCGGACCTGGCACGAGGGCTGACGCAGAACATGCCGGACCTGCCGCACAGGATGCACGACTTCGCCTCGCGGCAGGCGCTGGCCGATACACTGGCGGCCGCGATCGCCGATCGGCTCGCGGCTGGAATCGCAGCGCGGGGGCAGGCTTCGCTCGCCGTCTCTGGCGGCACCACGCCGACGCTGCTCTTCGCCGCCCTGGCGACTACCGCCATCGACTGGGCGCGCGTTACCATCACCCTGGTCGATGAGCGCTTCGTCGAGCCCACTTCGCCGCGCTCCAACGAAGGCCTGGTGCGGCGCGCGCTGATGCAGGGACCGACGCGTGCCGCAACCTTCGTTCCCCTCTACCGGCATGCGCCAGACGCCGCCGACGCTATCAGCGAATCGGACTCGGCGCTCGGCGCACTGTCCTGGCCTCTCGACGTGGTTGTGCTTGGCATGGGAACGGATGGCCACACGGCCTCGTTTTTTCCCGACGCGCCGGACCTGGCCCGGCTGCTCGACCCATTGGCACCAAACATCCTGCATCTCGTCAGCGCGCCGAGCGCCGGCGAGCCCCGGCTGACGCTGACACTGCCGTGCATCGCCTCGGCGCGCTTCATCGCGCTGCATATCGAGGGCGCCGAGAAGCGCGACGTTCTTGCCCGCGTCCTCGACGGGGCGGAAAAACCGATCGGCGCCGTCTTGAAGGCAGCCGCACAGCCGGTGGAGATATACTGGGCGCCCTGAGACTTTTCCTGCCGGCGTCCTCCCATGCGCTTCAGGCAGGCTCGTAGAGGAACGACGGCAATGACCGCACGCAAAGACATCGAGGCTATTACCGAACGCATCCGCCACCGCTCGCAGCGTTCGCGCGAAATCTATCTCGGCCGGATCGCCGAGGCATCCGGGCGCTCGGCCAACCGCTCCAAGCTCTCCTGCGGCAACCTCGCACATGGGTTTGCGGTGTGCAGCCCAGCCGAGAAGATCGCGCTCGGCGGTGATGTCGTGCCCAATCTCGGCATCATCACCTCCTACAACGACATGCTGTCGGCGCATCAGCCCTTCGAGACCTATCCTGCGCTGATCAAGGAAGCGGCGCGCGAGGCCGGCGGCATCGCGCAGGTGGCGGGCGGCGTGCCCGCCATGTGCGACGGCGTCACCCAGGGCCAGCCCGGCATGGAGCTGTCGCTGTTCTCGCGCGACGTCATCGCCATGTCAGCTGCGGTCGGCCTCAGCCACAACATGTTCGACGCGGCCGTCTTTCTCGGCGTCTGCGACAAGATCGTGCCGGGACTGCTGATCGCCGCGCTGACTTTCGGCCACCTGCCCGCCGTGTTCATACCGGCAGGGCCGATGACCACCGGCCTGCCGAACGACGAAAAGGCAAGAGTCCGCCAGCTCTATGCCGAGGGCAAGGTCGGTCGCCCCGAACTCCTGGAGGCGGAATCCAAATCCTATCACGGGCCGGGCACCTGCACATTCTACGGCACGGCCAATTCCAACCAGATGCTGATGGAAATCATGGGCCTGCACACGCCGGGCGCCTCCTTCGTCAATCCGGGCACACCGCTGCGCGATGCGCTGACGCGCGAGGCGGCCAAGCGCGCGCTGGCCATCACCGCGCTCGGCAACGCCTACACGCCGGTCGGCCGCATGATCGACGAGCGCTCGATCGTCAACGGCGTGGTCGGACTGCATGCCACGGGCGGCTCGACCAACCACACCATCCACCTCATCGCCATGGCGGCGGCCGGCGGCATCCAGCTGACCTGGCAGGATATTTCCGACATTTCCGAAGCCGTGCCGCTTCTGGCGCGCGTCTATCCGAACGGGCTGGCCGACGTGAACCATTTCCATGCCGCGGGCGGGCTCGGCTTCCTGATCCGAGAATTGCTCGACGAAGGCCTGCTGCACGAGGACGTCCAGACGGTGTGGGGCGACGGGCTTCGCCCCTATGCCGTCGAGGCCGTGCTCGGCACGGACGGCGGCGTGGTGCGCCGCGCCGCGCCGAAAATCAGCGGAGACGAGAAGGTGGTCGCACCGTTTGCCAAGGCATTCCAGCCGACGGGGGGACTGCGCGTGCTCGAGGGCAATCTCGGCCGCGCCATCATCAAGACGTCGGCGGTAAAGCCGGAACGCCGCATCACCGAGGCGCCGGCATTGGTGTTCGACAGCCAGGAGGCGCTGAACGCCGCCTTCAAGGCCGGGCTTCTCGACCGCGACTTCGTCGCCGTGGTGCGCTTCCAGGGGCCGAAGGCGAACGGCATGCCGGAACTGCACAGGCTGACCACGGTGCTCGGCATCATGCAGGACCGCGGCCACCGCGTTGCGCTGGTGACCGACGGGCGCATGTCCGGGGCAAGCGGCAAGGTGCCGGCCGCCATCCATGTCACCCCCGAGGCGCTGGAGGGCGGCGTCATCGGCAAGATCCATGACGGCGACATCGTGCGGCTGGACGCCGACGCCGGCACGCTGATGGTTATGGCGTCCGACGCCGAACTCGCGTCACGCCCACTGCCGACGCCCGACCTTTCCGGCAACGAATTCGGCATGGGCCGCGACCTGTTTGCCGGCTTCCGCCAGTTGGTCGGCCGCGCCGACCATGGCGCAAGCGCCTTCGGGACAGGATGATCGCGCCTTGAAAGTAAGGCAATACCGCCTTACCTTTGATGTGTGATGGGCTTTTGTGGAGCAGGTTATGTCATCCCTGAAACTGTCATCGAAGTCCCAAGTGACCTTCAAGAAGGATGTCCTCAACCACCTCGGCGTCAGGCCAGGAGATCGAGTCCAGATTGACCTCGAGCCGAATGGAAAAGTAACGGTTCGGGCTGAAAAAGCCGATAAATCGCTGGAGTCCTTTGTCGGCATCCTGGCACATCCCGACAATCCTGTTCTTTCTCTCGACGACATCAAGCGGATCACCGAAGAGGCATGGGCGGGCAAGCGGTGAAAGCCATACCAGACACGAATCTCCTCGTGCGGATGGCGATCCGGGACGACCCCGTCCAGGAGAGAAAGGCCACGGCGGCGCTCAGCAAGGCAGATTCGATCGCCATCAGCCTGCCGACACTTTGCGAATTCTGCTGGGTCCTGAGCCGGGGCTACAGGAAGACCGCTGCGCAGGTTGCGGTCGCCGTGCGGGCGCTTACGGCCGTCAAAGGCGTTCAGGCCGATCTGCCCGCGGTGGAGGCAGGGCTCGTCTTCCTCGATGAGGGAGGCGATTTTGCCGACGGCGTTATCGCCTACGAGGGCCGCCGACTTGGTGGGGAAACATTCATCACCTTCGACAGGCAGGCGGCGACCTTGACCAAGAGGCAAGGGAATCTGGCCACCCTGCTTTCATAGAACCTGCCAAGGGCTAACCGATTTCACGGCACCGCGACCTCCGAGCGCTCGCCGGCCTTGACCGTGGCTGCCGTCTCGGATTTTCCGGCGGCCTGGCGGTCGACCACGACGACATAGTCGCCGGCGGGCATGGTCGCCTGGCGCGTCTCGCCATAGTCCACGCCGAAGGACTTTCGGTCGCCCTGGATGTCCTTCTGCGCAGCGACGATCTCGATGCTGTAGGCGCCGGGCGCGGAAATCGCGAGCACGCCGGCGTCGAGCGTCACATTGACGTCCGACCTGGCGCCGACCGCGATCGTGACGGGCGCCTCGGCGCTCGCCTGGTCCATTTTCGCGATGACGACATAGTCGCCGCCGGGAAGGTCGGCCTTCGAATCCGGGCCGTAATTGGTGAGCAGCGCCTCGCGGCTGCCGTCGATCTTCTTGGCGGCCTTGACCACCTGGAAGGACACACCCGTTGCGTCGACGCGGTCGCCGCCAGCCGTGTAGAAAGCGTTCATCACGAGAAGGCCGACGCCGACGACGATGTCCTTCTCCACCGTCTCGCCCGCCTTGACGGTAATCGTCTCGCTCGTATTGCCCTCGCCGATCTTGACGTTGAAGGTGTGGCTGCCGGCCGGCACGACGATTTTCGTCTCGCCATAGCCGGTCGTCGTCGTGCCGTCGGGAAGCTCCAGCTGCACAGCCGCGCCGGGCTCCACCGGGGCGCCCTCGCTTGGACGCGGACGCACGACGATGGTGCCGGCGTTCAGCACGAAGAGCGGCTCTGCCGTCGCGTCGGCGGCGATCGTCACCTTCTGCTCGACCGAGGCGACGTCGTAGACCGCGCGCACGATGTAGTCGCCGGGCTCCAGATTGCCCCGGTAGTTCATGTATTCGGTGGTGACGCGGTCGCCCTTGGAACCGTCGGGATTGACGGCATGGACCTCGTAGGCGTTGCCGGCATCGCGCATCGGCGGCATGCCCTCGGCGAACGTCGTCTGCGGCGCGAAATTGTATTCGACCGTCGCAGGCTCGGGCTCGGGCGCCGGCGCTGGCTCCGGCGCTGGCGCGGGCTCCGGAGCGGCTGCCGGCTCGGGCGCGGCGACCGTTTCGGTTAGGCCGAGGATCAGCGTCGGCAGATCGTTGGCCGCGACATATTTGCCGCCGGTGTTTTCAGCCAGGCACGCGACCTGCCTGCCCTCTTCGGCCGTCAGCCCGAAGCCGACGACATGGGCGGTGAAATCGACGCCCGACTGCTTTAGCTCGAGCCCAAGCGCGCAGGGGTCGGCGTCGCAGGTCTCCAGCCCGTCGGTGATGAGCACGACGGTCGCCTTGTCCTCGGTGTAGCGCAGCGCCTCGGCGGCCTGGCGCACCGAGGCAGAAAGCGGCGTCTTGCCCAGAAACTTCAGGGCATCCGCCGCCGCAATGATGGCCGAGGCGGTGCCCGCCGCCGGCGGCACGATCAGCTCGATGTCGTCGCAGGCGCCCTTCTGGCGGTGTCCATACGCCATCAGGCCGATCTCGCGGGTCGCCGGCAGCCCCTCCAAGACGCCGCGCAGCGCCTCGCGCGCGATCTCCAGCTTTGGCCGCCCGTCGATCTGGCCCCACATCGAGCCCGACCCGTCGAGCACGATCACTGTCCGGTCGGCGGCAAGGCCTGAAACGGCGAGCCCCAGCAGAAAAAGCGCCGAAACCAGGATTTTTCTCGCGATCGACGCCATGTGACTTCCCCGCCCTTTGGCCTGCCCTGCCCTGTGGTCAGGGGCGCAGGCTAGTGCAACGGGGCGCCGAAGGAAATCCGGCGCGTCCAGGAAATCGCCGGGATCAACAGGGGCCGGAACGCGGCGCGCGCAAAAGCGTGGCCCGCCATGAGCGACCAAGGAAAAAAAATTTCACCGCAGCTGTCCGCCAGGTCTCGCAACCGGTGCCGCGTCAGGACGTGTCGAAGGGTCCCGCGCAACCACGGATCTTTTTCGGGTCATTTTGGCCGGCGCCTGCGCGGCATGCCGAGCGCAAGGACGGGACACGCCCGCCACGCGGCACGCCGTCGGACAGGCAGCCGGCCATCCCCGCCAGGACGACGGCCAGCAGGCGGAACCGCGCGGCCAAGACGGAAAGGTCCGCGTCATCGAACTCGGGCGGCGCGGCCAGGCCGGCCTGGCCATAGACATAGTCCAGCGCGACCGCCTGCGCCGGCAGGAGGAGCGACAGCACGGTGGCCCTGACGGAATGCTGCGCGCGGCAGGCGCGGTCGGCGACCACGGCAAGCGCCAGCAGAAGCCCGACAATGCGCGCCATCTGCTGCCTGATCGCCGAAAAGTCTGCCGTCCGGTGCATTCCTGTCTCCGCTTTGACCGGAGAAGTATGCGGGAGGGGGGATGGAGGGGGAAATTTTTGGCGCGGATTTTTTGGAGATGTGAGGGGAAACAGGGGGGTAGCGTGGCGGGGTGCGAGGGGGTCACACTACACGACTCTGATGGTTTTGTTGTCCGGGTTTGTGCGTCGTCTCCAGATTCGGTGCCAGGTTCGGGCGGCTATTTCGGGTTTGTGGACGATCCATTGCCTGAGTGCGTCGAAGCCTGTTCGGAAGCAGGATTTGCGGCGGAAACCGTGCGATGCTCGGGGGATGTCGTTTCGGCCGATGAGCGCGCAGGCGCATGCCAGGCTCCATGCCATCGCGATGGCGACGAGTGCGAGTAGGGGCGAGAGCTTGCCGGGATTGGTGAGCCTGGTGTCCTCCATGTTGAAGCCTCGGGTCTTGGTCTCTGCGAACAGGCATTCGATCTGCCAGCGGCCCTTATAGGCATCGAGCGCCTTGCCCGGATCGCGGTTGGTGGCGACGAGAATGGTGTCGCCTGCATGGTTGAAGAGCCCGAAGCGGAGTGTGTCGGCGAAGCGCGCGTCCATGCCGGCGAAGCAGCCTCTGGCCTGCTTGAGGTGGCGTCGTCCCCGCGCGGTCCGTGCCAGTCGCCCGAGCGGGACGTCGAAGCCGTCGCTGAGGCGCACACGCAAGCGACCGCTTACGCGAATGGCGAAGGGGATGTCGCTTTCTACAAGGAATTCAAACCATTGATTGCCATCGAACTCGCGGTCGGCGAGCAGGATCTTGATCGAGCTCTTGCCGAACAAGGCGACGAAGCGGCCGATCAGCTCTTCGCGCTGGGCCATGGTCGAGCAGCCGCCGCGATCCAGAATCTCCCACAGCACCGGCAGGCGCGCCCGCCGCGTCACGATGCACAAAACCAGAAGGTTGATGTCCTTGCCCCCGACCTTCCAGTTGGTGCGGTCGAGGCACAGCCGATACGGCGGCGCCAGCCGAAGCAGCGCCACCAGCGTACGCGCCAGCCAGTTCGGATCGAGCCGGACATGCTGGAAGAAGCGCTGCAGCCGACGGTAGTTCGACGACAGTTTCGCCGGCCCGCAGAACGCACCGGCCAGGTGCGTCAGGTTCACCGTGCGGGCCTGGATCAGACCAAGGACAAGCACCGCAAGCGTCTGGCGCCGGTCGTTGCTCAGGTCGACATGGCGGGCTAACGTCGCTGCGAGAGCGTCGGGATGAAGTGACATTGGAGGATCCTTCCTTGCAGGGATGAATCCTTCATTCCAACTGATTCCCGGCCTCTCACCAAATCACTGTCGTGTAGTGTGTGCTGATCCTGCTGCCCTCGGCCTTCTTCTTGGCCGGCCGGGCTGAGGCGGGGCTTCTGGACGCCACGTTCTTAGCGGTCCAGGCCCTGGAACTCGTGGCGGGCGCAATCAATATCACGCTTCTGTCGCTCAATATGCGCGATGGCCTGCGGATAAGGCGCAGAACCGCGACGGCGATCGGCCAGGCGTCCTGACGTCTGCAGCATCGGCCCGAGAACCGGAATCGGTTCTCGGTAAGCACGATGCAGCAGATTCAAGTGAGAGAGCGCCGTGCGTCCAATTGGACGCACGGCGCTCTATCCCGAAATGTCGATGACGCCGCAGTCGCCGCTCTCGGAGCCGAAGGCGATGCGGCGGGCTTCGGCGTCCCAGGTCATGGACGTGATCGGGCCCTTGCCGGGGCGGCGCAGCAGCACTTCCTTGGAATCGGCGAAGCGGACCGCCATCACCATGCCGTCGTCGTAGCCGATGGCCGCGACGTCGTCGGTCGGGTGGCAGGCGACAGACGTGACCATGGCGTTGCCGCGCGTGCCGAGTTCGAGCGGCGCCTTGCCCATCGGGCCGTCCTTGCCGGAGAATGGCCAGACGATGGCAGCGGGTGCGCCGGAACTCGCCAGCCAGCGGCCCTTGGCGCTCCAGGACAGGCTTTTGACCTTGGCGGGGTAGCCGGTCATGCGCATGTGCTTGCCGTCGGACAGCTTCCAGCCATGCAGGGCGCTTTCCTGCATGGAGGTGACGACGAAATTGCCGTCGGGCGAAAATGTGATGCCGGTGTGGGCGCCGGCCCATTCGAGCTCGACGGGCTTCCCGGCGGCGGCCGGGAAATGCAGCGTCGCGCCATTGTAGCGGGCGACGCCGATGCGCAGGCCCTTGGGCGCGAACGCGATGCCCTCGACCGAGCGGGGATGCGGGATTTCGCGCAGCGTGCCGCTGGGCAAGAGCACAGTGGCGCTCTTGCCGACGCCGAAGCCGACCGCGCCCTGCGGCCCGGCGGCGATGCTGGTCACCCATTTGCGGCCGGCCTGCGCCAGCAGTTTCGGCACGCCGTCCGTGCCTGTCGCAAAGACCTTGCCGTCCTCGCCGCCGGTGAGCAGCCGGTGGCCGAGCGGATCGAGTGCTGCACAGAGCAGGCCGTCATTGGCCTTCACGGTCTTGTGGCCATGGTCGAGGCTGTGGATCGTGCCGTCGGCCAGCGCATAATAGGGCACGTCGCCGATGAAGACGGCGGCGAGGCAGTGACCATCGAGGTCAAGGGGGGCGACTGTGGGCATCAGCAACGCCCCGTGTCATGCATGGATGCAGAGGTCAATGGTCAGGATCTTTGCGCGTTGACGTAGGCCTTGAGGACATTCTGCATCTTTGTCAGATGCCCTTTGCCGCCAGCCTGCCGGTGGAAGAAGTCGAACACTTCGGCATCAAGCTTCAGATGCACGGAGCGTGGCTTTCGAGGGGCAACGATCTCGGCTCTCGCCCAGAAATCCGCGCCCAGGTTCTCTCCTTCCGGCGCATTCGGATCATGATGAAGTTCACCACTCTCCTTCATCTTTCTCAGCTCTGCGAGTGACCCCCGCCTGATATTCTTCGCGGTCATCCCGGCCTCCTTTCCATGCCGTGATCAGTCTCGTGACGCCCTTTCGCTCGGTGTGAACGACGACAAAGCACTCGCCATCTACCAAGCCTATGGAGATCACCCGATCTTCGCCATATTCGAAACGGTCGTCCCGCCGCGAAAGCACGTCATTCTCGAAAACAAGAGCGGCATAGAGCATATCTACGCCGTGCTTGGTGCCGTAGCTGAATGTGTTGGAATTTGGCGGCGCAGCCTCCGGTAGGACGAGATTATCGGTTCATGCTGCGAGGTCAATCTGGAAGTCGAGCGGCTTGTCGGGCAGCGTCCACCAGCCGTCGAT